>Ga0272448_1000184_pt1 | contig 94744 bp, 84 predicted proteins | sample YNPCB0191_FD_202220 | JGI IMG/M metagenome (GOLD analysis project Ga0272448, IMG submission 202220) | Hot spring sediment microbial communities from Yellowstone National Park, WY, United States - YNP-CB-019-1 | ecosystem: Environmental > Aquatic > Thermal springs > Hot (42-90C) > Sediment... | reverse complement strand
TATTTGGGGTTGGGGGGTGGCGGCTTCGCCGCCACCCCCAAACCCCCTCTTCTTTCCCCCTCCGGTAACATTATCATTTGAGTGAACCGCATGGCTTTGGTGACATTTTACGTGATAGAACGCGGGCACTTGACGAAGGGAAAAGAAAATGGCATAATAAGGCAGGCCAGAGTTAAGGGCCACAGCCTGCCCTGGGGGCAGTTCATATTCAGGCCACAAGGAGGAAAAATGGCACGCTGTCCAGAATGCAACACCATTCTTCCCATCCCGCCAGACGTCGCCCTCTACGATCGTCTGTACTGCGAGGAATGCGGGGCCCTCCTGGAAGTCGTCAGCCTGAATCCTCTGGAACTGGAATACGTCTTTGACTACGAGGACCTGGAAGAAGAACTGGAATGGGAAGAAGAAGAGGAAGAGGAGGAGTGGGAAGAAGAGGACCTCTTTAACGAGGACCTGGAAGAAGAAGAGGAAGAGGAAGAGGAGTGGTAATCCACCGGGGTGCAGATGATGTTCGCTGCGACAACGAACGTCGCAGCGAGTTGTCTGTTTCCCGGCTACCGGACGCCCGGTATGTCAATGGCGCAGCCGCTCTTCGCGGGAGGCGGATTAGCCCTTCGCATCTCCTCCGCCCCTTCTGCACCTTCCGCGGAGAAGCGGCCCTTTTGCGAGCCCAGGTCTTGAGAGGTCCAGGTTCAGGGGAGAGAAAAGGGGTTTTGCAGCGATGGCCAAAGGCCATCGCTGCAAAACCCCCTTTTTGCCCCTCATGGTCGCAGCCCGAGGGGGACCTCCCACCGTTGACGGTGAAGTTCATACCAGCAGGAAGGCCAGCCCAATCATCAGCGCCAGCATGACCGCCGCGATGATGGCAATCCGCTTCAGGTCGGCGACCACGTAGGGGTACTCCTCCTTCAGATCCCGAGGGGCGCGCGCTGACGGTTTCGGGGCCTGGGGAACTACGGCGGGGGCCGGTGCCGCCGCCTGTTCCCCCGGCTGGACCAGTTGGGCAGCAGAGAGGCGTGGGCTGGATGCCCCACGCCGACGGCGAGATTTCTTCCCCATAAAATCCTCCAACTGTGGTCTCAGGCTCCCCTATTATACCTCTACGGCTCCAATTCGGCAATCACCACAATCCGATGGGTATCCACCCCGTAGGGATAGCAGGAGATGAGGGTGAGCACCGGGCTGCTGGTCGGGTACATCACGCTGACATCGGTCGGCTCCAAAATGCGGGTCTGGGTCACCCGATACCGGTAGACCTGGCTGGCAGTGTAAATTTCCACAACGTCCCCCAACTGGACTTTGGGCAGGTCGCGGAAGATTTCCCCATAGATGTCGTTGTGGGCCGAGATGATGCAGTTTCCCCGCTCCCCCGGATTGGCCGAACCGATGTGATGACCGGCACCCCGCTTCAGGCTCTCCCAGTCGTCCCCTTCCACCACCGGCGCGTCCACACCGATGGAGGGAATCCGGATGCGGATGGCCTGCTCTGGCCCGGGTGTCGGCGCGGGGAGGGGAGTCATGGCTTCCACCAGATGGCGCAGGTGGGCCGGGACCGGCGCGGGCTCCGAGTACCCCTGGGCATCCGGGGGGCTGTGACCGCCGGGCAATATGACGACCTGAATCAGGGGCGTTGGCGTGGGCGTGGGCACTTGCTCCGCCTGAACGGCCCGGGCCTGGCGGTTCAACTCCTGGAGCGTGTCCAGCGTGCTTACGAGTACGGCAATCAGGCCCACCAGAGCCAGAATTTCCAGAATGAGAAGGGCCTGATCCCGCACCCATCCCCAGCGGATTCGCCGGGCGGAACGGGGCCGGCGGCGCGGCGGCTCCTCGTCCACCGGACGGGCCCGGAATCCCGCGCTGGCGCCCTCATCGGCGTAACGGAGATGTCCATCCGGAAGGGGCGGTGGCTCCGCCTCCGCCTCCGGTCGCTCCGGGGCCAGCGGGTCCCGGGGAACCAGGGGTCCTCTCGCCTTCCGCAGGCGTTCCAGCCGCGCCTGTGCCTTGCGGATGCGGAGAATCTCTTCCAGTTCTTCTATAGAAAGTTCATCTACCGACCGTCGGTCCCTCATCACCCCTCATTCGTGTCTCATTCGTGTCATTCGTGCCATTCGTGGATCCGGATCTCCCGCTTTTCCAGTTGGGCGAAAAATGGGTCCGGCTCCAGCAGTTCCTCCGGAGCAAAGACGCCGGGCGTGTTCAACTCCCGCCGGGCCAGCATGACCGCCCCAATCGCGGCCGGGATGCCGGTCAGACGGCCCATTTTGTCCACCGTGGCGTAGCGGACCGTCCGGGTCTCCCCGCCCTTCCGGCCCACCACGTCCACCCGGGCGCCGGAGAACGGGACGCCCCCCGCGCCAATCAGGCCCTCCAAACGGTGAATGATCCGGGACGTACGAACAATGGAACGGTGGCTCCGGCTGAGGCCCAGCCGGACCAGGAAGGCACCCAGGGAGTTATTCCAGCGCGGGGTCAGGCCGCCCTTCAGGAAAACGGTGCGGGCCGGAATGGTTCGGGGAATGGTCAGCGGTTCCGGATGTCCGCAATGGTACACCTCCACCCGACCCAGTGGAGAGGGGAAGTCCACCCATTCCTTTTCGCTGCCCGCCGGAACCATCACCCGCTGCCCGTCGCGGAAAGTGGGCACTTCGCCAGTGATGGCGTAGAAGACGTGCATAACGACGGCCAGTCCCTCCGAATCCGCCGCTCCGCCGCCCCAATAGATGCGGATTTCGTCCACCTCATCCAGTTGAGCGGCGCCCTTCTTCGCCATCAGATTGGTAATCCCTGGCGTCCATCCCAGACCGTTGATGACGGTAACGCCTGCTTCCTTCGCCTGGGGGTCCATACTCCGCAGTTCGTCCATCGGCCCCCAGTCATCGCAGATGTCCACATAGGGGACGCGCGCCCGGATGGCCGCCCGGGCCAGTTTGGGGGCGAAGTGGTAGAAGGGACCGATACAGCCGACGGCGGCATCCGCGCCCTCCAGCACCCGGACCAGCATATCAGCGTCCTCGGCGTCCACGAAGACACCCCGGGCCCGGTCCCCCAGTTCGGCAGCCATCTGCTGCGCCCGCTCCAGCCGGTAGTCGGCAATGACCACCTCGGCGTCGGAAAATGCGATGAGGTCACGGACGACGTAACTTCCCATGTCGCCGCAACCACCCAGGACGACGATTCTCATCGGACACCTCCTTTATCTGAAAAACCAGTGAGCAATCTCCGTTCCCCAGATCATCGTCACCCAGCCGCCCACGATGAGGAAGGGGCCGTAGGGAATGGGGTCCCGGAGCGACCGCAGGCGCATCAGGAGCAGAAGCAGGCTGACCACTCCCCCGCTCAGAATCCCCAGCAGCAGCGCCTCCAGCACCAGTGGGAAGCCGGTCACCAGGCCGATGAAGGCCGCCAGTTTGACGTCTCCGCCTCCCATCGCGCCGGGCCCCACCAGCCAGTTGCCCAGGAGGACGATGGCCATCAGGATGACGTAGCCCGCCACGCCACCCAGCAGGGCGCTCTTCCAACCGATGTGTCCGGTGAAGAACGACCCTATGATGGCCAGCGCCATGGCGGGGATGGTGACCACGTTCAGGATGAGCCGCCGTTCCATGTCGGTGACGGCGATGAGCACGAAGATGGTGGTGTAGAGAGCAAAGAAGACGAACCGGGCAGTCAACCCGTACCGCCAGTACAGGAAGCCGAACAGGAAGGCCAGCCCCAGTTCTACCAGCGGGTGACGGATGGAGATGAGGGCCCCGCAGGACGGACAGTGCTGGTGGTGAACCAGGAACGCGGGCAGCGAGACCCACTGGTACCAGGGGCGACGGCGCCCGCAGTAGGGGCACTCCGGAAGACGGGGACGTCGCCGGGCCGGCAGGTCGCTCCCCAAACGGTTGACCACTGCGCCGACCAGGATGCCGAGTAGCAGAACGATCCCCATGGTACTCCTGATGGATTGAGGATACAGGATCAATCTCGCGCTGCAGGATGCAGGATAAATCCTGCGCTACACGTGGCACGGGATTTATCCTGTGCCTGCAGGATAAATCCTGCGCTACAATGACTACGGTCGTTCTACAGGCTGGAGGTAGTTGGCAACGGCCCATCCCTGCCGGGCCTCATTGGCCGGGTCCCGCACCTGCCACCAGGTGTAACCGCCGGCTGTCCGGGGGCCGTTCACCACAATAAAGACCTCCCCTTCCTGCCCGATGGCCAGGCGCGGGCTGTTGACGTCCGGGTCCTGCCGCAGGCTCACCCCCGCGCCCTCCGTCCCGCTCACCCGCACATACCGACCGATGGCAATCTCCGGCGAGGCCGTCGGAGTGGGAATGGGCATCTCCGTCGGCGTGGGAGAGGGGGGCAGTGTGGGCATGGGCGTGGCGGTCCAGATGATGGGGGTTGGGCTGGGCCCTCCCGGCGGCCCCTGGAGGCGCCAGAGATAGAGGGCCCACAGCCCGCAGGCGATGGCGGCCAGCGCCAGCACCACCAGTGCCAGTACCCAGACATACAGCGGAATCGGGGGGCGAGGAGTTTGCCGTCTGACCATCAGAGTACAGGACGCAGGAATTACAGATGCCGCTCCAGCCAGCGCTCCAGGTCGGTCAGGACCTGGGCCCGGTTGATGTCGTTATGGGGCTCGTGATACCCGCCTTCGTATTCTACGCGCTCCTTATCCGCGATGGGCACATTCTCAAAGAACCGACGGCTCCCCTCCGGAGGCACCAGGCGGTCGGCGCCGCCGTGGAGGATGAGCAGGGGCAACCGCCACTCCCGCGCGTGCTCGTGAGTCCAGAGCATCGCCCGGGTCATCTCCGTCCCCAAACGGGCCGTCCCGGTGCTGTGGACCAGCGGGTCGGCCTGATATGCCGCCACGACGTCGGGGTCCCGCGAGATGGTTGTGGCATCCAGGCCCGTGCTCATGGAGAACCGTGGCATGATGCGGGAGAGGGCGCGCGCCAGCACCATCAGGACCGGGGAGAGCCCCACCTGGGCCAGCGCGGGGCCGGAGGCGATGACCCCTTTCAGTCCCTCCGGGTAATGCAGCGCATATTCCAGAACAATGAGGCCGCCCATGCTGTGCCCCATCAGGAACAGGGGGAGGCCCGGCTCCGTTTCGGCGACCTTGCGGACAAAGGCCCGGACGTCCTCCCGGAACTCCTCCCAGGAGTTGATGTGGCCGCGCGGCCCGGGAGAGCGGCCGTGCCCCCGGTGGTCCAGCGCGTAGATGGCGTACCCCCTGGGCACCAGGTGGTTGACCACGTTCATGTAGCGGCCGCTGTGCTCGCCGAAGCCGTGAACGATGATCAGGACTGCCCGGGGGTCTCCCTCAGGCCGCCAGGACTGGTAGTAGAGGGGTAAGCCGCCGAATCCTGAAAAGGTCCCTTCGCTGTGCTCCATTTTTCACCTCGGTATATTGGTAAATTGGTGGATTGGTTCATTGGTCATTCTACGGTGGCGGTGGGGAGGGGGAGATGGTCGGTGCCTCCGTCGGGGACGGCTCCGGGGATGGGACTGGCGTCGGCGATGGCTCCGGGGACGGAGTCGGCGTCGGCGATGGCTCCGGAGAGGGCGTCGGGCTCTCCGTCGGAGTTTCTGTCGGCGTTGGACTTCCCGTCGGCGTCTCCGTCGGTGTCGGGCTCCCCGTGGGCGTCGGTGTCCCCGTGACGGTCCCCGTCGGCGTCGGAGTGGCCGTCGGGGTCGGTGTCCGGGTGCCCGTCGGCGTGGGGGTGTGCGTCCGGGTCGCCGTCGGGAAGCGAGTGGGCGTGGGGCTGAGCGGCGGAGGATAGGCCGGCAGGTAGAGGGGTTGCCCCACCCGCAGGGTGTAATCGGTCATACAGTTGGCCCAGCGGATGGCCTCTATGGAGACTCCCAGGCGAAGGGAGAGATTCCAGAGAGTATCACCAGGCTGGACGATGTACCGGATCCAGCCCGGGGGTGGGCCGCATGGCACGCGGGTCGGCGTGGCGAAGAATTGAGGGGGCAGATACAGGATGCGGCCCACCGTCAGGGTTGCCCCCACCAGGCAGTTGGCCTGCTGGATCAGCAGCGGTGACGTGCCGGCCCGCCAGGCCAGATTATACAGGGTATCCCCGGCCCGAACCCGGTACGGGAGCCAGCCCGTGGGAGGCGTGCAGGTCGGGTACAGCACCGACGGGGGCGTGGGTGTCGGCCCCTGGGTGGGCGACGGGGCCAGCGATGGTGTCTCTGGGGCAATGGGCGTCGGAGAAAGGACAGGGACCGTCGGGATGAACAAGGTCGGCAACCAGGTCATTTCCGACGTGGGCGTCGGGGGGCGGGGAGGGGCCAGGGCCCGGTCGGTGGCGCTCAGCCATAGCGCGCCAACGACCAGCGCGCCCGCCAGCAGGAAGAGCAACCCGCTGGAGAGCAGCAACCGCCATCCGGATGCGGGAGAAGAAGGCCCATTCATCGGAAAGTCTGTCCCCAGTCAGGACACGGATGAACACGGATGAAACGGGTTTTCACGGGTGTTGATCCGGTCCGTCCGTCCAACCTGTGTTCATCCGTGCGCGATGGAATAGGACACGGATAGACACGGATGGTACGAGTTTTCACGGATGTTGATCCGTGTCCGTCCGTCCAACCTGTGTTCATCCGTGTACTATTCTGGGCCGGTGACCGGCAGGATAAAGTGGAAGGTGCTGCCAACGCCCATCTCGCTTTCCACCCAGATTCGGCCACCGTGCGCTTCCACCAGCGCTTTGGCGATGGCCATTCCCACCCCCGTCTCCCCCATCCCCGGGATGAGGGGTTTGTCGGCCCGGTAGAATCGCTGGAAGACGCGCGGGCGGTCCTCCGGCGCGATTCCACCCCCGGTATCCCGTACGGAGACATGGAGATACGGCGGGAGTCCTCCTTCTGCTTTCTCCAGGTGACCCGTCACCACGATTTCGGTCCCCGGGCGGGAGCACTGGCAGGCGTTGGAGAGCAGGTGCAGCATAATCTGATAGAGCGCATCCCGGTCGGCGCGGATGGGCGGGAGTTCTAAGGCCATATCCAGACGGACGGTCAGGTCCTGTTCCCGGAAGCGGGCCGAGAGCCCCATAATCGCTTCTTCTACGACGTTGATCAGGTCTATCGGTTCCGGGACCAGTTCAATCCGTCCGGTGTCCAGCGCGGTAATCTCAATCAGGTCGTTGATCAGACTGCTCAGACGTTCAATGTTCGCCTTGACCCGCTGGAGGAACTTGCGCTGCATCTCTCCCAGGATGCCCACCGACTCCCCCAGCAGGAGGTCGGTATACCCCACGATGGAGGTCATCGGAGTACGGAGTTCGTTCGCCAGCGAGGCCAGCATCTCCCGCCGCTCTTCCTCCGGAGAGGTCTCCGGGTGCAGGAGGGCCACATAGCCCGCCACGCCGCCGGAGCCGCTCATCCGGGCCAGGCTGGCCCGGACCAGTCGCCCGCCGTGCTGGAGGGTGACCGATGCGGTGGTTCCATCGGCGGTCTGACCGGTCATCAGTTCAACGACGGTCCGGGCCCACATCGGGTCCGGGAAGAGGGCGTTCAGGGGGATTCCCAGTATCTCTTTCGGCGTCTGGCCCAGGAAGTGACAGGCGATGGGATCCGCCAGCACAACGTTGCCCCGGTCGTCGGCGATGACGGTCCCGCTGCCTGCGGCCAGTTCCGGCGCAGGGGCCGGGCCGGGAGCCGGTGCCTCCGTCCCGACTTTCGCCAGGGCGGCCTCCAGTTCCCCTCGCAGGCGGGAGACTTCCGCTTCCAGTTCCTGCACCTGTTGGGCCAGTTGGGTCCGTTCGGCCTCTATGGCGGCCCGTTCTTCGGCCAACTGGCGAATCTCCTCCTCGTACAGGGCGATTTGAGAGACGACAGCACTGGCCTCCTGGGCCTGTTCCTCCCGCAGGCGGAGGAGTTCGGCCAGTTCGTCAGCCCGTTTCCGATGGCGGGCGGCTTCTTCCTCCAGCAATCCGACCCGGCGGGCGAATTCCTGCGCCTCCTGGCGGGCCCGCTCCAGTTCTTCCCGGAGAGAGGCCGTCCGCTCGGCCCGCTCTGCCTCCCGCTCCCGCAGCGTCATCGCCAGTTGTTCTGCCTTCCGCTCCACCATCCTCCGACGGCTGGCGTTCCCCAGGGCACTGCCCAGCACCGCCCCTGCCGTGCGGACCACAGCCATCTCCTCTTCGGAGAGGGGGGCCGAATTCTGAGGCCGCCCCAGCAGGAGCAGCCCTACCGTCTCCTCGTCGGTCATCGGGACCACCAGCAGGGAGAGGGGGTCCCGGAAGCCCAGGCGGCGCAGGATGGACATCGTCTCCTCGCCGGACGGTCGCTGCGGCTCCCCCATCTGAGTCGCGGACGCCAGGGAGGGGTACCGGTCCAGGGGAAACACGGTGGGAGCGGAAGTGGTTCCCTTTGGAAATGTCCCGATGATCCGCACGCCCGGACTTGCGCCGGCAGCGGGCAGGCCGATGGCTCCCGCCGTTGCCCCCAGGAAGCGGACCACTTCGGGCAACGAGGAGGAGAGCGCGGCCTCAACGTCGCGTGCCTGCTCCACCTGGCGGGCCAGTTCCAGGAGCCGGAGCGGGATGGTGGGGCCGGGGGCCGGGGACGGGGCCGGGGCGAACTGCAGCACATCCCCGAAGGCCTGAGCGGTCAGAAGGGGAAGGGCGATCAGATTGGCCAGCCGGACCGCTCCGGCCAGATACGGAGTTATGGGCGGCAAAATGGCCTGAACCGTGTGGCCCACGAGCCATGCCAGTATGGCGGCGACCGCCAGGCCGCTTCCGGGCTGGGGCCAGATGAGAAATGCCAGGAGGGCCAGGAAAGCCAGAAGGATGCTCCCCCATTCCCAAACCTGGGCGTGTCGGGTGGCGTTGTAGATGATGCCCTGCGCGGCCGCCGGTGCCCAGTAGAGGGCCAGGAAGACGTAGGCCAGGCTGCTACCCAGGAGAAAGGCGGCCAGCACCGCCCGTCCTGCAACACGGACCCGGCGCAGGATGGGCAGGAAAGCCCATGCCGCCAGGATGATCAGGACCAGGTCCATCCACCGCTCCAGCGGAGGGAGCACGGCCGTCGGCGAAAAGGAGCCGGTGCCGGTCAATCCGCTGACGCCGATCAGCACGACCCGGGTCGCCAGCATACCCGCAGCGGCGGCAAAGTGGCGAGCATTCCCGGCCCGTCTCCACTCAACCCACCCCACAGCCAGGAAAATCTGGATAACGAAGAGCAGTGCCAGGTGGTAGTAGAGATTTCCCGGAGGCGCGGTCACCAGATTGAGCATGCCCTGTACCACATCCATAGCCCAGCCCTCATTTTCATTATACCACATGGTGGCTTTGGTGCACAAATCTGGACAACTGGGCGAAATGGATATCAAAGCGCGCTTGACCGCTTTTCCTCTCTGCGGTATAATGAACCCGCTTCTCCGCCGGGGAGCCTTCGTGCGGAGATTCAATTTTGTATGGGGGTTGTACAGAATGCCGAAGCGAACGTACCAGCCCAAGAAACGAAAGCGAATGCGCACGCACGGCTTCCGCGCCCGGATGGCGACGGCCACCGGACGTCGGGTGCTGAAGGCCCGGCGGCTGAAAGGGCGCCATCAACTGACGGTTCAGCGCGAGTGGGCCAAGAAGTGGAACTGGAAGGAGAGCGCCCGCCGGCCCCGGCGCCGGGCGTAGAGGCGGTGGCCTCCGGCGGCCATCCGCTGACAGGACAACCGGAACCGTGGAGCGACGAATCCGGCTCCGGCGGTCGGTGGACTTTGAGCGAGTCCGGCAGGAAGGCCGGGCCTGGTCCCACCCGCTGCTGGTGCTGGTCGCCGCTCCCAACCCGGTTGGCCTGACCCGCATCGGGGTCGTCGCCGGGCGCCGGCTGGGCACCGCAGTGGCCCGCAACCGGGCCAAACGGCTGCTCCGGGAGGCGGCCCGTCACCTCTACCCCCGCCTGGCGCCCGGATGGGACCTGGTCCTCATCGCCCGACCGCCCATCCTGACCGTCAAAGAGCCCCAGGTGGAAGCCGCGCTGGAGCGACTGACCGGGGAGGCCGGGTTGCTGCGAACGCAGGAGGAAGTCCGGTGAAATATCTGTTGCTGGCCCTAATTCGGCTGTGGCAGTGGACGTTCTCGCGCGTCCTCCCTCCGACCTGTCGCTTCTACCCCTCCTGCTCCCAGTACGGCTACGAGGCCATCTCCCGCTACGGCGTCCTGCGCGGCGGCTGGCTGACGGTCAAACGGGTTGCCCGCTGTCATCCCTTCAACCCCGGCGGATATGACCCGGTGCCTGATCTCCGGTAAATGGGTACATTGGTCATTGGTCATTGGTCATTTCGTAAGGAGAGCCCCAGCGTGAATAAACCATCGCACATCTACCCGGTCGCCCTGGCCTTGCTGGCCGTCCTCCTCCTCGCCGGCTGTGCTGGCGGCGTCCGCGCCACTTCCTGGACCACCCTGATTCTCCACGACGGCACCCTCTACGTGGCGGACCTGGAACAGGTGCGGGCGCTGGACGCGGAGACCGGTCAGGAGGTCTGGGCGTTCCCCGCCACACCGGACCTGCGCCAGTACGGCCCTTTCTACACGGTGACCCGGCTGAACGACGAACTGCTCATGGTCACCTCCTATGAACGGACGGGTGGCGGCCTCTTCGCTCGTTCTCAGGGTGTCCTGCGTGCCCTTTCCCTCAACGGCGGTCGGCTGGCATGGCCCCAACCCTTCACTGCGGCGGGGGAGTTCATCGCCCCCGGCGCCGCCGGAGACGGTATCTTCGTCATCGGCAACAGCGACGGCAACGTCTACGGGCTGCGGATAGAGGACGGCACGCTGGTCTGGCAGTACGCCACCGGGGGCCGGGTCTGGGCGACGCCGCTGGTCCTCTCCGATACGGTCTACATCGCTTCGCTGGACCACCACCTCTACGCGCTGGACCTGCAGACCGGTGCGCTGCGCTGGCAGTTCCGGGCCGGTGGCGCGATGGCCGACTGTCCCCTCTTCCTGAACGACACCCTGTACATCGGCGCTTTTGACCACAACCTCTATGCGCTGCGGCCGGCCGACGGCACCGAGGTCTGGCGCTTCCCCGGCGCCAACTGGTTCTGGGGCACTCCGGCGGGCAGCGGCGACCGCCTCTACGCGGCCGACGTGAACGGCAACGTCTACGCGCTGGACGCGGCGACGGGGCAGGAAATCTGGCGCAGCCAGGTGCCGGGAACGGTCCGGCTGGGCCCGGCGCTGAGCCCCGACGGGAAGCGGTTATTGATCGCCAGCGAGAACGGCGCCCTCTTCGGCCTGGATACCGCCGACGGCTTCGTCCTCTGGCAGCAGTCCGGGCAGGGGCAACTGGGCTCTATGGTCATCGGCGGGGAACGGGTCTACGTGACCCGAATCAACGCCCCCCAGCGCGTGCAGGCGTTCTATGTGGAGAACGGCCGCCCGGTCTGGTCGTATCCGCCCCAGCAACAGTAAGGAGAACGAGAGACGTGTGGAACCTGCTCATTCTGAACCCAATGGTGAACCTGCTGCTGCTGTTTTACCGCTTTCTGGGCCACCAGACGGTCCTGGCGATTACCGCGCTCACGCTGGTGGTACGGCTGGCCGTCCTGCCGCTGACGCTGAAGCAGCAGCAATCTGCCCGCCGGATGCAGGAACTGCAGCCGGAACTGGTGAAACTGCAGAAAAAGTACGCAGATGACAGGGAAAAACTGGCCCAGGAGCAGATGAAACTCTACCGGGAGGCCGGCATCAACCCTCTGGGAGGATGTCTGCCACTGTTGATCCAACTGCCCCTGCTATATGGCCTCTGGCAGGCCATCATGCGCACGCTGGCCGTCAGCCCGCTGGAACTGATTCGCCTCTCCCAGAACGTCTACTCCTTCATTCCCGGTATGGCTTCCCTCATCCCCCTGCAGAGCCGGTTCCTGTGGATGGACCTGGGACAGCCGGACCCGTACTACGTCCTCCCGATTCTGGTGGTGGTCACGTCCTGGCTTTCGCAGAAAATCCTGACCCCGCCCTCTACGGACCCCCAGTCCGCCGCGATGAACCAGCAGATGCTGATTATGATGCCGCTGATGTTCGGCTTCATCTCCATCTCCTACGCCTCCGGGCTTTCCATTTACTTCATCATCTCCAACCTGGTCACTCTGCTGCAGTACTTTGTGACGCCCAGACCGCGAGCGGTCCCGGCGGGCACGGCGGAAGTGGCGAAGGAACCGGAACGGCCGAAGGAACCGGAGCGGTCCCCTCAGCCCGCCCGGCGGAAGAGAGGGCGGAGATAAAGGTCACACAAAGACACGAAGAGCACAAAGATGCACCGGGTGTGAACAGGAAACACAGGTCAAGCGTAACCACCTACCCTGCCGTTTGCAGATGATGTAGCGCAGGCTTTAGCCTGCGAATACAGGCCTGGCGGCCTGCGCTGCAAGGGCGTGCCCGTCACCGCCTTTACGATGCTTGCTCGGAGCCCCCCGGTGGGCAGTCACGGTCAAACCTGGAGGAGAAATGGAGAAACTGGATAGAATTTCGGTGGATCCGAGAATCTGTATGGGGCAGCCAGTCATCAAGGGGACACGGATTACCGTCAGCGTGATTTTGAAGATGCTGGCCAGCGGCCAGACGGTTAACGACGTTCTGGAGGCTTATCCGGAACTTCAACCGGAAGATGTCTATCAGGCGATGAAGTACGCGGCCTGGGTGGTTTCCGACCAGATGCACCCGGTCCTGGTAGCGGAGGTCGCGTGAAATCCCTTCGTCTTTTGGCCGATATGAATATCTCCCCCAAGACCGTTGAGGCACTGCAGTACGAAGGTTGGGATGTTATTCGGGTTTCTCAGGTGCTACCTGCGAATGCATCGGATGAAGAGATTCTGGATTTTGCCCGCCAGGACGACAGGGTAGTGCTTACCCATGCCCGGCAAAAACTTGCTCCAAGAGGGTGCAAACGTGAGCACAGAAGGCAAGATTTTTTTTGGCGAAACCGTAGACGCCGCCATCGCGGCGGGGCTGACTGCCCTGCGCCTCCCGCGCGAGGCGGTAGAGATTGAAGTTCTGGATGAAGGCAGTCGCGGCATCCTGGGCATCGGCGCCCGTATGGCGCGCGTTCGGCTGACGCCGCTGGTTGCCCCCGAGGCCATCCCCGCGCCGACCCCCGCCCCGGCCCCGACCCCGGCAGTCCCTCCGGCGGCCCCGGAGTCGGCGGACGCTGAGGTGGCCCGATCCATCCTGGCGGACCTCCTCCGGCATCTGGGCTACTCCGCCGAGATTCAGGTTCGCCTAGCGGAACCGGCCACCGATGAGGAGATGGCTACCCTTGTGCTGGACGTTCAGACCGCCGGGGCGGACACGCTGATCGGCCCCCGGGGGGAGACCCTGGCGGCCCTTCAGCACATCGTGCGGTTGCTGGTCAACCGGAAGATGGGCCGGATGGTCAATCTGGTGGTGGACGTCCAGGGCTACAAGCAGCGGCGGGAGCAGAACCTCCGCCGCCTGGCGGAGCGGATGGCCACTCAGGCGGTCCGGAGCGGACACACGGTCTATCTTGAGCCGATGCCCCCCTACGAGCGCCGCATCATCCACCTGGCGCTCCGGGACCACCCCGACGTCACCACCCAGAGCGTCGGCGAGGGCAACCGCCGCCGGGTGACGATTATCCCGCGCGTGGGGAAAGAATAGCGGGTCACCGTTATCATAGCACGGTCTGGCCCCTACAGGCGATAGCGTACTTGATGTTTGTAGTGAGCCACGGAGCGAAGCGGGGTGGTGTGTGCATCTCCAGCGGTACTCTGCTGCGTTCCGTGCCAGAGTGCGAGTGGTTTGTTTGATGTTTGTAGTGAGCCACGGAGCGAAACGGGGTGGTGTGTGCATCTCCAGCGGTACTCCGCTGTGTTCCGTGCCTGACTGCGAACGAATGCTCTAAACTGCTCTCATGGCCTGTGTCCAGGTATAGCGCTGGCTGTCCGGCGGTACAGGCAGATCGCCCAGGGGCACTGTTTCCTCGTGGCGCAGGCTGTTAGCCTGCGAAAAAGCGCTTCCACAGGACGGCCTGCGCTACATTGCTCCAACTGGTGGCGCAGGCTGTTAGCCTGCGAAAAAGCGCTTCCACAGGCCTGACGGCCTGCGCTACATTGCTCCAACTGGTGGCGCAGGCTGTTAGCCTGCGAAAAAGCGCTTCCACAGGCCTGACGGCCTGCGCTACATTGCTCCAACTGGTGGCGCAGGCTGTTAGCCTGCGAAAAAGCGCTTCCACAGGCCTGACGGCCTGCGCTACATTGCTCCAACTGACGGTAAACCGTCGGGCTGACGAAGGGAGGAATGATGGCCGGGACCCTTGCTCACCTCACTCAGGCCCTGGTGGCATACGGCAACCATGTGCCGGTGACCGACCTCTGCCCAACCGTCGTGCCCGAGGCCGCACAACTGGTCACTTCAGACCCCTATGCTTTCTGCATGGCTGCCTGCCTGGACCGCGGCGCCAGGTCCGAAATTATCTGGACCATCCCCTACGACATTCGTACTCTCGTCGGTCATTTGGACCCCCGGCGGCTGTATGCCCTCTCCCTGCGGGGTTGGGCCTCTCTGATTCAAGATCTGCCGCGCCGTCCCCGCTATACCAATGACGCACCGCGCACGCTGTATGAACTGACCCATCTGGTCGTGGACAGGTACGGCGGGAACGCGGCCCGCATCTGGGAGGGACGACGCGCCGCAGAGGTGATCCGTACCTTTCACTCCATCTACGGTGTGGGGCCGGGGATCGCGAATATGGCCGCGTTGTTGATTGAACGGGTCTTCCGCGTGCGCTTCCCCGACCACTGGAGCATAGACATCAAACCCGATACCCACACCGTACGCGTGCTGTACCGGCTGGGCATCAGCAACGATCGCACAGAAGAAGCCGCCATCGCGGCGGCGCGGAGGATGAACCCGGAGTTTCCGGGGATCGTGGACGCGGCCCTGTGGCACCTGGGGCGCACCCGGTGTTTCGCCGTTGCTCCCCAGTGCCAGGGGTGCCCGGTGGAACGGTTTTGCGCCAAAAGGGGGGTGTGAAATGAAGCGCATTGTGCTGATCTCCTGTGTCAAGCAGAAACTGCCCTACAAAGCCCGCGCCGAAGACCTGTACACCAGTGATCTGTTCCGGAAACATCTGGCATACGCGAAGCAACTGGCGCCGGACGCCATCTACATTCTCTCTGCCAAATATGGCCTGTTGCCACTGGATGCCGAAATTGAGCCCTACGACCAGACGCTGAAAACGATGTCTGCCAGCCAGATTCGGGCGTGGGCGCAGCGCGTGGTGGAGCAACTGGCCCAATATGCTGATCTGGCCAATGACCACTTCATTATCTTGGCGGGAAAAGCCTATTATCAGCCCCTGATTCGTTACCTGCGTTCTTATGAGATTCCGTTTCAGGGGCTCCCGATCGGTAAGCGACGTCATGCGCTTTCGCAAGCGCTGGGCACCAGGACTACATCCCGGTGAGTTTGCTTCGTTGGGACTACCTCGTCGTCGGACACGTCACCCAGGACCGGTTGCCGGACGGGTCGCTGACCCCCGGCGGCACGGCGGCCTATGCCGCCCGCACCGCCCGCGCGCTGGGCCTGCGCACCGCCGTTCTCACCAGCACCGACGACTCCCTGGACCTGAGCGCCGTCCTTCCCGACATCACCGTTTACCGCATCCCGGCCCCCAGGAGCACGCTCTTTGAAAACCGCTACACTGCGGACGGGCGGGTGCAGTTTCTCCACGCCCGCGCTGCCCCTCTGACTCCCGATGCCATTCGCGGCGCAGGATTCATCCTGCGCTATGTCGGCATTCTCCACCTGGGGCCGGTGGCGCGGGAGTGCGATCCCGCCCTGGCCGACCATATCCGGGCCGATTTTCTGGGCCTGACCCCTCAGGGCTGGATGCGCCGCTGGGACGGGGCCGGACGGGTGACCCCGGGCCTGTGGGAGGAGGCGGAGGAGTGGCTCCCCCGCGCGGACGCCGTCGTCCTGAGCGAAGAGGACATCGGCGGCGACGAGGCACTGGCGGCCCGCTGGGCCGCCCGGACCCGCGTCCTGGCCCTCACCCGGGGCGCGCACGGATGCTCCGTCTACGCCGGGGGGCGGGTCTGGCACCTGCCGGCCTTCCCGGCCCGGGAGGTGGACCCCACCGGCGCGGGGGACGTCTTCGCGGCCGTCTTCTTCGCCCGCCTCTGGCGGGGGGACGACCCGGTGCAGGCCGCGCGCCGGGCCAACTGCGTCGCCGCCGTCTCCGTCACCCGGCCCGGCCTCTCCGGCACCCCCACCCCGGAGGAAGTGGTCCGGTGCTTTGAAAACCACCAAGACACAAAGACACGAAGTTATTAAATATTGATTTTTCTTTGTGCCCTCGTGTCTTCGTGGTGAAAGTCCGAAGAAATCGCCCGGTGTGTTCGGTAAAAACCACCAAGACACAAAGACACGAAGTTATTAAATATTGATTTTTCTTTGTGCCTTCGTGTCTTCGTGGTGAAAGTCCGAAGAAATCGCCCGGTGCGTTCGGTAAAAACCACCAAGACACAAAGACACGAAGTTATTAAATATTGATTTTCATTTGTGCCTTCGTGTCTTCGTGGTGAAAGTCCGAAGAAATCGCCCGGTGTGTTCGGTAAAAACCACCAAGACACAAAGACACGAAGTTATTAAATATTGATTTTTCTTTGTGCCTTCGTGTCTTCGTGGTGAAATTCCTATGATCATCTACGCTTTTGCCAACCAGAAGGGCGGTGTGGGCAAAACCACGACCGCCGTCAATCTGGCGGCCTACCTGGCCCACTGGGGCCAGCGGGTCCTGCTGGTGGACATGGACCCCCAGGCCAACGCCACCGCCAGCCTGGGGGTGGACCGCGCGTCCCTTTCGGCGACGGTCTACGATGCCCTGGTGCGCGAAGTGCCCCTGGCCCAGATCATTACCCTGACCCGCTGGGTGCGGCTGGACCTGGCGCCCAGTTCGGCCCAACTGGCCGGCGCGACGGTGGAACTGATCCCGATGCTGGCCCGGGAGCGGCGGCTGGAAATGGCCTTCTCCGGCCTGGACGACCGCTACGACTACGTCCTGATAGATTGTCCCCCCAGTCTGGGCATCCTCACGGTCAACGCGCTGGTCGCCGCCAGAAGCGGCGTCATCATCCCCGTCCAGTGCGAGTACCTGGCGCTGGAGGGGCTCTCCCAACTGATGCGCACGCTGGACCTGGTGCGCCGGTCTCTGAACCCCCACCTGCGCCTGCGGGGCCTGGTGATGACCATGTTTGACCCGCGCACCCATCTCTCCCGGCAGGTCGTGGAAGAGGTCCAGCGTCACTTCGGGAGCCGGGTCTTCCGGACCATTATCCCGCGCAACGTCCGGCTGAGCGAGGCGCCCAGCCACGGGCTCCCCATCCTGAACTACGCCCCCCGTTCCCCCGGCGACCTGGCCTACCGGGCCCTGGCCTGGGAACTGCTCAGCGGCGACGGACGGGCGCCGTCAGTGGAGGCGGAGCATGGCGGGTAAATTCGGCCTGGGCCGAGGACTGGAGGCGCTGATCCCCGCCGGCGAGGAGACGACGGGCATCCTGGAGGTGCCGGTGGAGGATATCCGCCCCAATCCCCACCAGCCCCGTATGGCCATCCGGGACGACGAACTGGTGGAACTGGCCCTCTCCATCCAGAACCACGGCGTCCTTCAGCCCCTCATCGTCGTCCGGGAGGGGGACGGTTACCAGTTGGTGGCGGGGGAGCGGCGCTGGCGGGCGGCGAAACTGGCCGGCCTGACGACGGTGCCGGTCGTCGTTAAGGACCTGGCCCCCCAGCAGATGCTGGAACTGGCCCTGGTGGAGAACCTGCAGCGGAAGGACCTGAACCCGCTGGAGGAGGCGGCGGCCTACCGGCAACTGATTGAGGAGTTCGGGCTGACCCACGAGGAGGTGGCCCGGCGGGTGGGCAAGAGCCGGGTCGCCGTCACCAACACGCTGCGGCTGCTGAAGGCCACCGACGCGGTGAAGGAAGCGCTCCTCAACGGCCGCATCGGGGAGGGGCATGCCCGGGCGCTCCTGGCACTGGAGGACCCCGAGGCCCAGGTTGCGGCGCTGCGCATGGTGATGCGCCAGGGCCTGACCGTCCGCCAGACGGAGGAACTGGTGGGGCGGATTCTGCAGGCCCGGCCCCAGCGACCGACCGTCCGGTCCGCCGCCCCCGAGGTGCAGGCCCTGGAGGACCGTTTCCGGCAGGCGCTGGGGACGCGCGTCCACGTCCGCCCGGGGAAGAAGGGGGGGCGGATCATCATCTACTACTACTCGGAGGAGGAACTGGAAGGGCTGTACCAGCGATTGGTGGCGCAGGATTGAATCCGGGGCAGGATAAATCCTGCGCTACGCCAGAAGAGGTACTGGAAGGGCTGTACCAGCGATTGGTGGCGCAGGATTGAATCCGGGGCAGGATAAACCTGCGCTACGCCAGAAGAGGTACTGGAAGGGCTGTACCAGCGATTGGTGGCGCAGGATATGCTTGCCGATTAAAGTCGCCCTAGGTCAAATACCGCCACAGGGCAATCAGGAGATTGCGCGCCAGCGCCACAATCCCGATCTTGCGCTGCCGCTTGCTCCCGTTCCCAAAGCGCTGCCAATACCACTGGCTCAATGCGCTCTCCGGCTGATACCGTTTCCTGGCCAGGGCAATTTCCCGCTGCAGGGCGGTGAGATTGCCGGCGGGGATGGTGCGCTCCCGGGGTGGCTGTCCCAGCCCGACAGTGAAACCCAGACGCCATTGTTTCTGGCCCAATTCAAAAGCCAGGTATAAGGTTGGGGAAGAGGTCGCTTGGTTCATCGCTCCACTCCTTTCCGCACGGGTTAGGCTTTCACTATAAGTTTACCACAAGAGACCGCTTTCTGCTACATAGTATCTCACCCCTCCCCCAGCGGCTTCGCCGCTACCGCCACAGGCGGCGGGGGTGGGGTGAGGAAGTCTGAATAGTTACAAAACAGGGAGATGCCAGGCACCTTCCGGGTGCCTGGCATCTCCCCGTGATCGGTTTCTCCAGAGCGTTTATTCGGGCCGCTTTTCCTTCAGGCGGGCCGCCTTCCCCTTCAGACCGCGCATATAGTAAAGCCGTCCCCGTCGGACCTTCCCGTGCCGGGTCACTTCCACCTTCTCCACGCGCGGGGAGTAGAGGGGGAACGTGCGCTCCACGCCGATGCCGTGGGCGGCGATGCGCCGGACGGTGAAACTGGCCCCGGCCCCACTGCCGCGCACCCGGATCACCATGCCCTGGAAAACCTGCACCCGCTCCCGGCCCCCTTCTACGATGCGGGCGTGCACCCGGACCGTATCCCCGGGCCGCAGGTCGGGGATGTTCGGATTCCGCTCCAGTTGTCGGTTCAGCGACTCAATCAGGTCCATTGACTCACCTCTTTTCCACCGGTCCTCAACGGCGGGGTATTATACCATAACCCAGAAATCCGGCAAGTCACCGGCAATAAATCGGGCTGCTGAAAATCCAGCCGCGCGGCCGTCCCCGAAAAGTCCGCCAGACCTCCACCCGGTACGCGCCCGGCTCCGCCGTCGTGAACCGAAGGGTCCGGCCATAGGTACGGGCCACCACCCGGCCCTCCCGGATGAGACGAATCGTCCCCGGTTTGGGGGCCTCCACCTCAAAGACCAGAGCGCCTGCGCGGGGGATTTCTTCTCCCATCGTCGCCACGGCTGGCCCGCTGCGGACATGGAAGCGGAAGCCGCGCGTGGCTCCCGGCTGGTCGTACCCCACCCATGTGCGCCCCGCCCGCAGCGCGTCGTAGACCAGTCGCCGGTCCGTCTCTATGTCGCCGGTCAGGGGTTGCTCCACCAGAACATGGGTGTTGACCCAACGGAAAAGCGTATCGTACGGGAAAACAACCCGCTGGATGGGGCCCAGACGGTAGGTGTGGCCATGGGCGTCTGCCCCGCCGATGGCCGTCACTTTCCGACCGGCCCGCAGGAGCGCATCCCACCGGCGCAACGTGGCCGGGAACGGCCCCCGAATCCCCAGTTCGGGGAACAATGCGTAGAAGAGCGCCGCCGGTCGTCCCCACAGCAACCCCTTGAACTCCGACATCGCGTTCCAGATTTCCAGCCCCGCGTACCCATCCACCTCCCAGTCCACCCAGGGAATGGGCTCCAGGTCGGGGCTGATGGGGCTGCCTTTTTCGTAGGGGTGGGCCAGAAAACAGATGCCGCCCCGTTCAGCGACTTCGTGGATTAACTGCTGAGGGTCAGCCGCCCGGGGGGCCAGTTCCGCTTCCGCCCCGTAGACGAGGAGATGGTTGACCTGGGGGTATCGGCGCACGGAGTGGACCTCCTCCCCCACCAGGAGCAGGACGCCGTCGGTGTATCCCTCCACTCCGTGCACCCAGACATTGTGGTCGGTGACGACAACGAAATCCAGACCGGCCCGTGCGGCCGCCCGGGCGACCCCCCGGTGGTCCGCTGTCCCGTCGGAGTAGACGGTGTGAACATGCAGGTTGCCGACGACTTCGTAGTAACGCATCTCGGGGCAATGATACCCGATGGCTGGGGCATTGTCAAGTTATCTGCACCCCTTCTTGCCGTTTCAGCATCCAGCGGGCAAAATCGGCCAGTTCTCCCTGCCCGTCGGGGGGTGGCTCGTCCACGGGGTGGGGGGCCTTCCGGTCAGCAATCCAGTAGGTCCGCATCCCGGCCTGGCGGGCCGGGCGGATGTCCATCTTCCACTCGTCCCCCACCATGATGCACTCCTCCGGCGCCCGACCCAGCACGCGGGCAATCTCCGAGAAGAAAGCCGGGTGGGGCTTGGAGGCATGCATCACCTCGTAGGACGTGATGAGGTGGTACGGGAACTCCTCCACCGGCACGCCTGCCCAGGCCAGCCGTTGCTCTATCGCCGTGCGGGGGAAGAGGGAGTTGGTGGCGATGGCGACCTGGAACCCCTCCCGGAAGAGGTACTCCATCAACGGCCGCGCGATGTGCACCGGGCGGGTCAGCGAGCGCAGCGCAGGGAAGCGGGTGGCGTAGAACTCCGCAAACAGCAGCTCCATCTCCTCCCGCGTCCGGCCGATGGCCGGGAAGAAGACGGCATCAAAGACTTCCTGGTTGGTCCGCTCCGTCCCGTTGTTCGCCATCATCGCGTCCGTCGCGCGCATCAGGTGGCGGATGAACGCGTCCGGCGGGTAGTGGTCGGCGATGAACTGGCCCAGAACTCCCAGGTAGGCCGGGACGAAGGTCTCCATGTCGTTCTCCAGCAGGGTGTTATCCAGGTCCAGAAGTACGGCGCGAATCACGGTTCCTCCTTGTGGTGGTAGATTGGTACATTGTTCAGCCTCACCCCTCCCCCAGCGGCTTCGCCGCTGCCGCCGCAGGCCTCGGCCCGAAGGGCCTTCGGCCCGAGGGCGGCGGGGGTGGGGTGAGGAAGCCTGAATAGTTACCCCAGAATCGCGGTGAGGGCCCCCGCCTGGGTGACGACGAAGTCGGCCTCCGGGCCGCGCGTCATAGAGGCGAAGCCCTCCCGCAGCGCCCCCGCTATCGCTCCCAGCGCGATAATCGCCGCCACCCCGATGGCAATCCCAAACAGGGTGAGGACCGTCCGCCCTCTGCGCCGGAACAGATTCCGCAGCACCATCCCCCCTACTCCCTATCCCCCTACTCCCTACTCCGCTATATGACTCTCCATCGCCCGCGCGAAGAGTTCCCGGTCCTCCTCGCGGATGATTTCCCCGGCCCGGTCCCCCAGGCAGACCAGAATCCGCGGGAGATACGGGTCGGTGCGGAGGTGATGTTCGGCGATGAAGACCAGGAGCGGGCTGCTGGTCCAGGACGCCCGCGCCTGGAGGGCGCCCAGTTGCTCCCCGATGAGGACCTCTTTCTGGTCTATCACCAGAATCAGCCAGAGGCCCTCCACCCGCTCCTGGGCCTCTTCGGATACCGGAGCGATGACCACCTGACCGCCGGGCAGGTCCAGCGGCTCCGGCGAGTAGACCACCACCCGGATGCCCCTGCGGATGGCCTCCAGCAGAGCAGGGCGGAGTTGAGGGAAAGTGGCCGGCGTGAGGGAGAGGTAAATCTCCCGTCCGGCCTGGCGGACCATCTCCTCCGCTTTGGCGAGGATGTTCTCCCGCCCCTCTATGTTCCAGACATATTCCAGGTCGGGGGCGGCGGTTAGGGAGGAGAGATCCCGCTGAAGGGCCGTAATCAGGGCCTCGTGCTCCCGATGGAGTTGGTCCAGAAACTCCTCCGGCGGGACGGGCGCGTAGCGGACCACTCCCTCTTGTCGGAGGCTCATCGCCGCGCCGCGCGCGATCAGTTTGCCCACCACCTCGTAAATCATAGAACGGGGAACGCCGGAGAGTTTGGAGAGTTGGTAGCCGGTAACCGGGTTTTCCCGCAACAGGGCGACGTAGGCCTTGGCCTCATATTCCGAAAAGCCCAACGCTATCAGTTTCTCTATCGGGTCATTTTCCATCAAAAAGGCCCCCCGTTGAACACGCCTTTAGTGGTTAGCCTAATAACTACGCCAGTTATACCACAATTGGAAAATTCTGTCAAGTTTGTCCCAGATGTGGGGTGTGTCCCAAAATCGTCGGGAGCCCGGTGGGCCAGGCCGTAAACGGCCTGGCTGAGGTTGCGAAGGGCGCTGGAAGCGCCCTCTCCCGGTTGTAGGACAACTGCAAGCAGTTGTCCTGCAAGAAGAACTTTTTTCGTTTCGGCGGCTTCGCCGCCGAAACGAAAAAATATTTTCTTTTTGTTCTTTTGGCCTCGCTGGAAGCGGGTTTTGGAGATTTTCCTGCCCATGCTCTGAAACAGACAAAACCTCAGGGGCGGGGGAGAAAAGGGGGGGGGGGAGGCCGCGGCCCGAAGGGCCGCCCCCCACCCCCTTCTTTTCCCCTCTTCTCCCCCCGTTTGAGGCTGCGTGGACTGCGCCCAGAAGGGAACGCCTATTGTCTTCCGGACGTCTGAAGGATAGAGGCCGCCAACCTGCCTCTATCACGGGAAAGGAGGCCACAGGATGAAACTCTTCGTTCAGAATCTAATCGTTGCGCTTCTCTTGCTGGGCCTGGTCGCGAGTTGTGTCCGTCCAGAAGACCGCCATATTCAGGTTGTCCGGGCGGATGCAGCGCGGGTGACCCGGCCCGATGTCCCTGCCCAGGACCTGACCGAACTGGTCAACGGCAACAACGGTTTCGCCTTTGACCTGTACCGCGCGCTGCAGGAGAAAGAGGACGGCAATCTCTTCTACTCCCCGTTCAGCATCTCCCTCGCGCTGGCGATGACCTGGGCAGGCGCCCGGGGCGAGACGGAGCGTCAGATGGCCGAAACCCTTCACTTCACCCTCCCCCAGGACCGCCTGCATCCCGCTTTTAATGCCCTGGACCTGGAACTGGCCCAGCGAGGCCAGGGGGCCCGGGGCAAGGACGGGAAGGGCTTCCGGCTGCACATCGTCAACGCTCTTTGGGGCCAGAAGGGCTACCAGTTCCTCCCTGAATTCCTGGAGACGCTGGCCCGTAACTACGACGCCGGGCTGCGGTTGCTGGACTTCGCGGGCGACCCGGAGGCCGCCCGGGGGGTCATCAACGACTGGGTCAGCGACCAGACCGAGGGCCGCATTCGGGACCTGCTCCCGCCCGGCGCGGTGGACACCCTGACCCGTCTGGTGTTGACCAACGCCATCTACTTCAACGCCGCGTGGGACGAGCAATTTGACCCGAGAGCGACCCGAGATGGCGCTTTCCATCTGCTGGACGGAAGTCAGGTCACCGTGCCGATGATGCGGAGGACGGCCAACTCCGGCTTTGTGGTGGGGGAAGGGTTCCAGGCAGTGGAATTGCCGTACGACGGTAAGGAACTGGCAATGGTCATCCTTCTCCCCGATGCGGGCCGGTTTGAGGAGTTTGAGGACTCGCTGGACGCCGAACGGGTGGAGGAGATTTTAGGGAGGCTGGCGTACGGGCAGGTTACCCTGACGATGCCCCGCTTTCGGATAGAATCGGATTTCGGCCTGGCGGATACGCTGGCCGCGATGGGCATGCCCGCCGCTTTCCGGCCCGATCAGGCCGACTTTTCGGGGATGGACGGAAGCCGGGACCTTTACATCAGCCGCATCCTGCACAAAGCCTTTGTCGTCGTGGATGAGGGCGGTACCGAGGCCGCCGCCGCGACGGCGGTCGTTGTCGGCCTGACGGCTCTCATCCCGCGCGCGGAAATTACCGTGGACCGTCCTTTCATCTTCCTCATCCGCGACCTTCAGACAGGCACGATTCTGTTCGTCGGACGGGTGGTTAATCCGGCGCAGTAGTCCCCACCCGCTTCACGTTTCACGCTTTACGTTTCACGCTTTACGTTTCACGTTTCACGCTTCACGACGGCTCCACTGCCAGTCTGAGCATCGCCGGTTGGGCCAGCAGAATCCAGAGCGCGCAGGCCAGCGTGGCAGCAGCGCCTATTGCCACCGCCACTGTCGGGCCCAGGACCTGGGCAATGCTGCCGACCAGCAGCGAACCGAAAGGCATCGTCCCGAAGAAGGTCAGAGTATAGACGGCCATCACCCGACCGCGCAGGTGGTCCGGCACCAGCATCTGGACGATGGTGTTGCTGGTGGTGTTCTGCAGGACAAAGCCGAACCCAACGGCAGCCAGCAGAGCCAGGGAGAGAGGAAACGACCGGGAGAAGGCGAACCCCAACAGCGCGGTGGGGAAAAGACAACTACCAGCCAGCAGAAGCCGTCCCTTCCGCCGGACATGCCCCAGGGAGGCCACCGTTAAGGAGCCGGCCAGCGCTCCGACCCCGACCGATGTGGTCAGCAGCCCCAGTCCCGTTTCCCCAACCCGAAGGACGTCCACCGCGTAGGCCGGCATCAGGGTGGAGTAGGAGAAGCCGAAGAGGGTGGAGACACCCAGCAGGAGGATGATGAGGCGCACCGGGCCGTTGGTCCGAATGTATCGGAGCCCGGCCGCCACCTGCTGAGTGAGGGGCTCGCGGGAGGTGGGGGCTGGATGGGGCGGAAGCCGCATCCCCAGCAGCGCCCCGATGACGGCCAGGAAACTGACCCCGTTGAGTCCGAAGCACCAGGCCGGTCCCAGGGCCGCCAGTACAACTCCCCCCACCGCCGGTCCCACCACGCGGCCCAGGTTGAACATGGTGGAATTCAGGGCGATGGCGTTCATCAGGTCCCGTCGGTCCTCCACCATCTCCACTGCCAGGGACTGGCGGGCGGGGGCGTCAAAGGAGTTGGCCACGCCCAGGGCAAAAGCCAGCACAGCGACATGCCAGACCTGCAGGACGCCAGCAGCGGTCAGAGCAGTGAGGATGAACGCGCAGAGCATCATTGCCGTTTGCGTCCAGATCAGGAGGGTTCGCCGGGAGACCCGGTCGGCCACGGCGCCAGCCGGGAGCATCAGGAAAAGGGTGGGGATAGTGTTGGCGAAGGAGATGGCCCCCAGTGCGAACCGGGAGCCCGTAATCTGATAGACGACCCACCCCTGGGCAACGGATTGCATCCAGGTGCCCATCAGGGAGAGGGCCTGACCGATGAACCAGAGCCGATAGTTTCGGTATCGCAGGGCTGCAAAAGTCGTGAGACCGCCCCCTCGCGATGTGGGGATGCAGGATGGCTGGGTGACCCCGATTTTCATAGCACCCTCAGGTTCTTGAAAAAGATGACGTTATTATACCCCTCTGTTAACACAGCGTCCAGCGCCTGTCGGATACGGAGTGTGTGAGGTTTGTTTTTATGGCGACGGCTTCGCCGCCGCCATAAAACAGATTTCTTAACCCCCCTCCCCCGCCGCAAGGCAGCGTATAGCGGGGGAGAGGGGGATGAGGGCGGGCAGGAGCCAACGGCCTCCCATTTCTGAGGAAAACCTGCACCTGTGAGGTCCGGACTCCCGGCACTTGGCGCAAATCGCGGTTTTGTGTTATCATAATTTGTGCGTTTCAGCCACTGCAAGGAGGTCACCATGCTGAAGGAGTTCAAAGAGTTCGCCCTGCGGGGCAACGTCCTGGATATGGCCATCGGCATCATCATCGGTGCTGCCTTCGGCAGCGTTGTCAACTCTCTGGTGAAGGACATCCTGATGCCGCCCATCGGCTTCCTTCTGGGCAAGGTGGACTTCTCCAACCTGTTCATCAGCCTGTCGGGCCACTACGCCAGTCTGGCGGAGGCCCAGGCGGCGGGCGCGCCGACCATCAACTACGGCCTCTTCATCAACACGGTGCTGAACTTCATCATCGTGGCGGCAGCGGTCTTCTTCTTCGTTGTTCGCCCGATGAACCGCATGCGGCGGGTGAAAGAGACCGCCCCGGCCGCGCCGACGACGAAGGAGTGCCCGTACTGCTTCTCCACCATCCCGCTGAAGGCCACCCGCTGCCCGTACTGTACATCTCATCTGGAGGGAGAAACGAGTTAATGGACGAATTGCAAGGTCGTTTGCTCGCCCTGCAGGCCCGACTCCAGGACGTCCGGAGGCGGCTTTGACCTGGACGGCAAGGAGCAGGAGATTGCCCGTCTGGAAGAGCAGGCCGCCGCGCCGGATTTCTGGGACGACCCGGAGGCCGCCCAGCAGGTCATGCAGCGCCTGGCAGACCTGCGGGACGAGTTGGGGCCGTGGGTCGCCCTGGAGCGGCGGGTCGCCGATGCCCTGGAACTGGCCGCGCTGGGCGATGAAAGCCTGACGGAGGAGTTGCAGAAAGAAGCGGAAGAAGTAGAGAACCGACTGGAAAAAATGGAGTTTCGGCTCCTCTTCTCCGGCCCCTACGACCGGAACGATGCCTTTCTGGCCATCCACGCCGGGGCCGGCGGCACCGACGCGCAGGACTTCGCCGAGATGCTCCTGCGCATGTACCTGCGCTGGGCCGAGTCTCGGGGCTACAAAACCGACCTGGTGGACCGGCTCTACGGAGAAGAGGCCGGCATCAAACGGGCCACCGTCGCCGTCTCCGGGCCCTACGCCTACGGCTACCTGCGGGCGGAGCGGGGCGTCCACCGGCTGGTGCGCCTCTCCCCCTTTGACGCCGCCCACCGTCGCCATACCTCCTTCGTCCTGGTGGAGGTCTGGCCGGACCTGCCGGAGACCGCCGGTATCCAGATTAACCCGGACGACCTGAAGATAGAGACGTTCCGCTCCTCCAGCGCGGGCGGTCAGCATATGCAGAAAAACGAGACCGCCGTCCGCATCACTCACCTCCCCACCGGCATCGTCGTCACCTGCCAGAACGAACGCTCCCAGACCCAGAACCGGGAGACCGCCCTGCGGGTCCTCCGGGCCCGCCTTATGGAACTGGAAGAGGAGAAGCGCCAGCGGGAACTGGCGGAAATCAAAGGCAAACACGTAGAGGCGGCCTGGGGCAACCAGATTCGCTCCTACGTCCTCCATCCCTACCAACTGGTCAAGGACCACCGGACCGGCTACGAGACCGGCAACACTCAGGCCGTGCTGGACGGAGAACTGGACGCCTTTATGGAGGCGTACCTGAAATCCCAGTTGGGGTGATTTTTACCACGAAGACACGAAGACACCAAGAAAATATTTTTTAATCTTCGTGTCTTCGTGTCTTGGTGGTTTTGTACCACGAAGACACGAAGACACAAAGAAAATTTTTTTTAATCTTCGTGTCTTTGTGTCTTGGTGGTTTTTTTCAAGAGGTGGGGGTGATTTTTTACCACGAAGACACGAAGACACAAAGAAAATTTTTTTAATCTTCGTGTCTTTGTGTCTTGGTGTTTTTTCAAGAGGTGGGGTGATTTTGTACCACGAAGACACCAGGAAAATATTTTTTAATCTTCGTGTCTTCGTGTCTTGGTGGTTTTTTCATGCGACTTGCGACCTGTCCCATGCCCGACCTGTTGCGAGAAGTCCGGGATTTTATCCGCCGCCACGACCTGCTGAGCGTCGGCGACGGGGTGGTGGTGGGCGTTTCCGGCGGGCCGGATTCCCTCTGCCTGCTCCACCTCCTCCTGCGCCTGCGGGATGAGTACCAGTTGCAACTGCACGTGGCCCATCTCCACCACGGCGCGCGGGGCGAGGACGCGGACGCCGATGCCGCCTTCGTCGCCGACCTGGCCCGGGAGTGGGGCCTGCCCGCCACCCTGGCCCGGGAGGACGTCCCCGCCATCGCCCGCCAGCACAAACTGGCCTTTGAAGAGGCCGCCCGCCGGGTCCGCTACGCCTTCCTGGCCCACGTCGCCGGGCGCGTCGGCGCGGCGAAGGTCGCCGTGGGCCACAACGCCGACGACCAGGCCGAGACGGTGCTCATGCACTTCCTGCGCGGCGCGGGGCTGGCCGGACTGCGGGGGATGCGCCCGGCGACGCCCCTCTCCGAGTACCGTCTCCTGCCCCAGACCGGCCGCTTTCCCCTGCCGGACCGTCTGCCCGTGCTCATCCGCCCGCTCCTGGGCACCCCGCGCGCCGGGATAGAAGCGTACTGCGCCGAACACGGCCTGGCGCCCCGCTTTGACCGCTCCAACCTGGATACGACGTATTTCCGCAACCGGTTGCGCCACGAACTCCTGCCGCTTCTGGAGACCTACAACCCCAACATCCGCCGGCGCCTCTGCCACACGGCGGAGGTCGTGGCCGCCGACTACGAACTCCTGACCCAGATGCGGGACTGGGCCTGGGGCCAGGTGGTGCAGGAGGAGACGGAGGAAGCCATCGTCCTGGACCGGGCCGGGTGGCTGGCCCAGCCGCTGGCGCTGCAGCGGGCGCTCATCCGGGAGGCGGCCTACCGGCTGCGCCCGCACCTGCGGGATGTGGACTTTGTCCACGTGGAGGCGGCGGTCCAGGTGGCCCGCGATGGCACCACCGGCAACCGGGCTACCCTCCCCGGCGGCCTGGCCCTCACCGTCGGCTACGACACCCTGACCGTCGCTGACGCCGCGTACCAGCCACCCCCGCCGGGGCCGACCCTGCCCCCGGGGACGGAGGTCCCGGTGGCCCTGCCGGGTCGCACCCCCCTGCCGGGCAGTGGCTGGGTCCTGGAGGCCGCCCTGCTGGAGGCCTGGACCCTGGCGGAAGTGACGGGCAATCCCGACCGCTGGACGGCATACCTGGACGCGGAGAGCCTGCGGGGGGCGCCGGTCCTGCGTACCCGCCGTCCGGGCGACCGCTTTCGGCCCCAGGGCCTGGGGGGCCATGCTCCCCCGCTGCCGGACTGGATGGTCAACGCGCGGGTCCCCCGCGCGGTGCGGGATTCGCTGCCACTGCTGGTCTCCGGCGACGGGGAAATCCTCTGGGTCTGCGGCTGGCGCGTCTCGGAGACCGCCGCCGTCCGCCCCGAGACCCGGCGGGTGGCCCGATTCCGATTTTGTCGGCAGAACGCCCGGACGTAAACGTCCGGGCTAAAAGGGCCTTCTGTTTTCAGTGTGAAAATGACCCATTCCCAGAGACGGCCCGAAAAATGAAACGGATACTCTCCCTGACTCTGATGATTTGCCTGCTGATCGCCTGTGGCGGTACTGGGACTGTGATACCCGACACCCCAACCCCCGGGGAGGTCGCAGAGGCCGTTTTGGAGAAAGTGGCCGACATCGTATGTCCTGACATTCCCAACGTCCGGGTCTTTGCGACAGACACGGGGTACGGATTCTGGTGCGCCCCAGCGGCAGGTCACAGCACCACCGCAACACTGCAGTGGTTCAGCAATCCGGGCGACGCACAGGCCGCCTTTGAGACCCGGCGTGAGGGCCGCCCGGTTGGGGAATTCCATGAGTTTCCGCTGCTGGCGTGGGACGAAGACCATCCCTCATTTCCAGGCGGAAGGAAGGAGTATCGGGTCTGGCTCTGGCAGGCGCAAAACTGGCTCATAGAGGTTCGGGCCTTTGATGACACTCATTACACCATTGCTCCTGACCCGGGGAGGGTCTCCGAAGCCATCTACCAGGTGGGAGCGGAATACGGCCTGTTCACGGTTCAAGAGGATTGAGAACGACAGGAATCCAGCGAAGGGAACCCGTTGAAATGAAAAAACCTCTCCAATCCTACCTGCACTCCATTGCCGACCTCACCCAACGCGGCGACGCGCGGGAGGAGAGTTATTACCCCGCGCTGAAGGACCTGCTGGAAGCGGTCGCTCAGGCCCAGGGGCGCCCGGTCCAGGTCACCGTCCTGCCCAAGCCCACCGAGGCGGGCAGTCCCGACTTTCGCGTCTGGGACGGCTCCCACCAGGTGGTCGGCTACGTGGAGGCCAAAGCCCCCGGCGCCAGACTGGACGTCGTGGAGACCTCGGAGCAACTCCAGCGCTACCTGCACACCTTCCCCAACGTCATCCTGACCGATTTCTACGAGTTCCGTCTCTACCGGGGCGGCGTCCTGCTGGAGCGCGCCCTGCTGGCCCGCCCCGTCATCGCCCAGACCCTCAAGGTGAAGCCCCCCGCCGAAGAGGTGGAGGCCCTGGAGCGCCTGTTCCAGGCCTTCTTCTCCTTCGTCCCACCGCCCAGCCTGACGCCCGAAACCCTCTCCGTGGAACTGGCCCGACGGACCCGCTTCCTGCGGGATGAAGTGGTCCGCCCCGAACTGGCCCAGGGCCGGGGCCCCCTCTACGGCTTCTACCAGGCCTTCCAGAAGTACCTCATCGCCGGCCTGACGGAAGAACAGTTCGCCGACCTCTACGCCCAGACGGTCACCTACGGCCTCTTCGCCGCCCGTACCCGCGCCCGGGGCCCCTTCAACCGTCAACTGGCCTATTCCCTCATCCCCTCCACCATCGGCATCCTGCGCGACGTCTTCCAGTTCATCTCCCTGGGAAAACCCTCGCCGCAGATGGAAGTCGTCGTGGACGACATCGCCGCCGTGCTGAACGGGGCGGACGTCCAGGCCATCTTGGAACAGTACTACCGCCAGGGCCGGGGTGACGACCCCGTCCTGCATTTCTACGAGACCTTCCTGGCCGAATACGACCCCGAAACCCGTGAGCGGCGCGGCGTCTACTACACCCCCCAGCCCGTCGTCCGCTACATCGTCCGCGCCGTCCACCACCTGCTCCAGACCCGCTTCGGCCTGCCCGACGGCCTGGCCGACGAGCAGGTGACCCTGCTGGACCCCGCCGCCGGTACGCTGACCTTCCCCGCCGAGGCCATCCGTTTAGCCTTTGAGGAGTTCACGGCGAAATACGGCGAGGGCGGCAAAGGCCACTTCCTGCGCCGCCATATCCTGCCGCACTTCTACGCCTTTGAGTTGCTGATGGCGCCCTATGCCATCGGCCATATGAAGATTGGCTTCCTGCTGGAATCCCTCGGTGTGCCGCTCCAGAACGGCGAACGGTTCCAGTTCTACCTGACCAATGCCCTGGAGATGGAGGACCTGCAGCAGATTGCCATCCCCGGCCTGGCCTCCCTCTCCGAGGAGAGCCACCGCGCCGCACAGGTCAAAAAACATGAGCCCATCCTGGTGGTCCTGGGCAACCCGCCCTATTCCGGCATCTCCGCCAATCAGAACGCCTGGACGGAGCAACTCCTCAAGCAGGACGTGGACGGCGCGCAGAGTTACTACCGGGTGGACGGAAAGCCCCTGGGCGAGAAGAACCCCAAATGGCTGCAGGACGACTACGTCAAGTTCCTGCGCTTTGCCCAGTGGAAAATCCAGCGGGCCGGGCGCGGGGTCGTCGCCATGATCACCAACCACAGTTACCTGGATAATCCCACCTTTCGCGGCATGCGCCAGAGCCTGCTGCGGACCTTTGACGAAATCTACATCCTGGACCTGCACGGCAACAGCCTGAAGCGGGAGACCGCCCCCGACGGTGGCCCCGACGAGAACGTCTTTGACATCCGCCAGGGCGTGGCGATTGCGCTCTTCATCCGCCACGGCGACGCATCCCGGCGCGGCGTCTACCACGCCGACCTCTACGGCCTGCGGGAGGAGAAGTACCGCTGGCTGGAGGAGCACACCCTGGAAACGGCGAACTACCGGCCCATCGCGCCCCAGTCCCCCTACTACTTCTTCATCCCCCGCCAGGTAGAGGGTATCCAGCACTACCAGACCTGGCCGCAAATCACCCGGATTTTCCCCCTCAACGGCGTGGGAATGACAACGGCCCGAGACCACTTTGTGATTGATTTTGACTCGCGTAATCTGCTGGATCGCATCCGGGCTTTCAAACACTCCGAACTGGACGACGCCAACCTGCACAGGGCCTTCGGTATCCCTGTCAAGAAGGGGTGGAGCATCCGCCGGGCCTGGCAACAGTTGCAGGGCGTGGATGACGAAGACCTGAAGGATTACATCCAGCCGGTCCTCTATCGCCCCTTTGACGTGCGTTTCATTTTTTACCACGATGCTATCGTCTGGCGCACTGTGAAGCGCGTGATGCGCCACATGCTGGCGGGGGAGAATCTGGCATTGATTACCCCCAAACAGCATAAAGGCGAATTCGGGGCCTACGTGACCACCTGCATCGGCGCGCATAAAACGGTAGCAGCGTTTGACATCAACTACTACTTCCCCCTCTACCTCTATCCCTCCGCCGAAGCGCCGGACATGTTCCACCGGGAGAAGAGGCCCAACCTGGCGGAGGGGCTTCTATCCGAACTCGCCGCCGCCTACGGCTTCACCCCCGCGCCGGAGGAGGTTTTGGCCTACATCTACGCCGTCCTCTACAGCCCGACCTACCGCCAGCGGTATGCGGAGGAACTGCGGGTGGACTTCCCGCGCGTCCCCTTCACCGCCGACGGCGACCTCTTCCGCCGCATGGCCGCGCTGGGCGGGCAACTGATAGACCTGCACCTGTTGCGCGGCCCGGGCCTCTCCCCGCCGCTGGTCAAATACCGGGGCGCGGGCGATGACCGGATTCAGTACGTCCGCTACGACCCCGCCGGGCAGTGCGTCTATATCAACCCGAACCAGTACTTTGAGGGCGTCGCGCCCGAGATGTGGGAGTACCAGATTGGCGGCTATCAGGTGCTGGAGAAGTACCTGAAGGACCGCAAGGGCCGCCGCCTGGAGGACCCCATCCGCTACATCCACATCGCCACGGCCATTGCCCGCACGATAGACCTGCAGCGGGAGATAGACAGGATATACCCGGAGGTGGAACGGAACGTTTTGCAACGGCGCGAATCGGCACACCCGTAGCGCGGGCCGTTAGCCTGCATGCAGGCCTGGCGGCCTGCGCTACGTTGTCCGCAAACCGACCAGGCGGGTATTTACAAAAATTACAAAAATCTCTGTGCCTTTGTGTCTTTGTGTGAGAATGGTGAGAGCATGAGCAAACGAGCACTCTATCCGATTTGTATCGCCCTCGGGCTCCTGGCCCTGGCGGCCTGTCGGCCCGCGCCCACTCCCGTCCCCGCCACGCCGACAGGACTCCCGACCCCCGAGAAGGGGCGCGTGCTGATGGTCATCGCGCCGGAGAACTTCCGGGACGAGGAGTACGCCCGTCCGCGCGAGATTCTGGAATCCGCCGGATACGCCGTCGTCGTCGCCTCCCGCTCCCGGGAGACGGCGCGGGGGATGCTGGGGATGCGGGTCCAGCCCGACCTCCTCCTCTCCGAGGCCCGCGCCGCCGACTACGACGCGGTGGTCTTCGTCGGCGGGAGCGGCGCCCAGACCTACTGGGACGACCCGGAGGCCCACCGGCTGGCCCAGGAGGCCGCCGACGGGGGCAAAGTGGTCGCCGCCATCTGCATCGCCCCGGTCATCCTGGCCCGCGCGGGCGTGTTAGAGGGGAAACAGGCCACCGTCTTTGACCCCCCGTCCCTCTGCGCCGAACTGACCGCTCACGGGGCCACCTGCACCGGCGCGTCCGTCCAGCGGGACGGGCGGACCGTCACCGCTTCCGGCCCCCAGGCAGCGGAAGATTTCGCCCGGTCCATCCTGGCGGCTCTGGAGGAACCCTGATGCTGAACCCACCGATGCGAACGGTCCTGACCTGGGTGACCATTCTGGTCGTCGCGGTGATGCTCATCAGCGGCCTGGCCGGCGCGCTCCGGTCGCTGGCCCGCCCGGCCCGGCAACAATCCGCGCTCTCCATCGCGCCGCCGGAGGTGACCCTCTGCACGGGTGAGGCGGTGGTCTTCGCCGCTGCGCCGCTCCCGGCATCCCGCTGGGCCGCCACTGGCGGCACCATCGGCGCCGACGGCCGCTACACCGCAGGCGACCTTCCCGGCAACTACGAGGCCCAGGCCGTCGGGCCGGGCGGGGAGCGTGGTCGGGCCTACATCCACATCATCGCCTGCACTCCTACCCCGCCCCCCACGCCGACGCCCATCCCCACCCCGGCCCCGACGCCCACGCCGCCGCCCACGCCCATCCCGGAGGCCGACCCGGCAGGCGACCTCTTCGTCTACAACACCGGCGCTGCCGCCTCCGCTCCCTTTGACGGCGTGGACATCCGCAACGGTGCCTTCGCCGCCGACGGCCGCCTCCTGGCAGAAGGGATGCCTGCCGAACTGGCCGGGTGGGCCCAGGCAGGGGAGACCGTCCTCTGGATGGCCCTCTACACCCCCATCCCGGAGGGGATGCCGGTGCGGGCGGACTGGCTCTTCGTCCTGGACCTGGACGGGAATCCCGGGACGGGCCGTCCTCCCGGAACCCGTCCGGTCAACCAGGGGCTGGGGGACGAGGTGGCGGTGGGGCTCTATTACGACCCGACCGACGGCGCGTTCCACTCGTACCTCCTGCTCTGGAACGCTGGACGGCGGGATTTTGATGACGGCGGGGAGGTCCGCTACTGGCTTTCCCCCGACCGCACCGTGGTGGCTCTGGCGGTTCCGGGGGACGTTCTGGGGGCGCGGGGATTTACGCCGGAGGCGGCGCGGGGCCGGGCGGCGACCATTGCCTACACCACCCCAGAACCCGTCGCCGACTTCTACCCCCAGTAGCCCCTGCGCCCTGTGACCCTGCGACCTGTGACCCTGCGCCCTGCGACATGCGACCTGCTTCCTGTGACCTGGGCATCGTCATCGTCAACTACAACACCCGCGACCTGCTGCGGACGTGTCTGCGCACCGTCTACGCCAGCCGGGGGGACTTCACCTTTGAGGTCTGCGTGGTGGATAACGGCTCCACCGACGGGAGCGGGGAGATGCTGGAAGCGGAGTTCCCCCAGGTCCGCCGGATCCTCAACCCGGATAACCGGGGGTATCCGGCGGCCAACAACCAGGGGCTGCGCCTGCTGGGGTTCCCGGACGGCGCCGACGCGCCCCGGTTCGCCCTGCTCCTCAACCCGGATACCGAACTCCCCCCCGACGCACTGGCGAAGATGCTGGCGTTTATGGACGCGCATCCGGAGGCGGGCGTCGTCGGTCCCAAACTGGTGCGGCAGGATGGCTCCCTGGACCTGGCCTGTCGCCGTTCCTTCCCGTCGCCGGAGGTTTCCTTCTACCGGTTCTCGGGCCTGGCGCGCCTCTTTCCCCGCAGCCGTCGTTTCGGGCGCTACAACCTCACCTACCTGGACCCGGACGAGAGGGCCGAGGTGGACGCGGTGGTGGGGGCCTTTATGATGGTGCGTCGGGAAGCCATCGCGCAGGTCGGCCTGCTGGATGAGGGATTCTTTATGTACGGGGAGGACCTGGACTGGTGCTACCGCATCAAGGGGGCGGGGTGGAAAGTGTACTACAACCCGGAGGTGACGGTTCTGCACATCAAGCGGGCCGCCAGCACTCGCAACCCCCGCGCACAGGTGGAGTTCTGGCGGGCGATGGAGTATTTCTACCGCAAACACTACGCGGCCCGCACCCCGTGGCCCGTGCACGTCCTGATCCTGGCGGCCATCTGGACCCGGACTCATCTGGAGCGCCTGCGCTGGCGGCTGGCGGGGGCGGAGGTGTGAGATGTGGGCGGTCGTCTTTGATGCCGGGCCCCTGATTACCGCCTGCCGCTTTGAGGTTGAGGGGCGATTGATTGTTGACTATATCGCTCAGGCGTGTTATATTCTGATTGCACCCAGCGTTGAGGAAGAAGTGGCTGTTAGAGGAGCAGGGTATCCCAATGGCCTGGCAGCAGGAGAACGGATCGTTCGGGGTGATATACAGGTTGTTCCCCTGAGAACCCGAAGGTGGACTGCGCATCTGGCAGGTTGCGCTCTGGGAGATGGAGAGCGAGATTCTATTGAACTGTGCGCTCAGACCAATGCGGAAGCGTTAGTAACCGACGACTATCTGGCCTTTGTCACTGCAACGCGCCTGGGCCTTAGAGCATGGATGTTGCCCGACCTGATCGTCCAACTGGTCCGGCCTGGAGGGTTATCGGCTCCGATGGCGAAAATGATGCTGGAAGTCATTCGGCCTCGCTATCGGAAAGGCGTTATTGAGCAAAGTATGGCTCAGCTGGAGGAGGTAGAAAGAGATGCCGAAGGTCATCGTGCCGATTAAGGAGGAGATTTTGCAGGCCGCGGAACGCCGGAAAGCGATGGGGGCCTCCGGCGAAATTTCTCAATTTCTGGCCGAACTCGTGGACCTTGGGTTTGAATATCGGCTTCGGCAATTATACCGGCAATTTGAAGAGGGTAAAATCAGCCTGGGATATTTTGCCAGAGAAATGGGGATGAGTGTTCGCGACCTGTATGGTGCGCTGGAGCAGAGAGGGCTACCCACCTCCAATATTGACATCCGTCCACGGGCAGGCTGATTCTTACAAGACGCCATTGCGGGATGCGACATGAAAAAGCGCCGGGCACAGGCTTTCTTTATCGGGACTCTCGTGCTGACTGATGTGCTGATGGCCGGGGCGGCCTTCTACGGCGCCTACTGGCTGCGCGCCCTGATGCCGTTCCCGGCAGAGGCGGTCACACTGGCCGCGCCCTCCGCATACGCGCCGGTCATGCTGGCCCACGTGGCTGCCGTCCTGCTGGCTCTCGCCTTCAATCGCCTCTACGTCCTGGCCCGCAGCCCCTCCCGCGTGGATGAGTTCTACCAGACCATCGGTGCTGCGACGACGGGCACCGTCACCGGAATCGCTCTCTCCTACTTCCTGTTCAAAAACACCCCCCTGGAAGTGGATTACCCCCGGGCGATGATGATTTACGCCTGGCTTCTGACCATCGTCCTAATTACGGTGGGGCGGCTGGCCCACGGGCGGCTACGGGCCGCCCTTCAGGCCCGGGGATGGGGACGGGACCGGGTGCTGGTGGTGGGCACCGGCGACGTGGCGCGGATGATTCTCCACAAGATTCTGGGCAATCCGGGACTGGGCTACCAGGTGGTGGGGGCAGTGGAAGTGGAGGGCTACCCCACGGTGACCCTGCCGGTCCCCATCCTGGGCAACGCCCGCGACCTGGGCGACCTGATTGAGCAGCACCAGGTGGATGAGGTCATCATCGCGCTGCCGGAGGCGACTCACCAGGAGATTCTCACCCTCATCTCCGAGTGCGAGCGGGGCAAGGTCACCGTCAAGGTCTTCCCCGACCTGTTCCAGATTATCGCCGGGCCGATGGGCATCGGCGACCTGGGCGGGCTCCCTCTCCTGACGGTGCGCGAGGTCGCCCTGCGGGGCTGGCGGCGGGCCGCCAAACGGCTGATGGACGTCGTCGGCGCAGCGGTGGGGCTGATTTTCCTCTCCCCGCTGATGCTCCTCACCGCCATCCTCATCAAACTGGATTCCCCCGGCCCTGCCTTCTACGTCCAGGAGCGGATGGGGCTGGACGCCCGCCCGTTCCTGATGTTCAAGTTCCGCTCCATGCGGCAGGACGCGGAGGCCCATGGGCCGGGCTGGACCCGCCCCGGCGATCCCCGGATCACCCGGCTGGGCAGCATCCTGCGTCGTCTGAACGTGGACGAGTTGCCGCAGTTAATCAACGTCCTGCTGGGAGAGATGAGCCTGGTGGGGCCCCGCCCGGAGCGGCCCGTCTATGTGGCCCAGTTCCGCCGCTCCATCCCCCGCTACATGGACCGGCACCGGGAGAAAGCCGGCATGACCGGCTGGGCGCAGGTGAACGGCCTGCGGGGCGATACGTCCATCGCCGAGCGGACCAAGTACGACCTCTGGTACATTGAGAACTGGTCGCTCCTGCTGGACATCAAGATTCTCCTGCGCACGCTGGTCAACATCTTCCGCTCCCCCAACGCGTATTAGGGGGATTAGAAGATATGCACCGCTGAGGCCTTAAAGGAGATAAATACTTCCCCTCCCTCCTCCAGGCCCATCTCTTCCAGCGAGGGGCGCGTAATGGCGCAGACGAAATCCGTCGCCCCCGGTGGAACCCCGTCCGGCGGGACGCGTACCGTGACGTAGATCAGGGCTCCCCGGTCCAGAATGCCTACCACGCGGCCCCGAAAGGAGTTACGCATACTGGAGTGGAGCGGCTCCCGGGAGAGCACGATGTCCTCCGGCCGGATAGAGGCGTGGACAGAGCCGGATAGATCGGTCAGGACGGCTATCCTCAGCCCCTGTCGCCCGGCACCTTCCAGGGCAAGCCACCGGTAGCCCCCGTCTCCGGGGAAGATTTCGCCCCGGAAGATGTTCCTCACCCCCACAAAGCGGGCCACGAATTCGGATTCGGGCCTCCGAAAAACCTCCTCCGGCGAACCGACCTGAACGATTTGCCCCTGATTCATCACCGCGATGCGATTGGCCAGCGCGACGGCTTCCTCAAAGTCGTGAGTAACGTGAACCGTTGTTGTGCCCAGTTCCCGGTGCAATCGGGCCAACTCCCGCTGTAAACCCTCCCGGGTTTCGGGGTCCAGCGCGCTCAAGGGTTCATCCAGCAGGAGGATGGAAGGCTCAATCGCCAGCGCGCGGGCCAGGGCCACCCGCTGGGCCTCGCCCCCGCTCAGCGTCTCCGGTCTCCGCTGGAGCAGGGAATGAAGGGAAAGCCGTCGGCTGATTTCGTCCACCCGCTGCGCGACCGCCTTCTGGCCCATTCCCCTCAGCCGCAGACCGAAGGCGATATTCTCCGCCACACTCAGGTGCGGGAAGAGCGCGTAGTCCTGATAGACAAACCCGATGGAACGGCGCTCCGGGGGAACATGGGTGACGTCCTCCCCGTTGAGCAAGACGCGCCCCCGCCGGGGGAAATGAAGGCCCGCGATGGTCTCCAACAACACGGTCTTTCCCGCACCGGTCGGGCCAAGAATGACGAAATACTCCCCGGGGGTAACCTCCAGATTGACCCCGCGCAGGTGGAATTCCCCCAGGTCCAGCCACAAATCCGTCACCTGCAGGCTCATCTCATTCTCCGGTTCCTCCGGGGGATTCCCCGTAACGCCGCGAAGGCGACCAGACAGATGAGAATCATCAGCGCCGCCACCGGCTGAGCATAGGCCAGCCCGAAGGACTCAAACCGCTGGTAGATGAGCACCGGGGCCACCATGGGGTGATAGGCCAGAATCACGACGGCGCCAAACTCGCTCAGGCCCCGGGCCCACATCATGATCGCCCCGGAGAGGATGCTGCGCCAGGCCAGGGGGAAGGAGACCCGCCAGAAGGCCTCCCAGGGCGAGGCGCCCAGCGTTCGCGCCACCCGCTCCATGCGGGGGTCCACCGCCTCAAAGCCCTCCCGGGCCGCGTTGACCAGAAAAGAGAGGCTGACGAAGAGCATGGCGATGACGATGCCGGGCACGGCGGAGATGAATCTCAGGCCCAGGAGGCCGAACACCTGGCCCAATGGGGCCTGTCGGCCAAAGACCATCAGGAGCGCGATACCCGCTGCTGAGTGGGGGACAACGACAGGCAAATCTATGATTCCTTCCACCACCCCCTTGCCGGGGAAATCCACGCGGGCCAGCAGATAGGCCAGGGGAACGCCGCAGATCAAAGCCAGCAGAGTGGCGATAAAGGACGCGTAGAGGGTCAGGGAGATGGCACTGCGGACTTCCGCATCCAGAAGGGTCTGCCAGAGGAGGGAGGGGCTGGAAGCGGTAACGGTACGGGCCAGTGGGACGGCGACGAACAGAACCAGCAAGGCCCCGAGGGCTGAGAAGAGAACGGTCAGTCGGTTGGCGAAGAGAACCCTCATGGCGATTGCTCCATGACCAGTGGCTGAAGAGCGGCTGGGAGAGCGTCCCTGTCCCCGGTGGTGGGGGGCACAATGGGCGGCTGGCCCATGCGCTCCATGATTGCCTGCCCCTCTGGGCTGATGAGGAATTTAACAAACTCCAGAGCCAGGTCGGGGTTGGGGGCATTCTTGGGTATGGTCACGCCGTAGACGATCGGCTCGCCCACCACCGTGACGGTCTTGCCCGGCCCAGTGCCAGCAATCTCAACGTTCGCTTTGCCGTAGAAGTCGGCGTACTCCACGCTCCCCAGGTTGATCTCCGGCGGCAATTCCACGAACCGGAGGCCGTGCTGGAGGGCGACGGAGCGATACTCAAAGGCGTAGTCCACATCGCCCGATTGCAATAGCGCAATCAACTCCACCGACTTGGGGCGTATGTATGCCTTTGGACAGCGCGCCTCCAGCGTGTGGTAGAGGGCGGGTATCCCGTAGTGCGCTTCCGCCAGTTGCCAGACCATCAACGTACGATAGCCGCAGGGGTCTGTATTGGGATCGGCGCGGCCGCAGATAACGCCGTCCCGGCCGATGATTTCATACCAGTTATCCGCGTTCACTTCGTCCGCGTACTGGGAGCGGTCGGTGTAGGCGATCACCATCTCATTGCGGGCGAAGCGGATGTTCCACTCCGCGAACTCCGGGATGAGCAGATGGTCAATGACCCGGTAGTCCGCTGATATGAGCAGGTCGGCTTCCCGACCCAGTTCGCGGATTTTGCGGGCGGCCTCGTTGCTGCCCGACGCCTCGGTCTGAAAGATGACGCCGGGGTAGTGGGCCTGGAAGGCTTCCGTGAGGGCCCGCACCGGCTCCGCCAGACTCCCGGCGTGGAAGACGACGAGTTTCCCGCTCCAGGCCGCCGTCGGGGAGGATGCGGGGAGGGCCGACCGGCATCCGGTCAGCCAGAGGCCGAGGACGATGGCCGCGAGCATGATGCGAAGAGGCCCGGCGGGGATAGAGGACGTTTGCACCGGAGAACCTCCCGATTGTATATTTGTATTGCTACAATTATACTTTGGCGGCGGTTTCTGTCAAGGCCGGCAGGGATAAAGGAGGGGGTTGGGCGGCGGCTTCGCCGCCGCCCAACCCCCTCCGTTGCGGCCGCCCGGCAGGACGGGCTCAGAGCCCCAATGGTGCTAACTTTTGACGTGGCGCAGGCTGTTAGCCTGCATCGCACAGGCCTGGCGGCCCGCGCTACAGCACAGGCCTGGCGGCCTGCGCTACGGCCACAGGCCTGGCGGCCCGCGCTACGGCCACAGGCCTGGCGGCCCGCGCTACGGCCACAGGCCTGGCGGCCCGCGCTACGGCCACAGGCCCGGCGGCCTGCGCTACGGCCACAGGCCTGGCGGCCTGCGCTACATTCCGAGAGCGGCGAAGTAGGCCCGGGCCATAGCCTCCATATCCAGCGTGATCCCCGCCAGCGGGCCCACTTCCTGCGGCGGCTCGCCCCGTTCCCGCGCCGGTAGCGGAAACTCGCGCGGGAGCCCGTGCCGTTCGTTGAAGGCATGCCGCCGCCGCTGAATCTCCCGGCCGGCCTCCAGGAACTCCCGTTCCGTCATCCCCCAGCCGGTGGCGGCGTTCAGCCAGGCCAGAAACGGCACCTCGCCCATGTACAGCGCAAACTGGCAGAGCCCCAGACTGTCGTAGGCCCGCAGAACGGACATCCCCACCGCCATAACCCGCCCCTTCGTCGCGTAGTCGTAGCGGGCGCCCGGTTTGACCCCCTCCAGCGCGAAGTACGGCATCAGCGGCGGCACTTCCACCGTCCCGGAGAGGGTGGCGGTATGACGGCCCGGCGCCGGGTCCACCTGATAGCCCAGCGCCACGCCCGGCTCGTAGAGGCCCCGGTGCATGGCCAGTTCCTGCCCTCCGGCGTGGACTGCCGCCTCCTGCGCCTCCGGCCCCAACCGCTCCGCGGCCCGCCGGACCCCGTCGGCCAGCCACTCCCCCAGGCCCGGCTCCCGCCGGGCAATACGCGCGGTCAGTTCCACAATCGCTTCGCCGTTCCCCCAGTCCAGCGGCAATTCCTCCGCCAGTTCCGGCGGCAGCCACCCCCGCTCCCGACACTCTACGGCGAAGGCGACGGCGACGCCCGTGGAGATGGTATCCAGACCGGCCCGGTTGCAGATGCGGTTGCAGCGCATCACCACGTCCAGGTCGTCGTTCAGCAGCAGCGGTCCGAACGCGGCCAACGTCTCGTACTCCGGCTTGTGGTCCGTGTCGCCGTCGGGCAGGCGGACGATGCCGCCGCAGGCCACCGGGCAGAAGGAACAGCCGTACCCGCGAATCCTGGGCCGGATGACCGCCTCGTCGCTCAGGCGGGCGGCCCGGCGAAGCGGGAAATCCCGATAGCCGATGCCGGTCCAGTTGCGCACTGGCGTGTCCCCCAGTTCCACCAGCGCGGCCGTTCCGGCGGCCGTCCCGTAGAGCCGATAGGTGTCTATGACCATTTGGGTCGGCCCGCCGCTCAGCCGGGCCCGCAGACGGCGCATAATGGGCAGGATGCGCAGGAGAAAACCGGAGATGCCGGAGGCCCAGCGGGACGGTTTCCGGCGGAAGAGGCGGCGGTACTCGTCGGTGATCCGCCGGAAGGCCTCGGGGTCGGCCAGCGGCGGGCGCGCCTTCCCCCGCGCGGCCACGGCTTTGAGGTTTTTGGCCCCCATGACGGCGCCCAGGCCGCACCGCGCGGCGGCCCGTCCGTCGTCGTTGATGATGGCGGCCAGGAGCGACCGTTTCTCCCCCGCCGGGCCGATGCAGGCGACGCGCACGTCCCGGCCCGCCGCAGCGCGGATGGCCGCCTCCGTCTCGCGGGTATCCAGCCCCCAGAGGTCGGCCGCGTCCCGGATTTCGGCCCGTTCGCTGTCTATGTACAGGTAGACAGGCCGCTGAGCCCGACCGGTGACGAAGACGCCGTCGTAGCCGGTGCCCCGCAGGGCCGGGCCGAAGTTCCCCCCGCAGTTGGCGTCCCCCCAGGCCCCGGTGAGGGGAGAGCGGGCGCAGACCATGAAGCGTCCGCCGAAGAGGGCGCCGCTGCCGGTCAGGAGCCCGGGCAGGAAGCCGATGACGTTCTCCGGCCCCAGCGGGTCGGCCCCCGGCGGGATACGGTCGGTGAGCACATAGGCCCCCAGGCCGTACCCGCCCAGATACCGGCGGTAGACCTCCTCGGGAGGTGTTTCCACCGTGATTTCGCCCGTGGAGAGGTTGACGAAGAGGATTTTGCCCCAGTAGCCGTTGGGCATAGAGTGCCTCCGGGTATACAAAGGGTGGTTTTTTTACACCGCAGAGGCGCAGAGAACGCGGAGCGGGCACATTGTCATTACGTCTCTGCGTCCTCGGCGTCTCTGCGGTGAGTATCTGCCCTCAGGGGGACGGCGTGGGCGTGGGCGTCAGCGGCGATTCCAGCCAGAGGAAGCGGCGGGTCAGCCCCTCCTCCGACGCGGTGGTGAAGACGCCGCTGCGGGTCTCCCGCACCACCCGCACCTCCCACTGGAACTCCCGCGCCTGCGAACCGGGCGGGGGGAAGAGGTCGGCGGGTACCCGGTAGGCCGTCGTCCGGGTCCGTACCCGGACAACGGGGATGCCCGGGCGCACAATCCGCAGTTCGTACCACTCGTTGGGGCGCAGGACCGCGACGGAAGCCCACTGGAGCACGATGCGGGCGTCCGGCCCGCCGAAGACAGCCCCGTCCGGCGGGCTCAGCAGGGGCGGCGGCGGATAGGGCGGAATGGGCGTCGGCGTGGCGTAGGGGTTGGGGGTGGGCGTCGGCGTGGGCATCGGCGTCCCCAGCGGGATGATCAGCGGCTGGTTCACGTGGATGACGTCCGAACCAGCGGGTATCTCCGGATTCGCCGCCCGGATCAGGGAGACGGTGACACTGTACTTCTGCGCAATGGAGATGAGCGTCTCCCCCGGCGCGACGACGTGGATGATGTAGTCGCCCGGCGTGGGGGTCGGCGTGACTGTCCCCGGCAGGGGAGAGGGCGTCGGGGTGGGACGGGCCGGGGGGATGAGCAGCACCTGCCCGATCTGCAACGCGTCCGGGTTGATGCCCGGATTCAGGGCGACGATTTCCTCCACCGTCGTATCGTACCGGACCGCGATGGAAGAGAGGGTGTCGTTCGGCTGGACCTGGTGGGCCCGGGGCGGAAGCGGGGTGGGCGTGGGCGTCTCGGTGGGCGTGGCGGTGGGGGTCGCTGTGGCCGCAGGCGTCGCCGTCCGGGTTGGGGTGACGGTGGGCGTGGGGGACGGGAACACCTGGGGGAACAGAAGTGGCCCCAGGAGCCAGTACGCCGTCCCCAGGACCAGCAACGCGACCGCAAAGGCCGCCACCCAGAACCCCCAATGGGAATGGCGGACCGGCGCCACCGACGGCTGAGTTTCCGCCTCCGCCAGTGCTTCCGTCAGGGGCGCGCCGCAGATGATGCATGTTCGGGCCCGGGCCGAGACCTTCGTCCCGCACGCCGGGCATGTTCGGGATTGCTCCTCACTCATTGGTCAGTCGGTGGTTGGTAGACTGGTAAATTGGTCATTGGTCATTGGTCATTCGGTCATTGGTCATTGCGTCATTCCGTCCAGCCCCAGTTCCGTCGCGATGGACTGCATGGCCTCCAGGACGACGCCGACATGCTCCCAGAGGTCCACGCCCAGAAGCGCCGCGCCTTCCTCGGCCGCGCCCCGGTCGGCGCCCGCCGCGAACCGCTTGTCCTTCCACTTGTTCTTGACGCTTTTGACCGTGATCTGGCGGATGTCTTTGGACGGGTGGACCAGCGTCACGGCGACGATGAGGCCGGTCAGGTCGTCCACCGCGTAGAGGGCCTGCTCCATTCGGCTCTCGCGGGAGACGCCGGTCCGCTCGGCGGCGTGGGAGAGGACGGCGCGGACAACGTCCTCGGGCCAGCCCTGCTCCCGCAGGATGCGGGCACCGGTCAGCGGGTGGTCGTCGGGGAAGCGCTCGTAGTCAAAGTCGTGCAGCAGCCCCACGGCGGCCCACTTCTCCTCGTCTTCGCCGAAACGGCGGGCGTAGGCCCGCATCGCCGCCTCCACGGCCAGCATGTGCTTGATCAGGTTCGGGTTCTGGACGTACTCGGTGACCAGTTTCCAGGCATTCTCTCGGGTTGGCTGCATGGGAACCTCCTGGGAAACGTGAAACGTGAAAACGTGAAACGTGAAAACGTGAAACGTGAAAACGTGAAACGTGAAACGTGAAGCGTCAAAATATCGGAATCGGGTCGCCCAGGACGGGAAGGGGGCGGCGAATCCACAGGTCCCACCAAGCCAGCCAGAGGGCCGGGACCTCGCGGGCCTGGTAGCGGCGGATGTGGATGTAGGGCCGCCGGTCCGCCACATAGCCCACCGCGTCCAGCCCCAGCCCGTGGCAGGTATAGAGGGCGCGCGGCAGGTGGTACCGCTGAGTGACCACCACCACCTCCGTCAGGCCGAAAATGGCCTTCGCCCGGTAGCAGGTGTCGTAAGTGCGCCGCCCGGCGTAGTCCAGGACAATGTCCTCCTCCGGCATCCCCAGCGCCAGGGCCACCTCCCGCATCTTCTCCGGCTCGTTGTAGTGGACGAAGCGGTTGTCGCCGCTGAAGAGCAGTTTCCGCACCCGCCCGGCCCGGTAGAGGTCCACCGCCGCCGCCACCCGGTCCCGCAGGATGTCGCTGGGGGTGCCGTCGGGCCAGTAGCCCGCGCCGAAGACCAGCGCCACGGGGCGCTGGGGCACCGCCGCCGGGTCGGTGTAGATGACCCCCCGGTAGCGCACCGTCAGCGTCCAGAGGGTCCAAGCCCCGACCGCACCCAGAGCGGAGAGCAGGAGAAGCCACAGGTAGAGAGCCATACGCCGGGTTGGATTCCGGCCACGAGCACTCATTTTGCGAATGTTTTCAACCACGAAGGGCACGAAGGACACATAAGGAAAAGAAAAAAACCTTCGTGCCCTTTGTGTGAACTTTGTGTCCTTCGTGGTTTTAGAAATTCTGTCTACGGCACCACCAGCGTCACCGCCGCCACCGTCTCCAGGTCCGGCCCCCAGATGACGGTGACGATCCGGCCCGTCCGCTGGACGCAGGCCGCTCCCGCCGGTCCGCTCCAGAAGGCCCCCCGCCCGTTCAGGCCTGTGGCGGGCAGGTTCAACAATTTCTGCAAATCCTTCGGGTCGGCAGCAACCAGCGGCGGGGTGCGGAAGCGAGGGACCAGCAGGTGGTAGGCGCGCTCAAACTCCACCGCCTCGTCCCGGGTCTCCCAGGCCAGCCGCCAGACGATGACCTGGCGGCCTTTCCCGTCCTCCCAGAGGGTGAACGTATCCCCGGCCCAGCCGTCGGCGGCGCGGCGGGCCGCCCCGTCGTCGTCCAGGTAGGCCGCCAGATGCAGGCCGACCAGAAACTCGCCGACGGTGTCCCGCCGGACCAACTTCCAGCCTTTGCCCAGAGCCGCCGTCAGGTCCGGGACGGCCGGTTCCAGCGGGGGACGGCGGTCCCGGTAGCGCTCCGGATGCAGGACTTCCTGGGTGGTGCACGGTGGGGCGGCGTAGGCCCGGTTGACGGCGGCCCAGCCACCGTCGGCGTCCAGCGCGGCGACAAAGCGCGCCCCGTCCCGGTAGGGGAAGAGGCGGATTTCCTCAAATGTCGCGACGTTGCTCAGGGGCGCGTAGGTCGGCTCCTCGGCCCCCGCCGCCAGACGGGCCAGACGGTCCACCTCCTGTGGGTCGGAGTCCACCCCGGCGTAGCGGGCAGCCGTGAGGACGGCGTCCCCTTCCACCAGGGCCCGCCGGGCCAGCGCGGCGTCGGCGGTGGGCCGACAGGCGGCGGTCAGGGGGACGCGCGGGGGCTCGGCACCGTCGCCCAGCAGAAACGCGTTGTCCTGCAGCGCGTGGGCCAGGGTGTGGACCAGGGCCAGTTCGTCGTCGGGGGTAGCGGGCCCCCGGCCTGCCACCAGCAGAATCTGTCGCCCCGCCGGGACATAGAGGCTGAAGACCCGGGCCGCCTGCGCGGTGACGTCCGGCAGCGGCAACGGGTCCAGCCGGGGTACCAGTCCCAGCAGACCGTAGAGACCCAGCGCCTCCTGGGGCCGAAGGTCGCCGTACCGCTGCAGAAGGTAGAGCGCGATCTCCCGCTCCGACGGGAAGGAGACGGGGAACTGCTCCACCGGCGGAAGGTCCCGCACCCGGGCCAGGATGCGGGCGACCTCGTGGACGGCGCGGGCACTCTGAATCTGGGAGAGGGGGACGGCCCGGGTGGGGGTGGGGACGGCCGTCGGGGAGGGTGTCGGTTCGGTCGGAGAGGCCTCCGCGCGGGTCGTGGGGGCCCCCAGGGGCGACGCCGGCCCCTGCGGTGACGGGAGCGGGGAGAGCGCGGCCAGTCGGCGCATCGTGGTGGTCACGGTGTAGGCCAGCAGGCCGAACACCACGACCACCGCGGTCGCCATCAGGGCCAGGATCAACCGCTGGCGGGGAGTGAACCCCCTCACCGCAGCGCCTCCTCCTGGGCCGCGATGAGCGCCGCGATACCCCGACGGGCCAGGTCCAGCATCTGCAACAGCCGGTTTCGGGAGAACGGGGCTCCCTCCGCCGTCCCCTGCACTTCCACGAACCGCCCGTCTCCGGTCATCACCACGTTCAGGTCCACCTCAGCCTGGCTATCCTCCTCGTAGCAGAGGTCCAGCCGGACCTCCCCCTGCACCACGCCGACGCTGACGGCCGCGATGGGGGTGCGAATGAGGTCCGGGGGGACGACGCCCCGGGCGGCCAGCCGGCGCAGGGCCAGGGCCAGCGCGACGTACCCGCCGGTGACGGCAGCGGTGCGGGTGCCGCCGTCGGCCTGCAGGACGTCGCAGTCCAGGATCAGGGTCCGCTCCCCCAACCGGGCCAGGTCCAGGCCGGCGCGCAGGGAGCGCCCGATGAAGCGGCGAATCTCCTGCGTTCGCCCGCCGGTCAGGCCGTTCTCGCGGGGCGTGCGGGTGTGGGTGGAACGGGGGAGCAGCGCGTACTCCGCCGTCAGCCAGCCCTGCCCGGAACCGGCCAGCCAGCGCGGTACCCCCTCCTGCAGGGTGAGGTTGCAGAGCACGCGGGTCCGCCCCCACTCCACCAGGACCGACCCCTCCGGGTAGTCCACGTAGTCCAGGATGAAGCGGACGGGGCGGAGTTCGTCGGGCCGTCGTCCATCGGGTCGGGAAGATGCCATTTCTCTTTCTCTAAACCACGAAGACACAAAGGCACGAAGTTTTTTGGTAAATACCTGCCCATTGTGTCATTGCGAGCCGCTAAAAGCGGCGAAGCAATCTCCAGACCCGTGAGGGGATTGCTTCGGCGGCTGCTGCCGCCTCGCAATGACTATAGGTAGGTAGTTGTATTTTTTGAAGTTTTTTAATCTTTGTGTCTTCGTGTCTTTGTGGTGAATTACACGTCACGGCGTCCCGCCGGTGATCGGGGAAGAGGGTTGCAGTTGCCCCAGCAGTTGCTCTATGGCCGGTTTCTGGTCCTCCGGGGCCATCTGGAGCGCGGTCTGGGCCTCCGCCAGCGCCATCGCCGGGGCCCCCATCTGATAGTAGGCGATCGCCAGCAGCCGGTGGGCGTCCCAGGCCCAGGCCCCCTGGGGTTCCAGTTCCAGAGAACGGTTCAGCGCCTCCACCGCCGCGTCGTTCTGTCCCTGCTGCAGATAGACCCGCGCCAGCGCGTTCCAGACCTGCGGCATAGTGGGCAGAATCTCCAGCGCCTTCCGGTACGCCTCCGCCGCCCCTGCCAGGTCCCCCTTCATCGCCCGGACGTCCCCGATAATGAGCCAGGTCTGCTCAAAACCGTCGTCCACCTCCAGCGAACGGTTGATCCGCTGCCAGAAGCCGTCCTCGTCTTTCAGGCCGTAGAGGTAGAGGGTCGCCCACTGGTTCCAGAGAATGGGGTTATTGGGGCTGAGCGACGTGGCCACTTCGTAGTACCGGGAGGCCAGATTCAGGAGCGTCTCCCGCTGCGACTGCCCGGCGGGCAGGTCGGCCCAGCGCTGGTACATCCGGGCCAGGTTGGCCGAGTGGTCGGTGTTGAGGGGGCTCAGCGCCTGCGCCATCAGCAACACCCGTTCCGTCTCCCGCAGGATTGCCTCCTGCTGGGCAGTGTCGGTAGTGCCCGACGCCGCCTCCAACAGCGCGCGGCCCAGGTACAGGTAGTAGAAGTCCTCGTGGGGGGCCAGTTGGACGGCCCGCTGGTAGTGGGGGACGGCCGCTCCCCACTGCCCCTGCCGGTCCCACGGGTCGGCCTGCTTGTAGATGATGTCGGCGCGAATGGGGCGCAGGTTGGCATGCAGGGCGCTGAGGACGGCCAGCGGCAGCAGGACGGCCAGCGCCACCGGCCCCCAGGCCGTGCCCCACCGTTTGGGCATCCACCGCTCCCCGCTCAGCGCCAGTCCGCCCAGAAGAATTACCGTGGCCAGGAAACCGTAGTAGGCCCCAATCTGCCCGGCGATATACTCGGCCATCCGCAGGAGGTCGTTGATGTTCTGAACGGTTATCCGCAGGACGGCGGCGTGGCGTCCGGCCAGGAGCAGACCGAAGGTCAGCCCCACCGCCAGGGAGACCAGAAGGATGACGACGGCCGCCAGCCCGGCATCCCCCCGGCGCTCCCCGAAGGCCCCCCGCCGGGCCATCTGGGTGACGGCCAGGAGCGCCGTCATCCCCCAGGCCATGCCGAAGACCAGCAGGATGCCCAGGGACTGGCGGGGCGGGCCGCCAATGGCGACCACCGTCAGCGAACGCCAGAAAATCTGTCCGGGATTGGTGAGCCGTTCAATGTTGTTGACAAAGTCGTAGGAGAGCGTCCCCAGGATCAGCGCGCCGATGAGGGCCGACCCCAGTGCAGGCCAGAGCCAGGTGGGGACCGCGGAGGACGGCTTCTGCGGGGGCGTGACCGGTCGGCGCCGCCGCTTTTTCCCTTTCGGTTGGGGGGACGGCGCCGTCTGCGGCGCGACGGGCCGCTCCTCCCGCTCCGCAATCCCCTGGATGCCCAGGAGAACGAAGACCCCCGCCAGTCCCCAGAACGTGGTCCGGGTGGAGGCAATAGCGATGCCGAAGTTGATCTCCACCAGGTGGGCGACGAAGGAGGCCAGGATGCCGATGAGCAGAATCCCGTCGGGGTGGGCTGCCGGAGCGGATTCGGGGGCGGAGAACCCACAGATGACCAGATACGTCAGCATCCCCAGCACCATCCCCACCGGAATCGCCAGCCCGAAGAAGTGGGGCCCGACGGTGGGGATGACCACCGCGACGGCGGCCAGCGCGCCCGTCACCAACAATCCGAAGAACAGCCGCCGCCGGGGCCGGTCCGGAATCCACCCCAGCCAGGAGAGGCCATAGTAGAAGAGACTGGCGAACAGCCAGAGGTACGCCGCAAATCCCAGCAGTCCCGTGATGACCAGCGAGTCCAGCGTCTCGTTGTGGGAACGGTCGGGGGAGGCGGTGCGGGACTCGTAGTGACCCAGGAGGGGCGGGTAGAAGCGGTTGTACGCCACGTACATGGACTCCGGGCCGTAGCCGACCAGCGGGCGGATGAGGTTGAACGGGTCGGGGTGACCGGTGGGGTCGGCGGTGGTGGCGGGGTACTGAATAGGCTCGTGGGGCAGGATCAGGCGGAGCGCCCCCTCCCAGATGAGGGAGCGGACCTTGCCGGTGCCCGTCTCGGCCTGGAGGACTTCATCCAGGCGGCCCATCCAGGGTTGCTCCTGGGCCCAGGCATTGACCGGCTCCGCCAGGTTGACGGTCAGGAACCCGGCGGCGAAGATGAGGACGGTGACCAGCGCGCTGGCCCACAGCCAGCGCCACCCCTTCCCACTGACGATGAACACCAGCCAGGCCCCGGCGACCACCACCAGGGCGCCGAGGGCGGGTATCCACTGCAGGGAGGGGTTGGCCTGCGCGGCGCCGCGCAGCGCCAGGTAGAGCCCGGCCCCCACCACCCCGGCCCCGGCCAGGCTCCCCAGTCCGAAGGCGATGCCGTTCCAGAGGTCACCGAACAGGTCTGCCGGAGAGGCTTCCATCCGGGCGGCCGCGCGCCGCAGAGCCAGCAGTCCCAGAAACCCCCAGACCGCCAGCCCGAAGACCAGCCCCATCAGCGGGCCCCGGCTGTGGGTGTACCAGACGCTGATGACCTGGACCAGGAAGATGAAGATGTAGGCGGCGGCCCGCAGGACCTCGGAGGTCCCGGCCTTCTCGTCGGTCAGCAGGGAGCGGAAGGCGTCCACCGCGCGGGCCAGCGTGGGGAACGCGGCCATAATCATATACGCGGCGACGAAAATGGGGTTGCCCATGTTGGAGGCCACCCGCTGGGTCACGTCGCCGCCCCAGGGGAGGGGGTCCCGGCGGGCGTGCTGGACGAAGCCGTAGAGGGCAATGGGCAGACTGTTGAGGATGAGCGTCGTGATGAACCGGTCCACCTGCGCGCGGGTGCGCATCCGGTCCAGGATGATGAGGAAGATGACGATGTAGGAAAGGGTGGTGAACGTCCCCTGGAGCCGCTGGTAGGAGCCGAAGAAACTGGTGTAGGGGACGACGGAGAAGACCGTGCTGATCAGGTAGGCCAGGACGGTGAAGAGAGTGGGCAGGATCAGCGGGGTGCGCCAGGAGAAACGGAGGCGGCCCCCTCCGGCGGCCCGTTCCTCTATCCAGCGGGCCAGCCAGACGGCGGCCATCACCAGGGCGATGGAGCGCAGGGTGGTCAGTTTATCCGGCTCAAAGACGCGGCTGGAGTAGATGTTGAAGAAGAGGGGGGTGACGATAATGGCCGCCAGCCAGCCGGCCTCCAGAATGCCGTCCAGAATTGCGCTGAATCGGGTGGTGTTCATTTACACCAGTTCTCCGTAGGAAAAGACCAGACGGAAGCCCAGTTCCCGAATCCGTTCCTGGACTTCGGGGCGGGCCCGGTAGCAGAAACAGACAGGGAAGATTTCCCCCTCCAGGTTGCGGCGGGCCATTTCTACAGTGCGGGCGAACCTCTCCACCTCCCGCATCGTCAGATTGTGCTTGGCCTCTCCCACAATCCAGATGCGCTGAGAGGGCCGCTGCGGGTCGTGGGCCTCGCCGAAGATGTTCACCTCCCGCAACTGGCCATCCCACTTCTGCCACACCCGTTTCAGTTCGCCCACCTTCCAGCCCAATTCCCGCCCCAGCACCTTATGGAGGACGATGTAGGCGATGTCCTCCAAATCGCCGCCAATGGTCTCGCTCAACCCGCCGACCTGTCTGGCCAGTCGGTCTACCTTGCGCTCGGTGCGGGCCTGGGCCTCCGCCAGCCGGGCCACGGCCTCCTCCAGCCGGGTCACCCGCTCCTCGGTGCGGGCCTGGGCTTCGGCCAGCCGGTCCAGCGCCGCCTCTATGCGGGCAAAGCGCGCCTCTGAGGCCTCCCGATACCGCCGGAACTCTTCTTCGGTACGGGCCTGAGCCTCGGCCAGCCGGTCCAGCGCCGCCTCTATGCGGGCAAAGCGCGCCTCTGAGGCTTCCCGGTACCGCTGGAACTCCTCTTCAGCACGACGGTGGGCTTCCGCCAGCCAGTTCAGCGCCGCCTCTATGCGGGCAAAGCGCGCCTCCGAGGCCTCCCGGTACTGCCGGAATTCCTCTTCGGTACGGCGTTGGGCCTCGGCCAGTTCCTCTACCCGTCTCTCCAGGCGGGCCTGGGCCTCGGCCAGTTCCTCTACCCGTCTCTCCAGGCGGGCCTGGGCCTCGGCCAGGGCTCTGACAGCCTCCTCGGTGCGGGCCTGGGCTTCGGCCAGTTCCTCCACTCGCCGCTCCGTGCGGGCCTGGGCCTCGGCCAGTTCCTCTACTCGTCGCTCGGTGCGGGCCTGGGCCTCGGCCAGTTCCTCTACTCGTCGCTCGGTGCGGGCCTGGGCCTCGGCCAGTTCCTCTACTCGTCGCTCGGTGCGGGCCTGGGCCTTGGCCAGCGCTCTGACCGATTCATCGGTGCGGGCCTGGGCCTCCGCCAGTCTGTGCAAGGCCTCCTTCAGTTCATCCACGTCAGTTTTCGTGGCCACATCTCCCCAAACCTGTTCCACCGCCAGACTGATGGCCTCCGTCAGAACTTCAGCCTGGGGTTCGGGGAAGGTGGAGATAAGCCGCTCAAACACGAGGGTCCGATCAATTCTTCGCAGTAGGTTGTTCATCGCTTCTCCCTCCGGAATCGGGCTCTTCGGGAATGGACGTGGTCGGCGGCCCTGTCATTCTCCGAGATGGCGGAAACACCAGCATAAAAACGTCGGCCAGAGTCTTCGCCTGGGGTTCGGGAAAGACGGTGCGAAGTCGCTCAAAAACGGAGTCCCAGTCCCATTTCATTGAGGTATTCATGTCCCCTCCTTTCGGAACCACTCCATTGTCCGCATCAATCCTTCCTCCAGAGGCACCTCGGCCTCAAAGCCCAGAATCTCCCGCGCCCGGCGCACGTCGGGCACCCGGCGGCGGGTCTCCTCAAAATCGGGGCCGTAGGCGGCGGTGTAGGGAACGTAGACGATCTCCGACGGGGAACCGGTCAGGGCCAGAATCCGCCGCGCCAGTTCGGCGATGGGGACCTCCCGGTCGGAGCCGATGTTGAAGATTTCCCCGGCGGCCTCCGGGACCGTCCCCGCCAGGATGGTGCCCCGCACCGTGTCGGCGACGTAGGTGAAACTGCGGGTCTGCTGGCCGTCCCCGTAGACGGTGAGCGGCTCACCCCGCAGCGCCTGGGTGAAGAATCGGGCGACGACGCTCCCATACCCGCGCGGGTCCAGGCGCGGGCCGTACGCGTTGAAGTACCGTACCACGGTGACCGGCAACCCCTTCTGGGCGTAGGCCAGGGCGAAGTACTCATCTATGGCCTTCGCGTCGGAGTAGGACCAGCGAGGGACGGTGGTGGGCCCCAGAAGCCGGTCCCCGTCCTCCCGCAGCGGGACCTCCGTGGATTTCCCGTAGACCTCGGAACTGGAAGCGATGACCGTCCGCACCCAGTACTTGAAGGCCAGTTCCAGCACGTTCTCCGTCCCCCGGACGTTGACGATGATGGCGTTCAGCGGGTCTTCCACCACATACTTGACGCCGACGACGGCGGCCAGGTGAAAGATGAGGTCGGCCTGACGGACCAGTTGATCCAGGGTGGCGGTATTCAGGATGGAGTCGTTGATGAATCGGAACCGTTCGCTCCTCAGATGGTGGGCGATGTTGGCGACTTTGCCCACGGAGAGGTTGTCCAGGACGGTGACCTCGTGCCCCTGGGCCATCAGGGCGTCCACCAGATGGGAGCCGATAAAACCCGCCCCGCCGGTGACCAGGACTCTCATTGTTCAGCCTCCAGGGGAAGGCGCGCCCGGACATGCGACAGCACTTGTTTGGCGCCCGCGATGGCGTCCTGGGCCTGGTCCGGGGTATACACCTCCTGCGGAATCCCGTCGGGCAGACCATTCGGATAGCGGGTCGGGATATAGTACTGGTCCAGCCGTCGGCAAATATCCCGCAGAGCCTCAAAGGACGGATCATATTCCTGGCACTGGCGGACCAGGAGATGAGTAGCATGTCCGAGGACCGGTCGCTCCCCCTGGGCGTAGAGGTAGGCTTTCAATGCCTTCTCCGCGGCCTGCTGAGCCAGGAAACAGGCCAGCGCGGCGAAACCTTCTCGGACATTCAGAGTCGCCGCGTCCAGATCATACCCGGCCTGAGATAGCCACCGACGGGCTTCCTGCAGGTTCCGATTCATAGACGACTTTCCCCTCCCGCAGCACCTGTTCTATGAAGGGATTTCCCTCTTCAATCATGCGGGCCAGTTCTTCCGGCGTATAGACCAGCGGCTCTACCGGGAGCGCCGTATCGCAGAGGGCCAGGACTTCCCCAATTCGCTCTATGAAAGGCCGATCGGTCTCTTTGACGATGAGCAGGTCTACATCACTCAATCCGTGGTCATCCCCGCGAGCGAAGGAGCCGAAAAGGATCACCCTCTGCGGCTGATAAGAACGCAGGGCCTGAAGGACGCGCTCCAGCTCTTCCTGAAACCGGGCGAGTGACCACCGACGCATCGCTCCCCTCCGGCCATAATCTTACCCCGAATTGGGGAAAAACGCCAGTCCCTGCAATTTCTACCACAAGGGCACGAAGTGCCCAAAAAGGACACGAAGGGACGAGAAGAAACCCTTCACGTCATGAGCAGCTTCAAATAATGAGCGGTGAAAGGTCATATCCTGACCCCTCCTCATCCCCCCAGCCCCCTTCTCCTCCCCGAAACGGGGAGGAGAAGGGGGAGAAAGAGTGGGGGTTTGAGGCGGGCGGCTTCGCCGCCCGCCTCAAACCCCCAGGATGCCCCCCTCCCCGCGCCGCGCAGCGGCAGCGGGGAGGGGGGCAGGGGGGAGGGGAATCTGGCCGCAATGCCCAAAAGAGCCCCAAACACCTCGGGGAAAAATCAAGTTGCACATGGTGTCCTTCGTGTCCCTTGGGGTTTTTGCAAGAAGACCCTCCGGCAGGTAGAGCCCCTAAACAAAGAAGGGCCTGGGCGGCCCTTCTCTGTGTGGGATGGGAGCGAGATGGCCCAGGTTACGCCTGCCGGGCCATCTCCACCAGACGGGCAAATGTGGCGGCATCCCGTACGGCGATGTCGGCCAGCACCTTCCGGTCCAGCGCCACACCGGCCCGCTTGAGGCCGGCGATGAAACGGTTGTAGGAGAGACCGTGCTGGCGGGCGGCCGCGTTGATACGCAGAATCCACAACCGCCGCAGGTCCCGCCGCCGCTGCCGGCGGTCCCGGTAGGCGTACCACATCGCCTTCATCCACGCCTCGTTGGCCCGACGCCAGAGGCGGTGGCGGGTGCCGTAGTAGCCGCTGGTCTGGCGGATGATCTTCTTGTGACGACGACGGGTTCGGAATCCTCCTTTGACTCTCACGGCCTCACTTCCCCTTTTCTCTCAGATACGGTGCCAGACGACCCACGCGCCGGCGCGTGGCCGGGGACTCCACGACCAGCATCTCGTCGTAGAGCCGTCGGGCCCGCGCGCTCTTCTTCCGGCGCAGGTGGGACTTCCCCAACTTGGTGCGCATCAGTTTCCCTTTGCCACCCTGACTGATGCGGAATCGTTTGGATGTGGACTTATGGGTTTTGATCTTCGGCACGCTTCACCTCGCTCTGTTGACCTCCCGCGGCTTTCTTTGGCTTCGGCGCCAGAATCATCAGCATCGTCTGCCCTTCCATATTCGGGGCCTGCTCTACCACCGCAATATCGGTCAACTCTTTCGCCACTTCCTGAAGTTGCTCCATTGCCAGTTCGGGGTAGGTAATCTCCCGGCCCCGGAACCGGACCCGCACCTTGACCTTCATGCCCTCTTCCAGCCAGCGGCGGGCATCCCGCACTTTGATGGCCCGGTCGTGGTCGTCGGTTTTCGGACGCAGGCGGATTTCCTTCACTTCCACCACTTTCTGGGAACGCCGCGCCTCCCGCTCCTTCTTGGTCTGCTCGTAGATGAACTTTCCGTAGTCTACGATGCGGACCACCGGCGGGTCGGCGCTCGGGGAAATCTCCACCAGGTCCAGATTCGCCTTGCGGGCCTGCTCCAGCGCCTCCTGGAGGGAGACAATCCCGATATGTTCCCGGTTCGGGCCAATCAACCGCACCTGCGGAGCCTGAATCTCGCGGTTGATGCGGTAAGCGTAGCGCAGGTCACGCTTAAATTTTTTGGGCGGTCTTCGTTTTATTTTGGCCTCGCTTTCGTGGGTTTTCTGGATTCTGGCGTTTTCTGCAATGCGGGGTTTATCATAACACAAGATGCCAGAGGTGTCAAATCTCTTCCTCCGGACGTGCCGGTTCTACATCCACAATCGTCCCCGGGGCCGGGCCGGAAGGGCCAGCAGCAGGTGCCGGGCTCTGCTTGGGGGGCTCAATCAGCGGGGGCTCAATGTCGGCGTGCATCATCGTCTGCCCCCGCAGATAGGCCCCTTCGCTGACCAGGAGAGAGGTGACGGTCAGGTCGCCCCAGACCCGGCCCGTCTCCAGAACCTCCACCCGGTTGCCCGTGATGTTCCCCTTCACGGCCCCGGAGATGGAGATGTTGTTGGCCCGGATGTCGGCGATGACTTTGGCCGATTCGCCGATGACCAGATTGCCGGTGGTCTCAATGTTCCCCTCAAAGATGCCGTCAATCCGGATGCCCCCTTCGGAGATGAGATTCCCCCGGAAATGGGCGTTGGGACCGATGACGGTCTCAATGCGGGCAGCAGGTGCCGCCGGGGCCGCCGGGGCGGCGACGGGGGGCTGTGGCCTTCTCTCAGTTTTCTTTTCCTCTCTTCCAAACATTTTGACCTCCTCTAGAGTGGATATGGGATTCTGCAGGCTGACAGCCTGCGTTACGAGTAGTGCCGGCCGTCAGGCCGGTACAGGCGAACAGCCTGCGCTACACAGGCTTCAACTACGCGAACCGTACCGCAGGGCAGATCATCACCCCAGGGTTCAGCCGTGATTTCCATGCAGGTGAAACGGCACGTGGGTGACCATGACCTCCCGCCGGAACAGGAAGGCCAGGTGGATGAGCCAGGCCGTCTGGTTGTGCAGGAGATGGTGCCACCACTTCGCCGGGACGAACTGCGGGAGCACGATGGTCACCACCTGGTCCCGCCGCCGCCGGTCGTCTATCCGGTCCACGTACTCCACCAGCGGCCCGACGATGGACCGGTACGGGGAGGGGAGCACCACCAGCGGGATGCCGTCCCCCCACTCCTCCCACTTGCGCCGGATTTTCGGCGTCTCATTGGGGTCCGTCTCCACGTACACCGCCGTCACGTCGTCGGAGATAGAGCGGGCGTAGTTGAGGGCCGCGATGACCGCCCGGTGCACCCCGGCGATGGGGACAATCACCCGATGCCGCCGGACGGGCGGCGGGCTCCCGAAGGCCTCCAGGGAGAGTTTTGCCGCCACATCCCGATAGTGCCGGTGGACCGCCAGGAAAAACCCGATGAAGAGAGGGATCCATACGATGACGATCCAGGCGCCGTAGAGGAATTTTGTCACGACAAAGACACAGAGGACCATCGCCGTCACCACGGCACCAAAGCCGTTGATGAGGGCTTTGATCGGCCAGTTGGGGCCTCGCCGCCGCCACCAGCGGACGACCATCCCTGTCTGGGACAGGGTGAAAGCCAGGAAGACCCCAACGGCGTAGAGGGGAATCAGGCGGGTCGTCTCCCCGTGGAAGACGACCAGGAGTGTGGAGGCCGCCAGCGCCAGCGCCAGAATCCCGTTGGAGAAGACCAGCCGGTCCCCCAGCAGGGCGAACTGGTTGGGCATGTACCGATCGCGGGCCAGAATAGAAGAAAGGCGAGGAAAGTCGGCGAAACTGGTGTTGGCCGCCAGGACCAGGATGAGCATCGTAGCGGCCTGGAAGAGGAAGTACAGGAGCGTGCCGCTGCCGAAGGCCGCCCGCCCCAACTGGGAGATGACCGTCTCGTGGGTCTCCTCGTCCGGGACAATGCCGAACTGGTGGCTCAGGAAGGTGATGCCCAGGAACATCGTAATGAGCAGGACGGCCATCGCGATGAGGGTCTTCCCGGCATTGTCGGACTCCGGCGGCTTGAAGGCCGGGATGCCGTTGCTGATGGCCTCCACGCCGGTCAGAGCGGCGCAGCCGCTGGAGAAAGCCCGCAGGATGATGAAGAGGGTCAGCGGGTGGGCCGCCGGGTAGTCTATCCGGGGCGGCGCAGCCGGGGGCATCCCTGCCGCCACCCACCGATACAGCCCGACGCCCAGCATCCCCAGCGTCATCGTGACGAAAAAGTAGGTGGGAATGGAAAAAATCGTCCCCGATTCCCGCACCCCTCGCAGGTTCAGGATGGTGATGACGGCGATCAGAAAAAGACCGATGAGCACCCGATAGGGGTAGAGGGCATGGAAAGCGGAGGTGAGCGCCGCCACGCCTGCGCTGATACTCACCGCTACCGTCAGAACGTAGTCGGTCAGCAGCGCGGCCGCGGCGACCAGCCCCGGTACCTGCCCCAGGTTGTCGTGGGCGACAATGTAGGCCCCGCCGCCGCTGGGGTAGGCATGGATGGTCTGGTAGTAGGAAAACGCGACGATGGCCAGCAGGGTGGCAATACCCAGCGCGATGGGCCAGGCCAGCCTCACCGCCCCGCTGCCCGCCAGGATGAGCACCAGCAGAATCTCCTCGGTGGCGTAGGCCGTGGAGGAGAGAGCGTCTGAGGCGAAGACCGCCAGCCCCTTGACTTTGGTCAGTCGCTCATGCTTCAGTTGTGCTGTTGCCAGGGGGCTGCCGATGAGCAGCCGCCGCAGGCTGAATCCCGAAAGTCCGCTCCACATATGGCTTCGTTGGCTCCGTTGGTATAGATTTTAGCACAGAACGGTATCTCTGCAAGAATAACCCCGCTTGCGCCCCCGCCAGATTCCGGTACAATTAGGGACGACGGACGACAGACGACAGACCACAGACGACGGACGAAAGACCACAGACCACAGACGACAGACGACAGACCACAGACCACAGACGACAGACGATAGACGACGCCCGCTGTTTTATGGAGGGAACATGTCTTCTAACGGTTTCCGCATCACATCGCACCCCATCCTGCCCGTGGAGCCCCGCCCCGCGTTCTCCTTCTTCTGGCAGGGCCAGGAGATGACCGCCCTGGAGGGCGAGACCATCGCCTCCGCCCTCTTCGCCAACGGCGTCCGCATTTTCGGCCACCACCATAAAGACGGCGCCCCCCAGGGCATTTTCTGCGCCAACGGCCAGTGCGCGCAGTGCACCGTCGTCGCCGACGGACTCCCCGTCAAATCCTGCATGGCGCTGGTCCGCCCCGGGATGCGGGTGGAGCCGCTGGACGGCAAGCCCGTCCTCCCCGATGTTCACGGCGTCCCCCAGATGCGGCCCATAGAGACGGTGGAGGTGGAGTGCCTCATCATCGGCGGGGGACCGGCGGGCCTCTCCGCCGCCATTGAACTGGGCAAGGCCGGGGTCCGCACCCTCATTGTGGACGACAAACACCGGCTGGGCGGGAAACTGGTCCTCCAGACCCACAAGTTCTTCGGGTCGGTGGACGCCTGCTACGCGGGCACGCGCGGGATAGACATCGCCACCAAACTGGAACAGGAAGTCCGCCAGTACGAGAACGTCCAGGTGTGGCTGAACTCCACTGCGCTGGCCGTTTTCTCCGACCGGAAGGTCGGCATCCTGCGGGAGGGGAGCCGCTACGTCCTGGTTCAGCCCCACGTCCTGCTGGTCGCCACGGGCGCGCGGGAGAAGTCCCTGGTCTTCCGGGGGAACACCCTCCCCGGCGTCTACGGCGCGGGTGCGTTCCAGACGCTGGTGAACCGGGACCTGGTGCGCGCGGCCCGGCGGCTCTTTGTCGTGGGCGGGGGGAACGTGGGGCTCATCGCCGCCTACCACGCCCTCCAGGCCGGTATCCAGGTCGTCGGCCTCTGCGAGGCACTCCCCGAGTGCGGCGGCTACAAGGTCCACAAGGACAAACTGGTCCGCATGGGCGTCCCCATCTACACCTCCCACACCATCCTCAGCGCCAACGGCGAGACGGAGGTGGAGTCGGTCACCATCGCGCAGATTGACGAGCGCTGGCAACCCATCCCCGGCACGGAGAAGACCTTCGCCTGCGATACGGTCCTCATCGCGGTGGGGCTGGACCCGGTGGACGAGTTCTACCACAAGGCGAAGGAGTTCGGCCTGCCCGTCTACGCGGCGGGGGACGCGGAGGAGATCGCCGAGGCGTCGGCGGCGATGTTCACGGGCCGCATCCGGGGGCTGGAAATCGCCCGCGCGCTGGGCCGGGACGTGGGGGAGATTCCCCCGGAGTGGCACCGGACCGCCGAAGTCCTCAAATCCCGCCCCGGCGCGGTGGTCCGGGAGGACATCCCGGAGAAAGAAGAGGGGGTCTTCCCGGTCCTTCACTGTTCTCAGGAAATCCCCTGCAACCCCTGCACGTCCGTCTGCCCGCAGAAGTGCATTGTTATTGAAGGGGAGGATATTCGGGGACTGCCGGAGTACGTGGGCGACGGGTGCATCGGCTGCGAGCAGTGCGTGGCCATCTGCCCGGGGCTGGCCATCACGCTGGTGGACTACCGGAAGGACCCGGAGCATCCGACGGTGACCATCCCCTACGAGTTCCCGCCGGAAACGATTCATCAGGGGGACGTGGTGACAGTGATGGATACGGAAGGGAACGTGCTGGGGAACGTGGAGGTGGTGAGCATCCGGACGCCGAAGTTCGCCGACCGGGCGCTGCTGGTGCGGGTGCGGGCACCGCGGGAGATTGCCCGCCGCATCGCCGGGATTCGGGTTCAGGAGCCGGCGGTGGCAGAGCCGGAGACCCGGTACGTCTCCCGGATGCTGGAGGATGAGATTGTCTGCCGGTGCGAGCGGGTGACGGTGGGGGAGATTCGGGCCCTCATCCGGGCCGGCCTGCGGGACATGAACCACATCAAGGGGATCACCCGCGCCGGGATGGGCGCCTGCGGCGGCAAGACCTGCACCAACCTGATTCTGCGCATCTTCCGGGAGGAGGGGGTCCCGCTATCGGAGGTGACCGAGAGCGTGCGCCGTCCCCTCTTCGTGGAGGTGCCGCTGGGGGTCTTCGCGGGCGCCGCGGGCGAGGAGGTCGCCGAGGAGGCCCCGCCGACCCGCAAGGACGTGCACCGGTGGGGGATGTAGCAGGGAGCAGGGCCGCACGTCGCAAGGAGCAGGTCGCAGACGCGAAAGCCCGACGCTCAAGCGTCGGGCTGATGTTGCGAAGCCCCTGAAGGGCTCAGAGAGAGCCCACAGGGCTTTGCTGAATCAACCCGACGGTAAACCGTCGGGCGGGAAAAAGAAGGGGTTCTGCGAAGCAGAACCCCTTCTGTGTTTACCGCAGTCGCTACTTTTTCCTCTTTGACTGCGCGTACAGAGCGGCGCCCCAGATGCCCAGGAAGAGCCCCAGAACGGAGGCGATGTACGACATAAAATTCAAAAAGAAGGTGGACGGGATGACGTGAATCACCATCAGAAACGGGAAAATCCATCCCGCCATCATCAGGACAAAGCCCAGGCCAATCAGTTTCCACGGCGAAGGGATATTCATTGGTACAACCAGCAAGCAACCTGGTGCTGGGGGCTGACCTCAAATTCGGGCGGTTCCTGGGCGTCGCACAGGCCCGCGATCATCCGCTCACAGCGCGGGTGGAACCGGCATCCGGGCGGCGGGTTGATCAGACTGGGGGGCTCGCCGGGCGGCACCCGCCGGAACCGCTTCGCGTTCTCCGCGTCCGGCTCCGGGATGGCCGCCAGCAGGGCCCAGGTGTACGGATGCCGGGGGTTGTAAATCAGGTCGTCCACCGGCCCCTTCTCCACAATCTTGCCCGCGTACATCACGAAGATGCGCTCGGAGAAGTAGCGGACGGTGGAGAGGTCGTGAGTAATGTACATGACCGAGAGCTGGTGGCGTTCCTGCAACTCCCGCAGAAGGGTCAGAATCTCCACCCGCACCGATGCGTCCAGCATGGAGACGGGCTCATCCGCCACCAGCAACTGGGGGTCCATCAGAATCGCCCGCGCGATGACCACCCGCTGCTGCTGTCCTCCGCTCAACTGGTGAGGGAACTTGCTGAGGAAGTCCTCTACGGGGGTCATCTTGACCTCTTCCAGCGCCTTGTGGATGCGTTCCAGCCGCTGGCGGCGGTCCTGCATCCGGGCCACAATGAGGGGCTCTTCCAGCAACGTCTGCGTGCTCATGAAGGGCGGCAACGCGCCGTACGGGTCCTGCTGGACGTAGCCCACCCGGTTTCGGTACCAGCATAACTCCTTCCGGCTGAAGTGGGAAATGTCCCGTCCGTCAAACAGGATGCGGCCCTCCCTGGGGCGATGGAGACCCAGGATGGTGCGCATCAGGCTGGACTTTCCACAGCCGCTTTCTCCAACGATGGCGATGGCCTCCCCCCGATGGAGGTCAAAGTTCACACCGTCCACCGCGCGCACGTAGCCGGCGACGCCCAAACCGAACCGGCGCAACTCAAACCAAACCCGCACGTTCTGAACGGAGAGGAGGACGTCTTTGGGCACTCCGGGTACAGGTTCTGGAATCGGGCAGAAGTCATTCATTTTCTTCACCTGGGTACAAAGAGATGGATGGTCATCCAGTCACATAGAGCCAGCATTTGACCAGGTGGCCGTCCACCGAGAGGGTGGGAGGCTCCTCCGCGCAGCGATCAAAGCGGGAAGGGCATCGGTCGGCGAACCGGCAACCGGCAGGCGGGTTCAACAGGCTCGGTGGCCGGCCGGGAATAAACTCCAGGGCCTGTTTCTCATACAGGCGCGGCACGGCCGCCAGCAGTTTCCGGGAATACGGATGGAGCGGTTGCTGGAAAAAGGCCTCCGCTTTGGAGACCTCCACAATCTGCCCGGCGTACATCACCGCCACGTGCTCCACCAGGTCCGAAGAGGTCGCGATGTCGTGGGTGATCAGCATGTAACTGATGGGCATCTCCTGCTTGATCTGTTTGAGGGTGTTCATAATGCTGGCCTGGGTCAGCACGTCCAGGGCGGAGGTGGGCTCATCCAGGATGATCAGGCTGGGCATCGTGATGAGGGCCATCGCGATGGCGACGCGCTGACGCATCCCCCCGCTGAGTTCAAAGGGGTACCGCTGGAGGAACCTCTCCGGCACGCCCACGTAGTCAAACATCTTGCGGGCCATATCCCAGGCCTCCGCCTTGCTCACCCCCAGATGGAGAACGGCAGGCTCGGAAACCTGGTCGCCGACCTTCAGGACCGGGTTCAGGGCATTCATCGCCGCCTGGGGAACCATGGAAATCCCCACCCAGCGGACCTCCCGGGCGAAGTTCTCTTCATCCAACTCCATTACATCCCGGCCGTCCAGATAGACCTTCCCGGTGTACTGGTACACGTTTCGCGGCAGCAGGCGGAGGATGGCACGCGCCAGCGAACTTTTGCCACATCCCGATTCCCCCAGGATGACGATGGCCTGGTTGTGGGGGACCGAGAGGCTCACTTTATCCACCGCCTGCACCACCCCTTTGGTGGTCACAAAATACAGGATCAGGTCTTCCACTCGCAGAACCGGTTCTCCCTCGCGCATCGCTACATCTCCCGCAGGCGTGGATTGAAGATGCGGTCCAGCGAAAAGCCCAGCATGGCAAATCCCAGACCGGTAATCATCAGGAGCGCGGATGGCTCCAGAACCCAGTAGTAGAGTGCTTTGTACGGCGCACCGTTGGCCACGGCGTCCTGGATGACCTTCCCCCAGGTCGGCAGTTGCGGGTCTCCCAACCCCAGCACCGCCAGGGAGGCCTCCAGGAAGACGTAGGAGGGGATCAGGGTGACCAGGTTGGGGATCAGCATCGGTACAATCCGGGGGACCAGGTAGCGGAAGATGATCCGCCAATCGCTGGCGCCGTAGGCCTGCGCCGCCTCCACATACGGGGATTCCCGAATCTGCATAAAGACGGCCCGGTACGTCTTGATCCCGCTTCCGAAGATGCTCAGCAGGATGGTCACCCCCAGGATGACCCAGATACTGCGGGAGTAGAAGGTCCCCACCATAATCAGGATGGGGAGCAGGGGGAGCATCAGCACGATTTCGGTGATGCGCTGGATCAGGTTATCCACCACCCCGCTGAACCAGACGCCAATGGCCGCGATGATCATCGTGGTGATGGTGGTGCCCGCCGCGGCCAGGAGGCCAAAGGCCAGCGCGACCGGTGCCCCCCACAGGAGGGCAATCTTCAGGTCCCGCCGCAGATGGTCGGTCCCTGCGATGCCGTGGACTTTGCCGTAGACCACCAGTTCGGCATCTATCTGGGTCTCCGGATCAAACGCGGTGGCCTGAATCTTCACCCGATACGTCCCCTTCAGGGGGCGCGGGTTCTCCGGGGGATTGGGCGCCACAAAGAGCCCCACCTCCGGCGGCACATCCCCAACCTGTCGCCGGATTCTCCGCAACAGTTTGTCGTCCTGAGCGAAGCGGTAACTGGTGGAACCGGCCTGCAGGGCCAGGTCCGCGATGGCGATTTCCCGTCCGTCCGGGGTGTACCACGTGATGGATGCGAACGGTGCCCGCTCCTTGTAGGAGGTCTCAAAGAAGATGTTGATCTCCCGTGGGAAGTCGTCCGCCTGATAATCAAACGTGTAAAGGAGGGTGACGGATTTGCCTTCGCCCAGGGGCGCTTCCTGGCGCTCGGCGGCCCCTTTCCGGGAGTCCAGGTCAATGGTCTCCGGCAGTTTCTGCGACCGGAAGGTGTTGATCCACGCCGGGGGAACGGTTCGGGGCAGGCTGCGCCAGGTGCCCTCGCCGCCGCGCCAGAGGGTGATGGCCTCCCGATAGGGGATCGCGATGACCACGTAGATGGAAAGGACAACCAGCATCAGAACGATCAGCAGCCCCACAATGGCCGAGGGGTATCGCCGAATTTCCCGAAGAGCATCTTTTACCGTTTGCATGCTCTCATTCCCCCGTCACGCACCCACCCGGACCCGCGGGTCCAGGATGGCGTAGATGATGTCCAGCAGGAAAACGGTAATCGCCAGGAGGTAGGCGAAAATCACCGTGGAGCCCACGATGACCGGCACGTCAAACAGGCCGACCGCCTGATAGAGGGCCCGTCCCAGACCCGGCCAGTTGAAGACCGTCTCAAAGATGGGAGCCCCCGTCCACAGACTGATGACCGTCAGCAGGAAGTTGGTCACGATGGTGGGAAGGGTGGGCCGCAGGATGTAGCGCCGCTCAATGGCCCGCCCGCTCAGCCCCTTCGCCTTCGCCAGTTCCACATAGTCCTCGCTGGAGTAAATCAGGAAGAACGTCCGCCAACTGTAGACACTGAGGAAAATGGAACTGACGGTCAGTGCCATGATGGGCAGGATCAGGTGCTTCCCCACGCTCAGCGCGTAGAGGAGGCGGGATTGGGGCGCCGGGGCATCCACCAGGTCGCCGAAGGGAAGAATCCGCAGCCAGCCCGCGAAAATGAGGATCAGGAAGATGCCGTAGAACCACCCCGGCGCCGAAGAGGTGGGAGAGAGAACGACAAAGAGCCGGTCCCAGAAACTCCCGTACTGACGGGAGAGGATCAGGGCCAGGAAGAGGCTCAGGAAGAATAAGAAGATGTCCGCGATGCCGAAGAGCAAAAGGGTTGCCGGTAACCGCTCCAGCAGAATCAACTTGACCTGCCGGGACCCGGAGTTGCTGTTCATCAACTGGGCGAACCCCAGGCGCAGGGTGAGGGCGTTCTCCAGGAAGCGGAAACTCCGGATGAGAAAGGGCTGATCCAGCCCCAGCCGGTGCTCCTCCAGGCGAATCTTTTCCTCAATCAACTGCCGTTTGGCATCCGGGCCCAGGTTCCGGAGGGCCGGGTTGTTCATCACCTGAATCGTGATGGTCTCCCGAATGTCCCCCTTCCGAATCTGGTCTACATACCCCCCCATGTTGGCGACCAGAACGGTCAGATAGACCCCGATGATGACGGTGATGAACAGGGTCACCCCCCGAATCAGGGTGTACCGGAGGATGCGGGCGAATGTACTCTGCAGAAAGGAGGCGCTCTGCACTTTTTTTCGTGGGATTGCCACTGCCTGCTCAGACATCCTGTTTCCCTCTCTCATAGCAAGACAACTGCGAGCAGTTGTCCAGCAGTTTGAAGAAAAGCCCGACGGGGACGCAGGGCTGTCCCTGGATGGCCCCCGTCGGGCTTCCTTCACCAGATGGGGTCAGCCCCTGAGACTACGGCGCGACCACGACGAATTCCACGGTGCCGTAGGACGGGATGCTGACCACCTTAGAGGCCACCGCCACCTCCAGTTTCGCCGCACCCGCGGAGAACTGGGAGGTCACGTCGCCGGAGAGCACGACCTGGTACTGGCCCTCGGCGACCATCGCGGCGTCGCCCTTGGCCAGCAGGTTGCCCTGACTGTCAAAGACCAGGTAGACGACGCTGGCGATTTCGTCCGACGGGTACGGTTTCTCCTCAAAGGTGACGTACACGTCGTACTTGGCCTCCTGACCCTTGGTCACCTGACCGGGGCCATCCACCTCCACGGACGCCACCTTCGGCACGCCGAAGCCGGCCCACTTCTCCGCCAGGTCGGGGTAGGCCTCGTTGCGCTTCAGGAGCAGCGTCTTGGCCGTGGTGTCCACCTGAGCCAGGTAGAAGGGCCCGGTGCCGACCCAGAAGTGCTTGTACTGGTCGTACCACTTGGCCAGGTTGGCATAGCGGGCCGCCGCCTCGTCGGCCTTCACGAACTGGCCCATGGTGGGCGCGTAGGGGATGAACTTCTCCGCCGTGGCCTGGTCCAGGTACTTCTTCAGCACATCCAGGCTCGGCCCGGCCACGAAGGACATCCACTCCACCTGCTGGGCGGTCGCCTTGTCGCTGGTGAAGGCCAGTTCCTTGTTGGCCTCCGCCAGGTAGCCCAGCGCCACCGTGTGCCAGGGCGCCTGGCCGTAGGCGTAGTACGGCCACCAGCACATCCCGTTGGTGACGTTGTTCTCGGCGTCCAGGTAGAACAGGTCGTCGTAGGTCTCAATCACCAGCGGGTCGGTGGAGACGATGCGGACGCCCTTGAAGTGGGTCAGGAAGTTGTCCAGAGATGCCTTCTGAGCCTCGTCAAAGATGGGGCTCTCCTCCTTGCCGGGGTCAAAGGTCATGATCATCCCCATGACGAAGTCCCCGAGGCTCAGCGGGCTGCCGTCGTGCCACTTGATCTTCTGGAAGAGGTCGGCCGGGTAGTACACCGTCACCTTGACGTTGGCGGTAACCGTCTCGGTGAACTTCTCACCCGCGGTGATGAAGCGCTGGTTGGCCGCATCCCAGTCCACCCAGGCATCGGCGGGTACCTGGATCTCCGGAGCGAACTGGAGGCTGACCCAGTCCAGCGTCTTCGCCACGGGCAGGCCCTCCTTCACCACCACTTCGGCCTTCTCAATGCGGTTGGGCAGGAGCAGGCCGGTGTAGGGGTCGGAGACGACGGCGTACTCACCGAGGGCGCGCTGGACGTCCGTGTCGTAGACCCAGTTGGAGCCGCCGATGGGGTTCCAGGGGTCAATCAGCACGTCCGGCTGGCCCCAGCGGACCCGACCGCCCACCTGGTCCTTCCAGCGCAGGGTGTAGGGCCACAACTGGGAGCCCTCCACGCCACCCGCCAGGTCGGCCGCCACTTCCAGTTTCGCCAGCCGCGGCGTGAAGGAGTACTGGTCCACCAGCCAGACCCGCACCGAGTCCTGCATCGCCAGTTCCAGCGCCTTCCGGAAGAGTTCATCCCGCTCCGCCAGCGACTTAAAGTCGTTGTTGGCCAGCCGCTGCGCGACGTTGAAGAACTCCTTGCTGGGGGTGTAGGCCTGGTGCAGCGGGATGGGGTACAGCAGGTTGGTATAGTAGAAGGCGAAGTTGCTCCCCGAGTCCCGCTCTACCGCGGTGGTGATCCACCCACCCGTATAGAGGTTCCACAAACCTTCTGCCGGGTCCGACTTGACCCAGATGGGAGACGCCTCTGTCCGGGTCTTGTACTGGCGGTCCACAGTGAAGCCCAGGGCCTCCAACTGGTTGGCCACGTAGTCGCCGATGAGTTTCCGCTCATCCTCGGTCCGGATGAGGAACACCAGGGTGATGGGCTTCCCCTTGTAGGTCCACTTCCCGTCGGCCCCCAGTTCGGCACCCAGTTCGGTCATCCGCTGGGTGACGACCTCTTTGGCCTTGTCCAGGTTGTAGGCGTACTTGGCCTCCAGGGCCCGCACGGTGTCAATGTACCGGGCGTAGTCCGGGAAGGCGGAGACCAGGGGCAGCAGTTTGGGCGCCGCAAGGCCGCCGAAGATTTCCTGGACGATGTAGTTGCGGTCCACCGCCCAGTTGATGGCCTCCCGAATCTGGGGGTCGCCGAAGGGATTGAGCCGCCCGTCCTTGAACTTCAGCACCGGGTTGAAGGTGATCTCGTTGTACGACCCGAATGCCATAGAGTAGGTCAGGTTCGGGTTGGCCTTCACCTTGGCGAAGTTCTCGGGGCCGCCCATTCCGTGGCCGTAGAGGTCAATGTCTCCACCTTCCAGCCGGGGCAGTGCATTCTCGTCGCCGCCCACGCTGGTGAAGACCACCTCATCCAGCCAGGCGCCGTAGCGAGGGGCCGGCGTGGGGGTCGGCGGCACCGGGGTCGGCGCCTCCGTCGGCTTGGGCGGCGGGGTCGTGGGCGTCGCGGCCGGCTTGCAGGCCGCCAGCAGCAGCCCCACGACCACCAGCAACGTCAGGGCTAACAGTCCGCGTTTCATGGTTTCTCCTCCTGAGTTGGTAAGTTGGTAGATTGGGAACTGGTAAATTGGGAAATTGGTTCAGGGTCGGAACGCGCTGGTCCTCTCCTCCCAGGCATCACCTCCTTTCGCAAAGACGGAGATGGATACACTCCATGAAATAATACTGTTGGCGGGCCGAAAAGGTTCAAATCGCGTATCGCATATCGCGTATCGCTTATCGCGTATCGCCGATCGCTTATCGCTTATCGCGTATCGCGTATCGCTTATCGTCTGTGGTCTGTCGTCCGTCGTCTGTGGTCTGTCGTCCGTCGTCCGTGATCGGTCGTCCGTCGTCTGTCGTCTGTGGTCAGTGGTCCGTCGTCAGTGGTCGGACCATGTACGTCCCCTCCCGGCGGAAGCCGCGCGCCCGGTAGTAGGGGCGGGTGCCCACGGCCGCAATGACGGCCAGATGCCGGTAACCGGCCCGGCGGGCCATCTCCGCCGCCGTCTCCAGAAGACGGGTGCCCAGCCCGCCGTGCTGGGCCCGCCCGTCCCGCCGATGCCCCAATTCTACAACAGGTCCGTAGATATGCAACTCCCGCACCACCGCACTCCCCCGCAGTTCCTCCATCTCCGGCTCCACCTGGGGGAAGGAGAGGCGCAGGAAGCCCGCCAGATACCCGTCCGGGGTCTCGCCCGCCAGGAAGTGCTCCACGGTGGCGTCGGTCTCGTAGGTGGTGACGGTGACCGTCAGGGAGGCCGGGTCCACCGGCCGGCCGCGCACTTCCCGGCAGCGGATGCACCGGCAGCGCAGGCCCTGGCGCGCCATCGCCTCCCCCACCACTTCCCGCAGGTTGGAGCGGGTCACCCCGGCAACGATGTCCGGCGCGGGGATGTCCCGCATCAGGCGGTTGAGCCGGACGTAGGGGGGGATAAGTGCTTTGCAGGCCACCAGCAACCGGACCAGCGTCCCCTCGTCGTAGGGCTGGTACTTCCCCTCCCGCCAGAGGTCGTAGAGACCGGTCCCTTCCAGGAGCAGGCAGGGGTAGATTTTCAGTTCGTCGGGCCGGAGGGCCGGGTCGTCCCAGAGCCGCCGGAAGTCCTCCAGGTCCCGCTCCGGCGTGGAGCCGTAGAGATTGGGCATCCAGTGCAGGACGATCTTGAAGCCCGCCAGACGGAGTCGCCGGACGGCGGCGCGGGTCTCGGCGACGGTGTGGCCGCGCCGGTTGAGGGCCAGAATCTCGTCGTCCAGACTCTGGACGCCCAGTTGGACCTTCGTCACCCCCAGGTAGCGCAGCCAGCGGACCTCCTCGGGGGTGATGCAGTCGGGCCGGGTCTCCACCACCAGCCCAACGTTGCGGTGGGGCGCGGTCTCGTTGAGGGTCTGGGCCTCCGGGAGGGTGGACGAGTCCCGTTCGTTCAGCGCGTCCAGGCAGCGGCGGACGAACCATTCCTGGTAGTCGCGGGGGTAGTCGGACCAGGTGCCGCCCAGGATGAGGAGTTCCACCTTGTCGGTGGGGTGGCCGATGTTCTCCATCGCCCGCAGCCGACCCGCCGTCTGGGCGAAGGGGTCATAGCGGAAACGGAGGGCCCGCTGGACCCCCGGCTCGTCGGGCAGGTAGGACTTGGGGGCATCGGGGACGGCGGGGCAGTAAAGGCACTGGCCCCGGCACGGGTGCGGCGGGGTCAGGACGGAGACGGGGGCAACGCCGGAGACGGTGCGGGTCGGTTTGCGGCTCAGGGCCTGTTCCAGGCGCGGGTCGGGGGCCAGTTCGCCCGCCGCGCAGAGGTGACGGTAGGCGCGCAGGAGTTGGTCGCGGGAGTAGAGGCCGCCGCCGGGCCGGGGGTGTTGCCGGATGACGGCCTCTATCCGCTTCGGCGTCAGGCGCGCGGCAGAAGAGGCCAGGGCGCGCAGGATGGCCGCGCAGGCGTCCAAATCAGGCGGTGGACACCGGCTGAAGTCCAACGGTGCTAACATTTGGGATTTCAATGTAGCGCAGGCCACCAGGCCTGTATGCAGGCTGACAGCCGGCGCTGCGTTATCTATAAACCGATCAGGGCAGGCAGTTACGTCACCGGACAGTTTGGAATAGGACACGGATCAACACGGGTTTTACGGATCGGCACAGGGGAAAAATCCGTGCGATCCGTGTCCATCCGTGTCCCATAGACTGAACTCGTGTTGCAGAAAGCAGGCTGAAGTCTATAAAGAAAACAGGCTGAAGCCTATGCTACGGGGGGCCGCCACAGGTGGCTGGTGTCGTTCATCAGGGCCAGCCGGTAAAATTTCCCGTTCCATTCTATCCGGTTGACCGCGCAGGTGTCCTGCGCGATATGCCAGAAATGGTCGTTGCCCAGGCCCAGGACGGCGCAGAGGAGCACCTGGTTGACCACCCGATGGCCGACCAGGGCGACCGTCTCGCCGGGGTGGCGGCGGATCACCTCCTCCAGGGCGGCCATGGAGCGCTCCCGGACCACGTCCAGGCTCTCCCCGCCGGGGAAGCGGACGGTGTGAGGGGCCTCCATCCAGGCCTGCCAGAGGTCGGGGTAGCGGGCCTGGACCTCCGCGATGGTCAGCCCTTCCCACTCCCCGAAGCAGAGGTCTACCAGGCCCTCCAGCGGCTGGGCCTGGAGTCCCTGAGCGGCGGCGATGGCGCGGGCGGTCTCCATCGCCCGGGAGAGGGGGCTGGCGTAGACGGCGGAGAGGGGCCAGCGGGCCGCGATGTAGCGGGCGGTAACCTGGGCCTGAGCGATGCCCTCCTCACTCAGCGGGACGTCGCTCCGGCCGCGAATGCGTTCGCCGGGTTCGTTCCAGGCAGTCTGACCGTGACGGATAAGGATGATGGTTACAGGTCGCATGTCGCAGGCCTCATGTCGCAGGGTCGCAGGTCGCAGGGCGCAGGATCGCAGGTCGCAGGGCGCAAGTCGCAGGGTCGCAGGTCACAGGGTCAGCGTGCTCAATTGAGCCGCCAGGTCCTGCGGCGTCGCGGCCTCTATTGGGATGTAACGCAGGCCAGGGTAGTAGGTCTGGAAGAACTGGGCCAGGTCGCCAGGCCAGAGGCGCGGGTTGACGGCGATGACGGTGCGGACGTCCAGCGCGCCGATGCCCGCATCGTCGGCGCTCCCCCCGATGGTCCAGCGGTACCGCTCCCAGGCGCCGCTGGAGAGGATAGCCTCCACCCACTCCCGGCCCGCCCCCGGCGGCAGGAGGACATAAGTACGCGCGTACTGTTCCCGGGGAAGTCCCAGCGGGACCTCTGGCTCCGGTCGGGCATTCTCCCGATTTTTGACGGAAATCATGTGGTCCAGCAGACGGGGATAGGCGTACTCGTAGTTGCAGTCCTCCCAGCCGGGGGATGGGCCGATGGTGAACGGACAGAAGGCCCAGTGGTAGTAGTCCTTGCTGGCCTCCGCATCGTACCACGCCACCCGCCGGGCGACCTCTTCGGCGGAGAAACCGGTATAAGGGCCACCGGCCCGTACCGGGTAGAACTCACTGACCACCAGCGGGATCACCTCGCCGCGCATCTTCAGGAGGTGGTAGAGATACCGGTAGCGGAAGCAGAGGGCGCCGGCCCCCTCCACCACCGGCGAGCCGGGAATCTGGTGGCCCCACCACTGGTCTATCGGCCAGTCGTAGAAGACGCCCTCGTGGAGGGTGAGGATGTGGCCGCCCTGGCGGGCGCGGCCGAAGACCCCCGTCTCCACCATCGCCTGCATCTCGGCCCACTCCGGCGTCCCGGCGTTGAAGGCGAAGATGCCCAGTTTCAGGCCGTGCCGCTCCGCCTTTTCCATGCAGAGTTTCATCAGTTCGGCCAGGCGGCGGTAGCCCGCCACCCCGGGCGGGGCCGGTTCGTTGACGATTTCCCAGTAGTCCACCACTCTCCCGCCCTGGAGTTCCGGGCTGACGGCGATTTTGTTCAGGACCAACTGGACCAGCGAGTCGGCCATTTGGGCCAAGTCGGCGCCCATAATGCCGGGAGCGGCCTCTATGGCCGAGGTGAGCCGTCCAATCGTGATGACCTCGGGGGCCAGCGCCTTCACTTCCGCCAGGAGGCTCAGGTTATCCACGGCCTTGATGACCGGGAAGCGGGCGCCGTTCTGCAACAGTTGCCGCAGATAGGGGATGGTGGGACCGGAGAAAATGGTATGCACGCCCAGTTTGCTCCCTCGCTCCACAATGGGGTACGGCCAGGTTCCGTCCGACATCGTAGCCTCCTGAATTGACAAAGGACGACTGAGTGTAACTACCCGCCCAAGAGCCGTTTCATAAAAACCACGAAGGACACGAAGGCCGCACAAAGGGCACGAAGGATGATATTTTACCCCTTTGTGGTAGGTAATTACGCCCGAGGACTAACTGCCGAAAATCCGCTGCAGGTTGGCCATTCCCTCGTCGGCGGCCTTCTCGTTCTGGGCGTAGAGGAGTTTCTCGGCCAGTTTTCCGGCCACGGCCAGCGGAATGGTGTATTCCAGACGCAGGTGGATGCGCGTTCCGCTCCCCTCCGGCTCCAGAGTCCAGGCCCACGTGCTGACGGCGCCCCCGCGCGTCTGGACCACGTGGCGGCGGGGCGGGTCGTGCTCCACGACGTGACCGGTGCCGTTAAAGGTGATGCCGGCCATCCGGTACGTCCACTCCCAGTGGTAGTCGGTCCCCTCCCCGGTGAAGTTGCGGCTATCCGTCAGCCCGGGGAGCCACTGCGGGTCGTTGGCGTGGTCGGCCAGAAAGGTGAAGACCTTTTCCGGCGGCGCGGCCACGAAGAAGGAACGTTCTATGACGGCCATGGTGCCTCCTTTCCTGCTGGATCGTTTGACAGACCAGGTGACAGCGCAGGATTCATCCTGCATCGGGACAGGATAAATCCACAGGATAAATCCACAGGATAAATCCTGTGCTACAAAACCCCGGTGAGACTTTTGCAACTCTGCCTGTGAAGGGGGAAAATAACAGGCAGGTCACAGGGTTGGAGAAACCATCTATGAGTTCACTGCAAAAACTCACCGCAAAGAACGCAAAGGCGTTCACTAATATTGCTCTGCGTGCTCTGCGGTCTCTGCGATGAGAAACCCTTTTTGCAGTGGAGTTCATTTTACCACAAATATGACGGATTCGCCACTCTGGAAATCCCGATGGTATGTCTCAGGTTCGTTTGATGGCCCACGCCTGGCTGGTTTCCATCCGCCGCAAAGCAGCCGAAAAAAGAGAGCAGAGCCCGGGTTGGCCGAACTGACTGTTCCGGAGGTGTATCGGTTGCTGGAGGTGGCCTTCACGGTTTGCCCTCCCCCTGGATTGTGCTATAATCAACGTGTGACGTCAAGCCAGAAAGTGAGGGAAATGAAATGAAACACGGACAGCGAATGGTCGGTGTGATACTTTTACTGATAACGTTGATGCTGGCCCTGGCGCCCCGGACCCAGGCCCGCCCCCTGATGCAGAACCTCCTGGCCAACCCGGGGTTTGACGCCTGGGAGGGGAGCACAGCCCCGAACTGGTACCCCTGGGACGAACGGAAAGACCCCTGCAAGCAGGCACCCAACTGGGACCCCTGCGCGGCGAACTGGTGGGTGGAGCGGGATTTCAGCGGCTATGGCCTGCTCCGCAGCGCGCCGTCTTCCCAGGCCGTCGGTCAGAGTTACACCCCCTGGCATGGCGGCGTGATGCAGACCGTCAGCGTGGCGCCGGGGACCCGCCTGCGCTTCAGCGTCTGGGCGCGAGCCCATATCAGCAACGACGACCTGCCTGCGCCTTCCTTTGGGGGCTGGAACCCCAACTTCCAGGTGGGGATTGACCCGGAGGGCAAGGGGTTGTGGTACGACCCCGGCATTGTCTGGTCGGCGCCGGTGAACGTCAACGACCAGTGGGTGCAGGTCTCGGTGGAGGCCACCGCCGGGGCCAGCGGCAAGGTGACGGTCTTCGTCTCCGCCCGGATGACCAACCAGCAGCCGCTGAAGCACAACGACGCCTGGTTTGACGACGCCGAACTGGTGGTGGCGGCCCCGGCGGCCACTGCGACCCCCGTCCCCACCAACACGCCCACCCGCCCCCGCTTCCAGGCCGCCTTCGCCGGGGAGACGGTCCCCGACGGCACGACCTTTGACGGGGGCGCGGCGTTCACCAAGACCTGGCGGGTGCGCAACACCGGCACCGACGCCTGGCCCGATAACACCGTCATGGTCTTTGTCGGTGGAGAGAAGATGGGCGGACCGGATTCCCTGCCCATTGGACGGGTGGCGCCGGGAGAGGTGAAGGAGATCAGCGTCAACCTGGTCGCGCCGGCCGCGCCAGGGGACTACACGGGCAACTGGGTCCTCCAGACCGGCGGCACCCGCATCCCCGGCAGCGAACTGTGGGTCAAGATTAAGGTCACGGCACCGGCGCCTCCCACTCAGCCCCCGGCCTCCCCCACGCCGGAAGCCACGCCCACGCCCGAGAGCGGCCAGATTTGCGTCCTGGCCTTCCACGACCGCAACGGCGACACGTTCCGCCAGCCGGAGACGGAGGAACTGCTGCCCAACGCGGTCTTCTCTGTGGGCGGCGCGGCGGGCCTGGTGGGCCAGTACACCACCGACGGCATCAGCGAGCCCTACTGCTTCTCGGGCCTGACCCCCGGTTCGTACCGGGTGAGCATGCAGCCTCCGGCCGGGTATGTGGCCAGCGGGCCCTCGGACATGATGGTGGCTCTGGCCGGCGCCGCCCGGATGGACGTGGCATTGGGCGCAAAGCGGGGAGAGGGGCCTGCCGCCACGGCCACCCCCGGCGTCGTCCTTCCCACCCCAGCCGGTGGCGGAGAACAGCCGTCCTTCTGGTCGCAGGCCCTGCGGGGGATGCTCAGCATTGCTGGCATCCTCCTGCTGGTGCTGGCAGTGGTCATCGGAGTGGTGTTTGTCCTCTCCCGCCGTCGGTGAGACGGCGGGATTCGGGGTTGGAAGCGGCAACACAGCGCCGCTTCCAACCCCCTCTTTTTCAGGATGGACTTTAACCGCTTCACAGGGCATCGTCGGGCCAGCGGACATCTCTGGCTTCTCGTCGCCGGAGCCTGCCTGGGCGCGTTTGCCCTCCGGATGGTCCAACTGGCAACTCCGGTGCTGCGCTGGGACGAAGGCTGGACGGTCGCCCACGGGACCCTGCCCTGGCCCGAGGTGATCCGGATTGCCGCTCTGGAGTGGCATCCGCCCCTGTTTTACATCCTCTACAAACTCTGGCAGTCGCTGGTCGGGGTGAACATTTTCGCGGTACGCTATCTGGCCGTTCTGGCCGGGGTGCTGACCGTTCCCCTGACCTATGTGGCCGCGATGGCCTGGGCATCCGACCGGCGGGTTGCGGCCACTGCGGCCCTCTGCAACGCCGCGCTCCCCCTTCTGGTCTACTACGGGCAGGTCAACCGCATGTACGCCTGGACGCCGGTGGGCATCCTCCTGGCGACCTGGGCGCTGTCGCGGGCCACGAAGAAGGCAACCTGGACCCGAGGGGTTGGAGCGGGGTTCGCCACCGCCGTTGCCCTCTATCTCCTCTACTACACCGTCTGGCCCCTGCTGGCGCTCTACCTCTACGTTCTGCTCACCCGACCGCGCGCCTGGCGGACCATCCTGCTGGCCGCCGGAACCGCCCTCGTCCTGTTCGCTCCCTGGCTGCTCTACGCGTCCGGGACCATCCAGAGCCGGATTCAGCCTGGCCCGCTGGCCCAGTCCCTCAAAAATATGGCTGAACTCATCGGCCCCTCCGTCTTCGGCCTGGTGTTCGCCTACGGGCGGGGATGGGTCGCCGTCGGCGTCGCGGGAGGGCTGATGCTGCTCGGGCTGCTGCTGACCCCCTGGCGCCGATGGTCCTATCTGCTCCTTCCGGCCCTGGGCATCATCATCCCCGTCATCGGCGTCTCCTACGGCGCCCAGGCGGTCCGTTTCTTCGCCGTGCGACACTTCGTCCCGGCCGCGCCGTTCCTGGGGCTGGCCCTGGCCTGGGCGCTGGAACAGTTGCGTCGTCGGAGCCAGTGGCTGCTGGTCCTCGCCCTCGCGGTTCTGGCCGTCACCTTCTGGCCCGTCCGCTCGGCCGTCTACGCGAAGATGCTGGAGGTCGTGGACCCCTTTGACCCCGCCGCCGACTGGCGGTACCTTTCCCCTCTTCTGCGTTCGGGTGACCTGGTTATCTTCAACAACCTGGCAAAGGCCGGGTGGTACGAGGAGAGCCGGAAGGGCCAGGGCGTGCCGTGGTCCTACGCGCTGACCTGGGAGCCGATTGTGGAGCCGTTGCCGGTCATCGCGGCGCGGGTGGAGGCCGCAATGGAGAACCACCCCCGCCTCTGGTTCGTCCTCTATAAGGGCACGATTGGGGCAAACAACGACCTGCGCGCCTGGCTTTCTGCCCACCCAGGGCTGTATCCGATGTGGGAAGGGTGGGCTGGCGACACCCTGATTCTGGGCTACGGGGTGCCCCAGGGGCCGCTGGTGGAGTCGCCCACGCGGGGGAGGCTGGCCGACGAGTCCATAGAACTGGCCCGCGCCCGGTTGACCCCGGTCGCGGAGTCTGCAGTGGCAGTTGAACTGGATTGGCGTGTTGTTGAACGTCCCACCCGCCCGCTCAAAGTGTTTGTCCACCTGATGTCTGCGGACGGCCAACTGGTCGCCCAGCACGACGCCCGCCTGCCCGGGTCCTGCGGGACATCCGCCGGGGAGCCCTGCACCGACCGCCACGGGGTTGCGCTGCCAATAGACGCGCGGGGTTCCCTGACCATCCGGGTCGGCCTGTACGACGAGGAGACAGGCGAACGGATCCGGTGGGACAATGGCGGGGAATTCCTGACTCTGGGGCAGGTCAGGGTGGAGACACAGAAATAGCGAAATCTGGTAATTACCTACCACAAAGGTCACAAAGTACTCACGAAGGACACAAAGGGTAAAAATCGTCCTCCGTGTCCTTTGTGTGGCCTTCGTGTCCTTCGTGGTTTTTTACGAAACGACTCTTGGGTAGGCAGTTACGAAATCTGGAGGTCGGCTTGCTTCCTGCCCCGACCGTGTTATAATCGGCGGGTGTATCTGTTCAAACCGTCCGTGGAGAGAAGAGGGATGAAACGTCTGTATATCGGATGGGTAGTCCTGGTTGCAATGCTTCTGTTTAGCCTTCCGCACCCGGTCCACAGTCAGGAAGGGCCAAATCTGCTGCGAAACGGAGACTTTGAAGAGGGCGGGCCCGGTCAGGCCTGGCCTTTCCAGGACGGCATCCCGGAGGTCCAGATCGCACCGGGATGGCGGGCTTTCTATCTGGATGACCCGCCGCCCTACGTGGCCCCTCCTCCGGATTACTGCCAAGGAAATGCCCACTGCGCGTGGGGGCGCCCGGAGTTTCGGGGGGTCGCCACCTATGAGTTCGCCAACCGGGTCCACTCCGGGCAACTTTCCCAGAAGTACTTTTCATGGAACCGGCAGCACGAGGCCGGGCTCTACCAGCAGGTCGGCGGCATCCAGCCGGGCACCCGCCTGCGCTTCAGCGTCTGGATTCAGACCTGGTCATGTATGCCCGCCTCTTCAGAGACCTGGAACGTCTGCCCGACCGGCGACCGGTCCAACAATCCGGCCCCCATGCATATCTGGGTCGGCATTGACCCCACCGGTGGCACCGACTGGGCCGCCCCGACGGTCGTCCGCTCGCCGGAAGGGGATGCCTGGGACCAGTGGACACTCTTTCAGGTAGAGGCGACGGCCCAGTCCAGTACGGTTACCGTTTTCATCCATACCCGCGCCGACTGGCAGGACCGGATTCCCCGCATCAACAACGACGTCTACATTGACGACGCCAGTCTGGTGGCGCTGGGGCAGGCATCGCCGACGCCGCCGCCTCCGCCGCCGACCTCTGCCTCCGGACCCGCTCCAGCAGCATGGACTCCCCTCCCCCAGCCCACCCCCCGGCCCGATGGCTGCCGGGTCCATATCGTCCAGCCCGGCGACACTCTCTTCGGCATCGCCCTGCAATATGGCATCCCGATGGAGGACCTGGAGCGGCTCAACGCCGGCTCGCTGGGGCCCAATAAGATGATCTTTGTCGGGCAGGAACTGGTCCTCTCCTGCCCCACGGCCACCCCGACCCCGGAGGCCACCCCCACCCCGGTGCCCACCCCGACGCCGGAGGCCGGACAGGTCTGCGTGCAGGCCTTCCACGACCGCAACGGGGACGGGGTCCGCCAGCCGGAGACGGAGGAACTCCTGCCCAACGCCGTCTTCTCGCTCAGCGACGCCACCGGACTGGTGGGCCAGTACACCACCGACGGCATCAGCGAGCCCTACTGCTTCCCCGGGCTGAAGCCCGGCACATATCAGGTCGCCGTCCAGCCCCCGGCGGGCTACGGGGTCAACGGCCCGGCCCAGGTGGCGCTGGCCCTGGCCTCCGGCGGGCGACTGGAGGCCGCTATGCCCCTGCAACGGGGTGGTGCTGGTGGCGCGACGCCGGTCGTGATGTTACCCACCCCTTCACCTCAGGAAAACCCCGGAGGCCAGATATCTATTTGGGCTCGCTTTACACGATGGCTTGCTCGTGTGGTCGGCAGTGTGATTGTGCACTGGGTAGCAGGCATCGCGGGCATTTTTTTCATCGGCCTGGCGATGTTCATCGCGGTTCGGTTCGTCCTTTCCCGCCGCTAACGGTCCCGAAGATTCAAAACCAGCAGTTACGCAGTTGGTCTTTTTTGCCACGAATTGCACGAATTTACACGAATGAAAAGAAATAAAATTCGTGCCAATTCGTGAAATTCGTGGCGAATTCCACGGAACACGCAATACGCCAATACGGAGGTGAAGTCCATGGCAGCGAACAATACAGAGACCAGGGAAGGCCCTTCGGCCCTGCAGCGGGTCGTCAACCACTTCCGGGAGTTCGGGGAGTGGCTGGCGGCCGGCAACTGGGTCTACGGCGCCATCGCCTTCCTGGTCATCGGGGCGCTGATCCTGCCGCCCATCTCCCTGCCACAACGACTGCATATCACCGGTTACACCCGCCTCAGCGCGGAGAATCCGTCCGTTTCCCATCCCGACGGGCTGACCGTCCGCGTCAACCCGGAGGACAACGTCTCCCTGCGGGTCCGGCTGGACTCGGTCCCTCAGGCCATCTTCCTCCAGGGCTCCGGCGGGGCCGACCTGAAGGAGGCCCTGGCAGCCCTCCCGCCCGTCCTCCAGGTCAAGAGCCCCTTCTACCGCATCCAGACCGGCTCCCGCACGGCCGGCCCGGCCACACTGGAGGTGGTCATCCCCAACGACGCCGAGCCCTGGGAGACGCTGGACCTCTACACCTGGACCGGCACGGCCTGGGAGTGGGTCGGCGGGACGCTGGACCGGGAACGGGAGGTGCTCATCGCGCGGGTTCCCCGTCTCCCCTCCTCGGTGGTGGTGATGCAGACCCTGCCGGTGGTCCCGGCCATCGGCACAGTGGCCGCCGGGGAGGCGGTGAGCGGCCCCACTGCGGGCCTCCTCACGCAGGTCATGCTCCCCGGCCTCTACCTGGGCGCGGACGGGATGCTCATCGGCAAGCCCCCGGCCCATCCCTCCGGCAGCCCGGAGGCCCTGCTCCTGGTGGGCAACCGCCCGGCAGGTCAGCCCCTGAACCGGGCCCTTCTGGAGGACCTGCTGGCCAGTCCAGACATCCAGGCCCGCCATATCGCCGAGATTCTCTCCAAAGCCACGGGCTACGCCGGGGTCGCTCTGAACTATGAAGGACTGATGCCCGAACAGAAGGATGCCTTTTCGGCCTTCGTGACCGCGCTGGCCGACGCCCTGCACGCCCAGAACCTGCGCCTGGAGGTGATGGTGCCGGCCCCCTCCCGCACCGACTCCGGCTGGGACCCCGGCGGGTACGACTGGGCCGCGCTGGGCCGCGCCGCCGACGCCCTCATTTTCCCTCTGCCGGATAACCCTGTTGCCTACGCCGAAGGAGGGGCAGTCCAATCCCTGATAGAGTGGGCCGTCGGGCAGGTGGGCCGCTACAAACTGCGCGCCGCCGTCTCCTCCCTCAGCGCCGACTCCGGCCCCGACGGAGTCCGCTACGTGGGCCTGGAGGATGCCCTGGCGCCCTTCGGCCAGGTCCAGCCGCCCGCCGAGTCCTCCGTCCAGCCCGGCCAGGAGGTGGTCTTCGCGCTGGTCGGTCAGGTGACCAGCATCACCCCAATGGAGTCGGCCGGCACCTACGCCATCGCCTACAAGACCCCGCAGGGGGAGAGCCGCACCGTCTGGCTGGGCACCCCGTCCTTCCTGGCCCGCAAACTGGACTGGGCCCTCCGCTACCACCTGGGCGGCGTCGTCGTCCACGACCTGCTGAGCGCGGGGAACATGCCCGGCGTCGCCGAGGCAGTGGACGGGTACCGGGTGGCGGCGGGCCTGCCGCAGCCGACCGCGCTGGAGGTCGTCTGGAAAGTGGACGGCCCGCAGACGGCGGAGGAGCGGGTCACCCTGAGCCAGCCGGAGTTCCGCTGGAAGGCCCCGGAGGCGGCGGGGACGTACACCGTCTCGGCGGCCATCGCCGGGGTGAGCCGGGGGTCGGCGCAGGTGAACGTGGCCGCGCCCACCCCGACGCCCACCCCCACGCCGACGCCCGCCCCGGCAGCCGCCGGAGTCGCTGCTGCGACTGGAGCCGCCCCGGCCTGTATGCAGGCGCAGTTTGTCGCCGACGTGACCGTGCCGGACGGGACGAAGTTCAACAACAACGAGACCTTCAAGAAGACCTGGCGGCTGCGCAACAGCGGCACCTGCGACTGGCCCGAGGACACCGTCCTGGTTTTCGCCAGTGGCGAGAAGATGGGCGGGCCGGATTCTGTCCCCGTGGGCGGGGTGAAGGCCGGCGCGACGGTGGACATCAGCGTGGACCTGAAGGCCCCGGCCAATCCGGGCCACTACAAGGGTTTCTGGTATGTGAAGGCCGGTGGGGCCAAAATCCCCGGCAGCGATGTCTTTGTCCTCATCCAGGCCGGGGAGGTCGCGTCGGCTCCGGCTCCGGCGCCCGGGGCGCGGGGCAGTTTTGAACTGGGCGGACATGTGGCCAACTTCAGTTTCCCCTATGCCGACCTGATGCGCTACGCCGGGATGAACTGGGTGAAGACGCAGATTCGCTACCCGGCAGACGCCTCCGGCGTCATCGCGGCGGCCCACGCGGCCGGCTTCAAGATTCAGGTGAGCGCCCTGGGCCCGGCCAGTATGACCGGACAGGCCGGCTTTGAGCAGGAGATTGCCCGGTGGGTGGCCGGAATGGCGGCCGCGGGCGCGGATGCCATTGAGGTCTGGAACGAGCCGAACATTGACCGGGAATGGCAGAACGGCCTGATCCACCCGGCCAACTATACGAAACTCCTCTGCGCGGCGTACCAGGCCATCAAGGCCGCCAACCCCGGGACGGCGGTCATCAGTGCGGCGCCGGCTCCCACCGGCTACTTCGGGGGCTGCTACCCCCACGGGTGCGATGACCAGCCCTGGATGGAGGGGCTGTGGAACGCGGGCGCGGCCAACTGCATGGACTACATCGGCGCGCACCACAACGCGGGCGCGACGGCCCCGTCGGCCCGCACCGGCCACCCGGCCGACGGCGGAGACCATCACCACTCCTGGTACTTCCTGCCGCAGACGGAACTCTACTACAATATCTTCCGGGGCACACGGCAACTCTTCTACACCGAGTTAGGATACGCTTCGCAGGAGGGGGTGGAGCCGTTCCCGGACAACTTCTGGTGGGGCCGGGGCACCAACAACGCGCAGCAGGCGGCCTGGCTGGCGGAGGCGGTCCGGCTGAGCATCCAGACCGGGATGGTGCGCTGCATCATCGTCTGGAACGTGGACTTTCTGCAGGCCATCCCGGGCGACCCGCAGAACGGCTATGCCATCATCCGGCCTGGCGGCATCTGCCCGGCCTGCGACGCGCTGCATGCCGTGCTGGGGTCGCGGTAAAGCGGGGGGCCGGGCACCGGAACCGGTGCCCGGCCCTCTCCTCCCAGGAGGCGATGGTGGAATTGCACGAACTGGTCATTGAGATGAAACTGCTGGAGCGCCGTTTGACCCTCTACGAGGAAAAGTACGGCATTCTGAGCGAGGATTTCTACAACGCGCTGATGGCCGGTGAACTGGCCGAATATGACGAGTATGACGAAACCCGGGCCGACTTTACCCGCTGGAAGGGCATTTATGAGACGTGGCTCCGCAGGAAAGAGGCGTATGAGGCTCAACTGAGGGAGCGGCCTGTCCCCGAAGTGCTCCGTTTCCAACCGGTCTATTAAAGCCTATGGAAAACGGGATGCCTTTGCTCTCCCTGGAGCGATATGCGCGGTTTGTGGCTGATCTGCTTCACCGCCCCGAGGTGGAGCGTTCCACCCTGACGGTTTGGTCCACCAGCCCTTATACAGGAGTCGCAGAAGGTGAAGTGTTCTTCATCGGAGGATTCCGTTTGCGCGTACGAGAGGAACTGGACTTCAATGCCGGGTTGATCACGGCGTATGGATATGAGATTTACCGCGGGGACCAACGGCTCTGCTGGTGGGATGACTTCCCTCATCCTGAGGACAAGGACCTGGCAGCGACCTTCCCCCATCATAAGCACATCCCGCCCGATATCAAGCGACACCGTGTCCCTGCGCCGGAAATGAGTTATACTCGCCCCAATTTGCCGGTGCTTATCCAGGAAGTTCTTAATCTCTTGCGTATGGAAATCGTATCCTGAAAAACTGGTTGCACGATGCGACATTTCCCCTCTGTTACAGGAGGCTCTATGTTCCAACCGTCCCGTTCCGCCCGAGAGCGCCAGCAACTGATCATCGGCATCGGCCTGTGGCTGGTGGTCTTCCTGCTGGGGGTCTTCTGCCTCTGGTGGGGCTTCTTCGCCCCCCAGCCGGAGACGTCCCGGCCCGCTGCCGCGACGGCCACTCCCACGATGACCGCTACCCCGGTCGGCGGCCTGGTGCCTCTGGCAACCGCTACCCCGTCCTCGGGCACGGGTTCCCGGCCCACCGTCCCGCTGGAGCAGGAGGTCTTCGGCTACGGCATCGCGGCCCACGCCGTGGTGGGCGACCCGAACTTCACCATGGATGTGGTCAAATCGCTGGGGCTGGGCTGGGTCAAGCAGCAACTCCGATGGGACCTGGTGGAGCCCAGCCCGGGCCAGTACAACTGGGGGATGTACGACGGGGTGGTGGACGCTGCCAATCAGCGCGGCCTGCGGGTCATGCTCAGCGTCGTGCACGCGCCGGCCTGGAGCCACACCAGTTACGTGGACGACAACCCCGAAGGCGCCCCGCCGGACGACCTGACCCTCTTCGCCGACTTCCTGGGCCGCCTGGTGGACCGCTACCGGGGCCGCATCCACGCCATAGAGGTCTGGAATGAGGAGAATCTGGATCGGGAGTGGGATACGGCGGAGGGAGTAAGCCCGGCCCGCTACGTGGAGATGCTCCGCATGGCCTATCAGGTCATCAAGAGCCGTGACCCCAACATCATCGTCATCAGCGGCGCGCTCTCCCCGGTGGGCGCCACCGCCACCGACCCCAAGAACCCCAACCGAATCATCTATATGGACGACTTCCAGTACTATCAGGAGATGATCGCGAAGGGGTTCCTGAGTTATGCCGACTGTGTGGGCGTCCACCACAACGGCTACAACATCCCCCCGGACATCGCCTGGGACGACAAGACGTACCAGGACCCCACCGCGAAGTTTCGGGCTTTCTGGGATAATCCTCACCCCTCCTGGTCGTTCCGCAGCACCCTCTGGCGCTATCACGACGCGATCTCCGGAATGAAGCCCCTCTGTGTGACGGAATTCGGCTGGGCATCCTCCGAGGGATACGGCCCACCCCCGCCTGGTTTTGAATTCGCTCTGGACAATACTCTGGAAGAGCAGGCGGAGTACATTGTGAAAGCCTACCAGTTGATGCGCCAGTGGGGGTTCGTCCGCCTGGCCTTCCTCTGGAATCTGGACTACATTCAGAAGACAGGCCTGCCCCCGGAACAGGACCCATACGGTCCATACAGCATCACCGATTCTAAGGGGGTCCCTCGCCCGGCCTTCGGGGCCATCATGAGCATGCCCAAACCGTAGCAGGAGCGCAGGCTGTCAGCCTGTACGCAGTCCTGGCGGCCTGCGCTACATTCTCCTAAATCCGTAGCACAGGCTGTTAGCCTGTATGCAGGCCTGGCGGCCTGTGCTACATTCTTCAAAATCCGTAGCACAGGCTGTTAGCCTGTATGCAGGCCTGGCGGCCTGCGCTACATTTACCCTGTGCGGCCTTTCAGATGGACGCGGTTCTGGAGCGGAAATATCGGGCTCTGGAGGAGTTCACCGCCCGTGTCCGGAGCCGTCCGGTCGGAGACCAGATCGCCCGGATGATTCTCTATGGCAGCGTCCTGCGCGGGGACGCCGGGCCGGAGAGCGATGTGGACCTTCTGGTCGTCGCGACCGGAGATGTGCGCGCGGCCTGGCGGGCACTGGGCGACATCGCCTTTGAGGTCATGCTGGAGCACGGAGAACTGATCTCGCCTATGGTCTACTGCCCGGACGAATACCGCCATCCCCACGCTTTTCTTCGGGAGGTTCAGGAGACGGGAAAGGAGGTATACCGCGTGGACGAAAACACGATGCGCCGCCAGGAGGCGTTGGACCTCCTCGCCCTGGCTCAGGAATACTTAGAAATGGCCCACGCATTGAAAGGTAAGCGAGGGTACATCCGGGGCGTCATTGACATGGCGTACAACGCGGCCGAGTTGAGCGCGAAGGGACTGCTCCTTCTCCGGGAAGGCGAGTGGCCGAAGACCCTTAGTGGTGTCGTTCAGCAATTTAGCCGGGCCTTTATTGTGAATGAACCCATCGTGGAGCCCGGAGTTGGGCGGGCTTTCCGGCAGGCGCTGGACTGGCGCAATCGGGCCCGATATGACCCCCATGCGACCCTGACCGAAGCGGACGCGGAGGATGTGATCGGCGTTGCGGAAAAACTGGCGAATCTCCTGCAGCAGGAAGTGTATGGGCCGTAACCAGCACTTTGTTGTTATGGAGACCTTGAGGTTCGGATGGGACTCTCCAAGATTACACAAGGCGGAAAGTGGCAGACCTTCTTGATCCCGCTATTGCTGATCCTGATCGGAGGCTGGGCATACAGGTTTTCTCATCAATTGCCTCTCTTCTTTGATGACATCCCTCACTTTGTATGGTTATATGGGCAGGATTTTATCCAAATCCTGGGTGGTCCCGAAGGGCTTAGTAGATATTATCGCCCACTTCCCTTCCTGATCTGGAAAATTCTGTGGTCCCTCCAGGGAACATTTCATCCGCCTACCCTGCATACTATCAACCTGGCTCTCCACCTCCTGAACGGGGTTTTGGTATGGATCATTCTGTACCGCCATACTCCTTCGCGCGGTGGGCTTCTGAGCGCAGCCGGGGTGTTGTTCCTGCTTTACCCCTTCAGTTATCAGGCTGTCCCCTCGGTGAGCTCTCTGACTCATCCTCTGGTGACTTCTATGATTTTGGGCTCCCTTTGCTTGTACACCGTATGGGAGCGTCACCGATGGCGCGCGTTTCTGATCAGTTCACTGGCGCTGGCTCTGCTGGCTCCCTTCGCCCATGAAACGGGCATCCTGCTCCCCCTGCTTCTGGTCCTCTTCTTGGTCACCCGAGAGGAACCTCTTCAGTGGAAAACGGCACTGCGCAGCACCCGTTTTTACTGGCTCTGCGCGCTGGTCGGGCTGGGGGTATGGCTGATAGTGCCCAAAAACTTCGCCCCCTCTCAGGTCTGGAACCTGGAAGCCCGTTATCAGAACGGGGTCTACTTCCTTCAGGGATTGATGTACCCGGTTGCTCCTCTGGCCCGGAGCGTGCTGGCGGCGGGATGGGGATTGGATGACCTCCAATCCATTCTGCTGGTTTCGCTTCCGGTAGCGTTGATCTGGGGACTTCTGCTCTGGCGGGCAGGCGGCGGCCGTCTATTGCTGCTGGCCGTGGGGTGGTTCGCTCTTACAGCGGCACCTGCCTGGATGATGTTGGGGTTTGAGTACGTCATTGACGGTCCACGATTGCTCTATCTCCCATCTGTGGGTGCAGCCCTCTTTTGGGCAATTCCTCTTGCTCTCCCCAGTTGGAATTCCCGGCGATTGAGCTTCTTGAAGGATGCACTGACAATTTTCCTGACCTTGCTAATCGGGTTGAGTGGAGGACTCTTTGTTCGTGAACGCGCCGCTATGTATGAACAATTGCGGCAGTTTGTTGCGGCATTTGTCCGCTCCGTTCGCTCTATCCCTACCGACCCGGTGCTCTGCGTCAACTGTCCCCTGTTCTTGGCCCCGATCCACCCCACCTTTGCCGTGGGGCATGAGGGCGTTCCCATCTGCTCCTCCGACCAACTGGACGATCTTTTCTGGGTCAACACGGGGCAAATGCGGAGAGTAGAGGGCCTGGTCTTCCCGGACCTGCAGCAGCACTGGAAATACCATTATGGCGGGGCTGGGCCAGTGAACACCAGTGATTCTATGCAAGCCATTTTGCGGGAATATGCTGGGGTCATCCTGACGAACTACGGGGGGGAAGACCTGACCGTCTACCCGGTCGGGATGTTGGAAGCCCAAGGGATGCCGCCACAAACTCCCTTCCTGGCCGAGTTTGGTGGACGCATCCGCCTCCTCTCCGCGTCGGTGGACGTAGAGGGGACGACGATGGTCGTGACGTTACGATGGCAGTCTTTGGAACCCCTGGAGGAAGAGGCAACGGTTTTCCTGCATCTGGTTTCTGCTTCTGGAGAACTGGTCGCCCAGCGGGACGGCTACCCTCTGATGGGACTTTCCCGCCCAGCACTCTGGGTGCCCGGCGACATCTGGCGGGATATCCGATACCTTTGGCGATCAGGGATTCCGGGGGACACGTATACTCTGAAAGTGGGCCTGTATCCGGTGAACGGTGGGCCTCGCCTGAAAGCGTTTGACCCCTTTGGGGCCCCCATTCCCGATGATGCCTTTCCCCTCGCTATCCTGGCACTCCCATGACGGCTCTTCGGGGACCCATGCGCTCACTATATCCGATATTCCCATTTCCCAGCCTGCTGTTCGTCCTCGTTCTGATCCTTGCGGGTATCATTCTCCTTTACCGGCCACTTTCTCCCTCCCCCCTGGGCACTCCCACCCCAACTTCGCCCCCACCCCCCACCCCCACCTCCTGGCCGCGGGTCCGGCTGGGATCCCCGGAATACGGCATGGTGGCCTTCCTCTGGTGGCGGGAGGAGGTCGCCGACCGGGACCTCAACCTCGTTCGGGATGCCGGTTTCACCTGGGTCCGGCAGAACCTGCACTGGGTGGATGTGGAACTGTACAAGGGGGGCTTTGACTGGCGCTACAGCGACCGCATCGTCCGGCAGGTCCAGGAGCGGGGTCTCAACCTGCTCTTCCGATTGCACGGCCTGCCCCGTCCCGGTTGGGTCCCCCTGCCCGATGACCCGACATTGCCGGTGCCGGTGGAGGACTTCGCCGACTTCTGCGGCGCGGTCGCGGCCCGCTATCGGGGACAGGTGCGCGCCTACCAGGTCTGGAACGAGCCCAACCTGGCCCGGGAGTGGGAAGCCCGGGCGCCCAACCCCGAGGGATACGTCCGCCTGCTGCGGGCCTGCTACATCGCCATCAAAGAGGCCGACCCGGACGCGCTGGTCATCTCTGCCGGAATGGCCCCGACGGGCACCGGATTGCCCATCGCGATGCCCGATATGGATTACTTCACTGCGATGTACGAGGCTGGGGCCGCGCCCTATTTTGACCTCCTGGGCGTCCACGCCGCCGGATTCGCCGCTCCGCCGGAGGTCTCACCCGAGGAGGCGGCCACCAACCCGGCGTACGGCGGTCAGCGCTTCTTCTGCTTCCGCCACGTAGAGGACATCCGGGAGATCATGGTTCGCTACGGCGATGGGGAGAAACAGGTCGCGGTTACCGAGATGGGGTGGACCTCCGACCCCGTCCACCCCGAATACTCGTGGTTTGCGGTCACTGAGGAGCAGAAAGCGGACTACCTGGTACGGGCGTTCCGGTACGCGCGGGATCACTGGCAGCCGTGGATTGGCCCGATGTTCGTCCTGTCCATCGCCGACCACGACTGGACCCCCGACGAGGAGCAGTACTGGTGGGCCATCACAGAGCCCGGCTGGCCCTTGACCGTGGTCCGTCCTGCCTACGAAGCGCTGAAAGATATGGAGAAATAAGAGAGTTCATCGGAAATTAGAGCGCGGCGTCAGGATTGTGCCAACAGACGAGGAAAAGTCCGTACTCATCCGCGTTCATCTGCGTTCATCTGCGTCCTATTTCCGATGAAGTCCAAGAAAGACGGGGCAGCGTTCTGCTGCCCCGTCTTTTTCAGCCCGCCGCCCGCTACGTTACGCGGGGAAATTCGCTTCCCGGTTGAACCGATCCCAGGCCAGGGAGAATAACAGAGGCGGGCGGTGCCGCACCGGGGTGTTCGCAACGACGTCAACCCAGCGTTCCGTGGCTGCCGCTGCCCGCTCAAAGCAGGAAGCGCTGAAGGCCCGCAAGGGCTCTGCCCGTTCTGCGTGGCTCGTTTCCCGGTATCGGGCGACTATCTCCGCCGCCTCCCGCAGAAAGGACGCTTCCAGAGCGTCTCGTTCCTCCCGGTAGAGCGGCATACGACTGGCGTAATCGCGAATGACCTGGCGGTGGAGACGTTCGTGGCTCCACCACAAAGTGCGGGGGTCATAGGTACCCGTTGGCTCCACATCCAGGCCTGGGGTAGAAGGGAGCCCTGCCCCTCCCAGAAACACGGGCTTAAAGATGCTCGTGCAGATGCCAGAGGTGCCCGTCACCCAAACAACGGGCATGCCAGGGATGAGATGGGCAACCATCGCGCCCACGGACTGGCTGGGGCGGGTCGGGCCGAACCCGGCGTGGACGCAGAGGGTATCCATCAGCCAGCCCCGACCAGGATTCCAGAGGGGGTCAACGGATGCCTCCGGTCCATGGTCCCGGAGGGCCGCCATCATGGTCTCCACGGTGATGCGGCCTTTCTGGGCTTCCAGGATGGCCGTAGAGCGGCGCTGGCGGGCCCGACAGCCGTCCAGCCGGGTGTAAAGGAAATCAGAATAGCAGCGGGCGAAATGAAAGTCGTCCCGTGATGTACACCACCCCTTCTCCACCGCATATTCCACCAGACCAGGAGAGGCCTCATCCCATTCGGAACCGATGGTCAGGCCGTTGGAGATGGTACGCACATCCTGCACCCGTTTGGCAGCCCATTGCTTTCCGACCGTCTCCAGCACCCAGGCTTCCTGTGGGTCGGCAATGATGTAGGAGTTGTAATAGTAGGTCTTGTGGCGGAAGCCGCAGTTCCCTCCCTGGCCGTAGGTCTCCAGCAACTGGACGATGATCTCCAGCGCCCGATGGGCGGTTTCGGCCCGCTCCAGGGCCAGGCGAATGGAGTCCATCCCGATCAGTCCGGGGGCTTTATTGTAGGGCTCCCGGGTGAAGACGGCCTCGTTGCCGATGGCCACCCCGTGTTCGTTGACGCCCATCTCGCAGCCCCAAATCCAGAAGGGCTTGCAGAGCAGGACTTCATACGTTTCCGGCACCTGGGGCAACTCTATGTAGGTGCATTTCACTGTCGTTCCGGGCTCGTGATAGGCGCGAGGAATGTGGACCAGTACATGCGCCTCATTCGGCTCCCGGTCGCTGTTTTTGGCCAGAATCACCGTCCCGTCAGCCGTAGCGCTGCCTGTCGCAACCAGCGTGTCGCACATCCTTTACCTCCTGGCAGGTCGTACTTTACGCCATCTCCTCGGTGGCGAGAAGTGCCGTTGTCACGACTTGTGTCCGAAACCCAGTTCCCTCTATTGGAAAACTGTAGTAAAATCTGACGAGAGAGTATTGCTGCTACATTTATGACTTCCCTGCAAAAACTCACCGCAGAGACGCCGAGAGCGCAGAGTTTTACATCAGTATAATCTCTGCGTACTCTGCGTCTCGGCGGTGAAATGACCTTTTTGCAGGAGACTCATTTATGAAACTGCCTGCAGGTCGGCCAGGGCCTGTCGGTAAAGGGTGGGGGCTTCCCGACGCAACCGCTGAAAATCGGCTGCCACGCGTCCGCCAGAGACAAAGTAGGCCAGCGCGCCCAGGAGACTGATGCCGTTGACCGATGAGCCTTTCAGGACGCCGGCGGGGTCAAAGAGCAGAAGCGGGTAGTCGGGGTCGGCGATGACGAAGTCGCCGGGGAGGTCAAATTGGGTGGCGGCAAAGCAGATGGTCGCTACTGCCTCGTCGGAGGCGTCGGGACCGGCGAGGGCCAGGGGGTCAAAGCCGATGGCCTCCAGCAGGGAGATGCGGCACGCCACGCCCCACCGTCGGACCCGCAGCACACAGCCGGCCTCGCCGACCCGCACCGGTTCGCAGACGGCCGCGTAACCTGCCGGCAACTGGAGGACGACCGCGTGCTCCCGCAGGGAGCCCTCCTCGGAGACGCTCCAGTAGCAGGCGTGCCAGTTCTCCACCGGATACCGACCGGGCAGGTTATTGAGCACCCGGGCGTCGGCCGGTGCCCGGCTGGGACGAAATGCGTTTCCACCTCGCGGCGTCATCGGCCCTCCCATTTCATTATAGCATAGCCAGAGGAGAGGACAACCTGCGGCATCACACAAAGACACAGAGACACAAAGATATACGCAATATAAAGTACGCCATGTGCAACTTGTTTTTTTCCCAGAGGTATTTGGAGCCCTTTGGGGCATTACGCCAGTTTGCCCCTCCCCCCTTCCCCCCTCCCCGCTGCCGCTGTGCGGCGCGGGGAGGGGGGAGTTGAGAAGGGTTTGAGGCGGGCGGCAAAGCCGCCCGCCTCAAACCCCTCCTTTTCTCCCCCTTCTCCTCCCCGTTTCGGGGAGGAGAAGGGGGCCGGGGGGATGAGGAGGGGTCAGAAGCAGCTTGCTACCCATCCATCAGTTGAAGTTGCACATGACGTAAAGTTTTTCTTTGTGCCTTTGTGTCTTTGTGTGAGAACCATCCGCCTTCCGACCCAAAGGGAGCAGAATGCTGAGCGAAGAGGAGCGGGAACGTTTTGCACGGCAACTGGTTCTGGAAGGAGTCGGGGAAACCGGACAGGAGCGCCTGAAGGCGGCGCGGGTGCTGGTCGTGGGCGCGGGAGGCCTGGGGTCGCCCGCGGCCCTCTACCTGGCCGCCGCAGGGGTCGGTACCCTGGGCATCGTGGATTACGACACCGTCTCCCTCTCCAACCTCAACCGGCAAATCCTCCACACCACCGCCGAACTGGGTCAGCCCAAGACGGAATCGGCATCGCGACGGTTGAAGGCCCTGAACCCAGCCCTGGATGTGATTACCTATCCAGAGGCATTAACACCCCAGCGGGCCGCGGAACTGGCGGCGGCCTACGACCTGGTGGTGGAATGCTCGGATAACTTTGAGACCAAGTTTCTGGTCAACGAGGCCTGTGTGCGGGCGGGGACGCCCCTGGTCTGGGCATCGGTGCTGGCGTGGGAGGGGCAGATGTCGGTGGTGATGCCGGGGCAGGGGCCCTGCTACCGGTGCCTCTTTCCCCCCTCCGTCCGTCTGGAGAAAGTGCCTACGGCCCGCCAGGTCGGCATTCTGGGCGCCGTCGCCGGGACCTTCGGCGCGCTGGAGGCGGTGGAAGCGGTCAAGGTCATCCTGGGCATCGGCCGCCCGCTGGTGGGCCGACTGCTGGTGTGGGACGGTTTGAGGGGCTCTTTTGATGAAGTGGTTTTCGCCCCTCAACCCGGTTGCCCGGTATGTGGGGAGAAGGCCGCTCCCTGAGAGATGAACACACCCCGCCACTTGCATTTAATTGAATTGTATGGTAATCTTATGAAAGTAAAGTTGTTATCATTGCCGCGTTCCTGCCACCCGATGGCCGCGCAGGATTGCCCGGCCTCTGCAAGGAGGGGATCATGCTCAACAAACTGCTGAACCTCTACAATACCCGCCGAACGACCCTCGCTTTCGCCACTGGCGTTCTTCTTGGCCTGCTTGTGGGCCTGCTCTTCGCCTGGGTCATCTGGCCCACGTCCTACTACAACGCCACACCGGCCATGCTCCGCCAGGACTTCCGGGACGATTACCTGGTATGGGTGGCCCGGGAGTACGCCCAGAACCGCGACCTCCAGCAGGCTCAGACCCGGCTGGGTCTGGCGTACTGGAAGAAAGACCCGGTCGCCGCGCTGGAAGACCTGGCGCAACGGCGCGGCGGCGCGGACGGGGAAAATCTGAAGGCACTGGCCCAGGCCCTGAAGGAGGCGCCAGCCCCCACACCGTCCGGGCCCACGGCCCTGCAGCGAGCACGTCCCCTCTTCCAGATTTGCGGCATCGGGCTGCTGGCGGCCGCACTGGCAGCCCTGCTGTACTTCGCCCTCTCCCGCCTCCGCCGCCCGCGGGCCCGCCCGGTCTCCGAGCGGGCTGCCGCCTACCGGCAGGTGGAGCCGACCCGCTGGGAGGAGGAGGCCCCACCCGCCCTCCAGTTCCACACCACCTACGTCCTGGGCGACGACCACTATGATCCCTCGTTCAGCATTGAGCGAGGGGCCGACTTCCTGGGGGAGTGCGGAGTGGGCATCTCCGAGGCCATCGGCGTGGGCGACCCGAAGAAGGTGACCGCGCTGGAAGTGTGGATGTTTGATAAGAGCGACATCCGCACGGTGACCAAAGTGCTGGCCAGCGGGTTCGCCTACCGGGACCCGGCGCTGCAGGCCAAACTGGCGGCGAAGGGGGAACTCGTCCTGGCGGAACCGGGCGCCGAGGTCATCCTGGAGACCACCACGCTGGTCCTGCGGGCGCGGGTGGTAGATATGGCGTACGGAGTGGGGCAACTCCCCCCGGAGAGTTTCTTCCAGCGCATCTCCCTGGAACTGGGTGTCTGGTTCAAGGAGGGGGGAGAGGGGAGTCCTCTGCCCGGGGAATTTGCCTTCCCGCCGACGTTGTGAATGTGAAGCGTGAAACGTGAAACGTAAAGGCGGAAGGAACGTGCCCGGTGCTTTCCCATGCGCCGGGCACGTCTGTTTGGGCCCCTGAGGTGACCGACCGCAACGGCAGCGGTATTCAGGCCGTAACTATTCAGGCTTCCTCACCCCACCCCCGCCGCCCTCGGGCCGAAGGCCCTTCGGGCCGAGGCCTGCGGCGGCACCCCCTCCCCTCTCCTGACCTTTGGTCAGGAGAGGGGGAGGGGGTAGCGGCGAAGCCGCTGGGGGAGGGGTGAGGCTGAACAGTTACTTCAGGCCGATGAAAATTGTCCTCCCTGGGCACTTCGTGCCGGTTGTCGGCCTACCCTCACCCCTCCCCCCAACCCCCTCCCCTCTCCCGCCGGGGCGGGAGAGGGGAGGGGGTGGCGGCGCAGCCGCCGGGGGTGGGGTGAGGGCGGCGAAGGCCGATCATCGGCCGCAGGCCCAAAGAGGCTGACGCTTCGGGCGAAGCCCCCTCGGGCCGAGGCCCCTCAGGGCCGAGGGCTCGGCGTGGCCCTTCAGTCAGCGCTAATTGTTACAGCCGCAAGCAGTCAGTAGCCCCCCATCCGCCAGCCAGCCAGCGATACGCGATAAGCGATTAGCGATACGCGATAATACCAATTGCGTTTGTTTAAGACATTATGTATAATTTTAGCGAGTTCTGGTTGGAGGTGAAGTCCGATTAAACCCGTGAGCCCACTTGTAGACTGGCAAGAAGATGAAGCAACCTTATATCAAT
>Ga0272448_1000183_pt1 | contig 94840 bp, 67 predicted proteins | sample YNPCB0191_FD_202220 | JGI IMG/M metagenome (GOLD analysis project Ga0272448, IMG submission 202220) | Hot spring sediment microbial communities from Yellowstone National Park, WY, United States - YNP-CB-019-1 | ecosystem: Environmental > Aquatic > Thermal springs > Hot (42-90C) > Sediment... | reverse complement strand
TGCAGGCCGAGAGGTCTGTGCCTGGGAATGCTCCCCGGCAAAAGAGTGAAAAGCGAACAAACTGTCCTTTTTTGTGAGATCTTCTATTCGTAAAGATTCAAATCAGTCTAGACAGACTGGCTGGATTAGGCAAGGTTATCTAATAAAATCCCCTCTAAAGAAGGGATATTCGCTCTTCATTAGAGACAGAGTCGATTCCTCCTAGTAGCTCACTAAGAGAAGGCCTTCAGAACCTTATCTGGAGGTATATCAATACCCTTTTGGGGGCATCGGAGGGTCTCTTACTTTCCCCTATTTCCCTCCCTACCCGTAGGTGCTGATGGATCGGCCCTATTTCGCTCTTCTCCAGGCGGGATGGATTTCGGAATTTTGTCAGATCAGGGCGATTTTTAAGCTAAACTTGGTTAGATCGTGTTTTTGCGAAGCAAGATCAGCATTTTCTGGCAATTTCAAGGGGCTGCGCCCGAAAAAGAGCGATTCTTTTCTCTATTCCTCTTTCTTTTGAAGAGAGATTGTTTGGCATGATGAAACTCCAGATGGGCGATCTGTGTGCAGATTACCCCCCTTTGTACTATAAGTCCGTATAGATAACCTATAAAGCTCTTATAGAGAGGTTCGGCCGAGATGAAGGTGGTTCGGAGGGCAGAAAGTCGAATTTCCTTTGGGACTACCCCACTGGGGCGGCAATTGGCCTGGGGTACGGGGCTGATTCTGGCTTTCCTGCTGGTAGCAACCGGAATCAATCACCTTCATCTGGGCGAAATCCATCGAACCTGCAAGGAACTAGAGGAGAATCTGAGCGAACAAAGAATACTGGCCCAACTGAGTTTTCAGATGGCTGCCTGCCAGGAGTGGGAGAGGCGGATTCTGGGGGAATCGCCGGGATCGGCTGGGTATCGGCAATCCTGGGATGCCTGGCAGACGGCCAGTCAAGCCCTTCTGGACACTTTAGGCCAGCAAGGTCCCCAGCTCATTCTGACCAACCATTCTCCGCCTTGGAAGACCTGGCAAAAATGGGCTCAAGAGTACGTAGAAAATGTGTTCCAGTGGGTGGAAGCTTCTGCCCACTCAACGGAACAGCCATCGAGTTTCCTCAAGGGGGCGGAAACTACCCGCCTGTCTGAACAGACAACCGTTGCCTTTCTGAAAGGTGGCCAGCAAGCCTGGGAACATCTCCGCCGGGCTGTGGAAACAGAGCGGGACCGCCTTCAAACCGCTGCTCAATCTTCGGGCCATCGGTTGCAATTTCTTTTGGTTCGCCATACCCGCTGGACAGCCGCCTGGGCGGTGGTGGCCCTAGGATGTGTGGGCATTGCTTCTCTATGGACGAGTAAATATATTTTGGGTCGAGTCCGACGGTTAACCGAAGCGGCCCGGCGCCTGGCCGACAGCCAAGACCCCCTTCGTTTGGAGACGGCCAGCCAAGACGAACTAGGCCAACTTGCCGGGCATTTAAACCGCCTCACAGAGAAGTTAGTTCAGATTCCTCCGTTGCTTCCCGAGGACGTTGGGCCGGTCGGATCGCCTCCGTCCGAGAAGCAGCAAAAGCCAGACCAACCCGGCAAAGTTCGAGGTCGGGTCCTATTGGCGGAAGACGGTCCCGAAAATCAACGCCTCATCAGCACGATCCTTCGCAAAGCCGGGTTGGAGGTGGATATTGTCGCCGACGGCCAACAGGCCGTCCAACGAGTGCTGCAACGGATGCCAAATACCTCCCCTTATCCTCATTATGATCTGATCCTTATGGATATGCTCATGCCCGATCTGGACGGTTTCCAGGCCACCCAACGCCTCCGCCAGGAAGGCTACCAAGGTCCCATCCTGGCCATCACTGCCCTGAGCGAAACTTATACCTCTGCTCAGTGTTTAGAAGCCGGTTGTACCGACTATCTGACCAAACCCTTTGATCGAGAAAAAATCCTCCGTTTGGTGGCCAAATATCTTCCTGGCGGCCAACCTAGCGAACCCCCGGCGGCCGAAGCCGTCCCTTCTCCTTAGTCCTCAGCCGTTAGGCTCTCTGTGGATTCTTTCGCTGAAGAGTAAGGAAACACTTGGATATTTTGTGGGGTGAGGAAGACTTTTGCACCGACGGCCAACTGCTGAGTGCGGTACTGTTCTTGAGTGATTTCGGCCAGGACTCTTTGACCGTCTTGGGCGGCCAGTTCCAGACGAACTTTAGGCCCGGCAGAATGGATGTGTTCGATGCGGGCGGGTAGGGCAGGTTGACCGTTCGGCGATAGGGCTACCTGCAAATCATGCGGCCGAACAAACACATGCACCCGGCATCCTTCTGTCTGGTCCCATTCGGGTGCTTCCCACTGCAAGGAGGCAAAATGGACCTTGCCCCGTTCTAACCGGCCGTGAAACCGGTTGACCTGCCCTAGAAAGCTTACCACAAACTCCGTCTTTGGATGGTGGAAGACTTCATCAGGAGTTCCAATTTGTTCAATACGACCTTCGTTCATGACCACCACCCGGTTGGCCAGTTCCAAGGCTTCTTCCTGGTCGTGGGTAACGAACACACTGGTAAGTCGGATTTCCTCGTGCAACCGACGGAGCCAGCCGCGCAATTCCTGCCGGACTTTGGCGTCCAGAGAGCCGAACGGCTCGTCCAGGAGCAGCACCTTGGGTTCCATGGCCAAAGCCCGCGCCAGGGCAACCCGCTGGCGCTGGCCGCCAGAGAGTTGATGCGGATACCGATCCGCCAAAAAATCCAGTTGCACCAAGTGTAAAAGCTGTTCGACTTTTTGGCGGATTTCTGCGGAGTTGGGCCGAAGCCGAGGCGGCCGAACCCGTAGCCCAAACGCCACATTCTCAAAAACCGTCAGGTGGCGAAACAGCGCATAGTGCTGAAACACAAATCCCACCCGCCGCTCTCCCGCCCGGCGATCTGCCACATCTTCTTCATGGAATAGGATCGGTCCGCTGCCCGGATCGGGTTGTTCCAGCCCGGCAAGGATCCGCAAAAGCGTGGTCTTTCCCGAACCGGAAGGTCCCAACAGGGCTACCAGTTCGCCGGTTTCCACCCGGAGGCTCACATCCCGCAACACCCGGAATCGACTGAAGGTTTTACTGATATGGCGGACTTCGATGCTCATCGGCTTGGCCTCCGCAGAAGGCTATGTTTGTTTACTCTTTGCGGCCTCGTCGTCAAACGCCCTGCTGTGGTCAAGCATGGGTTCGGCCATTTCTGGTCCGCTCGCTTGGGCCAAGGCCATCTGTTGGGCCGCCTTATGTTCCAAAATCGTTTTCAAAACCAACGTCACCAGGGCCAAACCCGCCAGCAACGACGCCACAGCAAACGCTCCGACAAAATCGTATTCGTTGTACAAAATTTCCACTTGCAAGGGCATGGTATTGGTTTTCCCGCGGATATGGCCCGATACGACCGAAACCGCTCCAAACTCGCCCATGGCCCGTGCATTGCAAAGGATGATCCCATATAGTAGGCCCCATTTCACCTGCGGCAGCGTCACCCGCCAGAAGGTCTGCCAACCATTAGCGCCCAGGACCTGGGCGGCTTCTTCGGCTTCGGTCCCCTGGGCCTGCATCAAAGGAATCAATTCCCGGGCCACATACGGGGCCGTAACAAACAGGGTGACTAGGACCACTCCGGGCACTGCAAAGATGATCCGTATTCCGTGGGCTTCTAACCAGGGGCCTAGCCAACCATGTCGGCCAAACACCAACACAAACATCAGCCCCGCCGCTACGGGAGAAACCGACAGCGGCAAATCCAACATGGCCATCAGAAACTTTCGGCCGGGAAAATCGAACTTGCCCAAACACCACGCCGCCGCCAGTCCAAAGACTGTCCCCACCGGCACACAAATAGCCGTCGTCAGAAGCGTCAGGTAAATGGAACTCAATGTATCCGGTTCTCGCAGCGCCGCCCAATATGCCCCCAACCCCTTGGCCCATGCCTGAGCGAAAACCGCCACCACCGGCAGCACCAGAAAAAGTCCTAAAATGACTACGGTAACGAGGATCAGAGCCAAGCGGATCGGCCAAGGTTCTGTGAGCCCACAGGCGGATACCTGTCGTCTGAGATCAGAATGCATTTTGAAAACGCTTACCGGATGCATGGAAGAATCTTCATCGAGTCCACAAAAAGAAAATCTATCCCTGAACCGAACCTCGAACTCTGCCTTTCAACCTCGCAAAAAGCAGTAGGCGGTCTGCCAACGATGGATCAGCGTCAGCACCACCAAGGCTGCCGCCAGCATGACTACGGCAATGGCCGTAGCCCCGGCATAGTCGTACTGTTCCAGTTTCACCACGATCAAAAGCGGGGCGATTTCCGTTTGCATGGGCAGATTCCCGGAAATGAAGACGATCGTGCCGTATTCGCCCACCGCCCGGGCAAACGCCAAGGTAAAACCTGCAAGCAAAGCGGGTCGAAGCGTGGGCAGGATGACCCGCCGCCAGGTGGCCCATCGGCCTGCTCCCAAACTGGCGGCTGCTTCTTCCAGCTCCGGATCCAAGTCCTCCAAAGCCGGCTGCAACGTCCGAACCACAAACGGTAGCCCAATAAACATCATCGCCATCACCACCCCCAACCGACTGTAAGCCACCTGAATCCCCAACGGTACCAACCATTGCCCAATCCAACCGTTTTTCGCATACAGGGTAGTCAGTGCAATACCAGAAACCGCCGTCGGGAGGGCAAACGGCAGGTCAATCATCGCATCCAGCACACGTCGGCCCGGAAAACGATACCGGACCAAGACCCAGGCGACTAAAAAACCGAACGCTGTATCCAGTCCGGCTGCCAATGCCGCCCCACCAAAACTTAGGCCCAAAGCGGCCAACACTCGGCGGTCGGTCATTGTCTGGAGAAAACGTTCCCAGGGGATGCCTGTCGCCCGCACCAGTAAAGCCACCACTGGCAGAAAAACAATCAGGCTCCAATAAAAAAGCGTCAGGCCCAAACTGAGCCCAAAACCGGGTAACACTCGCTGGTTGCTTCGGCCCGGCAATAACATCGGGGCGAACCCTCCATAGGTAAGAGTGGATTGGGCTTACCGGCTTTTTTGAATCTCCTGCATGATTTGGTCGAAAACGCCGCCGTCGTCGAAGTGCTCCTTTTGGGCTTTGTCCCAACCACCAAAGACTTCGTCGATGGTAAAAAGTTCCAGTTTGGGGAAATGGGCTAGTCGGTCTGGCGGCACATGTTCCGGCCGCACAGGTCGATAAAAGTGTTTGGCCGCCAACTGCTGTCCCTCCGGCGAATACAAAAACTCCAGATACGCCTGGGCCACCTGCCGGGTCCCCAACCGATCCGCCACTTGATCCACTAAGGCCACCGGCGGCTCCGCCAAAATACTGATCGAAGGGGTGATAATTTCTACCTCTTCGGCGCCAAGGTGTCTAACGGCCAAAAGGGCTTCATTTTCCCAGGCCAAAAGCACATCGCCGATTTTCCGCTGCACAAAGCTCATGGTGGCCCCTCGGGCGCCGGTGTCCAAGACAGGGACCCGTCGGAATAGTTCGGTCAGGAATTTTCGCGCCTTCTGGTGGGCTGCTGCCGCTTCGGCGGCAAAGGCTGGGTCCCGAAGCTTTCGCCAATCGCCCAACTGTGTTTTCAGCACACTCCCCCAGGCGGCCAGATAGTTCCATCGGGCTCCGCCGGAGGTTTTGGGATTAGGTGTGATAATTTGCACATCTTCTTTGACCAGATCCGGCCAATCTCGAATCCCCTTCGGATTACCCCGCCGAACCAAAAACACGATCGTCGAGCGATAGGGACAACTGTTTTCCGGCAGCCGCTTTTGCCAGTCCGCAGGCAGCAGGCCGGCCTTTCGGCAGATAGCGTCGATGTCATAGGCCAAGGCCAAGGTCACCACCGAGGCTTCTTGACCATCGATGACCGCCCGGGCCTGTTTGCCGCTGCCGCCGTGCGACATCCGGACCAGCACTTTTTGGCCGGTTTTTTCTTCCCACATGGCCGAAAAAGCCTCGTTCAGCTCCCGGTAAAACTCCCGGGTGGGATCGTAGGAGACATTTAAAAATTCGATAACCGGTGTATCGGCCGGTCTGGAGGCCTGTTCGGTCGGTTCGGTCCCACAGCCACTTAGGATCAACACCAGGGCAGCAAGCCTCCCCATTACCGACTTTGCCCTTAACCTTGGGCAGCTTTCGACCAAGGGGGTAAGGACTGGTTGGCCATTCCATAGGCATTTCCTTATCCAGGCCATCCCGGGAGCAAACTGCATGAAGAATCTCCTTGAAAGATAGAAGGCGTTTTCCGGCCCAATACCGGTCTGTGGTTTGCTCTATGCAATTGGGGTTCCTGGAAGGGGCTGGAAGGAAGGATTTTGGGGAGAGAAGCGGAGAGGGAAGAGGGGGATTTTCCTAACTGCTTTTTTGATATAGGGTTAGGATGATGGTGTTTTGAAGGCATAGGAAGGGGAAAGGGCTAGGGGCGGTCGGAGAGGGGGGCTGGGGAGAGGAGGGGCAAGATAAGCTTGACGATAATCTGGTTTTTCTGTATTATAATATAGGCTAGGTTATCATAAAAGATAGAATTTCTGTGTTATAATCTGACCATGAGAGGATTCACTTCATGGGGACTGAGTCCTCCCGTTTTACCCAACTCCAGTTAGACCTCTGGCGGGAAGCCTGCCGACATATCGCTTTGGATGAATCCCTCCAGGCCATTGCCCAGCGGTTGCGTGAATATCTACCGTTGGCCCGGCTTTTGGTGCGGCGAATCAATCCAGGCCGGCGTTGGGTGGAAACCCTGGCGATGGCCCCGCCGGAAGGTCCTCTGCCCGAAGCTCAAACGGAACTGCCGTCCGAACTATGGCCTGCCCTATTCGACTGGTGCCGACAAGGCCGGTTGGAGCGGCTCCGGCCCGGCCAAAAAGCCCTTCCGCATCTTGCTTGCCTTTTACCCCGGTCGGTCAGCGGCGAAGTCCTGATGGCCCCTTTGGCCTGGATGGAAGAGCGATTTGCCCTGTTGATCCTGGAGGCAGCCGTCACAGAACGGTTCCGTCCGGTCCATAAGCGAATCACTCAGACCCTGGTGGAACCTTTGATCGCCGCTGTGCGAAACTACGAACACCTCCGGGAGTTAGAGCGGCTTCGGGAAGCGGCTGAGGCAGAACGCCAATCCCTGTTGACCCGCCTGGGCCGAGAAAAATTGGCCGACACCATCATCGGCGCCCAATCCGGTCTGCGGGCTGTCATGGAGCGGGTAGAATTGGTCGCCCGCAGCGATGTACCGGTCTTACTGTTAGGCGAAACCGGCAGCGGCAAAGAGCTGATCGCCCGAACCATCCATCAACGTTCTGTCCGGGCTGATCGGCCGTTTGTCCGGGTCAATTGCGGGGCCATTCCGCCGGAGCTGATCGATTCCCAACTGTTCGGCCATGAGCGTGGGGCGTTTACCGGAGCGGTCGAAACCCACAAGGGGTGGTTTGAGCGGGCCGACGGCGGTACTCTGCTGCTGGATGAAATCGGAGAGTTGCCGCCGGCCGCTCAGGTTCGGCTTCTGCGGATTTTGCAGGACGGTTGGCTGGAACGGGTGGGCGGCCATCAGCCGATCCATGTCGATGTCCGCATCGTGGCCGCCACCCATCGGGATTTAGCGGCTATGGTGGCCCAGGGCCGATTCCGGGAAGACCTCTGGTATCGGATTGCTGTGTTTCCGATCTTTTTGCCGCCGCTTCGGGACCGACGGGAGGATATTGGGCCTTTGGCCCAGCATTTTGCCCAGCGGGCCGCCATCCGGTTCGGCCTGCCGGTGGTCATGCCTACGGAAGAGGACATTGCCCTGTTGCAATCCTACAATTGGCCCGGCAATGTGCGGGAACTGGCCAGTGTGATTGACCGGGCAGCCATTTTGGGCGAAGGCCGACACTTAGAAGTAGGCCGAGCCTTGGGCATGTTCCCTGTGTCCGGCTCGACATCGACCAGTTCCTCATGGCCTTTGGAGACAGGGCTTTTTTCGGCGGAAGCAGGCGGGGGTCTTGGATCCGGCTCGGCTCCGGCCATCTCCTGCCCATCGCCCTTTTCTGGACCGGCGCCCATGGGCTTGCCTGGGACCCCTCTGGTCGGGCAGAGGGACTCTACTCCTAAGGGTAGGACGGTCTTTTCTGGAGTTGTTCCGTCTGGGGCAGGCAAACCTATGGCCACTTCAGAGGGCCCTGTCAGCGTCAAAAGCCTGACCCCGTTGGACGAAGCCATGCGGGAGCATATCGAAAAGGCTTTGGCCGTCTGCAAAGGCCGGATCGAAGGGCTATTTGGAGCAGCCGCCCTTTTGCAGATTAACCCACATACCTTACGGGCCAGGATGCGGAAATTGGGCATCGACTGGCGTCGATTTCGGCCTCAATGCCCAGAAAAATAGAATTCTTGGGTCCTAGAGCATCGGCATCCCCCTCCTATGGGGGAAAACGCGAAAGTTTTCTTCGACCTTAGGACCGGAGGAAAGAAGTTGGAAGCCATGGTTACCCTCTTTTAAAAAAGGTATGGTCCAATTTATCACGTGAGAATAGGCAAAATAGATAAAACAGGAGCGGCTTGCCAATAAGGGATTTTAGTGGCATATTATAATTTTTTCGTTTTGTCGATTTTCTGGAAGCCCAAGAGGGAGTTTCCTACAGTGCAACGGTTTATGCTTCGGAGTAAAATCCATCGGGCCACAGTTACTGGGACCCAGTTGCATTACGAGGGAAGTATTGCCCTGGACCGGAACCTGATCGAGGCGGCCGAGTTATTGCCTGGCGAAATGGTTCAGGTGTTGAATCTAAACACCGGGAGTCGGTTGGAGACGTATGTGATTGAGGCGCCAACCGGTTCTGGGGCGGTGGTGCTCAATGGTCCGGCAGCTCGAACCGCTCAACCGGGGGATTTAGTGATTATCCTAGCCTACTGCGCGGTGAACGAAGAGGAGGCCCGGCGTCTGAAACCTCGCATTGTTTCCGTCGATGCCCAGAATCGGCCCACCCGGATTGTCAGCTAAATCCAGGCTTCTTTTCCCCTTCCACCTTAGCCAAAAGCCGATGTCCTTCCGGGCCTTGTCGAATTTTGGAAAGAGAACCCCCATTTCCATCCGGCCGGGAAGAAAAGGCGAGCCACCCATCCTCTGCCAGCGGCCAACAGGTAAAAAGCAAACCCGAAAAGACGCGAACAGAGAAAACTCTTTCCCTAATTTTCCGGAGTATTTCTTTGTGCTGGCAAGCGGCTATCTGGCAATTCCAGACCACCGAGAAAATACTCTTACTCCTTTTCAGGAGTTTCTTCTTTGGGAAGTTTTTTATTGGAGGATTTTTTGGGGGCAGGTTTTTCCGACTTTTCTTCTGGAGCAGTTTCTTCCGGTTTTTCTAGGGTTTTTTTGTCGTATTTCTTTTTCGGGCGGCTGGTTTCAGGAGCAGTGAGGGGAGTGGCCAATTCGACTTCAATCTCTTGGGCCTCTCCCATTCCTTCTCGAAAAGCCACGCCTTTTACGGCAATACGGTCCCCTGGCCGCACATAGAGAAGAACTGACAAATCCACTTTGATTTCCGCACCGTCTTCCACCTCGAAGACCACTGTCCCATGGGGTGTACTGACGGAATATTGTCCCTCTTTCACACTCGTAATGGGGCCGATCACGTGATAGGTGGTTGGGCCAGTAGGCTCTTTTTTCTTTTTCGGTCCAGAGGGTTCGGAAATGAGTCCTGTCCCTCCCTCCGGAAATAGGCCGGGCAACTTCTGAGGGGAAATATTACAAATCGTCAATTTACTGAGTTTCGAGGTGGCATGCCCTTTGGAATCTACCGTAGCCGTAAACTCGACAACCACTCTAGGTTGGAGGAAACTTTTATCCGCACTCCCTCGTACATGGACTTTTGTTTTCTGAGAGAAACGAAATAGCCAACCCTGCCCTGTCAGGGTTTTTAATTGAACCATCCCCGGCCCAACCGCCGCGATGGTTCCCTCTTGGTCCACCTGTTGCACCGTTCCTCGTTGGACGGCGAAACTTTCCTCGATTCCCATAAGGGAAACGACCAGCAGACACCCGACCCCGTGGACGAACATTTTCTTCGTGTCCATAACCTATCCCTCGCCTATCAAGCCCAAAGCGAGTTTCCTAGGCCGCCGCAGCCTAAGGACCTTACCTCGCTTCTATTTAAGATACTCTCCCATATCTGCCAAAGAAAGCCTTTTGAAATTTTTCCCCCAGAAAATTCTGTTTGCAACAGCCTCGGTCCTTGTCGCTCAGTCCTATCGGAAATGAAGTTCCAACCGATACAGCGGCCGCTTTCGATCTCGCTTAGACTTTGGGGGATTCTGGTTTGTCGGAACTGGGGCCGTGGCCTCTGAAGCGGCTACGTTTTCCGGGATCGGGCGGCGGTTAAGCACTTTTTTCCAATTCGACGGTCTGGTTCAGTTTATTATAGAGGGTTTTTAGACTGATGCCGAGTTCTTCGGCGGCTTTGGCCTTGTTGCCATCGTGGCGTTGGAGGGCCTCGGCGATAGCCTGCATTTCGATCTCCCGAAGCGTCCGGCCTGGACCGCTCGAACCGCCCAATCTCTTGCCTAGGTGGGCTTGGAGGGGAATCGGCAAAGATTCTGTTTCTCGGCCGCTGGCAGGGTCCGAAGGTCCGGCCCCCGGTTCTTGCCGGGCGCCCAACTGAGGCGGCAGGTCTTCGGCCCGGATCGGCAACCCCTGCCCAAAAATCAACGCCCGTTCCACCACATTGGCCAATTCCCGCACATTGCCCGGCCAACTGTGCCGCTGAAGCCGCTCCAGCGCTTCCGGCCTGAGCAGTTCCACATCCTCGGGCGTCTGAGGTCGAAAGCGTTTTACCAAATGCTTCACCAAGGCCGGTATATCTTCGATCCGTTCTCGCAGAGGTGATATATAAATTTCTACTATATTGATCCGAAACAGCAGATCTTCCCGAAACTCCCCTTGGCGAACCATCTGCTCCAGGTCCCGATGCGTGGCGCAGAGAATCCGCACATCGCACTGGAAGGCTGTATTTTCGCCCACCCGCCGAATCTCCCCGCTTTCCAAAAAACGGAGCAGTTTGGCCTGGACCGATTTGGGCAGTTCACCGATTTCGTCCAAAAACAATGTGCCGCCACCTGCCGATTCAAAAAGCCCTTTACGGGCCCGATCTGCTCCGGTAAACGCCCCTTTACAGTGTCCGAATAGTTCGCTTTCGATCAGGTGTTCCGGCAAAGCACCGCAATTGACCGCCACAAACGGTTTGTCAGTCCGGAGGCTTTGGTCGTGCAAAGCACGGGCCACCAATTCTTTTCCAGTCCCCGTCTCCCCTCGGATCAATACGGTCGAATCCGTCGGCGCCACCTTGGCGATCAACTCTCGGACCGCCGTCATGGCCGGCGAAGAACCAATCAGCTCCGATTTGCCTTCCAAGCGTTCCAGCCGGGATTGCAAAGCCCGCAGTTTCAGGTTCATGGCCCGTTTGGCCGCCACCCGAGCCAAAACCGCCCGCAAATCCACCCATTTACACGGCTTGGTCAGGTAGTCGAGCACTCCATACCGAAGGGCCGCCACCGCCGTGGCCAACGAAGACTTCCCCGTCAAAATCACCGCCTCCGTATCCGGGCAAATTTCCTTGGCCCGGGCAATCACCGTAAGACCGTCCGCACCCGGCATATCCAAATCCACCAGCAGACAGTCATAGGTATCCCGCTCCAGAGCCGCCAGAGCGCTGGTCCCGTCCGGACAGACCGTAACGGCATGCCCCAAGCGCGGCAATTCGATCCGCATCAATTCCTGGAGCGATTTTTCGTCGTCGGCAAACAGGATTTTTAGACGTTCATGCGGCTTGGCGTCGATGGCTCAACTCCTTCGTAACTTCAGAACCTGGTTGAGACAGAGGTAGTCGCACTTGAAACACGGCCCCTTGACCAGCACCGTCACTATGGGCCTCGATCTCCCCGCCATGATCGGCGATGATCCGATAGCTGATCGAAAGCCCCAGACCGGTCCCTTGGCCGGTCCGCTTACGGGTAAAGAACGGCTCGAAGATATGGGCCAGCACTTCCGGCGGTATTCCGCAGCCATTGTCTTCCACCCGAATCTCCGCCCAGCCATCGGCGGTCCGAAGTTCGATCTCCACGAACCCGTCCAACTCAATACTATCCAGAGCATTCGTCAGCAGGTTCAACACCACCTGTTTGATCTCCTGCGGATTGCACCATACATGCACCGGCCCTGAACTGTGGAATTCTATCCGTTTGCCTTGATACCGGCCCAAATGCCGAAGCATTTCGATCACATTCTGGATCAGTTCCGTCAGTTCGGTCTGTTGACGACGGACCTGGCCGGAGCGGGAAAAATCCAACAGCTTCTCCGTAATCTCCTTGCACCGAAACGCCTCCGATTGAATCATCCGCAGGTACTGGCAGAGAAGTTCTCGGTCCGAGTGCTCCGCCGAAAGGGCCTCCTGAAGGCGTTCCTCCATCGACTCGGCGGCCATAGCGATCGAAGCCAGGGGATTGTTGATCTCATGGGCCACCCCGGCGGCCAAGAATCCCACACTGGCCAGCTGCTCACTGCGGATCACCTGCCGGGTCCGCTCCTGCACCTGCCGATCCAAGTCGTCCCGAATGGCCTCGAAACGTTCGGTCATTTGGTTCATGGCTTGGGCCAGTTCGGCCATTTCGTCCTGACTTTCTAAATACACCCGATAGGAAAAATTGCCGGAGGCCACTTCTCGGCTGGCCGCTATCAGCCGCCGTAATGGGACAAAAATCCACCGATAAAACAGCCGCAAAAACAGCCCAAAAATCAACGCTGCTCCCACACTGGCCAACCAAGTCCCGACGATCAGCGTCCGATACTGCCCCCGTACCTCCGCAGCAAAACCGGCCAATTTCCGATGCAAATGGCTGGGCAACTCGGCCACTAAGTTCTCCAGACTCTCCACCTCGGCTTCTAATTGCTGGACTTTCACTTCATCCAGCATCCACTGGGAGCGTTGAAAAAGGTCTCCCAGCCGATGAATTGCCCCTTCGATCTGAGAAACGGTCCGCCATTCTGCGGCCGTGTCGGTAATCGGAGAACCCGCTACATGCTGCTCTTCCAATTGATGTCGATAAAGTTCCAGCACATGTTTCACCTCGGCCAACTCGGTTCCAAAACGATCCCCTACACTCCGCACCAAAACTGGCGTCTGGCCTGGATCGAGGTTTTCAAACCGGCTGGCCTGCAAGCCACGCAATTCGCCCACCAGCATCCGGAGGTCATCGACTTGTTGGCCCAGTTCGGCAGCCAGGGGTAGCTCTCGGACTCGGGCACTTAAGGTTTTGGCCAACGCACGGTACGAATAGGTGGCATATAACCCCCCGCCCACTAAAATCCCCACGACCCCCACCAGCAGTCCCAACTCGACGGTAAACTTCAGTCGGATCGGCCAATTCAAAAACATAGTCCAGTTCCTGGCCACACCCTGCTTTTGGACGGTTGTTAATTCCGAGGGGGAATTTTACCCCCCAAAGAAACTATGTACGCTGGGTGGGGGAAAGCCCATAGATGACAGGCCATAAAAGAACCTGGAAGTGTACCAACAGACCTTCTCCAAGAGCAAGATTCTTTTTGGATTCCTCTTTTGGGGGAGATGGCATGAAGGAAAAACCCCTCCCACATGCCACGTGGGCAGTTTTGGAGGAAAAGACGGAAGAAAAAACAGCGGCATTTCCCTTTTAGAAAAGGATCTTGTACCAGTAAAAATGGGGATATTTTAAAATAGCCCTCCTCTTGGGAGGGGATCAAAAAGTTCGGGGAGGAATACTAATGCATGGTTTTGTCAATTTGAGTAAAATAGAAAATCTAGGAAGACTTTTCTTGTCCATACGTTTCTTTTTAAGATTTCCGCCAGAACCCTCGATATAATTTAGTTTTCGGCAGCCTTCCGTGGGGGGAGTGTTTCCCAGGGAGTTCAGCGTGGGCATGATGGAATTACCCGGAGCAAGAGGTTGGCTTGGAGGGACCTGCTGGTCAGGTCTCCGCTATCGGGCAGGAGAAGCGTGCCCCTCCATTCGGTCCCTGGGGGGAACTGCTTCTCAGGTTCGCTCCTGCTTGTGGGGCTGTTTTTTGGTTCTTCGGAAAGAGGCCTAGCCAGATGAACGATCCCCAGTTTCGTCAAGCGATGGTGGAAAAGATTCTTCAGTCGCCTTCGTATCGATTGGCGTATAAGGACCCGGAGTTTTTGGAGAGTCCGGAATTACGGCCCAACCGGATGGAGCTGGAATTCCTGAAGCCGGAATTGGGATTTCGTGCCCATGGGATTCGATCCACCATTGTAACGTTTGGGAGTACTCGGATTGGGGATCCGGAGTCGGCGAAGGCCCGGTTGGAGGCTGCCCAAGCCCGTTTGGCCCAAGACCCTAGCAATCCCCTGTTGCAGCGGCAGGTGGAACAGGCCAAACGGCTTTTGGAGAAAAGCCATTACTGGGAAATGGCCCGGGAGTTTGCTCGGATTGTTTCTTCGGCCAGTCAGCAGGGCGAAGTCTGCGACTATATCATCCTGACCGGGGCTGGGCCGGGCATCATGGAGGCTGCCAATCGGGGGGCTTGGGAAGTCGGCGCCAAATCCGCCGGTCTGAACATCCAAATCCCCATGGAGCAACTGCCCAACCCCTATGTCACGCCGGAACTGTGTTTTCAATTCCAGTATTTTGCTCTTCGGAAGTTTCACTTTTTGCTTCGGGCCAAGGCTCTGGTGGTCTTTCCGGGCGGTTTTGGCACCATCGACGAACTCTTCGATGCCCTCACCCTGCGACAAACCCATCGGATGCAGGAAATCCCGATCATCCTGTTCGGCCGGGAGTATTGGGAAAAGGTGATCAATTTCCAGTTCCTGGCCGACGAAGGCATGATCGACGAGGAAGACCTTAAATTATTCTGTTTTGCCGAAACCCCTCAAGAGGCCTGGCAGATCATTCAGAGTTTCTCCAATCACGACGGGCGCCGACGGATACACGCCCCGCACATAGCCGCCGGTTCTCTGGGTGCCTGGCAAGTGGACTAAGCTCGACTTTTGCGATTTTTGGGTACGCACCCTGGCGCAATGTCCTAACTCTTTGGAAATCTTGGAATGAGGAAAATGCATGAACCAATGAGGGTTGGTCTGTAACTTTCGAAAACACAAAGAGTTACGGAAATTGGCAAAAGTCGAGCTAAGAGCCTCTCCGAAAACCCCGGCAAGCCTGCCCGTGAAAGTGGCAAAACAATGGGTTTTCGGATAAGCTCTCAACCATCCCGATCCGGTCTATCCTCCAGAGCCGGATGGGGCATTCCTACGCAATCCCCAGCCTTTGCAGGGGGACGTTTCGTCCGCATCCTGCTAAGTCCCTCCCTAATGGTCGGGGATTGGCGGTGCCTGCTGGATTCCTGCTAGTTGTGCAGGAATAGCCATTAGGGGTGTCTTTTTTTCCGGAAGGTGGAACCTGGCTAAGAGCCTCTAACAAAATGCCCATCTCATACCACCTTTCGAGGGGTAAGGAGGCTTGCCAATTCTTCCAGAATTTCATTTTGTTCGAAGTTCTAAATTTCTTTCCACACACCTGGCAGCGGCGCCTCATACGTTCCGTCCGGACCGGCCTTGATCGGCGGCGGCGTGTCGAAGGTCATCTGATCGATATTCGAGACGTATTCAAACTGCGAGTTCATCGCTTCTTCCCAGGTAACCAGTTGGCCGGTGTGGGCGGCCATTCGGCCTAGCAACGTCGCCAGGTTGGCCAGCCCTGCCCGTCGGGCCTCGTTATGCGGTTTGTCTTGCCGAATCGCCGACAGCAGCACCTTCCATTCCTCATGATAGGGGTTGCAGTCCGGCTTTTCGTACTGCCAGACTATTTCTTCCGGCACCATGCGCTGACTTTTGTAGATGCGGGGTTTCGGGGCGGCCAGGCTTTCCATAATCACTGCTGAACCTTTGCTCCCATGAGCAAAGTCCGCATAGGTCTGCCAACAATTGTTCATATGCCGGGAGAAGGCGAACAGTTTCGCCCCGTCGGCAAACGTGTATTCCACGCAGTAATGGTCGAACAGGTTGCCGGCTTCCGGATAGCAGCGTCCTCCCATGGCCTGGGCAGAGACCGGCCACATATCCTGTTTGACCCAGCAGGCCTGATCCACATTGTGGCAGTGCCAATCTATGAAAAACCCGCCGGTTACCCAGTTGAAACAGACCGGATGCTGAAGTTGGAAGACCAGTTCATTGGCGCCGGGCGGCAATTTGGGGCAGTGGACCGGCCCGTGAACCCGGTAGATTCGCAGCGTGTGGACCTCCCCGATCGCACCGTCCCAAATCCGCTTGACCACTTCCTGCCGGGCTACCGAATGACGCCACATAAACCCACAACCCACCTTCAATCCCTTCTTTTCCGATTCCTCGGCTGCTCGGAGCAATCGGCGGGTCCCTGGTGCATCCACGGCAAACGATTTCTCCATGAATACATGCAGCCCCTTTTGCACCGCATATTCAAAATGCAGCGGTCGAAATACCGACGAGGTGGTCAGGATGGCGATGTCGCCCGGCTGCAAGCAATCCATCGCCTTTCGGTAGGCGTCGAACCCTAGAAATTGCCGTTCTGGCGGCACATCCACCTGGGCCGCAAACGCATTGCTCAGGTTTTTGTAGCTGGCCTGGATTTTGTGTTCGAAGATGTCGGCCATGGCAAAGAGTTTGATCGGTCCAAGGTCCAGGGCGGCTGCGGCGGCAAACGCATCGGCCACGGCACCGGTTCCTCGCGGTCCACAACCGATCAGGGCCAGCTTGATCGTGGATCGTTCCGCCGCATGGCACTGCCGGGCCAGGCCGGTGACCAAACTACTGCCGGCCAAAAGCCCAGCACCATTCAAAAACCCCCGCCGGGAAAACAGGCCGAGGGGACGCACCACCTGGGAATCTTTCCCGGATACCGATTGGCTTGGGGATGATGTTTTTTCGTTCATAAGACTCTCCTTTCTTAGGGAAGGAACCTATAACGGCTTTTCGAAGCGGACTCACGCTATCATCTTGAAACAAATCCCATGGCGTGTCAACCACTTGGCGAAAAAACACGGTGGGTTCCCCAAATGGCCGCCCTCTGGGAAAGAAACAACATCTTCTCCCCAGCCAAGCTTGATAGGCAGCTCCTCCCACGTTAAAAAGAAAGCATAGAAAGTGGCGGAGAGACGATTTTCTGAGAGGAGGGCTAATCATGGTCAAGTTTACACGGCGGGAGTTTTTGGAACGTTCCATGATCGCCACGGTGCTGGCGATGGAGGCCCAGGAGCGTGCTTTCCGGGCGGAGGAACTTCGGCAGAAGGGAGAGCCCAAACCCCAAGGCAGCCCAAGTGCCAATGAGCGGCTTGGAGTGGCGGTCATTGGACTGCGGAATCGGGGGGCGGATCATGCCCGTTTCTTTGCGGATCGGAAGGATTGCCAGATTCTGTATCTTTGCGATTGCGATCGGGCGGTCGGCCCTGCCTTGGCGGAAAAGATCACCCCCCGGCCCCAGTGGGTCGAAGACATGCGTCGGGTGTTCGACGACAAGCGGGTGGATATTGTTTCGATTGCCACGCCGGACCATTGGCATGCATTGGCGGCCATTTGGGCCATGCAGGCAGGTAAAGATGTTTATGTGGAAAAACCCGTCAGCCACAATATCTGGGAAGGCCGACGGATGGTCCAGGCGATGGAGAAATACCGCCGGATTTGCCAGGCGGGCACGCAGCACCGATCCGCTGGTTCGGCCCTGGCCACCGCCCAGTATGTGCGGGAAGGTAAACTGGGCAAAATCGACTGGATTGTCAGTTTTATGTATCGGCCCCGAAGTCCTATCGGCCCGCCCGGCGACTATCCGATTCCGGCAACGGTCAACTACGATCTTTGGTGCGGCCCGGCGCCCGTACAACGCCCCCTGAGACGAAAAAATTTCCATTATGATTGGCATTGGTTTTGGGACTACGGCAACGGCGAGCTGGGTAATAACGGCATCCATGCGGCGGATTTGGCCCGGAAAATCACCGGCTTGCAAGGTCTGGGCCAGGCTGTGCTGACGATCGGCGCCCGCCATTTTCAGGACGCCGGCGAAACCCCCAATTCGGAGCTGGTGGTGCATGATTTCGGCCACATCACCCTGGTGCAGGAAATTCGGAATCTCCAAAGCGAGCAGCCGCCGTTCGGAGCGGTGGTATTGGTCCGAGGAACGGAGGGGTATCTGGTGGCCACCTGGAGCTCGGCGGGGGTGTTCGATCCCCAAGGCAAACCGATCCAGAAACTTCAGGGCCAAGGCATAAATCATTTCGACAATTTCCTTCAGGCGGTTCGGAGCCGAAATCCGGCCGACCTGAGTGCACCGATTATGGAAGGACATATTTCCACGTCGCTTACGCATCTGGGGAAGATTTCCTATCGGCTGGCCGAGCCGTCATCGAATGCCGACATCCAAAAAGCCCTGGAAAAGCTGCCCCATGCGGAGGATGTGGTGGCCCGGTGGGAAAGCCTACGACAGCACCTGGAAAGCCATGTGCCCAACGAGGCCAAGGTGGGAATGAAGATTTGGCCATTGCGGTTAGGCCCGCAGTTAAAGGTGGATTCGGACAAAGAAACTTTCATCGACGCACCGGCGCAGGCCATTGCGTTGCTTCGCCGCCAGTACCGACCGCCCTATGTCGTACCGGAGGAGGTCTAACAGGCCAAGCCCCTTCCAATCCGCCTTCCCCTGCTGACATGGTGTTACAGGCGGCAAAACGGCCGTGGACATTTCGGAGGCTACCCGGTGTCGGGGAGGCCGGTTGCCCATGGAGCATCCGATGCTTGGGTTTTTGAACGAGCGGGAACGGTTTATTCCAGTGCAGGTGCCTACGCTTTTGGAGCGGATATTGACCGACAATCGCCTCTCGGCCGAAGAGCAGCAGCAGATGGCCGCTTTGGCCGAGATGCTTCAGGCCCGATTCCATTTTGAGTTTCTCCAGATGGGCCAGCAGGTGCAGGATCTTTACGACGCCTTCAACCCGGATCGGGACACCTTGCCATTGCGGCAGGTGAGCCAAGCGGATCGGGACGCCCAATTCGAGCAGCTTCGGGAAGGGATGGAATTTTTCCTCACCAAATCCAACTACACGAAACTGACCCCGGCGCAATTGGAGGCCTGTATTCGGGCCAAAAGCCGGTGGGGTTTGGCCGTGCAGATCGACCCCCGCCAATATCACGAAATCCATGTGTATTACCGGGGCGTTCGGCAAGCGGAGCGGAGCGAGTGTTCCTGGCGGACCCTGTGGCGGCCTGTGCCGGTACCCATGTGGATTTTTTCCCGAGTGGCGATTCTGGTCCGCCAAAAAAATTCCAAAGACGGCGATATTGTGCTGCTGAAACTTTTCAAGGAGATCGTCATTGAAGATTTGAAAATGACTTGGCCGAATATCCGGGTGCTGATGCGGCCGGTGGATCGAGCCATGATCGCTGCCAGTGCGCTGGGCGGCATTTTTACCCCCCTTTGGAAGCTGTTAGTAGCGGTGACGCTTTCGCCTTATGTAGTGGCCACGGTGGTTTTCGGCTGTTTAAGTGCGATGGTGCGGGCAATCTGGGGATTCTTCTCTTGCAAAGAAAACTATGTGAAAACCCTTACCCATAACCTTTACTATCAAAACCTGGGCAACAACCTGAGCGCGCTGGCCCGACTGATCGAGACGGCCGAAGCCGAGGAACTCAAAGAGGCTCTCCTGGCGTACTACTTGCTCTACACGGAACGGGACCGGGATTATACGGCCCAGCAGTTGGATCGACGGATCGAACAGTGGCTAGCCGAACAGTTCTCCCTGCCCCATGTGGACTTTGAAATCGAAGACGCCCTGAGTAAATTGGCGGCCAAAGGCCTGGCGGTGGTTCGGCAGGATGGGCAGTATGTGGCGCCTTCGGCCCAGGCAGGCGAAACAGAACTCATCCGCCTTGGCCGATCGGATAGTCCATCGGAATCCTTGGGACCGGAAGCGACGGCCTCTGAGGCCTTCGGATCAGCAAAAGACGGATCGAAAGCCACAGGATCGGAAGATCAAGTCTCGACCGGGGCGGAAGAAGGGCGGATGTGGAAGGTGTATGATTTACCGACGGCCCTCCGACGCTTGGACCGATGGTGGGACGAACGGTTTCCGTATCATGTGCCTTCGGGGCCGGATCAGCCTGATCGGGTGGCCGACGCTGCCTGGCCTCCCGGAGGCCTGCGGAGAGGTGAATAAATTTTGTTTACTGCGCGGGCCTCCCGCTTGTCCCCTGGCCAACCCGGCGAGGCGACCGCCTCTTATCGGTATCTCTGCTGATCGGGCCAAGGAAAAGGGGAATACAAAGCTCAGCGAACGGGGAAGATACCCTAGACGGTTACGGAAGCGGTTCGACGGCGGACCAGATGGGGAAATCGGTCTTGAATGGTTTCTACTTCGATCGGTTCTTGGCGGAGGGTTTCCATAGCCTGGACTGCGGCCTCCATAGCTCGGATGGTAGTCAGATAGGCGATGCTATAGCGGACCGCTGCGGCGCGGATGCGGCCTTCGTCGGTCATAGCGCCTTTACCGCTGGGCGTATTCATGATCAGATGGACTTCGCCGCTCCGCATCAGATCGATGAGATTGGGTTGGCCTTCCTGAACTTTTTTGATTCTTTCCACGCGGACGCCTGCTTCCAGGAGGGTTTGGGCGGTTCCGCGAGTGGCAATCAGGCGATAGCCCATTTCGTCCAGTCGGCGGGCAATAGGGACAATGCGGGGTTTGTCCCGGTCGGCCACGCTGATGAAAATACAGCCCGATGTGGGTAGCACGGTTCCGGCAGCCAATTGGCTTTTGGCAAAGGCCATGGGAAATTGAGGACTCACCCCCATGACTTCGCCGGTGGATTTCATTTCCGGCCCTAGGATAACATCCACGCCGATAAATTTGGCGAATGGAAATACACTCTCTTTGACCGATTTCCACCCGGTGGGTTCCGGTTCCTGGAGAATACCTTGTTCCGCCAGGGAAATGCCGATCATCACCTTGGCGGCGATTTTGGCAAACGGGACGCCCGTGGCCTTCGAGACGAAGGGAACGGTTCGGCTTGCCCGGGGGTTCACCTCTAGCACATACAGAACGGGCCGATCCCCTTCCTGTTTGACCGCATATTGGACGTTCATGAGTCCCCGGACATTTAAATATTTGGCCAAGACGTGCGTGGCTTGCCGAATTTCTTCCACAATAGCCGGCGGCAGGCTATAGGGCGGAATCACACAGGCCGAGTCGCCTGAATGGATGCCAGCCGCCTCGATATGTTCCATAATGCCGGCCACGACCACATGGTGCCCGTCGGCTACTGCGTCCACATCCACTTCGGTAGCGTCTTCTAGGAAGCGGTCGATGAGCACCGGTTGGCCGTCTGCGGCCAAGAAGGCCTCTTGCAGGAAGCGTTCGAACTGGTTCTGATCGTAGCAGATTTCCATGGCCCGTCCCCCCAGGACGAAGCTGGGGCGAACCAGCAGGGGGAAGCCCAATCGAGCCGCCTCTTGCCGAGCTTGTGTCAAAGTTCGGGCGATGCCGCTGGCTGGCTGCCGAAGCCCCAGCTGATCCAGCACCAGCCGAAATTTCTCCCGGTCTTCGGCGTCTTCAATCGTATCCACGGAAGTCCCTAGAATCGGTAGGCCGGCGTTGGCCAAGGCACGGGCCAAATTGAGCGGTGTTTGCCCTCCAAATTGCACGATCACGCCGTCGGCCTGAACACGGTCGTAAATATTCAGCACATCTTCGGTCGTCAGCGGTTCAAAGAACAAAATGTCGCTGGTGTCGTAATCGGTGGAGACGGTCTCGGGGTTGGAGTTGACCATGATCGTTTCGATACCCAACTCCCGGAGGGCGAAACTGGCATGGCAGCAGCAGTAGTCGAACTCGATGCCTTGGCCGATCCGGTTCGGACCGCCGCCCAGGATCATCACCCGGCGTACGCCCGGCTTTTTCGGCGGGGTCTCCTCTTCCTCTTCATAGGTGGAATAGTAATAGGGGGTATAGGCTTCAAACTCAGCGGCACAAGTGTCCACCGCCTTATACGTCGGCACAATCCCCCGCCGACACCGCTCCCGCCGGACTTCCATCTCCGTGGTGTCCCACAAGGCGGCCAACTGCCGATCGGAAAAACCGGCCTGCTTGGCCTCCCGAAACGCCCCGTCGGGCACGTTTTCTAGGGACCCGTACTGCCGCAACCGATCCTCCATTTCGACCAGCTCGGCAATATGTCGCAAAAACCACGGATCGATCGCTGTCAAGGAGTACACCTCGTCGATCGACATGCCGTACTTGAAGGCATAGCGGAGATACCAAGGCCGCTCCGCATTGGGGACGGCCAATTTTTGCCGGACTGCCTCGATGGGGGGCTGCTGCGGAGTACCCCAGAGGTCTTTGGCGTCGCAGCCGAGGCCGAATCGGCCAATCTCTAGACCACGCAAGGCCTTTTGAAATGCCTCCTTGAAAGTCCGGCCGATAGCCATGGTTTCGCCCACACTTTTCATCTGCGTTGTCAAGGTGGGATCGGCTTCGGAGAATTTTTCAAAGGCAAACCGAGGGACTTTGACCACCACATAGTCGATGGTCGGCTCGAACGAGGCGGGCGTCTTTCGGGTAATATCATTGGGCAACTCGTGAAGCCGATACCCCACCGCCAACTTGGCCGCTATCTTCGCAATCGGAAATCCCGTGGCTTTGGAAGCCAAGGCGCTGGAGCGGCTCACTCGGGGATTCATTTCGATGACGACCATCCGGCCCGTTTGGGGATGGATGGCAAACTGGATGTTCGAGCCGCCCGTGTCCACCCCAATCTCCCGAATCACGGCGATCGAGGCGTCCCGCATCTTTTGGTATTCACGATCGGTGAGCGTTTGGGCTGGGGCTACGGTGATGGAATCGCCCGTGTGCACGCCCATGGGATCGAAGTTCTCGATGGAGCAGATGATCACCACAACATCATCGGCGTCCCGCATCACCTCCATCTCGAACTCTTTCCAACCCAGGACCGATTCTTCCAGGAGGACTTCAGAAATTCGGGAGACGGCCAGCCCCCGGGCTACCCATTCCTCAAACTGCTCGCGGTTATAAGCTACGTTGGACCCGGTGCCACCTAACGTATATGCGGGCCGAATCACACAAGGTAAACCGATCTCCTGAATCGCCTCCCGGGCCTCAGCCACGCTGTGCACGGTTCGGCCCCGGCAAACCTCCAAGCCAATTCGCTCCATGGCCTGCTTAAATAACTCCCGGTCTTCGGCCTTGGCAATGGCCTCCGCACTGGCACCGATCATCTCCACCCCATGTTGATCCAAGACTCCCTGCCGATAAAGGTCCATGGCAAGATTCAGGCCGGTCTGGCCTCCCAGGGTCGGCAACAGCGCATCGGGCCGTTCTTTTTCAATTACCTTGGCTACCACTTCCCACGTGAGCGGCTCGATATAGGTTCGGTCGGCCATTTCCGGATCGGTCATGATCGTAGCCGGGTTGGAATTGACCAACACCACCTCATACCCCTCCTCCCGTAATGCCTTGCAGGCCTGCGTGCCAGAATAGTCAAACTCGCAGGCCTGACCGATCACGATCGGCCCAGAACCAATGATAAGTATCTTGTGCAGGTCATTTCGCCGAGGCATATGGACAACTTCTCTTTTCCTCTATAACCCGAAGGGAACGTTCCTGCCAAAATTGCTTTATTTTAACATGCCAAGACCTGCTTCGACAAGCAGCGGAGAGAAGGAATCCCCCTTGGACTACCTTGAACCAACCGAAAAAGAAGCATCGCCCCCATTGTACCCATCCTCCAGATGCCGTGAAACCGTCCGACAACAATAGGCTCCCAGAGGAACGTTGTGGTGGTGGAATCGAACTCTTTGCGGGGGATTGTTTCTGGAGTTTTCTTTATTCTTTAAGAAGCCGCCGACTGGGGCAAGCCAAGGGCCTTCAAGACCAAACGAAGCGGCTGGTTCCACGTTTCCATCAGATGAGCCACATTCTCAAACGACATTCGGCCGTCCCAGACGCATTTGCTGATCAAGCCCCCCCGGCCGGTATCCAAGGCCTGTCGGATACGACCCACCCACTGTCGGCAATCGGCCGGACGGCCCCGGATCAAGACCTCCGAAGGATTCCCGCCCCAAAAGGTAATTTTTCCCCGAAATCGGTCTGCCAGCTTTTGCAAATCCATCGCAGCCAACTCGCACTCCACAGCATCCACACCGATTTCTACCAGATCCTCCAAAATGGCGGTCAGATTCCCAGCCGACTCAAAAAATACGTATTTATCCTGTTCTCGAAGGATTTGGCAGTAGTGGAGATACAGCGGCTTGAAGAGGTCTCGCCATAAATCGGCCGACAAGATCAAGCCCTGAGAGTTGCCCCAGGCGTCTCGGAAACACACACCGTCCACATCCGTCTTGGCCCACCACTGGATTTCTACTAGGTAGCACTCGTGCACTAAACGCAGCAAATCTCGAATGGCCCGATTGCCACAAGTCAGGTCCACCCGAGTGGCCTCTGCCCCATGAAGGAATTGAAGCCGCTCCAACGGCCGAACATCCGTCCGCGCCAGCACAAACCGACTGGTACCCGCACAAAAACGGTTCACCTGAGCCGGGCTGAGTTTCTCAAACAGCTCTTTGGGCGGCTTGTAACCAGGGGCCAAAGCCAGGTCAGCCAACGGCGACTCCACCAACTCCGGCGGTTGGCCCATCTGCTTCACCTCCCAGACACATCCCCAAGCATCGGTAAATCGACCCAGACGGTCTGGATTGCCCCGGCAGCGTTTACCCCGGGGATATTGGAACTCCGGTTCCAGAATATCACTCGGATACCGAAAACAGATCTCTTCCACATCGTCCTTTTCCAACAGCTCCAATCCCGGGTAAATCTCCAATTGCCGGGCAATCCGCTCTACCGGATGATGACACAATGTATGAATAACCAACTCCCGTGAGGTCATCCTTTCTCGCTCTCCGCCAAAAGATTCTTGCACAAACCGCCTTGGAACCGCTTACACAATCCTATCCTCTCTTTCTCCCAGTCTAAATCCAAACATTTCCAACCATATCCTTCCAAAAGGCAGCCGGTCAAGGGGCTGCCATTCCCCCAGAAGTATTGGATATATTATACCCCACAAGAGGTAATTTTTGCCCCTTCCGATGGAATAGCCCCACGTTTGGTTAAAATACACCACTAGAAATGGGGGCATATCGAGAAACAAAACCTTCACCGAGTGGTTTCGCCCCCCTTTTGGGTTGCCGGCCGAAATCCTCGGGGGAAACGAGACTATCTTTCGGGAGATTTGGAGAATGCGGCCATTTGGCCTGCCAGGTGTACCGTCCCCATTTCTGTCATTATAACGACAAGATAAATTCAACCAGGTCGTCGATCTGCTGGGGGGTGAGCTTTTCCAATTTGCCGATGGTGGCCCCGTGTTTGCCCTCGGTGAAGACCTCTTTCATGGTTACGTATCGGCCGTCGTGCATGTAGGGGGCGGTGCGCCAGCACTCGATCAGACTGGGCGTGTCGAATTCATCCCGCCGGTCATAGGGCCCCCGGGAATTGACGTTGTGCATCTTCAGGTCGGTATAGAGCGGTTCCGAATGGCAGGTCGCACAGCCGATCTCCGGATCGAAGAAGATCTTTTTGCCCCGCTCGGCGGCCTCGCTCAGCCGACCGTTGACCAGGTACGGGCTGGGCACCGGCTGTAAGGTCTTCAGGTATTCGTCAATGGCCACCGCATCCTCCTCCGGCCGCACTGCAAACTGAATATGCCGAATCCCGGATCGCACGGCATCCTCGGCTGTGGGCCGAACCCCGGTCCACATGGAAGGCGGCGTCTTATGGGCAAAGAGCATGCTTTTATTGTTTTTCGGAGTGCCTAGGCCGTCGTTCATCAGGTCCCAATTCAGGCCATCGACCCGGCCTTCCGGATGGCAACTTTCGCAGCTTTGCCATTGCTGGAAACACAACGCCGCATCCACGAAATTCACATGGCCTTTGCGCACCAAGGTCCAGACCGGCTCCGGACCTAACGGCAGTCGCTGGAGGAGTTGGGCGGGTTTATCGGCTAAATCGACTGCGGTGATCAGATCACTGAAATAGACGGCGACATAGGCCTTCTGGCCAACGACCACCACAGCTCGGGGGCCTTTGATCTTGGCGCTTTCTGGGGGTTCTTGGTAGGGCGGGGCGCCGCCGAGCCGAATCCGCCGCTTCAGCCCCACCAAAAACGACAGATCGTTCGGCACATCGGCCTGCACCACCGACGCCGAGCCTACCGACCGATCCACATAAGCCGGGGTTTGGCCTTTAGGGAGTTCGACAGGCAACTTGGCCAGTTTTTCCAGCATGGCCGGACCGTCGATCACCGTCAGTTCATGGGTGCCGTAATGCGACACACAAATCCATCGGCCGTCCGGCGTAGAAGCAACTCCCCACGGAATGGCTGCTCCCAGGTCAATGTCATCCAAAAGGACCGTGTTGATCCGTTTTTTCTCCACAGCGTCGAGGATGGTCAAGGCATTCGTGTTCATCCAACCACGTTCCAATTGGGTGGTGGGCATTTGATAACGGGCCAAGATGTGCGGCACATACACATATCGGCCATCCGGCGAAACGCACAGGCTCCGAAGCCCTGTGCTGCCATTAAGAAGTCGGATGGAGCTGGCCTGGTTGCTGGCCGTATCCACCACGGTAACCACAGCGGCCACGTCGTAGGAATCGGCCCGGTCGTTGGGCAGATGATTGGCCACAAACAGCGTCTTGCCGTCAGGCGTTATGGTCGAGGCGATCGGCTCCCGCACGGCCGGGATTCGGGTCGCTTCCTTACCGGCGGCCAAATCGACGACCGAAATACTGTTTTGGAAGCGGTTGCACACGTAGAGTTTGGCGCCGTCCGGCGTGATGCTGGGGCCGCAGGCCCAGTAGCCGACCGGTATCTCCTGCAACAGTTTTCCGCTGGGCAGTTCCACAACACAGACCACGCCCTGCGGCTTAGCGCAGGTAACATAGAGGCGTGTTTGATCGGGGCGTAAGCACAAGCCGGTCGGCTGGCCCGGCAGGGGCCAAAGGGCGGTGGGTTTGCCCGCAACCAAATCCACCACAGCGACCTGTTTGGCGTCCTCGCACAAGACGTATAAAGTTTTCCCGTCTTTGGCGGCTACGATCTCACTGGGGCCGAGGTATTGAGGCTGATTTTGTGGGGGGGGATTTTGCGGTGGGGCGTCGGCTGAAGGGGCTGGACTGGTTCGCCAGAAGGTCAGCAAGGCTAGCAGACTGCTAATAATGCATAATGCAATCTTTACCCGCATCTTCTTTTCCTCCTGTAGGGACTTAGAAAACCAAACATCACTTCCAAATACTTCTCAGGGGGGACTTCAAGACGGGAATCGCTGCGGAGAGATAGGCTCTACCTACCTAATCCGGTTGGACTTCTTAAACCGCTCCTGGCGGCAACAAACCTACCACTTCCCTCATGGAATGCGCTTATTTTAACGGGCTCTCGCCTCCTCCGAAACAGTCCGCCGGAGGGCTTTTCTGCGGAGGATTGTCTTTTTAGTATAAATACCACTTCTTCCTCCTGCAACCAAAAGGCCCGACCGTTTCTAAGAATTCCCCCTCTTTTTGTGGAATCCGTACCACCCGACTAAACGCCAGAGTAAATCCAAAGATGTCTCCCGGAGTTTTCCGGCATTTCGGATCGAGTCTCTTTCCCATGAGGTAAAACCATGAAGACCGTTTTTAGCAGACGAGAATGGTTGGAACAACTCGGCGGTTTGGCCGGGATATCGCTCCTGGGCGGATGGGCGACCGGACAGGACAAACCCGTTTCCGTCCCCGGCCTTCCCAAGTTCGATTATCGAAAGATCAAAAACCCGGTCTGGCGATTGCCCGACATCCATCTGCGCGATCCCGCCGCCTTCTTCCACCAGGGCAAAGTCTATCTATGGTTCACCTATTATGATCCCAAGAAGGTAACCTGGCACATCGGCCAGTCGGCTACGGAGGATTTTCTGCATTTTGAGCCGATTCGGCTTATTTCGCCCAGCGGCTACGCCTCCCCGGGCAATGTCATCCGGGTAGGTGAGGAGTGGATTTTGTGTTATCAGCAGTATGCTCGGTTTCCGCACTATCTTTGCATTTTCCGCTCGAAAGACCTGCAGAATTGGTCGGCGCCGGAAAAGATTTTCAACACCGGCCTGGAAAACCGCTGGAACATCGACCAACGCACCATCGACCCGCTGATCGTCCCCTGGAAGGGCAGATACTATCTTTTCTATACGGGTTCGACCCGGTGGGGCCGAAAATCCGGCCATAACCTGATCGGCCTGGCCGTCAGTAAAGACCTCAAAGACTGGACTGACCTATCTCCGGATAAGCCCGTCATCCCGGCCGACCAGCCCTACGAACAGCCCGACGGCAACGAAAACAATTGGGTCCTCCGGCACCAGGACCGATGGTTCATGTGGTATTCGGCCAGTCTGCGGGATCAGAAGATCGCTTACGCCCTAAGCGATGACCTTCTCCACTGGGAAAAGAAAGGGCTGTGCAACGTGAAGGTCTTTCCGGAATCGAGCCGACGATTTGGGGCGCCGGTGGTGCTGGAACAGATTGGCCACCCCGGCTTTTATTACATGCTCTTCCAAGGCGAAGCCCCCAGCGGCCATGTGAGCTTCTTCCTGCTCGAAAGCCGAAACCTGGTCGATTGGCAGTAGGACGGTTTACGACGTTCTGTGGACCTCATCTTGAGGTGGTATTCGAGCGTGCGTAGGAAGGCAGGAAGGAACGTACCCTCGGCAGATGTACGGCGTCCAGAGGCTACGTATGGTAATCGGCGTTGATATGGACGTATTCGGTCGTTAGATCGGTCGTCCAGACGACGGCCTCGGCTTGGCCCTCGGCCAGTTCCAGTTCGATGAGGGTGTCTCGGTTCTGCCGAAGCGAATGGGAAACTTCCTGGGGGTTAAAGTCTGTCGGCTGGCCGTCGGCAAAGAGCAAAAAGCCGTTCAGATACAAAACCAGCCGTTGAGGATCGAACCGGTATCCTGCATAGCCAGCCGCCGAGACGATCCGACCCCAATTCGGATCGGCGCCGGCGATGGCGGTTTTCACCAGCAGGCTTTCGGCCACTGTGCGGGCGATCCGACGGGCGTCGTCCTGACTGGCGCAGCCACGAACATGGACGGTGATCAAGTGGGTAGCGCCTTCGCCGTCGGCGGCAATCGCCTTAGCCAGGTCTTCGCACACCGCTCGGAAAGCCTGTCGGAACGCCTCCCAGGCCCCCCCGGAAAGCGGCTCGCCGCCGGCTGCCCCATTGGCCAAAAACAGCACCGTATCGTTCGTGCTCATGTGGCCGTCGATCGTTACACAGTTGAACGTCTCTTCCGCCGTTTCGCAGAGCAGGTCCTGGGCTGCCGCAGGGTCCAATGGGGCGTCTGTCAGGACGATCGCCAACATAGTGGCCAAATGAGGAGCGATCATCCCTGCTCCCTTGGCCATGCCGGTAATCAAAATCTGCCGCCCGAAGGCGCCCGCCCGGCCCGAAGACGAGTCCAAACCAATCTCCTCATCGCTGGCAAGAGGCGAGCCGTTGGGATTGAGCCGAACTGCTCGGCAGGCCAATTTGGGTCGGGTGTCGGTGGTCATGATGCCGCGGGCGGCGGCTTGCAGATCGGCCTCCGACCGCCCGAGCCGCTGAGCCGCCTCCCGAATACCGGCAGCAATCCGTTCCATCGGAAGATAATGGCCGATGATGCCAGTCGAGAGCACCAGCACCTCATCCGCCTGAACGCCGAGGGCATGGGCCGTCAGTTCAGCCATCCGTCGGCAATCCTCCAGCCCCCGCTGTCCTGTGCAGGCATTGGCGTTGCCGGAGTTGGCGACCACAGCCCGAATCCGACTACTGGGCGTATGTTGCCTATCCCACACCACCGGGGCGGCCTGAATCAGATTGGTGGTATAAACCCCCACGCCCACGGCCGGTCGATCGGAGACAATGAGCGTCAAATCGAGCGCGTCGGCCTTGGTCTTGATCCCACAGGCAACCCCAGCAGACCGAACCCCTTGGGGAAGACGAAGTTCCATCGTTGGGTGATCCTTTTTCCTCCGATCGCTTACAGTGCGGTGGTTTCGGGGTAGCCGTACATCAGGTTGAAGTTCTGCACCGCTGCCCCGGAAGCTCCTTTGACCAGATTATCCAGGCAACTGATCAGCAGCACCCGGCCTCGAACGATCCGGGCCGTGATGTCGCAGAAGTTGGTGCCCATCGTATCTTTCGTGCCTGGCAGATGATCCACCACCCGCACAAAAGGTTCCTCCTCGTAAAAATCCCGGAGGGTTTGCAGCAGGAGCTCTTCAGTAAGGTCGGGGCGTTTCGGCGTAGCATAAATCGTGGAAAGAATACCTCGGTCCATAGGAACCATATGGGGCGTAAAAATGACTTCCACATCTTGGCCGGTGGATCGGCGGAGGATTTGGTCGATTTCTGGCATATGGCGATGTCGGCCCACATTGTAGGCCGAGATGCTTTCGTTGCATTCCGGGTAATGGGTGGTCAGTTTCGGGGTTCGGCCTGCGCCGGAGACGCCCGTCTTGGAATCGACGATGATTCCCTGGGGTTCGATCAGGTCGGCCTTGAGCAGCGGGGCCAGGGGTAAAACGGCCGACGTAGGAAAACAGCCCGGATTGGCCACCAATTGGGCCGACGGAATCTGCGACCGGAAAAGCTCCGGCAGACCGTAAACGGTTCGGCCCAGCCGCTCCGGATCGGGATGTTTATGCCCATACCATTGTTCGTAGGTGGCCGAATCGTCCAACCGATAGTCCGCGCTGAAGTCGATCACTCGGATTCCGGCGTCCAAAAGCGGCGGGACCAAGGTGGCGCTGACTCCGTGCGGCAGGCAACAAAACACACACTCCGCCCGGGCGGCTATTTCCGCCGGCGTGAGTTTCTCCGCACACAGGTCCAACCGCCGATTCAGCGATGGATGGATCATGGCAATAGGCGGTCGATTTTCATGCTGATCGGCCACCGCCATGATCTCCACCTCCGGATGCCGCAATAAAATCTTGATCAACTCCAAGGCCGTATAACCGGCCGCTCCGATAATCGCCACACGAGTCATTCTGACGGATTCTCCTTTGCAAAAATGCCTGAAAACTACTCCAGCTTATGGACGCTCACCCAGTCCCCTTGGCCAAAGTTTTTCAATATATCTTGGAAATCTTTGCAGGGCAAGGAGGTGAGAGGCCGGGTTCGGTCTCCCCATCCATTGGCTACACTCGCCGGGGCCATTCGGAGGCCAATGGGCGATGGTCAGGATGGAGAGGCTGGAGCAGCAGGAAGCGTGGTGGGAAGCCCCTTAGACCGACTGGGTGGGCCAGTCGATACCGGACATGGCCGCTAGGGCCAATTGGAGGGCGTGGGTGCCTTTTCGGCCGTGCCCCAGGGCCTGGACCGAGACATACAGTTGGTGGGCCAGGGCCAACCCCGGCAAGGCCAACCCCATGCGTCGGGCCTCCTCCAGGGCGATGCCCATGTCTTTGATGAAATGTTCGACGAAAAAGCCGGGGTCGAAATTGCCGGCCAAAATCCGCGGGGCCAGGTTCTGCAAGGCCCAACTGCTGGCTGCCCCGGCAGAAACCGATTGAAGCACCTTCTCTAAATCCAGCCCCGCTTTGTAGGCATAAAGAAGACCCTCGCACAGGGCAACCATCTGAGAGGCAATCAGGACCTGGTTGGCCAGTTTGGCGTGCTGACCGCTGCCGGGCGGGCCGTGATACACAATGGTCTTGCCCATCCGCTCCAAACAGGGGCGAAGAGCTTCCGCCGCCTGCGGGTCGCCGCCGATCATGATGGAGAGCTTTGCTTCTCGGGCCCCCACATCGCCGCCCGTAACCGGAGCATCCAAGGCTACCACACCGTGCTGCGCCGCCTTTTCGGCAATCTCGACGGCCAAAGCGGGTTGGCTGGTGGTCATATCCACAATGATTTTCCCCGGCGAGCAGCCGGCCAGCACCCCGCCCGGCCCTAGGATCACCTCCCGCACATCCGCCGGGAATCCGACCATCGTAAAAATCACATCCGAGGCATCGGCCACCTGTTGGGGGCTGTCGGCCCAGGAGGCCCCAGCTTGCAGAAGCGGTTCTGCTTTGGACCTGGTGCGGTTATAGATGGTCAGGCTGAACCCGGCCTGGAGCAGATGCCCGGCCATCCACCGGCCCATCACCCCCGTACCGATCCACCCCAAACGGGTCTTTCCTGGTTCAATCGTCCAACGTGGCATAAGAAATCCTCTCGATTGGAGCGTTTGCACAGCCAGCAGCGTCTTACCCAAGAGATCCTCTTCCCAGGGGCAAAAAGATCAAAGAGCAGAGAAGCGGGTGCGGATTGTAGGCAACTGTTCCCAGGCGATCCGAAAACATGGGCGATACCGTAAATCAAGGAAGGTCTAGCGAACCTCGCCCCATCGTTGCCAGGAGGGCTGGAGGATTTCGTAGAGGATGATGGCCTCCCGGACGGATTCGGCGGTGGCCAATAGCGAAGTCAAACCTGTACCCACGGTTGCCGGAAGGGATGGATCGCCATACATAGCTTCCATACCGAGGGTATCGGCGGGACCCCCGGGGAGGTCCAAAGAGACATCCGAAGGTCCGGAGGGCAATCGGCCCATGTCTTGGAGTTCCCGATCGAACTTTTCCCGCAGGCGAGCTTCCAGTTCTTGATCGATTCGGCTGAGCGTGCTGCCTAGTTGAGCGGTTTGGGCTTCCAACTCCTCGGTGCGGAGGAATTGTTCCGCTTGTTTGCCAACGCCCTGGCCGAGGGGAGCTTCAGGAACCCCTTCCGCAAGCACAGGGGGAGCGGATGATGGACGTGGGGAAGGTGCGGCACGCCGAGATGGTTTTGGACCAGGTCGAACGGGACGCCGACCAGCGGGTTCCTGTGCCAACGGGCGCGGACCGCCCCTAGGCTGGGCTGGGGCCTGCCGAGATTTGGGTCTATCTGGCTGACCGGTGACTCGGTGCAAAAACTCTGCGATTTCGCGTTCGATCGGGTCTTGGCCACCGCCTCCCGCCGGAACGCCGCCTCCTTGGGCTTGACGGGCCGCTCGGCGAGCCGCCTCCTTCTGCGCCTCAAAAAGCTTACTAATAAATTGTCCAATCGCCGGTAAAAGCACAAAAACCAGAAGGATCAACGTAGCAATCCAATCCCGACCGGCCGCCCAAAGGGAATGGATCCAAATATCCATAAGTCTCTCTCCACCTTACAATAAGTTTATAGAGAAAGGATATTCTGCTTTGCCCCAATAGGGGAGTTTCGTTTGCAAGCCTTTTCTCTGTTTGTTGGGTCCCGCCCTTCCTCTGGCGGACGTGGTGGCGACGGATTGCTTCCCCAAGGCGGCCCCGAAGCGTTTTATCCGGCGGCGGTGGGTTGGACGCCGGGTTTGGCGGCGGCGGCTCGGGCCGCCGCACTCGGCGCTGTCATGCTCCGAGCAATCGAAGATCGCATATCCGTATCCGCCTGCACATTCCGAAGCTTGTAGTAATCCATGATGCCCAAAGCGCCGGAGTGGAAGGCGTCGGCGATGGCTTTGGGGACCTCGGCTTCGGCCTGGACCAGCTTGGCCTGATTTTCTTCCAGGAGAGCCAGATTTTCCTGTTCGGCGGCCACCGCCATCGCCCGACGTTCTTCCGCCTTGGCCCGGGCTACCCGCATATCCGCCTCCGCCTGTTCGGCCTGAAGCTTGGCCCCAATGTTTTCCCCCACGTCAATATCGGCAATATCGATCGAGACAATCTCAAAGGCCGTCTGCGAATCCAATCGCCGAGCCAATACCGCCTTCGAAATTCGGTCTGGATTGGCCAACACCTCCAAATGGGTCTCCGCCGATCCTATGGCACTGACAATCCCCTCGCCCACTCGGGCAATGATCGTCTCTTCGGTTGCCCCGCCGATCAGTTGCCGAAGGTTGGTGCGGACCGTCACCCGGGCTTTGACTTTCAGTTGGATGCCATTTTTGGCTACCCCATCCAACGAATCCCGCCCTGAAGCTTTCGACGGGCAATCTATCACCTTCGGATAGACGCTGGTTTGGACGGCTTCCAGCACATTGCGGCCTGCCAGGTCAATAGCGGTCGCCAGTTTATAGTCCAATGGCAACTTCGCCTTCGTCGCTGCAATCAAGGCCCGGATCACTAGGGGCACATTCCCACGGGCCAAATAATGCGCTTCCAACGCCTTCGACGTGATGCCCGTGGTTTCTTCATCCAACCCCGCTTGCACCGCCATGATCTTCGAACGCACGATCACGCCTGGATTGACCTTTCGGAAGGTCATACCCAAAAGGTCAAAAATGCCGATCCCAGCTCCGGTCATCTTCGACTGAATCCAATACCGGAAATAGACCATGAAGATCACAAACATCCCCACGACGAACGCCAGAAAAATCAAAATACCAATCAACGTCAAAATCTGGGTAGGACTCATCTGACCCTGGGCCAAAAGCGTCATGATCATTTCCTTCCTGGAGAAAAGCCAACCACGGAAAAGAATGGACCACTCTGAAGAAAAATCCCCTTTCCTAAACGGACTTGTATATTGCCTGTTTAGCGTTTCAAGCCGCGGTTGTCAACTCCCGGATCCCTGAAAGGCCCCCCGGTTTATCCCCCCAATGTGGAAACTCCGATTCTCATCGTCGCCGATTTCACCCCCGAACTACCCTGAAATGCAATCCTTCTGTAAAAGAAAAGTTGTAACATTGTATTCGAATGCAGGGGGCTACGTGTCATTCCTGCGCAAGCAGGAATCCAGGCTGCTTTGTACCTGCTACTGTGTTCCTGCTGGGCAAGCGGGAGTTTCTGGATTCCCGCTTTCGCGGGAATGACATCCCTCAGCCAGCTTCGCTTCGCTCCGCCGACCTCTCCGGCGGCGGGCAGCAGCGAATTGCTTCATTCGGCTAAAGTGTTATGGAAAATCTTTTGAAGAACTTCGGCCCAACCATTAGGCATCCGGCTCAAAGGGATCCGGGATCACGGAATCAACGGGGCGGGAGAGCAGATCGTCCGGTTCGACTGGCTGGGTTTCGGCCTTCAGGGGGCGAACCACCACCCGATTGGCCCGGACTTCAAGCACCCGGACCGATTCTCCGGGTTCGATCGGCGTTCCGTCGCTGATGGCGTCGATATGGCGCCCCTGAATCACAATCACGCCGCTGGGGAGCATCTTCGTTTTGGCCACCCCCACCTGTCCCACCATGCTCTTAAGAACTTTCTTCTGAGGGTCTTCAGGCAGCACTTCTTCACTTGTAGGCACGTCCAGCAGGACGCGGCGGCCCATCGGGGTCCGGGGCCAAAGCGCTAGCCCCACCGAAATAATGATCGGCGCCCCAAACAAAATTACCAAAATCAACACAATTCCATAGGTTACCGAATAACGGAACCCAAGCACAATCGAGCCGATCAACGAACAAGCCGCCAAAAATCCCAGAATCCCCCCAGAAGGGACAAACATCTCCAGCACGGCCAAAACTAAGCCCGTTAGCAACAGCAGAAGAGCCCACGCCCAAATGTCCATAGCCCATTTTCCAAATGGCAAGGGTTTGTAGGAACATTCCCGTAGGACAGATCCTTCTCATATTTTATCGGAAGAGGAATACGCCTACAACTATGGGGGATGTTTCGCCTCTTCGCCCCAGTTCATTTTTTTCGAACGGAGGATATTATATAAGGAGACAAGTAGATAAGGTAAATTGGAAAGCACCGGGGTTTCCGAAACTATCTTTGTTTTCTGTCTTAGGGAATCAACTTCTTTTTCGTAAGGAGCCAATCTATGGAGCGACGCCATTTTTTGCAGGTGGTTGGCGGCAGCGCCGCTATGGCAGTTTGGAGGAAGGGAAATTGGCTAGGCCGTAGTTGGGCGGCCGAAAGTGCCAAACCCGCTGCTTCGCCGGATCGGCCGGTGGTTATTGAAAAGCCGCTGCATGGCGCTGTGCTCAACCGTCGGCACGGGGAGCAATCGGCCGAGGGGCTGCGGATTGTCGTCCAGGGCCGGGCGCCGGCGGGCTGGCAGGTACATGTGAACGGCCAAGCGGCCCAACGCTCCGAAACTGCCTTCCAGGCCTCCGTGGTGCTCAAAGAGCGGGAGCCGGAGATCGCGGCCGTGGCCGAGGGGCCGGACGGCCAAAAGGCCGAAGACCGGATACGGGTGGTCTGGGATCGGCATAGTTTTCCCCGCTACCGGGTGGCCATCGACGACAACAGCTTCTTCCTCCGGGACATTGCCCAGAAACAGTACAAGTCCCTCTTTGACTGCTTCTATTTGGCCAATTTGCGCAAACTGCACCAGAAATACGAGACCAAGTTTGTTCTGAACATTTACTACACGACCGGGGAGGATTTCAACCTGAGTCAATTTCCGGATCGGTATCGGGGCGAGTGGCGGGACAATGCGGATTGGCTTCGGCTAGCGTTTCACGCCTGGGCCAACGATCCGCCCCGTCCTTACCAGGACGCCCCGGCCGAGAAAGTCTTACACGATTTCGACAAGGTAGTCGCGGAGATCAAGCGGTTTGCCGGCGAGGAGGCATACAGCCACACGACGGTCATCCATTTTGCGATGACCCGGCATGAGGTATTTAAGCCGCTTTACGAGCGCGGAGTGCGGGTCTTGAGCGGCTATTTCCGCAAAAACGCCGAGGGCCGGTGGGACATCAACTATCGGTGGGACGACCTGCATAGTGAGTATATTTTCACCCACGATGTGTGGAAAGACTTCCAGTCCGGCATTGTCTTTTCCAAAGTGGATATTGTGATGGACCAGACGCCGGTCGAAAAGATCGTCCCCACCCTGGAACCGCTGACGAAAAACCCCAACACCGCCGAACTGATGGACCTTTTAACCCATGAACAATACTTCTGGCCGTTCTATGTGAATTATCGACCGGATATGGTCCAACGGGTGGAAACGGCCATCCGGTTTGTTACCGAGCAGGGCTACAAGCCGGTTTTCTTCCACGAAGGATTCCTGGGCGCCCCGCTGGAATCCTAGTCCTCTGAGGGGCCAGAGGGGTTTGGCGTTAAGCTGGTTTTCGGGGGCCGTCTGAACACCGGGCCATCTTGTTGCGGGAGGCCGAATGGAGTTTAATGAAATGGCCCGGCTGGGCCGGCGCAAGGAAAGTAGCAAAGGGCCTTCTCGTCCGGTTCAGCCCTGATGGGATGGGCTGAGGGGAACTTTTCCGATTTCTTCTTTTCCAGGAGATCAGCCGATGGACCCCATCGTCCAGCAAGGGGTGGAGGGCCAGCACGGGCTTCGGATTGTGCGACGGATCGCCCGGGGTGGTTTTGCGGAGGTCTTTGAGGCCCGATCCATCACCGGCGGTATTCCCTGTGCGTTGAAAGTCTCTTTGGACCCAATCGACGACGACAATCCCGTGGTACAACGGGAACTGGAAAACCTTCAGTACCTGAAGGCCCTTTCCGGGCATCCCAGGATTGTGGTCCTGATGGACGTGTGGACCATTGGGGGATATTTGGTGACCCGGTGGGAGTTGGCCCCGGATGAGAAGGTGCGTTCTTTGGAAGACCTTTTGAAGCACTACCAAGCCGAGGGACGAAGGGGTATCCCCTGGGAACCGTTGCTCCGTTACATAGCCGAGACGGCCGAGGGGATCGACTTCCTGAACGGCCAGGGGATTTACCATCGGGACATCAAGCCGGGCAATCTGTTGCTGTTTTGGGACCATGTGAAGATTGCCGATTTGGGGCTGGCGAAGTTTGTGGGGGCATCGATGGGTTCGCACTCTGGGGCGGGGACGATGGGTTATTTGCCGCCGGAGGCGTATCGGGGGCAGTTGACGCCTACAGTTGATTTGTACAGTCTGGCAGCGACGTACCTGAAACTCCGCACGGGCCGGGAGCCGTTCGGCCAAAATGCGGAAGAGATCGTAGAGCGTCAGAGAAACACCGCCCCGATTCTCGATGGTCTGAGCGAAGTGGAGGCGGCGGTGGTTCGGCAAGCCCTGGCCCCTGGCTGGCAGGATCGACCTCAGCATGGCGCCCAGGTATGGTGTCGGCAATTAGCCGCTGCTTTGCAGCCGATTACCATAACCAGCAGTCGGCCCGCTGATAACCTGTCGGACGCTCCGAAGACGACAGTCTCCCCGGCTCCCGAGGCTTCCGCCGCCGCTTCCGGAAAATCCATAGAGCAGGCCCTCTTTAAACAGAAACCGGAAGGGATTCCACCGGCTGGGCAACCAGAACCGTTTGACCAAGCGGTCAGTTTGGGCCTATCCGGGGCAATGGCCGGTGCCATTCTGGGCGCTATTGCTGGCGCCATGGTAGGGGGGGTCGTTTGGACTTTGGGTCAGGCCGTGCTTGGGCAAGCAGGCATGGGCGCTGTTGGAGGCGGGCTTATTGGCGCTGCCGGAGGCGGCATCCTCGGAAGCATCACCGGCAGCACCCTCCGAACTGTCCTGTCGGCCATATTTGCCGCCGCACTAGGCGCCTTTCTGGGCTCTGTCCTAGTAGGCAGTCTTGTCGCTGAGGCCAATCTTCTCCTCGTAGCCCTCCTGACCGGACTGGTCGGTGCCATGGTATGGGCTATTGTTTGGGCTATCTTAGGCGCCTTGCTCGGAAGTACCAGACGGGAATCAAGAAGAGAGGCATAAAAATATCCGTCCAGAAGGCGATCCTCTACTGCCCTTTCGGGCCCGTTGCTGATCAAGAGCCGTCCTGGACCCTAATCAAGAGCTGCCCCGGACGGAGAATCATCTGGGACGAAAGACGGTTTTTTACCTTTCCGTTCCATTCCCTCTGGCCGGCACAAGCCGAAAGGCCTCGTCCAAATCCACAACTTCCAAAGCCTGGCCCACCGGCAACTGACGCAGTGCGGGTTCGATCTTCTTTCGGTCACCCACAATGACCATCAGAAGCCGATCCAGTTGGAGAAACTTCTGCGCCATTTGGTGCACCTCCTCCGGTTGGACGGCCTGGACCTCAGGGACAAATCGGCTGAAGGTGTCTTCGGGCAGATCGAACTCCACCAGGGTTTCCAACCGGCTGGCCAGTTGTTCAGCAGTTTCGAACTCGGCCGGATACCCCCGGGTGAGATAATTCTTGGCGAATTCCAATTCTTCCGGGGTTACGGGCCGGACGCCTCGGAGGCCTTCCATTTCTTTCAAAAACTCCAACAGAGCCGGCGCGGTTACTTCGGTATGGACGCTGGAGGCGGCGACAAACGGGCCGGGTTGCCTGGGACGCCAGTCGAACGCACTCCGCACACCGTAGGTAAAACCGTGGGTTTCCCGGAGGTTCATATTGAGTCGGCTGGAGAACTGGCCGCCAAAAATCGTATTCATCACGACCAAGCGGGCGTAATCGGGCGAGTTCCGTTCCGCTCCGATTTGCCCCACACAAATGACCGACTGCGGAGCGGCGGGTTTATTCATCACCAGAAGCCGCGGGCCAGTAAAGGCGGGCGGTTTAGGCAACGGCGCTGCCCACCGTGGAGAACCAGCATCCGCGCGGCCCGCCGAAGGTTTCCCTTCCGATGAGGAGACGGCGTCGGAGGTTTTCACCGACGGCAGAGGTTGTCCCGTCTTGGGCGGCCTCCAGGAGGCAAACGTCTTTTCCAATTCCGGCATAAGCTCCGCAGAGTGGATGTCGCCCACGACGATCAGCGTTGCTTGATCGGGCCGGATATGAGTCCGGTAAAACGCTTCCACATCGGCTCGGGTAATAGACTGAATCGACGGCGGCGTACCCAACGACGGTTGTCCGTAGGGGTGGTCTGATCCATATAACGCTGCCGAGAAAGCGAGATGGGCAAGCATGACGGCATCCTGCCGCCATTGCTGAAGCTGACCCAATGTCAGTTGTTTTTCTCGTTCCAGTTCTTTTTCGGGAAACAACGGCTGGCAGATCACCTCGGCGTAAAGCCGAAGGGCCTCGGACCAACTATGTTTGAGTGTAAAGAGGCGGGCGCCGCTCGTATCCCAATCTGCGCCAAGAGACAGACTGGCCCCAAGCCGGGCCAAAGCAGCCGCCAACTCTTCACTGCTCCGAAGTTGAGTGCCTTCGTCCCAGACGGCGGCCATCAGATGGGCCAAACCCGCCTTACCTGCCGGGTCCGAAGATCGCCCCGTGCGGAAGAGCATCTGGAAGACGACCAACGGCATCTCATGATACTCCGCCAGCACCACCTCCAAACCGTTGGATAATCGCCCACGGGTAAACGGCGGAAAAGTGAACTTCGGCGGCGGCCCAGGCGGCGGCAAGCGACTCCGATCCGGCTGCTCGACGGTTTCGGCCTTGGCCGATGGAGGTTCTTCCCCGGTTCGACCACCAGACGGCCTGTTCGGCCCGGAACCGGCTTCTTGCCCTGGAGAACGAGAAAGCACCTGGGGGCTGGCAGAATCCTGAACGGCTTTTTGGCCCGCAGAAGGCACTGCGGAAGAAGCCTCCGAACCGTCGGCAGAAGAGAGAGGCTGCTTTTGCAGGAGGGCCTCCCTGGCCTTGGCCGCCGGAATCCGAGGGTCCGGTTCAATCGTAACGGTCGGGCCAGGCTGGACTTCTACGACCAGCCGAGCGGCGGTCAAATACTGCCTGGCTGCCCGCTGGACATCTTCGGACCGGACGCGTAGTAAGCGCTGGAAATCCCGGCTGAGATTTCCGGGATCGCCGGTCATCACATTGTAGTAGTTCAATTGGTCGGCACGACCACCAAAACCGCCCACCGATTGCAACGAACCGATCCAGCCGGCTTCCAGGCGATGCAGGGCCTGCTGGACTTCATCGGTCGAAGGCGGCTCCTGTTGAAGACGATGCACTTCCTCCAGCAGAGCTTTTTCCAACTCCGGCATGGACTGGCCAGCTCGCAAAGTGGCCGTAATCCAAAACGCACCGGCCCACTCCTGGCCTTGCTGCGAGGCGCTGACATCCTGGGCGATTTGCAACTGCCGGACCAGGCGTTTTTCCAATCGGCCGACCTTTGGGGCTGTTAAAATACCAGCCAAAAGCTCCAGGGCGGCGTCATCGTCCGTAAACTCTGGCACCGTGGGCCACACGAGATACAACCGGGCCAGCCCCACTCGGTCCGTCATGCGTATCCGCTGCTCTGCTGTCAGCCTGGGCAGAGGTGGAGAACGACGGGGCGGCTTCGGACCAGCCGGAATGGGGCAAAAGTATTTCGCCACCAGATGTTTCGCCTCCGCCGGGTCAAAATCGCCGGCAATGCACAGACTGGCATTGGCCGGGTGATAAAAACGGCGGAAAAACTGCGCAATGTCTTCCCGACTGGCCCGGTTCAGGTCTTCCATATAGCCGATGGTCGGCCAACTATAGGGATGCTCCGGCGGAAACATGGCCGCCAGGATCGTCTCATACACCAGCCCGTACGGGCGATTTTCGTAACTCTGCCGACGTTCGTTTTTAACGACATCCCGTTGATTGTCCAATTTTTCCTGACTCATGGCCGGCAGCAGATGGCCCATCCGATCCGACTCCATCCAAAGGGCCAGTTCCAGATAGTTTGAGGGGACGGTCTCCCAGTAGTTGGTACGGTCTTGGCTGGTCGAACCATTGAGTCGGCCGCCTGCCTCCTGCAACGGCTTGAAATAGTCCTGGTCATAATGCTCCGAACCTTGAAACATCATGTGCTCGAAAAGATGGGCAAAGCCGGTCCGGCCGATCTGTTCGTCTTTGGACCCCACATGATACCAAATATTGACACACACAATCGGCGTGGAATGATCCTCGTGCAGGATCACTTGCAGACCGTTGGGCAACATGTATTTCTCAAACCGTATCGGAGGAATCCTCGATTCGGCCTGGCCCATGACCGCCGCAGAAATCCACATGCCTAATACCATGCTGAAAAAACTCCCCATCGGTAAAACCCATCTTAACAAATAGGAGATGGCCTAGGACCTATTTCCAAAGGGCCGGATTTCGGAAGGGATCGTCAAGGTTTTGCAATAGGTCCTCTCCAAAACGATGCCTGTGTGTTCCCTTCGGCCGCATTCTTCCTCGTCAGAAATCATCTCCGAGAAAAAAACTTTTCACGGACCGCAGTTGGGCGGGAGGGATTTGTCCTATCATAGCGAGCAATCCCACTTCTGTCTAAGGGGAGGTGTTTGCTTGGGGGCGACATTAGGAGGAAAAGTCTTATGAAAGGAGAGTCTGTATTCTGAGCTATCCCCAGTTTTTCGGAGCGGGAGATAAAAACTGACGGTCCCACGGAAATCCTTTTGTGCTGTAAAGGTGGGCATGAATAAGGCTGCCCCAACCGCGACTTGCAAAGGGCCCCGCCATGAACAGTATGGAAGCGATCCTGGGGATGATCAGTCGATGCGTTGGACTGCGAAGGTCTTGCGATGGGCGGGTGGCGGCCGTGCCCCTGGCGATGCCCCGTCTATGCTTTGGACTCCGAAAGAGCCTGACCAAAACGCCGGCGGATTTGGCAGCGGTAGCCGTCCAGATCGGTTGGAGCACTCAGGCGGAACTTGGCCGACGGCTGGCCGCCCAAACAATTACGGCCTTGATCGAAGCCACTTCTCTTGGAGGCCCAAAGTGGGGATAGGTTAGGCTGCGGGGGGCTTGACAAGGTTGGAAAGATGGGTATGCTACTTAGCAATTTGACCATTTTGCCAAATAACCAATTTTTCGGGAGGTCTTCCCATGCGCCGACTGCTTCACTTCAAAGGATGGTTCGGATGGTTCTTCACGTTCCTTCTGGGGCTGGCGGTGGCTGGCGGAGGGGTTCCTAGAACTGTCTGGGTCCAAGGGGCGGAAAAGGCCTCCTTGGCAGAAGGCCCGCCGTCGGCTGGCTTCCAACCTCAGCCGGCCTCTTCGGTCAACCTACCGGGGCAGTCTTCTTCAGCCCATGTTCCCGCCAAAGGTTCGGGTGGGCGAGCCAAGTTTCCCCAAGGAGTGTGTCCACCGTTTTTCCTTCGAGACGAAGAGGGCCGGATCATCAATCCTGTAAAAAACGAAAATTCCGACAAGCCTTATTCGCCGAAACAGACCTGTGGGGCCTGCCATGATTATGAGAAGATCACTCGTGGTTATCATTTCATGCAGGGGATGGGCGAAGAGCCGACCAAACAACAAAAGGAACGTTGTCTGTGGACATGGACGCCTGGGAACTTTGGGGGCAATTGGTGTTCGCCTGCGCCGCTGTATCGGTATCTTTCGCCCAAAAAGAACGAGTCGGCCGCCTTGATCGACATGACGGCTTTTAGTTTTTTTACCTCGGCGTGTGGCCAGTGCCATCCGGGCGGCGGTTCGGCCGAATACGATCGAGAAGGCAAGCGGTACGACCGGTGGATGGCCGACCCGGCCAGCGGCTTTGCCCCCAAAGCCGATAACCGTCTGGACGGCGACTACTACCAGGCCCGTTGGACCGAAACCGGCGTGCTGGAAGCCGACTGCCTGCTATGCCATATGCCAGGATATAACTATGAAGCCCGCAAAAAGCAGCTAGCAGCCATGAATTTTCGTTGGGCGGCCACCGCAGGGGCCAACCTGGCCCAGGTCCAAGGCGCCGTCCAAAAAGGGGAATCGGTCCAGGTGGTGTATCACAAGGATCTCTTTCTGCCCGATGGAACCCTGGAGCCGCACATCGTCAGGTCGCCTCGGAATGAAGCCTGCCTGAGTTGTCATGCTCAACCGGGTTGGAAGAAGCGGGGGGCCAATTTTTCCCCCAGGACGGATGTACATTTACGGGCCGGGCTGAAATGCGTCGATTGTCATCCGGCCGGCAGTTCCGCCCTGGATGAGCGCATTGCTGGCAAAGAGGAACATCAGATCGGCAAAGGCGACGATCCGGGCGGCCTTGTGCGCAACGACCTGGACAATACCATGCTCTCCTGCACCGACTGCCATGACACGGGCCGATCCGGCGCGCCCATAGCCCGGCACCTTTGGCTTCCGCCGTTGCATCTGGAACAGATCGCCTGTCAGACCTGTCATATTCCTGAACGTTTGGTCATGCCTATTGAGGTCCAGGCTTCCGATCTGTTTAACCCGGCGCCCAAGATCGACCAGCCCGGCAAACGTCTCTGGACCTTCTACGGACCGAACTGGAAGTTTCGAAACCACTATGGCTACCTCCATATGATGGGCTACGACGATAAGCCGACCGAGCGATTCCGTCCGAAATTGGTTCGGTATAAAGGAAAGATTTACCCGGTCAATCAGGTACATTCGGCTTGGCCGGGCATCGAAATCGAAGGACAAACCGCCCTCATGCAACCGCGGATGAGCGATATTGTGGGCATGTGGCGGGCCCATCAACAAGACCCCAGTCAATACCCCCAACTGGCCAAAATCACCGACGACAATGGCGACGGCGTTCCGGAAGTGAATCGGCCCGAAGAGATCGACGCCCTGATTGCCGCCGTGGCCCAACGTCTGGCCGACATCCAATACCCCATGACCGGTAAACGCGTCGTCTGGGTCATGGACGACCGGGTGTATCGTTCCGGCGCCGAATATCGCACCATTGCGAAGGAGCCATGGGAAGCCTCTCCGTACGGCAACGTACATAAATACAGCCACGATATCTTCCCGGCCAAATCGGCCTTGGGCGCCGGTGGATGTACGGATTGCCATGCACCGGATTCGGAATTTTTCTATGCACCCGCTCTTGTCCATTTGTTTGACGAAAACGCCCAACCGGTGACCGAACCTCAATACCGCCGCCTGGGCCTGCATCCGACCATGGTGGCCTGGACGATTTGGACGCAGGCTAGGCTGAAACCATTTTTGTACGGTCTGATGCTTCTGTTGCCATGTGCTCTTGTGGCCGTGGTGGGTGGATCGGCCCTCCGATGGGTTTTCGCCGACCGCTCCGTGCCCAGACTGCTCCGATGGGCGCCGCCGATCATCGGGCTGCTCTGTGCCGGAGGGGCCTTGTACCTGCTCGGTCGGCCCGATCTGCGGGAATATATGCTTCCTTCCCGTTTTTGGCTGGACGCCAACCACTTCCTGTTGGCGGTTGGGGTGATGTTGGCGGGCCTGGCTGCTCTGGTCTGGCAGTGGAGGCGTTGGCTGGCAGGCGCCCGGTCCCGGCTGAGCGGATGGACAGCTCTGGTGCTCCTGCTGAGCCTGACAGCGGTTGTGGGAACAGGGCTATTGATTTTTCTAAAGATTCCTAGCCTCGACCTACTTACCCGAACCGCCTACACTGTCTTTGACGTAGCCCTTATGGGAATGCTCTTGGCCGCTTTGGTCTCAGTCCTTCATGCCATTTTCGATCAGCTCCGCCAATAAGCTGTCTATCTGATCTAATTTCCATGTTTTTCCCAAGGAGGGTAAACAGAGAACATGCTTAGCCCTACACCATTTCCCCTCTTTGAGCAATCCGTGCGGAGAGAGCTAGCCGCCTTGATACAAAACACATAGACATCCGAAGCGGCGGAGCAGAGCGGCCGCCTCCGGCGTAGGTCGGACCTCTTGGGCCAGGCGATCGGGGTCGAGGCCGGCCGCTCGAAGTTTTTGCGAGTTGTACCGGATGTAGGCCAACTGAATTCCAGGATCAAATTCCGGATGAAACTGCACACCCCAGGCGCATCGGCCCACTCGGAACGCATGGTGAGGTTCTTGCTCACTATACGCCAAAAGCACAGCATCCCTGGGAAGTTCCAAAACCGATTGGGTATGAGAAATCTGGGCCAAAAAAGGATTGGGCAATCCTGAAAAAAGGGGGTCCTTCTTCCCCTGGGACGTCAGATACACCGGCAACGTCCCCACCTCTTCCCCCCGAGGATTATCCACCACCGCACTGCCCAGGCCATGGGCCAGCAGTTGATGCCCGTAGCAGATGCCCAAAACCGGAATGGCTCGATCTAGCAGGCCCACCAGCCATTCTGCGGTTCGCTCACTCCACGGATGCCGATCGGTAACCATCGCATGGGAACCGGTTAACACCACCCCGGCTAAGTCGCCATAATCGGGCAACGGATCGCCACGCCCGGGTTCGATGGTTTGGATCGGTAGAGACAGCGGTCCCAATCCTTCGGCTACCCAATCCTCAAAATCCCCTCGTTGGGCGGCCAGTTCGGGAAAAGTGCTGCCAAGTTTCACGATCACCAGGGTTTTCATGAGATATCTCCGGGTCAGCCTTGCACCAGTTCTGGAATTCTCTCTGGAACTCCTCTTTCAGAAGCCACCCTAGCTGGGCTGGTCAATTCTTTTCTTTACTCAGGGAATTTTCGCCGGGTGGGCAATAGGCTCTCCTTCTAGTATGATCGAAAAAAAGATAATCTGAAAATTGTAGGAGACTCAAAGCGCTTGGAGGAGGGTTGGAGACGCAAAAAACTGCTTTTTCTGACTGCCCCGCCTTCCGAGATTGAAAAGCCTTTTGGTCATTCCTGCAGAACCGGAAATTCCAAAAACCGGGCAAAACGAGAAGGACCTGACAAGGAAACATGTGGAAAGATTCATCGGAGGGTTGATTGAGCGATGGAGTTAGATGTGTTAGTGGTGGCGCCGCATCCGGATGATGCGGAGTTAGGAATGGCCGGTACCCTTCTGAAAATGTTGGATGAAGGTTTGCGGGTGGGAGTGGTGGATTTAACGGACGGGGAACCCACACCGTATGGAGACCCGGCCACCCGCGCCCAGGAGACCGCCGAGGCGACAAAACTTTTGGGCCTGACATGGCGGGAGAACTTAGGGCTGGTCAACCGTCGCTTGGAAGCGGACCTAGCCAGCCGGGCGATGCTGGCTGGTCTGATCCGTCGGACCCGCCCCCGTTGGCTTTTTGCCCCCTATTGGGTGGACGCCCATCCGGATCATGTGGCAGCCTCGGCTCTGGTAGAGGCCGCCCGCTTCTGGGCCAAACTCACAAAAACCGATCTTCCCGCCTCTCCCCATTGGCCGGAAAGAATCTTTTACTACTATTGTTTCCATTTGCACCCGGTGGTGCAGCCGGCCTTTGTGGTGGACATTAGCCGGTATTGGGAGCGGAAGGCCGCTGGGTTGGCCTGTTACCGGAGCCAATTTTTGGTCGGCCCAGCCGCCGAACCCCCCACCTTGATCGAACGGGTACGGGAATATTCGGCTGTGTGGGGTTGGCATATCGGCGCTCGATACGGTGAACCGTTCGCCTGCCGAGAACCCATCGGACTGAGCAGCCTGCAAGGATTGATGTAACCCGACTGAGCAAGGTCCTTCCCGTTCGGACCCCCAAACAGACCGGTGCAAAAACCCTGTCGGGAAAAATCCTGCCCTACTCTGAGGTCCTCACCTGGTTTCGCCCCAGGAAGATCGATCCACACGGTATTAAAAAAAAGTTTATGTACGATCCGATTCTCCATATCGTGTTGTACGAGCCGGAAATTCCTTTCAATGCAGGGAGTGTAGGCCGGACGTGTGTGGCAATCGGGGCCAAACTATGGTTGGTTCGGCCGCTAGGATTTCAGATCGACGACCGTCGGCTAAAACGGGCCGGTTTGGACTATTGGCAATACCTGGTCTGGGAGATTGTGGACAATTATCCAATGCTTTTAGAACGATTAGGTCCCAGGCCGATGTGGTTTTTTTCCAAACGCGCTAGCCGTCTCTACACCGAAGCCGCCTTCCAGCCGGGCGATGCCCTGGTCTTTGGCAGTGAGACCCGAGGATTGCCGCCTTCGTTGCTGGAAGGTCAGGCCGAACGTGCCCTCCGGATTCCTATCAGCCAGCGGGTGCGGAGCTTGAACTTGACGGTCAGCGTCGGAGTGGCGGTCTATGAAGCATTGCGGCAATTCAGGGGGCTCCGATCGCTGCAATAATCCGTCCTGCCTTCCGTTAAGAAGAAAGAGAACGATTTACAACGAAACTTTTCCCCTCCCCAAACGTTTAACTCTTCTGTGGATTACAAAGGCGATGTCCCTCCAACCTGCAAGAGAAAGGAGAAACCATGAAACTCGTGGATCGTATCTGCTTGATCGTGGGGATGGTGGTCGTGGGAGTGGCGTTGGTCCGGTTGATGGCCTATGCTCAAGGACCTAATCGTTTAGCAGAAACAGGCAACGTTTTGTTGGAAAGTGGGCCGGCGGGCAAAGAAACATCTCCTCCAGGTCCACCCCCCGGACGAGGCCCCTTTGGGGCTACGCCGGATCGAGAAGGCTCAGGCCGAGCTATGCCCGGAATGCCTCGAATGCCTCTGGTGGTTGCCTTGGATGCCAATGGAGACGGACTCCTTTCTGCGGAGGAAATCGCCCAAGCTGCTGAAGCCCTCAAAAAGCTCGATAAAAATGGCGACGGCCAATTGAGCCGAGAAGAACTCTTCGGCGTCTTTCGAGCCGCCGGACCAGGCCCAGGCGGCCCCCCCCGGATGGGACCAACCCCACCAGGATCTCAAAGCTCTTTGGAAATGCCCCCTCAGCCGAAAGATGAGCAGGAGAAAAAAATCCTCTCCCTCATCTTAGAAGAAATCCCCCGCGAACAAGGCCGCCGGATGAATGTCCCGCCGGTGGATGGCCGGATGCTCCGAATGCTCGCAGAGACTCTGGATGCCCACAGCGTAGTGGAGATCGGGACCTCCAACGGGATTTCCGCCATGTGGATGGGCTTGGCCCTCCGCAAAACCGGCGGAAAACTCCTCACCCATGAGATCGACCCCCAAACCGCCGCCATTGCACGGAAAAACTTTGAACGGGCCGGCATGAGTGAAATCATTACCGTCGTCGAAGGCGATGCCCACAAAACGATCTCCCAACTCAAAGGCCCCATTGATCTGGTCTTCATCGACGCCGATAAAGAAGGCTATATGGATTATCTCCAGAAACTATTGCCATTGGTTCGGCCAGGCGGCGTCATCTGCGCCCATAACGTCAACGCCCGATGGGCAGAGACACCGTTTTTTAAGGCGATCACCACCGACGGCAACCTGGAAACTCTCTTTTACACTCCCGGCGGCGGCATGAGCATCACCTTGAAAAAACGATAGCCGTCGTGCCGGCATGGAGGCTCCCCATGGGATTTTATCCCCCAAAATTGCGGCTGACACCGTGGAAGCCCCGACATCAGGTAGGGTTCCCAAAGTGCTGTAGATGCCAAGGGCGACCTGGATAGGTCCGATGGATGGGGGCACAACGACCGGGACGGCAGCATGAGTATCCCTTTCCAGAAAGGCTAGCCGGTCCATTCCCCCAGAGAGCAGGGAGTATCCGCCGAAAATCCAGGCAGCCCAGCAGTTCCCCAAGATGAATCCTGGTTTCTTCGGTCTTTCAGCGATCCCGCCTGGGGGACGATAATCTTCCTTCCATCCTTTGGCTATGGGCTGCTTGAGCGGGAGCGGAGTGGCTGTGGATTGGGCGGCGAACTTTTGTTTGTGTATCAAGAGTTCGCGGTTGCCATAAAAATTGGAAAATTGAGATATTTGGCACGCTGATTGCAATATAAAAAACAGAAAGGCGAAAATAAGGAGCAGAATAAGAATAAAAGGGAAATACCAAGCGAGCATCTCCTGTCGGTGGGGAATCTATCTCTCAGAATTTGCTTTCCCCCGCATACCCCCTTCCCGGAGCAGAAGAGGCACCCCCCCGACGGATCGGAAGCATTAGCTTCCGACATTCTAGTTAGGCGAGCTGGAGGTTAGCCGCCCGAACTAATCCCAGCTCGCCTTTCTTTTTCTTGCAAGGGGCAGTTTTATAACTCGAATTAACTGCTTTGCCCCACCTTATTTCGGAGTCTTTTGAGGAGACAAGCGTATCATCTGGGTGTTGCAAAATAAAACATGTGTTGCAAAATAACACATAACCCATCTGGGGGAAAAGGATTATTTTAGTACATTTCGCCATTTCTATTACTTCTTTCAGGGGGAATTGCCACCCTATTTGGCGCTGTCTCTACGCCCTCTCGGAAAACATATAGAATAGGTACCGAGATTCCACCGAACCTTTGAAAACTCGTATTCCATGAAATGCCAAAATCCCCCGAACGAGCTCCAAGGCAAAAAATAAGGGCGGCCTCAAAAGACCGCCCTGATCCCTAGAGGGAGAATTTCCCTCATTTAAAAAATGTTGTAAAGGCAACCTAACTGGCTAGGTACATTCCCCCGTAAAGTTGGAGGTAGGCTCTTCGGAGAAAGGCCGGTAGGTTTTGGTTACTGCTTGTTGGCCTCCTGCTTGGTATGGAAGACCGCATGGCAGTCATCGCAGCTTTGGCGGAGCCGGGCATTGGCCTTTAAGGCCGCCTCGGCGTCTTTTGCACGGATGGCTGTATTTAACTCAGCAGCCGCACTCCGCATCTGGAGACAAAACTGCTGCCATTTTTCTACTTCCGTGGGTTTCTCCGTTTCGTCAGCGTTGGGCAAGGAACCTTGAGCGATGACGGCTAAAACGGCCGCATAGCCCGCATAATCTTTGCCCCGTTTTTCCAGTCGGGCGGCTGTCAGAGAGGAATCCTTGATCTTATTGCTGATCAAGGGGACGGCCTTCATCAGTTCCTCGAGTTTCGCCGCTTTTTCCCACTTCAGGGTGCTGGGATCGCCCTGGCTTGTAGCCGCCGCGGAGAGGGCCTCCACGGCTTTTTTGGTCGAGTTCAAGTCCTTAACCGATCCCAGTTGTTTGGCCGCCGCGATCAAGGCCGGCGCCGCCTTCTGATACTTGTTCTGCTGGTCGTGCAGTCCCAGAGCTAGCGCCATGACAATCAGCGTATGGGCGTCCTTGGAAATTTTTCCTTCGGCTTCTTTGAAAGCATCTTCGCTGGCGACCGCTTCCTGGAGGTCTTTAAGATATTGCTCCATCTGGGCCTCTAAGTCTTCGGCAGGGGCGTAAGAGGAAACTTTCGCAGTGGGAGAACGATCCTCGGCGCCAGCCGCTGCAGGCTTTTCCGCCGGCGGAGTGGCCGGGCTGGGTTCCTGTTTGGGTTGAGTGGGTGTACTCGGCGGGGCCGAGGGTTTTTCTTTCTCTTCAGGAGTAGGAGATGGTTTTTCCTCCTTCACGGGAGGCTTTTTCTCTTCGGGTTTTTCTCCTTTTTCTGCCGGCATCGAAGGTTTCGGTTCGGCGGCCGGTTTTTCGGGGCTGGGAGTAGGTTGGGCGGGCGCCGGTTCCGGGGCTGCCGGTTTGGCAGAGGCAGGTCCTCCCGAAGACGGCGTGGAAGGTTGAAGGCCGGGTTTCGGTTTGGCCGACTCTGAGCCGCAGCCATCCAACAACCAAGCACAACCTAACATTCCCACCAAAACAAACGTCATTACCGTGTGCGAGGGACAAGCGGACTTCATTGGGAAACCCTTTCTCCTTTTTGTAAAAAACCGTTCCTGTAAAAAACCATCCCTAAAGCGTCGGATACGTTCAGGCCGACTCTGGCGGAGCGGCCGCCGCTTGGGATTTCGCTCGTTCGATCGACTGCAATGCCAGGTAATTCTGGCCGAATCGGGCCAGGTTGTCGATCTCCTGATCGAACTGATCGTAATGTTGTTCCTCTTGGACCAGAAGATCTTCAAACAGGCGTTTTGACACAGCGTCGCCGTGGGCGGCGCACTGGTTGGCGAATTGGTTGTAATGTTCGATGGCTTCCTGTTCCAACTGCCGGGCCATTTCCAGCATCTTCGGAACATCGTGAACCTTTTGGACGGGGGCGGCCAACACCATTTCCACCTCGCCTTTGAGGAAAAGGATTCGCTCGGCCAGCCGCTCCACATGAAGCATCTCTTGGATGGCAATGGCCCGAAACAGGGCGGACAGAGGGTCGTAGCCCTGATCGTCGCAGTGGAAATGAAAGTACATATACTGATGTACGGCGGCTAATTCCTCAGACACCGCCTGATTCAGTAGCGCAATACTTTTTTCATGCACAGGACGTCTCCTTTGCAAAAGACATTCAAGACCATCCACCGGGGAGAACCTTTGTCGGTATATTATAAATCCTCAGAAGATTCGGGAAAGCACTCCGCGCAGAAAAATTCTTTTCCAAAAGCAGCGAGGGCCGCTTGCATCCGAGCGACAGCCAGCGTATCTTGACAAAAATTGTGTGGTTCTGGGCGGCATGTCCGCCTTCCCATCGGAGAGCAGACGCATTCTATTTTCCTGGAACCAAGGGCCTGGAGTTCGTTTGGTTTTCCAGGAGATAAGAGAAGATTCCTGTGTTGAGGTGGTTTGGCTTCCACGGCGTTTACAAAAGGAGAAAGGTATGATCGACCTGGGCGTCCACACGGATAATTGGCGATGTCTGTCGGCCGGTTTTGAACAGGCCTGTCAGGCGGCGGTCAAACACGGGATAAAACACATCGAATTCGCCGTCATCAACGGGCAGAACTTTATTCAAGCGATGGGGTACGATCCCTGCGTTTCGTTGCAGACGAATCCCCGTCGGCTCCGGAAATACCTGGATAAACTCGGGTTGCAGGTAAGCCAGATTGATGGTTCCTATCCGCTGATGGGGCCGGACGGGTCGGCCTACGGAATTCAATACGTCCAGCAATCCATTCGCTTTGCCGCCGAGATCGGCTGCCCCATGGTGGACACGGTGGACGGCCCGTTCGAGATCGAAGGCCTTAGCCGAGAGGAAGTCTTCCGCATCACCTGCGACAACTATCGGCAATGTCTGTCGTGGGCCGAGGACTATGGCGTAATTATCAACGTCGAGCCGCACGGCCCCTACACCACCGACGCCGACTTCATGGACCGATTGTTCCGCTACTTTGAATCGGAGTATCTCCGATTCAACATGGATACGGGCAATACGTTCATCTCCGGATTGGACCCGCTGGAATATCTAACGCACTTTCGCAAATACCTGACCCATGCCCATATTAAGGATGTCAGTCCTGAATTGGCTGCCGCTTGCCGGGGTGAAGAGACCGGGATCGGCATGAGCTTTGTCCCCGTGGGCGGCGGCGTCAATGCGGAAAACATCAAAAAATGCCTCGAATATCTCAAACAGACCAACTGGAGTGGGGCCGTCTCGATCGAATGCTACGGCACAGATGAAAATATCCGAAAAAGTGTGGAATTCCTGCGGCCCCTCGTGGCATAATGAAAGGCATGTGTCGGCCGCATCGGCGGCGGAAAAGTTTCCCGCCGATGGCGTTGTGTTTGTTCCACCTTGACCTACTCAAAGGTCTTCCCAATTTTTAGCAAAGGAGGAATAAGGTTATGCAGAGGTATTTTTCTTTGGGAGAGAGTCGGTTCCCTGGGGCGGTGTTCATGGTCATGGGGCTGGTTCTATGGGCATGGGAGGGGCTGCCTGCCCAGGGGGCGCATCGGGAGGTGATCGATCCGGAGGAGGCGGCCAAAGACCCCGATTTCGCCTTCCAAGGGGAATATCTGGGCGAAGGCCGTCCGGCCAAAGGGAAACCGGAAAAAGTGGGCGCCCAGGTGATTGCTCTCGGCGGCGGAAAGTTCCAGGCAGTGGTATATCGAGGGGGGCTGCCCGGTGCAGGCTGGAAACGAGGCGATGAGCGATTCACTATGGACGGCCAGCGCCAAGAGAACACCGTCCGGTTAGAAGGGCGAAAGATGCAAGGCACAATCGCCGATGGAAAACTGACGATCCAGTCCAGTGAGGGGACTGGTAAAATGGTCCTGGAGCGGATCGAGCGAAAAAGTCCGACCCTCGGGGAAAAACCGCCTGCCGGGGCGGTGGTCGTCTTCGATGGGTCGAGCGACGAACGGGTCGAAGAAAAGGGCCATCTGACGCCGATGCAAACCCTCCTGGGCGGTTTTACGACGAAAGACCAGTTTCAGGACTATACCCTCCATGTGGAGTTTCGGCTCTCGTGGATGCCGGAAGCCCGTGGACAGGCCCGATCCAATAGCGGTGTCTATCTACACGACTGCTATGAGGTGCAGGTTTTGGATTCCTTCGGCCTGGAAGGCGAACATAATGAATGCGGCGGGATTTACAGCATCCATCGGCCTGAGGTGAATATGTGTTTGCCGCCTATGCAATGGCAGACGTATGACATTGAGTTTACAGCCCCCCGGTATGACGCCCAGGGCAACAAGACGGCCAACGCGCGGATGACCATCCGACACAACGGTGTGGTGATCCACGAAAATCTGGAATTGGACAAAGGCACTCCGGGTCGAAAACCCGAAGGCCCCGGTCCCCGCCCCATCCATTTCCAAGGCCACGGCAATAAAGTCCAATACCGCAACATCTGGGTCCTACCCAAGAAGGAAAAATAAAAAGAGGATTCTTCAAAAGCCGAATGAAGGGGCGCACTGATCACGCCACCCCAGCGGCGATCCAAGGCAGATCCCTCCAAGGATGGAGGGGCACGTTTATCGGTGCCCATCGGACCTGACAAGCAGGTTCCGCTAAAGGTATCTCCATTCGGCTAAAGTGTTCCCAAAAAGGGAAACCGGCTTTTTCTGTTGATCGCTATTTTCCTGGGTGGCTGTACCTGGATTCGTTGAGGCTGTCAGAGACGGTTCCGCGATGGTTTATGGAGCGACTCTGTGGCCCTGGAAGAGTTTCCTGTAGAAAAATCTCTTGGTGTTCTTGCCAAAAAGAGTAAAATAGAGATAGAGAAACAATCCCAACGTTGCCGGACAAAGGGAGAAATTTCCGAAAACTTCCGTGCAAGTCCTTTCGGGGATTTGCCGATATTGTTGAGGCTTTTGCCGGGAGGAGCTTCGGGACTCCCCCAGTCAGGCAAGAAACCAGTCTATAGAGGGTTAGTACAAAAGGAGAGACCAAGCCTCCCGCCTAAAGATTCCGACGGAGGTGCCAACCCATACGCGTGTGCCGGGGTCCCTGGCCGGCTGTGCTGGTTGCACGCCTGACCCCCGCACGTCTCGCAGCGACGCATCCGGTCGCAATCTTTCGGGAGGTTTGCAGATGGTCGTCAGCGCTTCGGCCAGAGGCGCTGACGACTTTTTTTATTTAAATGAGGCTGTCCCGAAATGGGGAACCCAGCGGCGGCCCCCATCCCTTTCCAAACCGTTCTGACTAACCAAAATGCCGTTTTCTTAGGGTTTGGAGAGGCTTGGGGCCGCCCGTGTATCCCCGCTACAAATCGAATTTCGGGACAGCCTCTTAGATGGCTGGCCGGTGGATCGTCTTTTTCCGGATTTTTATGACTGCTGAGCCGATTGGGGGAACTTTTCTGTTTTTCTCGGAGCGGATTGGGTAGGTTTTGGGGAAAAAGGCTGGGTGTGGGAATGCGAGGGGAGTTTTTTTCGTCTGGGTGTTTGGAAGATTCCGGTGGAATATCAAATTAGAGATTTTGGGAAGGTTAAAGAAAGAAAGAAGAATAGTAAAACAGAGGGCTTTGGTAAAAGCTATTTAGAAATAAGATACGTTTTTAATAGGTTTTAGGTCAATTTATAAGTTCTGGGCAAAGTTTACGGCCCTATAACCCGATATGAAATGGGGAATCCAGAAGGTGGAAGTATGGGCAAGTTAACCCCAGAACTGGTGGCAGATGTCTTAGCCCTATGTAAGGCGGGGATAACGGAGATTACCGCTGCCTTGGGGCGGGCTTTGGATACTTCCCTTCAACTGAATGTGGGCCGGGCCGGAGCCCTCGATCTGGAAGACCTTCCTGATGGATTTGATGGCCCTGGATTGGTCGTTGTTCTGAAGGTGGAAAGCGAAGGGGTCCTGTTTCTATTGCCCGAAAGTTGTGGTTTCCTGCCCTCTTGGTATGAGAATCCCGATCCAACCGGGCAATCCAAGCTGACCACGTTAGCTCAAGAATTGGGTATGCTGGTGATTCCCGAAAGTCTGGCAGTTGAAGATTTTCGGGCCGGGCGTGTCAGCCATTTGAGGGATACCCTGATCCGAGTTGGAGTCTCCGAGACCGCTGTCATGGTCTCGTTGGCGATGTCGGGATCGAAGACGGCCCAGGGGATGGCGCTTTTGGTTTGGCCTGCCCGCCAACCTGATCAGGCGCTTGCCGAACCGAAGTCTTCGCCAGCTCCGGCATCTCCGCTGGTTTCTCCGATAAGCTCTCCTAAAATTTCTTTGGTCCCTTCTGAAACTGGGCGAGGGAGTTCTACGGGTCGAGGTGTTTCTTTGCGGGATTTACCGCCTTATTCGAAAAGTCTTTTACGGGTTAAAATTCCAGTGGCGGTTACCTTAGCCCGGAAGAAACATCCTTTGGGTAAAATTCTGGATTTAGGTCCCGGGTCGATTATCCATTTTGATAAATCTTGTGAAGATTTGTTGGAACTGGAAGCTGCCGGGTATCCTATTGCTTTGGGAGAGGCGGTCAAGGTGGGAGAGAAGTTCGGTCTGCGGATTCTTAACATTCGGTTGCCCGAAGAACGGATATTCCCGGTCAAAAAACTCTCTCGGCCCGCGTGAAGCAGGCAGCCGGCTTTTTGGCATAGGATGCATGGTTCGGTGAGCCGAAGTCCCACCGAAGGAACTTTTGGGCATTCCCTGCGCTGTCTGGATTCCCTAGGGGATTTACCCTAGAATGATAGGGCCGCTTTTTAGAGGCTGTCCCGAAAATCCATTTTTAGCCGGGATGCACGACCAACAGGCGGCCCCCAGACTGCCAAAAAGCCTAAGAAAACGGCATTTTGGTTAGTCAGAACGGTTTGGAAAGGGATCGGGGCCGCCGCTGGGCTACCCATTTCGGGACAGCCTCTTAGGAAAGGAACTTTCCCCAGTGGGAGCGATGTTTGAGGTTTCTCCGAAAAGGAGGAAGTTTTTTCGCTTTGTTCATGGATATTTGGTCTGTCTATGATTCTTCTGATCGACAATTACGATTCCTTCACCTACAATCTGGTGCAGCGATTGGGGGAAATCGATCCGAATCTGGACTTGAAGGTCTATCGAAACGACCAGATCAGTCTGGATGAAATTGAAGCGAAGAGGCCCAGTCATTTGATTATTTCCCCAGGCCCCTGCACACCGAACGAAGCGGGCATATCCGTGGCGTGTGTACAAAGGTTCATCGGTAGAATGCCGATTCTGGGGGTCTGCTTAGGGCATCAGGCGATCGGCCAGGCGTTCGGAGGGCGGATTGTTCGAGCCGGTCGGATCATGCACGGGAAAACCGATCACATCTACCACGACGGCCGGGGACTCTTCGTGGGTCTAGAAAATCCTTTCATCGCCACTCGGTATCATAGTCTGATCATTGAGCCGGAAAGCCTTCCGTCGGTGTTTGAGGTTTCCGCCTGGTCCGACGCCCCGGATGGGACGCGAGAAATCATGGGCATCCGTCATAAGCAGTATCCCCTGGAAGGGCTTCAGTTCCATCCGGAAAGTTTTTTAACGGAAGTGGGCTACAAGATTTTGGAGCGGTTTTTGCAAATGCAGATTTAGAGCCTCCGACAAAAGGGAATCCCGGAAAGATCAGTGGGTGTTTTCCCCTCTGGGCGGCGGATAAGGAAAGCTCATTTTGTTAGAGGCTCTTGGCCAGAGGGCCTCATCTTCTCTTTTTTACAAGAGATGGTAGTCTTTCTCCCGCTCGGCGCCGGCCGGGTGTACAGGCCGGTTGGAAACCCCGCCCAAGGAATCCAGGTGGTCTCTTTTAGAAGGCGAGGTTTTATCTGTGGGATCGGGCCTGGAGTCGGCTGGCGATGACAAAGGCCATTTCGAGGGCCTGTTCGTAGTTAAGCCGGGGATCGACATCGCTTCGGTAGTCTTGTTCGAGGTCCTGTTCGGTCAGTTGGCGTGCGCCGCCGATGCATTCGGTAACATTTTCACCGGTCAATTCAAAATGGACGCCGCCCAAGTGAGTCCCCAGACGTTTATGGATATCAAAAGCCCTTTCCAATTCCCCTAGGATGTCGTCGAAGGAGCGGGTTTTTCGGCCTGTGGCCGTGGAGATGGTGTTGCCGTGCATGGGATCGCAGCACCAAAGGACCACGGCGCCAGAGCGTTGGATCGCCTCGATCAACGGCGGCAGACAACTGTCGATCCGACTGACGCCGAAGCGATGGATCAAGGTAAGCCGTCCGGGTTCGTTCTGCGGGTTGAGGATCCGCACTAAATCCTCGATTTCTTCTGGGCTGATTGAGGGGCCGATCTTCACGCCGATCGGATTGGCGATGCCTCGGAAATATTCGACATGGGCGCCGTGGGGGTCTCGGGTCCGATCGCCGATCCAGGGGAAATGGGTGCTCAGGTTGTACCAACCGCTCCGTCGGGGGACTTGCCGGGTCTGGGCTTGTTCGTAGAGGAGATGGAGGCCCTCATGACTAGTGTAGAATTCAACACGTGTTATTTCGTCCAATCGTCGGCCCGCCACCGTCTCCAAAAAGCGGATACTGCGGGCAATCGCCTGTACAATCCGGCGGTACTCCTCGGCATGGGGCGAATGGTTCACAAAATCCAGGTCCCAAACTTCAGGATGGTGGAAGTCGGCGAAACCGCCTTCGACCAAGCCGCGGATAAAGTTCATCGTCAGCGCCGCCCGTTCATAACCCCGGAGCATCAGTTCTGGATTCGGCGTGCGCTGTTCGGGGCTAAAGCCGGGACGGTTGATCAACCAGCCGCGAAAACTCGGCAAAGTGATCCCCTCCCGCGTTTCTGTCAGGCAGCTTCGGGGTTTGGCATATTGGCCAGCAATCCGGCCTACCCGAATGACATTGCAGCCGGTTCCGTGCACCAACACCAGGCTCATCTTCAAAAGGATTTTGAGCTTGTTGGCGATCACATCGGATCGGCAATCCTCGAAGCTTTCGGCGCAATCGCCGCCCTGCAGAAGAAAGCGTTGGCCCATGCAAACCTCGGCCAATTGCCCCTTAAGCCGTTCGATCTCCCAACTGGTCACCAAAGGCGGCAATCGAGATAACTCGGCCAAAACCTTTTCCACCGCAGCCGGGTCGGGATACTGAATCGGTTGGGTGGTCGGTTTGGTTTGCCAGGAACTCGGGGACCAGGGTTGGCTCATCCGAAAACCTCCTCATCCGTTCAAGAATGTTCCCGTTCCGCAACGTTTTTCCCTCTGGCCAACTCATGCAACCATCGTCCCTTCCAGGTGAATCCACCAGCGGCAAAGGAAATGAAGAAAATGAGGAAGGAAATCAATAGGTGGGCAATATTTCATCAAGGATCGGAAAATTTCGGCGTTTATTCGTTGGTCAGATGCATCAGCAACCAATCGCCCAAAGCAGGCCAAATCTGCGAAAGGGCAAAAAACACCCGGGCTTTGCGCGGATAGACCAATTCGGGTTTTCGTTTTTCGGCGGCCCGCAGGATGGCACGGACCAGACGTTCCGGATGGGCCGCATCCAGTTTCACGCCTGCTCCGGGTTGCCGGGCCGATTCCGGTAAATCGTCTAATTCGCCTAAGGAATACCCCCTCGGATCTCGCCGACGCACCGGCCCTGGACAAACCAATAAAACATGAATACCTTCCGGCCCCAGTTCCAGCCGAAGCTGCTGAGAATAAGCCGCTAAAGCAAACTTGCTGGCCGGATAGGCCCCGACCCATCGAGGGGCGGTTTTGGCGGCCAAAGAGCCGATGTTGATAATATGCCCACGGCGAGGCAAAAGATGCGGCACAGCGGCCCGGGTGCATCGGACAGCGGAAAGAAAATTCAAGTTGAGCATTTCCTGAAACTGTTCCGGGCTGATGTCCAGGATTCGGCCTCGCATGGATCGGCCGGCATTGTTGACCAGGACATCCAACTGGCCAAACCAGGCCAAGGCTTTTTCAAAAAGGCGATCCACTTCTGGCTGTTGGGTGATGTCGGCGGGAATGCCGAGCACCTGATGCCCGGCCTGACGAAGTTCGGCCTCAGCGGCGGCCACCCGCTGCGGATCTAAGCCGACAATGATCACCCGAGCCCCCCGCTGGGCGAACTGTTCGGCCATGACCCGTCCCAGGCCGCTCGAACCCCCAGTCACTAAGACCACTTTGTCCCGCCAGTAGTTCGACGCCATCCCAGTTCCCTACAGACGGAAAACAGTCCAGACCAAATCCTCTGCCACGAACAAAAACTGCCGTAACATTTTAGCCGAATGGAGGGGCATGCATCCCAGACCCGCAAAAGCGGCAATCCAAGGCAGATACCTCCCCAGGGATCGGACCTGACAAGCAGGTCCTCCAAGGGTATCTTCATTCGGCTAAAATGTTACAAACTGTTTTTTCCCACGGAGACTCCAGGGCTTAGGAGTGTCATGGGAACTCTAGAAAGAACCTCCCTTTTTAGGCTATTTTAGCTCTCCTAGGTTCCTTTCCGCTAGAGGCGGTCTGCAACGGTGCAACTGGCATTGCCTCCTTGTCAGCCCCTCGTAATCCCTCAGCCGCATGAAGTACCCCCGATATTCTTTGGGGGTTGGGGAAAATAGGGACTCCTGGTTGCAAGGACACCCACTCGGCGCAGGAAGAAGGCAAGATACCCAGGTGCCCATCAGGAGGCATGGAAAACATCTCGCCTTGCCGCCTTTGCAGAAAGGATCCGTTGGGCGGCGGCCTAGTCGAGGAGAGTTAAGAGGCGAATTCGACGCGGCGTTTTTCGAGTTGGTTTTTCAAGCGTTGGACGATGGCGCTATGCATTTGGCTGACCCGGCTTTCGGAGAGGTCCAGCGTGGCGCCGATCTCTTTCATGGTCATTTCTTCATAGTAATAGAGGATTAGGATCAGCCGTTCGTTCCGATTGAGTCCTTTGGTTACCAGGCGCATCAAGTCGGTTTTTTGAAGCCGACGGGTGGGGTCTTCGCCTTTTTTATCTTCCAGGATGTCGATTTCACGGACATCTTTATAGCTGTCCGTTTCGTACCATGTTTTGTTGAGGCTGATGAGGTTGACGGCGCTGGCCTCCTGGATCATTTTTTCGAGTTCTTCGATCGAGATACCGAGTTCCTCGGCCAATTCTTCTTGGGTGGGTTGACGACCTAGTCGGGCTTCGAGAGTTTGTAAGGCTTCGTTGAGTTTACTGGCCTTGCTTCGGACCAGGCGAGGCACCCAGTCCATGGTCCGCAATTCGTCGAGCATGGCCCCCCGGATCCGGGGTACACAGTAGGTTTCAAATTTCACACCCCGGGATAAGTCGAAGGCTTCGATCGCATCGATCAGCCCAAAGACTCCCGCCGAGATCAGATCGTCCAAATCGACCCCCTCGGGCAATCGAGCCCAAATCCGCTCGCCGTTGTATCGGACCAACGGCATATAGATTTCGATCAGCTTATTCCGAAGCGCCTTATTGGAAGGGTCTTTTTTATATTCAATCCAAAGCCGCTCCACTTCTTCCGGAGCTAAAGTCGTGGTGTTCATGAACTCCTCCATGAAGTTTTCACGATCTTCTTTAGATGTTCACATCCCAGGGGAATATGCTATGGAAAGTCCCTATCCTTTTTCGGAGGTTTTACAAGTTTTAGATACTCAAGCTGACCTCCGACAAAGAGGCTAGGCAGATTTTCCATGGATTAGGAAATGCGAAGGAAACTCATGGTTTTCCACAGGGGGTTTATTCGCATGGTTCAAAGGCGGCGAGACGTCGGCTGACCATGGGGAAGATGATGGTAAAAGTTTCAGCCCGCCGGGGGCTTCGACGTATCGGACGGGGCGGACCCGGAAGAGGCAAAGACGGCCTCTAGAGTTTTCTGGACGGACTGTTCTATGAGGGAGGCCGCCGTAGAGCCCAGCCATCCTCCAAAAGCAGAAAAAACCACCATCGCCAAACAAGCTCGCTCCAAAGTCGCCTCGACCGAAGCTCCATGGAGCAGGCTGCGGAGGATGACGACCAGGAATGCCACGGACCCAAACATACCTGCGAAAATCCGGCCCATGGCGGATTCCTTTCAGCCGGTAAAATCCACCCAGTCGATGTATTTTAACAGATGGGAAGATACTCAAACCCATTCCGTAATCGGCTTTAAAAAAGATGATGGTTTAACTTTTTTTCCTGTTTTCCTCAGTCGGAGTATCCAAAGAGGGCGAAACGGTAACAGGAAAACCAAGTTTTCCGCCCCAATCCAGTTGATGGACATGCCATTGGGGAGGGATGGCAAAGCCCTGATTCCATGGGGGCTCACACGGAGGCCGCGAAGGCTTGCTCCTTGCGACCATGCCCACCTCCGATTCCGCCAGCGGAGGCGACTGGCTCGCTGGGCGGTGTTCTTTTCTTTCTTTCCCAAGCAGTTCGGCCACATACTGGGCTAACCGCTGGATGTGGGAGGCCGATTCCGGAGGCGGAGTCCAAGTCACTAATAACCCGCGCTCCCACCCCGCTGATTTCACCTGGGCATCTACAGGGACAAACCCCGCCAGACTGACCGGCAAGGCCAAAAACCGCAAACACGTTTGAGCCAACCGTTCATAGACATCTTTAACTTCGGCTTCGGAAGCGGCCCTATTGACCACCAAATGGACTGGGGTTAAACCGGCTTGGGTGGCCAAGGTTTTCAGCACGGCATAGGTGTCCATCAGGACTGCCCGGTCAGGAGTGGTTACGGCCAGCAAGCACTGAGCCGATCGCCAAAGGGCACGACTCCAAGGGGACAATTCCCCTCCCAGATCGGCTACAACCAGATCCGTCCATGTCCCTAGACGCAGAAGTCCGTCTAGGACTCGTTGGCAGGCATACCGGGAGTCGCTGGGTAATTTTTGCCCGGGACGGACGCCGGGAACGACATAGATTCCTGCTGGCCCCGGCTGAAGGATGTCCGGCAGGGTTCGGCCGGCACAGATCACATCCGCAAGAGTTTCTCCCTTTTGGACTCGGCATAACCGGGCGGCGTCGGGAGAGTGAAGGTCGCCGTCGAACAGGACGGTTCGTATTCCGGCCGTACTCAGGGCGGCGGCCAGATTGGCCGACACCGTAGTTGCTCCCACACCGGGCCGACCGCCTAAGACCACCACCAACCCAGGACCTCGACTACCGGAGCAGACCTGGGGGCCGGCCTGTTGGTGAACCCACTGACGGAGTCGGCTGGCTTGATCCTGCATCGAATCCCCACCTTCCTATGGACGTTCGCTTAGCTCATCAAAGCGGGCCAACCAACCGGAGGCCCGAAAAACCGAAATTTTCGCTAAGGATACCTTTCCTTATGGATACAAAGATCAATAAATCTTTTGGAAAGAATTCCTTCTGGTGGAGCTCCAGGTTTCCAAGGGATACGGGATTTAACGGCCCGGGAGAGGTTCGACGCCTACGATCCACCGGGCAAGTCGCTCGGCTTGGGCCGTCTCTATGTCTTCTGGAACGTTTTGGCCGTTGGTCAAATAACTCACCGGCAACCGACTCGCCCGAAGCAACGAAAACACATGACCTAAAGCCGACGCCTCATCGAGTTTTGTCAGCAGCAAGGCGGTCACGCCGACGGATTGGAATTGCCGAGCGGTTTCCACCAGGGCGCGAGCACTGCAATTGGTGGAAAGGACCAAGTGGATTTCATCGGCGTGGGCTTCGTTCAAGAAGGCCTTCAGCTCTTGGAGTTTGATTTCATCCCGGGGACTTCGGCCTGCGGTGTCCATAAGGACTAGATCCAGTCCTTCCCATTGTCGGCTTGCTTCTCGCATTTCTCGGGGCGTGGAGACGACGTACATAGGTAGATCCATAATGTCCGCATAGGTGCGGAGCTGTTCGACGGCGGCGATACGGTAGGTATCCACGGTAATCAGGCCGACGCGGCGACGCTGTTTTAGTCGGTAATGGGCGGCCAGTTTGGCGATGGTGGTAGTTTTGCCTACCCCGGTTGGCCCCACGAGGGCTACCACCCGCCGTTTACCGGGCTGAACGGCCAGAGGACCAGCAATTTGAATCTCCGATTCGACCAACCGCAAAGCCCTCGCACGCACTAATACCGGATCCGCGGGTTCCCCCTGGGAAACGCCCTCTCGCATTTGCTCCACCAATTCCCGAGCCACGTGTTCTTCCCATTCGGCGTCCAACAATTCCGCAAACAGCCGGAACAGTGAGTCGGGCAACTCCCGGTGGCCGGACTGCCGAGTTTCCGCCTCCCATTCTCGGACCAAAGTCTGTAGTTGCCTGGCAGACCGGGCGGCTCGATCCAGACCAGAGGATTCAGCAGGCCGATCCAGCGGAATACCAGCGTCCAACGGTCGTCCCCGAAATATCCGCCAGCTTGGTTCGGATCGCATTTCGGCCGTTTCTTCTAAGGCGAAATCCTCCTGGGGGAGTCGGCTGGGGACGCGGACTTCGGCCGAGGCGGTAACCTCGATCCATCGGGCGCCGGTCAACCATCCCCATAACCGGCCGGCGCGGACTTGCCGAGTGTGTAACACCGCAGCGTCCGGCCCAAGCTCCCGCCGGACCATCGCCAGCGCTTCCTGCATCGTCCGGGCGCGATAGGTTCGGATTTCCATAGGACATCCTCTCTAAGTCTGTGGATTCCATAGCTGAATGTACGAACTTTTTATCCTCACCTTTCCTAGGGAGCCGCCCAATCGCTTCGGTGGGCCGCTCTTTTTCCCTGTCTATAAACTCTTGGAGCAGTATCCTCCGTCCGACTTTTTCCCGGTTAGGGTTTTCTATCGCCCCTCCGAGACCACCGCCACAGACTGAATCTTTGTATCTCGAGTGATTTCGTTGTAACTGAGCACCACCAGGTTGGGCAGATGGCCGAGGGTCATCCGCTTCAACGCCGCTCGAATTTGCGGGCTGACTAACACCACCGGCGGACGCCCTGCCGAAGTCAACCGTTGAATTTCCTGCCCAATCGCCCGACAAATCCCTTCGATCGCCTGCGGCGTCAGTCGCACCACCAAACCATGCTCGCTATGTTCCACCGCCGCCCGAATCCGCTCTTCCAACACCGGATCTAAGCTCACCACATGCAACACCCCTTCGGCGTCCCGATACCGGGTGCAAAGCGTTCGAGCCAGCCGGTGCCGCACATATTCCGTCAATAACACGGGGTCTTTGGTCCGGGACGCATAATCACCCAGAGTTTCCAAAATGGCGGCTAAATTCCGAATCGGCACCTGCTCCCGTAAAAGCATCTGCAAGACCTGTTGCACCTCGGCTAATTTCATGATGCCGGGAATGAGTTCCTCGACCACCGCGGGCGAAGTTTGTTTCAGCTCTTGGATCAGGTGTTTGGCGGCATCCCGAGTGAGCAGTTCGTCGGCATGGCGGCGGACGGTTTCCGTCAGATGGGTGGCCAGCACACTGGCCGGTTCCACTACCGTATAACCTTTCAACTCCGCCGCATCGCGTTGACTAGGGTCGATCCAAAAGGCCGGGGTTCCAAAGGCAGGGTCTTTCGTCGGCATTCCCTCAATCGGACCACGAGCCAACCCCGAATCCAACGCCAAAAGCATATGCGGATACACCACCCCTTCACCTACCGGCATGTCGGAAATCTTGATCCGATATTGATATTGTTCCAGGCGGATGTTGTCTCGGACCCGCACCTTCGGGAGGATGATGCCGATGTCGGCGGCTATTTTTTGCCGAACCCGCTGGATACGGTCCAAAAGGTCGCCTCCCCGTTTGGGATCGGCCAAGCGGATAAGCCCTACTCCCAGCTCGATCTCCATGGGATCGACGGCCAAATAATCCTCCACACGGGTCTCTTGGGGTTTGGTTTGTTCGGCTTTCTTTTTGGCCTCTTCGGCGGCCTGCACACGGGCGGCCCGCTGCCGAAGCATCCACGCCAGGCCTAAACAACTCCCTCCTAAGGCGGTCAACGGTAGTTTCGGCAGATTCGTCAGCACCAAAAGGGCCAAAAAACCTCCAGATACCGCCAAGGCCTGCGGCCGGGAAAACAGTTGGCCAATGAACTCCGCAGGCAAATGACTCGGCTGACTACTGCGGGTCACCAATAGACCGGCTGCTAAAGAGATCAAAAACGCCGGCACCTGACTGACTAACCCATCGCCGATCGTGAGCGTCGTAAAGACGGAAACCGCCTGTTCCAGAGGCATCCCGGCCTGAAGAACGCCGATGATCAGGCCGCCGATAATGTTGATCAACGTAATGATGATTCCAGCAATGGCATCGCCCCGCACAAATTTACTGGCACCATCCATCGCCCCGAAAAAGTCCGCCTGCCGAGTGATCTCCTCCCGCCGACGTTGCGCCTCTTTCTCGTCGATGATCCCGGCGTTCAGATCGGCGTCGATGGCCATCTGTCGGCCCGGCATCCCATCCAATGCAAATCGGGCCGCCACTTCGCTAATCCGGGTCGCCCCTTTGGTAATCACCACAAACTGAATCACCACAATGATGGCAAAAATAATCAGCCCAACGACAATCTGATCTCCCGCCACAAAGCGTCCGAACTCCTGAATCACCCGGCCAGCCGCCTCCGGGCCATCCGTACCCGCCCGGGTCAAAATCAACCGGGTCGTCGCGACATTCAGGACCAGACGCAAAAGCGTCGTGGCCAACAGTAAAGACGGAAAAATGCTGAATTCCAAAGGCGTTTTCACATAGATGGTCGTCAGCAGGATGATGACGGCCATGGTGATATTCGCCGACAGAAGCATATCCATCAGCCCGGCCGGCAACGGCACAATAATCACCAGCACGCTGCAAACCAACCCTACCGGAAGGATCAGCTCTTGCAGTCGTGCAAAGCGAAAAGCATCAGAACGTACCGAGACCGCCTCGGCCATCCTGGTTTCTCCAAGCCATACGAAGAGAGAACACCTTTGACGACCTTTTCAGGCCTTGGAAAGCGCCTGTCAGCCGCCTTCAAAAGGTAGAAGCAGCGGGCAGGAAACTACCGAAAAATGGCCTGCCTGTCTAGGCCGATTTCAGGCAGAAGAGTCCGGCGGGTCAGGCCGATCGGCCTGGGCCCCAAAAAACCTCTTTTCTTTTTTAAGTTTTCCGGGTATTCAAGGCGATAAGAGTTTTCCGATGAGGGGGAGGAGACGAAATTTCTTGGGGGCGATTTTCTTCCTTATCTTTTTTTCTTACCGGCTTATCGTGTTTTTGAATATATTGCTCAAAATGTCTAGTTTTTTCAAATCCTTTATTCTCTTTATTTTTCTTATTTTGCCTGTACTAGCAGGATGCAAGCCAGAAAAATCTGATTCCGGCCTTTCCACAGGCCATGCCCCCGTTCTGGCTCTCCCCTCCTCCGCGGAGATTCCCTTTGTAGATGACTATTCCGAGGGGTTAGAAATGGCCCGACAGTGGGATAAGCCCATCTTGGTCTTTTTCTCGACCTCTTGGTGCCCTTTTAGCCGACAGATGCTCCAGGAAACCTTCAAAGACCCGCAAATAGTCCGACTGGCCAAACAATTTATCTGTATCCAGGTGGACATAGAAAAGAACCCCGCCCTAGCACAAACGCTGCAAGTCCATTCCGTGCCCACCGTACATATTCTCTCTTCTAGAGGAGTCCACTTAAACCATTTGCGGGGGCAATTATCTTCTCAACAACTAGCCAGTCAGATGCAAGAAACCTTGCACGCCCTGGCCTCCCGCCAAGACCGGCCTCGCCAGACACTTCGGTAATGGAGGATCGCCCCCTTAGGCAGCAAACACACGGGAAAATCCCCTCCCTCCGCCAGGGGAAAAACCTCCAGGAAAAAGGATCGGCAAGAAGTACAAACGCCCCCCAGGAGCAATATCCAGGGGATTATGTTTCTCGGCTAGCCAGCCAACGTTCGGCGTCCAGGGCGGCCATGCAGCCGGTGCCCGCCGCCGTGATCGCCTGCCGATAGTAGGCGTCGCACACATCGCCGGCCGCAAACACCCCCTCCACACTGGTATAGGTACGGAACGGCGTGGTCCAGCGGATGTACTTCTTCTCGGTCAGTTCCAATTGCCCTTCCAGAAACTGGGTGTTCGGCGTATGGCCGATGGCTACAAAAAGGCCGGACACATCCACCGTGATTTCCGGTTCCCCCACGGTGCTTCGCAGTCGCAGGCCGGTTACCCCCTCCTTGTCGTTGCCCAGAACTTCTTCGACGACCCGGTTCCAGAGGACTTGGATTTTCGGATGTTCCAAGGCCCGGCGGGCCATCACTTTGGAGGCTCGGAGTTGGTCCCGGCGATGGACCAGATAGACAGTGCTGGCGAACTTGGCCATATAGACGGCCTCTTCCACAGCGGCATCGCCGCCGCCCACCACGGCCACCGGACGATTGCGGAACCTCGGCAAGGCCCCATCGCAGACGGCACAGGCGCTGACGCCCCGGTTTTTGAACCGCTGTTCTGATTCCAGTCCCAGCCAGTTGGCCCGGGCGCCGGTAGCCACGATCACCGCTAGCGCCTCCCACTGGCTGCCGTCGGAAGCCCAAAGCCGAAATGGATACGTCTGGAAATCCACCCGAACGATGTCTTCGGTGATCACCCGGGCGCCGAAGTTCTTGGCCTGTTGCCGCATCAGTTCCATCAGTTCCGGCCCGGTGATGCAATGGCCGGTATGCGGGGGCATATATTGGCGTTTGGCCGGGGCAATGGCCGAGTCCAAATACTCTTCCAATCGGCCCGCCGGAAAACCGGGATAATTTTCCACCTCGGTGGTCAGAGCCAATTGCCCCAGCGGCAACAGGCCGGCCAGACGGTTTTCCTCGGTTTCCGCCCCTTCAAAGACCAAAGGCTGCAATTCTGCCCGAGCTGAGTAGATGGCTGCCGTCCAGGCCGCCGGCCCGCTGCCGATGATAATCACTTTCTCCGCCACCGAAAATTTCTCCCCAAAAAGCACCGATTGGCATTTCCTAACCTGCTAAAGAAACTTATTATAGAACAGAACCGGCGGCAACCCAGGGGGCATACCGACACGGCGCCGCCGACCGGCTGCGTGAGAAGAGAAATCCCCGTAACATTTTAGCCGAATGAAGCAACTTGCCTCTCCCCTCGTGGGAGAGGCCGGCTGAAAGCGGAGCGAAGCCGGGAGAAGGGGCAGAAAAGAAGGCGGCTGTCCACTTATTTCCCCCCTCACCCTAACCCTCTCGACGGCCAGGGGAGAGGGGAAAAGAGCCCCTTCATTCGGCTAAAATGTTACCGATCCCCCTGTTTGCCCCTGTTCCGATGATCCCAGAGAGGTGCTTTCCCCGCGGGAGAACCGAACCATGCTCCATAATGCGATGGTGATTGCTTTGGTATCGTTGGCCGCGTTGGTGGTGGCATATTTTACGTATGGGCGGTTTTTGGCCCGGCGGATATTTCGCTTGGACCCGAATCGGGCTACCCCGTCGCATACGTTGACGGATGGGATCGACTATGTGCCGACCAGGCCGCCAATTTTGTTCGGTCATCATTTTGCTTCGATTGCCGGTCTAGGGCCGATCCTGGGGCCGGCGCTGGCGGTGATCTGGGGCTGGTTGCCGGCCCTGTTGTGGGTGGTGTTGGGGTCGATCTTTATCGGTGCGGTGCACGATATGGGGGCGCTTTATGTGAGTCTGCATCACCAAGGCCGATCCATCGGCGAGGTGAGCCGCCATGTCATCGGCCCCCGCGCCCGGCTCCTGGCCCTGCTGATCATCTTCTTTATGATGTCGGTAGCGATGGGCGCTTTTTGCAGCACGCTGGCCGACCTTTTCCTCAACTACAATCCCGACGCCATCATTCCGACCTTCGGCCTGATGCTGGTGGCGATCTGCGTGGGGTTGGCCGTCTATCAGTTGCGGGCGCCGTTGGGCCTGACCACGGCAGCCGCTTTGGTCGTCTTTGCCGGGCTGATCCTCTACGGCATCTACTGCCCGGTGCTCACCTACCGATGGTTCTGTTCGACCCAGACCCGTCAGGTGCTCGATACGGCCATGGAAGAGGCGGAAAACTCTCCCAAGGCTTCCGAGGAGTCCTCGGCGGAAAAAACTCCTGTTCTGAGTCGTCCGTATGGAGCGGCGGCGGTTGCCAAATATCTGGAGGCGACCGGCCAAACCGAAGCCGCCGCTGAGCTGGGCAACTTGAACGATCCCCAAACGGCGTTGGGCCGGGCCAATTACGCCTGGATCGCCGCCCTGTTGGCCTATGCTTTTTTGGCGTCGGTCTTACCGGTCTGGCTTCTATTGCAGCCGCGGGACTACATCAATAGTTTCCAGCTTTATTTCATGTTGGCCGCACTGTTTGTGGGGCTGATGATTGCGGGCCTGGTCGGTTCGGAGGCCAATCGGGTTGAATGCGAGCCGGTGCGCGCCGACTTGCCCGATGCCCTGCCGTGGTTGCCTTTTCTGTTTGTTACGGTGGCCTGCGGGGCGGTCAGCGGCTTCCATAGCCTGGTCTCCAGCGGAACGACCGTCAAACAACTGGACCGGGAAACCCATGCGTTGCCGATCGGCTACGGCGGTATGTTGACCGAGGCCGCCTTGGCCGTGCTGGTCATCGTGGCCTGTGTGGCGGGCAACACCAGAGACTGGGCTCCCGGCGGCATCTACGCCAGTTGGAGCAGCTTGCGTGCCAGCGGATTGGCAGGCCAATTGCACGCCATGTTCCACGGCGGTTCCATGTTTCTGGAGCATTTGGGTATTCCGCCTCAGGTGGGCCAGACTCTGCTGGCTGTTACCGTGGTGGCCTTTGCCCTGACCACATTGGACTCGGCCACCCGGCTTTTGCGGTTTAATGTGGAGGAGCTTTGCCGGGCCGTGGGACTCCACCGGTTGGCCAATCGGTATGTCGGCTCGGCCGTGGCCGTGGCCGGCATCGCCTTCTTCGCCCTCGTGCCGGCCGGACAAACCCTGTGGCGGCTTTTCGGGACGGTCAACCAAATGCTGGCCGGCTTGGCCCTCCTGGTGGTCAGTGTGTTCTTGTGGAAATTGCGTCGGCCCGTCTGGTACACCCTGCTGCCGATGATCGCCATGTTACTTGTGTCCACCTGGGCCATGTTGCTGAGTATCCCCGGCTTCTGGAAGGATACGAAACTGGCCGTGGGCCAACAATGGGCTTTGACCCTCGTCTCGGGGATTCTGATCGCCATGGCCGGTTGGCTGGTGGTGGAAGCCCTGCTGGTCTTCGCCAAAGGCCGCTCCGGCCAACAGGAAACCTCTAGTTCTTCAAGATAGGGATTTGTAACATTTTAGCCGAATGGAGGGGCACGCTCGTCGTGCCCGCCAAAGGGCGATCCAACGTAGATGCTTCCCAAAGCATTGGACCTGACAAGCAGGTCCCTCCAGGGGCCTCTTCATTCGGCTAAAATGTTATGGGGATTTTCTCTTTGGGGAGATGAGAGGGTTTAGCATTTCTCCCTATTTGAGGGGGCATGATACCCCTCTTTACTTGATCCCCGCCCCTGTTTTTTGACGCCAAAAGTTTGACAATATCCCTCCGGCTGGGGATAATCAAGGTGGAGAGTTTATAAAACCTTTTCCGACCGGCAGTGGAAACTCCAGACCAAACATGTACTTATAACCATCTTTCTCCGAGGAAGACCAGGCCATGTTTGCTACGTTTCCAGCGATGGTGCCACAGGCCAGCAATCGCTATCGGGTTCTTCTGGTAGGATGCTGCCTGAGCGGGGTTTTTGCGGCCTTGCCGGCCCAAGCCACCCTGCTCAACTGGACCGGCTCGACAAGCGCCGACTGGAACAACACCGGGAATTGGAACCCGGCCCAAATCCCCACATTGGCCGACGACGCCGTCTTCCCGGCCACCATCCCAGCCACCGGCTCCCTCATCACCCTGCCCAGCGGGGCGCAGATCAATAACCTCACCTTCAACAATTCCTACACCCTGCAGGGCGGCAGCCTCTCGTTCGGAGCCAATCAGAATATCTATATCCCAAGCGGAGTAACCGTCGAAATCTCTTCCAGCCTCCTGGATGGCTCCGGGGGAACGAGCTATTTGAAAAAACAAAATCCCGGCACTCTTATCCTTTCGGGGGATAACACCGGATATACCCGCTGGATGGATGTCTATGCCGGTGTGGTGCGGCTGACCAATGCCAATGCGGTGATGGCCCCGGGGGGAAACGGTTACTTCCATGTTAACAACGCCAATGCGGTGCTAGAGATCACCGGTGGGTTGGATATTCCCGGAGGCCGAACCATTTACCTTTCCGGCGTGGCCACCACGGATAGTCCCTCCTTCCGGAGCGTAAGCGGCAATAATATCTGGAACGGAACTCTTGTATTGCACATCGGCGACGGCGACCATGTGGTGGGCGTGGACACCGGTAGCACGCTTCGGATCAACGGCAACGTGAATCAAACCGGCGGGCCGGACAATCTGGTCAAAGTTGGCGACGGCACGCTGATCCTGGCCGGCACGGGAAACTTTACCGGCTTGACCCGGGTGAAAGCAGGCACGCTCCAGTTGGAAAACTCCGCCGCCCTCCAACTGAGCACCTTGGAAATGAACCCCGCTTACACCGGCAGCATTCTGTTCGGCACGCCCCCAGAGTTTACCCTGGGGGGGCTGACCGGCTCGGCCAATCTGAATATGCAAGGCAAAACCCTCAAAATCGGCAACAATAATACCGACACCACTTATTCCGGCGTGCTTTCTAACGGCAGCCTAACGAAGATTGGCACCGGCACCCTGACCCTCACGGCCGATAGCACCTATACGGGGCCGACGGTCGTAAGCGGCGGACGTTTGACCCTAGCCCGACCCGCCGGCGATCGGCCGGAAAGCACCATCCAGAGCACCTCGATTACCGTCAATGCCGGTGCGGAGCTTCGGCTGGCCAGCAGTTGCCAGTTCGGCTGGAATAGCCCCTCCAACGGAACCACCTTTACCCTCAATGGCGGCACTCTCAGTACCGCCGATAATACCCATAACTATATCCCCAATCTCGTGCTTCAAAACGGCGGCACATTGAGCATGGGGACCGGCGGCTGGGCAGGAACTTGGCAGGTCTTCGATCTGCGATCCATTACCTCTATTGCCTCCTCCACCACGAACACAATCACCAGCGCCGGCGGCTACATGGCAAACGGAGGCGCCGTTACTATCGACGTGGCCGATGGCGCCGCAGACCCCGATTTGCGCATTAGCGCCACCTTTAGCAATGGTACCTACGGCGTAACGAGTCTCACCAAAACCGGCGCCGGCACGTTGGAATTGACCACCGCGAATGTTTATACCGGCACGACCACCATCGGCAGTACCACGGCCAGCGGCGGCGTGCTCCGAATCACCCACGGACAAGCCCTGGGCACCACGGACGCCGGCACCACCGTCCTTTCCGGCCAGCTCCAGTTGGCAGGGGGCATCACCGTAACCGGCGAGGCCCTAACGCTCAATTACTCCGGCGGCCCCGGCTATGTCACTTTGCTTCGGAATGTAAGCGGCAATAACACCTGGGCTGGCCCCGTCACTGTGGCTGCTCATACCCGGGTGGAAGTCGATTCCGGCACTGCGCTTACGATCAGCGGCAATATCAGTGGAGTCCGGCTGGATAAAACGGGAGCCGGCACGTTGATCCTCAGCGGCGATAACTCCGGTACAACTATGTATATGGACGTCCTTGGGGGAGTAACTCTCCTTCGGAGCGATAAATCGCCCATCGGCAGCTACTTCCATATCCAATCTCCCGGGGCGGTCCATTTGGAAAACAATATCACCACGCCCAGCGGAAAAACCTTGTATCTCTCCAATCAGACCGATGCCAGCAACCCCCAGGTCCGGAGCCTGAGCGGCCATAACACCTGGGGCGGCAATGTGGTCCTGCATGTCTCTTCGGACAACGACGCCTCCCGAAGCAAATATATCGGCGTCGATGCCGGAAGTATCCTCACCATTCTGGGACCCGTCTCGGAAAGCACCGCCGGCGTGGCCGGCTATCGGAATCTGGTCAAAGTTGGCGACGGCACGCTGGAGTTAAAAGGCGCCGGCACTTATACGGGCCAGACCCGTATCCTGGCCGGCACACTCCTGGCCAATAACACCACCGGATCGGCCACCGGCACCGGCCTGGTGCGGGTCATCGGCGGCATGTTGGGCGGCACCGGCACGGTGGGCGGCTCCGTGCAGGTCGAATCCGGCGGCACCGTCTCCGCCGGCAATTCTCCCGGCAAACTCACTGTCCAGGGCGACCTCACCCTCCAGACCGGCGGAACCATGCTGGTCGAACTGGCCGGCTACACCCAAGGCGGCACCCAAGCTCTACCAGGCCAATGGACCAGCAACGGCTACGACTGGCTGAGCGTCGGCGGATCGGCACAGCTACAGCAAAATAGCATCCTCCGGGTAGCCCTGTTGGCCGGTTTTGAGCCCCAGCCAGGCGACATCTTCTATGTGCTGACCGCTTCCGGCGGTATCAGCAATCTGGGCATCCAGCTTGTGCCGGAAGGACTCCGGCCCGCCCAGTATTGGACCTACGGCATCCAGCCGTGGCAGGGACAAGGCGGCGGCGACGTCCTGTTTTTGACCTTCCATGTGCCGGAACCGGCCAGTGGGCTTTTGTTCCTTGCTGGTTTGGCCGGTTTGGCAGTCTGGCGTTTTGGCCTCCGGAAGGCGTTTGCCCGACCAAGACCATCGTAAGACTCAACTTTCTGGCCGCCTCAGGAAAAGCTCTTCAGAAGTTCTTAGACGCTGAGGGAAGGCTGCGTGGGAGTTTTTTGAGCTATCCCGGCTTTCCAGGCAAAAGGCCGTGTTGTTTTTCTGTGGGCTTTTTCTTCTTTTGTGGGTCCGGCGCTTGACATCCTGGAAAAAAACATTAAACAAATAAGGAAATCTGATTTCCTGGGGAAAACGCCCGTTCAGGGGAAGCCCAGCAAGATGGGTGGGTTTTCCCGGAAACAGATGCATGGAGGGAAGCCCTAGCCTTTTTTCCGAAGGGATTATTCTATGCGATGCCCTTTTTGCCATCAGGATAACGACCGGGTGATTGATTCGCGGGCTAGCGAAGACGGAGAAGCGATTCGGCGTCGGCGGGAATGTCTGAGCTGTTTTCGCCGCTTCACCACCTATGAGCGGGTGGAAGGCGGCTTGAAGGTGATCAAAAAAGATGGTTCGCGGGAACCGTTTGATCGGATGAAGATCAAGCGGGGCTTGGAGAAGGCCTGTTGGAAACGTCCCATCAGCGATTCTCAATTAGAGGCCATTGTTTCTGCGGTGCAGGAATACGTGGAAAACCACTACGAGGTGGAGGTAGAAAGCCGGGTCATCGGGGAACTGGTCATGGATCATCTCCGGCAGCTCGACCAGGTGGCGTATGTGCGGTTTGCGAGCGTGTACCGGCAGTTTAAGGATGTACGGGATTTTGTGAGGGAATTGAAGCCGATGTTAGCCGAAACGCCTCCCGGGATGCGCTAAAACCGATGCTTCGCAGCGGCAGGATTTTTTGTAACATTTTAGCCGAATGAAGCAATTCGCTTCTCCCCTGGCTGTCGAGAGGCCGGCCTGCGCAGCAGGCCGGGTGAGGGGGGAATCACAAAAAACACTGGACTACTGCTTGGGCAGGCAGTGACCCATCGCTCTACTTCATTCGTTACGATTTTTTCACGTTCCCGGAGGCGGAGGAAGTGGGTCTGCGGACTTTTGCGGACGGGACGCCTTCGACGTCAGGAGCGGAAGAGGTTTGCGCATTAGTGCCGACGGGAAAGGACAAAGTCGGCCAATTGCGCTAAAGCGGTCTTGGCGGCCGTTGGGGAAAGAACTTCCAGATGGGATTGGGCCCGGTGGATATATTCTTCTGCCTTTTGTTGGCAATAGCGGATCGCTTGGGTGCGGTCTAACCACTGGAGTAACCTGGGGCGGACCGTTGGGATGGGCTGGCTGAGGAGTTCCAGGACGGTAGGGCGCTGCTGTTCGGACAGTTGGCTCAGGAGCCGGATCAACGGCAAGGTAAACTTTTGTTTCGCCAAATCGGTGCCCAACGATTTGCCCACCGCTTGCTCATCTCCCAGCAGATCCAACAGATCATCGGTAATCTGGAAGGCCACGCCCAGATCGCTGCCATAGCGGCGCAGAGCTTCCAACTGCTCGGCCGAAGCCCCTGCATAATAAGCGCCCAAATAACTGGCACATTGGCACAAAGCCGCCGTCTTCTCCCCAATAATATCCAGATATTCTTCTTCGGTGATCTGGTAATTGCCGCGGTTTTGGACCTGCCGGAGTTCCCCTTCGCAGAGCGTTCGTGTGGTTTCGCCTAAGAGTCGATAGACGCTCAGGTCCTCCAGCCGGGTCGATAAGCATAAAGCATGGGTAAAAAGATAATCGCCCAAAAGCACGCTGGATTCCGTGTTCCATCGGGCGTTGATGGTCAAAAGATGCCGCCGCAGAGTGGCCTCGTCCAGCACATCGTCGTGGATGAGCGTGGCCGTGTGGATCAGTTCGACCACCGCGGCGACCAGGATATGCTCCGGCCGAATCTGTCCGGTCGCCTTGGCGCTGAGGAGCACCAAAGCCGGTCGTATCCGTTTGCCGCCAAGCCGAAACCCATACCGCATCAGTTCATCCAATGCCGGGAAGCGACTCGTCAGTTCCCCTTGGAGAAATCGTTCGACCTGGGCGATCTCCTCCTGGATCGGTTCATAAATGGGGCGCAGGTCCTGTGGTGCATGCCAGGCCAGGCCTTTCGGGGCCGAAGCGGCTTCCGCACTGCCAGGGTCGGCGGCTTCAGCCAAACAGGCATCGTGCGCATTTGCCGGCACCGGGGCAATTTCGGCATCGCCGGAAATATTTTCAGGTATCTTTCGTCCGGACACCACTGTTTCCTTGCATGTCGGTCAGACTCAGCCACTGCGAAGAAAATGTCCGCTTTTGCCGCCCGATTTTTCCTCCAACTGCACCTGCTGGATGAGCATGGCACGGTCCTGGGCCTTGCACATATCGTAGATCGTCAGGGCGGCAACGGCAGCAGCCACCAGGGCCTCCATTTCGACGCCGGTTCGGGCCGTGGCCCGCGCTTCCGCCTCGATGGCCACCGTGCTGCTATCCGGAAAACTAAACTCCACCCGGACCACATCCAACGGCACCGGATGGCACAAGGGAATCAGTTCGGCGGTACGCTTGGCTGCCATGATACCGGCCAACCGAGCCGCCTGCAACACATCCCCCTTGGGCAACTGCCCCTGGCGAAGCCGATCCAGGGTCTCCGGTTGCATCCGCACCCGGGCGCTAGCGCGGGCAATCCGCAGGGTGGTCTCCTTGGCCCCAATATCCACCATCTGCAAACCGTGCAAATCAAAATGTCCCTCAGCCATACACACCCATTCCCATCTCAACCGTTCTCAAAAAGATAAAAATACTGCCCAATCCTCATCTAAGCAGGGCAAGGATAAACCATCCTTCGCTCCACCATATACTCTTAGACCGCTCCCACCGTCTGCCCAAAATAACAACCACCAGCCCCTCTTTACGATCATCTTGTGTTTAGGGCAAAAAGACAAGGGGGGCAAGACGGCCAGCCTTCCAGGGAGAATGGCCATCCCCAGCCGATATTCTACTCCCTTTTGCCCAAATCCGGCAGTCCGGCGTAAAGAGGCTTATTTGACCAGGCGCCAGCCGGTCGGATCGACTTCCAGGCCGGTATGGCCTTTGTAGCGCTGATAGACCTGGTGCATCTGCTCGATCGAGTCGAAATAACCGACCAGGTGGGCCGCACGGAAAGTGTCCCCGGCCCGGACCGGTTTGCCGTGGACCTCTTCGATCATCACAATAATGCCGCCCGGTCGCTGGCTGCACCAGGCTTCGTAAACGACCGACGGTTCCAGGGTCAACCCGGCCAGCCACGGCCCGTCTTTGCCCGTTTTCGGGTCCCGGAGGCGATAGGCCCGGATAAAATGCTCCGGCGTCCGATGCGTGTCCCGCCGATAGTTGAACTTCCGGTCCGGAGGGAACGGTTCGAAAAACTCACTGGACGGTATCCGCACGCCGTTCGGCCCGCTCAAATAGCTCAGATAAATCTCGCTGAATGTGTCGCCTCGGTTGTGCCGAATGCAGCCGGGCGTATCGTTCCGCAGAAACATCTCCGGCGAATCGTTCACCGTATCCACCTTATCCATCAGCAGGAAAAAGCGTTCGCCCCGGGGGAAAACGATCAGTTGGGTCCATTGGCTTCCTGGTTTTCGGCCCGGCGCCGCATATTCAAACCGATAGGTGGTGCGCACGGCCACAAAATTTTTGCCCCGGATCACCTCCGGCTGGACCGGCTTCATGCGATGGCAAAGCTGGGGACCTTCGATGATCCGTTTGCGATGGCTGCTACCGTGGGCCATCAGGGCGTAGTACCGCCGCTGGGGATCGGTCTCGTTTTCATACCAGGTATAACGGACGATCCCTTCGCCGTTGGGCGCAGAAAGCTGATCGGCATAGTCCTGGTCGCTTCCGGGCTCCATGAGCCAATCGACCACCATCAGGCCGTCGCCTACCTCCCGGAAGCCAGTCGCTTTATCTAAAAAAGACCCCTTCTCAATGCCGGTCATCCAGTGTTTGGGGTTTTTCTTCGGGATGACGGCTTCGAGCTGATCGGTTTCGATTTTGATGGCCCAATCGTCTTCCGTAACTTGGCCCCAGGAGTCTGAAGCGGTGGTCGAAGCGGCTGGCTCGGCCGATCTGGCCGCTTGTCCAAAAACTGCCGCCCAAACCAACCCCATCCCTCCTACACAAACCACCAAAGCACGATGCATCGTCCGGCCCTTTCAGAAAAAGGTAGTGGAAGAAGCAATTACACCTGTTCCGGGAGCAAATACGGAGGCCGATACTGCCGGGAGAGCAGTTTATCCGCCTCCGGATCGCCGACAAACTTTTCCGCGGCCGGATCAAAGGGCAAAGTACGCTGTAAGGTGCAGGCGATATTGGCCAGGTGGCACACGGCCGCCGACAAATGCCCCTGTTCAATATCCGCCGTAAGGTCTTCGCGTCGGCGCGAGCGGATGGCCCGGAGCCAATTGCGCACATGATCGGCGTCCATCATGGGGGCGCCGGGCATGCTGTCATGCGGTCCAAGCTCCCGGTTCGGCCCCAAGAAGGTGTAATAACTGGAATAATCCGGGATGATCATGTAGCCCTCCGTGCCGAAGAAAATCACCCCACAGACGTTGCGATGGTCAACAAATGGATACTTTATGCCCATGCCGGCCTCGTCGTTGGTAAACCCATCGCGGGTCTCAAAATGCACCAGCATATCCCGGCCTTCGTCTTTGCCGGCGAACAGGGCGGTCATGGTCTGCTGGCCTGGGGTGTCTTCATCGCTGGCAGGCCGGAAGTTATTGGCCCCCATGGATTGGATTCGCGTGGGATGCGTCTGGAGGCGAAGGCCCCATCGGATCATATCCACTTGATGCACGCCCTGGTCGCCCAGTTCGCCGTTGCCGTAGGCTTTCAGGAACCGCCATCGGGTGATGGCCAATTGATTGTAGGGGGCTTCTGACGCAGGGCCTAACCAGAGGTCCCAATTCAAGCCCTCCGGCACAGGGCCGAAGGCGTTTTTGCCGCCGGAACGAAGTTTGAAGGCGATCCCCCGGGCCATATACACCCGGCCAATGACGCCTTGGTGCAGTTGGGCAATGCCTTCGCGGATTTTAGGGCTGGATCGGCACTGGGTGCCCACCTGGACCATGCGCTGGTACTTTCGGGCGGCTTCAACCATTTTACGACCTTCGAGCACATTATGCGAGGCGGGTTTTTCTACATAAACATCTTTACCCGCCTGGCAGGCCCAGATGGTTTGCAAGGCGTGCCAATGGTTCGGCGTAGCCAACAGGATGGCGTGGATGTTTTTGTCCTCCAACAGCCGCCGCGCATCCACCTCCAACCGTGGCCGAACGCCCATCTGCTGCTCCACTTCTTTGGCCGTCGCCTCCATGCGGCGTTGGTCGCAATCGCTCAGGCCGGCAATTTCGACGTTTTCCTCCTTGGCTAATTGATACAAAGCTCCGCAGAGGCTGTGTCGGCCCCGTCCGCCCAGCCCCACCACGGCAACCCGAATCCGTTCGTTGGCGCTGGGGCCGCTGCGAAGCACGGCCGGCGCCGCACTGCAAACCGCTCCCGCTGCTGCTGCCCGACAAAGAAACTCCCGCCGATTTGCTTTTACCATCGCATTCTCCTTTGGAAGAAGACAACCCTGGCTGCTTGAGACTTTTCCTTCTAAGTTCCCCTCCCCCAGGAAAGTCCCCTGCCGCTCTGCTTTACCCTAATCCATCCGCTCGAAAAGATCAACCGGAAGGAACGAAGCCCCTGGATTGACTTCTTCCCTTGCTCTGGCTTATTTTATGGATTTATGGAAGGAAGTCGCTCCTGCGGATCTATTTTGCTCATCGCTCTGAGTCTGATTGTCCAGCACAGGTATGTTGAAAGGCAGTCCATAAGCGGCGTTTTCTGAGGAGGAAATCGTCTCCCCATCCAGAGAGTTTGTTGAGAAACCGGCTTGGGTGCGATTTTTTGCTGGTGTTCCATGAACAACTTTCGGGCCATGGGTACTCGGCCGGAATCGCCCGTTTTGGGATTACCCGGATGGATCACAGAGGGAATCCAACTTACCCGCCCCCTTGGAAGATCGGAAGGAGATCGAAATGTTTCCTGTAATGGAACAGATTATCATGCATCTTGAGTTTTTGGGATACGAAATTACGAGAAATGGAGAACGTACCGTAGCCAAACACCCTAGCAAATTCAACATCGCCCTCCTTCCGTTGGCGGGTGGAATCCTCCTGACAAGCATCTTCGGCGGGAACGAAAACGCCCAACGGGATAAATTCGGATATCTGGAGATGATCAATACCCTGAACGCCAAAGCCGTGATTGCTCGGTTTTATGCCGACGAGGACCTCGATCTTTTCATGGAAGCATGGTATCCCAATTACTACGACCGGACTGAGTTTGGCGCCTTCCTGGAGACGTGGGATCGGGATTGTATGATCTTGGCAACTTCTCAAGCCAGAGAATATCTGAGATAGTCCGATTCCTCTCCTGGGATTTTCTTGGGGCAGGACGGCAGACGGGATGAATGGGAGCGAATCCCTGAGGGCAGCTCCCCTGGGGAGCGATCCTCTGGACCCAGCAATCGTTAAAACGGCGTAACATTTCTGTCCATTGGCAAAATCCCATTTTCCCTTGCTGAGGAAGGACAGCTTGGCTAGCGTCTAGCCAGCCCGCCCCACTAGGGCAAAGGGGATATTGCCGCTTGGCAGAAATATCCCAGTAGTTCTGTAGAGTGAACTGATGAATACATAACCTGCGCCAGGGCCTGGCGTTAAAAGTTTTGGGTAACACTTAGCCGAATGGAGGGGGCGATGTGCCACTGCCTGCGTAAGCAGCAGTCCAGGTACCTTGGGCTTCCGAAATCCCCCTCATCCCACGGAGCTTCCCCATGCATACTACGAAACTCCATTTTCCCTAAAAACCCCTTGACTCCCAACACAGTATCTCACCCGGCCAACCTGTCGGTTGGCCGGCCTCTCGACGGCCAAGGGAGAGACGAGTTGCTCATTCGGCTAAACTGTTACAGTTTTGGAAAGCATTTCTCGGTGTTTTTCCCGTTCGATGGTAAGCGGACGGAGAAATAGGGATTCACTCGCCGGAGTAGTCTCCACCATGGTCAAGGCGGCGGTGCGGCGGATAGCGCTGGTGATTGGCCAGGACGTAACGTTTTGTCGGAATGTGATCCGAGGAGTACGGGCCTATGCTCTGGACAAACCGGAGTGGCTGTTTCGCAATGGGCCGCCAGATGCCGCCACCGTGCGAGCATGCCGACAGTGGAATCCCGATGGCATCATCGCCCATTTAGGCACGGCGGCGCTGGCGCGGCAGATATTGCGCCTGGGTAAACCGGTGGTCGATGTGGCCTGTGTGCTGCCGAAGGTAGGCGTGCCGGTCGTGGATGTGGATCATAGGGCCGTGGGCCGGTTGGCCGCCGACTATTTACTGAATCGCGGTTTTCAGACCTTCGGATTCTATGGAAGTCGAGAGGCGTATTATTCCAGACTCCGAGAGCAGAGTTTTGTGGAGCGGTTGGCCGAGGCTGGGTATTCCGTCTCCTCCTGTTATGGCGAATACTTGCCTGATCTGCCCGGTGCAAGCCATTGGCAAGGGGTGGAACAGCGCGTACAAAAATGGCTGGTGGAGTTGCCCAAACCGGCGGCCATTTTGGCGGCTAACGATATTCCGGCCCGGTACTTGGCCGACCAATGTCGCCAGTTGGGCCTGCGCGTGCCGGACGAAGTGGCTCTGCTGGGGGTGGATGACGATGAATTTGAGTGTACGTTGTGCAGTCCGCCCCTGTCGAGTGTGGCGATTCCGTCGGAGAAGATTGGCTGGGAGGCGGCCCGGCTCCTGGAAGAGATGATGTCGGGCCAACCGGCACCGTCCGAGCCGCTCTATCTGCCGCCGTTGGGCGTGATCACCCGACAATCGACCGATACGCTGGCCATTGGCGATCCGGTAGTGGCCGCCGCTTTGCAGTTTATCCGTCGCTGGGCCCATGAGGAAATTGACGTTTCGATGGTGGCCGAGGAAGCCCAGGTGGCCCGCCGTACCTTGGAATGCCGATTCCGCCGGTTGCTGGGCCGCACGGTGCTGGAAGAAATCCGGCGCTACCGGGTGGAATTGGCCAAGCAACTGTTGGCCCATACGGATTTAGACATGGCGGAGGTGGCCCGGCGGTCCGGGTTTGCCAACGCCCAGCGATTGGCCCTAGTCTTTCGGCAACTGACCGGCCAAACCCCCACTTCCTACCGTCGTCAGGCCCGGCCCTACCCCCGCTAACGGGGGCCAACCAGCTCTGCTTCTCTTTGTTCTTCTTCTGCTACTTTTTCCGGAACACTTCGGCCGAACGATGCCGCTGGCCTCTCCCCGCCGTGGGCCACTCCGGCTCCAGCGAAGCGAAGACGGCTGCGGGTACGCCTCTCCCCTGGCGGGAGAGGCCGGCCAGCCGACAGGTTGGCCGGGTAAGGGGGCACTGGATTCCCACTTTCGTGGGAAGGACACATGCTCCCCCTCACTCGGCCTGGCCTTCGGCGGCGCCTCCGACCAGGACAGCCTCTCCACGGCCAGGGGCGAGGGAAAACAGGCCACCCGATTTTATACGCAAAATGAAACATATTTTGCGCAAACGCTTCTTGTCCATCCTTCTCGCCAAGGCAAAATAAAAGAAACCAAGGGTCTGATTTCCTCTTCGCTGCCAAAGACACCGACTAAATAGTTTCCAAGCGGCCAGAAAATCCTGAACGGTTTTTTCGTTCGCCAAGGAGAAATCTGCCGGTCCGAAGGCTTGAGACCCAAAGGGAAGATCATGCGCAAAATGAAATACATTTTGCGCAAAAAGTCCTTGTGCCCAGATGTCCCACCGTCAAAAATCAAAGAAAAAATAATTCTTCATGCCAGTCGAACTTGAAAATGTTGGGGTTTGTTTTTCCCTTGCTGTCCGGAGGAGTGTTCCTATGATTTCCCGCAGTGTTTTGTGCCGAGTGTGCCTGACCGGGATGGTCGGCTTGTGCGCTCTGCCCGCCATGGCCGGCGTCATCACCGTGGAGGCCACGTCCGACATCTGGATGGGGCCACTTCATCCCAGTCAGGAAAACGATGGGATCTCCGTGTGGGCTTACGATCCGGCAAATCCCACTACCCCCCCCCGATACGGCGCGGTCGATTTCAACCTGGCCTCGGTCGGCCAGCCCATCCTCGGAGCGTATCTCCAGCTTTACGCTCCCAACTCTGGTAATAACAGCGGCGCGATTAACCAGCAGGCGTTTCTGCTCACTCCGCCGGGCGTAAGCGGACTGAATTGGGGGACCCTGCCTAGCCGAACCCAGGTCCGGTTGGACTCGTTGGGCTATTACACTCTTCCGGCCGGATCACCCATGAACCAATGGTATAACAGTGCCCCGGCTTCCTGGGTGGACGTGGGCAAACTGGAAGCCGTGCGCACCTCCCCAGACAAGAACCTGACGTTTCTTTTCAAGGCTTCCTCCGGCAAAAGAGATTGGGATGACGATAATGGCTGGGCCGGCGACAACCCACCCCGGTTAGTTCTGCTGATCGAGAGTGATGTGAAATACTGGAACGTCGCTAACGGGGATTGGAACACCCCCGCCAACTGGTTTCCGCTGGGGGTACCCACCAGCAACGATGTCATCTATGTAACCAACGGCGGCGCCGCCAACGCCAGTGGGGATGTGATCCTTGGCCACACCGCCTCTGACTGGGGGGTGCTCCGCCTGAGCAATGGCAGCACCCTGAACGTGGGCGGTAATCTCCAGGTGGGTAATTATGGTATGGGCACTTTAGTTCAGTCTAACGGCGTTATCTCTGCCGCGCGATTGGCTATTGGCGGATATGGAGCCAGCCAAGGGGTTTATCAAATGGACGGCGGCCAACTGAATATAACCGGTTTGACTGGCCGATTGTGGGTCGGCGACTGGGGAAAAGGCACTTTCATCCAAACGGGTGGCGTGGTTTCTGTACAAGGTCCGGTCATTTTGGCCCTCGGTCAACAGTCGGGTTACCCCCCAAGCGAAGGCCGATATGAAATCCACGGCGGCCAGTTGACGGTGAGCGAAACCCTCGGGGTGGGCTGGGATTTCACTTGGTCGAATAACGGCGGTCAGGCTGTCTTCCTTCAGACCGGTGGTACGGTAACCGCCGACAGGTTGCTGGTGGCTGTGCATGCAAGCTCACGAGTCAGCACGTATATGATGAGCGGAGGTTCACTTACCATCACGGGTTCCGACGGCGTCTTCATCGGCGACTACTCCCCAGGCACGTTTATCCAGACCGGCGGCAACGTTACGATCAACGGCGCCGGCGTCTATGGCTGTGCCTTATGTCTCGGCTGGGCGCCCGGCACGGGGACTTATCGGATCAGCGGCGGCTCTTTAAGCGTCCCCAACGGCGCCGTGGGATACGCCACCGGCACCAACGCAGTGGGCCGGTTTGAGGTCCTCGGATCGGCCAGCACCCTCCAATTCCAAAGCTATCGCCAAAATGGTATTTCCACCCTCGTAGCGGCCATTGGCACAGGCGGCGTCAGTACCATCCAACTTACTAGCGGCGCCGCGTTTCTCTCCGGCGCCATGCTCGATATGGATATTTACGGCGGCCTGGCCCTGACCAGCTCCACTTCCTTTACCCTCATGCAGACCAGCAGCGGCTCGATCTCCGGCACGCCCACGCAAACCGACGCCGAACCCGGACTACCTTATACGGTAACCAATACCGGCACCGCCCTGACAGCCTCCTGGAGCGGCGCAGGGTACGGCCCGGTCTGGGATAGCTATGCGGTGCCTTCGGAACTGACGATTCCTGGCGGGGCGGCCAGCGGGTATTTGACCATCCTCGGCGCTGTGCCCGGTCGAGATGTCTTCGTCCGGTTGGACCTCCGAGACAATTCCGGTCCGTTAAGCGGTGTGGAGTTGGCCGCCTTGGCCGACTTCATGCAACAAGCGGGCCTTACCGTCTATACTAACCATCCGTTCCTCAGTGCTCCGTATGATTTGCTGGTCCTGATGAAGCCAACAGCCAGCACATCTTACCTGGCCTGGGATTTTACGGATTACGACGACGCCCGGCAGGAGGTAACCGGCCTGGTGCTTACGGGACTTTCCATTGGCGTGCCTGAGCCGAGCAGCTTCCTTCTGCTGGCCCTGGGCGTTTTGGCGTTCCTGCTGAGCCGGGCCGCTCGAAGGCGGAATGAGAGAACGAGCGCCTCACGATAAAATGCCCTCATGGAAGCCAAGGGAGGAGAGTTTTTTAACAATATATAAACATATCTACATGGAGGTCCTAAGATGCGTATTTGCCGACGAGAGTCCGGCGGAAGAATGCGGATGTTTTTTCCAGCCCCAAGGGGGCACCATCGTGGCCGATGGACCATCCGAACCGGTTTTACGTTAGTCGAGCTTTTGGTGGTCATTACGATCATCGGCATCCTGATCGCCCTGCTTTTGCCGGCGGTGCAGGCGGCCCGGGAGGCGGCCCGACGGATTCAGTGCGGCAATAACCTCAAGCAGCTCGGCCTGGCCTGCCAACTCTACGCCCAGCAATGGGGCGTCTTGCCGCCCAACGGAGCCGTCTGCGGCACCTATTGCCCGCACTATTGGTACTCCCCCTATCTGGACGACCGCATGAAGGGGAGCTACCTGATCCGCCTGCTGCCGTACATCGAACAGCAGGGCCTCTACGATAAAATCGACTTTACCCGGAATCCGGAGCTTTACAGTTTCGTGGCCCCGGACCAGCCGGTCTATAAGCAGGTTATTGCCACGTTCCTTTGCCCGAGCAACCGACGGCTCTTCTACTGGCCCGGAGGCGGACGCAGCGGACGAGAGGGCGCATTGGGCCACTACGGCATGAATGTCGGCAACGCCCGCAGCTTCCCCTGCTCCGAAGGCGAAAACTATTGGGGCCGAAATATCATCGTCCTGCACGGCGATTCGATGGACCCCAGCCAAGTATCTGGCCCATTTTCCAGTATGTTTTGGTCGGCTAGTTTCACCGACATCCGAGACGGCACGTCCAATACGATCTGTATGGGCGAGGCCCGACCGGAATGCAACACTCACCTGCGCGACGGTTGGATGCACATCAATTCCATGTGGCTGATGACCACGCCGCCGATCAACTACCCCACCTGCTCCGGAGAACCCGGTTGGACCCAAGATCCCTACCAATGCCATAACGAAAATACTTTTGGCAAAGCCTGCGGTTTCAAGTCGCTCCATCCCGGCGGCGCCCAGTTTGTCTTCTGCGACGGTTCGGTCCGGTTTCTCACCGAAGCAATCGACTACGTTACCTACCAAAAACTCGGCGACCGCTGGGACGGCCAACCCCTGGGCGACACTTACTGAGACTGATTCCAGAGGACCCGGAAAGGAAACCAACAGATCACGGCCCCTGTTCCCTGTGTGGGCAATCGCCCCTCGGTGTCATTCCTGCGCAAGCAGGAACCCAGAATTTGCGCCTCTCCCCTGGCCGTCGAGAGGCCGGTTTGGCGTCAGCCAAACCGGGTGAGGGGGCCAAAGTGTCATTCCTGCGCAAGCAGCAGTCCAGTCGGGTGTCATTCCCGCGAAAGCGGGAATCCAGACACCTTGGAGCTACTCCAGTGTCACTGCCTGCGCAAGCAGGAATCCAGGTTTCTTTAGGGGGGAAGATGTCCCGACTTTCCTTTCAAGAGGAACTATCCCATGGCTTACCCCGTAGCCAACCGAACCCGGAAAAAGGGTATTCCCCAGGCGATGGCTTGGACAGGGAAGGCGGTCGTCTGGGCGGCAGTTTTTAGCCTGCTTGGGGTTCCCGCCGGCTGTGGGCCGAAACGGCCAAAAACCGTTCCGGTTACCGGCCGGATAACTTATCGAGGTCAACCCTTGGAGGGTGCCCGAGTGATGTTTTATACCCCAGGAGGTCGGCCCGCCACAGGAACCACCGACAAAGACGGACGATTCCGACTGGAAACCTTTTCCACCTCCGACGGCGCTCTGCTGGGGGAACATACGGTCGTGATCTCCAAATATGTTTCTCCTTTGGGTGGTGATCCGCTGGCGCCGGGGCAGGAAAAGTTATGGGAGGGCGGCCCCCCGCCGATCCGCCAACTGATCCCCGCCCGCTATACCACTCCGGCTGCCTCGCCCCTTCGGGCCAAGGTAACCGCGGAAGGACCTAACGATTTTTCCTTTGATCTTACCGATTGATTGCCCGCCTGGATGGACCGCCAATGGGGGCCTGCTAAAAAGGCCATCCGGTGGACCGCCGTCGCCGGACTGGGTAATCTATGGGAAAGAGGGACATCGCCACATTCTTTTGGCCCTTATAAAAAGGGTAACATTTTAGCCGAATGAAGCAGTGGGGATTTTTGCTAGAACCTCCATCAAGTGTCACTGCCGCGAAAGCGGCAGTCCAGAAACTATTTCCAGACTTCCCACTTGCCCAACAGGAACACCGTAGCAGGCACACAGCAGCCTGAACTGCTGCTTACGCAGCAGTGACACATCGGCCCCCTTCATTCGGCTAACGTGTTACCCAAAAGGAGATTTCTACGATGCCGCTGAAGAGGTTTTCTATCCATCGTCTTTTGGGTGGGAGATTGACGGACCGCCGAGGGACGCCAGGAGGACGGCGGCAAAAGATTACTATTTTTGGGCTGATTGCCGGGGCTATGCGGATTGGCCTGGCCGGGATCGCCATCTTCTGCCAGCTTTGGGCAGAAAGGCAACAGGGCCTATTCGGGTTTGGCGGCGGGGCGAGCGTCCAAGCGGCCGAACAGGCCGCCAGACCCATTGCCAATGAACCTACCGCCGACGAGCATACTGCGGCTGGGGCCAATGCAGAAGCTCCTCAGGCCGACCCGGCCGCCAAGACCGCTCCGCACATCCTGGCCGTGGAACCCACGCCCCTGTATCTGCGCCAAGACGGCCGGCTGCTCCAGGTGGCCGAACTGGCCCTCGAAAACCCCGGAGAACCGGTCGAAGCCGAACTGGTGGTCAAATGGTCCGATGATCAGATTACCACTCCTTTGGGCAAACTCGTTAAAGGCAAATCCACCGTGCAAGGCCGCCTGCCGGACCTGGACAAACCGGCCGAGGTGGAACTGGTGCTTCTGGCAGACGGCAGGGTGCAGCATCGCCGCCCCATCGCCTGGCAACCGGGCCGAAAGTGGGAAGTCTGCCTGGTCCCCATCTCCCACCATGACCTGGGATATACGGACACGATCGAAAACGTGCTTCGGCTTTACGAGCGGTTCTACGACCAGGTGCTTCAGTTCTGCGCGGAGACGGAGGATTTTCCTGAAGAGGCCAAGTTCCGGTATGTGGTCGAGGGGGCTTGGTCGTTGCAACACTTTATCGAAAACCGGCCGCCGGAAGTAGTGGAAAAGCTGGGCAAATACCTCCGGGAAGGCCGGATCGAGGTCCAGGGACTTTATGGCAATTTGATCACGCATCTTTTGGGCCATGAAGAGCATATCCGGGCCATGTATCCGGCGTTTCGGCTGAAACGGCGGTTTGGGGCGGCCATCCGAACCGCCAACATTACGGATATTCCCGGCCTAAGCTGGGCGTTGCCCACGGTCTTGGCCGGGGCTGGCGTGGAGGGCTTCTTTGCCGGCCTGCCCACCTATTTCCAATGGGGCCGATCCGACATCCACGCCTTTTGGGACGAGTCGGCCATCCTGCGCCATGGTCGGCCCGACGCCTTCTGGTGGGAAGGCCCCGACGCAAAACGCATCCTGGTCTATTACCAAGGCGGCTATGGCTGCTGGAGTCCCCACGACTACAAAGACCTCTCGGAACATCTGCCCACCATGCTCCGGGAGATGGAAAAACAAGGGATGTCGTTTTCCGTGGTGCGGTTTGCCGGGTACGGCTGCGGCGACAACACCTCGCCCAGCCTCAGTCCCAGCCTGCTAGTGCGAGAGTGGAACAGCCGATGGGCCTATCCCCGTCTCTATGTGGCCACCAACACCATGTTCTTCGAAAAACTCCGTAAGCAAGCGAAAAACCAAAAGGCTATCCGGACCTTCCGTGGGGATTTGCCGGAAACGGATTACGTGGTCGGCGCAGCAGCTACGGCGCGGGAGACCACGCTGAATCGGTTGACCCATGATCTGTTGCCCACCGCAGAAAAATGGGCCGCCTTGGCCGCGTTGCTCGCCGGCGCAGACTACCCGGCCCAGGACATCGCCCAGGCCTATGACCAGATGCTCCTTTACGACGAGCACACCTGGGGGATGCACGCGGGCTTGCAAGTGAGCCGACGGCAAGATTGGTCCTGGAGCGACAAGGCCCGATACGCCTACCGGGCAGCCGGGTTAACCGAGCAGACGCTGGAGGCGGCTCTGCGACGTTTGGCCCAGGTCGTGCGCCGTCCCCAGGATGGCCGATATATCGTGGTCTTTAATCCGCTCAGTTTTCCCCGGACCGATCTGGTGCGCATCAAAACCCCCTCGCCCTACCACATGATCCTCCTGGACGAGGAAACCAAGCAGCAGTTTGATCCGGAAAACCTGCCGGAAATCATCGACCTTCAGACCGGCCAGCCGGTGGCTTGCCAGGTGATGGAAATCCGATCCCCACACATGCCACTTCCCGATGCGCCGCAGCGGTTCGGCCGAGGCCAGTTCCACGCACCGGAACGGTTGGAGCTGGTTTTTGTGGCCGAGCAGGTGCCGCCGTTGGGCTGGAAGACGTTTCGGATTTCCCCGCCCGCCAAACAGAAGCGGGGAGAACAGAAACCCCCTGCCGCCCAACCGGATGCCGCGGCCAACTCCGACCCGAAGGAACAAACCGGAACCTTGCAAGTGGGGCCCAGCAGTCTGGAAAACCGGTATTTCCGCCTCCGTCTCGACCCGCAGACCGGCGCCATCCAAAACCTTTACGATAAACAACTCCAGCGGGAGATGCTCGATCCGGCAGCCCCGCACCGGCTGAATCAATTGGTCGTCAAACAGGTCCAGACCGCCCGGTTGGCCGACCCGCAAAAGGCTCACATCCAGCCCGGCCAGAAGGGCCCCGTCTATGCCAGCTTGGTCGTTACCACCCAAGCCCCAGGTTGCCCCCAAGTTACCCAGGAGATCATCCTCTACGAAAAACTCAAACGGGTAGATTTGGCCAATCGGATGCTCCGGGATACGACCCCGCTGCTGGAACTCTATTTTGCGTTTCCCTTCCGGATGGAAAAGCCGCAGTTTGCTTTCGAGGCAAGCCATTCGGTGATTCGGCCTGGCGAGGATCAACTGCCCGGCTCCAATACGAACTACTATACGATGCAGCACTGGGCGGCAGTTTCCGATGGCCAGGCAAGCGCCGTGATGACGCCCCTGGAGGCGCATCTGGTGGAGTTTGGCGGCTTATGGCCGTGCTATACCTCCCAAGCGCATCATGGGGTTACCGCGCCGGACTTTGGGCAGCTTTTTGTGAACCCGAAAGAATGGACGAAAGGATATATATATTCTTTTGTTCATGCTAGCAATTTTCAGACCAATTTCCCGATCCTCCAACAGGCCGACCTGCTCTACCGATTTTCCATCACCAGTTTCCCCGGCGATTGGCGAAGCGGACGGGCCTGGCAGTTCGGTTGGTCGGCGGCCAACCCGCTGACGGCGGTGCAAGTGGCCGGCAAAGCGGACGGCCCCCTCGAACCGCTCTGGTCCTTCTGCCAGATCGAACCGGCCAACATCCTGGTCCTCACCATCAAACAGGCCGAGGACGGCCAAGGCCTGATCCTTCGCCTGGCGGAAACCGCAGGCCAACCCACCCAGGCCAAAATCTCCCTCGCCCTTCCCATCGAAAAAGCCTGGCTTGCCAATCTGGCCGAAGAAAACCAGTCCGAGTTGCCCGCGGCTGACGGCCAACTCGCCGTCCCGCTAAAACCCTTCCAGCCGGTAACCGTCCGAATCCAACTCCGCTAAATCCAAGTGCAAGTCAAATCGGACATTGACCAGTTCTTTCGATCAGGTCGGATGCGGAAAAATCGGCCCGACAAAATCGCATACCAAGGCGTCCTTTCTCCGCCATCGCTCATGGCACATTCCGCGCGGACCTTCCTATCTCCCTGCCGCAAAAGCGGCAGTCCAAATCCCCCTTGTATGTCATTCCCGCGAAAGCGGGAATCCAGTTCCCCTTCACCCGGCCAAGCTGTCGGTTGGCCGGCCTCTCCCACCGGGGGAGAGGCGGCTTCTGGGTTCCTGCTTGCGCAAGAATGACACATGGGGCACGGGAAGGACGTCAGGGGGCGGGAATGACACATCGAGGGGCGGGAAGGACGGCCAAAAAGGTCTCCGCTTCAAACAGTTGAAGTGCGGCCCAGGTTCCTATGTTTTACTCTGGCGGCAGGAGGAGACGCAGATCGGGGCCGGACAGCCGGGCCCAATGCCGGATTGCTGCGCCCACATGGCCGTAGCCGGCCATCCAGTGGTGGCCGATGCCCTCTTGGTGAATCCACTCGATGAGCCGGGCTGTTGGCGTAGTAAATCGCACCCGGAGCGGATTGCCCGGGAAGACCATGCCGGTGCTGAGGGCTTCGCCTTCCAAGACCGCGGCCTGATACCCTGCTCGATAAGGAACCAGATTCAGCAGGGTTACCGGGCCGGGACGTGCTGGGAACAACGCACAGGCCCCTTGCCCCATCAGACGGACCGAAGCGATTTGGACATCTTCGGGACGTTCGGCCAGGCAGAAAGCGCCTGAGCCGCAGTGGGTCAGCACCACGCTGCCGTCCTCCAGCGGTTCCAGCCAATCGGTGTTATGGGTGGGTTGGCCTGTCAGAAGCGTGAGGATCAATTGGCCGACCGCGCCGTGCACATCGCCTTCGCACGCCAGGGGGATTGCCTCCTCGGCCAACAGCGAGGCGGCCAAGCAGACTTTGCCCATCAGGTGCGGATAGCAGCCGATCGTCAAGGCGTCCAGCCGATGCTGCCGGATCAGTTCCCGTAGGGCGGCCAGGATTTTCATGCACTCGATGCCCTCCGTCTCGGGCACTTGGCAGCTAGCCGCCCGTTGGACCAATTCCCGCCAAGCAGGCTGGGCCGGTTCGTCCGACATTTGGCTGGCCCGGTGCAACAATTGAGGCATATCCAGCGGTACCACCCGGGGGCCGATCGCTCGTTTCAGCGCCAATTCGTGGACGGCCACTTCGGTCATGCCGGCCACGCGATGCCCGGCCAATCCGATCCGAGCCCGTCGGAGTCTGTAATGGAGGGCTGCCGCCCGGAGAAACACTTCGGCCTGATGCTGGACTTCAGACACCTCCCACAGGCCATACACAGCGCAACACGGCCGCTCCCATTGAGTTAAAACTACGGTCAACTGCTGCACCCCGCACAAAGCGCCGGTCTCCATCCCCGGCAACGACCAAAGCAACACCGGAGCAGGGCATTCTTCCAATAGGTCGGTAACCAGATAATCCTCAAACCAACTGGCGGCGGCACAGGCGATCGCATGGACATGGGCCTCGGCCAATCGGCGACCGGCAGCGGCCGCCTTGTCGGCCGTATCCACCAGCCCCACACGCTCCACCACACAGCCAAGCCGTTCCAATAGCTCGGCCAACTGTTCGGCGGCCTGCGGCGCCCGATCCGCCCCCACCTCCAACGGGCTACATACCGCACCGACCCCCACATGTGGAATCAACGAAAAAGGTCTCTCACTCATAGCGCCTCCTGGTTTTTGAAAAAACGGCAGGCCAGATCATGCATCAATGGCTTCTCCCGGCCGTTCAGTGCTCACTCATGCCGGTCGGGCAGAGGTCAGTCATGTTGGTTGTGCCGGGAGCACTCATGACGGCGGAGGACAGGACACTCATGCCGGTCGGGAATGGGTTATTCACGCCGGTCGGGCACGAGCTTGGGCCGACCGTTTTCTATCCGAATGGTCTGGCCCAGGGGGGCTTCCACCGTCTGGTCGCCGGTGATCACCCGAAATCGGTTTTTTTCTAGGATAACATCGAATAGGGCGTCTCGCATCCGCACTCCTCGCAGAGCGATCCGGTCGGCCAGTTTGGTCGGCGAGGGCCGGACGAGGATACTGCCGTCCCATTGCGGCTGGAGGCCGAACAGGCCGAAGATCACACACTGGGCCCCGGTCGCTCCGTCGAGGGTGCATTGCAACGGGGTATCATGGCGGTAGTCGATACGTTCGGCCACGAGGGAATCGCCCCAGTAGGGCATGCGTTGGCCCCACCAGAGGATGCGTCGGAGGATGTTGTCGGCCGATTCGGCCTGGCCGGATTTATAGAGGCGCTCGGCGATTTGCGGCGGAAAGCAGGTGCAGGCGCCGGGGCCGCCGTTGTCGATGTCGTCCGGATCGTAGGCGGGGTCGGTTTTGGCCAGGCTGTGCAGGCCGAACTCGGAGAGGAACTCTTTCTCGTTGTTCCAATGTTCCAACAGGCCTGCCTCTTGTTCGGCGTCCAGGACCCCGCTGCCAAAGAGTTTGAACATTTGAACCGTATAACGGGTCTGTTTCCGGCCTTGCCCGTCGATAAAATCAAACCACCGCGTCTGAGGATTCCAAAGCCGCTGTTTCAGGAGGGTCTTTAAGTCCGCGGCCCGTTGGCGGAGTTGGTGGGCCGTCTCCCTTTGGCCTTCCATCTCGGCCAGTTCCGCGGCCCAGAGATAGTTTTGATAGCGCCGGCCGTTCAGGTCTGGCATGACGTGGTTGTACGGATACCCCCGGCGGAGTTCCAGATGGGAGTTCGACGGACCGTAGTCGATCAAATCTACGGGCCGAGCGGGATCGTCGCCCAGCAGAGCGTTGGCCAGGACATGCGCCAGGGTCGTCTTGCCGGCGGTCTTTTGCCGAAGAAACGCCCGGTCACCCGTGATCTTTACATAGAAATACACCAGCCCGATGATCTTCTCCTGGTTGACCGGATACAAGGGGCCGAACGCCTCGCCAGTAACCGGCATAAACGCAAAATGCCGGGTAATATCCACCTGGAAATAATGGCGGATTTGTTCCCGTGCGCCTTGGGGATCGAAAAGCGGCAGGATTTCCCACACTTCGCCGAAGTTCCATAGATAGCTGCACACGCATCCACCCCGCACGCTGCCGGTGCTGTAGTAAGGGTGGAGCAGAAACTCCGGGACATCCCATCGGTTGGTCAGCAGATGGACCAGAGACCGTTCATAGAAACGCACTAGCGCCTCGCAGGAGCTTTCCAGCCGCGGCAGCCGAGCAAACAGTTCCTCCACCTGGCGGCGATAGGCTTCCTCGGCCTGCTGGATGGCCTTCTGGGGATCGGCGGCAAGCTGACGGCAATCGGCCAGAGCCTGCTGCCGGGGACCGATGGCCCAGACCAGATAGATGGTGCTGCGTCCCTTTGGGGGAATCGAGGTTTTCAGGGCGCCGGTTCGGCTGGGCAGGTCCCAATCAAGCGGGCCGGCGCCGCCGTCGATGGCGATGGCCCATTCGCCTTGCTGGAATAGGAGGGTTGTTTGTTCCAAAGCGGCGGCAGTGGGCGTTCGACTTGCAGCGGCGGCAAACTCCCAGATGTCCGTCCGGTCCAACGTCGGGCCGTCCAGACGGAAAACGATCGGCGCTATGACCGGCTCCGACGAGGGATTTTCAAGCGTCAGTACGGTCAGACCGGCCCGTTTTCCCGCGGCCAACACCGTCCGGCAGTGAACCTGGATAGGCTGGACTTTGCCCTGCTGCCAGACCTGTGTGGGCCGCCACACATAGTCCTCTGTAGCTACGGGCTGGCCTGACTTATCCCCAGTTTTTTCGTGGGGCGGGAAAAAATAGGCGGTCCCTCCGAAGTGCTTTTGTGGTATAAAGTTAGGTATGTTTATGTCTAACTT
>Ga0272448_1000182_pt1 | contig 94943 bp, 75 predicted proteins | sample YNPCB0191_FD_202220 | JGI IMG/M metagenome (GOLD analysis project Ga0272448, IMG submission 202220) | Hot spring sediment microbial communities from Yellowstone National Park, WY, United States - YNP-CB-019-1 | ecosystem: Environmental > Aquatic > Thermal springs > Hot (42-90C) > Sediment... | reverse complement strand
TGCCAAATGTAGTGCCGAAAATCGCCCCCAAAAAGTCATAAGTGCCTGCAAATCAAGCCAAGCATTTCCCTGACTGACGAACTTGGGCTAACGATTCAGGTTCTGGGATGCCTACTGCGCTTGCGTCGAGGCGCATCACATCTCGCTCCAGCGGTCGGGCTTCTATGTTCGCTGGGTGCAAGAGGTTGTGGACTTCGACTGAAAGATCACGTGACCATCCTGCCGGAGAAAGCGGTCGCGTTGCTGAAAGAGCGCCTCGCGGCGGTCAAAACGCAGCACGAGCGCGATTTGGCTGCCGGCCACGGCGACGTGTTCCTCTGGCCGGCGCTGGCGCGATAATATCCCGGCGCCGCGAAAGAGTGGGGCTGGCAGTTTGTGTTTCCGGCCAGAAGTTTCTCGACCGATCCGCATACGGGGGCGGGGCGGCGTCATCATCAGCACGAATCGCGGCTGCAGAAGGCGATCAAGACTGCCGCGCGCAAGGCGGGCATTGTGCGACCGGTGAGCTGCCGCGCCCTGCGCCATTCGTTTGTGACGCACCTGCTGGAAGCCGGCTCGGATTGGCGCAGCCCGCTCAGAACCCCTCTGCGCCCTCTCGGCGAGTTCCGCACGGTGCAGGAACTCTTGGGACACGCCAACGTGGAGACCACCATGAAATACGCGCATGTCCTAAACCGCCCCGGCATCGTCCCCGTCAAAAGCCCCTTGGACGCCGTTTGACAGCAAACGCAATGTTTGGGTTGTCTTTGGGTCGAGAAGAAACCGGAGCCTTGCGACGGTGTTAGATTGTGGTATAAAGCTCGCCATGAAACGAATGCTTTGGCTGCTATGGATTTGTCTGCCGTGCTTTGCCGTCGCGGCGCCGCTGGCTGGGAAACGGCCCAACATCATCGTCATTCTCACGGATGATCAAGGTTACGGCGACCTCGGTCGCAACGGGAACCCGATCATCAAGACGCCGCATCTGGACAAGATGTATGATGAAGCCGTTCGCTTCGAGGATTTTCACGTCAGCCCGACCTGTTCGCCGACGCGTTCCGCGCTCATGAGCGGCAAGCATGAGTTCAAAAACGGCGTCACGCACACCATCCACGAACGCGAGCGGATGAGTCTGAAGACGACAACGCTGGCGCAGGTGTTGAAGTCGGCCGGGTACACGACGGGCATCTTCGGCAAATGGCATCTCGGCGACGAGGACGCTTATCAGCCGGACAAACGCGGTTTCGACGAAGTTTTCATTCACGGCGCGGGCGGCATTGGACAGCATTATCCCGGCAGTTGTGCGGACGCGCCGGGCAACAAGTATTTCGATCCCGTCATCAAACACAACGGCAAGTTCGAGAAGACCAGCGGTTATTGCACCGACGTATTTTTTGGGCAAGCGATGAAATGGATCGAGTCGGCCAAAGGCGGCAGGCCGTTCTTCGCTTACATCACGCCGAACGCGCCCCATGCGCCGCTGATTTGTCCGCCCGAATATGAGAAGATGTACGCGGGGAAGGTGAAAGAGAACGAGGCGAAGTTTCTGGGGATGGTCACGAACATTGACGATAACGTGGGCAAACTGCTGGCCAAACTCAAGGGGCTTGGCATCGAAAAGGAAACGTTGGTGATTTTCATGAACGACAACGGCGGCACCGCTGGCTGCCAGATTTTCAACGCGGGAATGCGTGGCCGCAAAGGCTCGGCATCCAATGGCGGCACTCGCGCGATGTCGTTGTGGCGCTGGCCGGGCACGTTGAAACCTGCGGCCTGCTACAGGCTGACGGCGCACGTGGATGTTCTTCCGACGTTGGCCGAGCTGGCCGGCGCGAAAGCTCCGGAGCATCTTGACGGGTTTAGTTTGGTACCGTTGTTGGGGAATCCGCAGGCGCCATGGCACGAGGAACGGATGTTGTTCACGCATGTGGGACGCTGGCCGGTGGGGGCCGAGCCGGTCAAGTACGGCGCGTGCAGTGTCCGCTGGCAGAATTACCTGTTGGTGCGCGAGAAGAACCGATGGGGCCTGTATGATCTCAAGGCCGATCCCGGCGAGCAAAACGACATCGCAGCGCAACACCCGGACATTGTCGCCAAGCTCGACAAAGCCTACGACCAATGGTGGACGGAGATTTTGCCGTGTCTGGAAAATGAGCAGGCGTACAAGACCGCGCCGCAGACGCCGCCGTTCTTCGAGCAATACTACAAACAGTACGACGGTCCCGGCCCCAACAACGTCCCGCGTGGCACGTTGAAGCCCACGCGGGTCAAATGAGGTCGCGCTGCGTTTTTCTGGTCGCCTGTCTGGCTGCTCTCGGCGCGGCTGGTGCGCCGCAGGTTTCCAATCGTCCGGCGCAACCGGACGAGTGGGGCTATCGGCCTGCCGATGGGACTGTGGTGGGACTGAATCCACCGTCGTTGACATGGATTCACGAGAGTGACGCGGTGGCCTACACCGTGCAATGGTCCCGCATGGCGAATTTTGCGGAGGCAGTGACAGTGACAGGCGTGCCGTGGCCGACCTATACACATTACGCGCCGCTGTCGCCCGGAACGTATTGGTGGCGTTACCGGTTCACGTCGAAGATCGGTGCGGAGTCGGACTGGAGCCTTGCGCGCCGGTTCACGGTCACTGCTGATGCCACGATTTTCCCGATGCCGACGCGCGCCCAGCAGAGAGAACGGGTGCCACGACAACATCCGCGCTTGTTCCTGCGCCCGGAAGACTTGCCCCGCCTGCGCGAACTGGCGGCGGGGAGGGAATCGAAAACGTTTGCGAAACTGCGCGCCGAGGCGGATCGCCTCATCAACGCCGGTCCGACGCCGGAGCCGACGGAGATGGGGTCGGCGCGCGACAAGGAAAACGAACAGGCCGTGAAATACTGGTGGCCGAATCGCGAGCAGTGCGACCGCGCCACGAAGGAAGCGGAGACGATTGCGTTTGTCTATCTGATCTCGCGGGACAAGAAATACGGTGAGGCAGCGCGCAAATGGGTGTTGCATCTGGCGTCGTGGGACCCGGACGGGCCGACGAATTTTCGTCTCAACTGCGAAGCGGGCAAAGCCATGTTGTATCGGCCCGCACGCGCCTACGACTGGGCGTGGGACATGTTTACGCCAGCGGAGCGTGCGAAAATCGCCGCTGTTTGGCGGCGGCGGGTCAGCGACGCATGGGAAAGCGGCGAGGTGCAGCGCGGGGTCGGTCACCTGAACCGTCCTTACAACAGCCACGGCAATCGCGTCTGGCACAAGATCGCCGAGGTGGCGATTGCGTTTCTCGACGAGATTCCCGAAGCGCCGATCTGGCTCGACTACGCGGTGAACAAGTTTTACGCTTGTTATCCTGTTTGGGCCGATGATGACGGCGGCTGGCACGAGGGAGTCAGTTACTGGGCGGGCTACCAGAGCAAGGCGGTGTGGTGGCTTCAAGTGGCGCAGTCGGCGCTTGGCATTGACGGTTTGAAGAAACCGTTCTTCGCGCAGGTCGGCGATTATCCGCTGTACGTGGCGCCGCCCGGTTCGCCGAACTGCGGTTTTGGCGATTTGTCCTACCGCCCGCCCTCCAGCGGCATCGGCGGTTTCATGGAATACCACATCCGCATGCGCGGCCAACAGCCCGGCAGTCGCGCGCCGTACTGGCGCTGGTGGACGGAGCAGTGGAAGATGAGCGGAGAAGGGGGCGTCCTCGGTTTTCTCTACGACGCCAATCTGCCGCCGCTGCCGCCCGCCAAGGCGCCGACCGACCTGCCGCAATCGAAAGTGTTTCACGGCATCGGTGTCGCCAGCCTGCACACGACCTTGCTCAACGCAAAAGACGATGTGCATTTCCTTTTCAAATCCTCGCCGTTCGGTTCCCAGAGCCACGGACACAATCCGCAAAACAGTTTCCAGTTGAACGCCTACGGCGAGGCGCTGTTGACCACCTGCGTGTATCGCGACCTGCACGGCAGCAAGTTCCACTACCAGTGGGCGCACAGCACGGTTGCACATAACGCCGTGCTCGTGAATGGCGAGGGCCAGGAAAAACACAAGGCCGCGCCGCAAGGCCAAATTATCGCCGAACGACTCGGCGCCGATTTTGATTACGTCTGCGGGGACGCCACGGCGGCGTATGGCGGGCGGTTGACGCGCGCGTTGCGGCACGTCGCCTTTGTGAAGGGGGAGCAGCCGGTCCTCGTGCTCTACGATGAACTTGGGGCGAAACAGCCGAGCACGTTCCAGTTCATGCTCCATGCGCTGAAGCCGTTCGCAGTGGATGAGAAGGCGGCCCGGTTGTCGGTTGAATTGCCCGGGGCCGGTGTGGCGGTGAAGTATTTGGCGCCGGTGCCGCTGACGTTTCGGCAATGGGACGGGTTCAATCCGAAGCCGAAAAAGGACTTTCCCAATCAATGGCACGTGGAGGCCGGCACGCAGGAGAAACGAGCGGAGCTGGGGGTGTTGACCGTGCTGGTTCCCTACCGCGTCGGACAACGACGTGAGTGGACGGCGGAACGTTTTGAGAATGCCGCTGCCATTGCGGTGCGCGTGTCCGGGGGGAGTCGTCCTCTGCTGGTAACGTTTCGCAAGCAAGGACCGGGAATCAAGGTGGAGACAACCCGCTAGCCGCTGCTTCGAGGCGTTTGGACCGGCCGTTGCGGTCGGCAGAAAAGCAACGGAAACGGATTGCAATCAGCACCGCGGTGTTCGATAAGTTACCGAGCCAACACCCCAACACGGATTGCTAGCCATGAGAAAACGAAGCTCTTTCTCGATCTTGTTTTTGACGGTAGTGATCGCGGCATCCGCAGCGGTTGCAGAAAAACCGCTCAACATCATCTTTATCCTCAGCGACGATCATCGGTGGGACTGGCTCGGTTTCATGCCGGAAGCGCCGAGGTTTTTGGAGACGCCCAACCTCGACCGGCTCGCAAAAGAGGGCGCACACCTGCGGAATGCGTTTGTGAGCACTTCGCTGTGTTCGCCCAGCCGCGCCTCAATTCTCACCGGCCAATACATGCATCATCACCGGGTGGTGGACAACCAGCGGCCAGAGCCGCCGGACATTCGGTTTTTCCCGGAGTATTTGCGAGCCGCAGGTTATCGGACGGCGTTTTTCGGGAAGTGGCACATGGGGCACGATAGTGACGAGCCGCGCAAAGGTTTTGACCACTGGGCGGGCTTTCGCGGTCAGGGCGACTACTTTGACCAAACGCTGAACATCAATGGCACGCGCCGCCAGTTCAAAGGCTACAATACCGATATTTTGACGGACCTGGCGCTGGAATGGATCGGCCAGCAACGCGGCCAGCCATTCTTTGTCTATCTCTCCTATAAAGCTCCGCATTTCCCCTTCGAGCCGGCGCCGCGCCACCGGGGCCGCTACGACAAGGCGCCCGTGCGGTATCCGCCGACGATGGCCAACACGGAGGAAAACTACGCCACGCAACCGCGCTGGGTGCGCGAACGTCGCTACGGCATCCACGGCGTTGATCACATGGAAACCGGCCGATTCGACAACGATCCGGTGCCGTCGTTTGAAGAGCTGTTCCGCCGATACAGCGAGTCGGTCCACAGCATTGATGAAAACGTCGGACGCGTGTTGAAGCGTCTCGACGAGGCCGGCCTGCGTGACTCGACGTTGGTGGTGTATATGGGCGACAACGGTTTCGCACTCGGCGAACACGGTTTCTATGACAAACGCGACGCCTTCGAGACGAGCATCCGCGTGCCGCTGCTCGCACGCGCACCGGGCCGGATTCCACCGGGCACCGTCGTCAAACAGATGGTGCAAAACATAGACATCGCGCCGACGCTGCTGGAGGCGGCTGGGGTGATTCCTCCGGCCGGGACGCCGAAGATGGACGGCCAATCCTTCTGGCCACTGTTGCAGGGACGGGAGACGCCGTGGCGTGATCACATTCTCTACGAGTATCACTGGGAATGGAACTTCCCCGCCACGCCCACGATGTTCGCGCTCCGCACCGAGCGTTGGAAATATGTTTACTATCACGGCATTTGGGACAAGGACAGTTTCCACGATTTGCAGACCGACCCGCACGAGCGACACAACCTGATAGATGTGCCCGCCTTTCAGGAACGGATTGCCCGGCTGAAGAAACAACTCTTCGATGAACTGGAGAAGTCCGGCGGGCTGCTCATTCCGCTGCGCCGACCCGAAGGCGAGCCGTTGCATGACCGCAAGCTGGCGCGATGAAACGGGTGGGCGCAAGGGCGCGGAAGCGATCGGCTGGCTTTTTCCTTGAGCAGGGCGGAAGCGACCGCTACACTGCTGCGCCATGTCCCAAGAGAAACCCCAGTTTGACATCTCGTATGTGGCGCATCTGGCGCGGCTGGAATTGACCGAGGCCGAGAGGCAGCAGTTTTCTGCCCAGCTTCAGAATGTCCTTGCCTACGTGGCTAAGCTCAACGAGCTGGATGTCTCCAATGTCGAGCCGACGGCTCACGCCGTTCCGCTGACCAATGTGCTGCGCAAGGACGAGCTGCGTCCTTCCATCGAAAGGGCGCGGATTTTGGCCAACGCACCCGAAGCCGCGCGGGATCTGTTCATCACTCCCAAAATTGTCGAATGAGCCTGCACACTCTCCCGGTTTGGCAGTTGCGCCAGAAACTTCGTCAGGGGGAAGTTTCGCCGCGCGAGGCGACGCAGGCTCTTCTGGATCGCATCGCGGCAGTGGATGGCAAGGTGAAGGGCTACCTGTGGTTGAATGCCGACGATGCTCTGGCGCAAGCCGATGCCGCCAGAAACGGCGGCGCGTTGGCCGGTGTGCCCATCGCGATCAAGGATGTCATCAACGTCGAAGGCCAGCCCTGCACCTGCGCATCGAAAATTCTCCAGGGCTACATCGCCCCCTACGACGCCACGGTCATTCGCAAACTGAGAGAAGCCGGCGCCATTTTGCTCGGACGCACCAACATGGACGAGTTCGCCATGGGCAGTTCCACGGAGCACTCCTGCTGGGGCATTACATGCAATCCGTGGGATTTGACCCGGATTCCCGGCGGCTCCAGCGGCGGCAGCGCGGCGGTGGTGGCCGCCGACGAGGCGTTTGCGGCGCTGGGCAGTGACACCGGCGGTTCCATTCGCCAGCCGGCGGCGTTGTGCGGATGCGTCGGCCTGAAACCCACCTACGGACGCGTGTCGAGATACGGACTGGTCGCTTTTGCGTCGTCGTTGGACCAGATCGGGCCACTCACCAAAGATGTGCGGGATGCAGCCTTGTTGCTCGGCGTGATTGCCGGCCATGACCCGCTGGACTCGACCAGCGTGCCGCGCGAAGTGCCGGATTATCTGGCGGGCTTGGAGCGCGGCATCAAAGGGCTGCGGATCGGATTGCCGAAAGAGTATTTCATTCCCGGCATGGACAAAGAGGTTGAGGCCGTGGTGCGGGCGGCGATTCGGCACCTGGAATCGCTCGGCACAGAAGTGGTGGATATCTCACTGCCGCACACCGATTATGCCGTGGCGGTCTATTATTTGGTGGCGACGGCGGAAGCGAGCGCGAATCTGGCGCGGTTTGACGGCATCCGTTACGGCCTGCGGGTCAGGGGTGAGGATGTGATTGACACGTATGCGAAGACGCGGGGAGCTGGCTTCGGCCCGGAAGTGAAGCGGCGCATTATTCTTGGCACTTATGCGTTGAGCGCGGGCTACTACGACGCCTATTATTTGCGGGCGCAGAAGGTGCGGACGTTGATTCGGCAGGATTTCGAGAAGGCGTTTGCGGTGTGCGATGTCATCGTGACTCCGACGACGCCGGAGGTGGCATTTCGGGTCGGCGAGAAAACCAGCGATCCGCTGAAGATGTATCTTTCGGATATTTTCACCATCAGCGCCAACCTGGCCGGCAATTGCGGCGTGAGTGTTCCGTGCGGGTTTGCGCAGAAGCTGCCGGTCGGATTGCAGATTCTCGGAAAGCCGTTTGACGAGGAGACTGTGTTGCGTGTCGCCTATGCCTACGAGCAGACGACGGCATGGCACAAGGAAAGGCCGGTGTTGTGATGGAATACGAGGCAGTCATCGGGTTGGAAGTCCACGTTCAACTCAAGACGAAAAGCAAGTTGTTTTGCGGTTGCGCGACTGGGTTTGGGGCGGAGCCGAACACGCTGGTCTGCCCGGTCTGTCTCGGTTATCCGGGCGTGTTGCCGGTGATCAACGAAGAGGCGGTGCGCAAAACAATTCTGGCCGGCTTGATGTTGGAGTGTGAGATTGCGCGGTTTTCGAAGTGGGACCGGAAAAATTATTTTTATCCCGACATGCCCAAGAACTACCAGATTTCGCAATACGACCTGCCCTTGTGCCGGGGAGGACATGTCGGGAAGTTCGGGATCACACGCATTCACCTCGAAGAGGACGTGGCCAAGAGTTTTCATTTTGCCGCCAGCAGCGGTGTGGACTTCAATCGGGCGGGAACGCCGCTGATGGAGATTGTGAGCCAGCCGGACTTGCGCTCGCCGGAAGACGCTTTTGAGTATCTGACGACGTTGAAGGAAATACTAGTCAGCGGCGGTGTGAGCGATTGCGACATGGAGAAGGGACAACTTCGGTGCGACGCAAACGTCTCGGTGCGGCCCGTTGGGCAACAGAGCTTCGGAGAAAAGGTCGAAATCAAAAACATGAATTCCATTTCGGGCGTCCGTCGCGCTCTCGCCTACGAGATTCAGCGTCAAATCGCAGCCCTGAAACGCGGGGAGAAGATCGTGCAGGAGACGCGCCGCTGGGATGACGAGGCGGGCGTGACCAGCGTGATGCGCACCAAGGAATACGCGCATGATTACCGATATTTTCCGGAGCCGGACCTGATGCCGGTGACGGTGAGCGATGCGTGGTTGGAAGAGATTCGGCGGTCCGTGCCGGAGTTGCCGGAGGCGAAACGGCGGAGGTTTGTGGAACAGTACGGGCTGCCGGAGTATGACGCGGAAGTGTTGGTGGCGGACGCTGCGGTCGCGGCCTACTACGAGGAGGCGGCTGCCTGCTCGAAGAACCCCAAGGCCATCTCCAACTGGATCATGACGGAACTGTTGGGGCGGTTTGCCGACAACAAGATGGCGCCGGCGCAATTGGCGGAGCTGGTTGCAGCCATTGACAGTGGTCAGATCAGCGGAAAGATGGCAAAAGAGGTGTTTGCCGAGATGTTTGCCACGGGCAAAAGCGCATCGGTGATCATTCGAGAGAAGGGCCTTTCGCAGATCAGCGACGCCGCAGCATTGGAAGCATGGGTCGAACAAGCCATGGCTGCTCATCCCCAATCGGTCGCCGATTTCAAGGCGGGCAACACGGCAGCCATCAATTTTCTGAAGGGACAGGTGATGAAACTGAGCCGCGGCAAGGCGAACCCGCAGCTTGTGGGGGAGATTCTGGCGCGCAAATTGCAGAAAGCATAACCTTGACGCGAAAGGCAAAGGGAGCTAATCTGCCGACTACCGTTTGACAATCTTATGCCTGTGCAAGACGAATACGTCGTTGAAATCCTCCGGGATTTTGGGTTGGTCAACAACGACGAGATTTCCCATGCCCGCGAGCTCGCGAAGGCCGAGGGTCTTGGTGTTGTCGAAGCCCTGATCAAAGCGGGTTACATCACCGAGGCGGATGTCACCAAATGTCTGGCCACACATTCCGGGATGGATGTGGTCAGCCTCGCCGACTACACCGTGCCGGAGGATGTGCTGGCCATGGTGCCACGCCATATTGCGCGACGCTACAAAATCGTTCCCGTGGCCAAGCACGACGGAATTCTGACGGTGGCCATCAGCGACCCGTTGGATGTTGAGACCATTGACAGCCTGCACTACGTCCTCAAGGTCAACGTGGAACCGGTGGTGGCACCCAAGGCCGAGATCGAGGCGGCGCTGCAACGCTACTACGGCGATGCCGAGGATGCATTTGAACAAATCGTTAAGACCATGGGTGGCGAGGGCAAAATGGAGGTCATCCAGACCACGCAGGCCGACGAGTCGTTGGAAACGGAAGCGGATGCCCCGATTATCAAACTGGTCGGGTTGCTGATCATGGAAGCTTACCGAAACCGCGCCAGCGACATCCATGTCGAGCCGCTGGAGAAACGGCTTCGCGTTCGGTATCGGATTGACGGCGTGCTGCATGAGGTGGACAACCCGCCCAAGCGCCTTCAAGCGGCTATCATCAGCCGTCTGAAGATCATGGCCAACATGAGCATTGCCGAGAAACGCGTCCCGCAAGACGGGCGCATCCAGTTTCCCTACATGGGACGATTGCTGGACCTTCGTGTTTCCTGCCTGCCGACCAATCACGGCGAGAGCATCGTGATGCGTATTCTGGACAAGAGCAGCCTGTTGCTGGGCTTGGGCGATCTCGGTTTCTTCTCTGACCAACAGGAGATCATGGAACGGTTGATTGGATTGCCCGACGGCATCATCCTTGTGACCGGGCCGACCGGTTCGGGCAAAACGACCACGCTGTATGCCTGCCTCAGCGCCATCAATCGTCCCGACCGCAAGATCATCACGGTGGAAGACCCGGTGGAATATCAGATCTCCGGCATCAATCAGGTGCAGGTGAATCCCGAGATTGACCTGACGTTCGCGACCGCGTTGCGTTCCATTTTGCGGCAGGCGCCCAACATCATCATGATTGGCGAAATCCGCGACCTGGAAACGGCGAACATCGCCGTGCAGGCCTCGCTGACCGGCCACCTGGTTTTCTCCACCCTGCACACCAACGATGCGCCCTCGGCGGTCACCCGTCTGATTGACATGGGCGTCAAACCATTTCTTGTGGCTTCTTCCTGTCGGGCGATCATGGCGCAGCGCTTGGTGCGCAAGATTTGTCAGAAATGCAAAGAGCCTTACACGCCGAGTCCCTACGAGATGCAGGTGCTCAAATTGGACCCGCGCGAACTGGAGAAGACCACGCTTTACAAGGGGCGCGGCTGCGCGGACTGCGGCAAGACCGGCTATCGAGGTCGCACCGGCATTTATGAGATTTTCGAACTGAACGAGGAAGTGCGGCAGTTGATTTACGAACGCGTGTCGTCCAATGTCCTGCGCGCCCGAGCGCGCGAAATGGGCATGAGAACTCTGCGGGAAGACGGTGTCCGCAAAATCATGGCGGGCATCACCACGGCGGAAGAAGTCATTTCCATGACCCAGGGCGACGTCGACTGATCGAGGAACACGGCATGGCAGTCCACATGGATGATTTGTTGGAGGTGATCGTGGAGGAAGGAGGTTCCGACCTCCACCTTCGCGTGGGTGTGCCGCCGATCATTCGGTTGCACGGGCGTTTGCGACCTTTGGACCTGCCGCCGTTGCGCCCCGAAGACACCGAATCGCTGATGAAGGCCATCACTTCGGAGGCGCACATCCAACGGGTGCGGGAACAGGGTGGCACCGACTTCGGTTTTGCCTACGGCGACAAGGCGCGTTTTCGCGTCAGCGTCTTCAAGGAACGGGGTAACCACGGGTTGGTGCTGCGTCAGATTCCCAACAAACTGCTCACGTTGGAGCAGATCGGTTTGCCGCCCTCTGTGAAGGACCTCCTGTACCGGCCCCGCGGTCTGATTCTGGTCACCGGGCCGACCGGTTCCGGCAAGACCACCACGCTCGCTTCCATGCTCGATATCATCAATACCGAGCGCGATTGCCATATCATCACCATCGAAGACCCCATCGAGTATTACCATCATCACAAGCGCAGCATTATCACCCAGCGCGAGATTGGAGTGGATGTGCCCAATTTCGCCGAGGCGTTGCGCCGCGGGTTGCGTCAGGACCCCGACGTCATCCTCGTTGGCGAAATGCGCGATCTGGAAACCATGGAGGCCGCCATCACCGCCGCCGAAACCGGCCACCTCGTCTTTGCCACGCTGCATACCACCGGTGCCGCTCGCACGGTGGACCGCATCGTGGACGCTTTCCCGACCAATCAGCAGGAGCAGATCCGCACGCAACTGGCCTCCTCCATCGTGGCGGTCATTTCGCAACTGTTGCTGGTGCGCGCCGATGGCAAGGGGCGCGTGGCGGCTTTTGAGATCATGATTTCCACCCCTTCGATTCAGGCGTTGATCCGCGACAACAAAACCTTCCGCATCACCTCTGACATTCAAACCGGCGCCAAGTACGGCATGGTCACCCTCGACGCGAATTTGTTGTCCCTGTATGAGCGGGGGCTGATTACGTACGGGGACCTCATCACCAAGGCGCAAGACCCGCAGTCGATCGTCGCCAAACTCCAGGAACAAACCGCGCGCAAACGTTGACCGTCATGCACGAGAGCGAAGCTATCATTTTAGAAGAAATCAATCGGGAACGCCATTTGATTCCTCCGGATCAATTTGCCGAGATCCAGGAGGAACACGCCCGAACGGGCAAACCGCTTTCCCAGATCATCATTGACTACGGATTGCTGACGGAGGAGCAGTTGCTTCAAGCCGTTGCCGATCACCTGAACATGGAATATGTGAACCTGGAAGCCATCGAGTTGCCTCCGACGGCCCTCAACGCCATGCCTGCCAGCGTCGCCCGCATGTATGGCGCGGTGCCTGTGAGCCTCGTCGGCAACACGATGATGCTGGCCGTTGTGGACCCGTTCAATCCGAACCTGGTGGAGGAGCTGTCCTTTGTTCTCGGCAAAGACGTGCAACTGGTCGTGGCGCCACGCAAACAGATTGAAGCTGTCATTGCTCAACACTTCAGCGAAGAAAGCGGTTCGCTCAAACAGGTCCTGGAGGACATGGAGAACGAGCTGGCCAAGGATCAAAGCCTGGCCGGCGTCTTGGATCAATCCGGGGTCGCTGCGCTCGAAGCCGCCGCCAATCAGGCGCCCATTGTGCGCCTGGTCAACCTCATCCTCTTCCAGGCGATTCAGGACCGGGCCAGCGACATTCACTTCGAGCCGTTTGAGACGGAGTTCAAAATTCGCTACCGCGTGGATGGCGCGCTCTACGAGATGGCGCCGCCGCCCAAACACCTTGCGCTGTCCGTCATCTCACGCATCAAAGTCATGTCCAACCTCAACATCGCGGAGCGACGCATTCCGCAGGACGGACGCATCCAACTGAGCATCGCGGGCCGACAAGTGGACTTGCGCGTCTCCACCTTGCCGACCCAGTTTGGGGAGTCTGTCGTGTTGCGTGTCCTCGACCGTTCCGTTGTCAATTTGGAGCTGGAAAGTCTGGGCATGCCCAAGCCCATCTATGACAAGGTGCTGGAGCTGATTCGCATTCCCAATGGCATCATCATCGTCACCGGCCCGACCGGTTCGGGCAAAACCACCACCCTGTACTCCTGCCTGAAACGCATCAATACGGTGGACCTCAAACTGCTCACAGCGGAGGACCCGGTGGAATATGATATTGAGGGCATCATGCAGGTCCCCATCAACGAGGCGGTCGGCTTGACCTTTGCGCGCGCGCTTCGCGCCTTCCTGCGTCAGGACCCCGATGTCATTCTGGTGGGCGAAATGCGCGATCTGGAGACGGCGCAGATTGCCATTCAGGCTTCGCTCACCGGCCATCTGGTGTTCACCACGCTTCACACCAACGACGCCGCCGGCGCCATCACCCGCATGATTGACATGGGCGTCGAACCGTTCCTGATCACTTCCACCCTCCAGGCCGTTCTCGCCCAACGACTCGTGCGTACCATCTGCAAAAAATGCAAGGTCGCTTACGAACCCACAGAGGCCGTCCTGCGTCAGCTCGGACTCACACCCTCCGAAGTCGGCTCCCAACCGTTTTACTACGGCAAAGGTTGCCCCGAATGCAATCAGACCGGCTATCGGGGACGCAAGGGACTGTTCGAGTTACTGCTGATTACCGACCCCATCCGCGAACTCATCAACCAACGCGCCCCCACGGGCATCATCCGCGCGCGCGGTCTCGAACTGGGAATGCGCACCTTGCGGGAGGATGGCATCCGTAACATTTTGGATGGAAACACCACTGTGGAAGAAGTGCTCAAATACACCTGAGGAAGATCATGCCAAAGTTCAACTACCTAGCTTTCGACGCCAAGGGCAAAGAAATCAGCGGATCGGTGGACGCTGCCAACGAACCGGAAGCCATCGCCAAAGTCCGCGAGAAAGGATTGTTCCCGTCCTACATCGGCGAAGCCGGCAAAGAACCGAAGAAGGGCAAAGGACCCCAGCCCGCGTTCATTCCACCCGGTGGCAAGGCGCCGAAGAAAAGCCTGGGGCAGATGGAAATCCCGTTCCTCACGCCCAAGACGGTCAAATCCAAAGTGCTCGCCGCCTTTACCCGCCAGTTGGCGACCCTGATCAACGCCGGCTTGCCGCTGGTGCGCGGGTTGAATGTGCTTTACAAGCAGGAACGCAACGCCGTGCTGAAACGGACCATCGCCGCACTGATCGAATCGGTGGAAGGCGGCAGCACCTTCAGCGAGGCGCTGGCTCAGCACCCGAAGATTTTCAACAAACTCTATGTCAACATGGTCCGCGCAGGCGAAGCCGGCGGCGTGCTCGATGTGACGCTGTTGCGTCTGGCCGAATTTCAGGAGAAAGCCCAGAAAATCAAAAACAAAGTCATCGCCGCCATGGTCTATCCGTCGGTGGTCATGCTTGTGGCCGTGGGCATTCTTGCGTTTCTGATGACGTTCATTGTGCCGAAATTCCAGGAAATCTTCAAAGACCTGCTCGAAGGCAAGGAGTTGCCCGGCTTGACCTTGTTTGTGCTGAGGGTCAGCCACATGATCAAAGAGCAGTTTCCGCTGGTTGCGAGCGGTTTGGTGGCGCTGGGCATTGTGGTCAAGCTGCTCGGAAAACTCGACGCCGGCCGGTATCTCCTGGACAAACTGAAATTGAAAGCGCCGTTGTTCGGCGATCTGATCAGCAAAGTGGCCATCGCCCGCTTCAGCCGAACGCTGGGCACGTTGATCTCCAGCGGCGTGCCCATTCTGCAGGCGCTCAACATCGTCAAAGAAACTTCCGGCAACGCGGTCATCTCTCGCGCCATCACCCGCATTCATGATTCCGTGAAGGAAGGCGAGCGTGTTACCCAGCCGATGGAAGCCTGTGGCGTGTTCCCCCCGATGGTGACCGGCATGGTGGACGTCGGCGAGGAAACGGGCGCCCTGCCCGATATGCTGATGAAGGTCGCTGATGTCTATGAAGACGAAGTGGACAACGCGGTCAGCGCGCTCACCTCGTTGCTGGAACCGGTGATGATTGTGTTTCTGGCGGTGGTCGTCGGCACGATTGTCATCTCGATGTTCATGCCCCTGATCAGCGTGATCCAGACCATGAGCGGCCCGCAAGTTCAGTAGCCAGCGAAGCGTGGCTTGCTGCTGGCGCAAACCGGCGGCCGGTTGGTAATCAGGCGTGCGGATACTTCCACGGCGCGCGATACTCGCGCCGCAACAGACGGTTGGCTTCCGCGTCGCCCACGCATTGCTCGCGTTCGCCGTCCCACTTCACGCTGCGACCCAGCTTCCACGAGAGCATTCCCAGCAACGCCATCACCGACGCACGATGCGACGACTCGATGTCGGCTGCCGGTTTGCGGCCCGTGGCGATGGCGTTGAGAAAATCGGCCCAGTGCAGTTGCAAGTTGTGGCCGTCGGGCTCTTGCAGTTCGGCGTTGTGGTGAATGGTCGGTTCTTTCGCTTTCACCGGATAAAACGTCCAACCATCGCGCCAACCGATGTGCAGCGTGCCCTGAGTGCCGTGGAAATACGCGCCGATCCGGTGTTTCTCGGCATTGTTCTCCGCAAACTGCCGGTGTTCCCAGACACAGGTGAACGACTCAAACTCGTAAATCGCCACCTGCGAATCGGGCGCATCGGTGGTTTGCTCTTTTTCGTTGAGCACCGGTGCGCCGCGAATCGGCCGGCCGCCGGTGGAAAAGACGCGACGAGGATATGTTTCCTCCGTCCACGCAAGCACCTGATCGAGCCAGTGCACGCCCCAATCGCCAAGCTGGCCATTGGCGAAGTCCAGGAACTGCCGCCAACCGCCGGGATGAATCCTCCGACAAAACGGTCGCAACGGGGCCGGACCGCAGTAGAAGTTCCAATCCAGACCATCGGGAGGCGGACCGTTCAGCGTCGGTTGCTCCGCGCCGCCGCCGCTGTGCGCGAACAATCGCACCATGCCAATTTTGCCGACAGCGCCCGACCTCAGAAACCGCAGCGCGCTGACGTAATGCGGCCCGACTCGCCGATGCAGTCCCACCTGCACGACGCGACCGCTGTCGCGCGCAGCCCGAAGCATGGCGCAGCTTTCGGCGATGGTGTGGCTGGTGGGTTTCTCGACATAGACATGCGCGCCGGCCTTCAACGCCGCGATGGTGACGAGCGCATGCCAGTGGTCGGGCGTGGCGATGATGACAATTTGCGGTTTCTCTTTCTCCAGCAGTTCCCGGTAGTCCTTGTAGAGTTTCGGCTGATCGCCGCTCAACTCGCCGGTCTGATCTGCAGCGACTTCCAGCACCGTTTCATCCACATCGCACAGGCCGACGATTTTTGAGCGGCCGGCCGCGATGGCTTCTTTGAGGATATTTTTGCCCCACCAACCGCAGCCGATCAATGCCGTGCGCCATTTCGTTGGCTCAGCCATCATTTCCTCCTGAGGTCCACACACACAACATGGCCGGCGGCGTTTCGACAATACAGCCGGCCGTGGGCCAGCACCGGCACCGTCCAGCATCGTCCCGTAAGCACCTTCGCGCGCGCGGTCGGCTGGAATCCCTTCGGCGAGACCGGTGCGACCAACAGTTCGCCGCGATCCGTCAGCACGATGAGTTTTTCGCCCGCCACTGTTACCGAGCCGAAGCCGAGGTCTTTTTGATGCCATTTCTCGGCGCCGCTTTCCAGTTCGATGCATTTGAGACCGCCTTTGTGTCCCGTGTCGCCATCCATCCCGTAAACGTGCCCGCCGACGAGCACGCCTGCGTTGAGTTGGGTTCGGAGCACGCGGCTTTTCCAAATCTCCGTGGGCGATTCACCGTCGAGCTTCAACAGCGTCGCCCCTTTGCTGTAGCCGGTGGAGATGAACAGCCGATTGCCGCTCAAAATCGGGTCGGCGGCGTTGCAACCGTATTGCGTGACCCAGCGCACGCGCCACAGTTCCTTGCCGGAGCGCGGGTCGCCGGCGATGTAAGCCTGAGCGGAGCTGAAGATCACAAAGTCGCCCGCCGGCAACGGCGTCGAATAACCGGCTTCTTTGGGGGCGGAGTGCCAGAGGAGTTTGCCGGTGGTTTTTTCCAGGGCGACACCGGCTTCGCCCACGTTCAGCAACAGCAAATTCCCCAACACGGCGGGCGAGCCGGCAAATCCCCACTGTGGAATCGGTGCGCCGGTTTCTTTCTGCGCGTTTTGGGACCAATGCACTTTCCCGCTGGCGGCGTCCAGACAGAACACGTCACCCCAGCGGCTGAGCGTGAACACGCGGTCGCCATCCAGGGTCGGCGTGGCGCACGGGCCGCCTTCAAACAAGTTGTCGCCCAGATCGGACGGGTAGGAATGCTTCCACAACAGTTTGCCGCTGTCTGCATCCAGACAAAACACGGTGTCGGCCCCACTGGCATGTCCCATCGTAAAGACGCGCCCGCCCGCCACGGCGAACGACGAAAAGCCCGTGCCGACTTCGGTTTTCCATGCGATGACCGGTCCGCCGGCTGGCCACTGGTCGAGCCAGCCGGTTTCGGCAGAAATTCCGTTGCGGTAGGGTCCGCGCCAGTGCGGCCAGTCCTCCGCCCAAACGATGGTGCCGCACATCATCAAGCTGATGACGCTGCCGAAACGATTCATCGGTCTTGGAAATACTTTTTCACGATCCAGTCCGGTTGCCATTTGTCGGGGACGCGTTTCATTCCTGTAAGGTTCACCGGTTCGGGTGGTTTGTTCTGGGTGGGCACTTCCACGGTGTCGCCGACCGTTGTCTGCCACTCGCGCATCCGTTTCAGCAACCGGGTGACGTGAGCGGCGTATTGCGGTTGGTCAATCAAGTTGTGGATTTCGTCCGGATCGCTCTGCAGATCAAACAACTGGAGGTGGCTGATTTGCGGGTAGGCGATCAGTTTCCATCGCGGGTCGCGCAGGGCGCGTTGGATCTTCAGGAACGGCAAAAACACCGAGTCGCGGACAGCCTTTTTGCGTCCTTGCCAGAGAGGACGCAGCGATTCGCCTTCGAGGTCGGGCGGCGGCGCAATGCCGAGCGCGTCGCACAAGGTGGGAAACAAATCGTGCAGATAAGCGAAAGCGGCGCTGGACTTGCCACGCGGGATGCCCGGCCCGACAAGGATCAACGGCACTTTCATGCTGTGTTCAAAGACGTTTTGTTTGCCGAGCAACCCGTGGCTGCCGATGGCCAGACCGTTGTCGGCGGCAAAAATGACGATGGTGTTGTCGGCCTGCCCCGATTTCTCCAGCGCGGCCAGAATCCGTCCGATCTGTTCGTCCAAGTGGGTAATCAGGCCGTAGTACTCCGCGAGCTGGTCGCGGATGACCGCCTCGGTGCGCGGCCACGGCGCAAGATTCTCGTCGCGGCCGCCTTTCATGTGTCCGTTGTCGAACGGCAACTGGGGAAGAAAATTTTTCGGCAACGGCGGCAACCGGCGATAGTAGGCTTCGCGGTAACTCAGCGGCGGCATCCGGGGGTCATGCGGAGCGGTGAATGCGACATAAGCAAAGAAAGGTTTCTGGCGGTCGTGTGTGCGGAGGAACTCAATGGCCGAATCGGCAAACAACTCGCTGGAAAACTTTTCGCCGATCCGCTCCTCGGTCAGCCGCCCGTCGGCGCCGAGATCACGAACGGGCACTTTCGTATGATCGGACATACCGCCGAACATCACGGTCTTGCCGCGTTGGAAGCACCGCAGAAACGACGGCTGGCCGTTGTGCCATTTGCCGGTGCCGAAGGTGACGTAGCCGTTTTCGGCCAGCACTTCCGGCAGCAGTTTGACGCCCTCCAACGTCTTCGTGTTGATGTGAAACCACGTCTTGCCGCTCATCAACATCGCGCGACTCGGCATGCACACCGCACCGCTGTCGCCGCCGAAAATGTAGGCGTTGCGAAAGCTGAAGCCTCTGGCCACCAGTTTGTCCAGATTCGGCGTCTGGATGTGACGGTTGCCGTGCGCCGCGATGGTGTCGGCTCGCATGTCGTCGGCAAACAAAAACAGAACGTTGGGTCGCGCGGCGCGCGCCGCCTGAACCAGCGCGCAGAGGCTGGCACAGAACGCCCAGAGAAAGATTCGATTCATGATGAACTCCTTTGCCGTTATTCTGCCACTGAGACGCAGAACTGGTCAGCAATATTCTCGCGTTTATTCTTGTCCGCGATGACGGTATAATCGGGCAGAATGAAGTGGTTAGGATTTGTGTTGCGGTGGGCGGTGACGTGCCTCGGCGCGACGTTGCGCTGGCGCATCGAGGACCCGCATGGGCTGCTCGCGCACACCCCCGAGGAGCCGTTGATTTTCGCCTTCTGGCACAACCGAATTTTGCTGTTGCCGTACTTGTTCAAGAAGCACTGGAGCCAACGCAAACGCAACAAGGTCGCCGTGCTCGTGAGCGCCAGCAAAGACGGCGAAAAACTGGCGCGGGTGCTGGAGCGGTTTGACCTGATTTGCGTGCGCGGCTCCAGCAGTCGCCGGGGAGGCCAGGCGCTGGTGGAGTTGACGCGACTGGTCCAGGATGGCTACGACATCGGAATCACGCCCGATGGACCGCGCGGCCCCAAATATCAAGTGCAAGACGGAGTGATTAGCCTGGCACAAGTGACGGGAGCGGCCATCATGCCGGTCTCTTGGAGCGCAGAACCCAAGTTTGTGTTTCGGAAAGCGTGGGACCATTTTCAAGTGCCGCTTCCGTTCGCGCGAGCCGTCGCGCGGGTTGGAGCCCCGATTAGCGTGCCACGCGATGCGGATGCCACGGAACGCGAAAACAAGAGGTTCGAGTTGCAACGGGCGCTGCTGGCTCTGTGCGACAACGCGCCTTGATGCCGGCGGCGCGGGGTGTTCTCCACCGTGGTTTTTCTCGGAAAAACCGAGGAAAAAAACGCAAAAAATCTTTGAACGCCGGTGAAGGATCGGTGTCCAACTCAATGGTGCAAGGCTCAGATCAGTCGCTCACGACGCCTCCGGACGGTGGCTGCGCTTCTCCTAGCCTGACCTCACCCAGGTGGCCACCGCCTTCCGTGAGCGACTGACCCTTCTGAGCGTTCACGTTGTGGTTTGCGTTGCCGCCCGACTTCGCTGAGTCGGGCGGTTTTTTAGAGCCGGCCAGCCCGTTGATACTCCGAGCGATACTGAAGCACTTGTTGAATGTAGTTGCGGACTCCTCGATGAGGCAGGTTGGCGAGGAACTGGGCGGCGGTGAGGCGCTGGCCGGGCGGTGCCCAGCGCAATACAACGCCCCGACCGGCATTGTACTCGGCCAACGCAAACGGCACGGGATCATCCACCGCTTGCTGCCGCCAATAGGCCAGAGCCTGTGCCAACAACCGTGTGCCTGCTTCGATGTTGATGCGCTCGTTCCAGAGCTGCATTTCCGACACGCCAAGGGAACGCGCCGTGGCCGGCATCACCTGCATCAGCCCGACGGCGCCTCTGTTGCTGCGGGCCAATGGATCAAACCCGCTCTCCTGTCGCATGACGGCCTTGACCAAAAACTTGTCCACGCCATAACGCGGCGCAATCTCCTCAATCATCTGATTGTAACGATGCTCGCGCACCAGCCAACGGACATACACGAACATTGGCGCGCCGAACGCTGCGATCGCCAGCGCCAGCGCGAGCACGCCGCTGGCGCGCGCCATCCTTGATGGGCGTGGCACCGTCGTCATTTCATTCCCCGCCTGTTGCAGCACTTGTCCCGTTTCGTCTTGACGAAATCTCCGCAATTCATAACCTCATCGCCGGTCAAGCGTAATAGCAGTATAAGGACGCCCACTGGAAAGCAACCGGATTTATAGAAAATCACCTGGGGGATATCACTTCTCACAGCAGATGGTTGCCAATCTATCCCTCGCAGAAATTCTAGAAACCGTACGGCAAACGGGGAGAATTGACCCAATTGCTGTTCAACGCGCTTACGCGAATGGGAGCGATCCTCGCCTTGCAATTATGCGAGGTGAAATCAACGAACTTGGTATCGCTCCAGTCCAAGTCTTCGGTTTCTCAACAGAACCAAAGAAGAACGCGGCAGATATTCAGCTTGCGATTGAGGCAGTCGTTTGGGTGCATGTCCGCCCAGCGCTTGAAGTGTTTGTGATCGTATCTGGCGATGGCGGCTTTGCCTCACTCGGGAAAAGCTCCACGAATACGGAAAGACTGTGGTCGGTTGTGCATATAGATCGGCTACGAGCCAGACGTTCCAAGCTGTTTGCGACGACTTCGTTTGGATTCCTGATCCAGAGAAAGAAGAGCGGCAGGATCGACCGGTTTGTGTATCAGGTCAACCAGAAGTCACTGACCCTCGAAACGTTCGTCTTGTTGGGCGTGTAAAAAAGACGACCATGACCTCAACGGAGGGGATTTTCACCCAAACCACAGACGTTCTCGACGGGTATGCCAACGATTCGACAAGTCGGGCAGATTTGCTTCAGAATGGGATACACCTATCCGTGGTACAAGAAGCTGTTAGGTATGCAATGGCCGGGTTTCAGCCGATTCAATTGGGATTCGGGAAGTTCATCGAGTACATGCAGTTCGTCTGTAAAGGATCGGACTTTTTTGTCAGCCGGTTTATTCCAACATGAGCCTGCTGGAGCTCCACTGTCCGAGCAGAGTGTTTCGCTTCGGAGTGACATCGGTTCCCCGTCATCAATTGTACTTCCGGAGCTCGTATAACAGCGGTTGCGGCTGACGTTGCTCCGTCGTGCTCGGTAACGCGGCTGAACTCCTACGTCGTCCAATCCGGCCAGAGGATTTTAGGAATGGTGGAACGCTTTTTCGATCTGTTTCAGTGGGAGGCAGTTGAGCACGTCGGATTTGGTGAGCCAGCCTTTGCGGGCGATGCCAACGCCGAAAGCGACGGATTGATAGTCGTCAATGTTGTGGGCGTCCGGATTGATGGCGCATTGGACACCGAGTTCGCGAGCGTGTTTCCAGAGCCGCCAGTCCATGTCGAGCCGATAGGGATGCGAGTTTAGCTCGATGATTTTGCGGTGTTTTGCCGCCGCCTCGATCACTTCGGGCATGTTGACAGCGTAGCCTTCGCGCTCCAGCAACAAGCGGCCCGTCGGATGCGCCAGCATGGTGACCCGCGGGTGCGCCAGCGCGCGGCAAATGCGTGCCGTTTGCTGCTCGGCGGGGAGATTGAAATTGGTGTGGACGCCGGCGATGATGTGATCGCAGAGCGCCAGCGTCGCATCGTCGAAATCGAGCGAACCGTCGGGTAAAATGTCCACCTCGCAACCGAAGAAGATGCGAAACCCGCGTTTGGCGAATCGGGCGTTGAGCTTTTGAATTTCCTCGCCCTGTTGGCGCAGACGTTTTTCGTCCAGTCCGTTGGCTTGTCGCTGGCTTTTGCTGTGGTCGGCGATGCCGATGTATTCCCAGCCGAGTTCCATGGCCGCCTCGGCCATTCGCTCGATGGTCTCAAGCCCGTCGCTCCATGTCGAGTGAATGTGGAATGCGCCGCGCAGATTCCGCAGCTCGATCAACTTCGGCAGCTTCCCGGCCTCGGCGGCTTCGATTTCTCCCATGTCCTCGCGCAGTTCCGGCTCGATATAATCGAGGTCGAGCGCCGCGTAGATTTCCTCTTCGGTTTTGCATCGGATGCTGCTGCCGAGTTCTTTGGCGCTTTTCTCTTTCTCGGCGGCGGGCGAGAATCCGTATTCGTTGAGCGAAAGGTTTTTCAGCCGCAACGCGCGGGCTCGCAGGGCGATGTTGTGTTCCTTGCTGCCGGTGAAATAGTTCAGCGCGAAGGCGAACTGTTCGTCGCTGACGACGCGCAGGTCGGCTTGGATTCCGCCCTTGAGGACGACGCTGGCTTTGGTTTCGCCCTGGGCTGAGACGTTGAGGACATCCGGTGCGGAGACGAAGGCGGAGATGATACCGGGCGCGTCTCTGGGTTGGGCGCTGACGAGGAAATCCAGGTCGCCAATGGTTTCGCGGCAGCGCCGCAGGCTTCCGGCGACGCTGGCGCGGATGACACCCTCGTGTGAGCGCAACGTTTGCAGCACCGCTTCGGCTGCGGCGCGGGCTTTGTGAATGTGGTGACGCGAGGCGAACCGGCGGACCAGTTGGATGCCTTCGAGGATTTTTTGTTGCGACTTTTCTCCGAAACCGTCGAGCGCAGCGACTTTGCCGGCGCGGCAGGCGGCTTCGAGTTTTTCGATGGTGTCCACCTGGAGTTTCTCGAAAACGATCCTTGCACGTTTCGGGCCGAAACCGGGAATGCGCAATATGTCGAGCAAACCGGCTGGCAGGGAGGACTTGAGTTGCTCGTAAAACTCCAGTCGGTTTGTGGTGACCATCTCGGTGATTTTGGCGGCGAGATCGTTGCCAATGCCTTTGATTTCGGTGAGACGCTGTTCTTCAATGAGCTTGTGGAGGTCCTCTTGCAGGCCATCCACGATGCGAGCGGCGTTATAGTAGGCGCGGACCCGGAAGGGGTTCTCGCCTTTCAACTCCAGCAATTGACCGATCTCGTGGAAAACCTCGGCGATTTCTTTCTTGTCCATGATCTATTGGGGCACTTGAAGGTTGGAGGTTACGTCGCGCACGCCGTCGGTTTCCAGTGCCACCGCCACGGCGCGGGCCACAAGCTCATACGATGGGACCGTGCCGGCAAGGGTGACGCGGCCGTGGGTGGTATTGACGGCGATGCTGAGGGCGGAAAGATGTTTGTCGGCGAGGTATTTGGCTTTGATCTTGGCGGTGATGGTGGAATCTTTGGCGGCATCGGCGGCGGCAGCGCCGAACTCGGAAGCGGAACGGCGCACGATTTTGCCGGTGCGGGCGAGTTCGGCTTTGATTTCGGGAGTGGTCAGATGCCAGGCGGTCAGTTTCGCGTCAATGGTTTCGGCGGTTTGTTGGACGACGGACGCCGCTTTGTCTTGCGCGCGTCGGACATCCGGTTGATTGCGGCCAACGGCAAAGTACCAGACGGTCGCCAAGGTCAGCACAATGCCCAAAGTCAGGCCGATGAAAAACTCTTTCATGGGTGCGGCGCTAGCTTATGACGAAAGCGGTCAGAGGTAAAGATTCTTGTCGTGCGGGCTGGTTTCTGACAGGATGGCGTTGTTCCATGAGGGCTGCGTTTTCCGATGCCGAATTGGTTCGCCGTGCACAAGATGGCGATTTGACAGCGTTTGAGGAACTGGTCGGCCGCCACGAGCAGCGCATTTACACGCTGGTCCGTCGCATCGTGGGGCAGCAACAGGATGCCGAGGACGTGACCCAGCAGGCGTTTTTGAGCGCACTGGAAAATCTCGCCGGTTTCCGTGGCGAATCGAGTTTTGCCACGTGGCTGACGCGCATTGCCACGCATGCCGCGCTGAAGGTGATCCGCAAGCGCAAAGGATTGCCCACCGAATCGCTGGAGGCTGCCACCGAGGAAGAGGATTCCTACGAAAGGATTCCGCATCCTGAATACATTGCGGACTGGCGCCAAAGTCCGTCGGAGGTGGCGGCGCGCAGCGAAACGCAACGGTTGATTGACGCTGCGTTGGCCGGGCTGGACGAGAAACACCGGTTGGTGTTCCTGCTGCGCGATGTCGAGGGTTTCTCCGTGAAAGAGACGGCAGAGGCGCTCGGTTTGAGCGAGGCCAATGTGAAGGTGCGCTTGTTGCGGGCACGGCTCGAACTGCGCGAGAAGCTCACCCGCGCTTTTGGGGACGAATCCCGCCGTCTTTCTCCGCCTGCGCATTCGTGACGCGGTGGCAACGGAATCCGCGCCCGCGTCAATCGAGCCGATAGACGATGCGCGCTTTATCCGGGTCGTAAGGCGTCATTTCCATTTTTACGCGGTCGCCGACGCTGAGGCGGATGAAGCGTTTGCGCATTTTGCCCGAAATGTGGGCCAACACCTGGTGCTGGTTGACGTCCATGACGACGTGAAACATCGTGCCGGGCAGCACCTTGGTAATGGTTCCTTCGACGTTGATGATCTGATCCATCCGATGATCCTTTCGTTGTGTTCCTGCCGGGGTTGCTTCCGGTGTCAAAGGACAGGCTTTGAACCGAGACAAAATGCGTTTGTCGCCATCTCGTGCGGCACACCTACCTTACGCGCAATCCCGCAAATAGCGAATGATTTCGCAACCTATTTTGCCACCCGAAGCGTCTTGACCGACGGCGCGCTGGGATTGGTTGCCGGATGGGCGGCAGCCATCCCGCCGGTCATGCGGTCCATCTCAGGGAACGGCTTGCACAAGAAATGGAAAACCGCTTGCGCCGGGAAAACTCTGTGCTAATAGACAGCGCCACATCATGAAGTGTTTTGTCGCTGTTGTTGTCCTGCTGGGAGTCACGTTCTGCCATGCTGCAGACCGCTATGGCATTGTTTACGCGTTTCCGAAGGGTGCCAACGAAGGCGCAGGCCATGAGTCCATCGGCCCGCTCATCGTTGGCTCGGTGCTTTACGGGGCCACTCGCACGGGCGGGGCGGCGGGCAAGGGCACGCTTTTCCGCATCCACACCGATGGCGCGAACTTCCAGCTCTTGCACGAGTTTGGCTGCGACCCGGCAGATGGATCGCGGCCGTGCGGCACGCTGGTGGCGGACGACGGGACTCTGTATGGCATGACCTCCGCCGGCGGCACCGGCAACGGCAGGAACGGCACCATTTTCCGAATCCGCCCCGATGGCTCCGACTACAAAATCCTTCATCACTTCGAAGGCTGGCATCTGGATGGCGACACGCCGTATGGATCGTTGCTGCTCGATCACGGCCGGTTGTACGGACTCACGCCTCGAGGCGGCCCACACGATGCCGGTGTGATGTTTCGCATCAACACCGACGGCACCGGGTTCGGTCTCCTCTACGCCTTTGCCGGCGGAACCGCTGATGGGGCCACGCCCTACGGTTCCTTGACCGCCGACAACGATTACTTTTACGGCATGACCTCTGCCGGCGGCAGCCGCAACCGGGGCATTGTTTTCCGGCTCGGCAAAAATGGCGGCGACTACAAAATCCTTCACCAATTCACCGGCGGCTATGACAATGGCAGCACCCCGTATGGTTCTCTACTGGTTCATGGCGAGCATCTTTACGGCATGACCTTCGCCGGCGGTCTGGCCAACAAAGGCACCATCTTTCGGCTCCGCAAAGACGGCACCGGTTTTACCCTCCTGCACAGTTTCTCCGACAACGGCAGCGGCGGCAGCCGTCCTCAAGGCGGCCTCGTTCTTTACAACGGGCACCTCTACGGTGTCACCCGCACCGGCGGCCGCAACGAATGCGGCGTGCTCTTCCGGCTCGCGCTCGACGGCCAGCCATTCAGCCTGCTGCGCTGTTTTGCCGATCCTTCCAACCATCTCACCAAAGACGATGTCTCCGAGCCGTACGGGGTGGTGGCGATTCATGACAACGCGCTCTACGGTCTGGCCCGACGCGGCGGCAAGGGCGCCGGTGGCGGCGTCTTTCGCTACGAACTGTCCGTCCCATGAACTACCGGCGTTTCGGTCGCACCAACTTGCAGATGCCGGTCTTTTCCTGCGGCGGGATGCGGTTTCAGCAAAGTTGGAAAGACGAAGACGCCAACCGAATCACTCCTGAAAATCAAGCCAACCTCGAAGCGTGCGTTCAACGCGCTCTGGAACTCGGCATCCACCACATCGAAACGGCGCGCGGCTACGGCACCTCGGAATTTCAACTGGGCCGCATCCTTCCCTTCCTGCCACGAGAGAAGATTCTCGTGCAGACGAAGGTTTGTCCGACCGCCGATCCCAAAGAGTTCCTGGACGCTTTCCGTCTTTCCCTGTCGAATCTGCGCTTGGATTACGTGGACCTCTTTGCGATCCACGGCATCAACAACGATGAGCATCTAAACTTCACGCTCCGCAAGGGCGGTTGCCTCGACGTGGCACGTCAACTTCAACGCGACGGGCGCTGCCGGTTCATCGGCTTCTCCACGCACGGCACGGAGCGCATCATCAGCGCGGCGGTCCGCACTGGCGAGTTCGACTACGTCAACCTGCACTGGTATTTTGTCAATCCGTTGAACTGGCCCAGCATCGAGGCGGCGGCCCGGCTCGACATGGGAGTGTTCATCATCAGCCCCAACGACAAGGGCGGCATGCTCCAGAATCGCCCTGCCAGAATGACGGCGCTCTGTGCGCCGTTGACCCCGATGCAATTCAACGATCTTTACTGTCTGGCTCGTCCGCAGGTCCACACGTTGAGTTGTGGAGTGGCCCGCCCGTCGGACTTCGACGAACACATCGCTGCGTTGGCCTACTATGAACGCGCCGCCGAGGTCGTGGCCCCGATCGAAGCGCGGCTGCGCGCCGAAATGCAACGGGTTCTCGGCGCCGACTGGTGCGCTCATTGGAGCGACGGCCTCGGCGAGTATCATCAGATGCCCCACCAGGTCAATGTGGTGGAAATCCTTCGGCTGTGGACCTTTGCCAAATCACTCGGCCTGGATGAATGGGCGCGGATGCGCTACAACCTTCTCAGCGGCGGCGCCTCTCACTGGTTTCCCGGCGAAAAGGCCGATCGGATGAAGGACGAGCGTGCCCTGCGTGCGGCCTGCGCGAAAAACCCGTTCGCCGACCGCATTCCCGCCATTCTTCGGCAAGCCCATGCTCTCTATGACGGCGCGCCGCTGAAACGCCTCAGCCAATCCGATTAGCCACTGCCGACGCAAACGGCGGCACGGATTGACCCGGAGCGGGCGCTGGGGTATGCTGCCGAGCGTTCCCGCCATGAAAAAACGGCATGTCAATCAGAAGAAGATCGCCGAGGCTGTTCGGCTCTTGTTGGAGGCCATCGGCGAGGACCCGACACGCGATGGTCTGCGCGAAACACCGCAGCGGGTGGCGCGCATGTATGAGGAGATTTTCGGGGGCGGCGAGGAGGACCCCCGCGAAAGTCTCTCGAAACAGTTTGACGAGGATCATCACGAGATGGTGCTGGTCAAGGACATTCCGTTTTTCTCGATGTGCGAGCATCATTTGATGCCGTTTTTCGGCAAAGCGCACGTTGCCTACATTCCCAACGGTCACGTGGTCGGCATCAGCAAACTGGCGCGCGTGGTGGAGGCGTTTGCCCGCCGGCCGCAGGTGCAGGAGCGGATGACCAGCCAGATCGCCGATCTCATCGAACAGGAACTCAAACCTCAGGGCGTGGCCGTGGTGTGCGAAGCGGTCCACACCTGCATGACGATGCGCGGCGTGAAGAAACCCGGCTCGATTGTCATCACCTCCGCCATGCGCGGCGGATTTCGCACCCGCATTTCCACCCGCAACGAGGTGATGTCGCTGATCCACGGGCGTCATTCGACCCAGCCGCTGTAGTCTGTGAGAAAGGTTTTCATCAAAACCTACGGTTGCCAGATGAACGTGCGCGACAGCGAAGCGATGGCCGCGCTGCTGTTGCGACACGGTTACGCGATGGCCGATTCGGAGGACGAGGCCGATGTGATTCTGCTGAACACCTGCAGCATCCGCGATCTGGCCGAGCAGAAGGCGCTCGGCAAAATGTCGGCTCTCGTCACGGAGAAACGCTCCAAGCCCACGCTCCGACTCGGTTTTGTCGGTTGCCTGGCGCAATGTCGCGGGGCAGAATTGCTCCAACGAGTGCCCGGTGTGGACCTCGTGGTGGGTACGCAGCGGTTTCATCATTTGCCGGAGTATCTTGACCGGTTGTTTGCGGGCGAGGGTGGCATTGTGGACGTGGCCGAAGAGCCGGGCAGCGAGTCGGCGGTCCGGGATCATCTCGCCGAGGGGGCAGTGACGGCGTTTGTCAGCATCATGCAGGGTTGCGACATGCGCTGCAGTTTTTGCATTGTGCCGCAAACCCGGGGCGCCGAACGGAGCCGCAGCATCGGCGAGATCGTCGAAGAAGTGCGCGAACTGGCGGAACACGGCGTGCGCGAAGTCACCCTGCTCGGGCAAATCGTGACCAGTTACGGACGCGGTCTCATTCCCAAGAAAAACGGGCGCTCGCCGTTCGTGCAATTGCTGGAGGCCTTGCACGAGGTCCGGGGGCTGGAGCGAATTCGGTTCACTTCGCCGCATCCGAAGGGATTCGGCGATGACCTGGTGGCGGCCTTTCGTGACTTGCCGAAACTGTGCGAGCACGCTCACCTGCCGGCGCAGAGCGGCTCCGACCGGATTCTGAAGGCGATGCGGCGCGGTTATGATCGGGCGATGTTTCTGCGGATCGTGGAACGATTACGCGCCGCCCAACCGAAGATGGTGTTCTCCAGCGACATCATTGTCGGGTTCCCCGGTGAAACCGACGAGGATTTCGAGCAGACGGTCTCCTTGATGCGGGAGGTTCCGTTTGAACAGGCCTACATTTTCAAATACTCGAAGCGTCGCAACACGCCGGCAGCGGAACTTCCCGGACAGGTTCCCACGGCGACGAAGGAGGAACGCAACCAGCGGTTGCTGGCCATTCTCAACGAGATCGCCACACGCAAGAATCGGGAACTGATTGGCCAGACGGTCGAGATTCTGGTCGAAGGGCGCAGTCCGAAAAACGCGGCGCGGATGTTTGGCCGCACCCGGACGAACAAAGGGGTTGTGTTTGAAGGCGATCTGCGGCATAAGGGCGCGCTGTTGCCGGTGCGGGTGCAACGGGCCACGGCACTGACACTCTATGGCATTTTGACGGACGAGAAACGATGACGAAACTGGCTTGGCTTTCAACACTGGTGGGGGCGGCGGTGATCGCGGCGCGGCTGCCCGGCGTGCTGGCGCCGACGCGCTACCGGCAGTTCATGGTGAAATTCCCGCGCTCGGAGTTTTGGGGCCGCGTGCTCATCACCATTGTGGGACTGATCGTGTGGCGGGTGATGTATTGCGCCTCGCGCGACAGCGACGAATGGCGGTGGGCGCAACCGCTGATCGTGGTGGGCGTGCCCGTCGTGCTGTTTCTGATTTACCGCTACGGAGTTCATTATCTGGCGCTGCGCGCCACGGCAGCGTTGTTGCTGCTGGTGGCCAAGCAGGTTGTGGATGCCGCTGACGCCGTCGAAACGCCGTGGCGGCTGGTCATGACCGTGGTCGCTTATCTCTGGGTGGTGGCGGCCATCTGGATGACCGCCGCGCCGCATCATTTCCGTGATCTCATCGGTTGGGCCATGGCCAACGATGAGCGATGCCGCACGCTGTGTTGGTTGGGAGTTTGCGGCGGCGCCGTGTTGATGGCGCTGGGTGTGTTCGTGTATTAGTGGCGACAACCATGAGCGACTCGCAGCAAGCCCATTCGGATCGCGCCGCGACCGTGTCAGTGCCGCGCTGCTGGTTGTGGGTGTGGACGGCGCTGTTGGCGGCGCCGTGGGTGTTGCTGGCGGTGACGCTTGGCCCGCAGTGGGTTCGACAAACCGCGCAGAACTGGCGGATTGGCAAATACCACCGCGAGGATGCCATTCGTCGCTGTCGGCCCGGACCCTGGGGAGAACTGGAATACACGCGCATCGTGATTGAGCCACCAGAGCAGTTTATTGCGTTGCCGTTCGACCCCGACAAGAAAGTCCGATGGGTTCTGCACGGCTACACGCCGGAACGGCTCGGCCAGTTGTGGGCAGAAGCGAAACTGGGGGTCACCGAGCAACAAACGTTGATGGCATCGGCGCGCTGGGAGAACGGAATCGGCACGGTGGTTCTGGAGCCGCCCCGCGAACTGATCTTCAACCTCAGCCCGACGGCGCGGGCGCGCATCTACCAGGCCCTGAGCGAGTTTTCGGAAAACCATTTACAGGTGTATCCGTTTCGGTTCCGCGCAGATCAGGTGGACGAATGGTTCCGGGATAGCGACACGAGCGAGCGTACTGAGAAGTTGATCCGGCAAATGTTGTACCAGCGAGGCACGGCGGTCCTGTTTAGCGATTTGGACACGTTGCTGCCCATGCTCGAAACGGCCAGGGAACGCTCACGCGCTCTGAAAACGCTGTCCCGCATCTCCACGTTGCTTCTGAAGCTGCGCGTCCGCCCCAACACCGACCTCGATACGGTGGCCCGCTACTGGGGACGTGGCAGACGCTCCAAGGACATTGCGCCGTTGCTGGGGTCGCTGCCCAAGCGGCCGGAGGGCTACACCATTGATGCCGCGCATCTGTTGCCCTCGTTCGCCCGCCGACGGCTTTACACCTACCCCGATCCCGATACCGATCCCGACGCGCTGCGACGCGATTGTCACTGGACCTCGATGAACTTTTTCAACGAAGTGCCCGACGACCGGTTCTTGTCGCACGAGAACACCCGCGAAGTCATCATGCGAGATTATTATCCCGTGCTGGGAGACCCCCTGTTTGGCGACCTAATCTTTTTGATGCGGCCCAACGCCGAAGCCGTTCACTCCTGCGTGTATGTGGCCGACAACATCGTGTTCACCAAAAACGGCCCGCAGCCGTACGTGCCTTGGACACTGATGGAACTGTCCGATGTGCGCGCCACCTATTCCACCACGGACCCGTCCATCGAGATGCGGGTCTTCCGCTACAAACACTGGTGAATGCTCCCCGGATCCTTGTTGTTCGCGGCGGCGCCATCGGCGATTTCATCCTGACTTTGCCGGCCATGGGCGCGTTGCGCGAACGCTGGCCGAACGCCCACATCGAGATTCTCGGCTATCCGCACATCATTGAGCTGGCCCGCCAACGCTACTACGCGGATGCCGTCCGCTCCATCGAAGCGGGGCCGATGTCGGGTTTCTTCGTCCCCGGCGGCGCGCTCAACGAATCGCTCGCTGCCTATTTTCGCGGATTCCAACTCGTCATTTCCTATCTTTACGATCCCGATCACATCTTTGCCGACAACGTTCGCCGCTGCGGTGTGCGGCAGGTCATCGAAGCCTCGCCGCGACCGTCCACGTTGCACGCGGCGGCGCACTACTGCAAACCGCTGGAGACTCTGGCCATCTATGTCCAAGAACCCGCGCCGCGCATCTACCTCAACGAGGATGATCGTGCGTTTGCGGCGCGTCATCTGGCCGGCGCAGGTGGCGAGCCGCTGGTCGCCGTTCATCCCGGCAGCGGCAGCGAACGCAAGAACTGGCCTGCCGACCGCTTCGCCGCCGTCGCCCGGTGGCTGGTGGACGAACTGGCGGTTCAACTGCTCGTCGTTCACGGCGAGGCGGACAATGAGGCGGTGGGGCGTCTGGCGGACTTGATCGCGCCGCGCCCGTTCCACCGGGTTCGTGGATTGAAATTGATCGAACTGGCCGCCGTGCTGGAACGGTGCGCGTTGTTCATTGGGAACGACTCCGGCATCACGCACCTTTCGGCCGCCGTCGGCACGCCCACCATCGCGTTGTTTGGTCCGGCCTCCTCCAGTATCTGGCAGCCGCGCGGCCGCCGGGTGCGAGTGATTCGTTTCGGCGACTCGGACATCGCCCAGGTGCGGCAGGCCGTTGTGGAATGCCTTTCTCCTTCTGCATGAAACGGAGACTCTTTTGGACAACACTCAGTGTGATGCTGGCAGCGGCAAGCGGCGCGGGCGGAGAGTTTGAACTGTTGCAACGCCAGATTCAGGCGAGCGCACAATGGAATCGGGAGCGTCTGGCCAAAGAGGCGCTGCGGCCGGAGGCGTTGATCCTGCCCACCGACAAAACACCCGGCGACGTCGTCTGGCGGCGGACGGCGGCCTTGTTGCGGCACCTCAAGACAATGGAAGGCGCGCCGGACCTGTCGGCGGAGGAGACGGCCCTCATGGCGCTGCGGGAAGCAACGGCCACGCGCGAGAGCTTCGAGAAGATCACGGCGTTGCGTCGCCGCATCGCCTTCAAAAATCCCTTGCTGAATTTCGACAAGATTCTTTTTCTCAAGCACCCCAAAGCGATCCGGGGAGACAACCACATGGTGGACCAGTATCTCGGTTTCAATCAGGCAAAAACCGGCGGCGTCTATGTGCTGGAGCGTCCGTTCAGTGATCAGCCGACCGTTCGGTGCCTGCTGCCGCAGATGGAACACCAAGGATCGTTCCTGTCGTTGGATTTGGACTACGACGCCCAAAGCATTCTGTTCGCGTTCACTCGGGCCGAATTCGGAGTGCCGCCGGGCGCCTCCCTAGAGAATCAGCCGCGCACGGACAGGCAGCCCGACAAACGCCACGCGCACTATTATTGGCGACCGGAAAGCGTGTTTCACATCTTTCGCGCCACTGCCGACGGCGCCGTCGTCCGCCAGCTCACCCACGGCGTCTGGAACGACTACGATCCCTGTTTTCTGCCGAGCGGACGGATTGTGTTCGTCTCGGAACGACGCTGCGGCCAGTGCCGGTGCGGAGCGCGTCCGTTGCCGGCGGCAGTGTTGCACGCGATGATGCCCGACGGCAGCGACATCATCCGCCTGAGCTGGCACGACACCAACGAATGGCATCCCAGCGTGGACAACAACGGCATGATTGTGTACACGCGCTGGGATTACGTGGACCGCGACTCCGACGTGGCCCATCATTTGTGGACGTGTTATCCCGATGGCCGCGACCCCCGCGCGCCGCACGGTAATTACCCCGATGTCCGCGAGTTGCGCCCGTGGATGGAAATGCATATTCGCGCCATTCCGAATTCGCAGAAGTATGTGGCTGTGGCCGCGCCGCATCACGGTCAGGCGTATGGATCGCTGGTGGTGATTGACCTGCGCGAAGCCGACGACCGCCGGTTTTCCCAACTGAAACGACTCACGCCGTGGGCGTGGTTGCCCGAATCAGAGTCGGCGCCCGGCGTCCCGCACGAGAAAGGGCGTCATCAGCCGCCGGGCGAGTTTTACAGCGCGCCGTGGCCGTTGGACGAAAATTTCTATCTGTGTGTGTTTGACGCCGAGCAGAAAAACTACGGCATCTATTTGCTGGACAGTTTCGGCAATCAGGAACTGTTGTATCAGGACGCGGCGATTGCCTGCATGGACCCGATTCCGTTCCGGCCGCGTGGTCGCCCGCCGGTGTTGCCGGTCAAAACGGTTCAGGCCCGGGCCGACCGCACCGGGAATCCGGACCTCTCCACCGGCACCGTGGCGGTCATGAACGTGTATGAGAGCGCCCTGCCGTGGCCGCCCAACACCAAGATCAAAGAACTCCGCGTGATCAGTCTGTTTCCGAAAGACAATGAACGGCAGGACTCGCCCAACATCGGACACGCTTCCCAGTCGCTGGCGCGCGGCGTGCTCGGCACCGTGCCGGTGGAGGACGACGGCAGCGCATATTTCAAGATGCCAACCGGCGTGGGCGTGTATTTTCAGGCGCTGGATGAAAACGGGTTGGCGGTGCAGACGATGCGGTCAGCCACTTACCTGCATCCGGGCGAGCACCTGACCTGTCTCGGCTGCCACGAACCCCGAACCCGCACGGCGTCAGAAGGAACGCGCCAGCTTCCGAAGGCGTTGCGTCGCGCCCCGTCGGTGTTGAAACCGGAGCCGAGCGGTTCCTATCCGCTGAGTTTTCCGCGTCTGGTGCAGCCTGTCCTCAACGCCAAATGCGTGCGTTGTCACGAGCGGTCGCTCAGCGCGCCGAGTCTTCACGGCGACCAATTCGGCAAGAACGGCTGGTCGGAAGCCTTTCTCACGTTGCGCGAGCGCGCCTGGGGCATGAGCGGCGGCAATGGCATTGCTCTGAAGGAACCGCAGTATTCCGTGCCCGGTCAGATGGGCGCGCGAGTGTCCAGTTTATACTTGTTCCTGACGCGCGGTCACAAGAACGTGAAGCTCAGCCCCAACCAACTGCGGCGCATCACCTTGTGGCTGGACTGTAACAGCAACTTCTACGGTGCCTATCACGACATCGAAAAACAGGCGCGCGGCGAGGTGGTCCGTCCGAGACTCGGCGTCCCCGAATGGAGCGACTTCCAGCAACTGGTGCGCTAACTTCCAGCCTGCGCCCATCCGAGCTTCCGCGCTTTGGTCCGTACCGCCGACCGATGATCGGCGATGGGGCGGGTAGAGCCAGCAAGTCAGGGGGGTTGGCTTGGAGCCGGTTCGGGTGGAGCGCGGCGGACGCGTTTGTGAGCGGGCGCGTGAGCGACGACGCCGAGTTTGCGAAATCGCTGATAACGAGCTTGCAGCAGATCGGGCAGGGGAATGGTGAGTAACTGATCCAGCTCCTTGAGGATGGCCGTTTTCACGGAAGCCGCCACCGTGTCGTAGTCCACCTGTGCGCCGCCCAGCGGTTCTGGGATGATGCCGTCCACGACGCCGAGGTTCAGCAGGTCGGGCGCGCTCAACTTCAGCGCCGCGGCAGCCTGCGGCGCGGCGGCGCGATCTTTCCAAAGGATGGCGGCGCAGCCTTCCGGGCTGATCACCGAGTAGTACGCGTTCTCCAGAATCAACACACGATCGCACACGCCAATGCCCAACGCGCCGCCGCTGCCGCCTTCGCCGATGACCACGGCCACCAGTGGCGTCTCCAGCAACATCATCTCGCGCAGATTGACGGCGATGGCTTCGCCGATGTGTCGCTCTTCGGCGCCGATGCCGGGATAGGCGCCGGGCGTGTCAATAAAGGAAACGACCGGCAGAGCGAATTTTTCGGCCAGTTGCATCAGACGCAGCGCCTTGCGGTAGCCTTCGGGGTGGGCGCAACCGAAATTGCGCCGCAAGTTCTCCTTGGTGTCGCGCCCTTTTTGCTGGCCGATGACCATGACGCGCCGCTCACCGATGGTCGCCAGTCCTCCGACCATCGCGTGATCATCGCCAAACCGCCGGTCGCCGTGCAACTCGGTGAAATCGGTGGCGATGCGCTCCAGATAATCGAGCATGTAGGGCCGACGCGGATGACGCGCCAGTTGGACGCGTTGCCACGGCGTCAACGAGGTGAAAATCTGCTTGCGGGTGGCCTCCAGTTTTTCCTCGATGGTTTTGATCTGGGCGGAAAGATCAATGTTCTGTTCCTGCGCCTGTTTGCGGAGCGACTCCAGGGTTTGTTCCAGTTCGACGACCGGTTTCTCAAAATCCAGTGTGAAGATTCGCATAAAACGTTAGTCGCGGATGTGAACCGGCGTACCGACGGGTAACAAGACATACAGCTCCGCCACGTCGTCGTTGAGCAGTCGGATACAACCCTCGCTGGATTGTTTGCCGATGGAATTGGCGTCCCACGTGCCGTGGATGCCGTAGCGCGGCGCATCGAGCCCCAGCCAGTGCGTGCCGAGGATGTTTTCCGGGTCGCCAAACGGAATGGTGCGACCGTCGGGCCGATACCACGGTGGTTGCTCGATGCGGTTCATGATTTTGAATTCTCCTGCCGGTGTCCGATTATATTGACCCGTTCCCACCCGATAACGTTTGAAAAATTTTCCCCGGTCGGTGACCGTGAGCGTGTTGGCCGACTTGCTGATCTCGACGGCGAACTGGCCCTGATAAATCCGCAGCCGGTCGCCGACGCGGATCATGTCGGAGGACAGGCCGTTGGATTTTTTGATCAACTCAATCGTTGTGCCGAATCGTTTGGCCAGTTTGCCGAGGGTGTCGCCCTCGACAATCACGTGCTCGATTTTTTCCGGCGCCGCCGCTGCGGTGAAAACGATCCTGATGTTCAACTCGCCGAGCAAGGCGAGCAACTTCTCCGGCGCGTTCGCGGCAGCAGCCAGCGGCTGAAGCAGGTCGCGCGCCTCGGCGAGTTTGCCGGCCTCTTTCAGCGCGGCAGCCTGTTGAAGGGCCGTCTCGACGGGGTCAGGCGCGGGTGGCGCGACCGTCACGCTCGGCGCAGGCGGCGGTTCGGGCGGTTTCTCCACGGGCGACGGCGAGCGTTCGCAACCCGCCCAACACACGCTGAACAAGAGAAAAACAGAAAGCGATTTCATGGGGAAGAATCACCGGTTTTCGTCGAGCCACCGTCGAATTTCGGCGGCGTGCGGCGCGTTGGGCACCAGACGCAGATACGCCTCGTAGTGACGCCGCGCCTTGGCCAACGTCGCCCGGTCGGCGGCATACAGGCCAGCCACGACGACATGCAAGGTGGCGTCGTCGGGGTTCTCCTGCAAAAGAATCTCGTATTGATCGAGCGCATCGGCAATGTAACCCTGTTGCTGGAGCAGGATGGCGTAGTTGCGACGGGCGTCGGTAAACTTCGGGTCTGCCATCAGGGCCAGTTCGTAGTTCTCAAAAGCGCGGTCTACCTGGCGCAGGTCGCGGCAGGCGTTGGCCAGATTGTAGTAGGCGGCGGCGAACGACGGATCGGCCGCAATCGCTTTCTCATAGAGTTCCACCACGCCCGTGAGTCGTCCCTGTTGCTGTAGGCCGAAGGCCTCGTTGAAGTAAACCAACGCCTGCTTGCGGTCACCCAGAGAAAGTGAGCGTGGCGCAAGCGCTGCGCGACGTTTCGCGCCCGGCGGCGACGACAGTCGAGTGGGCGCGGACGCGGCGACCGGAACGGTTTGCGTGGCCGGAGGTGCGGGCGGCGGCGCCGCCACCGTGGCCGGCGGTTTCGGCGCCGCGTTTGTGGCCGCCACCGTCGCCGCCGTCGCCGTCGTGGCTGTTGCGCGTGCAGGCGGCGCCGGTGGCGCGGCGCGGGTTTTTACCGCCGCGACGTTCTGAGCGGCTTCCGCGCAGCGGGGATTGGCTGTGAGCGCCTCGCGCAGATATTTTTCGGCACGCGGAAAGTCGCGCTGGCGGGCCGCGATCACTCCGAGGTTGTTGCAGGCGATGGCGAGATAGTTACTCGCGTCGGCGGGCGCGCCCGGTTGTTGGACGACCTGACGCAACAGATTGGCGGCGGACTCCAGTTGGCCGTGTTCGAGGTAAAGCAGGGCGAGGTTGTATCGGGCGGGCGTGTAATGCGGGTCGAGTTTGAGCGCCTCGTTGAAGCTGCGGCTGGCGGCCGTGGTTTTGCCGAGCTTCAGTTGGCAAACCCCCAGCAGGGTCAACGCCTGCGCTGTCGGTGGGGCTTTCCCCAGAGCGCGTTCCAGATGTTCCGCGGCCTGAGCATACTTGCCCTGCTGATAACAAGCCACGCCCTGTTGAAAACTGCGATCGGGCGAAGGGCTGCATCCTCCCAGCGCAGCGACCAGTAGGATGGCCACGAAACGGTTTCTCCTTCTTCGGCTCATGCAAAACGTGACAATGTCTCTGCGGCATGATATAACCCGCGCCACATTTCGCAACAAAAATGACAGACTGGGACATCCAACCTCGCGCCGTTGCCTGCACCGGCTGCCAACAGCCGTTTGCCGACCACCAAACGTATCACACGTTGCTGAGGCTCACGGCCGATGGCTATCAGCGGCGCGACCTGTGTACCGATTGTTACCTCAAGGCTTCGCGCGACGGCGTGTTTTCCTACTGGCAGGGCGAATACAAGCTGCCACCGCCGCCTCCGCCAGAGCCGATTGAGAAAAACACGGCCGAATCTTTGCTGCGCCAACTGCTCGAATCCGCCGACCCGGCCCATGCGGCGGCTCGTTACATTCTGGCGGTGATGCTGGAGCGGAAACGAATTCTGCGACACCGCGACACTCTTCACGAGGCCGGCGGCAAAGAACTGTTGGTTTATGAGCACGCGGTGACCGGAGAATCCTTTACCGTACCCGACCCCCAACTGCGGCTCGACCAGTTGGAGCAAGTCCAGAAACAAGTGGCCGAGCTTCTCGACCCGAAAAAGACAGGAGCCGACCCTTCTGCCAACTCGGCTCCGTCTGCGTCGTGAAACGACGTTGCGTCAGTTCACCTTGACTTCGATCTGTTTCGGTTTGGCCTCTTCGGTCTTGGGCAAGCGCACCGAGAGCACGCCGTTTTTGAACTGGGCCTCAATCTTCTTGGCGTCCACCGTGCTCGGCAGCTCAATGGTGCGACTGAACGCGCCATACATGCGCTCGCGGCGATAGTAGTGCGCGTCCTTTTTCTCGGCCTCGTATTTCTTTTCGCCCTTGATCGTGAGGTAATTGTCCTGCAGGGTCACACTCACGTCGTCCTTGGTCAGACCGGGCAGTTCGACGTTGACGAGATAGTTGTCCTTTTCTTCCACCACGTCAACCGCCGGCAAGAAATTGCCGTAGAACTCCCCTCGGCCCAACCGACGCAGCGAAGTGTCGAACCAACGGTTCATCTCCTCCTGCAGTTCTGCCAGCCCTGCGAAGGGGTCCAGCAGATCGGTTCGTGGTGTCCAACGGATCAGTGACATGGCTCGATTCCTCCTTTCTGGATTTGTTCTTTCCGCCGGTCACCCAAGCAGTGCCGATGCCGACCACGAATATCAAGGATTTACAACGGAAATGTGCCAGATTGCGCCGCGCGCCGTTGTGACAGCCGCGTCAGGCTGACGCGAGTTTGACAACACTCGGCAATGTGCTTATTTAGTGGGAGATTTCTGAAAGGAGTGTTCCGTGATCCGAGTGTTTCGCGCAATGATTGTGTGTGGATTGACAGCCAGCGTTTCGGTGCTGGCTGCCGATGTCACCTTCCATGTCGTGGCCGTGAAAGCTCAGGACATGCTGCAGACCAATGCAGCCGGTCCGTTGATTTTGAACACTCCCGGTTATCTGTTCTCATCGTTCGTTGTTCCCAGCGACCCGTCGAATGTCACCAACGCAATCCTGCGCACGCCGGCTAGCACCTTCACGCTGCCGTATTCCGACGGCGAGTTCGGAACCAATGCCGCTTTCACCACCAAGAGCGCCCTCGACGTGGCGTTCCCCAACGGGATTTACACGCAAAGCATCTATGCGGTGCACGACGGCACCAAGCATGTTCGACTCACGTTGTCGGGTGACCTCTATCCGACCGATCCCGCTGTCAGCAATTGGTCGGCGGCGCAATCGGTGGACATGACGGAGGGCTTTCGCTTGCAATGGGCCACATTCGCCGGTGGCACCACCAACGATTACATTCGGCTGGAGGTGGAAAATTCCGAAGGGCAAACTGTCTTTGCCAGCGGCGAGCCGGGGACGCCGGGCGCCCTCAACGGCACCAACACCTCCTGGTTCATCCCTGCCGGAACATTCGCGCCGGGGACAAATTACTCGGCGAGCCTGACATTCGCCAAGATCACTGGCGTCACAAATGCATTCCCCGGCGCCATCGGCCTCATCGGCTATCTCAAGAACAACAACTTCGGCATCCACACCGCGCCCCAGCCGAACCTGCGGTTCTTTGACGGCTTTCAGCAATGCAATGCCAACACCGTGTTGACGATGGACACCACCAACTACCCGCCCATCGTCGGCTCCAACACCGTGATCCATATCCTGGCGGGAACAACCACGGCGCTGGCCACCAACATTGGCGGCAACCTCTGGGCTTGGCTGGATTGCAGCGCGACCAATTCCGCTGTTCACATCAAATGCATCCCGACCGCGCCGATTGCCAACGGGATTATCGAGGTGAGTTGGAACGTCTGGATCCAATCCACCAACTCCGGCTTCGGCGCCTTCTCGGTCAATCTGCCGTTTGCGCCCGAGGACTACAACCCGCCGCTCGCCTTTTCGGATTCGGGATGGATCGTCGCCTTCACCAACGCGCCGGTTCCTGAGCAAGCGATTGTCATCGGCAATTGGCGCGCGCTCGCCGGCACGGTCATGACAAACCGCCTCACGCTCAATTTCCCCGCGCGCACCATGTCCTATTCACTCAACGGCCAGCTCATCACCAACATGACCCTGAGCGCCTACTGGACCAACTTGGTGGATGCTATTGTTTTTGCCGTGAACGAAGATTTCCCCGGTGCCCAGGGCAATCGTTTCCGCTTGGACGACATCAAGATCACCGCCACCGAGGAGTATCCCCCAGATGTCCATGATTACGTTCTGGCCAAGGGCATCTTCTACGCGCAAACGAACAGCAGCCTGCCCGTATTCGCTTTCGACACGCCGTATGCGTTTCTAGCGCAGGTGACGGAATCCTCTTCCGGCAGCGTCACTGCCGCCTCTGTTCGACTGCCCGACGACACAACCCGGTGGCTCACGGAGGACCCGGAAGATCAGGTCTTTGAACTGAAAGGCACCTTTGCCACCACCAACAGCCTCGATGCTTCCTTTCCCAATGGCACCTACACGTTCACCATTGTCGGCGCTCGTGACGGCACCAATCAGGCCACGCTCAACCTGACCGGCAACCTCTATCCCAACGCGCCCCGCATCAGCAACTGGACGGCCGCCCAAAACATCATCGCTACCAACAATTTCGTGCTGACCTGGGACGCTTTCAGCGGCGGCACCACCAACGATTACATCCAGGTCGGGATTGAAAACACTGAAGGGACGATCTTGTTCGAAACCGGCGAACCCGGCGATCCGACCGCGCTCAACGGCACCCACACCTCCGTCACCATTCCCGCCAATACCCTGCCCCCAGGGACCACCTGCCACGGCTGGTTGATTTTTGCCAAACTGATTTCCCTCAACACCACCAACTACCCTGGCGCGCTCGGATTCAGCGTCTATTTCACCCAGACCGAATTCCCGTTGGCCACGGCCATCGAAGATAGCGTCGGCGACGGCATCCCCGACTGGTGGCGCGCTCTGTATTTTGGCGGCGACGGCAAAACCACCAACAGCCAATCCTGCGCCACGGCCGACCCCGACGGCGACGGCATGTCCAACTTCCACGAGTACCTTGCCGGCACCGTTCCCACCAGCAGCGCCTCCGCCATGCGCATCACCAACATCGCCCCCAGCGGTAACGACATAAGCATCACCTGGAGTGTGGTCACCGGCAAAGCCTACATCGTGCAGACCAGCACCAATCTATTGACCGACAGTTTCAATCATCCGTCCAATCAAGTCGCCACCGTCTTCGTGCCGCTCTGGCCACCGATGACATTCACCAACGTTGTTCACCTCGGCGCTGCCACCAACACCGCAGCCCGCTTCTACCGCGTGCGGCTCCAAACGCCTTGATCGGTTGACCTCAGGCTCACGTTGTCCCGCCGGCGATCTCCGCCAAAATCGCCGCCACTTCCTTCGCCGCGTTGGAAACGACAGCCGTGGCGACGCCGTCGCCTCGTTGGCGTGCGGCGATTTCAATTGCCCGCGCCAACGCGACCGGGTCGCTGCAATCCACCACCTGCCCCTGCGCGCCGTAATGCCCGTGCGAAATCACACGACAACCGTGCGCCAACGCCTCCGCAATGGTCAGCCCGTAACTTTCATGGTGCGACGGCGAGACGAACACATCCGCTCGCCGCAGCAAGGCGCTCTTGCGCGGACCGCTCAGGTATCCGGTGAACGTCACCGGCAAACCTTTCGCCATGCGCCGCAGTTTGCGCTCATAAGCCCGTCCGTTCATGAAAGCCGGCGCGCCCGCGATGAACACTCGCCAGCGCGGCAAACGCAGGTGCGGCAGCGCCCGCAACAAGCGTTCGATTCCCTTTTCCGGCGACAAACGGCTCAGCGTCACGATCACCACCTCATCGGCAGCCACATCCAACGACTCGCCGGCGGCCGGCGGCGAGAGATTGCCCCATGGCACCACGACAATGTTTTGCGACGGACACCAGGGATAACAGCGTCGAATCACCTCCCGCATGGGCGCCGATGGCACGATCAGCCGCTGGCTGTGCTCGACACAGTGACGTTGTTTCTCAAACACCAACCGCAACAGATCCGGCGCGCGTCGCCATCGAAACCGGGTCAACCATTCGGGCCGCACCAGACCGCGCAGGTAAAACTTCGTGAAATACTCCACCACATCCACATGGAAAATCGTCGCCATGCGGTAGCCCGCTTCGCCCAGCCGTCGGAAGTCGGGTCCTTCACTGATGTCGTTGGCGAGCACCACGCAGCGGCGCGGGTCGCGCTGCAGCACGGCGGAGGTGACGGCGCGCTCGAATTGACGGCAGAACCGCGCATATTGCCACTCGTTCATCTCCGACAGCGATTGCCGCAGTTCCAATCCCAGCGAGCGCGGGCTGAGAATGGTCCAATCGGGGTGTTCGCGTTCCAGATAATCCGCGACCGCTTTGCCGCCGCCGAGCGGTTCGGTGTCGGGAAACTGCGCGTGAGCCGCGGCAAACAACACTTCAACTGAATTGACGGCGGGCATGATGTGAGGGTAATGAGACCCGGCAGCAAGTCAACAGCCGGATGAGCTTGAATTACATTTTGATCTGGATGGTCGGCGTCTCCTGTGCGGCGGTGCTCGTGCGCGGTCTGCGATTGTCGGCGAGCCATTATCGCGGCTGGCTTCTCGTTCACGGGTTGCTCCTGCTGTGGTTGGGCGCCGGCCTGTTGTGGTTTCCGAGTGCAGCGGGATACGCTTCGGCGACAGCGTGGTTGATCTTTGTGTTGACGCCGTCGCTGGCGATGCGGCTGGTGTGGCGCTGGACCATGCAACAACGTTACACAGCGGCTTTTCGACTGGCTCATCTGTTGCGGTTGCTGCACCCCTTCGATCTCAACCGGCATCGCCCAGCGCTGCTGCGCGCCATGCGACTGGCGCAGCGAGGCCAAATGCAAGAGGCGCTGAACACGCTGCGCCGATTGGTCGCCTGCGGCGGCGCCGCCGGCCGCGCGGCGGCAGCGCAGATGTTCCGCATCACCGGACGCTGGGAAGAACTGGTCGAGTGGATCAACACCGGCATCTCGCCCACCGCCCTGTTGCAGGACGTCGGCATCTTGATGTCGTACCTGCGCGCACTGGGCGAGACCGGCGACTTGCAACGAATGCAGTGGACCTACGCGCAGTACGGAGGCGCGCTGGAAAACTCTCCTCACCGGCCCAGCCGCGATTTCTGCCGAATGATGATGCTGGCGTTCGACGGCAACACCGCAGCGGTGGACCGCTTGTTGTCGGAGACGCTCGATTGGCTGCCGGTGACCACGCAGGAATTCTGGCGGGCGACGGCGGAAGCTGCCGCCGGGCAGACGGAGAGATCGCGGCAGCGATTGCTGCGGTTGATGGAATGGGAAACCGACGCCGTGGCGCGTGCCGCCATCGAGCGACGATTGGACAAGCCGTTGGCGCTTGGCACCGGAACTGTGACCGAGGAGGCCACCGGGGAGACGACAACGGCATGGTTGGGATTGGGCTGGCGCACGGCGCACATGACGCTGGCGTTGGCGACGATGAATGTGATGATGTTTGCGCTGGAACTGCTGGCTGGCGGGGCCGAGGACGAACGGGTGTTGTTTCAACTCGGCGCGCTTTCCGCCGGGGCGGTTGTCGAGGGAGACTGGTGGCGATTGTTGACGGCGATGTTTTTGCACGCCGGCTGGTTGCATCTCAGCATGAACCTGATCGGACTCCTGTTGCTGGGACCGTTCGTGGAAGCGAGCCTCGGAGGTTGGAAGTTTCTGGCGATCTACCTGTTCTCCGGGCTGGCCTCCGCGCTGTTCGTGGTCGCCATCACCCGCGCTGGACTGATTGCCGATGACCTCCTCGTCGGCGCTTCGGGTGGCATTATGGGATTGGTCGGCGCCACGGCCAGCGTGTTGGCGCGTCACTGGCAGGCGGCCCGGTCCCGCGTGGCCCTGCAACGACTCCGTCGGGTCGCGCTGGCCGTCGGCCTGCAGGTCGTGTTCGATCTGGTCACTCCGCAGGTCAGTCTGGCCGCGCACAGTTCTGGTGTTGTCGTCGGTTGTGTAGTAGCATTTTTGTTCACAATGGAGAGCGACTCATGAAACATTACGTCAAAGACAAGGTCATTATCATCACCGGCGGCTCGTCGGGATTCGGGTTCGCTGCGGCGAAACTACTGCTGGAGATGGGCGCGAAAGTGGTGATCACCGGACGCAAAGCCGCCCGGTTGAAAGCGGCGGCGAAAGAACTCGCCAGCAAAGATCTTCTGGCGGTGCAGGCCGACGCCGTGAAAACCGCCGACTGGAAGAAACTGGTGCGGGCAACGCTGAAACGCTTTGGTCGCATTGACGTGCTGGTGAACAACCACGGCGCCGGCGTGAAAATCGCCAACGTCGAGGAGATGGACGATGCCGCCATCGAACAGGCGATCGCGATCAACCTCACCTCCGTCATCAAAGGCTGCCGCGAACTGATCGCGGTCATGAAGAAACAGGGCAGCGGTCACATCGTCAATGTCTCCAGCGGTTGCGCCTATCACGGCTGGCCGAAATGGGCCACCTACACCGCCGCCAAAGCCGGTCTGGTCGTCTTCACCCGCTCGCTGCATTTGGAGATGGCCGAGTGGGGCGGCAAAGCCACCTCGTTCATCCCCGGCGCGGCGCGGACGAATTTCTGCAAGGCAGCCGGCATTGACGACAGTTGGCTGCAAGGTTATCCGAGCGCGGAAGATTATGCGCGAACACTGGTCCACTGCATTGACGTTCCCGAAGGCACCGTCATCGAGGAAGTGGACCTCTGGGGCACCAAACAGGTCAAAGAGATGCTCGTGCCCTACTGAAACGCCAAAGCACAGATTCCCCCGGAGCGTTCACAGGCCAATTCGTACCCGGACCGGCTCGCGCGGCAACAAGGCCAGATCAAATCGCTCCAGCAAATCCACCGGCATCAGGCGTTCGCCCGGCGCGGCCCAACCGCAGCTTGCGGCCAGCGCGCCGATCACCTCCGCCGCCGACACGCCCGCCGAGCGCAACGCCGCCAGCCGCGTCGAGTCCCTCCGTTTCGCCATCCGCTGGCCTGTCTCGTCCAGCACCAGCGGCACGTGCAGATAACGCGGCGGCGTCAGCTTCAACGCGCGATGCAGCAGCACCTGCCGGGCCGTTGACCGCAACAGATCATCGCCACGCACCACCTCGGTCACACCCTGAGAATGATCATCCACCACCGTCGCCAGTTGATAGGCGGCGACGCCGTCGTTGCGAAACACCACAAAGTCGTCGCACGCAAACTCGCAGCGCCCGCGCAGCGCGTCCTCAAATGCCACGCGTTCGCCTCCGGCCGCGAACCGCCACGCCGGTCGCCGGTCGCAGGCGGGCTGTGTCCGGTTCCTGCAGGTCCCGGGATAGGCGACGGCTTCGTCGTCGGCGTGCGGCGCGTTGGCGGCGAGCGCAATTTCGCGGCGGCTGCAGTAACACGGATAGACCCGGCCATCGGCACGGAGCTGTTCGAGCGCGGCCGCATATTCGTCGCTGCGGCGGCTTTGGTAGAGCGGTTCGCCATCCCAATCGAGGCCGAGCCAGCGCAGGTCGGCCAGCGCCTGTTCGACGTAGCCCGGTTTCACACGCGCACGGTCCAGATCGTCCATCCGCAACAACACGCGTCCGCCGGCGGCGCGCGCCGACAGCCACGCAATCAAAAACGTGCGCGCATTTCCCCAATGCAACGCGCCGCTCGGCGTTGGAGCGAGGCGACCGACGATCATGCGCCCATGCTACCACAAGATTGACGAGGGCTGAACAGCCAGCTACAAGGGCAACGTGAACATCCAAATTTTCCCCGATAAACTTTCCATGGCCCGCGCTTCTGCCGCCCATGTCGCCGAGGCGCTACGGCGCGCGATTACAGAGCGCGGCGCGGCCTGCATTGTCCTGCCGGCGGGCGCCAGCCAGTTTGAATTGATGGACGAACTGGTGCGCGCCGACGTGGACTGGAGCCGCGTGACAGCGTTTCATCTGGACGAATACATCGGTCTGCCGGCGTCGCATCCCGCGAGTTTCCGCCGCTACGTCAAGGAGCGATTTGTGGATCGCGTCGGCGGTTTGCGGCAGATGCACTACGTGAACGGCGAGGCGCCCGACCCGGCGCAGGAATGCCGCCGACTCGGCGCCCTGATCGCAAAAGAAACAGTGGATGTGGCGTGCATCGGCATCGGCGAAAACGGCCACCTGGCGTTCAATGACCCGCCCGCCGATTTCGACACCGAAGAGCCGTTCCTTGTCGTCACGCTGAACGAAACCTGTCGCCGTCAACAGGTGGGTGAAGGTTGGTTCCCCACATTGGCCGATGTGCCGCCGCGCGCCATCACCATGAGCATTCGCCAGATTCTGAAAGCGCACCGACTGGTTGGCACCGTGCCCGACGCCCGAAAAGCGCGTGCGGTCCGCGACGCCGTGCGCGGCCCGTTGACGAATCAGTGTCCTGCCTCCATTTTACGCCAGCACAACGACTGCGCGCTGTTCCTCGAACGGCCAGCAGCCGCATTGCTGGATTAAAATGGCAAACGACTTCATCGAAATCGTTGGGGCGCGACAGAACAACCTCAAGGGCATCAACCTCCGCTTGCCCTTGGGCGAACTCATCGTCATCACCGGCGTCAGCGGCTCAGGCAAATCGTCGCTGGCGTTCGACACGATTTACGCCGAGGGTCAACGCCGGTACGTCGAAACCTTCTCACCCTACGCCCGGCAGTTCCTCGACCGCATGGATAAACCCAAAGCCGACCGGATTGACGGCATCCCACCGGCGATCGCGATTGACCAGACCAACCCCGTCAAGACCAGCCGATCCACCGTCGGCACCATGACGGAACTCAACGACCACCTGAAACTGCTGTTTGCCCGCGCCGCCCAACTCCATTGTCGCCGCTGCGGCAAACCTGTCCGCCGCGATACCCCCGGCTCGATTTTCCCGCAATTGCCCCCCGGCCCGCTGGTGATCACATTTCCGGTTCGCATCCCGAAGAACTTCACCGAACGCGAAGTCCGCGACCTGCTGGCCAAACAAGGCTACCACCAAATCGAAAAACACGGCGACACATTCGAAGTCTTCCAGGACCGCGTCGAAAACACACCCCCAAACCGTGCCCGCATCATCGAATCCCTCGAAGCCGCCCTCAAACACAGCCAGGGCCGCGTCACAATCCATCACGCCAACACTCCACCACTCCATTTCTCCGCCGACCTCCACTGTGCCGATTGCGACATCCATTACCGCGACGCCACACCCAACCTCTTCAGCTTCAACTCCCCCCTCGGCGCCTGTCCCACCTGCCGCGGCTTTGGCCGCACCATCGGCATTGATTACAACCTCGTCGTCCCCGACCCCACCCAAACCCTCGCCGACGGCGCCATCAAACCCTGGCAAACCGAATCCTACCGCGAATGTCAGGACGACCTCATCGAATTCGCCCACCGACGCGGCATCCCCATCGAAATCCCCTGGCGCGACCTCACCGACGCCCAACGCCGTTGGGTCCTCGACGGCGAAGGCGAATGGGCCGACGGCAAATGGTACGGCGTCAAACGCTTCTTCCGCTGGCTCGAAACCAAAAGCTACAAAATGCATGTCCGCGTCCTGCTGTCGCGCTACCGCACCTACGTCCCCTGCGCAACCTGCAACGGCGCCCGCCTCCAACCCGATGCGTTGCTCTGGCGATTACCCACTCCACATTCCAACGGGCTGAACATCCACGACATCATGCTCCTGCCGCTGTCGGACTGCTACGCCTACTTCCGCGACCTCCAACTCCCCGCCCCGCTCGACAAAGCCACCGAGCTGCTGCTGCGCGAAATCCGCACCCGCCTCCAATACCTCGTGGACGTCGGCCTCGGCTACCTCACCCTCGACCGCCAATCCCGCACCCTCAGCGGCGGCGAAGTCCAACGCATCAACCTCACCACCGCCCTCGGCACCTCGCTCGTCAACACCCTTTTCGTCCTCGACGAACCCAGCATCGGCCTCCACCCCCGCGACATCAGCCGCCTCATCCGCATCCTCCACCGCCTCCGCGACGCCGGCAACTCCCTCCTCGTCGTCGAACACGACCCCGACATCATTCGCGCCGCCGACCGCATCCTCGACCTCGGCCCCGGCCCCGGCGAACACGGCGGCAAAGTGATCTTCTTCGGCACGTTCCGCCAACTGTTGCGCCACAAAACCTCCCTCACTGCCCAATACCTGCGCGGCGAAAAAACCGTCACCTCACCCCTCCGCTCCCGATCCAAAATCCAAAATCCAAAATCCAAAATCCGCATCCTCGGCGCTGCCGAACACAACCTCAAAAACCTCGATGTCGAAATCCCCCTCCACCGGCTGGTCTGCATCACCGGCGTCAGCGGCTCCGGCAAATCCACACTCGTCGAAGACATCCTCTACCGCGGCCTGTTGCGGCTGAAAAACAAACCCGCCGAACGGCCCGGCAAACACCGCGCCATCGAAGGCCACGAACACATCGCCGACGTCATCCTCGTGGACCAATCGCCCATCGGCAAAACCACCCGCAGCAACCCCGCCAGCTACGTCGGCGCCTTCGACGCCATCCGCAAACTCTTCGCCGCCCAACCCCTCGCCCGCGAACGCCACTACACCGCCGGCACCTTCAGCTTCAACTCCGGCGAAGGCCGCTGCCCCACCTGCGCCGGCAACGGCTTCCAACACATCGAAATGCAATTCCTCAGCGACGTTTACCTTCGCTGCCCCGATTGCGACGGACGCCGCTACCGGCCCACGGTTCTCGATGTAACCATTCGCAACCGCTCCATCGCCGACGTCCTCGACATGACCGTCACCGAAGCGTGTGATTTCTTCGCCGACCACGCCGAGATCCGGCGCACACTCGAACCGTTGCGCGCCGTCGGTCTCGGCTACATCCGACTCGGCCAACCGGTACCCACGTTGTCCGGCGGCGAAGCCCAACGGCTCAAACTCGCCGGACACATGGTGGGACAAGCTTCCAGCTTGTCCGATCCTCATTGCAAAAAGGGCAAGCTGGAAGCTCGCCCTACTCTGTTCCTCTTCGACGAACCGACCACCGGCCTTCATTTCGACGACATTGCCACGTTGCTGAAAGCCTTCGACCAACTCTTGGCGCGTGGCCACAGTCTGGTGGTCATCGAACACAACCTCGACGTCATCCGTGCCGCCGACTGGATCATAGACCTCGGACCCGAAGGCGGCGATGCCGGCGGCGAAGTGGTATGCGTCGGCCCGCCATCCCAAGTCGCGAAGTGCAAACACAGCCACACCGGCGCCGCCCTGCGCCGAACAGGGCTGCAGCCGCCAGAAGATTGCTGACGCGCATTTTTCGTTGTGGTATCAATTGCCCCGACAAAACCGCCATGGCCAAACCCAAACATTTCCTTTCGCATTACCAACCTGACAACGAAGCGAGAACGGCGTCTTGTGCCACTGCCGGTTTGATTTCGCACGCTAACCCGACGGGAGGACCGCAGAGAAAATGCAACTGAAACCCGGTCAAATTTTGGAGGCAGATTTCTGGCCGGAGCCGGTCCGGGTGCTCACCGTCCAAGCTTTGGGAGACCGTACGCGGATCGAGGCAGTGGGCGCGAAAACGCAGCGGTTCTATTCGTGCATACTCAACGAGGCGGATCTGAGCCGTTTGCGGGCGCAAACGGAGTCAAGCCGTGATTTTTCCGGCAATGCGAAGGCGTTTTTCTTGGCGATGGAGGCGCACCGGGTCCGGTTCGCCCAACAGTTTGACCCGTTGTTTGCCGTGAACATCTCGCAGGTGGATCCGCTACCCCATCAGATCGAGGCCGTTTACCACTACATCCTGCGCAACCCGCGCATCCGCTTCCTGCTGGCGGACGATCCCGGCGCGGGCAAGACCATCATGACCGGGCTGCTGCTCAAGGAGTTGAAGTACCGGGGTCTGGTGCGCCGCACAATGGTCGTCGTGCCGGGCCATTTGAAAGATCAGTGGCTGCGCGAAATGAAGGAGCGATTTGCCGAGACGTTCACGGTGATTGACCGCAATGTCATGAATGCCACTTGGGGCCGCAACATCTGGCAGGAACAGCCGCAGGTGATCGCCTCAATGGATTTCGCCAAGCAGGACGATGTGATGGCGACCTTGGGCGAAACCCGCTGGGACCTGGTGGTGGTGGACGAGGCCCACAAAATGGCCGCCTACCGCTACGGCGACAAAACCAGCAAAACCGAGCGCTACCGGTTCGGCGAACTGCTCTCCCGCATTAGCCAGTTCCTGCTGTTCCTGACCGCCACACCCCATCGCGGCGATCCGGAAAACTTCCGTCTGTTCCTTGATCTCTTGGAACCGGGTATGTTCGCCAACATCGAGTTGCTGCAGGAGTCCGTTCAAAACCGCGACAACCCGTTGTTCCTGCGCCGCCTCAAGGAAGACCTGCGGGACTTTGAGCAGCGACCACTGTTCCCGCCTCGCCACGTTTATACGAAGCCCTACCGGCTGAACGACGCGGAGAAGCGGCTCTACAACGCGGTCACCGAATACGTCGAAACCTCCTACAACAAGGCCCTCGCCAGCGAGAAGCGCAACGTCGCTTTCGCCTTGCTGATCCTTCAACGCCGCATGGCGTCCAGCGTGCGAGCCATCCGCCGGTCACTGGAGCGCCGCAAGTCCCGCCTTGAAGAATTGCTCTCGTTGGGGCAATGGCTCGCCGAAGGCGGCAAACTGGACGAGGACGAACTGGAGGACGCGCCCGAAGCGGAACGATTGCGGCAGGAGGAAGAACTGGTCGAGCGGCTCACCGCCGCCGAGACCCGCGAAGAGTTGCAGGCCGAGATCGAAACGCTCGCCAACCTGATCCGTCTCGCCCGCGATGCGGAACGCCATGAAGTCGAGACCAAGCTGAACGAGCTTCGCAAGGTCATGGGCGCGGAAAAACTCCAGCAGACCGGCGAAAAACTGCTGATCTTCACCGAATCCCGCGAGACACTTGACTACCTCGTCGAAAAACTCAAAGGGTGGGGTTACTCGGTGGTGAAGCTGCACGGCGGCATGAAACTCGATGACCGTATCCGCTCCGAGCACGAGTTCCGGGAACAGGCGCAGGTCATGGTTTCCACTGAAGCCGGTGGCGAGGGCATCAACCTGCAATTCTGCGCCCTCATGGTGAACTACGATATCCCGTGGAACCCCAATCGGCTGGAACAACGCATGGGCCGCATCCACCGCTACGGCCAGCAAAAGGAGGTGCACATCTACAATCTCGTTGCCGCCGACACCCGCGAGGGCATGGTCCTCCAGGCCCTGTTTCAAAAACTGGAGCGCATCCAGCAGGCCCTCGGCACCGACCGAGTCTTTGATGTTATCGGCGAAGTCATCCCCGGCCGCGGCCTCAAAGACCTGATCGTCGAAGCCATCGCCCAGCGCCGCACGCTGGAGGACATCGTCGCCGAAATCGAGGCCGTGCCCGATGAAGCGGCAGTCCGCAAGACCCGCGAAGCGGCGCTGGAAGCTCTGGCCACACGGCACATTGATCTGAGCCGCATCCTCGGCGAAGACCGGCGCGCCCGCGAGCACCGGCTCGTCCCCGAATACATAGAAAAGTTTTTTGAGCGCAGTTGCGCCTTCCTCCGCGTCCGGCTGGAGAAACGCCACGACGGACTCTGGCGCGTGCCAAATGTGCCGATCGAGCTTCGCAATGTCTCCCAAGCGTTCAAGCATCAATACGGCGAGGTCTTCCGCGAATACCACAAACTGGCCTTCGACAAACAAGTCGCCCGCCGCGAAGAAGCTGTGTTCATCGCCCCCGGCCATCCGCTCTTGGAATCGGCCATCGAACAGTTGCTGGCACGGTGCGCTCCGGAGGTTCAGCGCGGCGCGGTCTTTGCCGATCCCGATGGCAATCTGGACGGCTGGCTCTGGTTTCTGGAAGGCGAACTGCGCGACGGCGCCAACCAGGTCGCCGGCAAACGCCTGTTCGCTGTCTTCCAGCCCAACACCGGCGGTGAATTCCGGCTGGTCAATAGCTCGATTCTCTGGGACCTCAAACCGCTTGACCGTGCTGATCTGACCGATCTGTCCGATCCTTCCGATCAGCCCGTTCTTGCGTTCGCGGTGGACAGCGTGCTCGATGGTTACCGCGCCGAAATCCTCCAACTGCGCCAACGGGATGCGGACATCAAACAGAAATACGGCATCCGGTCCCTGGAGCAAATAATCCTCGAATCGGACGCCAAGCTGATTGACTACGAGACGCGCCGCACCAAAGGCGAACCGATCCCCGATGTGGAAATCCGCAACGAAGAACGGCGCAAAGAAGAACTGCTGACCCGCAAACAGGCCCTCGAAGACGAAATCCGCCGCGAAACCAGTCTCCTGCCCTCGGCCCCCAAAGTCCTCGGCCTTGCCCGTGTGCTGCCGCAACCGTCCGCCGACCCCGCCATGCGCTCCGACCGCGACATCGAGGCCATCGGAATGCAAGTAGCCATGGAATACGAGCGTGCGCAGGGACGCTCGCCGGAAGATGTCTCACACCAAAACCTCGGCTACGACATCCGCTCGGAAGGCGCAGACGGCGCCATCCGCTACATCGAAGTCAAAGCCCGCGCCACCACCGGCGCCATTGTCCTTACCCCCAACGAATGGCTCATGGCCCAACGGCTCGGCGACGAATACTGGCTCTACATCGTCGAAAACGCGCGCACACAGCCGATCCCGCACACGATCCAAAATCCGGCCGCCAAACTGGTCCCCCACGAAGTGGTCGAGATTGTCCGCTATGTGATCAAGGACTGGAAACCATGAACCCCGACATCTTCAGAAACAGTCCCAGCGGTCGCGTGATCCAAGTCGGACAAGGCTCAACAGCCTATTGGGCATTCGTGCCGAACCCGCTCCCGCCGCCGCTCTCGTTCGACGCCGTGTGGATCCGCCAGCTTTCGGACGCCGACCGCGCCCTGGGCGAACTCGCCGGCCTCGGACGCACCTTGCCGAATCCGCATCTGCTCATCCATCCGTTCATCCGACGTGAGGCCGTGCTCTCCTCGCGGATCGAAGGAACACAAGCCGATCTTGCTGACCTGTATGCCTTTGAAGCCGGCCAACTGCCGCTGCCGGGAATCAAACCCGCGCCCCCCGAAGACGACGTGCGCGAAGTGCACAACTACGTGCGCGCCCTCGAATACGGCCTGCAACGGCTCAGCACGCTGCCCGTCAGTCTCCGCCTGCTCCGCGAGGTGCATCAGCGATTGATGGAAGGCGTTCGCGGTCACCAAGCCACACCCGGCGAGTTCCGCCACACGCAAAACTGGATTGGCCCGGCCGGTTGTTCCCTGAATGACGCGCCGTTCGTGCCGCCTCCCGTGGAGGAAATGCACGCAGCGTTGCACGCCCTCGAACAATACCTCCACGCCGAAGACAACCTCCCACCCTTGATCCGTCTGGCGCTCATCCACTACCAGTTCGAGGCCATCCACCCGTTCATTGACGGCAACGGTCGCATCGGACGTTTGCTGCTTTCGCTGCTGTCCGTTCATTGGAACCTGCTGCCGTTACCCTTGCTGTACCTCAGCGCGTTCTTTGAAAAACATCGGCAAGACTATTACGACCTGCTGATGGCCGTCAGCGCTCGCGGCGCCTGGCGCGACTGGATTGAATTCTTTTTGCGGGGCGTGGCAGACCAAGCGCGCGATGCCGTCGTGCGCGCAAAACGGTTGCAGGATTTGCAGTTGGCGTGGCGAACGAAATACCAGCGGGCGCGTGGAGCAGGCTTGTTGCTCGGGATTGTGGATGCATTGTTTGCCGTTCCAGTCCTTACGCCACGCCAAGTTGCCCGGCAATTACGCGTCTCGCATCCAGCGGCGATGCAGGCATTGCGACGTTTGGAGCAGGATCAAATCTTGAAAGAAATATCAGGTAAACAGCGCAATCGCCTCTACGTTGCGCCAGAGATAGTCCAAGTGCTGGAATGAAAGCAAACTTGCATTGCCCGAGCGTTATGTAAGTTTCGTGGTCGAAACTTGTATTGAAGGAATGATGAATACAACCAAACAGCGCCTCATCGAAACCGATTTCCCGCTGCGGGCGGTTTCCGAACAGTCCGTCCGCGAGAAAAACATCCGCCACGGCCACATCTCCACCCTCCACATCTGGTGGGCGCGCCGGCCGCTGGCCGCCTCCCGCGCCACCGCCCTGGCCGCCCTGCTGCCCGACGACCCGAAGCGCCGCAACGGGTTCCTCCTGTTGGTCGAGCAAATCGCCCCGTGGGAAGTCGTCTCCGGCCAGGACCCCGGCGGCGCACGCCTGCTCGAAAAAGCCCGCCAGCTCATCCGCGAAGCCCACGGCGGGCGCGCCCCGCGCGTCCTCGACTGCTTTGCCGGCGGCGGCGCCATCCCGCTGGAAGCCCTCCGACTCGGCTGCGAAACCTACGCGCTGGACTGCAACCCCGTCGCCGTCCTCCTCAACAAGGCCGTCCTCGAATTCCCGCAGAAACGCTACCCCGCCGTTCTGACAGCCCCGACCCATCCGCCGGATCAAGGCACACTGGGCTTGCGCGACCAGCGTGAGGTCAACCCGCTCCTTGAAGCGGTAAAACACTGGGGCAACTGGGTGCTCGAAGAAGCCCGCAAAGAACTGGCGCAGTTCTACCCCGCCGACCGCGACGGCTCGATCCCCGTCGGCTACATCTGGGCGCGGACCTTGCCCTGCCAAAACCCCGCCTGCGGTGCCGAAATCCCGCTCATGCGCCAGACCTGGCTCGCCAAAAAAGACCGCAAACAGGTCGCCCTCAGGCTCATCCCCCACAAACCCGCCAGGCGCGTGGATGCTGAAATTGTCGAGGGCAGCCGGATTGATTTCGATCCCGAAGAAGGCACCGTCTCGCGCGCCCACGTCAAATGCCCGGTCTGCGGCGGGACAATGGACGACGACACCACCCGGAAACTGTTCCGCGAAGGCAAGGCCGGCCAACGCATGATGGCCGTGGTGCTCCATCACCCGAAACGCACCGGCAAAACCTACCGGCTGCCCACCGAGCGCGACCTTGCGGCCTACCACGACGCCGAAACCGCGCTCAAAAAGAAATCCGCCCAACTCCGCGAAGAATGGGGCATCGAACCCGTGCCGGATGAACCGCTGCCGCCGCTGGAAACGCTCGGTTTCCGCGTCCAACGCTACGGCCTGACGCGGTGGGGCGACCTGTTCAATACGCGTCAAAAACTCGCCCTGATCACCTTCGCCGACAAAGTCCGCCAAGCCCACGCCCGCATGACCGCCGCCAGCACCGACCCGGAGTTGGCCAAAGCCGTCACGACGTATTTGGCGGTGACCTACGACATGATGGCGGTGTCTTGCAATACGCTTTGCCGATGGGAGAACACGCGCGAACTGATTGCCGATGTGTTTTCCCGGCAAGCACTGCCCATGCTGTGGGATTTTGGCGAATTGAACCCGCTCAGTGCTGGGTCTGGAAGCTGGAGCAAGGTATTTTACTACTTGTCTGGCGTCATCCAAAACACGACTGCCTCTCTTGATCTGCAAAGCTCCTCTCAAGTCCATCACGCTTCCGCCACGGCGCTTCCCTGGCCTGACGACCATTTTGACGCTGTGCTGACCGATCCGCCGTATTACGACAACGTGCCCTACAGCGATTTGTCGGACTTTTTCTACGTCTGGCTCAAGCGCACCATCGGCGACCTTTACCCCGACCTTTTCGCCACGCCGCTCACGCCGAAATCCGAGGAAATGGTGGCCGACGCCAGCAAGGCCAACGGCATGGGAAACGCCATGCGCCGGTTCGAGCAGATGTTGACGCAGGCCTTTGCCGAAATCCGGCGTGTGCTCAGGCCTGACGGCATTGCCGTGATTGTCTTTGCCCACAAAACCACGGCAGCGTGGGAAACTGTCATCAACGCTCTGCTGAAGGCCGGCCTTTACATGACGGCTTCCTGGCCGATTCACACCGAGATGCAGGCGCGGCTGCGCGCACAGGATTCCGCGGCGTTGGCGTCCTCGATTTACATGGTTTGCCGGAAACGCACCAGCAGCGCGGTGGGCGAGTTCGGCAAGGTCCGACGCGAGATCGAGGATCGGATCAGCCGCAAGCTGGCGCAGTTCTGGGACGAAGGGATTCGCGGCGCGGACTTTTTCATGAGCGCCATCGGTCCGGCGGTCGAGGCGTTCGGCAAATACGAGCGCGTGGAAAAACTGTCCGGCGAGCCGGTCACCGTGGCCGAGCTGTTGGAGTATGTCCGCAAGGTGGTCAGCGAGTTTGCGCTGGAGCGGATTTTGCGCAGCGCCCAGCTCGGCGGCGTGGACGGGCTGACGCGGTTTTACCTGTTGTGGCGGTGGACGTTTAACCACGCTCGGGTGCCGTTCGACGAGGCGCGGAAGCTGGCGACGGGCGCCGGCGTGGAGCTGACCGAGAACTGGGACGCCGGCGGGCTGGTGCAGAAACAGAAGGATCACGTGGTGGTGCTCTCGCCGCAGGAACGAGCGCGAGACGACCGGTTTGCGCGTCAGGACCGGTTCACGACGATGATTGACGCGCTGCATCGGGCGGTGGCGTTGTGGGAGAGGAATCGGACGAAGGAGTTGGCGGAGCATTTGGCCGAGACGTACGGCGGCAACGAGGTGTTCTGGCAGGTGGCGCAGGCCATCAGCGAGGCGTTGCCCGACGGCGACAAGGAGAAACAGGCGTTGCAAGGACTGCTGTATGGGCGAAAATCGTATGGTAGCGAGCGCAAACTGTTGTAAAGATTCAACCCCGGAGAACATTCTATGAAACCCTGGCATCAAGTCGTTGTCCCGCACGCGGACATTCGCAAAGGCAACTTTGACGAGTCGGTGTTCGCGGCGGATTTGTCCGATGTGCTGGCTGATCGCGGCCCGCTGGAGTATCGCGACGCGGCCACGTATTTCAAGAAGACCTACCCGACCGAGGGGTTGGTGAACCTGTTGTCAGCCATGCTGGCGCGGCTGTCGGGCGCGGGCAAGGGCGAAGGCGTCATCCAGATTCAAACGCCGTTTGGCGGCGGCAAGACCCACAGTTTGATTGCGCTCTACCATTTGTTCAAAAACAGCGCGGAACTGAAGTCGTCGGACGCGGCGGCGGAAATCCTCAAGAAAGCGGGCGTCAAGGCCGTACCGAAGACGCGCGTGGCGGCTTTTGTCGGCACGGCGGCGGATGCGTTGCAGGGACGGACGCCCTGGGGCGAGCTGGCCGAACAGCTCGGCCAATACGCCGAGTTCAAGGAGCACGACCGGAAACGGCGTTCCCCCGGCAAGGACAAGCTCCACAAGCTGCTCGGCGGCGCGCCGACGCTGATCCTGATGGACGAGATCGCCGAATACGCGGTCAAAGCGAAGGATTTCCGCGATCAGGTCGTGGCGTTTTATCAGGAGCTGACCGAGACGGTGAAGGTACTTCCGAATTGCGCGCTGGTGGTGACGCTGCCCTCGAGCGCGCCCTACGGCGAGGAAGGCGAGCGCGCCCTGCACCAGTTGCAACAGGTGTTCAAACGGGTCGAAACCATCAAGACACCCGTCGAAGGCGAGGAGATTTACGAGGTCATCCGCCGCCGACTCTTCGAGGACACGGGCGATCCGCAAGAGGCGCGAAGAACGGCGGACCAATACTGGGAGATGTATCAACGGCTCGGCGATGACGTGCCGAAGGAAGTGCGCGAATCGGCGTATCGGGACCGGCTGCGGAAAGCGTACCCGTTCCATCCCGAACTGATTGACGTGCTGTTTGAGCGGTGGAGCACGTTCCCGGATTTTCAGCGCACACGCGGCGTGTTGCGGCTGCTGGCGCAGATGGTCAGCGAACTGTACCGACAGCAGCATCCGGCGCCGCTGATCCAGCCGGCGCACGTGAACCTGACCCACCCGGCATTGCGCGGGGAGTTTTTGCGCCACATCGGCAACGAGTATCAGGGCGTGATTGCCTCTGATATCGCCGGGCCGACCGCCAAGGCGGAGAAAATTGACCGCGAGATGGGCTCGGAATACGCCCGGTTCGGTGTGGCCAGCGGATTGGCGCGGGCGATTTTCTTTGAGTCGTTTAGCGGCAGCGAAAAACGCGGCGTCGGTATCCAGCGGCTGCGGCTGGCGATTTTGCGGGACGGGATTCCTTCCGCCATCGTCGCCGATGCACTGCGACGGTTGGAGGATGAACTGTGGTTCTTGCACGTCGAAGGCGGCGTGTATTCGTTCTCCAATCAGCCCAACCTCAACCGCGTCATCGTGGAGAAGGAGGAAGCGGTCAAGGACGAGCACATTGTTGAGGAAATCCGGTTCCGGCTCGAAAAAATCGCCGGCACGGAGATGGCCGTGCGGATTTGGCCCAAGGAATCCCAAGACGTGCCGGATACCAAGGAGCGGAAGTTGGCCGTGCTCGCGCCCGAACACACGCGGCAGGCCGGGACGACGGAGGCGTTTGTGCAGGAGCTGCTCGGCAAATGCGGGCTGACGTTCCGCACCTATCGGAACACGCTGGTGGTGTTGGCTGCCGACGCCGTCGAGTTCGCCGTCGCGCGGCAACAGGTCAAACGGTTTCTGGCCCTGCGCGCCATCCGCGACGACAAAGCGTTGCTGCGGCAGTTGACCGAAGAAAACAAAAAGTGGCTGGAGGGCAAACTGAAGGACGCTGAAAGCGGGATCGCATTTCAGATTCTTTCCAGCTATCGCCATCTGGCCAGGACAGGGGCGGAAGGGGTGGAATGGCGCGACTTGGGGTTACCCACCGTCGGCGAAAAACAATCCCTCGCTCGCCGCGTCCGAGAGTATTTGCGCAGCGAAGACATCCTTCTGGACAAAATTCCGCCGAAACGCCTCCTCGACAAGGCCCTTCGCGCCGACGAAAAGGAGAAGCTGGTCGAGGAGATCATGGAAGCCTTTCTCAAGTATCCGCACCTGCCGATGCTGGAAAGTGATCTCGTGGTGCGGGAGGCCATCGTCCAAGGCGTCAACGCCGGCATCTTCAGGGTGCGAAGTGGCACGCGCGTTTACTTCAAAGAAGCCGTGCCGCCCTCGGTGGTCGAGTGCGGCGCGGTGCTGGTCCGCGAGCCCGAAGTTCCACCGACTCCGCCGCCAGAAAAAGGGCGGGTCACTGCGGAAGAAATCTTTCGTGCTCTCGGTTCGTCCGAAGTGTTGGCAGTAAAAGCGATTTATGAGTATTTGTGGCAGCAACGCGGGAAGGAGTTCAGCAACCCAAAGGAGTTCCAAGCAGAGTTTCGCAAGGCCATCCTCGACGGACGCGACGGGAATGTTTTTGAACTCGAAGCTCCCGTCGCCGCAGAGAAGTTGGACTGGCCCGAATTGCTTGCGAAGGCCAGAATCAAGAAGCCCGTCACGCCGTCTCCACGGCCCGGCGTGCAGACTTACGCTTTACGGGCGAAAATCCCGTGGGACAAACTCTCCGACTTCGTACGGGGAGTCGTCACCCCGTTGCGCCACGACGGGGCTGAATTGACGGTCGAAGTCAACTTGGAAGCCCGTTCGCAGGCCGGCAGTTTCAAGAAAAACACGCTGGACCAAAAGGTCAAAGAGACGCTCAAACAGATTGGTGCGGAAATCCAGCAGGAGTCGCTGCGCTAAAACCCGATTGGCATACGGGCATTGCCATTCGCCGGCAACATCGTCGTGGGCTAGACGTTTTCTCGTGACCTCTTGCTGTCTTCGGGATTGCGCGGGGGCGAAGTGTCGCTACATTCTTTGCCGTGGCCAAACACAAGCTCAACCGTTGCATCCGCATCCACGGAGCGCGCGAACATAATCTGAAAAATATTGATGTCGCCATCCCGCGCGACAGGTTCACCGTCATCACCGGCGTCAGCGGGTCGGGCAAAAGCACGTTGGCATTCGATATTCTCTTCGCCGAAGGGCAGCGCCGCTACCTCGAATCGCTCAACGCCTACGCCCGGCAGTTCGTCCAGCCCGCCGCCCGCGCCGACGTGGACGCCGTGTTCGGTATTCCGCCGACTGTGGCCATCGAGCAGCGCACCAGCCGCGGCGGCCGCAAAAGCACCGTGGCCACGATTACTGAGATCGCTCATTTCCTGCGGCTGTTGTTTGCCCGGCTCGGCACGCAGTTCTGCCCGGATTGCCACGTGCCGATTCAACCGCAATCGGTCGAATCTATTGCCGCAAAGGTGGCCGGGCAACCGTTGTTTGCGCCGCTCGTGGTCGCTCGCAAGGGGCTTTACAACGAGCTGGCGGAGTGGGCGCGGAAAAAAGGGTTCTCGCATCTGCGCGTGGACGGACGGTTGACGCCGACGGCACACTGGCCGCGGCTCGATCGGTTCAAGGAGCACAATATCGAGTTGCCGGTCCGCACGGTCGAGGAGGCGCTGAAATACGGAAAGGGCGTCGTCATCGCCGGCGACACGATTTATTCGACGCGGCGGGCTTGTCCGAAATGCGAGCGCAGTTTCCCGGAGCCGGATCCGCGTTTGTTCTCCTACAATTCCAAACATGGTTGGTGTCCGCGCTGTTACGGCACGGGGTTGGATTTGCCCGGTTTTGACGAGGAGCAAACGGGCGAGGAGATTTGGTGGAACGAATGGTTTGAGGGCGAAGAACGGCTTTGCCCGGTGTGCGGCGGCAAACGCCTGCGCCCGGAGGCGTTGGCGGTGCGGTTTCAGGGGCGCAATATCGCGGAGCTGACGGCGTTGTCGGTGGCCGATGCGGCGAAATGGGTGGACGGGTTGAAGTTGCGCGGCACGGAGGCGGAGATTGCACGTGATCTGCTGGGGGAATTGCGGTCGCGGCTGGCGTTTTTGAAAGCGGTGGGGCTTGGCTATTTGGCGCTCGATCGCGCGGCACCGACGTTGTCGGGCGGCGAGGCGCAACGGATTCGGTTGGCGGCGCAACTCGGCTCGAATCTGCGCGGTGTCTGTTACATCCTCGATGAACCGACCATCGGATTGCATCCGCGCGACAATGAGATGTTGCTCGACACGCTTCACAAGCTGCAAACCAAAGGCAACACCATCGTGGTGGTTGAACATGACGAGGAAACGATTCGCCGGGCGGATCACGTGATTGATTTGGGGCCGGGCGCGGGTGTCAATGGCGGGCGATTGGTGGCGTCGGGCACATTGAAAGAGCTGATACGGGATCGGAGATCGGTAACGGGAAAGTATCTGCGCGAGCCACTCCGTCATCCGTTGGATGCCCATCACCGACCACCGGCCACCCGTCATCTCACCATCACCGGGGCGACCTTGCACAACCTGAAGAATCTGACCGTCCCAATCCCGCTGGGCCGGTTGGTTTGCGTGACCGGGGCAAGTGGCAGCGGCAAGAGCACGCTGGTGAGGGATGTTTTGTATCGCAGTCTGCGCAACGACCACGGGCAGCCGGTCGGTTGCCAGAAAATCATCGGCGCGGAACACCTCCAGCGCGTCCTCGAGGTGGACCAAACGCCCATCGGCAAAACGCCGCGTTCCTGTCCGGCCACGTATGTCGGGTTTTGGGACGACATCCGGAGGCTGTTTGCGGCGACTCCGGAGGCGAAGATGCGCGGGTATGGGCCGTCGCGGTTCTCCTTCAACGTCGAGGAAGGACGCTGCCCGGAATGCGCGGGGCAAGGGGTCAAGACAATCGAGATGTCGTTTTTGCCGGACGTGACGGTGCATTGCGAGGTCTGCCAGGGGCGACGCTTCAACGAGGAAACGCTGGCGATTCGTTGGAAAGACAAAACGATTGCCGACGTGCTCGCGATGAATGTGGATGAAGCCGTCGAGTTCTTCGCCGCGCACCGGAACATCCACCGCGGGCTGAAACTGCTGCAGGAAGTGGGACTGGGCTATTTGACACTGGGCCAGCAAAGCCCGACGCTGTCCGGCGGCGAAGCGCAACGGATCAAGCTGGTGACGGAATTGGCGAAGACCGGCACCGGTTCGACACTCTACATTCTCGACGAGCCGACCATTGGCCTGCACATGGCGGATGTGGAGAAGTTGATTCGCGTGTTGCATCGGTTGGTGGAGGCGAGCAACACGGTGGTCGTCATCGAGCACAATCTCGACGTGATCGCGGAAGCGGATTGGGTCATTGACCTCGGCCCGGAAGGCGGCGAGGCAGGCGGGCGCGTCGTGGCGCAAGGCCCGCCGGAACAAGTGGCGCGAGCGGATACGCACACAGGGAAATTTTTGCGAAAGTTTCTGGGTGGTCGGGTTGGGAAAAAGAGTGGTTTCGCAAGGCCGCTGTGACGGCACGGCGGATGCGGGTGTTCAGAAGCGGCGGATGCGGAGATGGAAACGATGATCTTCGGGCCGCAAAAGGACGTTGAGCAATCCGCTGACGAGGCTGAGCAAGAGCGCGCCGCCAAGGGCGGTCCAGAAACCTTCGACGTGAAAGGCGGGAATGAGCCAGCTCACCAGCTTGAGCATGGCGGCGTTGATGAGCAGCGTGAACAGGCCGAGAGTGAGGATGTTCAGGGGCAGCGTGAGCACAACAATCAGCGGTCGGATATAGGTGTTGACCAGCGCCAACACGATGGCAGCGACCAACGTGGCACGCGGGGTGTCGAACCAAATGCCGTTGAACAGAGAATCCACAACCAGTAACGCGAGCGCGTTGATGGCCAGTGTCATTAGCAACAGGATCAGTCGCTTGAACATGGCGTCGGAGTGTAGTGGAAGTTGCGCCGAATGCAACTGCGAGCGTTTTGTTCGCGCTGGACGCCGAGTGGAAATTGGATAAGATACGCCCATGCCCATTTACGAGTTTCATTGCAGCAAGTGTGAGAATGAATTTGAGTTGCTGGTGCCGACGACCCACTGGGAGGGCGTGGCGTCTTGCCCGCAGTGCGGCTCGAAGAAGCTGACGAAACAGTTTTCCACATTTGCGCCGGCAGCCGCCTCTTCTTCAGGGCCGATGCCGTGCGACATGGGCGCCTGCCCGACTCCGCAATGGAAGCGTTCCGGTTGCGGCTGTTGCGGCGGCGGGTCTCATCGGCATTGATCAGCCTTTGTAGCTCTGGAACACCGCGGCCAACAGCAACAGTTCGGGATGGGCGGCGGACAGTCGGGGCAACACCAACTGAATCCGAGAGCGGTAGGCGAGGAGTTTTTCTCGCAGCGGAGCGAGGTTCTGAGGTTTCTCCCAGTGAAGCCGGTTCAAATCGAGCACGAGTCGAGTTTTGGTGTTGGCGAGAGAATGTTGGAGGTGTTGGGCAAGACGGTCCGCGTGGTGGGCCGAGAGGACGCCTTCGAGGCGCAGCCAGACTTGTTGGCGGGCGTGCTGGAGTTCCACGCGGATCGAGAAGTCGGGGATCGAGAACTCGTGCGGGATTCTTTCCCACAAGGGCGGCGGGTTTGTGTGAGGCGCAGGCAGACGGTACTCGGTGCGGGTCAGGCGCGGATGTTGGAACAGGTGAAAGGCGAGCGTGGATTTCGTCCAGATCGCCGCGCCGATGGCAGCGACGGATTTCAGTCGCTCCGTGAACGTCGGGCGTCCGAGCGCGTCGTGGATTTGCCGTTCCACCTCGCGGGTCCAACGCCGTATGTTGCGGTTTGGCCCGAAAAGTTTGGCAGCCAGAAATACCGGATAGGCATTGCGCAATTCGCGGGCGTAATGGCGGGCTTTGTCGCGCAGGGCCGGGTTGGGTGAGTGTTTCAGTTTCTGGTGGCCGAGCAGGCGGGTTTCGAGAAAACGGATGATGCTCGGACCCAGGCGCTGGAAGTCTTCATGGAAACACCATCGTTGCAACTCCTCGATTTGCGCGGCGGAAAGGGTCGGATGTTTCATGGTGGTGGTGAACCCGTCGGCGCGCCGGTAAAGCAGGTCGGGGTCTTTGAGATACTGCTCGTGCATGAGGTTGGTTTTGCGGACGCGGTCGCCGAAGGGCGTGCCGGGCACGGGGCCGTAAATCAAAAACTGGGTGAGACAAGGTTTGAGCCGGAGGAGACCGTGCAATTCGCGCGTCACGATTTCGGGCGTCTGATAATCAAAGCCGAGGATCATCGAGGCCAGGATGGTGATTCCGTGGGCGCGGAACTCCGTGAAGATTTCCTCCACGGGACGACCTTGTTGTTTGGCGTAGCCGGAGCGCGAGCCTTCGTAGCCGATCCAAAAACCATCAATGCCCATCTCCAGAATCTCCTCCACGGTGTACTGGCTGATCGCTTTGATGCTGGAGAAAACGAAGATGGAAGGAATCTTTCCGCTTTTCAGGACGCAATCGCGGAACTCCATGGCGCGTTTCCTGTTCAGCAGGAAATCCTCGTCAATGATCAGAAACACAAGGTCGGGGTCCATCGCGCGATAGCGTTCGAGCACATCGTAAATGTCCTTGCCATCGGGCAACAGGCGGATGTGGCGGCGTTTGTAGAAGTGCGACGTGCAACAGAAATCGCAACCATTGGGGCAACCCAACCCTGCGAAGATTTTGCCCGTGCGCGAGGTCGGCAGGGAAAACACCTTCAGGGTGTCCACCAGCAAGGGATGCTGGTAGGGCATGGGGATCGGCGGCTCATTGAGCAGGCGGCGAAAGAATCCGACGCCTTCCTCGCGGCAAATGTAGTCGGCGTAGGGTGCCAGCTCTTCGTCGGTGAGAATCGTGCCGTAGCCGCCGAGAACGATCTTGGCCTGCGGCGCGTGCTCGCGCACCAGCGCGACCATTTCCTTCATTCGGTGAAACAGTGCCATGATGAAGGAGATGCCGACGTAGTCGTAGCCGTTTTTCAGTTCGCGGATGAACTCCTGCCGCGAGGGGTATTGGAGCACCACGGTGGGCGAGCCGAGATTCTCGGCGATGTATTCGAGGGCGAAATTGGCGTTGACGGTGCGCGGGCTGAAGATGCCCTGGGCGCGTGTCACCTGGCAATTCAACAACTCGTAGCCGACGGACGGCGCATCGCCGTATCGGGGACCCAGCGGACGACACACGCTGGTCAGGAGAATTTTCTTTGTCATCAGAGATGGTTTCTTTTTACACCAAGAACAGGGGACTGCTTGGGGCAGGCACACTAAACGACAGAAAGCGCCCAAAGTCAAAGGGCATTTTCCCGGTGCCAGCCGAGCTGTTCGAATCGCAGGAACAATTCCCGGCACACCCACGCATCCGTCGCCGCATAGCGGATCTGTGTGGGCGAAAGCGACGGGCGCCGCCAGTTCGATGTGCGCGCGCTTTTCGTGACCCGAAATCCGAGAAGCAGTCCTGCCAGATTACGGACACCGGATTGTTTGAGGCCGTGGCCGCGCGCGATGGCGCCGAGGTCCACTATGTTGTGCGCCTCGAAGGAAAACACCTCCTTGAGTTTTCGCAAATCCTCGGCGAGCGCCACGCCCGCCTTGACGACAGCGGGATTGGCGAGCAATTCCGTCAACACCTCCGAACAATCCAGTCGCCGCAACGGAAACAGAAACACTGCAGGCGCTGTGGCAACCTGCACCAGCGTCGGCGTGTGCGACTGGCCCTTGCGAAACGACGGCAGCGTCTCCGTGTCGAAACCAACGACCCGTTCCCGTCGGAACTCCTGCGCAGCCCGCTTCAGGTCTGCCGTGTGGCCGACCACCACAATCGGGCCTTCGTAATGCCGCACGGGCAAGTTGGCCAGTTCCTCCCGCGTGATAACGGTGTTTCCGCGATTCATTTGAACAGTGGGAGGCAGGCCTTGAAGGCCGGCGTGCCCGCCTCGCGGAGCATTTCGAAGACAGCGCTTTCGACCGTTGTGATCACCGCGCCGCAATCCCGTAACCGCTCCAGCGCCATGTCCCGGTCCCGGTCGCGCCGCGAACACACGGCGTCCGCGCACACATACACAAAGAATCCTGCGTCCATCAGATCAATCGCCGTTTGCTGCACGCACACATGCGTTTCCACGCCGCCGAGGAGGATTCGTGGGCGGTGCAGCTCTTTCAGGGCGCGTTGCAATGGCTCCACGTCGCAGCCGGAAAAGGCAAGTTTCTCAAAGGTGGGCAGTCCGGCGGCCGCCTCGATGAGTTCCGCGCAGAGCGGACCGAGTCCCTTCACATATTGCAACGTGATCAGGGATGGCACCTGCAGGACACGCGCCGCGCGCAGCAGCCGGTTCACCGCGGCGATGGTTTCCGCGCGCCGTTCCATCACGGCCATCAATTTTTCCTGCACGTCCACAACCAGCAGCGCGCAGTTCTGCGGAGTCAATCGCCAATCGCTCATTTCAACATCTCCAGAAATTCCGCTTCGCTCAAGGTTTTCACGCCCAGTTTCTGAGCTTTCTCCAGCTTGCTGCCGGCGTCGGCACCGACAATGAGATAATCGGTTTTCTTGCTGACGCTGTCGGTGACATGGGCGCCGGCGTGGCGCAAGACTTCCTGCGCCTCGGCACGGCTGAACTTTTCCAGTGTGCCGGTGATTACCACCGTCTTGCCTGCGAAGGGGCTTTCCGCTTTCGGCTTTCGAGGTTCCGCTTTCAGCCGCAGACCGGCCTGTTTGAGTTTGGCGATCACCTGCTGGTTGCGCGGGTTGCGGAAAAATCCGTGGATGCTCTCGGCCATCACAGGGCCGACATCCTCCACCTGTTGCAGTTCTTCCACGCTGGCAGCCGCAATGGCATCCAGATGGCCGAAGTGCTCGGCCAGTTTGCGGGCGGCGGCTTCGCCGACATGGGGGATACCCAGTCCGTTGAGCAATCGCCAAAGCTCGCGTTGTTTGCTGGCCGCAATGGCCTGGATGACGTTGGAGGCGCTTTTCTCGCCCATCCGCTCCAGCCCGGCCAGTTGCTCCACAGTCAGCGAGTACAGATCGGCCACGTCACGGACCAGGTTCTTCTCGACGAGTTGATGGACGAGCACCTCGCCCAATCCCTCAATGTCCATGGCGTTGCGCATGGCAAAATGCTGGATCGTGCGCTTCAATTGCGCCGGGCAGGCGATGTTCTCGCAACGCCACGCGACGAATTCGGGGTCACGATTCACCGGACCGCCACAGGCGGGGCATTTCCCGAGAATGTGCCGGACAAAATCGAACGGCTTGCTGTCTTTCGGGCGTTTGCTCAGGACCACTTCGACCACTTCGGGAATCACCATGCCGGCCTTGCGGATGATGACCGTGTCGCCGATGCGAATGTCTTTGCGTTTGATCTCTTCCTCGTTGTGGAGGGTGGCTCGACTGACGGTGGAGCCTTGAACGAAGACCGGCTCCAGTTCAGCCACCGGCGTCAGAATGCCGGTGCGTCCCACTTGGACGGTGATACCGAGCAGTTTGGTCTCGGCCGGCTTGATCCAGTGTTCGGGTTTGTAGACGATCGCGTAACCGGGTGCTTTGGCCTTGGGGGGGATGCGGCGCTGCTGGTCGAGCGAATTGACTTTGACCACAATCCCATCCAATTCGTACGGAACCTTGCTGCGCAGATCGCGCGCCTCATCGTTGCCAACAACGATGTCCTTGTCGTAATGTTCGAGCACCTCGTCCATCGAGCGACACACCCAGTGCGGCGGCGTCGGGAACCCCAGCTTTTTCAGCGTTTCCAACGCTTCGGCATGTGTGGTGAACTCCCCTCCCACGACGGCGTAGAAGACGGCGCTGAGCGGGCGGCGAGCCACCAGACGCGCGTCGAGCAGCTTCAGCGAACCGGCAGTGGCATTGCGCGGATTGGGAAACGGTTTTTCTTGCGTCGCATTGAAACGAGCAAACTCGGTCAACGGCATGTACGCTTCGCCGCGAACTTCGAGAGTGAGGGGCTGAGGGAGCGACAGCGGGATGGCCTTGATGGTTTTGATATTGGCGGTGATGTCGTCGCCGGTCTGGCCGTCGCCCCGCGTGGCGCCGAGCACAAGCTGGCCGCGCTCGTAGCGGACACAGATCGAGACGCCATCCACTTTGGGTTCGAGGACGTATTCGATCTTTTCGCCGGGAAGCTGTTTGCGGAGATCGGCGTCGAATTTGCGCAGCGCTTCGAGCGTGTCGGCTTTCTCCAGCGAGAGCATGGGTACGGTGTGAGTGACGCTCTGGAATTCTTTCAGCGGCTGGCCGCCGACGCGCTGGGTGGGTGAATCGGGAGTGACGAGCTCGGGGAACTCGGCTTCCAGACGCTGCAGCTCGGCGTAGAGCTGGTCGTACTCGTAGTCGGAGATGACCGGTTTGGCCTCGACGTAGTAGAGGTAATCGTGGCGACGAATTTCGTCGCGTAGTTTAGCGATTCGTTTTGCGGGATTCATGGGTTGCCTCCACAGAATACCGGTGACGCATATTATTGGCAATATCGCGCTAGGAAGGTTTTGAGTTGACCGGGCTCGACGGAAAGCGGTAAGCAATAGCGTCATGGATACCGATGGCAGACCATGGGCTAGCGTTGTGAAACCAGAGTTGGCTTGGCACCAGGAGGATGGTGTCTGGGTGCCTGATCCGACCCCGGCGGTGACAGGTTTAAATGAGAAGTACCAAAGATTCTACAACCGCGTCGCGTGGGCGTACGACTTGTGGGAGATTGTGTACGCTGGGTTGACGCACGGCGGCCGGGACAACGCGCGAGCGGAGTTGCTGAAGAATCTCCGAGTGAAGCCAGGCGACAAGGTGTTGGAAGTGTCCATCGGCACTGGAGTCAATCTTCGGTATCTGCCGACGGAGGCGACATACTTCGGGGTAGATGTCTCGCGCGGGATGCTTCGCCAGGCAGTGCGGAAACTGCCAAAGTGGAAGCGGCAAGCTACGTTGTTTTTTGGCGTGGCGGAGCAGTTGCCATTTCGTGACGGGGTGATGGATGTGACCTACCACATCGGCGGTTTGAATTTTTTTCAAAACCCGCACAAAGCCGTTGCTGAGATGATTCGCGTGACCCGGTCGGGCGGGTTTGTTATGTACGGCGATGAGACGGAGCAAATGATCCGTCAATCATACAAGAAGACGCCTTTCGTGAAGAGACACTACGACGTAGGAGAAGGCGAGTTGCCTTCTCCGATGAGTTGGTTACCATCGGGATTGCAGGCTAGTTATGAAGTGGTTCTGAAGGGAAACTTCTATCTCGTGAGCTTTCTCAAGCCATGAGCCGTCGCGACTCATAAACGTAGAGCACCGCCACGGCAACGACAGCGCCAGAGGCGTCAATAGCCATGTCGTGCAGCTTGCAAAAACGGCCGGGGACAAAGGATTGATGAAATTCGTCGGTGACACCATAACCAGCGGCGATGAGCGCCGCGAAGAGGGCGGCGCGACGTGGCGTGAATTGGTGCCCGCATCGCAACGCGCGATAAACGAGAACAGCGAGGATGGCATACTCGACAAAGTGGCCTGTTTTCTGGAAAGCGAGTTGGAGTCCTTCGCGAGGGCTGACTTGAGGGGCACGCTGTTGCGCGGAGAAAAAGAAAATGACAATGGCCCACAATATCGCTGGCAACCAAGGGCGGAATCGTTTCATGATTGTTGTTGGAACCAAGCCGCTGTGTTGGCCATGCCTTCGGAAAAAACCACGCGCGGTTGCCAGCCGAGGTCACGGCGGAGTTTATCGCTGCTAAACGCGCGTTGACCGCCGAGCGCGAGAACGGAGAGCCGTGTGACCGGCAACACGATTCGGTTGGCAGTCAGGTGGGCGACACATTCGGCTAGGAAGCCGGTGGCATAAGCAACTCGATAGGGCACCCGTTTCGTTGGCAGGGGCAGTTCCAAGAGCCGACAGATGCAGGTGATGAATTCCTCCTGCGTGGGGGCGAGTTCATCGGCGGCGATGTTGTAGATTTGGCCGGCAGCTGCGGGGTGGGTGATGGCACGGACGATGGCATCAACAGCATCGGTGACATAGATAAGGCTGACGCGGTTTTGGGCGTTGCCGATCCATGTGTAGCGGCGGCGGCGAAGCACCTCGATCAAGCGTCCCGTTAGAGCGGTATCGCCGGGTCCGTAGATCCAAGTGGGGCGCAACACGGTGGTGCTGACGCGGTTGTTTTGTTGTGCCGCAAAGACGATCTTCTCAGCCTCCACTTTGGAGCGGGAATAGAGGTTCCAGCGGTGGATGGGGCCATGGCCATCGGTTTCGACAAACGGCTCGGTGCGACCGCGCGGAAAACCGTACACGCCGACGGTGCTGAGGTGGACAAAGCGCGGAATGCCGGCGGCATGGGTCGCGTGAAGGACTTGGCGGGTAAGGATTGGATTTTCGGCAAATTCGGCGCCGCGACCGCGTCCATAGATTTTGGCCGCTGCGTGGACGACGAGATCGGTGCCGCGTAAGGCGTCTTGGAGTTCGGCTGGGTTGTGGAAGTTGACCGTGCGAGTGTCAACCCCGAGGGCGGCGAGGCGCTCTGCGCGCGCGGTGGTGCGGAGAAGACCTCTCACCGCGTGGCCTTGGCGAAGGAGGGCTTCGGCGAGGTGGCCGCCGAGGAATCCTGTGATACCGGTGATGGCAATGCGCATGGTGGAATAATCGGCTTTTCGTTGAGCAATGCTCTTATTATACTTATCACCGATTGGACAAGGAGAAAGATGAACGCTTCCATCGTTGAGAGAGTATTGTTTGTGGGTTTCATTCTGGTGGCAGTGGGGCTTCGTGTGGGGGAAATGTTCCGGAAGCGAGGCAGCGAACGCGGCGTGACCTCCATGCAGTGGTCATTTTACGCGTTGGTAGCCTCTGCAGCGGTGGTCTATGCGGGAAGCGTGTTGGAGTTTTTCTTTACGCCGCGCGCGTATCACATGGCGGTCGGCGTGGCGGGGATGGTGTTGTATGGAGTATCGGTGTTGTTGCGGCGGGCGGCGATTCGTGCATTGGGACGGTACTGGAGTTTGCACATTGAAATTCGGTCGCAACAGCCATTGGTGCGCGAGGGACCGTACCAGTATGTGCGGCATCCGGCCTACGCGGCGTTTCTGTTGGAGATCATCGGAGTGCCGCTGGCTGGCAATGCCTGGTGGTCGCTGGTGGTGGCGTTGGGTGTGTATCTGCCGTTGTTATGCTGGCGGATTCGGCGCGAGGAGGAGGCGTTGGTGGAGAAATTTGGCGAGGCATATCAGAAGTTCCAACGAGAGGTGGGAATGTTGGTGCCGCGTGTGGGACGTTGATCCATGGTTGATTTTTATTATTTTCTGGTGCTGCTGAACGCGGTCTTTGCCCTGATCGTTGCTGTGCAAGCCTACCGGAAGAATTTCCGGGAAAGGGTAGGAGTGTTGGTGGGCGGCGCGATCTTGTTGATGGCGTGCTGGCTCTATGGATTTTCGTATTACTTCCGGGCGCTGGAGAAGGAGCAGGCGCTGCTATGGGGAAAAGTGACGTTGTCGCTGGGGGTGATCAACACGCCGGTTTTTTTTCACGCGATCTACGCGTTTATGAGGCCGCAGCGGCCGTACCGATGGCTGGTGGTTTCCTGTTACGCAACGGGATTGCTGTGCATCGCACTGATTTGGGGGAACCGGATCATTATTGGGCTGAAATATCCGCCCTACATGGATCATTATCTGCGCTACAACCGCGCATGGTATCCGTTCTTAATCGCGCACATTGCAGGCTGGCAATGGGTGGTGGCCTTCTTTCTGTTGTTTCGCGCACGACGTGAAGTGGGCTATATGCGAGCGCAGTTGAGTTATTTCGCGGCCGCGTGGTTTGTGGTGTTTCTGACGACCAGCTTTATCATCGCGCCGATGGAATACGACATCAATATTCAACCCTTCGGGTTCTTCATCATGCCCTTGAACCTGATGATGCTAGGCTACGTAATGTCAAAAGCACGGCTAGCAGATGTGAATGTCGTAATCGCCCGCGGCCTGCTCTACACGGTGACGCTGATTGTGGTGGCTGTGTTGTGTTTGCTGTTTGTGGGAGGGGTGACACTTCTGTTGCCGGGCTTTTTGAACGCCCCTCAAGTACTCTTCATTGTGGCACTGGTATTGGTCATCGGCTTGGCGTTGACCGTGACCTTGCCAAAGTTTCTGCCTCGCGCCGAGCAGTTCGTGCAGGAACATTTTTTCAGCGGTCGAAGCGATTACCACGAGGTGTTGAGCGAGTTGGTCAAGGAGTTGAGCCGGGCCAGTTCGTTGGATCAGATGTTGCAAACGGTGGCCACCACCATCCACTCGAATATGCAGGTCTCACGCGTGCTGTTTTTTTTGCAGGACCCCGTGGCCGATGAGTTCCGATTGCACGCCCAAAGCGGCATGGACCCCAAAGCGCTCCCCGATGGGGTGACGTTGACCAGCCGCAATTTGTCAATCCGCTGGCTGGCCGAACACAAGGACGCGCTGGTGCGGGATGAAATGGCCCGAGTGTTGCCTCCCTCTGCCTGGAGCGAGATGGGGAAGGAGTTCGAGCGGTTGGGCGTGGCGTTGTATGTGCCGATGCTTTTAGACGATCGGCTGGTCGGCGTGATCGCGCTGGGCGAAAAATTGAACCGCGAGATGTTCTACGTCAGCGATCTGCGCCTGCTGGGCACGCTGGCCACCGAAGTGGCTCTCGGCGTCCGATACCGCCGCATGGAGGAACATGTCATCCGCAACAACAAACTGGTCGAACTGGGCACCATCGCGGCGGGTATTGCGCATGAAATTCGCAACCCGCTTTCGTCCATCCGCACTTTCGCGCAGTTGTTGCCCACGCAGGCCGACGACCCGGAATTCAGAAGCCAATACAGCAAAAGGGTGGTTCAGGATGTGGACCGCATCAGCCAGGTGATCCAAAGCGTGCTGTCGTTTGCTCGTCCCGGCACGGTGAGCATCGGCACCCACCAGGCGACGGCCATGGTGAAGGAAGCCCTGACATTGGTTCAACCACGTCTGAAGGGGAAAAACATCATGGTCACGACACAATTTCATCAAGACCCCTCGTTGCGTGTGGATCGGCAGAAGATCATCCAGGTATTGGTCAACTTGTTGAACAATGCGATTGATGCGGTTCCGACAGGCGGCCACATTCGTATCGTCACGGGGATGCATCGGGTCGAAGTGGCGAAAGGCCAAACGGGGCAACCATTTGGTGTGATTGAGATTTCGGACAATGGCCCTGGAATTCCCGTGGCGATACGCAGTCGGTTGTTCGATCCATTTTTTACGACCAAAAAAGACGGCACGGGGTTGGGGTTGTCCATCTCCCAAAAAATCGTGCGTGACCACAACGGGATGATTGCGGTCTCCAGTGTCGAGGGCCGGGGGGCCACATTCCAAGTGTATCTTCCGGTGGCCTGAGGCGAAAGAAATTGTTTACAGCGGGCGGGGCTTGTGTATAATGCTTGCCGGGGAACCTTTCTGGAAACGTCCGTAACAACAACGACGCGAAAACTGCACAGATGCAAGGCAAACATCATCGGCGCATCGTGATCACGGGCATTGGTGTCATCAGCCCCGTGGGGACCGGTGTGGAGGAATTCTGGCGCAACGTCGTCAGCGGCGTGTCCGGAGCGGACCGGTCTCCAATTCTTGTCAACTCGGATTGTCCGTGGAAGGTGGCTGCGGAAGTGAAGGATTTCCGACCCGAACGCTGGATCAGCGCCAAGGAAGCTCGCCGGATGGATCGGTTGGCGCATTTTGGCGTAGCTGCTGCGTTTGAAGCCGTCAAGGACGCGCGTCTGAACCTCGACAACGAGGATCGGGAACGCATCGGGGTGACGATGGGCACGGCGCAAGCGGGGTTGCTCTACGGCGCGCGCGAAATGGCCGCCTACCTCCAAAGGGGAATCAAAGCTGTCTCCCCGTATATGGGCGTGGCTATCTTTACGGGTTCCTGTGGCGGGCTGGTCTCGATGTTCCTTGGTCTGAAAGCGCCGAGCATTACCATTTCCACCGGATGCGATTGTTCCACCGCAGCGGTCGCGCACGCGGCGGACACGATTGTGCGCGGGGAAGCCGACGTGATGCTGGCTGGTGGTTCCGACGCGCCGATTCATCCGATGTTGGTGATTTCTTTCGGTCTGATCTATGCCATCACCAATCGCAACAACGAACCGAAGATTGCCTCGCGACCGTTTGATGCGAAACGCGACGGGTTTGTCATCGGCGAGGGCGGCTGCGTGTTGGTGCTGGAGGAACTGGAGCACGCCCGGCGTCGGAATGCGCCCATTTATGCCGAATTGGCTGGCTGGGGCGCCACGTGCGACGCCTACCACATGTGTCATCCCGCGCCGGACGCCGAGCAGGCGGCGCGCGCTTTGAAGTTGGCATTGATGCGCGCCGGCGTGCGACCGGATCAGGTGGATTACTACAACGCCCACGGCACTTCGACTCCGACAGGAGACGTCGCGGAGACGCTGGCCATCAAAAAGGTTTTTGGCGATTACGCGTACAAACTGCCGATCAGTTCGATCAAATCCTGTCTCGGCCACATGCAAGGCGCGTGCGGCACCAGCGAGGTGGCCGCTTGTTGTCTGGCCATCCGCGACGGCATCCTGCCGCCGACCATCAACTACGAGTATCCCGACCCCGAATGCGATCTTGACTATATTCCCAACAAAGCCCGCCGACGGCGCGTCAACATCGCCGTGAGCAATTCCTTTAGTTTCGGCGGACGCAACACCGCAGTGGTCCTGCGTCGTTATGACGGCGCGCAGGCGAGGACGGAGGCATGAAAACGATCCTTTTGCTGACGACGTCTGAGGAATGTCGAGCGCTGTTTGCCGACGCCTTCGGCTCGCAGGCAAACCTCGTGGTCGTCGAGCCGCCCCCCGAACCGGACCGAGAGAAATTCGACGCGCTCCTAGCGACGTGGTTGCCGCTGACGGATACGGTGTTGGTGGACATGGTGGCGCTGGGGGAGATGTCGCGGTGGGTGTTGGAATCGCTGGCCAACGCGAAACTCGCCGAGCATCAATCCGTGGTGCTGCGGTTGACCCGCAGTCAGCGCGCGCTCTATCCGACGGAGCCGGGCTGGTTGTTGCTGGCTGACAACGAGGAACCGGAGCTGATGCTCTCGCACTTGCGGATGTTCCTGGAGTTGCGCGACGCGCAGGTCAACCTCAAACGCGCTCAACTTCTGTTGGAACGGGCTGGCAAAGACGCGGCGGCCAGCGGCGGTGCCGGGCCGCTGGGGGCGGCTTCCGAGTTGTTGCGCTACCGCGACGCGCTTCGCAACATTGGCCATGTTCTCAGCAAAAATCTCGACGAACGCGCGTTGCTGGAACAGTTCGTGCAGTTTCTGCGCGAGCTGCTGGGCGTTGGGAAACTGGCGTTGTTTTTGCGCCATTATCACAACGACCTGTTCACCGACCGGCTGACCTTCGAGGAACGCCAGCTCTGCATCGTCGCCAGTCACGGGGTTGCCGCCAATCTGGTCGAACATCTGCGGTTGAGTCTGGATTTGGGTATCGGCCGTTGCTTGGAACGGCAGGCCAAAATCCTTCGTCGCGCCGCTCACGCGGACCCGCTGGCAGTGGATCACGATCCGCAACTGCTCCGCGAATTCGACCTGCTCGGCGCGGAAGTGGCCGTGCCGGTGTTCGACAACGACCAGTTGCTCGGCGCGCTGTTGTTCAGCGGAAAGATCACCGGCGAGCCGTTGACCAATGAAGATTTGGAGATGGTCTATCATCTTCTCGCGCAATTGGCGCAGGCCATTCGCAATCTGCATTTGCAGGCTAAAATTACCGGCCAGCAACGGTTCCTGGGCGAGCTGCTTGCCCACGTCCAGACCGGTGTCATCGCAGCGGGAGGAGACAATCGGTTGCTCTGCATCAACCGCCGGGCTTCCGAACTGCTCGAACTGGGCGAGGGCGAGCATGTCGGCAAAGACATGCGATGTCTGCCGCCGTGCGTTGGCGACGTGATTTTCGAGGCGCTTCAAACCGGGCAGGAAATCTGGCAACGCGAAGTCGTGCTGGCCGGCAGCCGCCGTCCCCTCAGCGTGAGCGCGACGCGATTTGCGGCCAACCTCGATGAGGGCGAGACGTTGGTGGCGGTGGCACTGGTCGAGGACCTGACCCAGACGAAACTGCAGCAGGCGCAGGCGCGCGACCTGGCCGACAAGGAGTTCTTTACCCGTCTTTCTGCGCGGTTGTCGCACGAGTTGAAAAACTCGCTGGTTTCGATCAAGATTCACGCGCAACTGTTGCCCGAACGCTACGAAGACCGCGAGTTCCGCGAGCAGTTCAGCCGCATTGTCACGCACGAAGTCAACCGCGTGGACATGCTCGTCAACAACCTGACCTTCTTCTCGCATCCGCTGGCGTTGCTCTACGAGCCGCTGGCGCTGGAGCAACTGCTCGACACCTGCATTCGCAATCTCACCGACGAATTCAGCCGCAAACAACTCCTCCAGATTGTCGGCTTCGGCCAGACCGCGCCGGCCGGAAATTTGCCGCAGGTTGTCGTCAAGAAAACACTCAACGGCCCCGCGCAACTGGAAGGCGACCGCATCCGCCTCATCCAGGCCTTCGAGCACCTGATGCGCAACGCGCTGCAAGCCATGCCCCACGGCGGCCGGCTTACCATCAGCAGCGCAGAAGCGACCGCTGCGGATTTTCCCGGCAGCCAACCGCCCAGCGGCGGCGCCGTGCGCCTGCTCTGGGAGGACAACGGCGAAGGCATCGCGCTCGAACAATTGCCGCGCGTCACCGAGCCGTTCATCACCACCCGCAACGTCGGCGTCGGCCTCGGCCTGACCATCGCGAAACGCATCATCGAGCGGCACGGCGGGCGGCTGGCGATTGACAGTCTGCTGGGAAGCGGCACCAAGGTGACGGTGGTGCTGCCGTTACAGGCGCAATTGCAACCCGAAGACCGGCGGAGCGAATCCGCACCGCAATCCGTGCCAGCAGTGCCGGCCACCACGTGAGCACACCACGCCCCAAGGTGTTGTGCATTGACGACGAGGAAAGCCCGCGGGAGTCGTTGCGTTACATTCTCAAGGACCGCTACCAGGTGGTGACGGCGGTCAACGGGCAAAACGGGTTGGACCTGTTGCGCCGCGAGGGACCGTTCGACATCGTGTTGTTGGACATGAAGATGCCCGATCTCACCGGCCTGGAGGTGTTGGAAAACATCATGCAATCCCCGCCCGCACCGCCCGTGGTGATCGTAACGGCCATCACTGACGCCCGCACGGCGGTGCAGGCGATGAAATTGGGCGCAGCGGATTATCTGACCAAACCGTTTGACGTGGGCGAGATTCGACTGGTCGTGGAGCGGGTCCTTCGTGAGCGCGCGCAACGAGCCGCGCCCGGTCCGGCGCCGTCACCCGTGGCAGGGGAGATTCTCGGCAACAGTCCCGCCATGCAAGCGGTCTTCCACTTGATCGAACGGCTCAAGGACGTCGAGACCACCGTGCTGATTACCGGCGAGACCGGCACCGGCAAGGAATTGGTGGCGCGCGCGCTGCATTTTCACAGCCGCCGCAAGGACGGTCCGTTTGTGCCCGTGCACTGCGCTGCCATTCCCAGCGAACTGCTCGAAAGCGAACTGTTCGGCCACGAGAAAGGCGCTTTCACTGGCGCGCTGGCTCGTCGGATCGGTATGTTCGAGGCGGCGCATGACGGCACGCTGTTTCTGGACGAAATCGGCGAAATGCCGCTGGGCACGCAGAGCAAACTGCTGCGCGCCATTCAAGAGCGCGAGATTCGCCGTGTGGGCAGTCAGGAAACCATTCGCGTCAACGTGCGGCTGGTGTGCGCCACCCATCGCGATCTGGAAGCGGAGGTCAAAAAGGGCAAGTTCCGCGAGGACCTGTTTTATCGGATCAACGTGGTTCCCATTCGATTGCCCCCGTTGCGGGAACGGCCCGAGGACATCCCTTTGCTGGTGCAGCATTTTGTCGAGCGATTCGCCCGACGACACAATCGTCCGCCGCCGCAGTTCACGGCGAATGCCATGGCCTGTTTGGAGCGGTATCCGTGGCCGGGCAATGTCCGCGAGCTGGAACACACCATCGAGCGGCTGATTGTTGTTTCCGACGCTGCCACCATTGATGTCGAGCAATTGCCGTTTCTAGTCTCTGAATGCGATGCGCGAATCCTTGAGGAAGCGTCCACGCCGTGCGGGATGGAGTTTCCCGCGCAGGGGCTGGATTTGCCGAAACTCACCGAGGACCTCGAACGAAAGGCCATCGAGGAAGCGCTACGGCGCAGCGGCGGCGTCATCAGCGAGGCCGCCCGATTGTTGAACGTCACGCGGCGCGTGCTCCGCTACAAGATGAAACAGCTTGGCATCAGCGGTCGCGACTCGGATTGACGTTCAAAAACGTGCACCTTGGACATTTTTGTCCACGGTCTTCGTGCCAACCTGCGTTGCGTGGCGTGTTTTTGCCATGGCATGAGCATTGCTGGTAGTGGTTTTGCCAGCCTTCAAGTGTGGTGGGCGGGCAGCGGAGACACATTATGCAACAGCTCATTCGCGCAGTTACCGTCGGTATGGTCGCGCTTGCGGCCTGCCGTTCCGCGTGGGCCTTGGGGTTCCGCAACCCCGATCAGGGCGCCCGCGCCACCGGGCAAGGCGAAGCGTTCGTGGCGCAAGCTGATGACGCGTCCGCCATCTACTACAACCCTGCTGGACTCACGCAAGTGGAAGGCACGCAATTTACCTCCGGGATGTACCTGAGTTTCCCAAACATCAGATTTCATCCCGTTGGCGGCGGGGAACTGAGCGCGAACGATGATATGCTCATGCTCCCGCATTTCTACGCCGCCAGCGATTTGGGGCTGCCGAAGTGGCGCTTCGGCCTCGGTTTCAACATCCCCTTCGGCACCGCCATCACGTGGGGGAAGGACAGCCCGATTTCGATGCTGGTGGACAAAAGCACCATGGCCATCTACAACATCGTGCCGACGGTGGCCTATCAGATCAACGACCAGCTCTCCCTCGGCGCGGGACTGAACATCTACTACGGCGACCTGCTGACGCGCAGCGTGCCGCTTTTCCCTTTTCCGAATGAGCTGGAGTTTCGCGGCGACGGCCTCGCCGCCGGTGCCACCGTCGGCCTGTTGTGGAAACCGCACTGGCAACATTCTTTCGGGGTTGTCTATCGCAGCCCCTTCAGCCTCAACTTCGAAGGGAACGTCCATCTGCAGGGCGTTTTCGGTCCTTCGGCCGCCAATCTCACCATGGACTTCCCGCAATCGGTCGCCCTCGGTTATGCGTTTCGTCCCGCCAAGAAATGGAAACTGGAAGTGGATGTCGAATGGACCAACTGGGATACGCTGAACGCCGTCGTGTTACACGCCCCCGGCACGCTGGCGGACGGCACCACGACGCTTTTTGACTGGCAGGACAGTTGGTATTACGAGTTCGGCACCGAGTACGAGATCAACGAGCGGTGGCAGGTCCGCGCTGGCTACATCTTTTCGGAAAACACCGTCCCCGATGCCACCTTCAGCCCGTATCTGCCGGACTCAGACCGTCACATTTTCAGTGTCGGCCTGACTTTTCAGACGCCCCGATTCGTGGTGAACGCCACCTACCAATACAGCCTTTCTGCGGACCGCACCATCGGCGGAGGCTTGCCGATGTTGAACGGCGAATGGAAAAGCGACGGACACGCCATCATGTTAACCAGCACGTTGAGATTTTGACCGCCATGATCACAGTGGATTCCCCGCCTCAATCAGTGTCCCCGGTCTCATCGGACAAGCCCGTTCTTTTGATTGTGGATGACGATCCGGGGCCGCGGGAATCCCTGCGGATTGTGTTCAAGGAGCGTTATGAATGTCTGTTGGCCAACAACGGGCAGGCCGGCATCGAGCTGGCCCGCCAACGTCCCGTGGATGTTGCCATCCTCGATATTCGGATGCCCGACCTGACGGGGATCGAAGTGCTTCGGGAACTGAAAAAGATTGATCCGGGCATCGAATGCATCATGCTGACCGGTTACGAAACGGTGGACACGGCTCGCGCGGCCGTTCACTATGGAGCGTCGGAGTATTTGAACAAACCCTTTGATGTGTTTGCCATTCGGGAAGTGGTTGCCAAGTGCCTAGCGCGGCGCAAACAGAAACGGCAGCTCGAAACCAGCCTGCAAACTCTTCAACAGCAAAACGAAAAACTGGCCAACACGCTGGCCGCCAGCGCTCGCGCCGATCTGAGCGATATTTTGTCTGTGAGCATTGTTCACGAACTGAACAATCCGCTGAGCATTATTGCCGGCTACGTTCAGTTGCTCGAACGCGACCTGCACAAACTGACCAGCGGCGATGTGAACGTCACGCAGCCGATGCAGCAACGCATCGGTGCCATCCAGCGCGAGATTCAACGTTGCAAAGAGATGTCGGAACGGTTTCTTCGTTTCTCGCGTGCTCCGAGGGACCCGATGGAGATCGTCAATGTCGCCTCTGCGATTGAGGATGTGGCGTTTTTGTTGCGGGCGCATCCCGCCGGCAAGGGCGTTCAGATTCAGGGCCACAGTCTCGGTCTGGAGTGTCACCTCCAAGCATCTTCGGTGGAGATCATGCAAATCCTGATGAACCTGGGGATCAACGCCTTGCAGGCGATGAACGGCACCGGGCGTCTGGACTTCGTTGCCGAACGCATTCCGCAACCGCCGGTCGTTTGCACCCACTGCTCACCCGGCTACCAGCCGCAAGGACCGCATGTGCGTATTTCGGTGACCGACACCGGTTGTGGCATCGCTGCGGAAGACATTCACCAAGTGTTCCATCCTCACTACACCACCAAGCCGCAGGGCAACGGTTTGGGGCTGGCGGTGGTGGTCGAACTGGTCAACAAATATCGTGGCGCCATTGAGGTGATCAGCGACGTCGGGCGGGGAACGACCTTCCATGTCTATTTGCCGTTGGCCGCCTGAGTGCGCGGAATTTTTTTTGCTCGCCCTTGCAGGCCGTTGTCCGTATGTTCCCGCCGCCATGAGAATCCTTTCCGGCATTCAACCCAGCGGAAAACTGCACATCGGTAACTACTTCGGCATGATGCGTCCCGCTCTCGAATGGGCGCAGAAAGGCGAGGCGTTCTATTTCATTGCGGATTATCACGCGCTCACTTCCGTGACCGACCCGGAGGAGCTGCGGCAAAACGTTTTGGACGTCGCGCTGGATTTCCTCGCTTGCGGCCTCGACCCGACCCGCACCGTTTTCTACCGGCAAAGCGATGTGCCGCAGGTGACGGAGCTTTCGTGGATTCTGTCCTGTGTGACCCCGATGCCGATGCTGGAGAACTGCGTCAGCTACAAGGACAAGGTCGCGCAGGGACTGACGCCCAACGCGGGGCTGTTCACCTACCCGGTCTTGCAGGCCGCCGACATCCTCATTGTTCAGTCCCATGTCGTACCCGTCGGCAAAGACCAGAAACAACACATTGAGGTGACCCGCGACATTGCGGGAGCGTTCAACCGCCGTTTTGGCGAGGTCTTCACCATTCCCGAAGCCAGCATCCGCGAGAACGTTGCCGTCATGCCGGGCACCGATGGACGCAAAATGTCGAAAAGCTACGGCAACACCATTGAGATTTTCGGCGACGAGAAGGCGACCCGAAGGAAAATCATGAGCATCGTCACCGACAGTCAGCCGATGGAGGCGCCGAAAACCAACCTTGAGCAGAACATACCCTTGCAATGGCTGCGGGTGGTCGCACCCGATCTGGCAACGGAGCAGGAGGCGAAACTGGCCGCCGGCGGCTACGGCTACGGCGAGTTGAAGAAAACATTGTTCACGGCGCTCATGGACTACTTTGCTCCAATGCGGGCCAAACGGGCCGAACTGGAAAAGAATCTTGATTACGTCGAGCAAGTCCTGCGCGACGGCGCCATCAAGGCGAACGCACTGGCCGATGCGACGATGGAAAAGGTGCGTCAGGCCACCGGCCTCCGATAATGGCAGCGGCGCTTGACAATCCGCCGCCGAGTCGAGACAGTGTCATCATGACAGATGTTTTGATTGTTCAGCCGCCCGTCAGCTTCACGAACAGGGGGGCGAACTACAACTACGACTCCGTCGGCGGGATTGGAATGGCCTATCTGCTGGAGATTTTGCGGCGGGCGGGAATCTCCTGCCGGGCTATTTCCAACCACAAAGCGCAGCTCAGCATGGAGCAGTTGTTGGACATTTGCGAGCGGGACAAGGTGAAAATCCTCGGTCTGTCGGCGTTCACCGCGCAAATTCGCTCGGCGGTTCTGCTGGCGCAGGCGGCCAAAAACCGCTTCGGCGACCGCTTGCACGTCACCCTCGGCGGCGTCCACATCGGCGTGGACCCCGACATTGTGCGGCGATATTCGTGTTTCGACAGCGGAGCGGTCGGCGAGTGCGAGGAGTTCATTGTGGAGTTTGTGAGCCGGATCCTCGCCGGCGAAAAGCTCTGCGGCGTTCACTATGCGAAGGCGCCGCAAAATCTCGATGCGCTGCCGTTCCCGAACTACGCCGGCGTCGAAAACAGCGGATTTGACTACCGGGACCTAGTGGAAATCCTGGCCACACGTGGATGCCCGCACCGGTGCGGCTATTGTTGCTCGCCGTTTCGAAAAGAAAAGGTGCGCGGACGCTCCCCGGAAAACATTGTGGCCGAGATGAAAGAGCGCATCCGACACGGCACGCGGGAGATGTTTTTCACCGATGACGCCGCCACCATCAACAAGAAGCGCGTCATCGAGATGTGCGAGATCATGCGGCGGGAGGGATTGAAGCTGAAATTCCACATGATCACCCGCGTGGATTACCTCAACGAAGAGGTCGTGCGTGCCCTCAAAATGGCCGGCTGCCGTTCTCTGATGTTGGGCATTGAGAGCGGCAACGAACGCATTCGCAACGAGAGCATCGGCAAACGACTCAAAGACGAAGCCATTTTCACGGGCATGGCTCTGCTGCGGAAGTACAACATTCAGACCGACCTGTTTTTCATGATCGGACATCCGGGAGAGACCGAGGACGACATCCGCCAGTCCATCGAGTTTCCCTACCGGCTCGAAAAAGCCGGGCTGACCAACATCCAACAGGCCGGCTACCATCTCAGTTGGCCATTCCCCGGCACCGAGTATTTCCAGTGGTGCGTCCGCCACGGCCAGTTCAGCGAGTCGCTGGTGGACGACTACATCGCGGGAAAACTCGGCGACGGTTTCACCGGCCACTGGCCGTATCTGATTCCCGAAGGCCTGACGCTGGAGAAGATGTTGCGCTATCGCGACGAGGCGCACCGGCGGTTCTACCTGCGGCCCCGCTACATCGCGCGACGTTTTTTCTATCATCTGACCGAGCCGAAGAAACTCCTCGGCGATTTCAAAAACGGGCTGTCGGTGTTGCGGCGCGGCACCTCGGCGCGAGAAGTGGACTACGGGCAGCCCACCACACAAACCGCCGCTGCCTGACCGCTGCCGAAACGCCAGTTGCTTTGTGCGGCGGGCTTGTGATAGGAAAAGTGCCGCCAACACGCAGCCGCATGGAATCCGATTACAAAGTCAAACTGGAGGTCTTCGAGGGGCCGCTCGACCTGTTGCTCTACCTCATCAAAAAAGAAGAGGTGGACATCTACGATATTCCGATTGAGCGGATCACCAATCAGTACATGGAATATCTCTCGCTGATGCAGTTGCTGAACCTGGAAGTCGCCGGCGAGTTCCTCGTCATGGCAGCCACTCTGATGTACATCAAGAGCCGGATGCTTCTGCCGGCCGATCAACAGGTCACCGACACCGAAGCCGACGAGGGCGAAGACCCGCGCTGGGAATTGATTCGCCAACTGATCGAATACAAAAAATTCAAAGAAACCGCTCTCCAACTGGCCCGGCGCGAGGCCGAACAGGCCAACTTGTTCCCCCGCGCCGGCGACAGCGGCCTGCCGGTGGATCGCAAACAGGCGCCGCTGGCCGAGGTCAGCATCTTCGAGCTGATTGCCGCCTTTCATGAGGTGCTGAAGAAAGCCGGCGCCCGCGAGGATTTCCGCGAGATTTACGAGGAGCGATTCACCGTTAGCGACAAAATCGAGGAAATCCTGTATAGTCTGCGGGATCGGACGGAAATCCGGTTTGGCGAGTTGTTTGCCGAAAGCGCCAGTCGCGCCGAAGTGGTGGTGACCTTTCTGGCGTTGCTGGAATTGATTCGGCTCAAACGCCTGCGGGTTCGCCAGCCGGAACCGTTCGGCGAAATTTACGTGATCAAAGTGCCATGACCTTGGAATTGAAACGAATTATCGAAGCGATGCTCTTTGCCGCGGAGCGTCCCCTGTCGGTGCAGGAGATGCGCACCCTCTTCGCCGAGGCTACCGACGAGGAACAACCCGCGACGGTCGAGGCGTTTCGGCACGTGCGCGAGGCGCAGATTGCCACCGCTCTGGAAGAGCTGAAGCTGGAATGGGAAACGCAACCGCGCGCTTTTCAATTGATCGAGGTCGCCGGCGGCTGGCGGCTGGTTAGCCGTTCGGAATACGCGCCGTGGCTGAAAAAGCTTTTGGATGAGGCGCGACCTCATCGCCTCTCGCAGCCGGCGCTGGAAACGCTTTCCATCATCGCATTGCGCCAGCCCATTTCACGCGCCGACATCGCGGCCATCCGCGGCGTGGAAGTGGATGGCGTGATCAAGACGCTGTTGGAACGCGACCTGATCACGGTGGTCGGACGCAACGAAAAGGTGCCGGGCAAACCGTTGCTCTACGGCACCACCCAGCGATTTTTGGAACATTTCGGGCTGCGCAGCCTTGACGACATGCCCAAGGCCGACGAACTTCGGCAGCAAGCCGCCGCGTTGCGCACGGCAGAAGAACAAACCGTCCGCTCCCAGGAACCATCGGCAGAACCCGGAAAAACCTATGAAGGAAAAACTCAAAACCCTACGCCAACAGATTGATGTCATTGACCAGCGCCTCGTGCGCCTGCTCAACGAGCGGACAAAACTGGTCTTGGAGATCGGAAAGATCAAACGCGCCGTCGGCGAGGAGATTTACGCCCCCCATCGCGAAAATGCCGTCCTGCGCCGGATCGTCCGCAACAACAAAGGGCCGTTGACCAACGAGTCGTTGCGCGCGATTTACCGCGAAATCATGTCCAGCGCGCTGGCTCTGGAGAAGCCGCTCACCATCGCCTACCTTGGCCCCGAAGCGACCTACTCTCACATGGCTTCCGTCAAGAAATTCGGCTCCAGCCTCCGCTATGTGCCGCAGGCCAACATCGCCGACGTTTTCAACGAGGTTGCCAAGGGACGCGCCGACTACGGCGTGGTGCCAATTGAGAACACCACCGAGGGCGCCGTCACGCACACCTACGACATGTTTATTCACAGCGACCTGAAAATCTGCGCCCAGACGCTGTTGCGGATCCAACACAACCTGATGTCCGCCGGCGAGCGTCCCCAGATCCGCACGGTGTATTCGATTCCGCAGGTGCTCGCGCAGTGCCGGCAGTGGTTGCAGTTGAACATGCCGCGAGTCGAACTGCTGGAGGTCTCCAGCAGCGCGCGGGCGGCGCAGATCGCCAAGGAAGACCCCTCCGCCGGCGCCATCGCCAGCGAATTGGCGGCGGAACTCTACGGCTTGAAAATTCACGAGCGACACATTCAGGATTCCAGCGAAAACGTCACCCGTTTCCTGGTCATTGGACGACAATCGCCGCCGCCCACTGGCAACGACAAAACTTCGATCATGTTCAGCGTGCGAGACCGGGTCGGCGCGTTGCACGATTGCATTGCCTGCTTCAAGAAATACAAAATCAACATGACCAAAATCGAGTCCCGCCCCAACCGGCAAAAGGCGTGGGAATACTATTTCTTCGTGGACTTCCTCGGTCACGCGGAAGATGCGCGTGTGAAAAAAGCTCTGGCCGAACTGAGCCAACACACCGTGTTTGTGAAAATCCTCGGCAGTTACCCCAACGACAACAGTTAGCCTCCTCGCAGCGACCGCCACAACTCGCGGAGTTCGCGGATGGCCACGGCGCGAGTCAGAAACAACCCTGCCACATAGAGACCGATGGCCACAGGGGTGTGCACCCACAGGTTGCCCCTGCGAAAAAACCACAGCCACGTTGCCAGCACCACCGCCGACAGACACGGCATGGTCAGGCTCCGCCAAAACGCCACCGGCGCGCATTGACGCGCCAGATGAAAACGCACCGGCAGCCAGAGCCATTCGGTCAGTAACATCGCCGCCGCAGCGCCCACGGCGCCGCCACGCGGCACCAACCACACACTGAATCCGGCGGCCAGCACCAACGCGCCTGCGCTCAGTTTCAACACCGCGTCCTGCCGCGCTGCTGCGTAGAGGATCATCTCGCCGCTCATGTTCCAAAACGCGATGATCACCCACCAAATCAGCAAACTCAACACCGGCCCGCCGCCCTCATACGCCGCCCCGAAAATCCATCGCACAATCGGCGCGGCCAGCACCGTGACGACCGTCCCCACCGGCACCAGCACGCACGCCGTGTAGCGCACGACGCGGTTGGCCAGCAAGGCCAGCTCCTCCTTGGAGGACACAAACAACCGCCAAAAGGTCGGGTTCAGACTCGTCACCAGGGTCATCCGCAGCAGCGCCAACGCCGCAGCCAGCCGGTAGCCGACACTGTAGAGCGCCACCTCGACATTGGTGGAGATCAACCCCAGAATCAAAATGCCGCAACCCAGATACAATTGCAGCGCCGCCTGGGACACGGCAATCTGAATACCCTCACGCAGCAAGGCCCACATCCCAGGCCAGTCCAGCCGCCATTGGAACCGATAACCGTCGCGTCGCCACCAAATCCACGACACCACGGATGCACCGCAGCCTCCCAGAGCCGCCGCCAACGGCACCCGCATCACCTGCTCCGGCTTCTGCACCAACGCCACCAGCAGAGCCAGATACAGCGCCTGTTCCCCCACTTGCGCCATCGCCACGCGCGGCAGTTTTTCCAGCCAAACGTACACCCACGACACGTTGGCAAAGGCCAGCGCCCACGGCACATAACAGGCCACGATCAACCATCGCGTCTCCGGCGTCTGCCGTGGCAACAACCACGCGACGGCGCTGACCACCAGCATACCGCAACATGCCCCCGCCAGTTTCAAAGGAACAGCCCATTCCAGCAGTTGCTCCGGGCGGCCACCTTTCTGAATGAGATAACGCGCCGACGGGGCGTCCAGCCCCAGATGCGTCAGCATCCAGAAGTAGCCTGCTACCGTCGCCGCAAAACTCCACTCACCGAAACGGTCCACACCCAACACGCGTGCTGCATACGCCACCGCCACCAGCATCAACAATCGCGTCAGCACCGTGCCGGTGAGCATGGCAACCAGGTTTTTGGCAATGGTGCGTGCGATGGGCAAGGGGATACTCGATTCAATGTTTGCCGTGATAGACCATGTACAAGGCCGTCCAAGAGTTCACGGGCGGCGTGCTGCCGAGGCACTCCCATGTTTTCCGGGCCACTTGCATGGCGCGGAACACCAGTTGTTGGAGCAGGCGACGCGCAAGAGACTTCCTGTCGGTCATGGTGGAAATCCCCATGCCGGCAAACCGACACTCGACCGTTTCGAAGCCAGCCTGCTCGTGAAAACGGCGCAATTGCTCCAGCGTGATCAGCTTGTGCATCGCCAGAATTCGCGGGCCGACCAGCCGAAACAATTGCACATTGAGCGAATGCGGAGACACGTTCGGCAGGACGGTCAGGATCCGGCCCGTGGGTTTCAACAAGCGCCGCATCGCCGTCAAAACCAGCATGGGATCATCGAAATGCTCCACCACTCCGAAGGAAAACACGTAATCAAATCGCCCTTGCAGGTCCTCGTTCCAGTCCAACACGTCGCGCTGGTAGATCGGAGCCGACACGCCGGCCTGTTGAAGACGCGCCTGTGCCGTTCGACAACCTTGTGGGCTGTAGTCCAACCCGGCCACTTCCAGCCCGTGGCGCGTCGCCAACCACGGCAAATAACGGGAATTGCCGCAGCCGACCTCTAGGCAGGTTGAACCTTTGCGGGCATCGGCAACCAGTTGCGCCAGAATTTCGGTCAACACCCGCTGGTGATAGCCCATGCGCTGGCTGGATTCGTCAGCCGTTTCGCTCCACAAGTCGTTCCAAAAGGCCTCGGCGGTCAGCCGTTGGGATGGCTTCATTGCGCCGTAGCATGACAAAAAAGACCCCTCCACGCAAGTGGAGCTTCCTGCTGTTGCAAACGCCCAGAACCTGCTATGTTCGCCTCCCGCTATGAGCTATTCCGCGCTTGCTTGTCGTTACATTTGCGATGTGCCCGTCTATGAGCCGGGCCGTCCCATCGAAGAGGTGGCCCGCGAACATGGACTCGACCCGCGCCACGTCATCAAACTGGCTTCCAACGAAAACGCGCTTGGACCATCCCCCCGCGCGCTCGCCGCCATGCGCGCGGCGTTGAAGACAGCGCATTTGTATCCCGATGGAAGCGGATTTTACCTGCGCCGCGCGCTGGCGAAAAAACTCGGCGTCGCGATGGACAACCTGATCCTCGGCACCGGTTCCAATGAGATCATCGAGTTTCTGTATCATGCCTTTGTAGCCCCCGGCGACGAGGTCGTGGCGGGCGACCGGGCGTTTGTCATCTATTCGATCATGGCCAAGATGTTTCAGGCGCGTTGCGTCGAAGTGCCCTTCCGCAACCTCCACACCCATGACCTGGAGGCCATGCGCGAGGCGATCACTCCGCGAACCAAACTGGTCTTCCTCGCCAATCCGAACAACCCCAGCGGCACCCGCGTCGGCAACGAGGCGCTGGATCGCTTCATTCGGAGTTTGCCGTCTCACGTGGTCTGCGTGTTGGACGAGGCGTACTACGAATTTCTCAATGATCCGCCGCCGTCCATCCACTACGCGATGAACCACAACGTGGTCGTGTTGCGCACCTTCTCGAAGATCGTTGGCCTGGCCGGACTGCGCATTGGCTACGGCGTGGCGCAAAAAGACTGCATCGCGCTGTTGCAACGGGTCCGTCAACCCTTCAACGTCAACTCCATTGCGCAGGCCGGCGCGCTGGCCGCACTCTCTGATGCCGAGCACATCCGTAAGACCCGGCGAATGACACGCGAGGGGTTGCGCTACCTGTATCAGGAATTGCAGCGGCTGAAGCTGGAGTATGTGCCAAGTTGCGCGAACTTCCTGCTGGTGCGAGTCGGCAACGGCGCCGCTGTCTTTGAGGCGTTGCAACGACGCGGCGTGATTGTGCGACCGATGGGCGGCTACAAATTGCCCGAATGGATTCGGGTCACCGTCGGTCGGCCCGCCGAGAACCGTCGTTTCATCCGCGAGTTGTCGAAATGCGTGTAGCGTGGCTTGCGCCGTATCCGGTGGAGACACTGGCGCCGCCGTTGAGACTGGCGCGTCGCAGGGTGTCGCACCCGTGCAGTTGGATCGTCGCTCTGGCCGACGCGCTCGCCCGGCGGCCCGAAGTGGAGCTGCACCTTCTGACCGAAAGCCCCTGGGTGAGCGAATCCCAAACGATCCGCCAAAACAACATCATCTTTCACGTTTTGCGTGACGCGGTGCCGTTGACACATCGCGGCTGGCCAGCTTGGTTGCCGTGGATGAGCGGGTTCACGGGACGGTTCGTGGAGGAGTTGCGACGAATTGCGCCGGATCTGGTGCATGTGCACGGCACCGAACACCGTTACGCCACGGCCGGATTGGAAAGCGGTTTCCCCTGCGTCATCTCCATCCAGGGTGTGATGGGTGAAATCGCGAGAGTCTGGCGGACAGTTGGGACCCGATGGCAGGCGCGGCGGGAAGAGACGAGCGTGCGAGCCGGGCGGTATTTCATCTGCCGCACCGCGTTCGATTCGGGCTTCGTGCGGAGCCGAAATCCGTCGGCAAAGATATTTTTCATTCACGAGGCGATGCGGCCGGAGTTTTTCCGAAACTGCTGGGAGCCGCGCCCGGAGCCGGCGTTGCTGTATGTCGGCTCGCTGGCGCGACACAAGGGGCTGGATGGGCTGTTGACGGCGTTGGCGAGGTTACCGGCGGCGCGGCTGGCCGTGATTGGCACGGGGGCAACATCGCCCTGGAAGACAATGTGCCAACGATTGGGAATCGAGGAGCGCGTGGAGTTTCTCGGATATCGAACCGCGCAGGAAATCGCCGAGCAGCACCGGCGAGCGCAGGTGTTCGTGTTGCCGTCGCGGATTGACAACAGTCCAAACGCGCTGACCGAAGCGATGGTCTCCGGGATGCCCGTCGTGGCCACGGAGGTCGGCGGAATCCCGTCGCTGGTCGAGGATGGGCGCACCGGGCGACTGGTGCGTCCGGGCGATCCGGATCAACTAGCCGCAGCCATTTCCGAATTGCTGGGCGACTGGAACAAACGCGCCGCTTTGGGACGCGCAGCGCGCGAGGTGGCTCGGCAACGGCATCGGCCGGAGACGGTTGCCGAACAGACGATTCAGGCTTATAAAGAGATTCTCGATGACCGATAGGAAGGACATGGCCACTGCGACGACTGCGCGCCCACGAAACTGGCGTGAGTTCTCGGTGCTCGGAGCGCTGGTGGTGTTCTGGGACATCGTTGCCTCGTGGTGTTCGGTGCTTTTTTGGACGGGGTGGACGCGGTTACAGCTTTCGTTGTTGGGGTGCGCTTGCGGACCCGGTTTGCGTGTGGATGGTCCTGTGGTGATTCGTGCGCCAAGACGCGGCGCGATCCGAATCGGACGAAACGTCCGAATCCATTCCCGGTTTCGCTCCAATCTGGTCGGACTGGCCACTCCGACCGTGCTGCAATGTGTGGGCACGGGTCGCATCCGCGTCGGGGATCACACCGGGCTGTCGGGAGTCGTGTTGTCCGCACGCGACAGCATTACCATCGGGCAACATGTGCAGATGGGAGGAAATGTGCGTGTGTTGGATCACGATTTTCATTCGCTGGACTACCGCATTCGGCGCGACCCGGTACAGGATCGGGCCAGCGACGCCGGCAAGGCCGTGGTCATCGGCGACGATGTGTTTGTGGGGACGAACGTGATCATTTTGAAGGGTGCACACATAGGCGAACGCAGCGTGATCGGCGCAGGAAGCGTTGTGGCGGGCCAAACGATCCCGCCGGATTCGGTGGTGGCTGGCAATCCGGCCAGAGTCGTTCGGAGCTTGCGGGGCGAACCGGACTGCGATAACGGATGGAAGTCATGAAGGTTGACCCGCGCCCGGCTCCGAGATCGGCATCGGATGTAGAAGACCACATCCGCAGGTGGCTACCCGTGCTGGTCGGCACGGTGCTGGCGGTCTATGCGGGTTACTGGGTCGGCAACAACAATTGGGCGCCCCTGTGGCGGTTGTTCTGGGTGGCGGCCGTGTTGTTTGTGGCGTTCAGCCTTCAGGACGATGGATGGATTTTGATTCCGATGTTCTGGATGGCCGCAGGGTCGCTTTCGATCTTGCCGCTGCCGTTTGCGTGGCGGGATGTCGCCATTTTCTTTGCGCTGGCCGCTTACGTAGCGCATCACAGCATGGTGAGGACGCCCCCGATTTCGATGCAGCACGTGGTGTCTTGGTTGTTGCTGCTGAACGTGGTCTGGGTGGCAGTGATGTGGCTGCGCAAGCCGGTCGGGTTCCGCGTATTGGGCGGCGAAATGATCGGGGCGCGTTTCTATTTCAACATCTTCATGGCCGCCATCGGCGCATGGGTGTTGTGGCGGTTGCCGCAGTCGCCCCGCAACCTGCTGCGGATTCCGTATTACGTTTTCGGAGGCACGCTCGTCGGGACCGTTGCCAACTTCATCGGTTTCTTTTGGCCGAGTCTGGCCGGGCTGGTTCTTTCCCTTTATGGAGAAGCCAATGTGTATCATGATCTGCCCGTGGAGGTCGTGCGGTTCGACGCCTTTCGATTCAGCGGCATGATGGCGGCATTGCTGATTGCGTCTCATTGCAACCCGCTCAAACTCTTTCAACCCGTCAAGCCGTACCTCTATTTGTTGGTCGCCAGCCTCGCCGGAGTGGCCATTTCGGGATATCGCTCCGCCATTATTGCCGCGTTCGCCTATGTGGGATTGTCCATGATCCTGCGGAAGAACTGGCGACAGCTTTTCTTTTCCTCCACGGTGGCGTTGGCATTGCTCGGCGCGTTGGTGGCGGGACAGGGCCGGGTCTTCTCGTTGCCGTTGGCGGTGCAGCGGGCGCTTTGCTTCTTGCCGGGCAAATGGTCGGAGGTTGCAGTTCGTGACGCTGCCGGTACGACGGTAAGCCGTTTGGACTGGTGGCGCGACATTATCCGGTATCGCATGATACGCAACTGGTGGATCGGCGATGGCATCGGCGTGCGAGCCGCAGAAGTAGCGACGGTAAGCGAAGTTAGCCGCTTCAACTACGCGGAAGGTGTGTTCTTTCAAGGCGCCTACCACAACGGTCCGTTGACCACGATTCGTTGTGTGGGGCTGGTCGGTTTGGCTCTGTTGTATGCGTTGCTCCTTTACGACATCATTCACGCTCTCCGTTGCCTCCGTCAATGCCGGGGAACTCGCTTGGAATCGCTGGCCATGTTCATCGCCATTCCTATCATCTGGTTCCCGATCCACTTCACACTCATCTTCGGCTCGTTTGAATACGACATGCCCCAGATCATCTTCCAGAGCGGCCTGCTCCTGCTGCTGATTCGGATGTTGAACGAACATCCCGACCTGCTCACCGAGCCGCCGTCTTCCGCTTGAGCTATGCCACAGACCGGCACCGTCTTTGTTCAGGAGACCAAGCCCAAGGAAAACTTGGACATTCCGTGGAACGTAGTCGTTTTCAATGATCCCATCAACCTCATGAGCTACGTCACCATGGTCTTCCAGCGCGTCTTCGGCTACCCGCGCCATAAAGCCGAGCAACTCATGCTGGAGGTCCACTACAAAGGTCGTTCCATCGTTTGGTCGGGCGGACGCGAACAGGCCGAGCTTTACGTCCACCAACTTCATTCCTATCAACTCCTTGCCCGTCTCGAAAGGTCCCAGTGAGACATCTTCGCATCGAATCCGACGGCGTCAATCGGCTCCGCCTTCGCGGCGTGGACCCCGTGCTTCTGGACTGCCTGCAACGCCTTCCCGAGATCCTCGGTCAGCGCGACGCCCCCGAAGTGCGCCAACGCCTTTTCCCCGATCCGACCGATGCAGAGACCGAAACCAACTGCGACTGGCAACGGCTCATTGCGCCCGAACTTCGGCACTTGTTTGAAGCCGCCGGCGAAACCGTCGCGCGCGACCTGGCCAACCTCGCGCCCGACCCCCAACACAAACACCATTTCCAAATCTCTTTCGCCGCCGACCATCTCAACGCTTGGATGAGCGCCATCAATCAAGCCCGTCTCATCCTCGGTGAACTTTTCCAAGTGACGGAGGCCGACATGAACCGACCCGACTTTGACCTGGATCAACCGAAAGGACTCGCCCTCTTTCGCATCCACGTTCTGGGCTACTTGCTTCAACTCCTTGTCGAGCACGCTTCTATCTGAGGCCACTTGTTAGCCGCGCTTTTGCTGAAAGGATGCAACCATCGTTTCAACGTTCGCCCAATATAGACATGCCCCGCCGTTTCCAATCTGTCGTCATTCAAAAAGCTAGCAGCTTCTTTGCGGTGTTGTATACGTTCTCGGTGCTGAAGCCGAAATGCTGTAGCAGGTCCTTCATCGGCGCGGAGGCGCCGAATTCGTCACGAGCGATCACCGCTCCATCCAACCCCACATACTTGCCCCAGCCCAGCGATGAGCCGGCTTCCACCGCCAACCGTTTGCGTACCGACGGCGGCAGGACTTGCTCCCGATATTCCTTCGGTTGCCTCTCGAACAGTTCCATGCTCGGCATCGAAACGACGCGCGCCTTGATGCCCTCGGCTTGCAGCTTCTCGTAAGCACCCACGCAGAATTGCACTTCGGAACCGCTGCCGATGAGAATCAGCTGCGGCGTCCCGTCGCAATCCGCCAACACATATGCGCCCTTGCTCAGACCGCTGGCAGAAGCATACCGGCTGCGGTCCAGTGTCGGAATAGCTTGCCGCGTCAGAATCAGGGCAACGGGATGATGTTTCTCCTGCATCGCCACGCGCCAGGCTTCCGCCACTTCATTTGCGTCGGCGGGTCGGATGACCATCATGTTGGGAATCGCTCGCAGCGACGCGATCTGTTCAATCGGCTGATGCGTCGGGCCGTCTTCACCGACGCCGATGGAATCGTGTGTGAAGATGTGCAGCACAGGCAACTCCATCAGTGCCGACAACCGAATTGCCCCGCGCGCATAATCAGAAAACACAAGGAACCCCGCTCCATACGGACGCAGCTTGCACAACGCCAGTCCGTTCAGGATGCCGGTCATGGCGTGTTCGCGGACTCCGAAGTGGAGGTTTCGGCCGGCGTAGTTACCTTTGGCGAAATCGCCCGCGCCCGCGAGCAGTGTTTTGGTCGAGGGCGCAAGGTCGGCGGCGCCACCGAGCAACCACGGAACGTGTTTGGCGATGGCGTTGAGCACTTTGCCGCTGGATTCGCGGGAGGCAATGCCTTTGGGGTCAGCGGGGAACACGGGGATGTCTTTGTCCCAGCCCTCCGGCAGTTCGCCGGCCTGTAATGCGCGCCACTCCGCCGCCAAAGTCGGGTGGGTTGCCGCAAACGCTTCGAACTTCGCGTTCCATTCTTTCTCGGCCTTTTTGCCGCGACGAATCGCTTTCCGCATGTGCGCGGCCACCTCATCGGGCACGAAAAACTTCGCGTCGGGATTCCAGCCGTAACGTTCCTTCGTCCTGCGAATTTCCTCTTCGCCCAGCG
>Ga0272448_1000181_pt1 | contig 95068 bp, 82 predicted proteins | sample YNPCB0191_FD_202220 | JGI IMG/M metagenome (GOLD analysis project Ga0272448, IMG submission 202220) | Hot spring sediment microbial communities from Yellowstone National Park, WY, United States - YNP-CB-019-1 | ecosystem: Environmental > Aquatic > Thermal springs > Hot (42-90C) > Sediment... | reverse complement strand
TGTGTCCTTAAGCGGTTTGCTGGTAACACCCCGATTCAGGAAAGACAGTAATGGTTCCTTTCATGGACAGCTGTTGCTCCGGTAACAGAGGCGTGCCGGCAGCAGTGGCAAAGTGCGAAAGTCCACACTCTCGTAACAGGCACTCCCACACTCCCACACTCTCCTCTGCGTTACCTCTGCGTCTCCGCGCCTCTGCGGTGAAAAAAATCAAATATCCCCCAGCGAGACAAAGAAGCACTGGTTGCTGAAGACGACCAGGCGGTTCTCGCCGCGCTGCAGGTGGATGGGAATGCGGGCGGCATCCGGGTGAAGGCCGTGGATGTGATTGTCATTTGTCCAGATGGGCTTGCCATTCAGCCAGATGTAGAGCGAGGGGAAATCGCTGATGTGCAGCACGATGTCTCGCGCCTTGCTGGAGTGAATGGTGGTCACGGCGAAGGCGCCGGTGGCATCTTTGGTGGTCGAGGTCAGCATGGGGTCAATGCCGCCTAACTGGTAATTGCACAGGTTGACATCGTTGGACTGTTTCTGTGCCGCAGCGAGATCATACGATTTCCAGCCTGCTTTCACCAGATCAAATGCCGGCGCCAGGATTTCGTCCGGCACCGGGTCTTTGGGGTTCCACTTCACTCCGGGGCCGATCCGCCAGTCCACGATGGCCTGCGGATAAAGAGGAATCGTTTCGATCATCGGCGCCGTGCAGCCCAGGGCATCGAGGGCAGTACGCCCCATCAGCCGCCAGCCATCAGCGGTCGGGTGCAAACCATCCGGACAGATCACGGTTTTTCCGGCTTTCATCGCTTCCACGAAGGCGGTGTATACCTCGGCGACCGGGCAATTATACTGTTTCCCGACTTCACGGATCACCTGATTGTTCGTCACGAAGACTTCGCCCATCCCATTTTTCGCCGGCGGGCGGGTCATCAACAGTACCCTTTTCGCGCCTGCCTTGCGGGCCGAGTTAATCAAGTAGGCAATATCCTGCCGAAATGTCTCCAGACCGGCGGGGCTCGCGTCATTCGTACAGGTTGAAATCACGACCATGTCCGGGTATAAGTCCAGTACATCCTTTTCATACCGCGCGCGAACCGTCGTCATCGAACTGCCACAGACTGCCGCATTATGCACCACCAGGTCCGGGGAGCCGTGCGCTTTCAGCGTTTCCACCATCCAGTACGGCCACGCGGCGGCATCTGTGAAACTGTCCCCGACAAAGAAGATACGCTTGACGCCGGGCAACAGATTGGTCTCCCGCTTGCCAGCCGCCAGGCCGGGAAGCACCAGTAGCAGGAGCATCACCACCAGCAGCAGATGTTGGAACTTCATCACAGCACAGGACATGGCTCTCTCCCATAGATAACGCATTGATCACCTATTATAGCACCAACGCATCCGCAAGGCAGCACGCGGGTACGTGTGTTCATATTCGTTCATCCATCATCACGGGAAACTGACTGTGACTTCCTGCCTGATCTTACTTGACAGCCGAGGGAAACAAGTTATAATAGAGAAAATTGTATCGATAAAAGATTATCGGTATGTTCGAAAGGAGCAAATCCAGACATGCACGCTGATATGCCGAAACTCGGCAAGCTGCCGACGATCCGCCGGTTGCCGGCTTACCTGCGTTTGCTCCATGATCTGCGCGATGCCGGGCAGGAGAGTGTCTCCGGGACGTATTTTGCCGAGCAGCTCAAGCTGGACCCCGTACAAGTGCGGAAAGACCTGACCATCACCGGCATCGTGGGCAAGCCGCGCATCGGTTTTTCGGTCTGCGGGCTGATCACGGCGATCGAAGAATACCTGGGCTGGAACAACAGCACCGAGGTATTCCTTGTCGGCGTCGGTCATCTGGGCACGGCGTTGCTGGGCTATTCCGGGTTCACGCGGCATGGATTGAACATCATCGCCGCCTTCGATACGAACCCCGTGAAGATCGGTCAGGAAGTCCACGGCAAAACCGTCTTCGCGTTGGAAAAATTGCCAAATCTGGCACAACGGCTGAAGGTGCATATCGCCATCGTCACCGTGCCGGCAGTGGCGGTGCAATCCTTGGCGGACTTGCTCATCGATGCGGGAATCACCGCCATCTGGAATTTCACTCCCGCCCCCCTGCGCGTGCCGGCGGGCATTATTGTACAGAATGAAGACCTGTCCTCCGGATTGGCCATCCTGTGTCGGCGTGTGCGCGATGCCAATGCGCCGCACCCCCCTACTCTCTCCCTCGCTGCCGATTTGGCAGGAGAAGCAGAGTAGATGATGCTGATGAATGAGAGCGACTAATGCGACAAATTGAAGTCTGTGTCGGTTCCAGTTGTTTTCTGAAAGGTGCCTATCCGGTGCTCGATGCGTTTCTCGCGTTGATGCGCCGGCATGGCCTGGAGGCGGAGGTGTCCGTCACCGGCGCCTTCTGCAAAGAGCATTGCCGGCAAGGCGTCTCGGTAGAGGTGGATGGGCAGATATATTCGGTGGGCGATGCGGCGGCGGCGTGCGCATTGTTCCGCCAACTCTTTCTGGAGGATTCGGAGACCACGCCATGAGCCTGATCACGGTCAATCGAGTGAATTGCAAAGACTGCTACAAGTGCGTGCGCTTCTGCCCGGTGAAGGCGATTCGCGTGGTGGATGGTCATGCCGAGGTGGTGGATACCCGCTGCCTGGGTGACGGCAACTGCCTGGCGATCTGCCCGCAGCACGCGAAACAGGCGCGCAGCGACATCGAAGCGGTGAAAGCCCTCCTCGCGTCATCGCGACCGGTGATGGCCTCGGTGGCCCCCGCTGCCGCCGGCGTCTTCGGCATCATGCTGCCACGCCTGCTGGGTGCCTTGAAGGCGCTGGGGTTCGCGCGTGTCGAAGAGACGGCACGCACCGCGGAAGCCGTCGCGCGCGCCTCCGCTGCCCTCAGCCCGGCGCATGGCCCGGTGATCAGCACCGCCTGCCCGGCCATCGTCTCGCTCATTCGGAAGTATTATCCGCAATACGCCGGCCTGTTAGCACCGGTGGCCAGCCCGATGAGCGCGCACGCGCGCCTATTGCATGAGGAATACGGGGAGGAGATCGCCGTCGTCTTCATCGGCCCATGCATCGCGAAGAAGGGGGAGGTTACGGAGTCCGAAGGGATCGACGCCGCGCTCACCTTTGATGAATTATCCGATTGGCTGGCGGAAGAGGGCGTGATGCTCCCGCAGGTGCCGATCGCGGAATTCGATAACCCGCCGGTGGGGGTCGCGCGTCTCTTCCCGCTGCCGAACGGGATGTTGCGAACAGCCGACCTGCCCTCCGACCAGTTGGTCACCGAGGTGCTCACCGTCAGCGGTCTGCCTGATGTGATGACTTTGCTGGGTGAATTGCCGTCGTTGCGCGGCGTGCATCTCATCGAGGCGTTGGCCTGTCCGGGCGGCTGCCTGCTCGGGCCGGGGGCCTCGCAGGGGCCGCCGCTCTGGCAGCGCCGGGCACAACTGCTCGCGCAACAACACCACGACGGGCACGGGGCCGCGCCGGCCGCGCTGGCGACGAGCTATCCCGCCTGCCCGCTGGCGTTGCCGCAGCCAACGGAAGAGGAAATCGCCGCCATTCTCCGCCGCACCGGCAAGCATGACCCGGCAGATGAGCACAATTGCGGCGCCTGCGGGTATGACACCTGCCGCGAGAAAGCCGTTGCCGTCTTCCAGGGTATGGCGGAAGCGGAGATGTGCATCCCCTATATGCGCTCGCGGGCGGAGAGCTTCGCCAACGTGGTGTTGCGCTCCACGCCCAACGGCATCATCGTGGTGGATAACGCACTGCGCGTGCTGGACGCCAACCCGGCCTTCGAGCGGCTCTTCTCCTGCCGCCTCACGGAGATCATCGGGCGCGCGGTCTCCCATCTCATTGATGACCGGGCCTACACGCGCGTGCTGCGCACCGGCAAACCGTATATCAATCAGGAAGCGACCTACGGCGCGCTGGTCGTCCGCGAGATGGTGCTCCCGGTCGCCGGCGAGGGGATAGTCATCGGCGTTTATATTGACGTTACCGAGGAAGTGGCCCACCGGCAGAAAACGCAGCATGTGAAGCAGGAAACGCTGGGCAAAGCACGCCAGGTGATCGAAAAACAGATGCGCGTCGCCCAGGAGATCGCCGGCCTGCTTGGCGAAACGACGGCGGAAACGAAAGTGCTGTTGACGCGATTGATTCAATTATATGACGAGGAAGAGTGAAGGGGAGTAGTGTGGGAGTTTGGGGGTATGGGAGTGTGGGAGTTTGGGGCGCTCGCAGACTCGTAACCTATGTGGAAACGCATGACCGAGACAGCCAAAATGATTACTCGGTCAACAACAGCAGCAGTGGGCAAATGGGAGATACACTTTTCATTAACGGCTACTCCCACACCCCCACACTCCCAAACTCCCACACAATAACACCATGTTTGTCGATGTCCAGGTTCAACAACTGAAGAAGAGCGGTGAGGAGCTATGCGGCGACTCGGTCGGCACCTTTCGTGGGGAACACGAGACGGTGCTGGTGCTTGCGGACGGGCTGGGCAGCGGGGTGAAGGCGAATATCCTCTCCACGCTGACGCAGAAGATCGCGCTCACCATGTTCAAAGAGCACCTGCCGGTGGCGGAAGTCGTGGAGACGATTGCTGCGACGCTGCCCACCTGCAAAGTGCGCGATCTCGCCTACTCCACCTTCACCATCGCGCGCATCGCCGATGACGGCACGACCGAGTTGGTAGAGTTCGACAACCCGGAGACATTCGTCTTCCGGGATGGCATCCTGGAGCCGCTGGAGCGGGAGGAGCGGCAGGTGGGCAAATTCACGCTGCGGCAGGCCTCCTGCCAGTTGGCGGAGGGAGACTACCTGGTCGCCGTCTCTGATGGCATGACGCACGCGGGCATCGGCGGGCGCGAGCCGCTGGGCTGGCGCTGGGAGCCGATAGCCCAGCACCTCGCCGCGTTCATCTCGCAGGACCCGGAGGCGGAGGAGGTGGCGGAGAATCTTATCGACGCCGCAAGCAACCTCTACCGCGGGCGCGTGGGCGATGACGCCAGCGTGGCGGTGGCGAAATGCCGTCCCTTCCGCGAGGTGGTATTGGCCGTCGGCCCCCCGGCCAATCCGCAGGATGACCGGCGGATGGCCGAGCGCCTGATGGCCGGGAAGGGACGCAAGATCGTTTGCGGCGGCACCACCGCGAAACTCATCGCCCGTGAGATCGACCAGCCGCTCATCGTCGACCTGCCGTCAGCCTCACGTGAGCTGCCGCCCGCAGGGAAGATTCCCGGCATCGACCTGGTCACTGAAGGCGTCATCACCATCATGCACAGCATTGACGCGCTGGATGCCGTGCGCCTCTACCGCCCGCGCGTCAACGTGCATAGCCTGTCCTACATGTATGGAAAACAGGATGAGCGCACGCTGCGCCAGCCGGCCGCCCCGGTCGATGAAAACCCGGCGGAGATGCTGGCACGCTACCTGCGCCTGGCGGATAAAGTCACCATCCTGCTCGGTTGCGCGCTCAATCCCGCGCACCAGAACCCCGACCTCCCCGTGCACCTCGGCCTCAAATTCCACCTCGTCGACCACCTGGCACAAAAACTCCAGGCGCGTGGGAAAGAGGTGGAAGTGGTGCGGTATGCGTAGCATTCCCCCGCAGAGATAAGGCACGTTGTAGGGAACGCCCTCCGTGGCGTTCCGCGTGGCGTGAATCCGTCGGTGACCAGACAATGGCATCCGGGTGCCATTTTATGCCGTCACCTAGCCGGTGTCCATGCCTGGTAATTGGTGATCACGAATAGCGTTGTCCGCATACCGACAGGTCACCGCAACCAGGAACGCCACGGAGGGTGTTCCCTACCCTAAGCTTTATTACGCATCATTTTCCGTATTTTATTCGTGATATCTTTCACGAACTATTGACAAAGCAAGCTCCCTGAGGTATAAATCAGTACGATGATATCGATATTTGTTTATCGATTAATTCGTACCGACAAAGCGGGAGATTCACACATGCTTGCCACGAAAAGTGCGACGAAAGACGCGGCGCCCCGGCAGGAGGGGCTGCGCAAGTTTCAGAAAGTCAACGACATTCTCGCGCGATACGACTACGATGCCACCAACCTGATCGCCATTCTGCAACAGGTGCAGGCAGAGTACCGCTATCTGCCGCAGGACATCCTCACCTACATCGCCACCGCCGTGGGGCATTCCCCCTCTGAAGTGTATGGCGTCGCCACCTTCTATTCCCAATTCTCACTGGAGCCCAAGGGGAAATACGAGATCCGCCTGTGCGACGGCACCGCGTGTCATGTGCGCCGCTCTATTCCCGTGCTGCAGGCCATCCGCCAGAAGTTGAAACTGGCGCCAGGCGAAAAGACGACAAAAGATCTCCGCTTCAGCGTCGAGACCGTCTCTTGCCTGGGGGCGTGCGGGCTGGCGCCGGTGGTGCTGATCAACGAGAAAGTCTACCCGCAGATGACCCCGGAGGCGATTGTCAAAGTGATTAACGAGATCAACCAGATGGAGGACAGCCGGCAATGATCGCGACCATTGATACCCTTGATGAATTGCGCGCTGATGCGTGCGCCGCTCGCGAGGCCGTGCCGGTCCGCGTGCTGGTCTGTGCGGGCACCGGCTGCGTGGCCAACGGCGCATTGGAGGTGCTGGAGGCATTTCGCACCCACCTTGGGCATGATGCCGTGGCGCTGCAGAAGGAACCCGCGAACCTGGGCCATACCGGCTGTCACGGTTTCTGCGAGCGCGGCCCGCTGGTGCGCATCGCCGGCATGAACATCCTGTACACCCGCGTGCGCCCGGACGACGTGCCGGAGATCGTGGAAACGACCCTCAAGCAGGGGCGGGTGGTCGATCGTCTGCTCTACACCGACCCCGCCACCGGAAAGAAGTGTACGGGCGAGAAAGAAATTCCCTTCTACGCGCGGCAGACGCGCACCTCGCTGGCCAACTGCGGGCACGTGAACCCGGATGATATCAACGATTACATCGCCCGCGACGGTTATGCGGCGCTGGCGAAGGTGCTGCGCGCGATGTCGCCCGAGGACGTTTGCCGCGAAGTGACGGAATCCGGCCTGCGCGGACGCGGTGGCGGCGGTTTCCCCACCGGACGCAAATGGGACCTCGTGCGCAAGGCGGTCGGCGAGAAGAAGTACGTCATCGTCAATGGTGATGAAGGCGACCCGGGCGCGTTCATGGACCGCTCGCTGATGGAAGGCGACCCGCATGCCGTGCTGGAAGGCATGGCCATTGCCGCCTACGCGGTGGGCGCCAATGAAGGCGTGATCTACGTGCGCGCCGAATACCCGCTCGCCGTCGCCCGCATTCGCACCGCCATCCGGCAGGCCAACGAGGCCGGCATGCTGGGCGAGGAGATCCTCGGCACCGACTTCACCTTCCACGTCCGCGTGAAGGAAGGCGCGGGCGCCTTCGTCTGCGGCGAAGAGACGGCGTTGATGGCCTCTATCGAAGGCCAGCGCGGCATGCCGCGCAGCAAGCCGCCCTTCCCGGCGAACAGCGGGTTGTTCGGCAAGCCGACGCTCATCAACAATGTGGAAACCTTCGGCAATGTCCCGGCCATCCTCCGCAACGGCGCGGCATGGTTCGCCGCCATGGGCACGGCGACGGGCAAAGGCACGAAGACCTTCGCCATCACCGGCGAGGTGGTAAACACCGGGCTCATCGAAGTGCCTATGGGCACCACCCTGCGCGAGGTGATCTACGACATCGGCGGCGGCATCCGCGGCGGGAAGAAGTTCAAGGCGGTGCAGATCGGCGGTCCTTCCGGCGGCTGTCTCACCGAGGAGCATCTCGACCTGCCGCTGGACTATGACAGCCTGCTCGCGGCCGGCGCTATGGTCGGTTCCGGCGGGCTGGTGGTGATGAACGAAGACACCTGCATCGTCGAAGTGGCGCGCTTCTTCATGCACTTCACACAGAGTGAGAGCTGCGGGAAATGCACCCTCTGCCGCGAAGGCACGCGCCGCATGTTGCAGACTCTGGAGAAGATCGTCGCCGGCCTGGGCACGGAAGAAGATCTGGAGACACTGCAGGAGCTGGCGGTGGCGGTGATGGACGGGTCGCTGTGCGGGCTGGGCAAAACCGCGCCGAAACCGGTCATCTCCACGCTGAAATATTTCATGGATGAATACCGCGCGCACGTGGTGGAGAAGCGCTGCCCGGCTAAGGTCTGCCAGGCGTTCAAACGCTACGTGATCCACCCGGATGCCTGCAAGGGGTGCAGCAAGTGCTCGCGCGTCTGCCCCGCCGGGGCCATCACCGGCAAAATCAAGGAGCCGTTCACCATCAACGCCGAGAGCTGTGTGCGCTGTGGCGCCTGTGTGGCGAGCTGCCCGTTCCATGCCATCGAGGAGGTTGCATAATGCCGCGGATGATCATCGACGGTCGCCCCGTCGACTTTACCGACGAACCGAATATTCTGGAAGTGGCGCGCAAGGCGGGCATCACCCTGCCCACTCTCTGCTACCAGGCGCACCTGTCGCCGTTCGGGGCGTGCCGCATGTGCGTGGTGGACGCCGGCAAGCGCGGCGTGCTCACCAGTTGCACCACCCCGCCGGAAGACGGCCTGAGCATCGAGACCAATTCCGAGCGCGTGCGCCGCGTGCGCAAAATGGCGCTGGAGCTGCTGCTGGCCGCGCATGACCGCAACTGTCTCACCTGTGGCAAGAGCGGCAGTTGCAAGCTGCAGGACTATTCCGAGCGCTATGGCGTAGACCAGGTGCGCTTTTTCAATCCCACTGATGAGGATCGCAAGCCGATCGATGACGGCAACCCCGCGCTGGTGCGCGATCCGAACAAGTGCATCCTCTGCGGCAACTGCGTGCGCATGTGCAATGAGCACCAGGGGATGCATATTCTCGACTTCTCCTGGCGCGGATCGCAGGTGGAGGTCGGGCCGGCCTTCGGCAAGCAGCTCGATGAAGTAGACTGCATCTACTGCGGGCAGTGCGCCACCGTCTGCCCCACCGGCGCCATCATGGTGCGCAGCGAGGCGGACGTGGTAACGCGCGCCCTGCAGGATCCGCGGAAAACCGTGGTCTTCCAGATCGCCCCCGCCGTGCGCGTAGGGCTGGGCGAGCTCTTCGGCCTGGATGCCGGGGTGAACGTGGAAGGGAAGATCGCCACCGCGCTGCGCCGCATGGGCGCGGAGCGCGTCTTCGACACTAACTTCGCCGCCGACCTCACCATTATGGAAGAGGCGACGGAATTCCTCCGCCGCTTACAGGATGGCGAGCGCCTGCCCATCTTCACCTCCTGTTGCCCGGCGTGGGTGAAGACGGCGGAACAGAGCTATCCGGAGCTGTTGCCCAACCTCTCCTCCTGCCGCTCGCCGCAGCAGATGTTCGGCTCGGTGATGAAGAAGTACTTCGCCGAGGAAGAGGGCACCGACCCCGCCGATCTCTACGTGGTCTCGGTGATGCCGTGCGCGGCGAAGAAGTTCGAGGCGCGGCGCCCGGAATTCCGCCACGGCGAGGTGCGCGATGTGGACGCGGTGATTACCACGCAGGAGCTGGCACGCATGATTCGCGCCTATGGGCTGGATTTCAAAGAGCTGCCGGATGAGGCGTTCGATCAGCCATACGGCGAATATACCGGTGCGGCAGTCATCTTCGGTGCCACCGGCGGCGTCGCGGAAGCGGCCTTGCGCACGGCGTATAAGAAACTCACCGGCGAAGAACTGGCGCGCGATATCTGGCAGACCGCTGCGCCGGGCGAGACGACGCGCGAGGCGGTGGTGGAGATCGCCGGCACGGAAGTGCGCATCGCCATCGTCAACAGCCTGGGCGCTGCCGCCGAGTTGATTGAGAAAGTCAACGCGGGCGGCAAGCCGTATCACCTCGTTGAGGTGATGGCCTGTCCCGGCGGATGCGTGGGCGGTGCGGGGCAACCCCCGCACGACACGCTGGTGCGCCGCGCCCAGCGCGCACGTGGGCTGGCCAGTATTGACAAGGACTGCAAGTTCCGCCAGTCGCACGCCAACGCCGCCGTGCAGGAGCTCTATGCGCGCCACCTGGCAGAGCCGAACAGCCACGCGGCGCACGAAGCGCTGCATACCGAATACAGCAGCCGCCGCCGCATCGAAGGCGGCATCACGCTGGCGGAAGGCAACCGCCTCACCGTCGAGGTGTGCGTCGGCACCTGCTGCTTCCAGCAAGGCGCCTACGACACCATGCGCAAACTGGGCAAGCTGCTGCGCGATCACGAACTGGATGGCGACGTCGAGCTGCGCGCCACCTTCTGCTTCGAGCAATGCGGCCAGGGCCCGAACATCGCGGTGAACGGGGAGATCATCGACAACGCCGTCCCCGACCGCGCCGAAGAGATCTTCCGCAAGGAGATCCTGCCGGTGTTCGAGGAGAAGAGCGAAGGGTGTGCGAGTTGTGCGGGATGCACCTGCAAATAGCCTGGTAGTGCAAGTCAACATAAAGAAATCCGCGGGCGAGTCACTCTGACTCGCCCGCGGATTTCTTTATCGCCTATTGCCAGGAAAGTGATATACTACGGCTGTGACGGAGGTGTGGGCATGGATTCCTCAACCGGCAACGACAGCAGTAAGCAGTGGCAAATATGGCGCTATGTGCTCATCGCTTGCACACTGCTCTTCGGTGTCTCCCCGCATGTGCTGTTCGCCATCGAGCAGAAGTTGGGCCTAGTGCCGAGTATGGCTGCATGGGATGCGTCAGTACGTAACGGAGAAGAGGCCAGCGGATGGCTTGGCCGCCACCACCCCTGGGGATACACGTGGGAAGGCGATGTAGTGGTATATTGCTTCGCAAGTCTCTTCTTCCTGATGCTCATCACCTTCATGGTTTGTCTCTACGATTGCAGCCAGCGATTCAATGCGGCGCGCGTGCTGAAATACCTGGCACTTATCGTAGTGCAGGTGCTGGCGGCGTATGCGCAGTTGTCATTGGTATCGACGATTTTGGATTGAGGATGGCGATCTAAAGAAAACACGGGGTTTGAGGGCAGAGGAATGCCGCCCTTTCAGGGCTGGCGGGCCTATCCAACCCACCCCACCCAGGGTTCCGCTACGCTCCACCCTGGGCTATCGAATGACAGCCTTTCAGGCTGTACCGGATGCTATTTCTCCCGCCCCCGCTGTTTCTCCCTCCGGAAGCTCAATGGGCAATTTTCGATGGATCCCGAAATCAGTTCAGGCTCAACTCAAATCCTGTCAATCCCGTAAATCCTGTCAAAAAACTCAAACCGCCACCCGTACGCGATCGAGCAGGCGCATGGCGGTGGTGTAGATTTCTTCGACGGTGATGGCGTGCATGCAGTCGTAGATTTTGCACTTGGGGCGGCGGTGGCAGGGGGAGCAGGGCATGGGGTGGAAGCAGACGGCGGCGAATTCTTCTTCCGCAAGCCAGGTGGGATCGGTGGAGCCGTAGAGGGCCACGGTCGGGGTATCGGTGGCCAGGCCGGCATAGGTGAGCCCGGTGTCGCCGCCCACCACCAGTGCGGCATCCTGCACCAGTGCGGCGGATTGCAGCAGCGAGGTATAGCCTACCGAGGAGATGGGCTTCGCGGCACTGCTCTCCACCAGGTTCAGGGCATCGCAGCGGCGCTCCGGGCCGCCGATGAATACGGTGCGCAACCCCTCGCGCTCCCAGAAGCAATCGGCCAACTCCGCCCAGCGCGCCCACACCCAGTCTTTCTGCGGGCGCGAGGTCGAGATGCAGCAGGCGACATACCGCTCTCCCACCAGTCCGCGGGAAGCGAGAAATTCGTGTGCCTGGGCGCGTTCTACCTCCGGCACTTCCAGCACCGGGCGGCGCGGGGTCGGCGTCACCCCTAGTTTGTTGAGCAGGGCCAGGTAGGATTGCGTGATGCGCGTGGGATGCGGGGGACGTTCCAGAATTTCCGTGAGGAAGAGACGATTGCACTCGCCGGCGGGGATAAACCCGATGCGGCGCGGCGCGCCGGAGAGCCAGGCGAACATGCCGCTCTTCAGCAATCCCTGAAAATCCAGCGCGATATCGAAGTGGCGGGTGCGCAACTCGCGGATGAAGGCGCGGATGTCGCGGAGCATGGGGAGGATCTTCCCCTCATGCAGTTGGCGCTCCCACTCCGGCATGCGTTCGACCACGATCACCTCATCCACGTACGGATTCGCCCGCACCAGGGACGCGGAGAGCGGTTCAACGAGCCAGGTGAGGTGCGCATGGGGGAATGATTCACGAATAACCTGGGCTACAGGCGAGGTCATCAAGACATCGCCAATCGCGCCCAGGCGGACCACCAGAATATTTAGTTCGCTATCTGGAGCAGGTATCCCCGTACAGCTTTTTAATCGCATGCAATATATCCACGCGCCGGTTGCTCCGGCAACCGCAAGGTCATGCTCCCCTGTATGCCACGCGCCTACGCTGCACGAGGCGACAGAGAGCACCACGCAATAGTATAGGAAGGAGAATGGGGGATGTCAAATGAGCTGTCTCTTCACTCCCCATTCGCGGCCAAATGTCATAATATCAAAAGGCATTCCTGAAATGGGGACGAAAAAACCGCCAGTTATCGCCGATTGTCTTTACTTTCCCACACAAAAGCGTGCAAAAAGATCCTGGATCATCTCTTCCCGCACATTATCGCCGGTGATTTCCCCCAGCGCCGACGCCGCCGCCATCAGATCCACCGCAAGTAGTTCCTCAGTGCCGCCGGCACGCAGCGTCGCCTGGGCATCCACCAGCGCCTGTGCTGCGCGCTCCGCGGCTTGCCGCTGGCGCAAATTGGCGAGTTGCGCCGATTCGCTGACCACGGTCGCGCCGAAGAGCAGGTGGCTCATCGCCTGTCGCAGTTCCGGCAGCCCGCTATGCGTCAGCGCCGATAACTCCACCACCGGCGCCGGGGTGAGCTCGCGGATTTCCTGCACATCCAGGCCGGCCGGGAGATCCGCCTTGTTCAGCACTACGACGACCGGACGCTCTCGCACCTCATCCAGCAGCTCGCGGTCTTCCAATTGCAACGGCATGGAGCGGTCGAGCACGAGCAGCACCAGGTCTGCCTGGCTAAGCGAGGCGCGGCTGCGTTCCACGCCGATACGCTCGACGACATCCTCGGTGTGGCGGATGCCTGCTGTGTCGCGCAAACGCAGCGGCACGCCATCCAGCTCGATCTGCTCCTCGATGACGTCGCGCGTGGTGCCAGGCACCTCGGTGACGATGGCGCGCGTTTCGCCCAGCAGCATATTGAGCAGGCTGGACTTGCCGGTGTTCGGGCGTCCGATGATCGCCGTGCCGGCGCCGTCACGCAGCAGTTTGCCGTGATGGTACGATGCCAGCAGCGCGGTCACTTCTCCGTGCAGCGCAGTGATCTCGGCATCGATTTCCTCCGGCGTAAGGAAGGTGAGATCCTCGTCGGCGTAGTCGATGGCGGCTTCCAGCGACGCGAGCAGGCTCACCAGCCGGGCGCGGAGCGCGCGCACGCCGCGTCCTAACTCCCCATGCAGCACCTGCTGCGCGGCGCGCAGGCCGGCATCAGTGCGCGCGTGGATGGTATCCAGAACCGCCTCCGCCTGGGTGAGATCAATGCGGCCATTCAGGAAAGCCCGCTGGGTGAATTCTCCGGGCTGCGCCAGGCGCGCCCCCGCAGCGCAGGCCAGCGCGAGGATCGCGCGCAACGGTGCCGGGCCGCCATGCCCGCTGATCTCCACCACATCCTCCCGCGTGTAACTGTGGGGCGCGCGCATCACACAGAACAATACCTCATCGATCTTCGCCCCGTGCTCGGGATGGACAATATGCCCGTAATACTGGTGATGCGAGCGAGGACTCTCCAACGGCCGCCCATCTTTGCGGCGAAAGAGCCGGACTGCGATCGCGACAGCCGCCGGACCGGAGAGGCGGATAATGCCAATGCCGCCCTCTCCGGGCGGGGTGGAGACGGCGGCAATCGTGTCTATATCAAATTGGTGGTCATTCGTCATGAAACCCGTGATTGCTCCTTAGAACGAGTAAGTGATTAGTTATTGGTGTTTAGTGATTAGTCCGGTATCCGATCACCAGGTACGAATCACTAATGACTTATCACTAATCACTTAAAAAAGGCATTCCCACCGAATGACCCGCACGGTATCGCATCAGTTCGGTGGATCATTGCCATCACGTAATAATAACATAGCTTCGTAGATGGAGAGAATCATCAGGCCGAATCGGGTCTCCACGGCATCGCGATGCAACAGCAGCTCGTCATCGCTGGTGATGAAATAGGCTGGCTTCGTATGCTGCAACGAGGCAATGGCATACTGGCGCAGGCTGCTCGGGATGCCTTCGATTTCCTCAACATCCACCAGGCCCATGCTCTCCAATTCCAGCACGCGCTGCTCAAGGAGTCCGATCGGCGGAATTGACTGTCCAACCCATTGGCTCATCAGGATCGATTCCAGATTTGATTGCATTCTTCCTCGGTCCACCTTCGCCGCCTCCCTTCCTCGCTTATCAAAGGCCGGCCTACTCAGCATACAGTATGACGATGCCCATGAGACAGCTAATTTACAACACAAACGGTACCGGATGGTTGTTTCTCGCTACGCGTACGAACCCGTTCAACACGGCGGCCGCTTTCTCGTTTTTCATGCTCAGCGTTTCAGAATGACGCAAGACGTTTTACGCATGCGCATGGTTTCCGTATGATCTTACCGCCTGCTATTCGGCTTGTACCCTTGCGGTCAAACGGCCTAAACTACTGGTGGAACTTTCCACCGAACCGGTGGTCTGCGGGATGATCACTACCAGGTAGTAATGCGTGAAGTAGGTGCGCGCAACGCGCTGGATGTCCTTGGCGGTGACGGCGTCGATGTTCGCCGGTAAACTGGTCTCATACCCGGCGCCCAAGCCGATTAATTCATACCACGCCAGATCGAATGCGTACTGCGCGCTGTACTGGTGCGAGAGCAGATACCGCCCTTTCAGATAGGCTTTGGCACGCTGCAATTCCTGCTCGGTCACCGGTGTGACCTGCAACTGCGCCAGCGCCGAGGTCAGCGCGGATTTGGTGTCATCCATGTAGCCGCTGTCGGTGAGCGCAAAGAGCGAGAAGTGGCTGCAGGTGGTCTGGCTGGGGAAGTCGGTTGCCGTTTCATAGGCTAGATGCAAATCTTCCCGTACGGAGCGGAATAAGCGCGATCCGGTACCCCCGCCCAGCAGGATATCCACCAGGCGGACTGCCAGATAATCTTTATGCGTTACGCCGCAAACCGGGAAGGTGAGCATTACACAGGTGCTCTTCACGTTCTCCTCACGAAGGTCGAGCGTCGAGTGCGCCAGCGTCGGATTCACCGCGACCTGGCGCTTGGCACGGGGATGATCCGCCCACAAGCCGAACGCCGCCTGCGCTTGCGCGCCGGCATCGTCCTGCGTGCAGCGGCCCACAATGGACATCACGGCGATGTTCGGCAGGATATAGGCGTGGTAGGCATCGCGCACCACCTCCGGGGTGATATTCGCCAACGACTCCGGCGTGCCGAATCCGCGCGAGGCGAAGGGATGGCCCTCGTAGAGCAATTGGTAGGAGAGGTATGCCGCGGTATCCAGCGCGCCCACCGGCGGGATATTGACTTTGCGTTGCGACTGGGCAATCGCCGCCTGGATGTATTCGTCGGAAAGGAGCGGATGGCAGACGATTTCAGCCAGCGCGCTCAAGGCCACCCCGAGTTTGCTGGACGGGACGCTGACGGTGAACTCCAGCATATCCTGATGGACGCGCCCTTCGAGATTCCCGCCGATGGCGGTGAGCCGGCGGCGAATGGTGGTGCCGTCGACGGAGCGCGATCCCTGCAGCATGCTGGTGAGCAGTACCTGGCGAATCCCCTGGTACTTCTCCGGCTCATCAAAGGCGGAATAGTCGATCAGCAATTCAACCGATACCACCTGTGACGAGGTGGTCGGCAGCACAATCACGCGAAAACCGTTTGCCCAGCGATCAACATGCGGCGCTGCAGCGAACAGCGGCAACGCCAATACCAGCATAAGCACCCACAGCCAACGGCGCATTATTCTTCTCCTTCCGGACGCTTCCCGACGGTGACCCACCCGAGGAGCGGCGCCGGGATGGCGGCCTGCACCTGTTCCGCGGTAAGCGACTGCAGCGTGGGGATATACCGGCACATCAGTTGCGCATCGCCCAGCCCTTCATAAAATGCCAGGGTTGCCGCTTGTTGGGTATAAGTCTCATTCTCCAGCAGAAATTGTCCGGCCAGGCGCTGCTTCGCCAGCGCGAGGGTCGCGGGCGGGATGGGATTGGTGGCCAGTGAGTGCAGCAATTCACGTGTGGACTCGCGCAATTTCACCGCCATGCGCGCATCCGTCTGCGCCCAGAGCAGAAATCGTCCCGGCTCGCGTGAACTGACGAATTCAATACCGAACCGCTCTACCGTCACGCCGTCACGCGCCCACCATGCCGGCAGGAGCGCATCGCCGCCATCGGCGAGCAGGGTCATCAGCACATCGGTGGCCAGCAGCGCGGGCAGGTTGTTGCTCGCCGGCGTGGGAAAGGCCAGCACCTGGTAGGTATCCGGCAGATTGCGCGCGATATGCGCCCGCGCGGGCTGATCTGCCGCCGGCGCTTCCGCCGGCGGCAGATCGGGAAGTTTGGCGGATTTCGCCGCGCCGAAGGCCTGCTGCATCAGTTGCATGGCCTGCTCCTGGGTGAGATCGCCCACCAGCACGACGCTCATGTTGTTCGGCACATACCAGCGCTGATAGAATGCCTGCACATCATCGGCAGTCAACCCCAGCACGTCATCGATGCTGCCCGTTGGCGCATGCCGGTAGGGATGTGTGCGATAGGTGAGGTCGTAGGCACGACCGAACAGTGTATACAGCGGGTTATCTTCATCCTGCTGGATCTCGGCAAGGATGGTGGAGCGCTCATTGCGAAAGCTGCGCTCGTCGAGCTTGGGCGCCAGTGCGACATCCGCCAGCACATTCACCAGCAGGCTGAGCTGGCTTGACGGCGCCGACGCCTGGAAGCGGATCATGTCGCGCGAGGTCACCGCGTTGCTGACGCCGCCCGCCTGCTCCAGTGCGGCTTCCGGCCCGAGCGCCGTGGGATACCGCTTTGTACCCTGAAAGACCAGATGCTCAAGATAGTGGGCAATGCCGCGCGTATTCGCTTCCACCGCCGAGCCGGCACGCACCACCACCACCATGGCCACCAGCGGGAGCGAGTGATCTTCGCGGATCACCAGCCGCAGCCCGTTGGGAAGTGTTTTCACCGACAGCTCGCTCGCCGTGAGGGGATTCGGGATATCCTGTGCGCGAAGTGCCGGACATCCCGCCAGCAAACACGCAAGCACGGATAGCCATAGTGCAAGAACACGTAAGTTGCTCACATGCCTTCCTTTTTCTGTTGCATTGGCGCTACGCCGTAAACGGCATGGCTACTTGATCAAGCACGCTGAAGCGCGCTACCATAAAAACGTTCCGGCAGTATCAGGTAGGCGAAAGATGCACCGGTTTCGGGGACTGACATCGAAACTCTACCTTTCGTGTTAGCGAACTGCTTTCTTACCTGATGAAGCCTCGTAACCATAAGGAGTTTCGGTGTCTGTCCCCGAAACCCTATAAGTGGTCCATTCCCGACTAATCCGGCTGATTCGTACCCCGTATCATCGAGTTAGCGATGCATTATTCCGAAGAATTCGTGAATAATGCGGGTTAACATCGATTTTCCCCCCTGCCAGCCGCAGTCTGCGAGATGAACAGTTCACAAAATTCGTTCGTGAATTCAACCTGATATTCTGATAGGGTTTTGGGGACAGACACCGAAACTCCTCATAGCTCTCAACCATGCTCTATATTTAACTATTGGCAGCATATCAAATCGCTGGAGTTTCGATGTCAGTCCCCGAAACCGGTGCATCTTCCGGCAACCTGACCGTGCTATAGCAGAATCAAATTGTCTCGGTGGATCGCTTCATCATATGGATGGTACCCAAGAATCTGCTCGATTTGCGCAGTATGTTTTCCGGCGATCTGGCGCATCTCTTCCGCCGTGTAATTCACCAACCCGCGGGCAATCTCCCGTGCATCGGCATCCAGCACGGATACTACATCGCCGGCATGAAAGAAGCCGTTCACCTCGCGCACCCCCACCGGCAGCAGGCTGGACCCACGCGTGAGCAGGGCCTGCTCCGCGCCGGCATCCACCACCAGCGATCCGCGCGGCGAGGCGGCAAAGCCCAGCCATTGCTTGCGGGCTCCCAGCCGCCCATCGCCGTGCGCGGCAAACAGCGTGCCGATCTCCTCACCGGCGAGGATCCGCGTGATCACCTGCGGCATCCGGCCAAGGGCGATGATGGTATGCGTATTCATCCGCAGTGCTATTTTGGCGGCGACGATCTTCGAGCGCATCCCGCCTCTCCCCACGCCGGACGTACTGCCGCCCGCCATGCGCTCAATGGATGGGGTGATATCGCGCACCTCGTGGATCAGTTTCGCCTCGGGGTTCTGCGTGGGGTCCGCGGTGTATAAGCCTTCGACATCGGACAGGATAATCAACAGATCGCATTGCACCTTGCCGGCAATCAAGGCAGCCAGCCGGTCATTTTCCCCGATCTGCACGCCTTCGACCGACACGGAATCATTCTCGTTGATCACCGGGATCACGTGGTATTGATGCAGCAGGGGGAGCAAGGTGTTGCGGATATGCAGATAGCGACGGCGGTCGGAGATGTCATCACCGGTCAGCAGCAACTGCCCGACGGTGCAGCCATGGCGGCTGAACAAGGCATTATAATGTGCCATAAGCTCAACCTGACCGACGGCGGCGGCAGCTTGCCGCGTCGACAGGTCCGGTCGCGGGCCACCGATCAAGCCCATTTGCGCCAGCCCGAGCCGCACCGCGCCGGATGTCACCAGCAATACCTCGCGTCCCTGCCGAACTAGCTGGGCGATCTCTTCCACCACGCTGGTCAATAAGGCGTGATTGAATGCGCCGGTTTCCGTGGCCACCAGATTCGAGCCGATCTTCACCACAATGCGCTCTGCCGATGTCAACTGGCTGCGCACGTCAGCGCTGTCTTCGGCTGGTTTTTTCGTATCGCTATTCACACTGCACTCCGATACACATACCTTCCGGCAGGACACCCGGTCAACGTCAACTGCGCATCCCCAGGTGAGCGATGCCGCTGCCGAAAGATTCGTGAAGCCTGCGGGTGAGAACACCCGATAAAAGTAATTTCAGCCTTTGTGAGGCTGAATCCTGCTTACGGAGAAAATGATCTCCCCGCCCCGGATTATTCGGTGTCCATCATAATCCAGGGCGGCAATGCATGATGCATGAATCCCTGCATGCATCATGCGGGCTTGGCAAGGGGATGCGAACCACGCTACAATACTGTCGATGATTTCTCAATTATTGACCATGCTGGTGATCACCGCGTTCCCGCTGGGGTTCATCAGCCTGTTGCTCTATATTCGTCTTGGCTCGCAAGGCATGCCACGCCGGCGCATCTACCGCGTCATCGCAGAGGTGTGGGGGGTGTTCGCGTTGATCTTCACGATCTTCACGCTCGTCAGCCAGCATCTCGGCCCGGTGCCGGCACAGAACTCGATCGCGAACGAAATGCTGTTCCAGGTATCGCGTTTTCGCACCTTGCCCGCCGGCCACCAGATGGTGATCGGCGCCGCGCTGCTGCTTGCCGTGGCCCTTTTTGCCCATCTTGTCTGGTCAATTCAACGCGTGCAGCGCCACGCCAGCCAGCTTGCTCTACCGCCCGATGGAGGTTCTCATGATCTCGATGCGTGATCGCAGCCTGGTGTCCATCGCGGATTATTCGCCCGACGAATTAACCGTTGTGCTGAATACCGCCGTGCTCCTCAAACAGCAACCTGAACAGGTGCGTCAACTCGCCGCCGGCAAGACGCTGGCGATGCTCTTTGAAAAACAGTCGCTGCGTACGCGCGTCACCTTTGAGGTCGCCATGACGCAAATGGGCGGCCACGCCATCTATCTGCAGCCTGCCGATATCGGGCTGGGCACGCGCGAGCCGGTGAAGGATATCGCGCGCAACCTGTCGCGCTGGTGTCAGGCGATTATGGCGCGGACTTTCAAGCACGAGACCATCGTCGATCTGGCCCAGTATGCCTCGATTCCGGTGATCAATGCCCTCTCCGATCGCGAGCACCCCTGCCAGGCGCTGGCCGATTTCCTCACCCTCATCGAGCATAAAGGCGGCGTGAAGGGACGGAAAATGGCTTTCGTGGGCGATGGCAATAATGTCGCGCACAGCCTGATGCTGCTGGCAGCTAAATGCGGCACCCACTTCAGCATCGCCTGCCCGGCGGGGTATGAACCCGCGGCGGATATCGTGGCGCAGGCGACAGCCATCGGCGCGGAGACCGGCGCGACCATCGCGGTGAGCACGGACATCGCTGAGATGCTCAACGGCGCGGACGTAGTCTACACCGATGTCTGGACCAGCATGGGCCAGGAGGCGGAAAAAGCCGAGCGCCTGCGGGTGTTCCCCCCGTACCAGGTCAATGCGCAACTGCTCAAGTATGCCAAGCCCGATGCCATCGTGATGCACTGCCTGCCGGCGCACCGTGGCGAAGAGATCACGGAAGACGTGCTGGAAGGCCCGCAGTCCGTCGTGCTGGATGAAGCGGAAAATCGGCTGCACGCGCAAAAAGCCGTGCTGGCCCTCGCCCTCGGGTGGGCACCGCAGATTCCGTAAGCCGGGTTTCTATTCGCGATATATATCGACGTTGCCTGTGCTGGTTATCGGTACAGGTACAATCACCGGTTTTGTATAGGAGTGTGGAAGATACAATCAGGATAGTACTCCCACACTCCTATACCCCACACTCTTTCACCCTCCCGTGATTCCCTCGTCATGAAAATGCAATGATTTGATGGTATACTGGGCACGATCATGACATCGCAGCGTATCATCATCTGGGTCGCGGCCCTGACATTATTGCTTGCGAGCGGACTGTGCTGCTGGGTATATTGGCGATCGACCCATCAGCCGCGACGGCACGGGTTCCCGCTCGGGATCGTCATCCATCATACGGCCACCCCACCCTATCTCAACGGGAAACTGGTCAACGTTGCCACCATTGATGCTATGCACGCCGCCCGGGCGTTTCACGTCGTCGACCCGAAGACCGGGAAAGTCTATCACATCGGGTACCATTTCCTGGTGCTGCAGAATGGGGCGATCCTGCATGGTCGCCCGGAGTATCTCCCCGGCGCGCATGCCAAAGGCCACCCGCAGACGCTGGGCATCGCGCTGGTCGGGAATTTTCAGCGCAGCAGCAACCGGGGGGAGTGCGGTCCCTGCACGCCGCCGCCGGCCCAACTGCACTCGCTCATCTGGCTCACCCGCTATTTGATGGCAAAATATCAACTGACGCCGGCAGAGGTCTACCTGCATCGTGACTTGCGCCAAACCGCCTGCCCCGGCGACGCGTTTCCGCGGGAGCAGTTTTATCACGCTATCACCCACCCCGGCACACCGGAATATGCCGTAAAACCGTGAACCCCAAAAAAACGGACCGGCCCGGGGAACTCCCCGGGCCGGTCCGTTCACGTGTTGCCGAAGCAATGATTATTTCGCTTTGGCAATTTCTTTATTCAGCTCGCTAATGGCGGCCTGTGCCTGGTTGTCTTTCTCGTCGATCGTCTTCGCCTCTTTGTCGAGTTCAACGGCGACATCCGGCGCAACGCCTTTCTTCGCGATGTCATGACCGGCCGGCGTATAATAGTGCGCCGTGGTAATGGCCATGGCGGAACCGTCACTCAAACCAATCACGGACTGCACGAGGGCCTTCCCGAAGGTGCTCTCGCCGACAATCTTGGCCCGAGCATCATCCTTCAAGGCGCCGGACAGGATTTCCGAGGCGCTGGCACTGCCTTTGTTGACCAGCACGACTAATGGTGCGGAGTACAACTGGCGCTCAGTGCGATTGTATTCCTGGCTGTGGCCATCGCGTTCACGCGTCGAAACCACCAGCTTATCGTCATTCGGCAGCAACATGCTGGCGACGTCGATGCTCTCCGACATCAATCCACCGGGGTTATTGCGCAGGTCGAGCAGCACACCGCGGACATGCTTGCTGTTGAAATCCATCAAGGCCGCGCGCGTTTCCGTCGCGGTCTTTTCATTGAAGGCCAGCAGGTGCATGTAGCCAATGTTCCCGTCGAGCATCTTGGTGGTCACGGCCGGCACTTCGATCTGTGCGCGGGTCAGGGTCACCGGGAAGGGCTTATCAACGCCTTTACGCGAAATCAGCAACGTGACTTTCGTGCCGACCTCACCGCGAATCTTATCGGCGACATCGCCCACCAGCAGGCCGTCAGTCGACATATCATCGACCTTCATGAGGAAGTCGCCGGGCTTCAAGCCGGCCTTCTCCGCCGGCGTACCCGGCATCGGCTCGACGATGGCGACGCGATAGTACTTCACTTCTGAGATATGCGCGCCGCACGAGGGGCACACGACCGGTGCCATAACCCCTTCACCGTCTTTTGGCTTGATCGACGGCACTTCGACCATGTTCAACGAAGCACCAATTCCGGCAAAACGGCCGGCGTTCTCGGTGCGAAAATCTTTATACTCTTTCGGATCCATGTACCGGGTGTAGGGATCTTTCAGGGGCAACAGCATCCCGCGAATCGCGGAATACGTCAGCTCTTCGGGATGAGCGATCGGTTCGACATATTCCTGCTGCAGGTGACGGAGCGCTTCAGAGAATAACTGAACGGGTTTCACGCTGACACTATCATCAAGCGTGGTCTGCATCGAGCCTCTCTCCATCAACGAGGCGAAGAGTGGCCGCATGCCGGCATTGCCGCTCCGCATCTGATACCCGACGAGAAACGCCGCAAGTACCATCAGCATGATGGCAATTGTTGTCAAATAGTTACGATGGGAATGGTGCATAGGTTTTTTCCTTTACTAATAGAGCACGTGCGGTTCCGGGGAGAGGGCATAACAGCTCGCGCATTCACTCTCACACAGGGATATACCCGGAATGTCGTAAGTTATGCTCCACTTGAGAGGGTAAACGCGCCAATCAGCAGAAAAATCTCCTGACTGGCGCGTATATCACCATTATCTATCACCTGCGCGAATGGCTCACCTGGAGGATGCATGACGCCCAGGCAGGCCCCAATGCTTATCTTCGCCCGGGTGACGCTGTCGAGGTCGGGATGGCACTCTCCGGCTTCAGCACTCCTCTGCCGATATGAATGCGCACCACGGTCGAATTGACTACAGTGATCGCGACGTGGTCATCGGGATAGACTAGCTCACAGGAGTCCGTGAAAGGGATCGTCAGGTGTGTTCCCGCGTTATCGTCAAAGGAAGCCGTCAATTTCGCCGATGGCTTAACTTCCGGGAATCCCGGCATCGCGGTCTTTATCTGTGAGACATTCACCGTGCCGTCACTGCGGATGTAGTCCGAGCCCGCACCGGCACCAGGTGCGCTCGATGCGCCCGGCGCCCCCGGTGCCGAGGGCATCCCGGATGGACCGGCCATGGCCCCCGGCATCATCCCCTGGAGCATTGAATCCGGAACCGGTCCATTCGGCCCGTAGAGCCGTCCATCCGGTCCTTTAAATAATTTCATGCCGCCCGGCCCAGTAATAGACCCAGCCGCCGACCCTGCACCGCCAGCCACAGCAGGCCGATTTTGTAATTCGTTTAACGACGGCATCTTTCCGTTGAGGGGAATGGCTGCGACCATATCCGGGACGAAGGGGAGAAAGCCTTCCGGCCAGCGATGCGCCTTGAGCACATCCGCCAGGTGGGAACCGATCAAGACTCCCTTCGAGGTCCCGGCAGGGATAAATCGCTTCGCGATACCGGTGGGTGCGGCAGCGTACAGAAAGTTCGGCTTCTTGGCTACGAGCTTCTTACTGTTGTTCGAATAGGTGAACGGCTCGAACGAGCAGGCCACGATATCCGTGACGTGAGCCTCCGCCCCTTGCCCGGTTACGGTAATCCCGAGCGAATAGGTGCTGTTGATCTTGTAAATAAGCTGTTGTTGATCGAGCGCCAGCTTTGAGACGCGCACGGTATAGGCCCAGATGGGAAGACTGCTGGCGGCCCCTCTTGTGGCACTCCGCCCCGCAGCCATGCCCGGCATGGGCATGGGCCCAGGTGCAGGCGCGGCATCATTCAACTCAATTTCCTGATCTTTATACAGAAAGACCAGCGTATTGGGGGCATCTGCCGGTGCGGCGGCTCCCGGCATACCCGCCCCCGGGAAACCACCCGCCATAGGCATGCCACTGGGCGAGCGCATACCGCCGGGCATGCCCCCAGGTCCGAGAGGCGATCCGGCCGCGGGACCACTGGTCGGTGGCTGCGCGATGATAATCGCCGTTGGATCACCCAGGATATCAATCACCTGCTTGGGTTTCATATCCAGTTGAATCCCGGCGAGTTGGCGCTCTGCGGCAACGGCAGCAGTCAACGCACCGTAAAGGGCCGCACAGATAATGAGCCATCGAGGAGAGAACATTTCATCCTCCTACTTTCAATCGTTGCAATCTCAATAGCGCATGGCGGGATATGCTGCGCCACCCGGATACGCTCCGCCCGGATATGCACCGCCGCCAGGCATTCGCATACCCGGAGAGGTCTTGCCTTCCTGTCCGATCGTCACTACGAAGGGCAGACCGATAGCCATACTCACTACTTTATGGTTTTGCTGATCTAACGCGTAGGTGACATTATACGCCGGGTATGAACAGTAGTAATACGCGCTGACCGTGGTAAACGGATCAGGCCAATCGTATTTTTTGACGATTTCCGTCAATTTCGTACCGATCGTGACACCACTGGCGGTAGAGATGCTGGTCGGCAGATTCGGACTCACTGCGTTCACCACCACTCCCACGACCACGCCGCGGCGATTGAAGAACACAAACGTGACGCACCCCGCATGCGCGTCTTTCCCGGGGTAACACCAGACGATGTAATTCTCGACCGGTTTCGCCGGCAGTGCCATGCCCGGTGCCATGCTGCTGCCCGGCATCATCGATGGCGCCCCGGGCACCGCCATCCCGCCGGGCGACATGCCGGGAATGGCGACAGGAGTAGTATCCGGTTGGGGGTCCAGATAAGAGAGCACTTCATCAGCACTCGTCACGGAAGGGCCGACCAACGACGGCGCCCCTTTAATGGACAAGACTTCCAGGAATGTGCTGTTGAGGGTGACTGCGTCCAGGGTGATTTCTCTTCTCGGCGTTGTCTGTGTCCACCCCGGCAGACTCATACAGATCAGCGCGAAAGCCAGCACTGACAACTGCCAACGAGCGCACCATAACGTTCGCATCGCTTTGCTCCTCCCAACCCGGTACGTAACTGCCGTACCTGCTGTCCTGATAGTGAACGCTGTCATCACTCAGTTACCCAGCGCCCACTGAAAACATTCCACAAATTGTATTTCGTCGCATCTACAGGAATTCCTTCCCTTCGGCAAATGCGTTCGAAGAATCTTGCGCACACGCAGATTCACCGCACACACCGCCGTGACAGGATGCGGCGAGAGGTTGACAATACTGTGCGCATCGCGTAATCTTAACGTATACGCGGACAGCCGTATTTGACGCACGATGCGGAGGGGTGGCCGAGCGGTTTAAGGCGGCGGTCTTGAAAACCGTTGTGGCGCGTCCCGTCACCGGGGGTTCGAATCCCTCCCCCTCCGCCAATTCACTCCTCACACGATACCATTATACTCCGCAAACGCGAAATGCGGTAACGTCTTCGCACAAGTTTACGCACTTCTCGCTCCACACGCTTTCACTCCCACCAGGCCACCATCGCCAGGCGACCTGCGCGCCCACGCTGGCCACGATGTGAGAAGAACCGGTCATTGCAGCAGCGGGTGCACGCGGGAGAGGCGCTGATCTGTGCTGCGCTGACCCCCACGCCGGCTAGATCGGCGGTCAGGATCGCCGCGAGGTCAAGGTGCGGTTTGGTCATCCCGGAGATCACCGCCGTGGGGCCGAATGCCCGCGCCACGACCTCACCGACTTCATCTCCGACTTCCAGGCAGGTCGGACAGAGGGCCGGGCCAATGCCGACGAGGAGATCCGCCGGCGCCGTACCCGCGCGCGCGATCATCTGCGCCACTGCGGCGGAGGCGATGCGCCCAACGGCCCCGCGCCAGCCGGCATGCACCAGCGCCAGCACATGGCGCCGGGGGTCGACAATGAGCACCGGCACGCAGTCGGCGACCTGAATCATCACCGGAATGCCGGGAGTGGCGACCAGCAGGCCATCGGTATCCGGGATCGCCTGCTCCCAACTGAATGCGCCTTGCCCGCGTTCCGCTGTGCCTACCAGGGCGAGATTGGTGCCGTGCACCTGCTGGGCGGCCACCAGGGCGTCGGGAGTGTATCCGGCGGCTTCGGCAAGCCGGCGCCGGTTTTCCGTCACGCGGGCAGGATCATCTCCGACGTGGTAGCCAAGATTGAGGGAGGCGAATGAGCCTTCACTCACGCCGCCGGGACGGGTCGAAATGATATGCCGCAGTCCCGGCACCGCGGCGAAGGCGGGAAGCTGATCGAGGAGCAGCGTCATGAGCGCACCGGGCGGCAGGATTCCACGTATTCCCGCATGGCGCGGAAGACCGTTGTCCACGGGGGTTGTTGTTTCGGCAGCAGCCAGGGGTTATCTTCCACGGAAACGCGGCCATCATACCCGGCAACCGCGAGTGCGGTGAAGAAACCCGTGAAATCGAACGCTTCCCCCTCACCCACTTCCGGGATGGCGGGTGTGGCTACGTGGATATGCGCAAGGCAATTCCCAGCAAGGCTCAGATGATCGAATGGCTCGTGCACCTTCGCCATGTGGAATAGGTCGGCGAGCAATTTCACCTGCGGGTGGTTGAGGCGGTCGACGAACTCGGCGCCGATATCGACACGGTTGAGGTAACGGCAGCCGCACAACGGCTCCATGACAATGGTGAGCCCACAGCGTCCGGCAATATCCCCGGCGAGGCGGGCGGCATCCGCCAGTTGCTCCCAGGCATGCTCCACGGGAAAGCCATCGGGCAGCGCGCGGGACCCCCCACTGCCGAAGACCACCATGTCCGCGCCCACCTCCGCCGCACGCGGGAGCGCCGTCTGCAGGTACGCGTCTGCCGCAGCCAGGTCGGCATCCGGGCCGACCACCTTGATCTCCCCCGGCAGCAGGCAGTTGAAGACTTCCACCGGAATCGGCGAAGCCTCAATCATCTGCCGCATCTGCGCATATTCCTGCACATCGGCAACGCCGATGGTGTAGGCTAACTGTGTTTCGGCGTAAGCATATCCGGCTTCATACGCTTCCACCAGATGATCGAGTCCCGTACAGATGCCCAGGCGCATGGTGATTCTCCGCTGTGTTTGTCGGCGCGGCCAGCTCCGGTCCATAAGACCGGAAGTATCGCCGTATTTGTGTGGGAGGATGGGAGTTTGGGGGTGTGGGAGTGGCTGTCGATGGAAAGTTTTCTCCTTTATCCCCACTACTTTTAAAGAGTGACCGAGCGCTTCAGCAAATTATCCGGCTGCATCTCTGCACATCGGATGCGAGCATGCGAGCGTCCAACTCCCACCCCCCCATACGCCTACACTCACATACTCCTACACATTAAAGCGAATATTCAATATCTCGCCGTCTTCCACGACGTGCGTTTTCCCTTCCAGGCGGAAGAGGCCCGCTTCTTTCACCGCTTGCACGGAGCCGAGGCGGCGCAGGTCGTCGTAGCGGAAGGCTTCGGCGCGGATGAACCCGCGTTCCAGGTCGGAGTGAATGCGTCCGGCAGCCACCGGCGCGGTGTCACCGCGGTGGGTGGTCCAGGCGCGACATTCGTCCTCGCCGACGGTGAAGAAGGAGATGACGTCCAGCGCGTAGTAGCAGGTGCGGATGAGTCGGTGGGCGGCGGGTTCCTCGATGCCCATCGCTTCCAGGAAATCCGCCACTTCGCTCTCCGGCAACTGGGCGATCTCCTCTTCCAGCTTCCCCTGGAAGGCGATGGTCGGGTTGCCGTTCACGAAGAGCACGCCATCACGCTCCTCGACCGCCATGCCGGGCAGCATCGATGGGGAAAATTCCTGCCCCTCGCCCAGGTTCAGCGCGTAGAGCATCGGTTTGGCGGTGAGGAAGGTGAAGCTGCGCAGCATGCGCTCTTCTTCATCGCTGAATTCCATCCCGCGCAACGGCAGCTCAGCCTCCAACCGCTGCTGGATGCGCAGCATCACGGCCAGCTCTTTTTCCGCTTCCGCCCGGTTGCGCCCTTTGCTGATGTCCTGTTGTAGCCGTTCAATGCGCTTTTCCACCACGCCCATGTCGCCAAGCAGCAACTCGGTTTCCACGGTGTGAATGTCGCGCGCAGGATCGATCGTCTCGGACGGGTGCGGCACGGCCGGATCGTCAAAGACGCGCACCACGTGCACCAGCGCATCGACTGCGCGGAGCTGCGCGAGGAATTGCCCGCTGAAGGAATCCTTCTTCGTGGCCCCCTCCGCCAGCCCGGCCACATCGACGAAGTTCACCGTGGCATAGGTGGTCTTTTTTGGCTTGAACATCTCTGACAGCCACGTCAGGCGCGCATCAGGCACGATAGCCACGCCGATATTCGGCGCGTTGCTCCCCGAAAAGACCCCGGTCTTCACGGTGTTGCGGGTGACAATATTGAATAAGGTGGTCTTGCCGACACTGGGCAAGCCAATAATGCCGATTTCCATCGCCGGTTATGCTACCATGGTGTGGGAGCGAGGTCAAGGTGCGCGAGCTGATTCAGGATGCAGGATTCATGATTCAAGGGCCAGGCAGGCAACCAGAGCAAATTCATGCTATTGCTCATGCTCAAAAAGAAAATCCCTTCTATGCACAAACAGCCTGGTGCCCGCCATCAACGCGGAGGGTGATGCCGTTGATATAGGCTGCCTCCGGAGACGCGAGAAAGACCACCGCATGCCCGATGTCTTCCGGGGTGCCGATGCGCCCGACGGGGACGCGGGTCTTGATCATTTCGGCGGGGCCGGGCTGCTCCCAGTAGTGGGCGGTCATCGGGGTGAGGATCATCCCCGGCGCCACCGCATTGCAGGTGATGCCGTACTGGCCCAGCGCGGTGGCGAAGCCGACCATGGTCATGCGCAGGCCGGCCTTGGAGGCGCCGTAGTCCACCTGCGCCGGGCCGGTGACGTTCTCCGCCAGCGAGGTAATGAACACGACACGCCCACCCTGCCCCTGCGCGATCATCCACTCGGCGACCACTTGCGTGCAATGGAAGGCGCCGGTGAGATTGACATCCAGCGTTTTCTGCCACACTTCCGGGGTCAACTGCATCACGTCGATGAACGGGCAGATGCCGGCGTTGTTCACCAGCACATCGATGCGCCCGAACTGCGCCTGTACGGCGTCGACCATGGCGACGACTTCGTCGCGCTGGCTCACATCACAGCGCACGCCCACCGCCTGCGCCGCGCCTGCGTTGACCAGTTGCGCAGCAGCCTGTTGCGCTGCCGCGAGGTCGAGGTCGGCAATGGCCAGGATAGCGCCTTTGTGCGCAAAGCAAGTGGCGATGCCGTAGCCGATGCCACGCGACCCGCCGGTGATAATAACGACTTGTTCTGACATGGTGTTACTCCGTTAAAACTCTTACTCTTTCTCTTTCTCTTACTCTTTCTCAAAAATACATATCGACATTCAGAGCATGAGCATGAGTAGGAGCAAGAGGAAGAGGTAAAATGCGTACAGGGATATATTATCACCAATTCCCCACTATCCGCTGCAGGATACTGACCTCGCAGGGGGAATATTCTGACCTATGCGTGAACAAGCGGATGATGCGGCGCGAGGCGTTGCCACGGTGCAGGAACAGTCGGCGGTGCGGCGACTGCCGGAACAGCTCTGGACGGCGACCGGCGCCGGCCAACGCTCACAGGAGCTCACCCCGTTGTATGTTGAGCGCTTCCAAGGGCCGCTGGCCGGTCGCTGGCTGACCGCGCATCCCTTCTGGGAGATGATCCTGGTGCATCAAGGCGAGGGGGAAATGCGGACTGCGCGTCCCTTTCCGCTGCGTCCCGGCACGGTATGCCTGATGCCGCCGGGAGTGGCGCATGTCGAAGCGTCGCGGCAGACCGATCTGCTCTGGATCGGCCTGCGCGGGCATCGGGTTGACCGCTTGCCGCGCGATGCGCCGCTGGTGGCCTTGTCCGTCGCTTGTGTGCGCCTCGCCATCACCTGCTGGGAAACCGCACGCAAAGGGTACGGGGAGATCGGACCGGAGCTGGACGGCTGGGCGCTGGTGCTCTTTGCGCGCCTGCACCAGGCACTGGGCCTGCGAGATGACTGCACTGTGCATCGCCTGGAGGAGACGGTCGCCTATCTCCACACCCATTTCCATGAGGCCATCGACGTGCCCACGCTGGCCGCCGCCAGCGGGTACAGCGAAGGGTATTTCTACCGTGCGTTCAAAACCCTCACCGGCAAAACGCCTGTCCAATACCTGACCAGCCTGCGCGTGCAGGAAGCTCTGCGCTGGCTGGAACACAGCGATCTCCCCATTACCCAGATCGCCGCCGCCGTCGGCTTCCCCGATGCGCATTATTTCACCCGCATCATCAAGGAATACACCGGGGCGACACCGCTCGCGGTGCGGCAGATGGCCGCCTGCCGGACGGCGAAAATTGATGGGGAAATATGAAACGAGCCGGCGTGCAGCACGCCGGCTCGTTTACGCAAATGCAGGGAGATAATGCGCTACATCTTCCGATGATCAATCACCCGCTTCGCCTTCCCTTCACTGCGCTCGATCGTCTTCGGCTCGACGAGTTTTACGCGGCAGGAGAGGCTCAGCACGGACTGGATCTCTGCGGCGATTTTGCGGGAGAGGCTTTCCAGGGAGCGGATCTCGTCGCGGAGGACGCTTTCCGTCACTTCCACCCACAGTTCCAGTTCGTCCATGCTGCCTTCCCGGCGCACGTGGAGTTGGTAGTGCGGGGCGGTGCCTTCGATGTTGATGAGCACGTCTTCGATCTGCGAGGGGAAGACGTTGACGCCGCGTATGATGAGCATGTCATCAGAGCGACCGGTGACGCGGTCCATGCGCACCATGGTGCGGCCGCAGGCGCAGCGCTCGTAGTTCAGCGAGGAGATGTCGCGGGTACGGTAGCGGATGATCGGCACCGCTTCCTTGGTGATGGTGGTGACCACCAGCTCGCCGCGGCTGCCGGGCGGGAGCACCTCGCCGGTATCCGGGTCGATGATCTCCGGGTAGAAATGGTCCTCGAAGATGTGCAGGCCGGCCTGGTGCTCGCACTCGCAGGAGACGCCGGGGCCGATGAGCTCGCACATGCCGTAAATATCGATGGCCTTCAGGTTCAGGTTGCGCTCCAGGTCATGGCGCATGCCTTCCGACCAGGGCTCGGCGCCAAAGATGCCCACACGCAGCTTCAGCCGGTCGACAGCACCGAGTTCATGCGCGACCTCGGCCATATACAGGGCATAACTGGGGGTGGAAGCGATGATCGTGCTGCCAAAATCCTCCATCACCATCACCTGCCGCTTGGTGTTGCCGCCGGAGATGGGGATGACGGTGGCGCCGATGCGCTCTGCGCCGTAATGCACACCCAGCCCGCCGGTGAACAGCCCGTAGCCATAGCACACCTGCACGACGTCCTTGCGGGTGACGCCGGCACAGCCAAGGCTGCGCGCCGCCACTTCCGACCAGAGCTGAATGTCGTTGGGCGTGTAGCCGACCACCGTCGGTTTGCCGGTGGTGCCGCTGGAGGAATGAATGCGCACCACTTCTTCCATGGGCACCGAGAAGAGCCCGTAGGGATAATTATCGCGGAAGTCAGACTTGATGGTGAAGGGGAAGTGCTTGAGATCGTCCAGCGTGCACAGGTCCAGCGGGGTGACGCCGATCTCCTGGCATTTCGCGCGATAGGCGGGCACATGGTTGTAGACGCGCGACACGACATCCTTCAACCGGCGCAACTGGATGCCCAGCAGTTCCTCGCGCGACATGCATTCATACAGCGGATTATAGATCGTCGAACTGGTGGTGGCGGTTACCATTATTTCAACTCCTGGTTTCGGCCATCGCGAGTGCATAACCGCGCTGGAAGGCCGTGAGATTGAGCTCAACAAAACGGGGCTTGACGGTCTGCTTGATCGCCCCTTCCCAACATTCCATCGGCAACGAGCACTGCCGGGCCAGCACGCCCATCAGGATGCTGTTCACCGTGCGCGCGTTCCCGAGTTCGATCGCCATCGCCAGCGCATCGAACTGGATGGCCGATGGGCACTGCCGGCGGATCTGCTCCCCGGCGTCCTCGGGATAACTGGCGTTGCCGTAGGTGACCGATGAGGGGATGATCTGCTGTTGGTTGACGATGGCCGTGCCGCCCGGGCGCAACCGCGCCAGCCCGCGCAAGCCCTCCAGCATCTCGAACGCCAGCAGGAAATCCGCGCCGGGCGGCGGGATGAGCGGCGAAAAGACCTGCTCCCCGAAGCGCACCTCGGACACTACGCTGCCGCCGCGCTGCGACATGCCATGCACCTCGGATGCCTTGGCCTCCAGCCCGGCTAACCGCGCCGCCATGCCGATCACGTCCCCCGCGAGCACGATCCCCTGCCCGCCAACTCCGACAATGAGAATGTTGGTCGTCCCCATCTGTTCCCTTTACTTAATTCCCGTTCATTCGGCAGATTCCTGCCTACCGGGACTGGATTATCTAATGGCCACAAAAAAACGCAAAAAACACAAAATACAATTCCCTGTTATCGCGAGCCTCAGCCGAGTATGAGGATATCAACTCTCAACAGGACAACTGACCGCTGTCAGCAATATCTTTTTTGTGTCTTTTGTGGCTAATTCAAAACTGACTACGCGGATACTTCCGCATTCTCTACAGCGACCAGTGCGCCAAAGGAGCAGGTGTCGATGCAGACCGCACAGCCCTGGCACAGCAATTTGTCAATCACCGGCATGTAGCGCGTTTTCCCGTCGACCTCAACTGCCGCTTTGCTGATGGCCGGACAGCCCAGGCGCAGGCAGGCGCCGCAGAGTTTGCAGTGCTCCTGGTTGAGTTCCGCCTTCGGGCGAAGCTCGTGCGGGATAAGCATGCAGGGGCGGCGCGCAATGAGCACCGAGGGGCCAGGATGGGCCAGCGCGGCTTTCACGTGCGTCTCCAGCGCCTTGAGATCATACGCATCTATGACAGTGACATCCTGCACGCCGAGGGCGCGCACCAGCGCTTCCAGGTCCACCTGCGGCGCCGATGCGCCCATCAGTGTCTTCCCGGTGCCGGGATGCTCCTGGCGGCCCGTCATGGCGGTGGTGCCGTTGTCGAGGATAAGGATGGTGGCCGGCGAGGCGTTGTAGACCATGTCCAGCACGCCGGTGATGCCGGAGTGCAGGAAGGTAGAGTCGCCGATGACGCCGACGAACTTGCCGGGGTCCACGCCCGCTTTCTCCAGCCCATGCGCCACGCCGATGGAGGCGCCCATGCAGACGCAGGTGTCCAGTGCGTTCAACGGCGGCGCCACACCGAGCGTATAGCAGCCGATGTCGCCGGTGATGGTGAGGCGTAAGCGCTTCAGCACGGAGAAGACCCCGCGGTGCGGGCAGCCCGGGCACATCGCCGGCGGGCGTTGCGGCAGCTCATCCGCCGGCATCGCGGGCACGTCGATGCCCAGCCCCTGGGCGACCAATGCGGGGGACAGCTCGCCGAACACCGGGAAGCGCTCCTTGCCGATGACGGCGATGCCGGCGGCACGGAGCTGGTCTTCGATGAACGGGTCGAGCTCTTCCACCACGTAGAGCGTCTGCACTTCGGCGGCGAAGGCGCGGATGGCGTCCATGGGCAGCGGGTAGACCATGCCCAGCTTCAGCACGGAGGCCTCCGGGGCCATCTCGCGCACATACTGGTAGTTGATGCCGCTGGTGATGATGCCGACAGCACGGTCGCGATATTCCACGCGCGTTAGCTCGGAGCCGTTCACCCAGGCGGCCAGCTTCGCCATGCGCTCCTCCACCACCAGGTGGCGACGGCGGGCGAAGGCGGGGATCATTACATATTTCGCCGGGTCATGCGGAGCCACGGCGGCCGGTATGTCCGTCTCGCGCTCGCCGGGCTGCACGGTGCTCTTGCCATGCGACAGGCGCGTGGTGGTGCGCAGGAAGATGGGGGTGTCGTACTGCTCGGAGAGTTGGAAGGCTAGCCGGGTGAAGTCGTACGCCTCCTGCGAGTCGGACGGCTCGAGCATCGGCACCTTGGCGGCACGCGCATAGTGGCGGCTGTCCTGCTCGTTCTGCGAGCTGTGCATGCCCGGGTCATCGGCCACCAGCACCACCAGCCCGCCGGCCACGCCGGTATACGAGACGGTGAAGAGCGGGTCGGCGGCGACGTTCATCCCGACGTGCTTCATGGTGACCAGCGCGCGGCGGCCACCGATGGCCACCCCCACCCCGACCTCCAGCGCCACCTTCTCATTCGGCGCCCACTGTGCAACGGCCCCCTCAAGGGTCGCCAGTGTCTCCAGCACTTCCGTACTCGGTGTGCCGGGATACCCGACACCCAGCGCCGCGCCGGCATCACGCGCCGCACGGGCAATGGCTTGATTTCCAGTAAGAATTAGTTCCACGCGTCAAAACTCCCGCAACATTATCCGGATATCCGCTTGTCGCGTCAATAGAACAACGGCGGGCAACGGGGTTATCGGACGTATTTTCACCGCAGAGGCGCAGAGACGCAGAGATAACGCGGAGGGGTATGGGAGTATGGAAGCGCGGAAGATGAAATCCTTACCCGGCGCTGGAGAAGCCGAAGTCATCGCACTCCGGGAGGAATTATGCGTACGGCATGCATGATTCCTCCCGGAGAGCAATAGCCCTTAGCTACCGAATATACCTTCTTTTGTGCTCTTTGTGCTCTTTTGCGGCTATTAAGAATGGTATAACACGCACACATCATGCCCCGCGAGTTGGGCCTGGCCGTCCCGGTAGGTGCCGGTGACCACGTCGCCGGCAGGGAGGGGGACGCTGACCGGGTCGGCGGTGTGGTTGATGGCGAAGGTGTAGGGGCCGCGGTGGAGTACTTCCACCCAGGGCGGGGTTGACGGACCGAGGGGGACGCCGGCAGAGGTCAGCGCGTCGGCGATGATGGCGCCGAGCAGTTCCGGGCTCGGATAGGCGGCGAGGTAGAGCGTGCGCCCATTGCCGGGGCGATGCTCGACGAGGAACGGTTGACCGGCGAAGTCGTTGTCGGTGAAGACGCCCGCCGCGGTGCCGCCGTCCAGTTCGATGTCTTCCATCCAGCTCTCCGTCATGCCGATGACTTCGCCGCCGGCCAACATCACGCGTACGGCGGGCGTCTCATCGGCGAAGTTCTGCTTCGGCACCCAGAGCGCCTGGTCCGGCCCGGTGAAGTTGCGCAGGTACATGCCGCTTTCCACACGCAGGCCGAAGAGGTCGGTGAGCCCCACCGGCGGGCAAGCCGGCAGGTAGTTGTCGTTGAAGTCGCGGCAAGCGAGTTGCGGCAACGAAACGAGCGTGCCGCCAGCGGCAGTAAAGGCGCGCAGCCGCGCAGCCAGTTCATCGCTCACCATCATCAGCGAGGGCAGGACCACCACCTTGTAGCCATCCAGCGCGCGGTCAGGCGGGATGACATCCACCGGCACATTGCGCTCGAAGCAGGCGCGATAGGCTTGCTGGAAGCGCCGGTCGAACTGCACGTGGACGTTGATGCGCGCGCTCTTGTAACCCCAGTTGACGTCGTAATCGTTGATGATCGCTACTTCGGCGGTCGGCAATGGCTCATCGGCGAAGCGCGGCCACAGCGCCTCCAACTCGGCGAAGAGCGCCTGCACCGCCGCATAGCGCCGGCGCGGTTTGCCGCTCACCTCAATCACGCCTTGCAACTCCTGCTCCTGGCCGGAGAGGCAGGTGCGCCAGCGGAAGATGTTATACGCCTCGCAGCCGCGCGCCAGTGCGGAGAAGGCCCACGCGCGCAGTTGCCCGGCGGTTGGCACCTTATCGGCAGAGAGCGCTCCACTGCCCGTCTCGGTGATCCAGAAGGCCTTGCCCGGCTTGTAGTTGCGATAGATATCCAGCGCCATTGCGTCGCCATCCATGGTGGCGATGTCGAAATAGAGATCGTCCGCGGCCACATCAAGGAAGCTGAACAGGTCGTAGTAATTGATCGGCTCATAGATCGGCCCCATGCCGTTGGTGGTGACAATAGCGCCGGGGTGGTTGGCACGGATGATGTCCGTCTGCTCTACGGCAAAGTCGACGAAACTCTCTGACCAGAAGCGTTTGCTGTCCAGCATAGTGGCGGAATAAAAATCGTTTTTCGCCAACTTGATCTGCTCCCAGGCGCTGAATTCCATGCTCCAGAAGCGTGTGGCCCAGCGCCGGTTCAGCTCCTCCAGCGATCCGTAGCGCCGCTGCAACCAGACGCGAAACTGCGCCTGGCAGGATGCGCAGTGGCAGAAGGAATATTCCGGCCCGAACTCGTTGTCCAACTGCCAAGCCACCACGTTGGCATACTGCGCAAACTCGCGACTGAGCACATCGGTGATGCGGCGGGAGAACTGGCGGTAGGTCGGGTTGGTTGGGCAATAGTGCCGGCGCCGCCCATGTTCCGCCCGCTCGCCGTTCTCACGCACCAGCAATACCTCAGGATACGCGCTGGTCAGCCACGCCGGCGGCGTCGCGGTAGGTGTGCAGAGCAGCACGTTGATCTCCGCCGCGCCCATCTGTTGCACCAGCCGGTGCAGCCAGTCCAGCGTGTAGCACCCCTCCGCCGGTTCCATCGGTGTCCAGGCGAACTCGCCCACGCGCACCAGGTTGATATGCGCCTCCCGCATCAAGCGGATATCCTCGTCCCAGCGCGCCTCCGGCCAATACTCCGGATAATATGCCACCCCACGATACTTCATCACAGACTCCCAATTCGAGCGATTGAGAGCTTATTCCAGCAGCGAGGGGGTGATACCTGCCGGTTTGTAATGTCCTGAAGCGCGAACCTCCCGGTGAGCCAGAGCTCAGCTATACATATAGGCTTGTGCAGGCTCACCGGGAGGTTCGCGCTCCAAGATTTCGTTGAAAATGTTGCCCAGGGTACTTGACACTCATATTGGATGTAGCTACTATTGGACTTGTCCTATACATGAATTATCCAATATAGGACAAGTATAAGAGGTAACGATGTCACTGGAACACGCAATACTTGGATTTTTACAATATGGGTCGTCGTCCGGATACGATCTGAAGGAATTCTTCGATCTCTCCGTGCAGCACTTCTGGCCGGCAGATCAAAGCCAGATTTACCGTACGCTGTCACGCCTGGCGGAACAGGGGCTGGCGGAGATGGAAGTGGTGGAGCAGGAAGCGCGGCCTGATCGCAAGGTCTACCATATCACCGAAGCGGGGCGCACCGAGCTGCGCAAGTGGCTTGCCACCCCGCTGCCGATGAAAGGCGGGCGCAGCGCGCAACTGGTACAGGTCTTCTTCGCCGGCCAACTCTCCGATGAAGAAATCCTGGCGATCTTCCGCAGTGCCGCAGCGCAGTGCCGCGCGGGGCTGGCGCATCTGCGCGAGATCCCGGCACAGAGCGAGCCGTTCAAGGAGATGATGGGATCGCCGCGCGAGCATTTCTGCTGGCTGCTCACCCTGGAGTGCGGCATCCAGATGACCGAGGCGCACCTGGTGTGGCTGGAGAGCGTGATTACCCGTCTCGAACAGGGGGCACTGCCCCCGACAAAGGAGGAATAAGGCGATGCATGCAGTGGTATTGCACGGGGGTGTGCGGAGCGATGTGGAACTGGAAGCAGTGCATACGCGGCTACTTGCCGCGATGCACGCCGCCGGCTGGAGCGTGGAGAGCATCCGCGTAGAAGAGCAGAAGGTACATCCGTGTGTCGGGTGTTTCAATTGCTGGCTGAAAACACCTGGCGAGTGCGGCTTCGATGACGACGGGCGGGCAATCCTCCGCGCGATGGTGCAGAGCGATGTGAACGTCTATCTCACCCCGATTTCCTTCGGCGGCTATTCCGGTCTATTGAAAACGGCAGTGGATCGGCGTGTGCCGGGCATCTCGCCACTCTTTCAAAAGGTGCACGGGGAGATGCACCATCAGTTGCGCTACCCGAACCCGTCTTCCTTCCTCGCTGTCGGCTGGCAGCGAACACCGGACGCCGGCAGCGCAGAGATTTTCACCCAATTAGTCGAGCGCAATGCGATCAATACGCATGCGCCGGCACACGGCAGCCTCGTGCTCAGCAGCGGGCACACCGTCGCCGAACAATGTGCGATGCTCGCCGACCTGTTGCGCAAAGTGGAGGTATACTGATGAGCGGCAAACACTTATTAGCCCTGGTCGGCAGCCCGCGCCCGACCAGCACCTCGGAAAACCTGGCGCGCTATCTAGCTGACGGCCTGGCCGCGCGCGGCTGGCAGACGGACATTCAGCGCATAACACCGGTCATTCAAAAGCCTGAGCGCTGGAGCACCCTCGAAGCCCAGTTCCTTGCGGCGGATGTCATCATCCTCTGCTTTCCGCTCTACGTCGACTCGCTGCCGGCGGAGACCACGCTGGCGCTGGAGCGGTTGGCGCTGGCCCGCCAGGCGCAGCCATCCCGGCAGCCCCAGCGATTCCTCGTCGTCTGCAACTGCGGCTTCTTCGAAGCGAGCCAGAATGACGTGGCACTGGCGATCTGCCGCCAATTCGCGAAGGAAGCCGGCCTGAACTGGAGCGGTGGATTGGCCATCGGTGCCGGTGGCGCACTCGGTGGACGCCCGTTGAAAGAGTTAGGCGGCATGGCCCGCCATATCATCGCCTCCTTCGATATGGTCATCGACGCGCTGCATAACGATGTAGATGTGCCGGCGGAAGCACTGACGCTCGTACGCCAAAAAGCGTTTCCGGACTGGCTCTATTTCCTGCTCGCCAATTTCGGCATGTACAAAGGTGCGCTCGATCACGGTGTGCTGACGAAGATTAACGCGCAACCGTATCTGCAGAGAAAGTAAGGATGCGCCAATTTTGGGGATTGACATCGAAACTCCAGTGCCTGGGTATGCCGTTGGTTTCGAAGTATAGTGATCGGTTGAGGGTAAAAGGAGTTTCGGTGTCTGTCCTAAAAACTCTATTTATAGCTCCCGATTCCATATACGAGCGTAAGGGCCGGGGCGTTACTCTACATGCTGCGCATGCAGATTCTTCCGCTCTGTGCTCGCCAGCTCCCAGAGCTGCTGCAGCAGTTCAATCGATTTGCGCGCGTCGGCATCGAGGATCGTGCTGGAGCCGTAGGAGGCACGCAGGTAGAGCGTCGTCAACTGGCTCACCAGCGCCCCCATCGGCGGATTGATTGAGCGGAAGAGCTCGTCAAATTCCGAGGCGGTCAATCCATGCGGCTTTGTCACCCCCCAGAGGAGCAGCCAGCGATGCATGCGCCAGTAGGAGGCCAGCACCGTATTCTTCGCCTGCTCATCGGACAGCGTGCGCCGCGGGAATGCCGGTGGGCGTTCACGACGCCAGTAAATGAACCCGGCAAGCAACACCAGCAGCGATGCCGCCGCCAGCAGGAGGTAGCCGCGGAAATGCGGGTTCGTCTGGTAGGCAGTGATCAGCGCATTCACCTTGGTCTTCGCGCTATTGACGAAATTCGTGACATTATCCCACGCGTCTTCCCATAACGTCGGGACCGGCTTGCTGCCGGCGGTGGGATCGACGGTATACCAGCCATAGCGAGGCAGGTACACCTCGACCCAGCTATGCGCATCCGATGAGTTCACCTGATACACGGTCTGGTACGCAGTGCTCTTATCCTCGACGATATCCCCACTGGCGAATCCGACGGCAAAGCGCGCCGGGATGCCGACGCTGCGGCAGAGCATGACCATGGCGCTGCTGAAGTAGTTACAATAGCCTTGCGGCTGGTTGAGCAGAAAATTGAGAATCGTGTCACCGCCGCCTTTCGGAGGGGCGGGGGTTAAGGTATAGCGGTAGTGCTTGCCCAGGTAAAGTTCAAACTGGTGGATAATCTCAAATTTACTGCTGCCTTTCAGCGTCAGCTTGCTTTCAGCGAGGATCTCCATCGCTTTATGGCGCACGTGCTGGTAATAAGAATTGTCCTTCTCCCCCGGAATATTCGGGTTGCCATACGGCATCTGCAGATACTTATCCCGATCCGGCAGCACAGGGTCGACTTTCAACTGGGGCATCATCGTGGGCAGCGGTTTGATAATTGACACCACATCGTAGGTGTTAAACGCTCGGTCCGGCTGAAAGAACGAGACGCTGCCGTCAGTATCCGTGGTTGCGCAGTTCAGACCGCGGCTCTCGCGCGAAGCGGTGACGTGAAAAATCTGATACAGCCCATAAATCGGCTCGCGGGTACCAATCACGTCGGCCTGCAGGGTGAAGTTTTGAAAAACGAGACAGTTATCTTGGCTATGGTACGGATTGATGAGCTTCTCGCGTATCGCTTCCGCCAACCCCGGATCGCTATACATACGGAGCGGATCGGTGGTGAATGTCAGTGAGCCGGAGGTGCTCAAATCGGTTTTATAACCGGGAGTGCTGTTATTGGCGGTATCCCGTGGTGACGTCACTACATTTTCTTGCGACATCGTATCCGGTTGCCACTGCTGCGTCGTCCCGTTGTAGTACGCATAGGTGCCGGCGCGCCAGAGCAGGTTTTGCGCTTTTCCCGTCACCTTCACTTCCATCATCGGTTGCTTTCCGCGCGGCCAATTGCCCCCCTGCATATCGATGTTGTCACCAAAAGACAGGGCAAATTGCCCGGAGGAGACGAAGGGCAGGCGGAGGTGGAGCGAGCGTGGATTCTGTGCCCTTCTGGCGAGCGCAATCATATTCAACGGCTGCAGCGACCAACCGATGGCAGCTACCAGCGGCAGCATGATCAGCGAGAAGGCCAGCGTCCAGAGAATGAGCCGCCGTTGAAAGCGCAACGGCGTATGAATGGAGAACCATTGCTGACTCTGTTCCTGGCTGAACAGGTAGAGCGAGGAGAAGCAGAGCATCAGCAGGCAGAAGAGTGCAAACGGCGACCGCTCTAACGGGCTGCGTGAGGATGTCGCCTGGTCGATAATGGCCGATAACAGGAAAATACTGAAACTCGGCAGCGGTGTCTGCAGTAAGTCCGTTGAGCTGACCAGGAGAAACGCACGCCCGGCTGCCAGCAATGAGAAGACGAGGAGCAACCCGGCCATCACTTCCCAGCTATCATGCGTGAGCATGGAGGACCAGAGATTGTTCCAGTCGATCTGCAATCCGCGATGCGAGTGGGTCAGCGACCAGGTGAGGGCTAACAACGGCAGCATGATGATGAGATTCATGATGATGCGGTTGTATTGCCGCTGGCGGAAATAAATGCTGACCGGCAGACCAAGGATAATCATCGCCACCGTCGCTTGGAAGACCATGGGCTGCTGGCTGAGGATGTCCTGGGCGAACAGAATCGGCGCGATCATATTTACCCCAGCCATCGCATAGGGGATGATCGCTTCGCGCGTCGTAATGGGCGGCTCTTTCAGAATGGGTACCGCCATATTTTCATTATACCCGAAAACGCGCTTGTGTTGTACGTTTTTTTACAAGCAGTGCCGGTAGTAGGATTGAACGGCTACCTGAAGTGGCTTTATGCTATAATGCAAGAGGAAGCGGTGCTTGAGTCCGCTTCATCCGTATGAAATGAAAATGCCTGTTGACATCGGAAGTGCCAGCACAATATTCCGCCGTCCGCATTTTCAGGTGGGGAGCACGCCATGAATTGGTTAATGGGATTTGCCGTCGCTGCGGTTATTGTCATCGGCATCATCGTGGTTGTCGAACTGGTCGTCCTGACGGCCTTACTGATGTTGCTGAAGAACCTGGTGGAAGAGATTCGTGAGCACATCGCCCCCTTGATCGCCAAGGCGAATACATTACTCCAGACGGCGACCGAAACGGTCGCCACGGTGCAGGATCGCACCGAGCAGATCGCTGAACGCACGGCCGAGACCACGGACGTCATCTCGAACCGTATGGAAAAGACGAGCGGTCTGGTGCAGAAAGCGGTAGCCAATCCGATTATTAGCGGGCTGGCCATCTTCGCGGGGGCGCGCCGCGGCCTGGAAACCTGGCGATCACTGCGAAAACAGCGCCGCCAGCGTGCCGCCGAAGAAGACAAGTGCAAATAAATGCCATCGACCGCAACTTTTTGCCGAGATGTGCGTATGCATGAATAGCAGGGGCTGGTTACATCGACTGACTGCCTGCCCCTGCACCGAGATTGGATCAGAAAACGCAGGAGGTGTGCCATTCGGAGTTTATGAACGTCGGAGGAAAATCGGACCATGTCTCATCGTTTGCTCACACTGCTCTTCATCGTATTGGCGGCGGCGTGCACCGTTTTCGCCCAACCGGACCCCAATCATCCGCAACCGGAACCACCGCGAAAGCCTGCCCCCGGTCAACCAGCACTCCCGCCCGGCGGGCGCAATACCATCGTTGAGGCGACGCCGAATGGGCTGTTTGTCTTCCAGTCCGGCGTGGTGGCGAAGTTCGACGCCACCACCTTGAAGCCGCTGGGCACGCTGCAGCTCTTTGGCCCGATGCCTGCGCCTCCGGCCATGCCGGATACCCCGACACCGCAGGATCAGCAAGCGTTGATGAAATGGAAGCTGGAAGCGATGCGGCGGATGGCCGCGGCTTCCATGCTGGTGAAGGACAATCTACTGCTCATCGTCACCGCCGATACCTTCTTCCGCGTGAATCAACGCGTCATGGGGATCGAAGCCAAAATCAGCCTCACGGATATCGGAGACGAGAAGCCCAACCCTTCCGCCTGGATGACGCCCATGACGCTCACCCTGCAGGATAATATGCTCTACATTTTACGCGCAAACCAGTTGACGGCGCTCAATATCAACAACGGGGAAATCACCGGTCATGGCGACTTGCCGAGGGAAATGATGCCGATTACACCGCCAGCCGTACCGGACAAGCGTACGGATAAGCCGGCTGGTGACACCCCGCGCGAGATCACCGTGGTCGGCGTGCTGCACCATGTCGCGCTGGAAGGCGGCTTGCTGGCATTGCGCTCGGTCGAAGGTGATGAATATGTGCTGGAAGGCAAGGTGATCGCTGATTTCAGCGCCAAGCAAGCCGTTGAAGGTGCGCGCGCACGCGTCACCGGCATCTTCAGCCAGCACCCGGGAGTCGCGCAATATGGCAAGGGCTACCTGGAAGTCGAGAGGATTCAACTGTTGCCGGACTTGAATGAACCGGCGCCGAAATAGTCATCGTTCTCCCCCACCCCCTGCCTCTCTTCCAGGGGGAGAGGGATGTGGAAGGTTTATTACCCAATATTGGCATTCGTTGGTATAAAGCAGTTCTCCCCTCTACCTCTGGGAGAGGGGCCTGGGGTGAGGGAGAACGTCGCAGGAGGTTTTCGTCATGAACAGGTGGTCTCTTGTTTCTGCCATCATTGTAATTGTCGTATTGTCGGCAGGTTGCGCGTTTGCACAGCCGGATCCGGCCCACCCGCAACCGGACATCCCGCCGGGGATGCAGAAGCTCCAGCAGTTGGTGACGCAGATGGTGACACAGCGGATGGCGGAGCAGCGGACACAGGTACTCTATACGCCGCAGGGGATCTTCATTGAGCGCAACGGTACGCTGGCATTGCTCAATGCCGCCACACTGAAAGAGCAAAAGGTCATCGAGCTCTTCGGCGCCTTGCCGGAAATGCCGGCGGGCGCCGACGTCGCGCCTAAAGCGCGACAGCAGTGGCTGCTGCAACTGGCTAAGCGCCTGTTGCCCACCGCGATGCTGGCCTCCGGCAACGACCTGCTGATCCTCGTGGGCGACCAGTTTTTCCGCGTGGATATCCCCACCCAGGAGATCAAGGCCAGTGTTTCGCTGGTGCCGGAAAAGGAGCTGGTGCGCAACAACGGGCGCCTGATGTTCGCCATGCTCGCCATGCCGACCCTCGAACTGCACGACAAAACGCTCTACATCACCCGCGGCGATCAACTTTTCGCCGTGAATATCGATGATGGCACCGTGCTGGCCAGCGGCACGATGCCTGTGCAAATGCAAATGCAGGCGAAGTTGCCCGGCCTGGACCAGCTTTTACACCCGGACAAGGCACCGGCCAATCCGAAGCGTACAGGGAAGAATACTCTGAATGATACCGCGATTACCATCGTCGGCGTGATGGTTAAGCATGCCGATGCCAACGGCGACTTCTGGACGGTCAAAAATAACCTCGACGAGGAGTATGTGTTGAAAGGCGAGGCACTGCCGCAACTGCTGGCCACCCCGAAGATCGAAGGCGCCCGCGCTCGGTTGACCGGCCAACTCACCCATGAGGACAATATCCCGCAATTCAGCGCCGGCAGCCTGGTGGTCGAGCAGTACCAGGTGTTGCCGTAACCGCAGATGACGCTCGAATTATTTCATGCATTGCAGGAAACGCAGGGATGTGAACTGCTCGCGCGGCTTGCCCAGGATCGTCTCACTCTGGACGATACGCTCCCGGTGCTGGAGCGGTATCGCCGTGAGTATCCCGTCGAACTCGTGCGGGCGGCGCTTGACCTGACGTTGTTGCGCCACCGGGCGCGGGCGAAATTCAGCCGCGCGGACGCGATGTTCTTCACGCGCAGCGGGCTGGAGATGGCGTCCGCGGAGGCGGTGGCGCGGCACACTGCCGCCCGCTTCGCCGGGTTGCCGTGTGTTGCCGATTGCTGCTGCGGCATCGGCGGCGACCTGCTGGCGTTGGCGCAGGTGGCCGGTGAAGTATTTGCCGTTGATGCCGACCCGCTGGCGCTGGAGATGGCGCGCGCCAATGCCGGCGTATATGGCGTCGAGGCGCGAGTGCGGTTCACCTGCGCCGATGTCACCACGCAGACTGGGGCTCTCGCTGCTGCCTCCGCCGTCTTCATCGACCCCTGCCGGCGTAGCGATTCCGCCCAGCGTGTCAGCCGTCGCCCGGAAGACTACTCCCCTCCCCTCTCCTGGTGCCTCTCCCTCACGCAATATGTCCCGCGCGTGGCGGTCAAGGTTGCGCCGGCGCTGGATTATGAACAGGTGCTCAAGGAGACATCCGCTGAAGTGGAACTGATCTCGCTCGATGGTGAATGCAAGGAAGCCATATTCTGGCTGGGGGAATTTCGTACTTGCACGCGACGGGCGACATTGTTGCCTGGTGGAGTAACCTTCACCGATGACGGCCCATCCTCGGATGCACTGGGCGAGGTGGGCTGCTGGATCTACGAACCGGACGCTGCACTCATCCGCGCTCACCTGGTGCAGCGCCTGGCCGGAGAATATGCGCTCCATCGCATCGACCCGGAGATCGCCTACCTCAGCGGCGATGCTGAGATCACCTCGCCGGCGATGACCCGCTACCGCGTGCGCGAGGTGGTCCCCTGGGGCCTCAAGCGTGTAAACGCGGCACTGGCGTCGCGGGGCATCGGGCATGTCGTCATCAAAAAGCGCGGCTTCCCGCTCACCCCCGAACAACTGCGTCCCAAGCTCAAACCCACCGGCGCCGCCCACGCCACGCTCATCTGCACCCGTGTGCATGGGCAGCCGGTGGTGATAATAGCCGATTGACTAAAAGCGTCCCTCACCCCCAGCCCCTCGGGAGGGCGAGGCTCCTGCCGAGCCAGATGAGAAAACCGGGTGCATAATCAGGCTCCGCGGGATCGTTCGACCCAGAGGCTCTCGACGGGGCGTCGCTCTCCCGAATCATGGCCGGGGGCGAGGGACGACACAATCAGTCGCTGCTATACTGGTCCGCCCAGGCGCGGAATACTTCCAGAATCTCACCGAGGTTTGTCGTGCCGCCTGCGCCGTAGAACACCTGGTCTTCTACCCAGCACTCAATCCAATCCTGCTCGGAGCGCTCGTTCTCAAATTTCTCGAACGATGCCTCGGCCAACTCCGTATCGGTGAGGTTGATATCAACCATCCACCCCGGATTCTCCAGTGTGGAAATACCAATGCCGTGCTCTTGCTCCCACTCGCCATTGCAATGACGCGTGTACCAGTTCTGAATCCAGGTGAGGGTGTCCATGCTATTCTCCTCTGTCAAAGTGGATGGGATGTTATGCAAAAGATACGCCTTTTCCAGCGGAATTCCTCCCAGATAACGTACACCCGAGCCGGCAAACTGATAATAATGTCAAATTCATGCTCACAGAAGATATCTGGCATGGTCACTCGTTTTCTGAGCACGAGTAAGAGTATGAAGATAACGCGGTTTACCTATCCTGCACCATGAATCCACCACGCACCGCTTGGTATCTCTGCTGAAAGAGTATATCATTAGGCAACATTTCAACCGTTGACCAGGAGGGATATTCATGTTCCGTACATTCATCCGCATTTCGCTGCTGACCGGCATTTTGCTGGCGGCTATCAGTGGGTTATGGGCTGCTGACGATCCGTTTGCGAGCATATTGGGGGATTGGCAGGGGTCGTTGAACGTTGGGCCGAAGACGCTGCTGATCGTCTTGCACGTGACGAAAGGGGCCGATGGCAAGCTGGCCGGCACGCTGGACAGCCCGGACCAAGGCGCTGGCGGATTGCTGATTGATTCTGTCGTGTTTACCGATGGCACGCTCGATTTCACCATCAATGCGGTCCGGGGGCATTTTATCGGCAGCCTGTCGGACGATGGAAAAATGCTGGAAGGGCAATGGACGCAAGGTGGCGAGAATCATCCGTTAAGCTTCAAGCGTGCCAAGGATATCGCCGCCGAACGGCCACAAGCGCCGAAGAAGCCCTACCCGTATAACGAAGAAGAGGTGACATTTAAGAACGAGAAAGCGAAGATCACCTTTGCCGGCACGCTGACCTGGCCGAAGAATACTGCCCCCTGTCCGGCTGTACTGTTGATTCCCGGCAATGAACCACAGGATCGCAACGAGACCATGTTCGGCCATCAACCGTTCCTGGTCTTGGCCGATTATCTCACCCGCCGCGGTTTCGCCGTGTTGCGCGTGGACGATCGTGGTGTGGGTGGCTCGACCGGTGACAAGACCAAGGCGACTATCGAAGATATGGCTGCCGATATACTCTCGGGCATAGCTTACCTGAAAACCCGCAAGGAAATTAATCCGGCCAAGGTCGGGCTGCTGTGCCGCGGCGGTGGCGGATTCGCTACGATCTCAGCAGCGCAGGACAATGCGGTGGCCTTCGTCATCCTGCTGGCCTGCCCTGCCCTGCCCGGTGACGAGGTCGCTGTCCAGCAAGTCGAACTATCGATGAAGGCGAAAGGCGTGCCCCAGGAAGCCATTGCTGAACAAACGAAGATGTTAAAACGGATCTTTGGCATTGTTAAAAATGCAAAGGATACCGCGGATGCGGAAAAGCAGCTCTGGGGAATTGTCGATGAACAGTTGGCCCAGATCCCCGAAGCGAATCGCCCGAAGCGTGCGGATATTGAACCGATGGTAAAGCAGCAATTCGCCCCATTGCTAAGCCCCACGATGCATTCGCTGCTGAACTACGATCCCATCCCCTCATTGAAGAAAATGACCATGCCGGTGCTGGCGTTGATCGGGGAGAAAGACACCGAGATGTCGCCGAAGCAAAACCTGGCGAACCTGGAGAAAGCGGTGAAAGACGGCGGCAACAAAGACGTCACTGCCCTGCAAATTCCCAACCTGAACCACCTGCTGCAACGATGCACCTCCGGCGCATCCGATGAATACTCCCGGCTTGACGAAACCTTCTCCCCGATCGCCATGCAGATCATCGGGGATTGGATCAGCGAGCATATTGCGCAGGCGAAGAAGTAGTGATTAGTTAGAAGTGATAAGTAATTAGTGATCAAACAACAGGACTAATCACTAATTACTTATCACTAATCACTCTCCTCCGGATACAACCGTTCGAATTCCTCCCGCAACATGCCCAGGATGTATTCGTCATGGTATTCGCCATTGCTGTAGATCATGCGCCGCATGCGGCCTTCCTGTTGGAAACCGAGTTTCTCATGCAGCTTCACCGAGCCTTCATTGAATGCGTATACGCCCACGGTGACTTTCTGGTAGCGCAGTTCGCGGAAATAGTAGCGCAGGATGAGACAGATGGCTTCAGTAGCGAATCCCTGCCCCCAGTGCTCGCGACCGATTTCGACCCCGTAGCGGAAGGTGCCGTTGTGCCGGTTGCAGGTGTAGGTGAAGATAACGCCGACTGTTTGACCGGTGCGATTTTCGATCATCCAGTGATAGGCATCGTCGCGGGGTTCTTCCGCGGTGAGGGTGGCGATCCACGCCTGAATGCGTTCGATAGTGAGGGGAAAGTGGATTTCATCCAGCCGCCGCTCCGCCTCGCCATCGTGTTCCCAGGCGGCAAACGTCTCAGCGTCACGCATTTCCACCCCACGCAACCTCACCCGCTCGCCTTGCCAGTAGTCCTCATTCATGTGGCGCCCATCCCTGTGCAAAATTCAGCACGGACACACCGGAATTATTTCCAGAACTGCCACCACTTCTTGTCTCGTACCGGAACAGCAGCGACCGTTTCGTAGACGGTATTGGGGCGTGGGCGGTGTGGACGCTCGGGAACCGTCGACAGCGATTGGTGGAAGTTAATGAAGCTGCCGGTGGTTACGTTCAGCGCGCGCCAGCCGGTGAGGGTACAAATGCGCTTCAGCATGGCCAGCGCCTGCTCTTCCCCGCGCAGGTGACACTCGATGGCCTCAACCGGGTCCGCTTCGCCCAGGTCAAGCTCGATGGTATACTCCGGCGTGCTGTACGTTCCCTGGGTGCGGTCGGTGAAATCCGCCTCTTTGAGGATGCCCGCGAGCCGGCTGCGCACCGCGGCCCGCGTGCCAAGCGGCGATTCGATCTCGCCTGCGCCGGCTTCGATAGAGGTAATCGATGGTGAAACTTGCATCAGAATGACATCCCAGGTCATGCGTCACCTCCATAGCATATCTACAGCAAGTTTACCCATGAGCAAGCGGTATTATCACCCTCACTCTTCCTCCTACTCTTCTTCTATCTCAAATATTTTCTTATCCCGTCTGGAAAGCTGACCCTCCGGTGTCTTTACCAACGTCAAGGTCAGAACATGAAGTTCAGGGGCATGGCGATGGAATGTTAAGGCCCCGGGAGAGCGCCAGGGATGGCGCTCTCTACCTTGTCAGGGGATACGCCCTTCTCCCCCACCTCAACTGATCCACCGCAAACGGCGCCAGCTCAATGGTAGTGGTCCCGTTCTTCACGGTCAGCTTCTCCTCGACCAGTGCTTTGGTGTCCGTGGCCTCTGCCAGCTTCTGAAGAAGCATGGTTCCGTTGACAAGCTTCTCGACGGTCACCTTTTGCGGCTGATCGGTGGTATTCACCAGCCAGAGCGTGCCGGAGATCGCCAGCGCGCGGACAGGCGATGGACCCTCGGCAGTGACTTCTGTGGTTAAAACGGTCGCTCCCGTGAGCGGCGTCATGGTGGCCAGCACAGCTTGTGCCGGACCGGGGGTCAGGGTGAAGACCGCTTCATCGACGCCGGCTTGCGCCAGGTAGCCTACCATGGCAGCGGTCCAGGCAGCGGCGAAACGGCCCTGGTTGCGCGGGTCGCGCGCCGGGCGCGGGTATGGCGAGTCGAAACTGATCGGGTCGATGCGGATCTTCGCCGTTGGGGCGACGGTGCGTACGGTGTGCACCTGATCGAGTATCGTCGACAGGTTCTCCATGAACATATCGTCGTCCGTCATGTGCAAGGCGGGATTGTAAGCCCAGGCGACGGCCTGCGCGCCTTTTTGCTTTGCCAGGTTGCCGTTCAACTCGGAGAAGCTTATCGTCTTTTGTGTCTGCTCGGTGGGCAGCAACTTCGGCATCTTCGCGCCTTTCATCACCGGACCGAGGGTGACGCGGATGGGCGCCGTAGCCGGGGTTGCCGCTTTGGCATTCGTCAACTCCAGCGTCAATGTGTCGCTCTGCTGCTTGCCTTTCGGCACGTCGAAGTACGGGTAATCCAGCCCGTGGTAGGCTTTGAAGGAGCTGTCGCCATAGTTCCGCTGGTCCTCGATGCCAAAGCCCTTCCCGGTGAGCAGGCAGCTCACGGTCATGCCGTCGGCGGTGGTGTAGCGGATCCCCTGCGTATTCTGTACGAAGATGCCGGGGTTCACCTCGCGCGCCGGGAAGACGCCCGGGGTGGCGGCGCCATTCTTATCCAGCAATTCATATTTCTGCCCGCCCAGCGACTCTGCGCCGAAGAGGATGTTGATGCCGATGCGCGGGGATTTGAAATCCATCCCCGCCTGCCCGGTGGTGCGGAAGGTGATCTTCCCCTCCGGGGTGCCGGTCATCTCACCCGTCCAACTATAGTCGGCGATGTCGTTCTTGCACGTCCCTTTGAAGGTGATGGTGAAACTGTTCTCCGCTTGCTGGATCTTCACGTCGCTCAACTCCGGCTTCACCGTGTCCCAGCGGTTATCGCGCACGGCGAAATAGATGCGCCGGATGATCTCCTTCTCGCCGACATACAGGTAGCGCAGCTCGCCGTCCTGGAACTTCATGCGGATGGGGCCGGCGTGCAGCATGGCCAGGGCCGGCGCCTTCCGCCACTCGCCGTAGAGTATACGATCTTTCATCACCACCTCCGCGGGTTCTTTATAGGCGTTGAGCAGGGCATCGGAGGTCGCGGCCGACACCAGCGGGTTGCGGTCGGTCAGGCAGTCATGCAATACTTTCATAATATTGGGCCGCATGTCGCCAACATTGTTCGCCACCGTGCCCAGCCCGCGCACTGCCGCCGCGCGCACCACGCCTTCCCCGTCTTTCACTCCGTCCAGCAGCGCCGGGATGGCCTGCGCCGCCTGCTCCGGGTGCGCGGCGCCAATCTCCGCCAGGGCATCCAGGCTGGCGATGCGTACCTGGGTGAAGCCTTCGGTGCGGATTTTCAGCAGTACGGGCACCGCCTGTGCCGATTTCACCCGCCCGAAGGTCTGCGCGCCCACCACTTTAAAGTACGGTCGCCAATCGTTGAAGAGCTCCGTGAAGGCCGGCAGCGCCGCTTCGCCATATTGCCCCAGCGCTTTCACCGCGGCCTCGCTGACATCCCAGTGCGGGTCTTTCGATGCAGCATCTTTCAGTAGCGGGATCGCCGCCGGATCGTTCAATCGCCCCAGCGCTTCCACCACCGCGATGCGCACCGCCACGTCATCGCCTTCCGGCGCGGGGTGCTCGTCATAACGTTTCTTCAACTCGGTGAGCGACATGGCAGCAGGCAGCGCCGCCACCGTGCCGGTGCCCCCCGTGCCGGAAATACAGAAGAGAGTTTTCGCCGTGCGGATATACAACCGTCCGTTGGCGATGGCTGGCGAGGCGATGGCTTTTTCACCCAACGAATTGGTGGCGATCTCTTTCAAGGTGGATTTGTCGACATGCACGACATGCGTGTCGCCGTTTTCCGCCAGCCAGTAGAGATTGCCCCCGGCTGCCACCGGCGAGGCGGAGAAGTGGCCGTTGACGTGCAGTGAGGTGACCACCTTCCCGCTGTCATCGATGAGGCGCATCATGCCGTCATCGCCGGGCAGGATGAGCTGCGGGCAGGCGATCGGGCTGACAACATATGGCCCGCCGGCGGCCACCTGCATGCGCACGTTCGTCTCAGAGACATCGCCTTGCCCGTTCGGGTCGATGGCCATCGCCGGGCCGTTGCGCCCGGAGGCGGTGTAGACCAGACCGTGGTCATAAACGGCACTCGGCACCACCGTATCCATCATCCCGCGGCACGACCACAGTTCCTTACCGGTGTCCGGATCGTAGGCCACCACCGTCTTCGCGTTGACCACGATCTGCTTCTTCCCCTTCACGGTGATGATCAGCGGGGTGGAAAACTGGATATCCTGCTTGCGTGCGGTACGCCAGCGTTGCTCGCCGGTGACGGCATCGAAGGCAGCGATGAAGCTGTCCCCGCTGTGGTCACAGCAGATGATCACCTTGCCGTCGCAAAGTACCGGCGAATTGCCCATATTATAATTAACCGCTTTGAACGGCCCCAGCGGCTTTGTCCACAGCAAGTTACCCTGCATATCGAGGGCGACCAGCCCTGGGGCGTCGAAGAAGGCGTACACGCGCTCCCCGTCGGTCACCGGCGTCGGCGCGGCGTACCCCGTCTTCGGATAAGTCGGCGCCGGCGTCTCTACATCCATCGATTTTTGCCAGAGGAGATGCCCATCCGCCGTGTCCAGGCACAACACCCAGCGCTTCTTCCCTGCATCGGTCGACGCGGTGAGGAAGATGCGGTTCCCCCAGATAATCGGCGAGGAGTTGCCTTCGCCGGGCAGCGGCGTCTTCCAGGCGACATGCTCGGTGGGGCTCCAGGCGATGGGCACCTGCGTCTCCCCGCTGATGCCGGAGCCGTCGCCCCGCCATCCCGGCCAATTCGACGCGTATGCACCAAGCGCCATTGCGAGCAATAGCAGCATCATTACGTAATAGATCATCCGGTTCACGTGCAGGTCCCCTTTCGGAGTGTGGGCGTGAGGGAGTGTGGGGGGTTAGGGAGTTGGTGCTCTCGACGCCCATTTTCATTACTCTTCGTATTCTCTTTAACCCGGCGGACAACCTCTTGTAAGCATTTCGTGATTCTCAAATTGTCTCTGCACTGCCTGGAACGCAAACCTCCTGGTGAGCGGATGAGAGAGCCGCGACCACATCTATAATCCGCTCACCAGGAGGTTCACGCTCCAAGGCAAGGCGAAATCCACACCGTCAATCGTATTACTTGGCTACGCCACCAATCCATACCTAGTAATGCTATACTTGATGCACGAAAAGGTTACCAGTCATCCACTGGCGAACTGCAATATCTTCAGAAAGGGTTGTTTCATGACTCACCAGGCTAACACGAAAACACTGCAGGTGTCCTGCGTCCAGATGCATTGGGCGAAATCACTGGAGTATAACCTGGAGCACACGCGGCATTATATTCGGCGTGCCGCTGAGTACGGCAGCCGCGTGGTGTTGTTTCCGGAGGCCCATCTCACCAGCTATTACTTTCCCTACCTGGTAGAGCTCGCACCGGAAGCTGTGCAGGATGCCCTGGCGCAGACCTGCCGGGCGGCGGCGGAAGCGAAGATCTGGACCATCGCCGGCACCATCCAGAGGACGCACGATCGCTTCCTCAACCTGGCGCATGTGATCAATCCTGACGGCGTTATCGTGCATGAATACGCGAAGGTGCATATGGCCGGGCGCGACGAGCAGCGCTATTGCCGTGGGGGCAACAAGCTGTCGCTCTTCGAGATCGACGGCATCCCCTGCACGCTGGTCATCTGCCGCGATGGCCGCCACCCGGAGCTCTACCGCCTCCCGGTCATGGCCGGCGCGCAGATCCTCTTCCATCCCTCTTGCAGTTCCGATGAGATTGAGGCCGTGGCCTGGAAACGCCTTTCCGGTCGCGCCCAGCAACCAGTCGGCCCGAACAGCAAAATCTTCCACTGCGTGGCCAATACCATCGGTGAATCGCCCGACGGCCTGCAGACCTCCAGCGGCAGTTCATTCATCCGCGAGCCCGCCGGTATTCCGCTGGCCGAAGCGGGGTATTACCAGGAAGAAATGATCACCGCCGTGCTCGACCTGGCCCGTGCCGACCGCTCCTACGCGCTCGACAGCTTGAATGACCCGCCCTTCCTGAAACCCTACTGGGAGGCCATGATTGCCGACGTCAAAGCACGGGCGGACGAAAAACCGGCATAAGAATGTGTGGGAGTTTGGGAGTGTGGGGGTGTGGGAGTAATAGGCGGGCGTGATAGAGCCAATCTCTCGCTATCACGCCTGCCTTATACTCCCACACTCCCAACCACCCATACTCCCACACATACCCCGCTTGCTTGATTTTGGCGTTAACGGTAATATGATGTCTCACCCCGAGTATGTTCTGCGCGGGGTTTTTATGCGTGTTATCGACAAGGTTTCTCCCCCTGTGAGAGGAAGAACAACAGCGTGAAATCGTCGGCAATTAATAATTCGCCACAATCCGGAGAGCAACAGCCTGTCGCCGCCTGCACGAGCGGGAGATTGCTGTCGCGGGTCGGGCGCATCAGCCCCGGGTATCAGCGTGTGCTGCTGGTCGCCGTTTGTGCCGTGCTGTTCTGTCTCTGGTTGCTCAAGATGCCGCTCACCGAGATCGATGAGGTGCGCTTCTCCGAGGCGACACGGGAGATGGTGAGTTCCGGCAACTATATCATCCCCACCTTCAACGGCGAGCTGCGCTTCCAGAAGCCGATCCTGTATTACTGGATTCAGTCGGCTTCCATTCGCCTCTTCGGTCAGTATGAAGCTGCCGCCCGTTTCCCCTCCGCACTGGCGGCCATCCTGCTGGTATTGCTGATTCACGGATTCCTGCTGCGCTGGCTGCCGTCGCGGTTGCCGGAGGAGGATGACGAGGGGCGGGCCTCCGCGCGGGGCGCAGCGCTGCTCGGGGGGCTGGTCTCAGCGACAGTGCTGCTGACCATCCTGTGGGCGCGCGCCGCCACCACGGATATGTCGTTGACGCTGTTCATCTCCGCCACGCTGCTGGCGCTGCTGCAGGCCGATCTCACCCGCGCCATTGCCCAGGAGCCGCCACGGCAAGTACGGCGCTGGTATCTGGTAGCCGCTGCCACTGCGGCGTTGGCCTTTTTGACCAAGGGGCCTATCGGCGCGGTGATCCCGTTCCTCACCTGGCTGTGCTACCATCTCTACCAGCGCAATTTGCGGGCAGAGATCCGCCGCGTACCCTGGTTGCTGATGGCCGGTCTGTTCCTGCTCATTGCCGCCCCCTGGTACATCGCCACTCTGCACTACGTCGGCACGGATTTCCTCAAACACTTCTTCATGAATGAGAACGTGCAGCGCTTCACGAAGACCCAGGAAGGGCATGGCGCATCGAATCACCTGCAGGGGCTCTTCACTTATCCATTAATGACGCTGGTCTTCCTCTTCCCCTACAGCCCGTTTTTGCTGCGCGAGATGTTCAAGCCTTTTGCGGAGAATCCTCGCCTGCGCGCGGACGACATGATGGTGCGCATCCGCCGTTTCAGCTGGTGCTGGCTTGGTGGCACCATTGTGCTCTTCTCGCTGTCAAGCACGCAATTGCCCTCGTACATCCAGAGCATTATCGGCGCAGCGGCGATCCTCTTCGCCTTGCACGCACTCGGGCGCCTCACCAATGAGAGCGAGAGTTCCGCGGGTAAAAAGGGCTTTGCGCTGGAAACCGCGTTCATCGTGATCATCGGTGCCGCCATCGTGGGTTACCTGAGCTACGGAATGTTCCACAGCGATATCTTCAAACTGGTGCGCTGGGTTCCCCCGGCATCCATCCCATATCATACCGCGCTGCTGGCCGCCATTTGCCTGGGGATCACCGGCGGGCTGTTCGTACTGGGCGTGCTGCTCTGGGGTCTGCTGCGGCGCGCCGACGCGTTCATCGGCTGGACGATGGCGACGTGGACCCTGGTGCTCACGGTGCTGGTCTTGCTGATCGGTCCACTGACGGTGCAGAGTAATTATTCGCAGATGGTCGAAACCGGCAAGTATCTGCAATTCTTCCCGCGTGAAACGCCCGTCTTCGCGTATTTCGGCTCCGCCCCGGAGACGCTGGTCTATTACGCGCAACGCCCCATTTTGCTCTGCAGCATGGATGAGAAAGAAGTCTATTTCCATCAACTTCTGGCAGAAAAGATGGTAGCCACGCATCAGGGGATCGTTGTCACCGATAAAGCCCACCTGCGGTCGTTGAAAAAGAAGTGCGCCGTCACCCTATTGAAGGAGATCGGGCCGATCCAGGTTTATCAAGTAAACCTGTTGCCTCCGAACACTCCCCTGCCGGCCAATCATCTGGGACACTGAAAGGGTGTAACTCATGCCGTCGTTTCGTTTGCTATGTACCGCGATCTGCCTACTTTGCAGCCTGGCACTCCCGCTTTCTCCCTTGCAGGCGCAAACGCCGGCAGCACAACACCGTCACGTTACCAATCCCCCTCCGGGGTTAAAAGTTACGCCGCCATCGCCAACACCGGTGCCCGCGAAACCGCAAAAGCACGTAAAAACATTCGAGAACTTCTCAGAAAATGTGATCGTCTTCCGTTTCGTCAACTCGCATCATTCGCCCGCCGCCGATGTGTTCTTCACGCATTACTACTGGCTGGGCAACGGCTTTATCGTGGTCTTTGTCGCCGCACTGGTTTTCATCTTCCGCCGGAAGAAATTCTGGATTCTGCTCCTCTCCGTGGGGATAGAGACGATTGTGGTGCAAGTGCTCAAGCAAGTCTTTGATCAACCGCGCCCGCCGGTCGTCCTGAGCGGCGTGCATCTTCTCCAGCCATTACAATACCATTCATTTCCCTCCGGCGATGTCGCGCTGGCGTTCGCGATGGCGGTGCCACTCATGGTCGGGGAGAAATGGTACACACAGGCACTCCTCATCCTCTATGCGACCCTCATCGGCTACGAGCGCATGTACCTGGGGGTACATTTCCCGCTGGATGTGATGACCGGCGCACTGATCGGCACACTCTCGGGTGGGCTGGCGCTGTTCACCATTGGCAAGTGGCGCAAGGCTACGGCGTTGACGCCGGCAGAGCCACCGGCAACATCGTAAAGCAAGGAAAGGTTTCGCTTGGGGCTGTGAGGAAACCATCAGGGTATGCCGTACGGCGCAATCAGCCGGTTTACCTGTCGTCGCCGGACGCAATATCTCAATCAGCATGTACAACAGGATCGAGACACCGTGATAGCACAGCATGACCTGGGGAGTTATCTGAAACGCTTGCAGGCGCTGTTGTCCAGCCAGGGCGCTGCGTATGGATTCGCGCTGACGGTCTGGGGCACGGGATCGCTGGCGCGCGACCAATACAGCCCCTTCACGATCGACCGCGTATTCCTGTTCATCCTCGGGCCATTGCTGATGTATGCCTGCCTGCTGGTCACTCTGTATCGTCCCGGACAACTGCCCGTGGTGCTGGCCAATATCCGCTACACGCTCTTCGGCTTCCTGGATTTCCTCTCCGTGCCGTTGGCGGTCGGTACCGGATTCTTAGTCTACTCGCTGGTCCATCAACCGATCATCGGCATTCCACTGGGCTCATTCCTGGCGACGCTGGTGTACAACCTGTTGCTGGGGACGCAGTTGCTGCTGTTTGGTAATCGAGCATCACGTTCCGATTTATGAGACCGATTGCGTGAAGTACAAAAAGCCGTGGGGCGATGACCCCACGGCTTTCGTGTACCGGCGTCGGATTTCGCCTTGAGTTATGCCTGCTTCTTCTCCACAAACTCCGCTATCGAGTTCACGTCCTTAAACAGCGACAGGCGGAATTCATCTTCCTCGAAGGTGATGCCGTAGACGTCTTCCAGGCCCACCACTAACTCGAAGAGGGCGACGGAGTCGATGCCCAGGGTTTCCAGCAGCGGGGCGTTGTCCGGGATGTCCTCGGGCTTTACGCGCAGGAAGAGGCGCTCGACGAGCAGATTTTTGATTTCAGCTTTTGTTGCTTCGGATGCCATTGTATTCTCCTTGATATCACAGGAGTTTTGGGGACAGACACCGAAACTCCTTGCTTCTTCAGGCTTATGCAGATGCGTAAGCAATCAGGTTATTACAGGTGGAGTTTCGATGTCAGTCCCCAAAACTCAGGCCGTCACGGCCTCACATGCTTTTGCCACCGCCTGGAAATCGTCTTTCAGGTCGGCATAGAGTTTACGGAAGATGGGGTAGTAGCGCGCGTAAACGGCGGCATTGTCGGCGTTCGGTTGCACGCGGTTGGCTACCGAGATGGTCTGCGCGCAGGCGGACTGCACGCTGGGGTAGATGCCGGTGCCGACGCCGGCGAGCAGCGCCACGCCGAAGGCCGGGCCTTCATCGATGTTGATGGTGACGCACTCGCGGTTGTAAATATCCGCTTGAATGCCCCGCCACACCTGGCTGCGCGCGCCGCCGCCGGAGAGGCGGATTTGCGTCGGCTCCACGCCCATTTCGCGGAAGATTTCCAGCGAATCGCGCAAGCCATACGCTACGCCTTCCAGCACCGAGCGCACCATGAACGCCTTGTTGTGGCGCAGGGTGAGCCCGATGAAGGCGCCGCGCGCGTAGGGATCGGGATAGGGACAGCGCTCGCCGGTGAGATACGGCAGGAAGAGCAGGCCTTCGCAGCCCGCGGGCGCGGCGGCGGCTTCCTGGGTGAGAATCTCGTACGGGTCGACGCCGATGTTGCGCGCCACACCGGCCTCGGAGTTGCCAAAGGTGTCGCGATACCAGCGCAGCGAGCCGCCGGAAGAGAGCTGCACGCCCATCACGTGCCACTCGCCGGGCACGGCGGCGCAGAAGGTGTGCGTGCGCAACAGCGCGTCGGTGTACGGCTTGCGCATGTGGGCGAAGAGCACGCCGGAGGTGCCCACCGAGCAGGAGACGATGCCTTCCTCCACGATGCCGTTGCCCACTGCGCCGGCGGCCTGGTCGCCGCCGCCGCCTACCACCGGGGTGCCTTCCACCAGGCCGGTCAGTGCGGCGACTTCCTTGGTGATGTGTCCGCTGACATCAGGTGACTCGAACACGGCCGGCAGCATCTCTGCGGTGACGTTGCACGCGGCCATCATCGGGGCGGACCAGGCGCGCTGCTTGACGTTGAGCAGTGAGGTGCCCGAGGCATCGGAGACTTCAGTGGCGAAGACGCCGGTGAGCATGAAGCGGATGTAATCTTTCGGCAGCAGGATCTTCTTCACGCGCGCCCACGCTGCCGGCTCTTTCTGCTGCAGCCAGACGATCTTCGGCGCGGTGAAGCCGGTGAGCACGGGGTTGAGCGTCTCGCTCTCCACCACCTCGCGCCCGGCGCGCTCGGTGATCCATGCGCACTGCTCGGCGGTGCGCTGGTCGCACCAGAGGATAGCCGGGCGGATCACCTGGTTGTCGGCATCAAGGAAAACCGAGCCGTGCATCTGCCCGGACAGCCCGATGCCGGCAATCTCCGACGCCTTCACGCCGGACTCCGCCAGCACGCGCTGCACCCCCTTCACCGTCGCCTGCCACCAGTCCGTCGGCTGCTGTTCAGCCCACATCGGGTGGGGCGTATAGAGGGGATATTCTTCTGTGGCACTGGCAATCTTACGGCCAGCGGTATCCACCAGCAGCGTTTTCGTGCCGCTAGTGCCAATATCAATGCCAAGCAGGTAGGGCAAAGCACACCTCCGAGAGAAATCTCAGTTTTGAGTTCTGAGTTTTGAGTTTTTAGTTGGGCGGCGCAGAGACACGCCGTGGGATATTATACAATTAGACTCGATGAGAGGGAATCCTCTTACTTCTGCATCGTAGAGGCGCTAAGACGCTGATGTATTTCTATCCCAGGAACATTTCACCGCTTTGCGCCGTCTATACTGCAGGAGGATCCTACCGTATGAATATTTCACGGACTTTGTTGACTTGTCTTGCGGGATTTTACTTGCTCATCGTGAGCCAGGGTGTCGCTATGTGCTACCCTGCGTCTGCCTTTGAACCGCACCGCTTATTGAAGAACTCGAGTGTCGTAGCGAAGATCCAGGTGCTCTCGACGAAAACGAACGGCACCTGCATCGATCACCGATTCAACATGACTGTCAGCTGCACAACCGCCCATGTGAAACTCCTCTCGACCATCAAAGGATCGCCCATCGGGGAGTTCGATATCGCTTATCCAAATCCGAAAGATGTCGGCTGGGCGCGCTATCCTTCGCTGGGAAAAGATGAGATCACCCTGGTATTTCTCTCCGGCAATGCCTCACCGTACCATTTTACCGATATTAACAATGATCAAATGAAAGTCAGCGCGGCGCTCATCCCGTTTCAGCCGCAACAGACACCGGAGCAACGGTTGCAGGCCGAGATTGATACGGCGGCCAACGATCTGCGCGGTCTCGACCAATTACTCGCCATCGAGCGAATGGGGCAAATGGGCGGCACAGACGCCATCCTGCTGTTGCGCAAATTCTCCGAATCTCCCGACATGGTGGTCGCGGCACAGGCGTTGATCGCGCGAATTCGGGCGAATGATCCACCGGATGCCGGTGTCTTGCTGGCCTTCTTGAAGCGCAATCCCGCCGACTTCAACACCGGCGCAGCCATGAAGAAATATCACGCCACCAGGTATAATATCAGCGACCTGCAGGGAGAGATCATCTGGGCAGTGAGCAACAGCATCAGGGAAGATGATCGCCATCCCCAACACGTTGTCCGAATGCCCGGCTTTCCCTACCTGGACTTTTTCCGGCAAGCCTTGCAGGCTGATATGATCAAGAAAAACGATAATTCGCTGGGCATTGCGATCGGATCCGGACTACGCAAATTGGCAGACAAAGCGAGCATTCCCCTGCTCATCAACCTGTTGGGTCATTCGGATGCCAACCTCCGCTATTTCGCTGTCACCACGCTGGCCCGCATCAACGGACGAGATGACCTATTCATCTCCACGGGCAGGTTTCATGCGAATGAGCAGAAATATCTCTCATACTGGCGGGAGTGGTGGAAGCAGCACAAGGACGAATATAAGTAATAAGGCAAAAGCGCGCCCCGCCGGTCGGCGGGGCGCGCTTTTGTGATTTTAGAATCGGACGGATCGGACTGATCAGACGGATCGGTCGGATCGGATTTGGCATGTTCGGTGCCAGCGCTGGTACTCCCCTCTCCTCGGGGAGAGGGGCTGGGGGTGAGGGAGTACTAGCGCCGACACCGATAATATTTTTTCACACTTGCGCCGGCGTGCTCACGGTGCGGTCGACGGCGGCGGCCACGCGGCGAATGCGGCCCATCAGGTCAACGAACTTCTCCGGGGTAAGCGCCTGCGCGCTGTCGGATTTCGCCTGCGCCGGGTGGTTATGCACTTCGATCTCCAGCCCGTCGGCACCGGCGGCGACGCCGGCCAGCGTAATGTCCGCCACATAGCGCCAGTCGCCGGCGGCGTGGCTCGGGTCGAGCACCACCGGCAGGTGCGAATGGTGCTTGATTACCGGGATGGCGTTGATATCGGTGGTGAAGCGGGTGGACGTCTCGAAGGTGATGATGCCGCGCTCGCAGAGGATCACCTGCGCGTTGCCTTCGGACATAATATATTCCGCAGCCATCAGCAGGTCTTCGATCTTGCAGCCGAACCCGCGCTTGAGCAGCACGGCGATCGGCATGCTGCCGACACGTTTCAGCAGACGGAAGTTCTGCATATTGCGCGCGCCGATCTGCAGCACATCGGCGAAATCTTTGGCCATCTCGCAGTCGTCGTTGTCCATCACCTCGGTGACGATGGGCAGGCCGGTGATCTCGCGCGCTTCGGCGAGAATCTCCAACCCTTTCATCCCAAGACCCTGGAAGGCGTACGGGGAAGAGCGCGGCTTAAACGCGCCACCGCGCAGCATATGCGCGCCGGCTTCTTTCACCGCCAGCGCCACTTCCAGCGTTTGCTCGCGGCTCTCCACGCTGCAGGGTCCGGCCATGACGCAGAGTTCCGGCCCGCCGATGGTAACGCCGCGAATATCCAGCACCGTGCCGGCGGGATGATGCGCGCGGCTGGCCAGTTTGTACGGCTCGGAAACCAGGGCGACGCGCTCGACACCATCAAACGCGGCAAACTTATCGGCCACGGCCATCTTCTCCGCGTTCACTACACCGATCACTGCGATCACTTTGCGCTCAACACCGGGGTTGATGAAGGGACGAAAACCTTCCGCCTCGATCGCCGCAATCACTTGATTGACAGCGGCTTCCGGCGCCCCTTCTTCCATAATAATAATCACCGTACATTCTCCCTTTGCTAAATTCACAACAAGCCATCGGCAATGCCTGAACCTTGCTGCAGACTCGCCAGCTTAATGAGTATAAAGTGTACCAACTCACGCGGATATCGGCAAGGGCCACCTCTTTGGATTCAGGATGCAGGATTCAAAGGCTAATGCGGTCGGTTGAGCTATGACGAGTTGGAGGGACCTATCAAGTTTAGGTGCACACCGATATGCAAGCGCCTTTGCGTGGGACTCATACAGTAGAGTCATTGTCACGCAAAGGCGCAAAAAGCCAATGCAATAACAGTTCAGGCTTACAGGTTATATGACTTGACTCCTGAATCCTGCATCCTGAATCAACGTCATCCGACCATCAGCGGATACCGCCCATACTCTTCCGCCACTTCCACCAGGGCGAAGATATTCTCGTCCGGGGTGTCGCGTCCGCACTGGTCGCCGGTGGAGAGGATGAAGCCACCGCCGGCTCCAGCATCGTCGATGGCCTGGCGCGCGGCGGCTTTTACCTGTTCTACCGTGCCGTTCAGCATCAGGTCGGTGGTGTGCAGGTTGCCCATCAGGCAGATCTTCGCCCCGAATTGTTCCTTCAACTCGCGCAGGTTGCAGTCGCCCATGGGCGGAATTTCCAGCGGGTTGATGCAGTCAAGATCCGTCTCGTTGGCACAGACTTCCACCATGTAGCGCTCTTTGCCGCAGGAATGCACCATCGTCAGCACGCCGGTCGCCTTCGCCTGTTTGGTGATCTCCTGCAGCGAAGGCAGCGCATACTGCCGCCAGAGTGACGGGGAGGACATGGTGACGGATCCTGAGCCACCGGTGAGGATGAAGTCCGGCTTCGCCGCCAGATGATATGGCAGCTCGCGCATGATGCGGTCATGATGCCGCTCACAGAGTTCATCCAGGATTTCCGGATTGTCCATATATAAATAGCTGAGGGTCTGCAACCCGCCCACGAACCACACTTCCCAGATATGGAATCCGGGGGTGCACAGGTTCGTGCCCAGCACGCCAAGCTCGCCCAGCGCTGCCCGCTGTATCTCGAGCGAGTCCGTCTTCACCGTATCGAATTCCCAGATTTCATACAGCTTCGGCAGGTCTTCCGCAGGATTTTTAATCATCTTCTCGATGGTCACCGGCGGGATATCCTTAGGATAGACGGTGACGGTGCGTAAATCGCCTTTCGAGGTATGGGTGATGACTTCCTGTGTCCACTTCTCTTCAGTCTGTTCCAGCCAGCGGGATTCGGTGGTCACCGTCGGGTGCTCACTGGTAATATCCAGGCCGCCGTACATAAACCAGCCATCGATGCCGAAATATTTGACGGCATCGATGTATGCCTGCCACAATGGGGGATCATCTTCTCCATAGACATGCATGAATGGCTTTCCGGTCAGCCGGCATGGGATCATATTGGACATGTCGGGGCAGGCGGGAACCCGGTCGGGCATGCCGCCGGCGATGGCGATCATCATTCGTTCACGAGGAGTCATATTACTCTACCTTTCAACGGCTTGTCGGGCGATAAACCCGTAAATAGTCACTTTCAGCGGTTTAATTCGACGCGGTCAGCGGGAATCCCTTGCATGATGACATGAAAGCGTGTACCATTGGCGCCGTCGTAATCAGAAGCTGTGTCGCAAGGATCTGTCCAGGGATGGCGCCGGATATTTTGTGGCTGGGTGAAGAAGATTCCCGGAGGTGTGTGAGGACATACCTCGGAGGAAAGCTTCTGCGGCCAGGCGCGAAAGAGACAAGCCAGGCATGGTCAGAGGTTTGCGAGACAGCTTCCCAGGAGGACACGGAAGAACGTGGCACAGAAATCCCTCATAATCGTCGAGTCACCCGCGAAAACGCGAACCATTAAAAACTTTTTAGGCAATGATTACGAGATCATGGCCTCGATGGGACACGTGCGCGACTTACCGGAAAACGGGCTCGGTGTTGATGTCGAGCATTCCTTTTCACCGGAATATGTGACGATCAAAGATAAAGTGGAGACCGTCTCCAAACTGCGCAAGGCCGTGCAGCAGGCGGACAAAGTCTACCTCGCAACCGACCCGGATCGCGAGGGAGAGGCGATCGCCTGGCATCTGAATGAAGCCCTGCACCTGAAAGGCGCCGAACGGATCGAATTCAACGAGATCACCAAGAGTGCCATCACCAACGCCCTGCAGCACCCGCGCCATATCGATATGCAGCGTGTGAATGCGCAGCAGGCGCGGCGCGTGCTGGACCGCCTGGTCGGGTATCAGTTGAGCCCGCTGCTCTGGCGCAAGGTGCGTCGCGGGCTGTCCGCCGGGCGCGTGCAGTCGGTGGCGGTGAAGCTCGTTTGCGACCGTGAGCGCGAGATCGAGGCGTTCGTCGCGGAAGAATACTGGACCATCGTCGCCGAATTGACGCCGCAGGATGAGCCGGGGAGCGTCTTCTTCGCCAAGCTCATCGAGCGCGATGGCAAAAAACTGAAGCTGGAAAAGGAAGAGGAAGCCCGCATCGCCGAGCGCGATTTGCGCGCTGCTGCGTATCGCGTCGCCGAGGTGAAGAATTCTGAGCAGCGCCGCAACTCACAGCCGCCGTTCATCACCAGCACGCTCCAGCAGGAAGCCTTCCGCGCCTATAGCTTCAGCGCCAAGCGCACCATGGCGCTCGCGCAGCAACTGTACGAAGGCCTGGAACTGGGCGCCGAGGGGCATGTCGGGTTGATCACCTACATGCGTACCGACTCTACGCGCGTGTCCGACGAGGCGCAGAAGCAGGCGGCGGAATATATTGAAGCGCAATACGGCAAAGAATATCTACCGGCGACCAAACGCGAGGTGAAGGCGGTGAAAGGCGCACAGGAAGCGCATGAAGCCATTCGCCCGACGGATGTCACCCGCACCCCGGACCAGCTCGCACACAGCCTCTCCCCGGACCAGTTGAAGCTCTACCGGTTGATTTGGCGGCGTTTTTTAGCCAGCCAGATGGCGAGCGCGGTGTATGACGTGATGGTCATCGACGTGCAGGCCGCGAATTATCTGCTGCGCGCGCAAGGCCAGCGCCTCAAATTCCCGGGCTACCTTGTCCTCTCACCGGAGCGGGAAGAAGGAGAATTCCTCCCGCCGGTGAAAGCGGGGCAGCCGCTGGACATGCGCAATCTGCAGACCGATCAGCATTTCACCCAGCCGCCCGCGCGCTACACGGAAGCCACGCTGGTGAAAGCGATGGAGTCGCATGGCATTGGGCGCCCGTCCACCTACGCGCCGATCATCAGCACCATCATTGACCGCCGCTATGTCTTCCTGGAGGATAAAAAGTTCCATCCCACGGGGCTCGGCCTGGTGGTGACGGAGCAACTGGAGAAGCATTTCCCGAAGATCATCGATCCGGATTTCACCGCCAATATGGAGAATCAGCTCGACGCGGTGGAGTCCGGCAGCGAAGATTGGGTGAAGGTGCTGGAAGAATTTTACGGCCCCTTCGAGCAGGCGCTCACCGAGGCCGGCGAGACGATGCAGCGCATCAAGGTGCCGGAGGTATTGCTCGAACGCACCTGTCCGAAGTGCGGCAAACAACTCGCGCTGCGCGAAGGGCGCTTTGGCCGCTTCGTCGCCTGCACCGGCTTCCCCGAGTGCGACTTCACCGGGCAGGAAGCCGAATTTGTGCAGAAGGAAGAGGAAGAGGGTGGCGAGAAGCCCGAGGCCGTGGAAGTACCGGAAGTCGCCTGCGAGCAGTGCGGTGCGCCAATGACCGTGCGTAAGAGCCGTCGCGGTCCCTTCCTCGGCTGCAGCCGCTACCCGGAGTGCACCTTCACGCGTCCGATGCCCGGCGAAGAAGGCACGGTGAAGAAGAAGGAACCGGCGCAGTTGACGAACATCGCCTGCGAAAAATGCGGCAAGCCGATGGCCATCCGCAGCAGCCGCCGCGGCAAATTCCTCGGTTGCAGCGGTTTCCCGCGCTGCCGCAACGCCAAGCCGATGCCTGCCGAAGAGGTGGAAATCATCGAAACCGCCGCCCCCAGCGACAACGGCAAAGAACCCGCTGCCACGACGGAAAAAGCCGCCAAAGCGGAGAAGAAAGCCCCGGCTAAAGAGAAGAAGACCGCCGCTAAGACGACGAAAACCGAGGAGAAGAAGGCGCCGGTGTCCCGGCGGAAGTCGAGTGGGAAGGCGACGAAGTAAGTAGTGGCACGGGCTTCCAGCCCGTGCGTCGCCTTGGCTTCCAGCCAAGGCGAGTCTAGTCAATTAATCGTGGCACGTCGCCCCGCCTGAAAAGGCGGGGCGACGTGCCACGAGCAGGATGCTCATGCGACACACGGCCAGGATGGCCGTGCCACATTATTTCATTGCCCGAATCGCATCCTTCAACTTCGCATTCCCCGGATATGCCTCCCGCAGCCAGACCACCTTGCGTTGCTGATCGAGGACTACCACCGTCGGCACGCGCCGCAGGCCGAGTTGCTTCGTCCAGCTTCCGTCATCGAGCAGTACCGGGAAGGGGATTTTGCCGGCGTTCACCAGCGGGCGGATCTCTTCGGTGTAGCGGCCGTCGACGCTCACTGTCAGTACGGTGCAATCGAGATCTTGTTGCTCAGCGGTGAGTTCCTGAATGGACGGCAATGCTTTCTTCCAGGTATCGCACCAGAAGGCCCAGAAGATCACCACCACTCGCCCCGTTTTCACCTCGGACATCGTGAACTGGTGTCCCTGCAGATCATATAGTTGCAGGGATGCCAGCGATGCTCCCGGCTGCGGCTGCGGCGCCTCGGTTGCGCCGAAAGCCGTGCCGAGTATGAGCGTCGACACGAAGAACAAACTACAGATTATCAATAGCGTTTTTTTCATCGGTCTACTCCTGGAGCGCGAACCTCCCGGTGAGCGATAGGTAAGCCAGTATATATCACGTATCGCTGGCTCACCGGGAGGTTCGCGCTCCAGGTTACTCCTCATTGATCTTTATATGCACCAGGCGCTCCTCGCCGCGCACTTCGGGGAAGTATACCAACTCCGCGGTGCCGGGGCGGATGCGGTAGGAGCCGGGGGCTTCAGTGCGCAGCCAGTAGGTGATCGTCTGCTCGCCTTTCGGCAGGTAGTCGAAGTAGTAGATGAGCCGGTCATCCCATTGCTCCTGGTAATCACAGCCGTAATAGCCGGAGAAGTCATTGCCCGGGATTCCGGGGAACATGCGCTGCGACGGGGTGTATTCACCGCCGACAATCTCGCAGCCTGCCGGCACTGGCTCCTGCAGCATGGCGTAACGATAATGCTGGTCGCAGGTGATGGTGGCGGTCACTTCCACCAGGCTGCCGGTGGTCTGCGTGCCGGCATTCACCGGGTCCTCGGCCACCACGCGATATTCGCGCTTGATGTGGATGCCCTTCTCCAACGGCGTGATGCCTTCCGCGGGGATCACGTAGTTAAGATGGGCGGTCCAGTAGATATTACCCGCGCCTTCTTTGGCCAGGCGGACAACATTATTACCAGGGTGCAGGCTGGCGGCGGGGATGGTGAGATGGACCGGCTCGCCGAACACTTGCTCCGCGGTGAACTGCATTGAGCGAACATCGCGGTCGTTAATGCGCACCGCCACCGTCTCATTCGGCGCCAGCTCTTTCGCCTGCTTCAGGTAAGCGGTGAGCGCCAGCACCGCCGAAGCGGTGTCTTTAGTCGAGTTCCAGGATTTCCCCTCGCGAGCCGCCATCAGCCAGCGCACCGCCGGGGTGATGGCCGTGCTCTGCGGCTTCACGGCCAACAGCGCCAGCAGCACCTGCGCAGTGACTTCCACATCGCTATCCAGCCAGGAGCCGCCGCCACCGGCATTGGCAGTCCAGTGCGTGGCCGTGCCGGTCTGCACGGCCTTTGCTTCGAGCTCACCGGCGATGAACCGCGCCGAGTCGAGGAATGAATCCGGCGCCTTCGGATGGTGGCTCATCTTCGCCAGCGCGAGGGCCAGGCTGGCGCGGCTGAAGGTGTCCATCTTTTCATGCTCGTTAATGAGCCGCCTCGCGACATTGATCGCCTGGTTGAGCGTGTTGTCGTCCCACTGGTCTGCATAGGCCATCGCCAGCAGCAAATACGTCGCCGCGGTGCGCTCCGGGGTATTTTCCAACGCGCGGCGCAGGTAATCGACACCGCGCGGCAGCGGTCCCGCCGCCAGTGGGTAGCCGGCATCGCGCGCCTGCGCCAGTCCGTAGACAACATAGGCGGTCATGAATGGATCACTTTGATCGAACTCCCACCAGTTCCAGCCACCGTCGCCGTGCTGATAGCGCAGCAATTTCTGCAGCCCGAAGCTGACATAGCGTTTCAGCATCGGCGGCTCCGGGCGCTTCACTCCGAGCTCATGCAGTGTGCGGGTGACGATGATATCGGGCAGGAAGCTGCTCATCGTCTGTTCGGCACAGCCATGCGGATATTCCACCAGATAATCCAGCGCCTCGAAAATCGGCCCGGCTAGCGACGGGGAGACCGTCAGGTCGATACTGGCGGAGCCCGGCACCGTGTTGGCCGGCAGCGCCATCTCCAGCGACGCGCTGTCACCGCTCATCCCGGCGTTGGCCTCCACCCGCTTCACGCCGTCGGGGTAGACCGGCAGCGTATTCTCGATGGCGTCCGTGGCGCCTTCCCCACCGTCCGCGCTCACCAGGAAGCGCACCTGGTCGGTGGCCAGCCCGGTGATGCCGTTGATCTTCACCTTCCAGGTGAGGCGTTGGATGCCGTCCGCCGGCAGTGTGATCTCCTGTTCGGTCGCGCCGTCGATCTGCGCGCCTTCGGCGCTCAATGTCACCTTCGTCTTCCGCTCGGTGCCGGTGTAGTTGTGCACGATGGCGGCGATGGTGCCTTCGTCATTGCGCACGTAGAAGCGCGGGAGGGTGAGGCGCACCAGCAGCGGCAACGTCACCTTCACCTCGGCACGCGCGTCACCGGCAGAGGTATCGACGGTCAGTCCTCGTGCCGTCGCCCGCCAGGTGGTGAGGTTATCCGGCACGGTGAAGCTGACCTGACCGTGCCCGTTCGCGTCAGTGATGAGCGATGATGCCCAGAAGGCGGTATCGACGAACAGCTTTCGCACGCGGATGGGCTTATCCGGCGTCTGGGGTGTTGGCGTCATAGGATCATGGGGTATCTGCTGGTATCCGCCACCGGGATACGTCGCCTCCAGCGAATAATCCTCCATCACCCGTTGCGCCTGCGGATGCCAGAAGACACCATAGGGGTTCGGCGTGTTATCCGGCATGATGGCGTAGATCGCCGCGTCCACCACGCCCAACCCGAGCTCAGCCGCCACGCCGCGCCCGCGATAATCACGGGTGGCGACATCATAGACGGCCTTCTCGCCGGGTTGATAGGTATTCTTATTTGGCGTAATCTCGATGGCCAGCGTCTTCTCGACGGCCGGCGCATTCAGTACGGCATCGTAGAAAACTTTCGCTCCCTTGCTGAAGGCGGTCAGCCGTACCAGCACACCGGGCTGATATGCATGTACCACCGGCAGCTTGATGATGAAATCCTTGCCGGTCAGCGGGTGTACTTCAAAACGGTACAGCCGCTCTCCTTCCACCGTCAACAACGCCGAGGAGCCAACCAGTGACGTGCGCACGCGCAGCAAGGCTGTTTCGCCGACCGTGTAGGATTCTTTATCAAACGAGATTTCCAGCATCGGCCAGGCTGGTTCCGATCGTTTCTCGACAACAGTGAAGCCATCCATCGCATAGAACACATTCCCTTGTGTATCCAGCCCCCAGGCCTCCAGCGTATAATAACCCGGTCGCAATACCTTGAACTTGATGGTGCCGCGCCCATCCTTATCCGTGGTCACCTTATACGGGGTGCGCTTCTCATACGGGCGGTGCTCGCGGTCCTGGAGGTGCTCGACGAGGGTGATAGTGACCGGCGCCTGCACCGGCTTATCATCGTAGCCTTGCACATTGGCGGTCACCGCTACCGTTTCACCCGGCAGATACTGGCCGGGATTCCGCGCCAGCGAAAGCTTATAGAGCGCAGCCATGATTTGTGTGCTCACCGCGCCGGATTGGGTGCGCTGGGAGAGGTCGGTCACCTCAGCGCTCACACTGACGCTCCGGTCATAAGGCAAGCTGCGCGTGGGTATCTGCAGTTCGAGTTTCCCTTTGGCATCGAGCCGGCCTTGCCCAGTATAACTCTCCTCGGGCTGTCCGATGGCGGCGCTGCCCAGGCCGGCGGCGGTGAAGATAGGCGTGGGCACGGGCGAGCTGGTCGCCTCGAAACGCACCGCGTATTTGACCTTCGCCCCGGCCACCGGGCTGCCGAAGAAGTAATTCGCCCCAATGGTCACCGGGATCGTCGTGCCGCCAAGGTAATACGGTTTGGCCACGCTGCCCGTCACCTCGAATTCCGGCTTGCGATAGGCTTGCACTTCGAAGCTGTAATACTCGCGGTACTCCTCCCCACTCCCGTCCCCGCTCCCCGAGGAGAGGGGAGAGCCGGCGAGTGCCACTTCCAGCGTGTAGGTACCGAGCGGCGGCACCGGGGCGAGTTGGAAATCACCGGCGAAGGAGCCGAAGGCGCTGAGTGGCAAGTGTTCGTCATACACCACCGTGTCGCCGCGTGTTTTGATCTGCACGTGTAACGACTTGTCCGTAGGCAGCGAATACTCCCCACGGTGAACGGCGCGCACAGTGCCGCGGAAGCGCACCAGTTGGCCGGGACGATAGATGGGGCGGTCGGAGTACATGAAGACCAGATACGGTTTCTCCTGCTCAGGCGCCGAGGCGCGGGCGAAGGCCGGTTCCCCGCCGCGTGTGGCGATCCAGATGGGCTGGTAGCCGTGCACCGCGCTGAAGACGGCGATGCCGTCCGCGCTGGTATGCACGGTCTGCAGGCGCCCGTTGACATCATAGGCGGCTACTGCGGCATTCGCCGCCGGCTTGCCATCCTCCGAGTTCACCAGCCAGGCCTTCACCACATCCGGCGAGCGCTTTACCAGCAGTACCTGCATCGACACGGCGAACCATGTCCGCACGGTGATGCCCCCACCCTTCGCTTCCAGCACATAAACGCCGGAGGAGAGCCTGGGCAGCTTCACGATTTGCTGGGCCCAATTATTCGGATAGGTTTTTTTCATCACCTCCGTCCAGGCGATGCGCGGGGAGGTGAGGTCCATCTTCGCTAACCGCCCTGCTACGCTGTTCGGGTCTTTCCGGTTGTCTGCGGCATTAATCACCGCTGCATTCGGCACCAGTGCCTCAATCGTGGTGTCATAGATCGCCAGCCGCGCACTCTTCAGATTGAAGGTGGACAGCGAGGCCGTCGACGATTTACTCGGCGGGAAGATGCGCTGTGAAACATAAATCGATAGGTTCGGCGCCATGGCATTATCGGCGGAAAACGCGCCAATGCTGCATACGAATAACAGATAACAGGCCATCAACAGGCGGTTTTTCATCGTGTTCTCCATAACCCGGCTTGGCCGGGACATTGCATTGTAATCACTCAATAAGTGTAAACGGCACTATGAATATCGGGGACAGACAACCTTTTGCCTATTTTACTTTTGACTTTTTCCTTCCATGAAGCGTATTGCCTCCAAGCGCAGATAGCTCGCTGGCTCATCTGCTTTCACGCCGGCGCGGATGCGTCCCCAGGCGATCATTTTCTGTACGTCCCCCGTTTCGCCAGGCAGCACCACGCCCGTCTCCCGTGGGCCGCATACCGCCAGCCCATCGGCAACCGGGTCCAGCGTGGTGGGGTCAGTGATGGGGTGGCTGTCGCCGATGATGGAGACGATGACGCGGAACGAGGTGAGTTCGGCGGGCTGAATCGGCGGAAAGCGCTTGTCATGCGCCGCGGCGGCGAGGGCATTGGCGACGATCTCCTGCGCCAGCGTGGATTCGCGCGGATGCAATGTCCCCATGCAGCAGCGCGGCGCGCCGTTGCGGTAGAGCATACTACTGACGAAGACCGCTCCGCGCGCTTTCAACAGCGGGGGTAACTTATCCGGCAGTGGAAACGGCTCGTGTGTACGCGCGGAATAATCCAGCGCCTGCCGTGCCAACGCCAGCGCCGCCTCCCCCTGCCCCTCCCGATCATGGCGAAACGCCTCCACGAGGTTGCTCGCGGCGAAGCAAAGCGCCGTCACAAGCGACATGACGATTATCAGAAGCGCAACTCCGCCGACGCGATACCACCGCACGCTGATCGAAACCCTCCCTGCGCATGAATCCACTCATCCATTCTATTAGAGGATAAGCGAGCGCATTAGTTTCCGGCTATATAATGCCGGTTGGGGATGACGGGAAGATGACAGGGGGATGACGAGGGGATGAAAAATGGTGAACTGACTGCGAGAGACGATGTTGAAGCCACAATATTGTGATAGCATTGTAACGGTCTGATCAACACCGTAGGAAGGGGTGTCCCATGTGGAATCACGATAATTGGCTCCTGTTCATTGGCACTTGTCTGGTCGCATTGATCTGCAGTACCGTTTCGCTCTGCGCTCCCAGCTCGGTTCCAGCGCACGCTGCACCGGTAAAACCCGTGCTGGCGTGGCAGCTACAGCTCCCGGAGAAAGAGCCACTAATGATTTCCGGAGTAAATTCGTCATGCCTTATTGTACGTGGAGACGAATCGAAGAACGGATACGATTCCTGGTTGGCTCCGCTTTATGCGATTCGACTGGCTGATGGCAAAAGTCTCTGGAAACAGAGCTTTTCGAATTTTACCGGCACAACGCTTGATAACGATAATGTATATTTCATCTCAGTAGCCGGAAAAGATAACTTCGTCCTTGAAGCAATTAGCCTGCAGGATGGCACACTGCGGTGGCGGCATGAAGGGGTTGAGTTGAGCGATACGATCCTGACCGGTGGTGGTCGGGTGATTGTCACCGACGAACACGGCGGATTAGTAGCATTGATGCCCTCGACCGGAGAACAGGTCTGGACGATACCTGTGCAGGAGTTGGTTTTACAGAGACGACCGAAAAGCCAAGGATATCCTCTTGGCATTGTCGACGGGATTTTGTATGCCGGTCGACAGTATTTATCAGCCATCGATGTTGCAACCGGAAATATTATCCGGCAGCGCCAGATTCCGCATACGGAAAGTGCGCTCTATCAACTATTTGCCCCAATTAAGTCTGCGAAAGACTGAATCCTGATTTTCCCAGAGGGAAACATAGGCGTTGGAGTAGAGGGTCTGTCTTTGCGCGCACTTCACGAAGACCTGACGCCAGCCTGGGAGCGTGCCAATACCTCTGCACCGGCGTTAGCCGATCACATACTGGTCTGCGAAGATTCGAGCAAACCGTATAACCGGGCAGGGATTGTCGGTTTGAATCCGAAGACCAGCAAGCTCCTGTGGGCACGGCGAGGGAAATCGGTCGCAGAGGACAGGGTTCTCGGCACATGGGGACTGGATGTCGTTATCAATCATACTGCTCGTACTTCTCGCGGTGAGATACAGGCGGAATTGGCAGGTTTGAATCCGAACAACGGCCAAACCCGCTGGACCTTGCCTTGCTATTTTGTTCATTATGCCTTCCATGAAGAATGGATGATTCTGGCACCGTATCTGACCGACAAGGAGCATCCTGTAAGGAAGATCGTGGCGTATCGGAAGAAGGGCTAGCCTGCATCTACTCTTCGGATAGATCGGGGAACAGGGTGGTAAGTGTTTCCTCTATCTTCGGTAAATCATTGGTAACTGTTTCCCAGACAATGGCTAATGAGATATTGAAGTAAGCATGAATAAGCCGATTCCGCATATCGATTAACTCACGCCAGGGTATACCAGGATATTGAGTTCTAAATTCAAGTGTAATGCCAGAGGCCGCTTCGCCAGCTATTTCTAACAAGTGTACCACCGAATACTGGAGCATCTCGTCTTCGCGAAGGTCATTAAGGGATTTACCGGTTGCATACCGGCGAATCTTGCGCACAGCATCAAGCAGATGGTAGACGCGGTCGAGATTGTCCGGCTTATGCGGCATACGCTACCTCGGAGGTTTCAACCACTAGTCGGCGGAAGCGCAGACTGAGGTCCTCCTCGGTGCGAAAATCCGCTTCGCGCCCGATCATTTCCGAGAATTCGCGCTGCATACGCATTAACTCGATGAAGCCGGGTACATGGGCGGGTTCGAACTCGACAAGCACATCAACATCACTATCCGGGCGGAAGTCATCCCGCAGTACCGAGCCAAAGAATGCCAGTTTTCGGATATGGTACCTGCGACAAAAGGCAGCAATCTCATCAGCGTTGATATGGATATGTAGCGCCATGGGCGGACTCCAGCTTTCCAGTGTCAACGATATTATACCATCTGCAGAGAATGACGAACATCGTGTTTCACTCCACCATAATTCATCTAGACAAGCAAGAATATCAGGCGCTGTCTGACGTTATAGAATAGCCCAAGGCAAGCACGTCATGCAACTGTCTCGACCAGCATTCGGGTATAGTCGAATAATTATTCGACTATACCCGAATGCTTCGTTTGAGTGAGTCGATAACAGCAGGAACGATCCTCAACTTAACATCAATTCTCCGGGTTGGCATCTCCACACGACAGGACTCCCGCGAAATATCCCTGAATATGATTTTTATCATAGAGGGCGCACCGAGGCAAATGTTATGGTAACGGCGTCATCAGGTGATGAAAAGATTTTTCTAGTGAAGGAGATCCATAAATGAGCATGTTTTGCTATCAGTGTGAGCAATCCAGCAAGGGCACCGGCTGCACCGCGTTTGGCGTTTGCGGCAAAGATCCGGAGACTGCCGCGCTGCAGGATCTGTTGATCTACGGGGTGAAGGGATTGGCCATGTACGCCCATCGCGCCCGCCAGTTAGGTGTGGCCGATCACGACATCGATGTCTGCACCATCGAAGTGTTGTTCACCACTGTGACCAATGTGAACTTTGATGCGGCGCGCATTGCGGAGATCGCGCACTCGTTGGCCGGCATGCGCGATAAAGCAAAAGCGTTATATGAGCAGGCGTACCAGGCGAAACATGGCACGATGCCCGAGCCACTCGGCGGACCGGCGGCCTGGACTCCGGCGGAGACGCAGGACGGATTGGTCGCGCAGGCGCAGCAGATCGGCATCGAGGCAGCCCGGGCGAAATTCGGCGACGATGTCACCGCGCTGCAGGAACTCATCCTCTATGGCCTCAAAGGTGTGGCGGCCTATGCCGATCACGCCTATGTCCTCGGTCAGGAAGATGACAACGTCTACGCCTTCTTCCATGAGGCGCTGGATTTCCTCACCCGCACCACCTACACCCTGGATGAACTGGTCGGCATGACGCTGAAAGTCGGCGAGGTCAACCTGACGGTGATGGCGATGCTCGATGCCGCCAACACCGGCACCTACGGCCACCCGGTACCCACCAAAGTGCGCGTAACCCCGGTGAATGGCAAAGCGATCCTCGTCTCCGGGCACGATCTGAAAGACCTGCAACTGCTACTGGAGCAGACGGAAGGCCTGGGCATCAACATTTACACCCATGGCGAGATGCTGCCCGCACATGGCTATCCGGAATTGAAGAAATATGCGCACCTGGCCGGCAACTACGGCGGGGCGTGGCAGGATCAGCGGAAGGAATTCGATGCCTTCCCCGGCGCCATCCTGATGACCACCAACTGCATTCAGAAGCCGAAGGAGACCTACCAGGGGCGCATCTTCACCACCGGGCTGGTCGCCTGGCCGGATGTGGTGCATATCGGCGCAGAAAAAGACTTCACCCCGGTGATTGAGGCGGCACAGGCCGCAGAAGGCTTCACCGAGGATACCGAAGCGCAATCGATCATCGTCGGCTTCGGGCACAACACCGTGCTCGGCGTGGCCCCGGTGGTCATCGATGCGGTGAAGAGCGGCGCCATCCGCCACTTCTTCCTCATCGGCGGCTGCGACGGCGCGAAGCCGGGCCGCAACTATTACACCGAGTTCGCGGAGCAGGTGCCGCAGGACTGCGTCATTCTCACCCTGGCGTGCGGCAAGTACCGCTTCAACAAGCTGGACTTCGGCGAGATCGGCGGCATCCCGCGCCTGCTGGATATCGGGCAGTGCAACGATGCCTATTCCGCCATCAAGATCGCCGTGGCGCTGGCGGAGGCCTTCGGCGTGGGCGTGAACGACCTGCCGCTCTCGCTCATCCTCTCCTGGTATGAGCAGAAGGCGGTCTGCATCCTGCTGACGTTGCTGCACCTGGGCATCAAGAATATCCGCCTTGGCCCCAGCCTGCCGGCATTCGTCACCCCGGCCATCCTGCAGGTGCTGGTCGACAACTTCAATATCATGCCGATCGGCACCGCCGAAGAAGACCTGGCCTGCATTTTAAGCCCCAAGGTGGCGTAAATTGCAGTAGAATAAGCTGGAGGAGGAACGCAAATGCGACCTTATGTTGATGAAGAACTCTGTACAACGTGCGGGGCCTGTGAAGAAGTATGTCCGGCGGACCCCAATGTCTTCGTCATAGAGGACAAGTCCAAAGTCGTGCACCCCGAAGCGTGCATCGAATGCGGCGCCTGCGTCGAAGCGTGTCCGACCGAGGCGATTACACTGAAGGAGTAATGGGGTAGGCCAGCTTAATACGCGGAATGAGAGGGGAGGTGGTGATGCCACCTCCCCTTTTTGTGCTACAATACGCCATAACAGAACCTGACAGGAGTGTGAACATGCCGCCAGAAGAACTGCTGAATGCCTTACGCACCCATCTACTCGGCGCCGGCGCGTACCTGGTTTCCGCGGGGGATATCCGCATGCTGCCGACCGAAGTGCGCCATGATCTGCCCGTTGGCATCAGTATCGCGGTTGCCTTGACCCCGGCGATCATCGCTGACATCACTGCCGGGCCGACCCCCGTATATGCGCAGGAGTATGAGCGCGCGAACCGCGTGCTGGACGGCCTGGGCCAGGCGTGTGTCGCCTTCCTGGCAGCGCGCGGGTACCGCGCAGTGGCACAACAGGCGGTAAGCTACCAGTTGGATCGGGCAACCCTCAGCACGCAGTTGCCGCATAAAACCATCGCCACGCGTGCCGGGCTCGGCTGGATTGGCAAATGCGCGCTGCTGGTGACGGAAACGTATGGCTCTGCCATTCGTCTCACCAGCGTGTTGACCGACGCGAACTTGCCGACAGCAGCGCCGATTGACGCCTCGCGCTGCGGCGATTGCACAGCATGCGTGGATGTCTGCCCGGGACATGCCCCCACCGGGCAACTGTGGCAGGCTGGTCTGGAGCGCGCCGACTACTACGATGCCTTCGCCTGTGCGCGCACCGCGAAAGGCCTGGCCAGTGCACAGGGGATCACGCATATCCTTTGCGGCATGTGCATGGCCAATTGCCCGTGGACAAAACGCTATCTGGCAAAGCATGCAGCGGTCAGCGCAGACGCCTGTTGAAATGCGGCGGCAGCGTGGCGGGGTCTTTCGCGATGCGTCCCACCATGCGCTCGAAGGGGCGCTGCAACAGCGAGGTGGTCCAGGCTTCCCGCAGGTCGATGGGCTCAACCAGGATGGTGTACATGCCCAAGCGGTTGCCGCCGAGGATATCGGTGAGGAGCTGGTCGCCGATGATGGCGGTGGTTTCCGGCGTCGTCTCCAGCATCTGCATGGCGCGCCGGTAATTGTGTGGCAGCGGTTTCACCGCGCGGGTGATCCACGGCAACCCCAGGCGATCCGCCACCGTCTGTACGCGATGGGTGGAGGCGGAGTTGCTCAGCACGCATGCTCGCATCCCCGCCTGCTGTAGTTGTTGAATCCACGCTTCCACCTCGGGCGCGATCTCCAGGCTGCGCCAGCGGGTAAGCGTATTATCGACATCAAGCAGGACACCCCGAATACCCAGTTGCGCCAGCTCGGTGCAGTCGAGCGCGGTGAGTTGCGGCAAAATACAGTGCGGACGTAACGACTCGAACATGCCCATATTATGCGGTTCGACACGCTTGCGCGTCAACACACATTCCCCTTCCCAGGAGTATCGGTTTTTAGTGAACGCACCACAAAGACACGAAGAGCACGAAGAGATTTTTAACAATCTCCTGCAGGATGGCACGCATTAGTGAGTATTTAGCCTGGATTTGCTAGGCGGTCAGACTGACTTATCCGACACGTCGAGCGCGTTGGACGCACGAGTGAAGCACAAAATATCCTATTGGTGTCCTTGGGGGTCTTCGTGGTGAAACACAAACGATATCCCTGCTCCCTCCCTTTTCAGGGAAGAGGCTGGGGGTTAGGTTAGTAATACGATCAGTTACGGTTCAGGCTGGCGTGGAGATATACCCCATCGATTTTCGTGGGTTTTCCCGGCGGTAGCAGGGTGATCAATCCTTTGTAGACCTGCTCGGCGCTGATCGAGCGCATGCAGCGGTGGTGCGGGCATTCGTGTTGCCGGCAGGCAAGGCAGGGTTCGGACGAGCGGATCAGTACATGCGGGCCGAATGGCGCGTACCGGACGGGATCTGATGGGCCGAAGATCGCCACCGTCGGCACATGTTGCGAAACGGCGATATGCATCGGCCCGCTGTCACCGCTCACAAAGGCCATGCATTTGCCGACTAATGCCGCCAGTTCAAGCAGCGTGAGTTTGCCGGTAAAGACGGCGGGGCGCAGGTGCATCCGGGCCGTGATGGCTTCGACCATCGGTACGTCCGTCGGTCCGCCGAAGAACACCGGCGTATACCCTTCCTGCTGCAACAGCGTGGCGAGATCGGCAAATCCTTCCACGGTCCAGCGTTTGGTCGGCCAACTGCCGCCGGTATTGATGCCGATGATGCGGGGCCGTCCGGATAATCCCGCGCGCTGCCAGTGTTGTTCCGCCGATTGCTGCGACGCGGCATCGATGAAGAATTCCAGCCCGTGATGCACCGGATAGGCGACCCCGAGATGCCGCAGCACCTCCAGGTAGGCTTCAACCTGGTGGATATCCGTCCGCTCGTGCACAAACTCCGTGAAAAATGGCTTAAAAAAGCGCACGCTGATGCCGCAGCGACGCTTGGCGCCGCTGAAGGCGGCAATGCTGGAAGGGACTTCGCTCTCATGGAGATTAACCACCATGTCATAGTGGTGCCGGCGAATCTCCCCGAGGAATGCCAGTAGATACGGAATCCGCTCGAGCCGCTGCCGGTCGACCGCAATGATGGTGGTGAGCAAGGGGTGGTGCGCGACAATCTCCTGTTGGCGCTGGTCGACGATGAGATCGATTTGTGCATCCGGGTACGCCTCATGCAGCGCGCGCAGGAACGGCGTGCTGAAAAGCAAGTCACCGATATACAACAAATTTACGACAAGGATTTTCATATCCAAATGACCGTCATCTGATCATAACCCACATGCCTGTGCTTGTAAAGGATAATTCGACCTGCGGCGCACAGCAATTATTCCGGGGGTTCCATCACATACCGATACCCGTGGAACTCCAACTGTTCGGCGACAGAGGCCTGGGGATTGAGGGTGATGCCGTCAAGTACGGCAGCACGAAAGACCGGATAGCCCACGCGATCAACGATATAGCCCAGGTGCTCTTTGGGCAGGCTGCGGTCGATGTATTGATCAATGAATGCATAGACATTGCGGAGTATCCCGAGAATGACGGCCTCGGTGCCCCACTCCAGAAAGGAGGCCGCCAGGCGTGGGTTCTTCTTCCCGGTGCGTCCCAGGATGACCATGCGATAGTACTTCTCCGGATGGCGCGACCAGGCGCCGGTGGGACATTTCAGCACACATTCACCACAGCCGATACAGCGCCGGGCATCTCGCACAGGCATATTATTGTGCAGTGCTAATGCCCCGGTTACACGCTTCCGGCAATTGCTCACGCAGGCTTCACACCCGATGCAGCGATCCGTCTCGATCTCCACCGCAGCCTGACCGATGATGCCGAAGTCCTGCATGTGAGCCTTGACACAGTCGTTCGGGCATCCGGTCACGGCGACCTTGACATGGTGGTGGTTCGGAAAGATGGTCGCCTCGATGCGTTGCGCAAGCGCCGTGGTGTCATAGTTCGCGAACGGGCAGACGCGGTTGCCGATGCATGCCGAAACATTGCGCGTGCCCGCCGCGGGATAGCCCATGGATGTGTCATCGAACGATACACCGATGGCCCCTTCCAGCGCATCGAGGAACGGCTCCAGTTCCTGGTTCACCTCCGGGATCTTCGCGAATAGGATACCGGGGATTTCGAATCCCTGACGGATTGTAATATGCACCGTGCCATTGCCATACTCCTCGGCAATACGCTGGATGAGCGAGAGGTATTTCGCTTGCAGATGCCCACCCGGAACGCGCACGCGCAGGCAGGTGTGGCGACGGTCCGAAGTGATGCGGTAGGCATTCCGCACAATCGCTTTGGTATTCAGATCCATGGACATGATCAATCCCTCAATCGATTAACCAGCGGGCGTCGGAAAAGTTGAACACCGGCCCATCAACGCAGACGTACTTCTCATTGATTTTACAATGGCCGCATTTCCCGAGGCCGCAGGACATGCGCCGCTCGTAGGACACCCAGATCTGGTCTTCGCGCAAGCCGCGTTCAAGCAAAGCCAGCACGGTAAACTTCATCATCAATGGCGGGCCGACCACTACCGCCTGGATCTGCTCGAGCGGGGATAAATCGAGAGCTGGGATCAGTTGGGTGATCACGCCGGTATGCCCCGTCCACCCGGGCCCACTCCGGTCGACGGTGACGTATACCGCGCCGTGCTGCTGCCAGTCGGCAATCGCCTCACGAAAGAGCATATCCTCCGGGGAGCGAAATCCGAGCAGGATATCGGTTCCCAGGAATCGCTCCCGCTGTGCCAGCGCATACTGGATGACCGGCTTCACCGGTGCCAGCCCTGTTCCCCCGGCGGCGACCAGGAGCCGGCTCCCCGCCAGATGCTCCAGTGGAAAACCATGCCCATAGGGACCGCGCAGATACAACCGATCGCCGGGTTGCAGCGCGAAGATGCCCTCCGTGACACGACCGACTTTGCGAATCGTCATCTCCAGGTAGCCATCGCCGATCGCGCTGATCGAAATTGGCGCTTCACCCAGGCGGGGCACGGACACCTCAAAGAATTGTCCGGGGGCCGGCGGGATATCCCACGCCAGGCGAAACGTCGTATCAATCGCCGTTTCCGGGCGGATCTCCAGGATGGTGGCCGGCTGCGGCTGATAGGGATTCGTCACGTTACCCTTCCTCCTCCAGCACATGGCTGATCCGGGTGATGCATTCGGCGAACGACAGATATTCGGGACAGTGTGCATCACAGCGCCCACACCCAACGCACATGTGGCGACCGAAACGCTGGTGAAAGTCGAAAATTTTATGCATGGTTTTATAGCGCATGCGCGACCCGTTGTCATCACGAAAATGATGTCCACCGGCCATATCGGTGAATCGGTCAATATGGCAGCCCGCCCAGACCCGGCGGCGCTCACCCGCCAGTGGCTGTTGCGCATCAGCGATATCATACGTGGTGAAACAGGAGCAGGTGACGCAGTGCGTGTTGCACCGTCCACAGGCAATGCAGCGTTTGGCATAGTCCGCCCACATCGGGTGGGCGAAGAAATTGCGTGCACGGATGGCGGTCTGCAGACGGTCGGAGTCCGGGATGCTGACCGTTTGCGAGTCGGTCGCCGGGAACTCCGGCGTAAACTTCACCGGTTCTGCGGTAGCAGGGAGCGCACTGAACAACGCTGGGTCGCGCATCTCAATGAGGAGCTGTTCATCCGCAAACCGCACTGCCATCGCGTTGGCATCCGTCCGGTTGGTTCCCATTGCCACGCAAAAGCAGTATGCGTCAAGGCTCTGCCGGCATTCCAGCAACACGAACTTCACCTTCTCGCGTCGCCGGGCATAATACGGATCAGGAACCAGACCATTGCGAAGGAAGATGTCATCCAGCCGGGCAAACCCATGAATATCGCACGCGCGCAGGAAGATCAACAGGTCGCGCGGGTCGCCCGCCGGTTCGTGCATCTCGTCTTCCGTCAGATGAAAGAGGGTTTGCGAGATCGGAAAGACCACTTCTTTGGGCGAAAAGTGCGCACGCTCCTGATGCACGATCTCCCCGACGGAATGGATCTCGCCATACCGAATTGCATCCTGATCGGAGAAACGCCCGCGACCAGGCAGCCGCACGGGTGCGAGGATGCGATACTGCGAGGCCAGCACACCGAGCAAGAGATCGGCCTCCTTGTATGACAGGCGAACGCGGCACATCTCAAGCGATGCGGTTTCGCCTGAGCCATGCTCGTGCTGATCAAGCGTCTCCTGGTTCATGGCACTCCTCTGGATTCGGTAATGGTCGCTCCAGTGTAGCCGATACGCCAAGGTTACGCCATGATTTTTGTCATACAACCAACCATCGACCAGGATGCGATCTCACGCTCATGATAGGGAGTTATGCATCCACCTCAACGTGCTTCGCCACGTGCAGATACCACCCATAAAAGGGTCCCAGCGCGTTGGCGATGCGGAAGAGGGTGCGATAGATGAGGCGCTTATTCAGCAGCAGGCAGGTGAAGGGCAGCACGAGGAGATTGCTGAGCAATTTGGGGATATTGTACAGGGGGTAGGCCGGCGTGTGGCTCTTCGCCGCATAATACGAGGTCACGCCTTGCCAGAAATAGCGTTTGTAGAGCCAGGGAGCCGTCAGGCGTTCCGGCGCGACGCGGTGGTAGACATACCCGGTGGCGGAATAGGCGATGGTGAAACCATGTTTCCAGATGCGTTTGGCGTATTCCGCGTCTTCCCCACTCAACAGCAAGGCGCCTTTCCGTCCAAGCGAAGTGTTGAACTCGCCGACGCGGTCAACCAGTTGGCGGGTGAAGGCAAAGTTGGCGCCGTAGAAGATATCGCCCGGTGGCAGGATGTTGCTTTCATCCCCATGCTCGTATTGGCTGTAAAAGCCGTTATATTTATCGTCAACCCAGGAAGGCTTTTGTGTGTCCGGCCAGGAAAGCTTGATGCGCCCGGCGATGCAGCCGACCTTTTCATCGAGCGTAAAGGCCTTCACCAGTTCGGTGAGCCATTCCTCCGGCACCAGGACATCATCGTCGAGAAAACAGATCATCTCGCCGGTGGCATGGGCAAGGCCGGCGTTGCGTGCGCGCGATAATCCGGGCTGCTCCTCATGGATTAATTGCAGGGGGATTTGCGGATGCGCCTGCTGGAATTCCGCGACGACCCTATCCGTGTGATCCGTGCAGGCATTGTTCACCACCAGCACTTCCGCAGCCATGCCGGAACGCGCGAGCGCCGGCGCGAGGGTGCGCAGGGAATCGCGCAGATAGTCCGCACGATTATAGGTCGCGATGATGATGCTGACTGTGTTCACCGTTCCTCGCTTCTCGCCAGATTCTGCCGGGGGCTGCCGATGACATCCCGGTATAAGGCCATGGTCCGCTCGATCATCGCCTCGATGCCGAACTGCGCATTGACATGACGCTGCCCGGCATGGCTGAGTTGTTTGCGCTTTTCCGGATGGGCAAGCAGGTCGATCACTGCAGCCGCCAATTCATCCGGATCATTCAGTGCGATCAACACGCCGCTTTTACCATCGTTGATGATCTCGCGGGCGCCACCGATATTGGTGGCTATCACCGGGGTTCCCGCCGCCATCGCCTCGGCCAGCACCAGCCCGAACGCCTCTCCTTGCGATGGCATCACCAGGATACTGAGATCTTTCATTACTTCGGGGATATTCGAGCGTCTGCCCAGCAGCCAGGAACAATTGGCGATTTCCAGTTGTTCTTCAAGCCGGCGTAATTCGAGCAGGTGGAGTTCCCGTTGTGCATTGCCGGAGATGACGAAATGCACGTTGGGAAAGGCCGCGGTGATCTGCGGTATCGCGCGCAGGAAGATATCCAATCCCTTATGCGGGGTGATTTGTCCGACGACGCCGATGAGTGGCGTCTCCGCATCCAGGGACAGTTCTTCACGCAGCACGCCCATCGGTGCGGAGGCGAACCGCGCGGTGTCGATGCCGTTGTAGATGGTGGCAATCCGCTCTGCCGGCACGCCGGACTCCTGCTCGAGCACCGCGCGCACGGCTTCCGAAACCGCGATGAAGGCCGATGCGCGCTTCACCACGAAGCGCTGCAAGAGGAAGATGCACAACGGGAACAGCAGGTGACGGGTCAGCACCACACGGGTCGACGGGCACAGGCGTGAGGCCAGGGCAGCAATTGTGTAATCGCGTGCGAGGTGTGCATGGATGATATCGATGCCGTGCGCCCGGCAATATTGGGCCACCTGCCAGATGCTGGCGCAATCGAGACCCTCGCGCAGCGGCAGCAACAGTGTGGGCAACCCGGCGTCGTGGAAACGCTCGGCGATGGCGCTGCCGGGACGGCAAGCGAGCGTCACCTCACTTCCATGGGCGCAGATTCCCTGCGCCAGCATCAGCGTGTGCGCTTCTCCCCCACCCCAATCATCCGCCGAATTCATTTGCAGCACACGCACGTCAACGGGCCTTTCCCAGATAGTATAGCTTCGAATACTTCATCAGTACATAGAACGACGACAACGCGCTGACCAGCAAGCCTTCGATGCCGTCGATAAATCCTTTTTGCAGCAGGTAGTATTTGAGAAAGGCATACGCCGGCTGGGTGAGCACATCAAGCACCGTCGCGCGCTTCCCCGCCCGGTGCATCTCGCTCGCCGCCATCGTGGTATAGCGATTGAGCTTCTCCAGATAGTTCTCCAGGCCTTCATACGAATCATGCCAGAGCGCGCCGTTGAGTTGCCCCACGGCGCCGTGCACGTCCAGGCCTTCATGCACCATGCCGCTATAGCGCGCGCCTTCCCGCCGGAAGAGCCGCAGCACGCGATCAGGGTACCAGCCGCACCCGCGGATCCAGCGACCGAAGAACAGGTTCTTCCGCGGCATCCGGAAGGCACTTTCCGCGACCGCACCCGCGAGCCGCTGTTGGATCTCCTGCTGCAGTTCCGGGGTCAACCACTCATCGGCATCCACCACCAGCACCCATTCGCCCGTGCAGTGCTCCAGCGCCGCGTTGCGCTGCGCGCTGAAATCGTCGAGCTGCCGCGAGAAGAGCCGGGCGTTGAACTGCTGGGCGATTGCTGCCGTGTGGTCGGTGCTGTTATCATCCATCACGATGATCTCATCGACCCACTGCAGCGATCCGAGGCAGTCGGCGAGGTGCCGCTCCGCGTTGCGCGTCAACACCATGGCGGAAATACGCGTCATTCGCTCCCTCACTCCGCCAGCTCGCGCAGGATGCGCAGGTTTTCGGCAAACGATGCTTCTCCGCCGGGGGTCTCGAGAATCTTCGGCACAGCCGCCAGCCGCGGGTCGCGCATCAGCAGGCGGAAGGCCTCCAGCCCGATGATCCCTTTGCCGATTTCGGCATGGCGGTCGGCATGGCTGGCGAAGGGGCGGTCGGTATCGTTCATGTGAATGGCTTTCAACCGGTGCAAGCCAACCTGCCGGTCAAATTCTGCCCAGAGCCGCTGGTAACTTTCCTCATCGCGCAGGTCATACCCGGCGGCGAACACGTGGCAGGTATCCAGGCAGGCACCCAGACGCTCGTGCGCAGGCACCATCTCGAACAGACGCGGGTATTGCTCGAAATCGCCGCCAAGGTACGATCCCTGGCCGGCGGTGGTCTCGAGCAAAATCTGCACCCCGGCGTCATCGGCCAGCGGGATGCACATGTTCAGACTGTCAGCCAGTGTCTTCAAGCCTTCGTCCAGCGTGGCGCCTTTATACGACCCCCAATGGATCACCACCCCGGGCAAACCGAGCATGCCGCAACGGGCGATCTCTTCGCGGAAGGCCGCGCGCGATTTCTCCAGCAGCGCGGGGTCGGCGGAGGCCAGGTTCACCAGGTAAGACTCATGCGCGACGATGGGCGCCACGTTGAATTCCGCCTGCGCCGCCTGCAATGCCGCCCCGTCTTCCGGCGTGTACTGCTTACTCCGCCACTGCTGGGGACTACTGGTGAATATCTGGGCGCAATTCGCGCCGATGTCCACCGCGGCGCGCACCAGCGCGGGCAGCCCCTTGCTGGTGGAGAGATGCGCGCCGATCAATAACCGTTCAGCCATAAAACCGCGCTCCATACAGATTCAGGATACAGGATGCAAGTCCTGGAAGCATAACCCATTATTCGTGTTTTTGGTGTGATGAAAAGATTGTACTGTAATCAAGTGTTTCGCCATCGCCATTCTGCTTCCTGCCGGTAAAACCGTTCTCATCGTTTCACATGCAATTCATCGCTCTTCTCCTCTCTTTCGCAAGCTGGTTAGGTGCTTTACATGCTCGCGCGGGGCGGGTACACTATCCACACTGAAACGAGGAGATGGCTATGAGCACCCCTATTGAATTTGTGAAGATGCACGGGCTGGGCAACGATTTCATCATCGTCGACTGCGTGCGCCACCCCTATGATGTCGAGATGCTGGTGAACGCTGCGGTTCCACTGTGCGACCGCCATTTCGGCATCGGCGGCGACGGGTTGATTCTGGTGATGCCGTCAACGGAATGCGACTTCCGCATGCGCATTATCAATAATGACGGCAGCGAGGCGGAGATGTGCGGTAACGGCGTGCGCTGTTTTGCGAAATATCTCTACGAGCATGGCCTGACGGAACAGACCACCTTCACCATTGATACCCTGGCCGGCGTCATTACCCCGGTGCTCATCCTCGACGACGACCATGTGAAGGCCGTGCGCGTGGATATGGGCGAGCCGCGGCTGGAGCGCGCGGTGATCCCGATGGCCGGTCCGGATGGCCAGGTCGTCAATGAGGCGCTGCAGGTGGACGGCGAGACGTTCACCCTCACCGCGGTGTCCATGGGCAATCCGCACGCGGTGATCTTCGTCGATGATGTCGCCAACTTCCCGGTGGAAAAATACGGCGCGCTGATCGAGAAGCATCGCGCCTTTCCACGGAAAACCAATGTGGAATTCGTGCAGGTGGTTTCGCCGACCTACCTGAAGATGCGCGTGTGGGAACGCGGCGCCGGCATCACGCTGGCCTGCGGCACCGGCGCCTGCGCCACCCTGGTCGCCGCCGTGCTCACCGGCAACGCCGAACGCAGCGCCACTGTCGAGCTCCCCGGCGGCCCCCTGGTCATCACCTGGAGCGACGCGAACAACCACGTGTATATGACCGGCGCGGCGGAGGAAGCGTTCACAGGAACTGTACTATTGTAATTCTTTCACCGCGGAGGCGCAGAGACGCAGAGTTTCGCAGAGGGAAAAGAGGAGGGTAATTAGAGAACCTGGTCGGTTGTAGCTGTAGCACTGTCTGGAAGCCGAGGACCCTCGCGCTCCGGATGGAAGAACGGCATCCGCGATCGTAAAAAGGAGATAACCATCGCAAAGATGCGCTGACGTAGAGCGATCCCTCCCTTCCCCTCTGCGTCTCTGCGTCTCTGCGGTGAAAAACGCCATGGAATACTGGGAATTATCGGATGAGCAATTATTAAAGCAGTGCGATTGGTATGCCGGGCGCGCCAGTGGGCCGGGGGGGCAGAAGCGCAACAAGACGCATAGCGCCATCATGCTCACGCATGTGCCCACCGGCATCACCTGCATTGCCAATGAGCACCGCCTGCAGGGGGAAAACCGCAAGCTGGCCATGGAGCGGCTGCGGTTGGCGCTGGCGCTCGCCATCCGGCGTGAGATCGATCTGGAGACCTTCACCGTGCCGGAAGCGGTGAAGCAACAGCTCAATCGCGACGGCAAGCTTGGTGTCAACGAGAGCAACGCCCTCTACCTGCCCATCATCGCCACCATGCTCGACCTGCTGCAGGTTTATCGCGGCCAGGTGAGTAAAGCCGCCGACCTGCTCGGTATCACCACCACGAACTTCATCAACGTCCTCCACCGCAATCCCAAGCTCTGGACCGCGGCGCAGGAGATGCGCAAGCGGTTCAATATGCCGCCGCTGAAGGCGTAATACCAGAAACGAGATTGTAAAAACCGGAATTTACAGGATATACTATAAAACCAAGGTCGGCTCCCGGACGTACGGCGAGAGAAGACGTGTTATCATGGTTGAACCATTACGCAACGAATCCGGACGGTACATATACGCAGACCTGATCACCTGGCCCGCGAATGAGCGATGGGAGATCATCGACGGGGTGGCATACGATATGACCCCGGCGCCTAATCAGCAACATCAGGATATCGTCATCGAGTTGATATTGGAATTCGGCCTTTTTCTCCGGAATCACCCTTGCCGCCTCTACACCGCGCCGTTCGACGTGCGACTGCCGAAACCCACGGAAGACGACATGACCGCAAGCACCGTGGTGCAGCCGGACCTGATGGTTGTCTGCGATCGCGAGAAGCTAGACGGCAAAGGCGTCGTCGGCAGCCCGACACTGGTGGTGGAAATTACCTCGCCATCCACGGCAGCGAAAGATCTCCGTGAGAAACGGATCGCCTACGAGAGAGCCGGCGTGCCGGAATACTGGATCATCTCGCCCTCAGATAAAACCCTGCAGGTATTCACGCTCGATGCGCAAGGCCGATATGGCGCGCCGGCCGTCTACACGCCCGATGACAAAGTTGTTGTAGGAGTGTTACCTGGATTGGTTATCGATCTGGCGCTCGTATTTGCGGAACAGTGAGCCAGGACATTTAGATTGATATTACCGCTGTCTCTTCAATACACAATTCACCGTTTTCAGCATCTAACGAGGCTTGTACTCCCAGGGGAAGCGTCAGCATCGGATCGGTGTGGCTACAGGCGACATCCGTCATCACCGGTATATGCAATGCATACCCGATTTCAGATAAGATCTGCTCCAATGTTCGTTGCGGTGAGACTGTGTGATACCGGTAAGGTCGTCCGAAGATAATGCCACGTATACCGTCAAGTGCGCCGTGCAACTGCAGGCACTGCAGATCGCGCTCCGTCTGTGCCGTGGTGCCTTCTTCATCTTCTAATAGCAGAATAGCACCATCGGTCGGCGGGAAATATTCCGTACCTACCAGAGTAATCAGCGTGGCAAGATTCCCGCCGAATAGTCGTCCCTCGGCACGACCGGGCACTACACAGCGAAGGCCGACTGCTGGTGTATATTTTCGAGGACGGGTATCTTCCGTCTCCCACCAGAGTAATTCATCCGTGAACTCCCCTGGATCAGCTATGACGCCGAGTGGAGCCTGCTCACTCACCGCCCGCATAAACCACTCGACGGTAAATGGCGCTGGTCCTCCCGCTTCCCCGAATGTCGGCAAAAGCGACGGACCATGGAACGTGACTATGCCAGCCCTGGCAAGTAACGCGCAATGCAGGGCGGTGATATCGCTAAATCCCACAAACACCTTGGGGTGCTCCGCGATGGCCTGGTAGTCCAGCAATGGCAATACATCGTTGGCATTCCATCCGCCCAGCGTGCAGATGATGCCATTGACCTCATCGCGCAGAAAGCACTGCATGAGATCATCCGCGCGCTGTTGCGGCGTACCTGCGCGATGTCCATCTTGCTGCAGCGCATGCTTAGCCAATACCGGATGATATTTCAAGGCACGAAGAGCCTCCATTCCCCGTGCGAGCCTGCGCGGGAAAGCGGAAATCGCCGATGAAGGTGAAACGATGGCCAGTGTATCACTTGTTCGAAGCGCCGGTGGTTTCAACATATTAAAAACGCTTACAACATATCCCGGCACGGACTTCGATACCATGAGTACCGGGTGGCGACATCGGATATGGATTGCATTGCTAGCCTTCCTTCCGGCCAATATACAAAATATGATCCGCCATGTCCACTACCGCCGGCTCAGAGGCAGTGGCCAGCAGGGTTTCCATCCACCGCTGCCATTTCTCTTCATCCTGCCGCAAGCGATTTGTCGCTTCCTCCAGGTGGGTTGACAAACCTTGACATCCAGCCATCGTCAAGGTCGTCAGCCTGTGTGTCTCCGCCAACTCCCGCAATTCCTGGGCGCGAAACCAGTGCCAGAGCATGCCTGCCGGACCAGGAGAGTTCCCGTCCGTGAAAAAGGTCGTCAGCGAGCCGTCAATCAGTTGATGGCTGTATTTCATCACGATGTAACGCAATACTCCCAGATACCCGATGCCGGTCAACACCACCAGACCGTCCGGCGCAGCCACCCGAACAAGTTCCTGCACCGCCTGCTCGCGATCGGAGACATTCGGTAGATGTGACAACGGGCCACCCAGACACAGCACGGCGGAGAAATGCCCATCAGGAAACGGAAGCACACGGATATCAGCGACTCGCGCCTCGCGCAATTTAGAGCGCACCATTTCAGACTCGGCAGCGAATTGCGCCTGTGCAAAGGCGATGTTCCCTGGCGCCAGATCGCACAAAACCACCTCACGCCCCTTCCGACAAAGCTCCAGCGAATAACGCCCCGGCCCTCCGCCCGCATCGAGGATCAATCCCGTTGCCGGCAAATAGTGCTGCAGGTAATGCATCGTCACCTGAAACTCCAGATGAGAATACGCATCTTTCGTCAACCGATTCCACTCATTTTCCGTATATTGAGTATATACAGCCGCGACATCAACCATATTGATCATCATTCCTCTCTGCGCAAATGCATGGACGGGATAGCATCAGACGGGGGCTTGCCCCCGTCTGATGCTATCCCGTACGTTCACACCGTCCCGCGGATAAAGTCACTCATCACCCCCGGAACGTCCGGCGAGAAGCCCACCACGTTCAGCGGGCCGCGTCCTGCGGGTCGCCGATGGTGAAGCCGGTGGCGGTCATGCCGACCACGATGAGGCGGGCCGAGGCGCGCTGCTCCAGCGCCCAAACCATCGGCAAGGCGTGTTACGGGGCTAGCTTACCTTTCGTTCCCGTCGCTTCAGTAGTTCCATGTGCAGTCGGTATCGGGCGTCCAGGTTGATCCAGAACTCCGGACTCATATCAAATGCCTCGGCAAAATCCACGGCTGTTTCAGCCGTTATCCCGCTTTTGCCATTGATAATATTACTGATCAGTTGCTCAGGCCTTCCGATCTTCCTGGCAAATTCCCGCTGCGACCATCCTCGATCTTCCAGCATTTCTTTCAAGGTTTCACCGGGATGAGACGGGTATGCCGGTATCAGGTTGTTATGTGTCATCGCACTGTCTCCTGCTATCGGATGATAGTTCATCTATTAGTTGATAGATTCCCCGCTCGTAATCCTCCCATCCCTCTTCACTGATACCGAAAAATCCGCCCCTCTTCGGCTCTTCCCTTATCTCAACAATGAGTTCACCGATCAGGTCGTCATCTTCATATGGTAAATTATCAACTTCTTCCATGAAGGCTTCATAGGATAGTTGACCATTTTTATACGACAAGGCTTTCGCTGCTACCTCTCTCCTGATTTCAGGGGATGCATCTGACACGGTTCAACTCCCAATTGTATTGGCTCTCACACAAGGCGAGAGACGCCAAATCATTTACATTCAACTATATCATATTGCGCGACAGCGGAGCGTATCAGGTGGGAGGCAATCCTCCCGCCTGACACGCTCCCCCGCGCTCATACCGACCCACGGATGAAGTCGCTCATCACCCCCGGCATATCCGGCGAGAAGCCCACCACATTCAGCGTGCCCGCATCCTGCGGGTCGCCGATGGTGAAGCCGGTGGCGGTCATGCCGACCACGATGAGGCGGGCCGGGATGCCCATCTTCTGCCGGTACTCGGTGAGTGCCTGCGCCGGGTGGATGTTGCCCGCCCACGTCTCATTGTCCGTGAGCACTACGAAGGCGTCCACCGGGACGCGTTGCTCCAGCGCCCAGACCATCGGCAGGGCGCAGTCCGTGCCGCCGAAAGGCAGAGCGCTCATATATTGCACTACCTGATCGAGCCGCTGCCGCGGGCTGATCTGCAGTGCTGTCAAGCCGGCGCCATAGCCCGAACCCGACCAGCGGCTTTTGTATGGGCCATTGGTGAAACCGGCGATATGGTAATCCGTCTCCCTCGCCGCCGTCACCAGCGCCAGCGCTGCCGCGGCATCGCGGGGGGCCAGGCCCGGCACCCCACCGATATTACCGGCGCCCATCGACCCGGAGACATCCACCGCCAGCAAGAGGCGCTTGCCGGTCGGCTCCACGTTGTCGAAGGTCAGGTAGAAGGCGGCATCCAGCGCGTCGACCACCTGCTGCACCGGCGTCCAGGTATGCTGCCCGCGCACGCCATGCCCCGCGGCGTAGGTCTTCAACGCCGCCAGGATCTGCACCGGGTGGATGCGCGCTTTGCGCAGCCGCTCGCGGTCTGTCAGGCGCTCCGCCACCGTCTTCGTCCAGCGGTTCATCGGCGTGATGACCCCCACCCGCGTGAGTGTGGCCAGGTTGCGGATCATCGCCGTCATCGGCATCTGCTCCAGCAAAGCCTCCCACACCGCCGGCTGCTGCAGCAACGCGGTCGGCACCACTTCACGCGGCAGGCGGTGCGTGATAATCAGCTCACACACCTGCTCCACAGAGGTGGCCGGATCGGCCACCGCGCTGACAGCCTGCAGGTAGGCCCACGGCGCTTCCACCGCGCCTTCCGGCAGTGTCGCTTTCCCCACGATATAGGCATACAACGCGTTGCGCGCGCGATCCGTGGTTTTCGGGTGAGCCAGCCGCAAGGTGTCCTTATGCGACCAGCCGTTGCGCTGCGCGTATTTCGTCACCTGGTAGGCCAGCGTCTCCGGCGCCATCGACGCATACCAGCCGGCCACCGCCCGGCGCAAGCCCCGCCCCCAGCCGCGCATGCTCTCCACATACTCGATGAAGGTGAAGAGATGCGTGCCCGTGCGCGCGATGAACGGCAACGCGGCCGCCGCGGCGGCGCGGGTCACCGCATCCTCCTGCGCAAAGGCCAGCGCCAGCGCGAAGAGCGCCGGGTCGTTCTTATACGCCTTCACGCCCTGGCTGATCTCGCGGATGCGCGCCACCACGCGCGGGCCATCCGTTTTGAGCAAATCCAGTACATTGGCGGCCTGCTCCACAGTCATCGTTTGTTCACTGGCATAGAACGTGCCGCCCTCGGTGCCCAGCACCAGGAAGCGGTCGAGCTGCTGCCAGGGATCGAGCGCCCAGGCGTAGCCGCCGGCGTGATTCATCACCTGATCGCTGCCGGGAATCGGCGCAGACTGCGGCGTCCGCTTTAAATTGAACAGTTTGTTGAGCTTCAACATAAAAAGCTTCACCCCCTCGGGTCGGCATCAACAGATGCCTCGTGCAAAATATGGCGTCGAGCGCCTATCGCAAAAAAACGGGGCAGCCCCGCAGGACTGCCCCGTTTAGCAATCTACCGGAATGTCGGAATGCGTTATGTCGCCTTATCCTGACAATAACTATGCATGCTCATAAGTTCTGACGCAAACACGGGCAGGCACGGTCGTGCGCCGTCCCCCGGTTCGCTTTTCCAGATGAGTTGTCGATTCTGCGTCAACATGCATGAACTCCGTGGCATGAATTATGCCGAATAAAGCCAGACGGACAAGTTGTTTGCCTACGACATGAGCTTCAGGGTTGCCCCTGGCAGGAGTTGAACCTGCGACCTCTTCTTGCGAAGCGCTCTACCAACGATAACCGTACGCATCCGGCCCGTCTGCAAGCCAGATATTGCACAGGCAAAAAATGTGGCAGGGATGCTCCGGGTTTACCCCGGAACCGTCAGTGGACAGCTGATGTGATAACCCAACCACGCCGGCCCGTGCCGGAAAAATGCGGATGGGCGAGTGATTCGCCCACGAACACTACGAATTGCTCTACCAGGCTGAGCTACGGGAACATCCCGGCAGGATTCGAACCTGCGACAATCCGTCCTATATGGTAACCGTGAGCAGCCGGCCCATCCGCTGAAACTGGTGCACAGGCAAGTGATCGGTGTGGGAGTGGAGCGCCGGTTTCGAACCGGCAGTCAGCACCGTCCTGGCACCAACCCCAACCTCAAGATAACCCACACACATCGGCCCGTGCGTATCATTGCTCATACGGTCAACAGCGGTAAACAGGAACCAAACCATTGGTAACTTATTCACTTTGTACCGTATCATCCCCAAACGGGAAAAAGAATATTAGCAGTGCTTGTGGTGGCTGTCAATAGCTTTTATATCGATTTTTTGCATAAACGGGACTTCCGCTCTCCCTCACCCCCAGCCCCTCTCCCAGGGGTAGAGGGGAGTAGCGGAACAAAAATCGGCGCCAACTTGCGCTGAAAGATCGTCTTCTCCCCCTCTACCTCTAGGAGAGGGGGTTGGGGGGTGAGGGAGAGCGAAAGTCCAGATAAATATGCAACAGTATGCCTATATCAGGCGAAACCGGGAATTGGAATAGGGTTTCGGGGGCAGACACCGAAACTCCAGGAAGGCTTCCCTGTATATTGCCTGCTTGATAGAGGAGTTTCGATATCAGTCCCCGAAACCGGCGCATCTTCCGCCGGCCGAATCGTATTTTGCGTACATGACTGGCAGGGATGTCTTTACGCTACACCAATTCTTTCTCTTTACCCCCATTCAACGGGATACCCTTCCCCTGCGTCAGGGACTGGTTCAGCGTATGCGCCAGCGAGATGAAGTCGGAGGGCATCATGAGGATGGTGGTGGAGTTTTGTTCGGCGCCGACTTCGGTGATCATCTGCATGCGCCGCAATTCCAGAGCGGCCGGGTTCTCGGAGATGATGCGCGACGCTTCGGCAAGCTTGACGGATGCTTCCTGTTCGGCTTCCGCCTTAATCAGGCGCGCGCGTTTCTCGCGGATCGCTTCCGCTTCCTGCGCCATGGCGCGCTGCATGCCGGGCGGAATCTCCACGTCCTTCATTTCCACCATGTCCACATACACGCCCCAGGGGACGGTGGTCTCGTCGACGATCTTGCCCAATTGCTCATTGATCTTGTCGCGCTCTTTCAACACTTCGTCGAGCATATGCTGCCCGATGATGTTGCGCAAGCTGGTGAGGGCGACCTGGTAGACGGCGGAGCGGTAATCGGCGACGGTGATGACGGCTTTCATGGGATCGACCACATGATACCAGAGCACGGCATTGACTTTGACGGTCACGCTGTCTTTGGTGATCGTCTCCTGGCTCTCGACATTCACCGTGACCGTGCGCATGTCGAGCAGGCGCTGCCAGCAAAAGATGGGAGCCAGCCAGTAGATGCCGGGGCCTTTGACGCCGCGATAACGCCCAAGGAAAAAGGTGATGGCGCGTTCGTACTCCTGCGCGACTTTGATGCCGGAGAGTACATACAGGACAACGATGACGAGCACAACGCCCAGTACTTGATACGACATTCCATGTTCCTCCTTTCAGAGAACCATTGTCCTGAGAGGTGATTGCAAATTGATATCGCAAAACCGCCTCTGACTCGTTGTCTTTGCACACGCCTGTTTTTACTGTGGGGGTTTTCCCCCGCAGTAGCGCATGCTGGCCAGCCCTCACCCGGTCAAG